>Ga0209278_1000010_pt1 | contig 533330 bp, 461 predicted proteins | sample JI81BgreenDNA_FD_187504 | JGI IMG/M metagenome (GOLD analysis project Ga0209278, IMG submission 187504) | Wastewater effluent complex algal communities from Wisconsin, to seasonally profile nutrient transformation and Carbon sequestration -... | ecosystem: Engineered > WWTP > Effluent > Algae...
AATTCCAGTAAGGTGCGATTGAAGAGTTCCCAATCGAGTTTTTCCCACCGCTACAACCTGGCCCCTTGCTAAAATGACCCTAAGGGGTCATTTCTTTACGCTCGGTCCTAATTCCAGTAAGGTGCGATTGAAGGTTTATGTAGTTAAACTTTTAAATAAAAAATAACATGATTTCAATTCCAGTAAGGGGCGATTGAAGGCGACAGAGCCGCCCTTTATCACAAATCAAACCATTTTATTTCAATTCCAGTAAGGTGCGATTGAAGGGTGACATAGCGCCATTGCAGCCATGTGCCGGAGGCTATTTCAATTCCAGTAAGGTGCGATTGAAGGCCCCGGGCCTCGTCCAACACTGGTAAAGAGTTTCTCTATTTCAATTCCAGTAAGGTGCGATTGAAGGTAATATGGCTGGAAAGAAAAAAGGGTGTGACAGCTATTTCAATTCCAGTAAGGTGCGATTGAAGGAGTGCTTTACCGTGTAGATGAATTGATCGGGATCAGATTTCAATTCCAATAAGGTGCGATTGAAGGGAGGCTACCTGACTCCGGCAAAGACCGAAGAGATCTATTTCAATTCCAATAAGGTGCGATTGAAGGGTCGTTCTGTGTCGAGAAACAAAGGCCGCTCTTTCTATTTCAATTCCAATAAGGTGCGATTGAAGGTCTGAAGGTCGGTAAGCAAACCTTGCAAGTACTCTTATTTCAATTCCAATAAGGTGCGATTGAAGGAATTAATTGATTGAATTGAAGGGTAATTATTAAAACATTTCAATTCCAATAAGGTGCGATTGAAGGTTCGTGCGCGATTTTTTCCTGAGCGACGAGGTCGAGCATTTCAATTCCAATAAGGTGCGATTGAAGGCCGTCATCATTGCTATTCTTTGTCAGCACTTGTCCCGATTTCAATTCCAATAAGGTGCGATTGAAGGACGACCACCTCCGTCTACTCCCCAGCCCGTAAGAGTATTTCAATTCCAATAAGGTGCGATTGAAGGCTCCTTCAAGTGATCAGTAAGCTCCACGATGGTCTTATTTCAATTCCAATAAGGTGCGATTGAAGGAGTGTGATCATGGCGGGAAGTTCGGGTCTGGTTGGATTTCAATTCCAATAAGGTGCGATTGAAGGTGGATATGTCAAATCATGTCATTGCGCTGATGCCAATTTCAATTCCAATAAGGTGCGATTGAAGGGTGGCGGTGAGTTCGGGAGTAGCGGATCGGTCATAGATTTCAATTCCAATAAGGTGCGATTGAAGGGTGGCGGTGAGTTCGGGAGTAGCGGATCGGTCATAGATTTCAATTCCAATAAGGTGCGATTGAAGGTAATATTTCTCAGAATCAAGACTCTCGATCAGATTGATTTCAATTCCAATAAGGTGCGATTGAAGGACGTAAATGCCGGCAGCTCCCGGGTAATCTGATTGAATTTCAATTCCAATAAGGTGCGATTGAAGGCAGCCAGCTTATCCATGGCCTCTTGGTATTTTTTATATTTCAATTCCAATAAGGTGCGATTGAAGGCAACAGACACACCAAAGGGGCAAAGTCCAAAGCCTTATTTCAATTCCAATAAGGTGCGATTGAAGGTTTTGCCCCCTAACACACGTCTTAGAGTGAATTCAATTTCAATTCCAATAAGGTGCGATTGAAGGTTAACTCCCTTTTTTCTTTTGACCCAGAGCTTGATTATTTCAATTCCAATAAGGTGCGATTGAAGGCAAGAAAGGTGCTTGCACCTCCACCGCCTCCAGCCAAATTTCAATTCCAATAAGGTGCGATTGAAGGCCGCGATGAGGAAGGTCTCACCTACAAAGAAGCCCTATTTCAATTCCAATAAGGTGCGATTGAAGGTATCCTTGCGGATCTCGCTGAGGTCGTCGGAGGCTATTTCAATTCCAATAAGGTGCGATTGAAGGCCATCGTCGAGCGAGTTCCTCATTCTGAGCGCACTGATTTCAATTCCAATAAGGTGCGATTGAAGGCTCGTTGTGCAGCGTGCGAAGTGCTGAGAGTTGTGCTATTTCAATTCCAATAAGGTGCGATTGAAGGTTAGGGCTGAGGCTACAGCTGCAGCCGTGTTGACGAATTTCAATTCCAATAAGGTGCGATTGAAGGGTTTTTCACCATCTTAGGTATTAGAGCTGGTGTGATATTTCAATTCCAATAAGGTGCGATTGAAGGTTGCTGAAATGGATGAACGATTTATGGTCTATCTCCTATTTCAATTCCAATAAGGTGCGATTGAAGGCGTCCCGCTCGCGCTCAAGTTGCCTTAATTCCCGATATTTCAATTCCAATAAGGTGCGATTGAAGGTGATCACTTTGCCGGTGATGTATCGGCGGTTTTCCTATTTCAATTCCAATAAGGTGCGATTGAAGGTATCGGAAGCCAAGGAAAGCGAATCAGCTATTCCAGATTTCAATTCCAGTAAGGTGCGATTGAAGGCACCATTCGAAAATTGATCAAGCGATTTGATGAATAATTTCAATTCCAGTAAGGTGCGATTGAAGGCAAAATCCCTGACGATGAAACACGATACCCATACAATATTTCAATTCCAGTAAGGTGCGATTGAAGGTAGCGAGCAAGGACCGATTTGAGGTGTACTTTGCCTAATTTCAATTCCAGTAAGGTGCGATTGAAGGCTTTCCGCTGCAGCTTGCCTACCAAGCCAACGATTTTCTGAGATTTCAATTCCAGTAAGGTGCGATTGAAGGGAAAATATCTTTCAGTTCTTTGATTGTGATTTCTTTATTTCAATTCCAGTAAGGTGCGATTGAAGGGCAGGCTTTCGTAGGCTTGTTCGAGGTCGATAAGCTATTTCAATTCCAGTAAGGTGCGATTGAAGGTGCCATAGGCTACTACGTAACCCGCTGGCTGAAATCGAATTTCAATTCCAGTAAGGTGCGATTGAAGGGATCCAATTGACCAGCTTATCGACTCTGGGTTCATTTATTTCAATTCCAGTAAGGTGCGATTGAAGGCCATCGCATTCCAGCGGGTCAACGGTTCGCGAAGAGATTTCAATTCCAGTAAGGTGCGATTGAAGGAGTATACCGTGACTGATCCTAGCACTGGTCAGCCGAATTTCAATTCCAGTAAGGTGCGATTGAAGGAGGTAAAGTGCGCGGTCCTCTTCCACTCGCAATACGATTTCAATTCCAGTAAGGTGCGATTGAAGGAGCATCTCTCAACAATGAAAGACTAGCCGCAGAAAAATTTCAATTCCAGTAAGGTGCGATTGAAGGCTCTGACGCAAGATTACAACGGCCTGAATATCTTGGATTTCAATTCCAGTAAGGTGCGATTGAAGGAAACTCGCTACTAAGCATTTCAATGCTTTCATCAGGATTTCAATTCCAGTAAGGTGCGATTGAAGGAGCCTCTGCTGAAAGTTTAGCCATTTGGTCAATGTAATTTCAATTCCAGTAAGGTGCGATTGAAGGGTTTTTAATTTCTTGCTCTCCCAGATGTGCGAAGGTATTTCAATTCCAGTAAGGTGCGATTGAAGGTTGGAATGGTACAAGATTTTCATCATCATAATAAAATTTCAATTCCAGTAAGGTGCGATTGAAGGTTTGGAATGGTACAAGATTTTCATCATCATAATAAATATTTCAATTCCAGTAAGGTGCGATTGAAGGTAGCTTTGTTATATCATTTATTCTATAGTTATTCTAATTTCAATTCCAGTAAGGTGCGATTGAAGGGAAGAATCTAAAGTTTGAAAAAGGCGGTCCTGTATTATTTCAATTCCAGTAAGGTGCGATTGAAGGTTCAAGATCAAAGAGTACAATCCGGACTACTTCATTTTATTTCAATTCCAGTAAGGTGCGATTGAAGGATGTGGACCTAGACTATGTTTGCTAAAATCAAAGAAATTTCAATTCCAGTAAGGTGCGATTGAAGGAAAAATGCAAAGGATTACTTTGTAAAAGGTTTAGCTATTTCAATTCCAGTAAGGTGCGATTGAAGGCGTTTTTTTGACGTACATCATAAATTTGACTAAAAGATTTCAATTCCAGTAAGGTGCGATTGAAGGCTACACCACAGCAGAAGCCTGTTTCTCCCGTTCCTTATTTCAATTCCAGTAAGGTGCGATTGAAGGTCGGAAAAACAGGGGAGGTAAACTACCAATCCGCTTATTTCAATTCCAGTAAGGTGCGATTGAAGGGAAACAAAATTGTGTAAAGGCCAGACTCATTAACAAATTTCAATTCCAGTAAGGTGCGATTGAAGGGTTTTTAATTTCTTGCTCCCCAAGATGTGCGAAGGTATTTCAATTCCAGTAAGGTGCGATTGAAGGAATGCTATGACTGTAAAATGACTTTAGTTAGTCAAATTTCAATTCCAGTAAGGTGCGATTGAAGGCTCCGGAGTGAGCAGGCCGCTTGCCATGGTCCTCGTATTTCAATTCCAGTAAGGTGCGATTGAAGGTTTGTGCTGAAATGTAGTGTCTAAGGCTTGCCCAATGATTTCAATTCCAGTAAGGTGCGATTGAAGGAAATTTTCAACTCGATAAATCGCCCTATTATAAAATATTTCAATTCCAGTAAGGTGCGATTGAAGGTTTCATCAAAAGAACACGCAAAACCCGACGCATTAAATTTCAATTCCAGTAAGGTGCGATTGAAGGCGCCCTTTTTTCCGCTTTCAATGTGGCCGATGCAGAATTTCAATTCCAGTAAGGTGCGATTGAAGGATTTACTCCATTTGCTAAAACAAGTTTTCCAGACGCATTTCAATTCCAGTAAGGTGCGATTGAAGGTAATAATCGAGGACTTTCAAGTGTTGTTTAGATTAAATTTCAATTCCAGTAAGGTGCGATTGAAGGGGAAGCAAAGACAGCTTCTGTCCCCGCTCCTGAATATTTCAATTCCAGTAAGGTGCGATTGAAGGATTAACAGGATCGTAAAAACCAACCATTTCAAAAGCATTTCAATTCCAGTAAGGTGCGATTGAAGGCAACCGTTGATCATTTACCGATTGAATTTCTTTAATATTTCAATTCCAGTAAGGTGCGATTGAAGGACCCCTACTTGCTGGTGTTCTTGTCGCTTTTGCTGTGATTTCAATTCCAGTAAGGTGCGATTGAAGGGGATGCAACCTACAAACGAAGCAAAACTTAAACTTTATTTCAATTCCAGTAAGGTGCGATTGAAGGCACGACTTTAACAACAACGGCCAACTTGAAATACCTATTTCAATTCCAGTAAGGTGCGATTGAAGGTCACAAACTTTTTTGATCAAGTCGTTTTCCTTTTGTATTTCAATTCCAGTAAGGTGCGATTGAAGGCGGAAATAAAGGAACAATGGATCAAAGATTGGTTGAATTTCAATTCCAGTAAGGTGCGATTGAAGGGGTTACGGTTTCAGGGATATTGATCAGGAAAGGAATATTTCAATTCCAGTAAGGTGCGATTGAAGGTCTCCTCCTTGGATTCCTGATAGACTCGGTTTGACTATTTCAATTCCAGTAAGGTGCGATTGAAGGGAAAGGAATTTTCTCATGTGTGTATGTATTTAAGATATTTCAATTCCAGTAAGGTGCGATTGAAGGCCAGGTCACCAAGATCCACAGGCACCACGGGAGGTGCATTTCAATTCCAGTAAGGTGCGATTGAAGGTCAAAGTCAGTGCTGCACGGCTACCTCGGAAGGGTATTTCAATTCCAGTAAGGTGCGATTGAAGGGCTGTTGATCAGGTTGGTGAAAAAGTTGGTGATCATGATTTCAATTCCAGTAAGGTGCGATTGAAGGTAAGCGACTGATCCGGAAGCGATCGCACCGATATACTATTTCAATTCCAGTAAGGTGCGATTGAAGGCCCGCTGGCTCTACGATATCTATGAGGATTTTGACTATTTCAATTCCAGTAAGGTGCGATTGAAGGTTGGGATCGTTTGGATCTCCGGCAGTCTGCTTTACAATTTCAATTCCAGTAAGGTGCGATTGAAGGCGAGGTAACCAGTGTGTCCTGGATTGACATGGATTTATTTCAATTCCAGTAAGGTGCGATTGAAGGCTGGTTTGCTTGCGATTTCTGCATTCATCGTCTTATTTCAATTCCAGTAAGGTGCGATTGAAGGTTCGGATTGCCAGGATCAGACCCCAGTTCTTAGGCGATTTCAATTCCAGTAAGGTGCGATTGAAGGAGGTGATATCAGCTCAAGAAAAGACTATCCAGGCAAATTTCAATTCCAGTAAGGTGCGATTGAAGGTCCTGCAGTATGACCGCATTCCAGGACTTGAGGATCTATTTCAATTCCAGTAAGGTGCGATTGAAGGGGGAATAACCCCGCATTAACTCTTATACAATCTAAATTTCAATTCCAGTAAGGTGCGATTGAAGGTACCGTGCCCCAGCGGTTTATTCGCTTTTTGAAGGGTATTTCAATTCCAGTAAGGTGCGATTGAAGGAACCGTCAAAACGCTTATAACACTCCTTTACAACAAAATTTCAATTCCAGTAAGGTGCGATTGAAGGACTACACATTACTTCTTTGTTCCAAATCGTATCGTCATTTCAATTCCAGTAAGGTGCGATTGAAGGAAATGTTATGACTGTAAAATGACTTTAGTTAGCCAAATTTCAATTCCAGTAAGGTGCGATTGAAGGGATATAAACTTTTCAGTTGATGAAAACCAAAGACAAATTTCAATTCCAGTAAGGTGCGATTGAAGGTGAACTTAAAGCAAAAATGCCTTATATAGATCAAAATTTCAATTCCAGTAAGGTGCGATTGAAGGCAGAGCGTCTCCGAAAGATGGGCAAGCTGGAGCAAGATTTCAATTCCAGTAAGGTGCGATTGAAGGAAGATGTCAGAACTCGGCATTGATCCGAAAAGTCCGATTTCAATTCCAGTAAGGTGCGATTGAAGGTCTTGGGTCATTCCCATACCTGCCGTGCTTCTGGCGTATTTCAATTCCAGTAAGGTGCGATTGAAGGCCTGCTTGTGGATGGCGTGCATGTTGTCGTAGTCTTATTTCAATTCCAGTAAGGTGCGATTGAAGGGCGCCTTGATGGTAGCTCCATCTCCCTGCTTCACTTATTTCAATTCCAGTAAGGTGCGATTGAAGGAGGCCTTTCTCACCACGTTGAAATCAACGTACTGATATTTCAATTCCAGTAAGGTGCGATTGAAGGCCGTTAATCCTCACTCAAAAATAGGCCTAAAAACCAAATTGTGGCACTTTGTTTTCAAAAAAATCAAGGCTAATGTTGTCGATCTTCGGTGACCAGTTTTTATTGGGGCATCGACAACTTGCAAAATAGACGGTTGTTGCGGTTTTTCGTAGAAAGCACCCTTTTTCCGGGATAGTTAAATGCTCTAATTGACTGCTTCGACAACCAAAATCCCTAGATGATATTCTCTAAGCTGTTTTTCTCTTTTCCTAGAATTTCCTTCTCCAGCCATTTTTCGTCCCGGCTTTTAAAAATAATGATGCTGTCTTCTTCCTCTTTCATGATTTTTTTGGCCACCGACAGAAGCTCTTTCAATTTTACCTCTGTAATCTCTCCCTCAAAAACTGAATTCTGAATCCAATTGAGGTATTGCCTACAAAGCTTCAGCATTTTGGCAACTCTCCGCTCTCCGATATCATAAACTAAAATTACATACATCTTACCACCAAATTTTAAAAGGTTGATAGGTCTCCATTTCCAAAAGATGCTTACTGAGTTTGTAGCATTCCAACTTGACTAAGTGCTTATAGGAGACCTGTTTTTTCAAGGTTCGATGAGCAATAGTCTCTGCTAATCGTTCCTCAAATGCCTTAATAAAAGTTCGCTTTCCGGATTCCTTCAGAATGACTCGGTTTACCTGGATATCGAAGTCTTTGGATTGAATTTCTTTTTTATTCAATACCCTGAAAATTACCCGATCCACCAAAATAGGCTTGAATATCTCTGCTATATCCAAGGCGAGGGAATACCTCCTGTACCCGGGTTCATGAAGAAAGCTGATCGTCGGATTAAGCTGGGTATGGTAGATTTGATCCAAACACTGCGTATAGCATAGCATGTTGCCAAAGCTGACTAAGGCATTGACCTCATTGAGGGGAGGGCGCATGCTTCGGCCTTCCATCGCGTGATCATTGATGATGGTATCAAATGCGCTGTAATAAGTTTGACGGATGTTTCCTTCTATGCCCATCAATTCTGGGATGGCTTTGGTAACGCCTATTTTTTCGTTTAGTTCTTCTATTTTGGTTAGTTGAGATTCCAGGTCTTTATTTCGATTGTGGTAATATCGAAGGTTCTTGATGATGTTGAAAGCACTCCCTTCGATAAACTTTTTGGCAATCTTAAGCCGCTTTTCTAGATCGATGTAGTGCTTGGTTTGTTGGATTTGCATTTTCCCGGCCAAGAGGTATTCCTTTGGCTGAAAGCTGCCGGTATAATGCTCGTAGTAATCGAAAAAATGTACGCTGATCCCTGCCTTTCCCAAGAAATTGAACAAAGCAGAATTGGCGTCCAAAGAACCGAAACAGTATAAATCAGATACCCCCTCTACAGGAATAAACTTGGGTGTCCCTTCTCTGCCGTTTTCATCGACAGGGATAAATTTCAGCGTATTGTCTTTGCGGCTCAATCTCCCAGGATTGAAGAGGTAATACGTTTTTTTCATAGCTCTTCGATGTAGCAAAAATCAAAATAGCTGCACTTTTTACAGATGGGCTTCTTTTCTAGGGGAGGACAGGAGTCTTGGCTGACAAGTGATTGGATGTCCTTAATCCAAGCCTGAATCTTTAGATCATCACCCTCCTCCCAAAAAACAGATTCCCGCTGCCGGAGTCGGGGATATTCCAAAAGGGCCTGTGGATCTTCTATTCCATTTTTTCGGAGGATATAGAGGTAGTATTTGACTTGCGCAATATGGGCGTTTTCGACTTTATCAGACTTTTTTACTTCATGGATGGTTCGTGTTTTTGGGTCGTAGAAGTCGATTTTGACCCCATCAATTTCCAGTTCGGTGTATTTGGCTGATCGATCTTGGTAACTGGTTTCCCCGATTAACTTTCCTTCTGCAACGATATCAGAAGTATGTTCCATCCGGATTCCGTTGGAGAAAAGCCAAAGCTTCCGATGGCAGGTATGGAGGTAAGCTATTTGGGTGGCGGAGACGGTCATGGTTTGGAAAAAATTGGAATCTTAATTTATTATTTTGTATTTAGTTAAATATTGGAATTTATCAAATGATTTGATTTTGGGAATTTAATATAATGCCACTGGTTTTACTATATGATGAATTGTCAATTAAATGTAAATCAAAGTAGCTTTCTAAAGTTAAGGGAGGTACATCTTCTTTTTTTATTCGTATTTGTAAAATTTGATTACTCATTTTCTTCAAATGTTGTTCGATTTTAAATTTTGCTGTCATTATGATAGCAAAGTCTTTAGGAAATATATTGATGGTTTTTTTGAAATCATCGTCTAGCTGTTTTAAGGTTTCAAATGACTTATCGTTTTCGTCTTCAGGAATATAGCAACGAAATTCCTCTCCATAAAAATCCTCATCAATTAACCTGAATTTACCAATAGTCTCAAAGCCCAACTTATTGATTTCATCTACAAAAAGAAACTTAGCCTGTGGCTTTTTTTGCTCCACGTCTCCAAAAATCAAATCAGTGCCTAATATTTTAAAGAACAGTTGTTGTGTTTCAAACAACTGATTCTCATCGTAGTGATGTTCTTTCAGAACGTTTCGGGTTTTCTTTAGTAAAATCCTATCCTTCCCCCGATAAATTAGATCGGCTCTTGATTTTTCATCTTTTGCGAGATTTAGAACTACAACTTTGCCCAATTTTTCAAGCTTTCCATTTCTATTGCACCTTCCAGCTGATTGGATTATACTTGGAATGGTTGCCATGTCTCGGTAAAGAACAGGAAAGTCGATATCTACACCTGCTTCAATGAGCTGGGTTGAAATGAGAATAACCCTTTCGCTGTTGGACAATCGCTCTTTGGCGGTCTTTATTTTGTACTTTCTATCGTTAGGAGTGAAGTGTGTATTTAGTAACAGTAATTCTTCGCCATTAAATTCCTCTCTCAGCTTCTCGAAAAGCTCTTTCGTATCATCAATTGTGTTAAGAATTACTAGAACTGAATTGTTTTCTGCAATGACCATTTCAGATAGTTCAGTCATGTTTATGCTATCAAACTTTTGTTCTATTCTGTATCTGTTGAACAATTGATGATTGAAGTACTCTAAACTCAATAATTGATTAGGTTCTTTAAATTCTTTAAAAAGTGTCTTGGCGACTGAATCCTTAATTTCAAAAGAAGGCATTGTCGCTGTCGAGATGATGCAATAAGAATTGAATTTCTTACAAAATTCAGATAAATAGGCCGTAAAAAAGGTATACAATCTAGGAGGCAAAGACTGTATTTCATCAATGAGAAATATGCAGTTAGAAAAACTTGGGAGTTTTAATAAAGTAGAGTTTCTATTGCTCACTATTGTTTCAAAAAATCGAACAAAAGTTGTGATAATAAAAGGTGAAAGGAAAATGTCTTCAATAAATCTAGCTGTAATAATGTCTTTTGCCTTTTCAGGATTTGATTCTAATTGTTTCTGTAGCTTCTCAAATTCTTCATTTTCTGATTTACTATCTATTCTTTTAACAAATTCATTCCCAAATATTTTTAGGCATTCATTTTCAACCTGTTCGGTGATAGACAAAAATGGGATGGAATAGATAATTCTAAGTGGCCCTTTTGATTGAATTATTTTGTCGGCAAGTGATAATAGCATCAATGTCTTTCCTGCTCCCGTTGGAGCCGTAAGTGCAAAAACTCTTTGATCTGTTGTCTCTAATAACTTTTTGATGTTGTCGGTAGCCTCTATCCTAATTCGAGTTCTCAGTGCATTTAATTCCGATACGGAATTTAGTGAATCCAAGTAGACAGCTAGTTTTGATTGATAGCCATCACAAAATTCAATAACCTTTTGTTTGTCCCTTTCTAATTCATAGTCTCCTGCATCTATTTTGTCTGCCTGAATCAAACTGGCGAATGCAAATTGGGTTTCTAAAAAATTGGAAAGGTTGTTGTCGTTAGGACTATATCCTAATTTCTCACTAAAACTTGATTGGAATTTAGGTTTATTACTGAAATCGAAATTTTGTGTTTCTGGCAGAAAAGACTGTATAAATTCAGTTGTTGGAATATTCTGTTCAATCTTTACAAAGTCAAACAATCTTTTACATTCCTCCATTTTTACAATAGAATCGAAATCGGACAAATCTCCATGATGTTTGGCAATGATTGCAATGATGGATATAATCTTGTTTCGCCAATCGTCACCTAATTTATTTATCAAGAAGTCTCTATTTGAATTAAGAAAGCAAAAAAAACCATATGCAGACAAATAGGCATGATTGGAATACCCTTCTCCTTCCTTGACAGGTTTAAACTTATCTTGAAAGTTAGGATTCATTTTACCCAAATCATGAAAAATGGCCGCTATTTCGGCCATTTTCATTGTTGACGGGCTGACTTTTGCGGCATTAATGGCCTGATCCAAAACTCCTTGTGTATGAACAGTCAGCTCTTTATGAGGATGTGATTTGTATTTGCTTAGATCAACCACCATTTTGACTTATCTTTTAAGAATTCATAATATTCACCTTCAATTGAGATAGAATGACCAGCATCGGGGTAAATGACCTCTTTGTAGAACTCTGGTTTATTCCAATAATCATTATCTTGATAAGTAGGTAACTTATCAAATCCCAACCTAAAAGAAAGTCCTGTCAACTTAGGCTTGTGAATCGGTGGTTTTTCTACAAAACAAAAAGTATCAAATACACCATTCTGTATTTCTGAAAATTCACTTTCAGCTTCCAATTCAATCGAAGCTGGGCAGTTATGCCAACCCAAAACTGGAGTATAAATTGCCTCTGAACTCTTAACTGATTTCAAAAAATCAAGAAAGATAATTTCCGACCTTTCATCTTTCAACGCAATTGCTACCTTGAATTTTGGATTCTTTAAAAACTCAAAATATTTTGGAGTACCTGGTTCCCACGGTTTAAACGCTGTTCGACTTGTGAACCCCCAAGAAATCTTTTTTACAGGATGCAATAATTGCACACCATAAAGTATATCTTCAGAAAGCTGAGGAAATAAAGGTTTCATCTCTGCCCGTTCTTTCCCCAAGACAGCCCCTATCATGCCAATAAGAGCTGTCTTAGTTATCAAATCATGAGAAAGAGGATTGTTATTAGTTTCTGGACGCTTGAAATGACCCCAGTTACCTTCAACAATAATTTGGATAGCCCTCATACGTTTAAATAGATAGTATTTTAAACTTCTCGCCTTTTAAAACACTTTTAATTGATTCTATTTCTGTGAAGTATCTTACTTCTTTAACTTTATCTGAGGATGCTATTTCTAATAATTTGCTAAAGTCTAAATCGAAGTCTTCCATACTTCTTAGTTGCTCTCCCCTTTTATTGCCTTTTGGGTTGATTTTGACTAATCTATCAACACCATAAACTTTGCCATACTCCTCAGAATAAACAATTTGAATAAGCAATACTGAACTTTGATTACTTTTGGTCCTTGTATTAGCGTCATTTATACTATGCCAAAGTGCGTTTTGCAGAGTATTCAAATCAGTATCGGTCAACCCCGTTTTTTTACCTGACCTAGGATTAACCCATCCATGTATTTGCAATAAAGAATAAGGAACAATAGTTGTTGTACCTATCGCTCCTTGTTTATTACCACCTTTCGAAACAAATACAGAGGTGTTTTGATGCAATCTCATATCAACTTCATTTAGAGAAGGATTTAGCAATGCAAATTGAACGGCTCCTGTTAAATTTACAGAGTCACCTTCTTCTGTAGAAATCCCACCGAACAAACGAACATCAATGCACTTTTGCAAGAGCTTTAATGTGTCAAATTCTTTTGTTACTTTTCCAGTTTTGTCCTTCTTATATAGACTTTCGTCTGATTTATACTTATCCTTTTCTTTTAAAGCCTTAACTCTGGCTGCTGCACCAGATTCTTTGCCTTCAATCATACTCTGGTCGTTCCATACAAAGACTTCTTCGCCTTGTGAGATTAAAAAGTCTCTGATAAAGCGTTTTATCCGAACATCGCTCACCAATACTTTTTTAGTTTCTTCATCATACCGCTGCTCACCTGTGAAAGGATCGCCATTTGGTATTGAATAAGTACTTTCGTACAAAAACAACAATTCTGATTTTTCTGTAATAGTGCTCATCTCTTTTTGTGTTTATTTTAATTGTCTAATTTCTCTTCTAATGTTTCAACTGCTTTCGGTTCATATGGTGCAAAATAACTCGCAAAGAATCCAAAGGCGCATTCGTGTTTGTCATATCCGATTTCCATATTAATCATAAGAAGTAGCAAATCTTCAATGTTTTTGGTTACCGTTCCTTTTCTAACTTCAGAAGGGATATACCTTGCTTTTTCTTTATGCAAAGCATATTTTTCAAACAAATAACTACAGAACTTCTGCACGTCTCTCAATTGTCCAATATGCCGACTTAGATTCCCCGCAAATTCCTTTTCAAAAGAATTGATTAGCGAATCGCCTTTTGAGTCTGGTTTCAAAAACAAGGCTAATTTTCCTATATTTTTGCCCAATTCGTAACTTTTAGATGCCATGATAGTATTAAAGTTTTGTTTATAAATATTAGTATTTTGGATTGAGAGTAAAAATTCAAGGTCGTATTTTAGAAAGTTGAATTTTGGATCTTTATGTCGTATAGAAAATTCCACATTTTGAATAAATGAAGGAAGGAGAGTATTGTCCTCAAAGTAGTTTGCACTATAAATCTGTGGTAAAATTCTAATTAGATGTGACTGATATTTTGGGTTGGTCTTAAACTGAACTTTTCCATTGCTATCAGTCTGTGTTGATCCTAGAATATTAGTAAAAGACCAACTAATACCTAGTGGCTTTAATTCGGAGGTTATCTTTAATTCCTTTTTTCGTTTCTCATAAATTTCTAGACTAATTGCATCTATTCTACTTCTTACTTCTTGCAGACTGCTTTTTTTTATTCCAGACAATTCAATCAAATCCGTGTCAGGAGAAGTCATTCCTCCTTTTTTACTAAAAATTAGGTCAAATTGTGTTATTAAACTTTCATGTTCATTCTCTTCATCAAAGAAGGAAAAGATTAAATCGGTTTTGGTATTTTCTCTATCTGCTACTTGCTCTTCCATTTTTTTAAAGAAAAGTTCATAATCATCTGCGGTCAAATTCTCGCCATAAGGCAACACAATTAATTTAACATCATCAGTTGGGCTAAATGCTGCTTTTTTAGAATAATCAATAGCATAGAACAAGTCATTAATTTCTTCATTAGTAAATGATTTCGATTTGTGCTTTGCGCTAATTTCAAATCGAGGAAATTGAATATCATTTTTTGCATCACCAGAACACAGAGTTTTATAGAGTGTCTTTTTCAAAACATAACTGTCTTCGCCAGATTTGTCGACAAAATCATCAAGCATCTTTTTGCTTATGGTGTCAAATTCCTTTTTGAAATTATACCAATGCTTTTTTTTAGGAAAACTGAAATGCAGAAAAATGCTACTATTTGAATATTGACAAAGTCTATCAATCCTACCTTGATTATTTTTTACTTCATCCCATAGATATTCTTGTTCATCCACAGATTGAAATAGGAGTGCAAATGTTTTTTTGTACGTTTTGGTTGCTCTAATATTTTCGAATATTGTTTTAGCACAAAGCTCTTTTGCGAGTGTTTCGTCATTCAAGAAGTCTTTGTTGCTAATTTCTTTATTTGAAGAATTCAAGAATCTATTAAATCCGACATGATATTTTAATATAGATTGAATTTGTGGCAAGTGTTTATTAAATGAGTCTCTGAATTTCATTATTACATTCTCAGTCGCTTCCTCTTCTTGATTCAACAAAGAGATAATTTTTTTAAAATCTTCTTCCCCTCTATCAAATGAATTTAGTTGAAAGGCTTTCAGCTTATGAGTAGGATTGTCTAGTTTGAAGAATCCGACTTCTTTATTTTCGATTTTTCCTTGCTTGTCTAATGTGGATGATAAGCCAAAAAAGATGTCTCCGAAAATATATTTCACCATAGCATCGCTATCAGATGTTTTAAAAGTCAAATAGTACAGCTTAGAGTCGGTAGTCTCTGAGCCAATAATGTTTTCGTCTGTAATCTCAGTTATATTATCAAAGTTAAAGCTAAAGTCTTCGTTCACTGGCAAGGATAGCCTAATTATGGAAGACTTGTACTTGTCTTTCGGACATTGTTTGACATATTTGAATCTCTTGAGTCCATTTGTTGACGCTCTAAAAGCTTTCCCAATTTTCAAAACCGTATCTAAGCTCATAATTATATTTCTGTAAGTGTTTAATTCACCTTGATTTATATCAAATATTATTCTTTAATGAAAGTCGATTTAGAAGTTCAAATCGATTAAACTTTTTGGGGAAAGCCAAAATCCTTCCTTAACTTTTGAGCGGGTAGAAATTTGGGAAAGACCAATGAATTTTGATACAACTATTTCAAAAGAAGATCTTTTCAAGAAATCACAGGAGTTAAAGCGTAATTCTGAAAAATAGATTTGTTCTAAGACTTTCATAAATCAGTTTTTTTTTATTTCCACACACCCAAACCCCTGACTATTCAAATGTCCGAAGCCGGAGTAATAGCCGATTTCCTGAAGCTCTACAGGGGCCTCTAGAATAAACTCAAAGCTGTAACCGATCAGCTTGCTCTCTTGGGGAGTCATTTGCTTGATCAACACGCCATTCTTAAACAGTTTCCCTTGCGGTTCAAATCGATAGTTTAGATCTTGAATGGATTCACCTTTTTGTTCTATTCCCGCTATAGCCTTTGCTGTCCATTTGGAAATCAGATTCTGAACCAGCAATTCACCATACTTCGGATGGCTAGGGCTTAGGTAGTTTTCACCCCCATCTACTCTCTTTTCCTTAATAAGGATAGGGGAAAGGCATCGGTAGTGCATGGTTTGTTGAAAATAGACTGGTCCAGCGGACTCAATTTTAGACACCTGATAGGTTACCCCTGAAATCTGATCCCCTAAATAAAATTGCTGACCCAAAAACAGACCTTTGATAAATTCCTCCGCAGCCTGGTCTATTAAAAAAGACACATAAAGCTCTGTGCTTGTACCCAAGTGCTCGATTCTTCCTTGATTGATATGGACTCGCTGTTTGTCCAAAAACACCCTGGAAAAGGTAAATAGCCGAAAGGATTTACTTCCCGATCGGTATCCCTCATCGTGGAGAAAGGCCGAGAAATTCTCATTGCCACGTTCGATCACTCGATAGATGGCAGAGGATAGCTCATACTGATAGTTGATCGGTATAAAACGCCTTTGGTCTGCTCGTTCTAAAGTCAGTTTAAATCTCATTCTCAAAAACTTTATGGTCAAAGCTAAGAATTTCATTATTCTTTAAAAGAGTAGTGACACTACTTGTCACATCTTGACCTCCTGATTAATTATGCGCTAGTTTACAGCAAAAAAGTGCACCGAAAAATACCCACTAGTGGGTATTTTTCATCTCTTAGTTTTTTCTTCATTTTAGATTATTGATTTAAAATCCAATAAGTTATGGTAAATAAGAATGAACAAACCTCTAAAAAGGCTGCTACTGCAGCTTCGAAAGTTTTAAAAAATCCAAAATCTACGAAGGATGAAAAAACCGCCGCTGGATCTGCTTTGACTCAGGCTCCCGACAAAAAGAAGAAGAAATAGGGACTATTTCGTGTTGAAAAAATGCACCCTTTCTCCAGAAGATTAGACGATAATGACTTGATTGAACATTTTCTGGTTCGGGTTCTTGAGTATCGTCCTGAAAACTTAGACGATGTAATTCAGAGAATTAAGGAGGGAGAATTTCAGATCCACCACATTCCAGATGTGGATAGCACATTGGGTAGTACTAAGCATAGAAGAAGAAGATTCGCGAGTGAGGAGGATAGGTGGAATTTGCGAAATCAAATCGTAAATGAATTGTTCTCAATGCAGAGAACTGAGACAGATGATGAAATAAACCTTGGAAATGGAGGAGCAATTTCGATCACTGATCCCAAATTTGAAAAAAAGGCAATCGTGATTATTGGGCTTCCGGCTTCCGGTAAATCTGGTATTGCCAACGAACTGGCGGACACAATTGGTGGAATAATCTTAGATTCAGACTATGCGAAAAGAAAATTGCCTGAGTTTCAAGATGGAGTCGGTGGGGCATCACTTGTTCACAATGAATCTGATGTGTTGGTTTTTGGAGCTCCTGGTGTAGAAATACCGACTAGCTTCAAACCACTCTTCCAGCGGGCTGTAGAGAGCAAAATGAATTTGGTTATCCCTAAAATAGGACATAAATTAAATGGTGTTCATCAGATGGGCTATACACTCAAAAAATTTAGGGTATGAGACTCATCTAGTATGCGTAAATTTGGATCGTAGAAAGGCAACTATTCGAGCAATTGGACGGTTTATGCAATCAGGGAGGTATGTGCCAATTGGATTAATATTTGATGGATACGCGAATGATCCATTGAATACTTACTTCTTACTAAAAGACGGAATTGATCTTGATGCCCAGATATTTGATTCCTTTGGCTTAATCAGTACAGATGTTCCAAAAGGGGATCGACCTAGGATTCTTCAAGCTTCAATTTCAAGTCCAATAAATGAATTGAAAAAATGAAAAAGCACCAAAATTCAAAAATTGCAAAGGTTAAAAAAGTAGGAGTACAAGAAGCCAAGTCCGTAATTAGAGCAGGTGCAGCTCATCATAGAGCTGAAGCAGCTCCTAGATCGGCGGGAATACATTATTCCGATGCTCTTATCGAAGTTTATCACCAAGAGGAAAAAGATATAAACAGATTTGCCGCTTTTGCTAGGACGTTAATGGAAAAATAATTCTTTAGATTGTCACTATCCCAATACATGGGATTCTATTCACTTTTTAATGAATTTTGTTCCCTGGTCGCTCAGCTTGGTCAAGAAGAAAGGCAAAGGCAGGAAAACCAAACCACCTAGGTCAGCTCAAAAAGCTAACTTCTGCTTCCCAAAAACCCTCCCTTCCCCCTCACTTTTTTGAAATATCCCCCAAAAAATACCCAGTAGTGGGTATTTTTTCCCCGGAAAAATCCCCTTTCTTAGCATAATAAAGCTTTTGATAATCAGATAGAGTAAGCGGGATAGGCTCCTAGGGATTTCAACCCCAAGACTTTTCTCTAATTGATCGATTCATCTATTAAGAGCGTTAAAGATGAGGTAGAAAAGCCCAATTGCAAATTGGTAAGGATATTAGAGTGGGATTGCAAATCCCAAACTAGTCCTAACGATGATTTGAATACACCCATACAGGGAAGAAAGCCTTAACAAAAAAACAAAGCAAAAAACAATAACTTTGAACTGAACATGAGACCACTAACTGACAGAGATATTGAAAGCGAATTAAGCTATGCTTATTTACATGCAGTGGCTTCAAAGGTCGGGGCTTCCTGCAGCATTGCAAACAGAACACTTGACGGCAATGGCATTGATGCTGCTATTACAGGTTGGGGTCCTTTCCCGGGTGGCGGATATTTAGAGGAAGTTACAGTCCATGTTCAATTAAAAGCCACCGTTTCTGTTCCCGTTGAGCAGAATGGACTTTTGTCCTATTTTTTAAGGGAAGTTAAACGGTATAATGATTTAAGAACTGATACAATATCTGTTCCACGGATCTTGGTTGTTATGTTTTTACCAGCCGATGCGACTAGTTGGCTGAATATATCACCAAATGAACTAATATTAAAAAAATGTGCTTACTGGACGAGTTTAAGGGGGGCGGCAGCATCTGATAACAATTCAGGTGTAACGGTTTACTTGCCAATGAATCAGATTTTGGATACGACTAATTTGACTAACCTTTTCTCAAAATTATCTCGAAATGAGATTTTAACATATACCCAGCCATGAGTTATTATATTTCAACTGAATATTTTGAGGAAATAAAAGAAAAAGAAAGGCAAATTCTTTTTGGTAAAATTCCTGCGGCTGATTTGAGAGATTATTCAAAATTGTTAGGTTGGATTTTTATACCTGAAGCAATTAAAGATAGACTTTTCGTAGCGAGTAATCCAAAATTTACAAAAAGGCAAATCAATTTCCCAATAGAGTCTACAGCACCTGATTATCCAGAAGCCATTCAATTAGCTGTATCAAAAATTGCCGAACTGCATGGTAAGTCTATTGCTACAGTAATTTCTGAAATTCAAGAACTCAAAGACGATACATTAAGGTTTAGGGTAATCGACACAAGAAATGAAGATAGCTTTATTCCTCTTTCTTATGCAGTTTCCGCAATAAATGGTGCAAAAGAGCTTTTTGTTTCAGCAGCTTGCTCTGTACTAAAGCCGCAGGCTCATCATCCGAGAATGAATCGTTCTGAAGCATTAGAATTAATAGAAAAATCACGGTTTAGACACACGGAAAAAGGTAGTTTCATTTTAAAGGTTTCTAGCCCCTTAAAGGCAGTAGATATACAAGCCAATTTATTTTGTGATGAAACAATGCCATTTGCAAGACAAACAACATTAACTATCAATAAAGGATTAAATCAATTAGTAACAGCAATTCAAGCAGATACATTGTCCAAACTAGTTGATGAAATTAAGGAAGGTTCAAATCCTTACATATCGTCCAATCTTTGCAAAGCGATTACAAATTTTCAAGAACAACATGAAGATTTTGATTTATGGGTTGACTTTAATTTTGCAGGCTCTTTAGCATTGCCAGCAAATGTTGTTGTTGCAAAAGAAGTTAAAATTCAAAAGGATTATTTTACAAGAATTGATGATGTAAGACGTGAGCTGAGAAACACTGAACAACAGAAAAAGAAAGAAGATGTTTTTATGGCAACAGTTGAGCATCTTGCAGGAGAAATCGGTGAAGACGGTTTGCGTTCAGGTGATGTCATATTAAATCTTTATCAGGAAGATGAGATTATAAAAGCGAAAACTTCACTTAATTCAACCCAATATATTGAAGCTGACAGAGCACACATGACCTCTGGTGCTTACATAAAAATTAAAGGCAAGTTACATCCAGGAAATCAACCACGAAACTTAACAGATGTTTCATTTTTTGAATTAATCTTGCCATAACCATTTTTCATTATGCTATGGTAAATTTTAACAACGATAATTAAATAGAATAAATTGCATTAGATATTATAAGTAACTACTTTTGATTTATTGTTATTTATGTGTCAGAAATTCAGAAGGTTATGGAAAGGAATGACCTTCTACTAATAAGACCAAGATTTCGTAGCGTTCGGATAACAGTCCTTTCCCTATTATGTAGGGAAGATAAATGAAGTGCTTTTTGTGGTTGAGTCAGAAGTTTGTTATTTGTAATGGATTTGCAAGTACAAAAAGTTTGCGACCATAGCCTCAGTCCAGATTTCACGTATGAAGGGTTTGAAATTGATGGAGTTACCTATGTCCCCATCCTTCTTATGTATTGGTTTACAAGCTGAAAAATATGAGCAGTTATATCTCCAACATCAGATCAGTGATTGAAGAATATTGTGTAGAAGTTATCCTAACTTCAGCGTCATAGGTTAGATTTATGGCTTGATAAAAGCCAAATATGCTCCCTTCCCCCTCACTTTTTCGAAATATACCCCAAAAAATACCCACTAGTGGGTATTTTTTTCTTTTTTTAAAATCTCTTTCTTAGCATAACGAAGCTTTTGATAACCAGCCAATCGATTGTGGGATAAGTCCATTGGATTACTAGTCTTGAGTTTTCTACAGAATGATCGCCCTCTCCCAGAGGAAAGGGGTGAGGTAGATCAAGGTTGAGTGAGGGTCACAAGCCAGTTCTCAATTCTCTAGGAAAGCATCTGCAGGAAGTAGCTATTGCTGGCAGCATGCGGGATAATTGGAAAGTCCAATTACAAATTGGTAAGAATATTAGGGTGGGATTGCAAATCCCACCCAGTCCCAACGATGATTTGACTACACCCAGACGGGGGGGAATATTCGTCAACTGGCAGAATTGCGTACAATGAAATTTTAGAGTTTAATCATTTTATAGGTCATGGGCTTTTTTAACAAAATACTGGGCAATGCCAGCGAGGTTTCCTCCGAGAAACCCTTGGAAAAGTACGGCAGACTTCTCTGTGAAGGCGAGCAAATCGAACTCGGTTTTCAGCTTATCCGAGATACCTTTATGTTCACCAACAAGCGACTCAACTTGATCGATGTCCAAGGTCTCACCGGCAGTAAGGTAGAATACAAGTCCATGCCCTATAAAAACATCACCCGATTCTCCCTGGAAACTGCCGGAACCTTCGACCTCGACGCCGAACTTAAAATCTGGATATCCAGCGAGGCCCTTCCCTCGGTAAGCAAAAAGTTCAACAAAAGTATGGATGTCTATGAGGTACAACGGTACTTGGCTAGTAAGGTGCTGGGGTAGGATAGAAGGGGAATTGAAGATATTTCTATTTGATCTTGGATGAATAATCTGCTGATGAAAATGATAATCGATGCGGAATTAGTGGCTTTGTAGTTCTTGGCTGACCAAAAAAGAGTACGAAGTGCGAAAATATGGCGCCTATAATTAAGTTATGCGGTATTTTATTGACAGACATACAAGATTAAAAATCAATTATGAAAGACTTGTTTAAGTGGTATTTCCCCCATACGACAGCGGAAATAAAAGAAATTTGGGAAAACGGTATTTTAACTGTTGACACTAACGTCCTATTAGACCTTTATCGTTATCACCAAAACACAAGACAGGCTTTATTAGAATCATTAAATCTGTTCAATGGACGAGCTTGGCTTTCACACCAAGTAGCAGAAGAGTTTTTCAGAAATCGTAACGGAGTAATTTTATCTTCGACAACCGCATTTAATGAAGCTGAAAAAAATCTTGCAGAAATTAGAAAAGTAATTGAAGAACCCATTAAGCGACTTAAAAGCAACAGGACAATTCCTGATACAATCGGTAAAATCTTAGAAGAAAATATTGATAAAGCTATAAGCAAAGCAGCTAAAGAAATTGATAGTGTAAAATCAAAATATCCTGATTATATAAAAGAAGACCCAATCTTAGAAAACATTTGTACTCTTTTTAACTCAAATGTGGGAAATCCCTTTGACAAAGAAACTCTTCCGGAAATTTTAAAAGAAGCAAAGAGACGTAAGGAAAATAAAATTCCACCAGGTTTTAAAGACAGCGGAAAAGAAGGCGACAAACCATATGGCGATTATTTGCTTTGGCGACAAATTTTAGACTACATAAAAGAGACTAAAAAGCCATTAATCTTTGTAACTTCTGAAGAGAAGGAAGACTGGTGGGAAAAGGGTTCAGGCAAAACAATTGGACCTTTATACGACTTGCTTAAAGAATTCTATTTAGAAACTGGACAACGACTTATACTCTACAAAACCGCAAGATTTTTAGAATACTCAACCGAAAAAACTGGTAAGAAAGCAAACCTTGAAGCAGTTGCAGAAATTCGTGAGATAGCTACTCAAAGATTTAGGGAAACGCCATTAGCAAGAGTTTTAGAGCAGAATGAAATTAACAGCAATACAGAAAAAGCACACGGGCAACTTATAGTGGAAGTCCTCGAACCTACATACAAATTTACTTGCAGCGGACACTTTAATCCACGTTTATGTGATGTGCCTTACTTAACAGTTAAATTAGTAAAGACTCCTAGCGGTATTCCTAATTATTCAATTCGGTCTGGGACTGGGACTGCATTTGACTTTCACGTTCACTTGAAATCAACAGACTTTGGAACATATTTACCAGTAGGACAATACACTTTTGAATTCGAAGCTTATGTGGACAGCGATAATGAGAAAAACACCGCATAACAGCTATCCAAAAGTGGCGGTTCAGTGGGTAATTCAAGCTTTGTGCCTGGCAGCAAGTGAATGAAGACTTTAGTAGCCGACAAGACTTTCGATATTTTTTACCTTAGCTAACTAAAAGACTAAATGAAAATAAATAAATTACTTTGCTATAGAAATAAATAATATGCCAACAACATCTCAAATAGAGGTCAGCAAGTTAAAACTTGACCTAAAAAACTTTAGAACTGTTCCTCAAAAAAAGGAGTCTGACGCAATAAAGGCAATGATTTCGATAAAGCCAGATAGATTTTTTGCAGTAATGGAAAGTATCATTCAAGATGGATATTTGCCCACTGAAAATATTATAGTATTAAATAACGGTACTGATAACATTGTTAAGGAAGGAAATAGACGTATTGCAGCGCTTAAACTAATACACGGACATTACAAACTTTCGGATTTCGGATTACCTGCGTCTATAATTGAAAACATCAATAAACTTGACACAACATGGAAAACTGAAAATCTTGAAGTTCCTTGTACGGTTTTTACTTTAGAAGAAGAAGATAAAGTTGATAAAGTAGTTACTCTTGCTCATGGTAAAGGCGAAAAGGCAAGTCGTGACCCTTGGAACTCAGTCGCCAGAGCAAGACACAATAGAGATGTGAAAGGCGGTTCCGAAAATGGACTTGATTTATTGGAGAAGTACCTAAAAAAAGGTAACAACTTAAATGGCCAACAAAAAGATAGGTGGGGAGGTGAATATCCTCTGACTGTTTTAGATGAAGCATTGCGAAAATCATTTTCAAGACTTGGTTTTACAAGTGTTGCAGAATTAGTAAAAAAGTACCCTCAAATACCTCAATTGGAGGAATTAGAGAGTATTTTACTTGATATTGGTCTTGAACAAATTAAGTTTGAAACTCTCAGAAATGGTATTTTGACACTATCCCGAAAAGTGTGTAAATAGATTTTAGGATTAGTTAGAGTTTTAGACGGTTTTCAAACATAATCATAAATTGGTTTAGGATCATGCCCCAGTCTCGGATGGGCATGGTCCATTTTTTTGTGGCTTCCATCACGGCCAAGAACACGGATTTGAGTACGGCTTCATCGGTTGGATAGGAAAGCTTATTCTTGGTATACTTTCTGATTTTTCCGTTTAGGTTTTCGATGATGTTGGTCGTGTAGATGATTTTTCTGATCTCCAGAGGGAAGTCCAGAAAGGCGGTGAGTTCTTCCCAGTTTTCTCTCCAGCTTTTGATGGCATAGCCGTATTTCTGTCCCCATTTGGCCTCCAGCTGATCCAGCGCAAGCTGTGCGGCATTTCGGTTGGGAGCGGTGTAGATTCCTTTCATGTCACCGGTAAATGCTTTGCGATCTTTCCAGACCACAAAACGGCAGGCATTGCGGATCTGGTGAACGATGCAGATCTGTTTGGTGGACAGTGGAAACACGCTTCGGATTGCCTCAGTGAAGCCTTTGAGATTGTCTGTAGCCGTGACCAGAATGTCCTCGACTCCTCTGGCTTTCAGGTCAGTGAGGACGCTCAGCCAAAAGGATGCGGACTCGTTTTTGCCCAGCCAGAGTCCCAACACTTCTTTTTTGCCATCCGTTCGGAGGCCTACGGCCAGGTAAATGGTCTTGTCGATGACCTTGGAGTTTTCCCTGACTTTAAAAACGATCCCGTCCATCCAGACAATACAGTAGACCGATTCCAAGGGCCTGTTTTGCCAAACGGTCACATCCTGAGCCACCCGCTCGGTGATCCTGGAGATGGCCGAGGTGGAGATATCAAAATTGTAGAGATCCTTAATCTGTTCTTCGATATCACTGACGCTCATTCCTTTGGCATACAGGGAGATGATGATGGTTTCCACTCCATCGGCAATGTTCTTGCGTTTGGGAACAAGCATCGGCTCAAAGGAGCTTTTCCGGTCTCTGGGAACTTGGATTTCAGCTTCTCCATACTGGTTGCGGAGTTTTTTCTTGCCATGCCCATTACGGGAGTTATCTCCGGTGGATTCCCCGTGCTTCTCATAGCCCAGGTGGTTGTCCATTTCCCCTTCCAGGATGGCTTCTACGCCCCGCTTTTGGAGCTGGCCCAGAAAAGCATAAAGCTCTTCGCCATTCTTGAACTGCTTGAGGAATTCCTCGCTGAATGCATCTTCTTTTTTCATAGCTTAAGTGTGTGAAGGTATCCCGAAAAAGTTATTTCCGTAATTTTTCCAGGCCTTTGAAGGGGCCGAAAAATTCCAGAATAACTTTTCCTACCACTTACACACTTATCGGGACGCTACCGGTATTTTAGACTTTCCATCAAATTATGGTATTCCTCCAATTGTGGTAACACCACCGCAACCAAATTCAAATAATCCACAAACACCTTCAACCACAAGTACAGGTAGTTCAACAGGTTCTGCTCCTCAAAGTAACACTACTCCAAGTTCGAATCAGAATACAAATCCTACCACTACTAATAATTCAATTCCCACATCAGTAGTACTAACATCTCCTACTCCACTAGCCCCACTGCCACCGAAAGCAGTAGCAGTAAATGACCCTAAGCATGTAGCACAACTTTTAAAGAAATTTTCACCACGTGGTGCCAACAGACAAAAGGTTGTTACCCTAAGAGACGAAGTTAAGAAGTTGAAAATTGCAGACAATCCCATTGCATTTTGTTTTTTACTTAGAAGTATGTTTGAAATTTCTGGTAAAGCATATTCTGCCGACCATGGCTTAAGTATGACTAAATCTGGAGGAAAAGATAAATCGCTTGTTGAAGTTTTGAGAGGAATCACAGCACATTTGACAAATAATAATTCAAATACTCAAATGGTAAAAGTTCTGCATGGAGCTATGACTGAACTTGGAAAACCAGATGGCTTACTTTCTGTGACTTCAATGAATAATTTGGTTCACAGTCCTTTTTTTACCATTTCTCAATCTGATTTATGTACTGTTTTTAGCAATATTTATCCACTTTTAGAAGCTATGAACTAATGGGAGATTTTAAAACGCCTTTACGTTATCCGGGTGGAAAACAACGACTTTCTCCATTTATTGAAGAAATTATTCAGGAAAACGCAATAAATGATTGTCACTATGTTGAACCCTTTGCAGGAGGTGCGGGAGTTGGAATTCAATTGTTACTTACTAAAAAGGTGAAGGAAATTCACCTTAATGATTCAGACTTTGGAATATATTCTTTTTGGCATTCAGTAATTAATAAACCTGAAAAACTTTGTAAAATGATTTCATCAGCATCAATGACAGTAGATGAATGGCGAAAGAGGAAAGAAATTGTCAAAAAATGTGATAAGCGAAGAATTTTAGAAATTGGGTTTAGTGTGTTTTTTTTAAATCGATGCAACAGGTCAGGTGTATTGTCTGCTGGTGTAATAGGGGGATTGGATCAGTCAGGGAATTATAAAATGGATGCAAGATTTAATCGAAATGACCTAATTAGAAGAATAGAAGCAATTGTAAGATTTAAAGATAATATCCACCTAACAAATTTTGACGCAGAATATTATATCAAAAACTATATACCTAATTTGCCACAAAACACCCTAATATATCTTGACCCTCCCTATTATGATAAGGGAAGTGAACTTTATTTAAATGCTTATAAAAAAACAGACCATGCAAGAATTTCACAAGTTATTCAGTCTGAAATAAATCACAAATGGGTGCTTTCTTATGACGGTGTTCCTGACATTGTTAATCTCTACAAAAAAAAGGCGCCATTTTCTATACGACTTACAGTATTCAGCCGCAAAAGTGTATAAAGGAAAAGAAATATTTGTTTTCGCAGACCAATTAGAACTTCCTAAACAATGCAGTTTAAAGCACATTGACGCTGGACTAAAAAATATTGTAAATATATGATAAACAAATAAATATAAATAAATTTAGCTACCAACGGCCGTTTTCAAAAGCTGGGTTTCCTACTTTTATGACAGTGAAGTGCTAAATTCAAGCTTTGTGCATTTAATGAAGTTTGGTGCTGAAAGAAAAACGCCTTCGCATAGTGGCAAAACGTGAGCTGCAAGTTTAACATACAACATTACAATGGAAAAAATACTTTACTTCCCATATATAAATTTACCAAAGACCGACTGGACAGTAAGGACTTTGCTTTATTATGACAATATAGGTTCAATTGTTCCTCAAGAGTATTTTTTTTCACCTGAGAGAAACTACGAACCCTTTATGCTGGAATTAGTCCAAAACGAATTAGTTATTCCAATAGACCCTATTCAAACGCTTGATAACCCTTGGGAAGTATCACGACCATTTCTCGATTTTTTAGAGGAAAACCAAAAACGATTATCTAAAAAAAGGCAGACCTTTATTGAAGGCAAAGATAGCAGAATACATTTGGATAAGTTTTATGGAACTAAAATTCACGCTGATAAATTTGATGGAGAAATTTTTTATCAACTAGAACAAATGGGACTTGCAAGGCGAGGAGATAATAATTGGTATCATGTAGAAAAATATACTGCTGACCATTTGATGATGTTTTTAGCAACCGTAATAAGTTCCAAGTTGCATATGCAACCAACGACTGATAATTACAGAAAAAGATTTGGTTCTGCAATAAACAATAATCATAAAAGAAAGAGAGAAACGATTTTAACAAGCCTTATTCCGTTTCCGGAAGAAATTGACTTCAAAAAAATACGCAAATTCAAAGACAAACATTTAAACCTATTAAAAGCATTCAAAAATAGGGTTGAACAAATAGTTTTGGACGAAAACATAATTGAAGGAACTGAATTATTTAATGTCAAAGTGGAGGAATTGACTTTGAGAAAAAACGAATTGACAGCCAAAATGAATGAAAGTCAAATTAAGAATATACTATTTGGTTCAGTATGTGGTGTGATTGGAGCTTATCAAGGTTTGGCAGTAGCAGAAACTACAGGAGCATTTATTAGTGGACTTCCTAGCTTTGCAAATGCAATTCATTCCGCATTAAAAATTGAAAAGGCGGAAAATGTATTTGACCAAAGCGGACTTAAGTATCTTGCTCTGGTGGACAAACGAATTAAAGGGTAAAAAAGGTAGGTAACAACTAAGCTTTCGCTGCGTGCGGAGCACAGCCCGTCCCGATGAAGATCGGGAAACAATGAATGCGCTGTTGCACTGCCTGTCCCTATTATTTCAGGAAAACCGGTCAGGTTCTTTTGGGGATTGAATCGGGATTTCGGTTCGACTTGTATGATATGATAGCTGAAAAAGTCACCTCAGAATTGTTAATCACGTTTAAAAAAATGGGCCAAACAATTACAGGATTTATGGCCTTTCCATTTCTGGTATAGAAAGGATTTTTGCAGTTTATTGGTCTCTAGTTTTAGACTTTTAATTGGACAAACCAATTATTAATCCGACTTCCATTTAAGATTAGCGACTACTTTATTGGCTAGTTCTAGTTTTTCAGGAAATAATACGGTTTTGGAAGTAAGGTTTAGAGAAGAATCCCTCTTGATTTTTACCCCAAGTTTGCTTGCTCCTTCCAGTTTCTTTTTTGGTTTCATGATTTGCCTGATTAAGATGCTTTTCTTTTAATAAGGAATCCATAATACTGCTTTCCTTTTTCGAAAGACTCTACAGTATATTGATTTTCATTAAAGTTAACGCCAAATATTTCAAAATCGTTTCTAAGTTCATCAAAGTTGAGTGATAAAGCCATCCGATAGAGTCGGGTTCGTTCAGGAGTGCTTCCTGTAAAGAAAACCAGCTTTTCTGGATATACTGAGGTAAATTCGTATACTATGGCCGCAATTGTTGCAAGTATTTTATTTCGATCCTGATTATTATTTCGAATTAGATCATCTATTTCCCCATTATCAAGCCTGTCACCGAATCCAAGATTGAAAATTTCAGGATTCTGAGTTTGGGTGAATTGGACACTTTTAGTGAATTTCCCATTACTGCCCTCACTGATAAACTCGAACTCTAATGAGTCTGCGGAGCCCGAAACATTTTCATATTTCTCGTAATTCAAGGCTGCTAAGTTTTGCTTTCACTTCCCCTCCAAAATCTTCCTAATCGCCTCATTCATCTGCATCATCGTCTCCATCATCTTCATCATGACTTCGGTTTGATTTTTATCTGAATAATGTGTCTCAACATTACCATGAACAGAGAATGGTGATTTTTTAATGTTTTCGATCACATAGCCAGGCTGAGCTGTTAGGATCTGAATTGGATCCACCTTTAAAAATTCAGCCACTTTCTGGATGAGATCTATGGTGATCTTGCTTTCTCCCCGTTCGTACTTGGTATAGGTAGCCTCTTTGATTCCCAAATACTCCGCTACTTCCAAGGCCTTTCTGTCTCGTAGTTTTCGGAAGGTGGACAGGTTTCGTCCTATGGTTTTATTCTCCAAAACGGTGAATTCTGATGCTTCTGTGTCTCTCATTTTTTCTCTTTCTGCTTCAAAAATAGCCCATTTAGCGACAATTGTCGCGGTTTTTGGTAGTTAGTAGTGCTAGACTACTTTTTATAGATATTAAACTACCGAATATATTCTTTTTTCAATTCACATCCATTTAAAATTGTCTAAGAATCATTTTCACATGGAATTTTTCAAGACAATTTCTGCCACCTCTTCTCTCTCTACTCTCTCTTCTCTCTCTATTTCAGAGGTGGTGGGTGCTCTTGGCTTTACGGAATTGATTCTTTCTGCTCAAGAATACGGTTTGGGGAAATTTAATTGGCTTTTCTCTAGAAAGCCCAAAAATCCAATCTGAGCAATTTACGGCTTAACACATTTTTCTACTCGGATTGCTCCTCCGTGCACAAGGACATACCGCCACTAATCCGAGTCGACCTTTTCCACGTCATTGCGAGGAGGTATAAGAAAGCTTAAAAATATCATGAAGCTTTACACCGACGAAGCAATCTTATTATTGAAATCGGTATTCTTATTCGGAGACTGCTTCGCTTCGTGCCTCCGCTCGCAGTGACGAAACACTCAAACCTATCCTTTGCCGCCAGTGCATTTGCCTGGCACGGTGGAAATCAATGATTTCTTTCGCTAGTATCTAGTAGCTAGATTATAGTATCAAGTAGTGTAAGGACCGAAATCCCATATCCGACATCCGAAATTCTAACTTTCTCAATCATGTCAGCACTTTCATTTCCAACTTCGAAAGTCAGCAAAAGCACCAAGCAGCTTTTCAAAAACCTGATCAAAAACCCAACCTAAACCTATTTTTTCTCTCGGATTGCTCGACCAGGACCTTGTACCCGCCGGTTGGCCCACCACTTCGAATCCGGGAGTGACGAAAGCAGCTGTCGACTGTGTACTGCTGACCGTTGACCAAATGATAAGCCATCCACTGCAGGGGACTTTATGCTTATCCATTTCAAACATTTCTTAACCTGAAGCTGGCCCATTGGAGGTCGGGTGGGAGGAGTATGTCTTGTTGTACCAAGTACGAAGTACCATGTACCAAGGAGGGTGACACTTCGATATACGCTACTCTCGTAGCTCCAGTGCTCATTGTGACGCGACTTTGCTGTCGACCGTGGACCGTGGACTGTTGACTTCACCGATCATCGGTCATCCATCATCCAGCTTCTTTAAACACTAACAAAGCATGAAAAAAATCCTACTCACATGCTTCCTGGCACTCCTGTGCCTTTATGGAAGTACCTCCTTTCTGAGTCTAGTTGCTCAGTCACCCGGGGCCGATTCTCTCCCTACCTCCATTGGCCCCCATCGGGGCGGGTCCTTCCGCTCCGATGCTTTCCTTGAAAATCCAGGTGGCGCAGAAGTCTCAATGCTACCACTACATGGCAGTAGTCTGTCGACTGTCGACGGTGGACCTATTCTTTGGTCTTTAGAAAACGAGACTGCTTCGCTTCGTGCCTCCGCTCGCAGTGACGCCCAGCTACATCAGTCACTTGTGCTGAGCCCAGCCGAAGCATCCAACACTTGTGCTGAGCAAAGTCGAAGCATCCGACATCGGACATCCAACATTAAGTTAAATTTTGGTTTAGTTGAAAGCGACCAGGACGTGGGAGCAGGAGAGGGGGAAACAATCCTCCAATCCGCCCCATTCCCAGTCTTAACTAGTCCGATTAATTCAAGACGAGAAACTCACAGACAGAGCACCAAAGCTCAAGGTCTTGCTTCTCCTGTGCTGAGCGAAGTCGAAGCATGTGTCTTGTGTCTTGAGTCTAGCAATGGTTTAATAAATCCCGACCAGGACATAAGGGCAGGGGAGGGGGCTTTCAGTCTCCAATCCTCCCCATTCCCAGTCTTTGCTTCTAAAGGCAAGAATGCTAAGCACGGTACCTACGCCAGCAATGACACTAATCTACGGAGCACCTTAGCTTCGATGGGTGGAAAGTCAGATGGATCAGCCATCAGGCAAGAGAAACAAGACTTTACTTTCGTCCCAAATCTTCTGTCTTCCCACCTGGATTCATCTTTCCTCTTTCTAAGAGTAGAAATAGAATCTTCGCAGGCAAATCCCTCTCATCAGGTTAGTATAACCCTCAGTTCACAGGAATTGGATGCAAGACATGAATACCTCCTGCAAGTTGAGGATTCAATGATTCTTTCGCCGGGTGAATTTCTCGAAGGTGCGAAAGGACTACAGATCGGGGAATCGAAAATCCCATTGCAGACAGGATTCGGAAGGTTGCGGATCAAAATGGGAAGCCAAAGTATGCTTCAGGATATCTGGGTTCAGCCAAATGATTCCCTCCGGGTCACATTGGATCCGCGTACAGGAAAGCTGCTCTTTTTGGGACCTCACAAGAATAAGTTTAGGCTCCAAGTCCAACTTCAGGATCTGGCATCGGCTTGGATCAAATCCATCAATCCCATCATGCTCACCTCCAACAAGGAGCGGCTGCTGGATAGTCCTGAAAAAAGAACCCACTACCAAACACTATCGGACAATCAGGCCCTTGGTTGGAATAGGAAATTGGAGCTGTTGACAGAGGATTCCGAACGGCTCGGGCGAGCCAGATTCCTACTAACCGGTACCCGAGAGGATCATCCGGTATTTGAGGAGTTGAAGCGCTACCGCGAGGATTTGGAACCGGACTTTTACAATTGGCTTTGGCTTTACTGGAAAGGTAAGTTGCGAAAGCATGCTTTAGACTTTATGGTGCTTACCCAGGCCAATTCTCCAGAATGGGGGCAACAATTGCTGGAATATGGTCTTGAAGAAGAAGAGCTCAAACGCATAAGGGCACTTGAGGAATTCCCGATGGAATTTGCAGAGGCCTTGTACATCGAGAATTTCCTGTTGGAGATCTACTCCGGGATACCCTTTGCAGACCTTAGCGAAACCCTCCCCGTAGATCTAAAAAATCAGGTTAATGCCTTCTTTTTGGTCCGGCAATACAAAGAGTTGGCAGCACCTGATTCCTTAATATCAGAACTGATAGAAAAAACGGACAATTCCTGGGTAAGGGAATACCTCCAAGGACTTTTGACTGCCAACCTTAGGGGCAGTGAATTTATAAATGAACCGTTTTGGAACGAGCGGGGCGAGTCGGTTTACCCCGAGTCCTGGAAGGGTAAGCTCGTATTCCTTGACTTTTGGCTGAGTGGTTGTGGGGCCTGTATGGCTTTTGCCAAAAACAAGTTTCATCCCCTCCTTGAGGAGTTTGGGACCCACCCTGATATCCTGTTTGTCACCATTACGGGAGATAGCGACATGGAACTTTGGAAAACTTCACTCTCCAAAAACCTGTTCACAACCGCCTCTGCGCAGAATCTCTATGCAGCCGGTGTCACCCATCCGGCATTAAGGAAATACCACATCCAGGCCTTCCCAGAGCAAATGTTGCTGGACAAGGAAGGCAGAATCCTTCAGGTAGGTGGTTTTCCAAGCGATCTCGACGGATGGAGACAGTTGCTCCAAACCTATTTAACACAGGATACCCTTTCCAATCAAGTTTTAACTCAACCCCAAACCAACTGAAATGGCTATAACGTATGTACACCGAATCGTATGCTTGCTCGCATGGGTTCTACTGATGGGCTGCCTAATTCCAGTCCGTGCTATGCAAACCGGTTCCGGAATTTCAGGAACTGTCCTCGAAAAAGAAACAGGAATGCCCGTTCCGGGGGCTTTGGTTTTAGTGTCAGACCCAAACATCTCCGCGGTCACGGATAAAGAGGGTAAATTCTCTTTGAGCCTGAAGCCCGGAGCCTATGAGCTCAGGATCAGCTTTATTGGGTTTAGGACGATACAGCAGACTGTGGAGGTTCCGCTCGGTATGCTTCCGCTGACAGTGGCACTGGAAACAGACGAGATCGGTTTGGACCAGGTGGAGGTGCTTTCCACAGGATACCAGCAAATTCCGAAAGAGCGAGCCACAGGTTCATTTGCTTTCCTGGATCAGGAACTTGTGGACAGAAGAGTTTCTACCAGTGTGTTGGATCGCTTGGAGGATGTCACTCCGGGGTTGATTTTCAATCGGGCGGGGGCAATCAATGATCCCATCAGCATCCGGGGGCGAAGTACCCTTTTTGGGAATACCCTACCGCTTATCGTGATCGATAACCTGCCTTACGAAGGACCCATCGAAAACATCAACCCCAATGACGTGGCCAGTATCACCGTATTGAAGGATGCCGCCGCTGCCTCCATTTGGGGAGCCCAGGCAGGAAACGGCGTCATAGTGATTACTACCAAATCCGGGAAATTCAACCAGCCCATTCAGGTGTCACTTCAATCCAACCTGACCAGGGTCGAGCAGCAGGACTTGTTTTATCAGCCCTTGATGGGAATGGGAGACTTTATCGAGCAGGAAAGAAACCTGTTCAATACTGGTTTTTACAATGCCAGGATCACCAATGCCGCACGGCTGCCCGTTTCTCCGGTGGTAGAGACCTTGCTTGCAGCCAGGTCAGGACTGATTTCCGGGCAAGAAGCCACAGCCCGACTCAGTCAGTTTGCGATGCAGGACTCCCGGGAAGAATTGAGCAAGTACTATTACCGTCCCGCAGTAAGGCAGCAATATGCAGTTCAGGTAAGCGGAGGAGGAGATAAGTATCGGTTCAATTACTCGGCAGGTCTGGATTCCAATCTGGAGGATATCCGGGGAAACGGCAATCGGAGAATCACGCTAAATGCGCGACAGGATTGGAGGCTCTTAAATGGTAAATTGGATATTGCCACCGGGATAGCCTTGGTGAGGTCAGATCGCAGAGTGAGCACGGCATTGCCCAACCTGTATCCTTATGAGAAGTTGACAGATGGGGAGGGCAACCCGGCACCGGTGGTGGGATTGCTTAATTCCCGCTTTGTAGAAAGCACCGTCGGCTCCGAATTACTGGATTGGAGATTTATTCCTTTGGAAGAAATCAACCGAAGAAATGAAAACAGTACCGCAATGGATTGGCGAGCCAATCTGGGGCTTTCCTATAAGCTCAGGGATGGCTTGACTGCTCAGGTGCAGTACCAGTTTTGGAACAACCAGAATACCTTCAGAAACCTAGAGTCATTGGAACTCTACGCTGTCAGACATCAGATCAACAGTTTCACACAACTAGGCACGCAAGGCAATCTTTCCTTTCCGATACCCAGAGGGGGTCGGCTGAATCAACAGCTGTCCAATTCACTCAGCCATAACTTACGGGCAAGCTTGGCCTACCGGCTTGCCAAAGAAAATCATGAACTCAATGCCTTGGGCGGTTGGGAACTGAGGGATCTGCAAACCCTTTCCGATCAAGCCCTCTACTACGGCTATGACGATGCCAGGGGCTTAAGTACCCCGGTGGATTACATTACACAGTTTAGGTTGTATCAAAATCAAGGCAATCTCCAAACGATTCCCTACCAGGGAAACCATTCGGGATTGGTGGATCGCTATGCTTCCTACTTCGCCAATGCTGCCTACACCTACCGTAACAAATATACCTTCTCAGCCAGTGGGAGGAGGGACATGTCCAACCTGTTTGGGGTAGAGACCAATCAGCGCGGTGTACCCTTGTGGAGTGCGGGATTGGGATGGACGATCAGTGAAGAGGAGTTTTACCAAGGAAAAAGCTTGCCCTATTTAAAATTGAGGGCCAGCTATGGCTACAATGGGAATATTGACAAATCGACCACAGCCTTCACTACGCTCCTGTATCAGAATGTGCATCCCTATATAACGGGACTTAGAAATGCCTTTATCACCAATCCCCCCAATCCCAACCTGCGATGGGAGAAAATCCGGATTTTCAACCTTGGGCTTGACTTTGAGAGTAGAAATGGACGGCTGGGAGGTAGTTTGGAATTTTATTCCAAACGAGGCGAGGATTTGATCGGTGAAACAGAAGTACCGGATTCCAACGGGATCTATGTGGTCAGAGGTAATTTTTCGCAGACACGCACCGATGGATTTGATTTGGTTCTCAACACGGTCAATGTGCTAAAGCCGGTCAGATGGAGTACCCAGTTCCTGTTGAGTGGCGTTCGGGATGAGGTACTGAGTTTTCAGGGTACCCGAACCGTTTCCCAATACCTGGGAGGGGCGAGTAACGTGGTTCCACAGGAGGGAAGACCATTGTTTGCGGTATATTCCTATCCTTGGGGCGGTTTAGCTCCTGATACCGGCAATCCAAGGGGATTTTTGAACGGAGAACTTTCCGAAAACTATTCCCAGATTATCGGAACCCAGACTCCGGAGACCTTGCGGTTTCACGGATCTGCCAGACCTACCGTGTTTGGTTCGATCCGTAATGAATTTGAATGGAAGGGGTGGTCACTTTCGGTCAATACCTCCTTTCGGCTGGGGTACTACTACCGAAGAAGATCAGTGGATTATGCGGCACTTTCCAGAGGAGAGATTACCCATGCTGATTACTCGAATAGGTGGAGAGCACCCGGCGATGAATTGATCACCCAGATTCCTTCCCAGCCTACAACGTTGAATACGCTTCGGCAATCATTTTACCAGTCTTCCTCCGTGTTGGTAGAGCGAGGGGATCATTTGAGACTTCAGGATATCAGACTGGGATATACTTGGGACAAGCTGAATTTCCCGGGATTACCTTTCCAGCGATTGGAAGTTTTTACTTACCTCAACAATGTGGGAATCCTGTGGAAAGCTACAGAAGATCCTCTGGACCCTGATTTTCCGATGATGCGTCCGCTCCGATCGGCTGCTTTTGGACTTCGAATGAATTTCTAACCTTAAGAAAAACAAAAAATGAAAAAATATAACCTGCTGCTCATCGCAATGGGATGGGCATTGGCAAGCTGCGAGGCGTATTTGGATGTCAAGCCCAGCAAAGCAATTGATACCCCAGATTCTATCGAGGCCGTAGAGGCCCTGTTGGATAATGCGGAGACAATGAACTATTTTCCTACCCAATCCGTGGTGATGGGGGACGAGTTTGTAGCGGATGACCAGGCTATCACCTCGATGGATTTGTTGGAGCAAAATTTCTATTTGTGGATGCCCAGACCCTTTGAGTTAACGGATCAGGTCTTTGATTGGCGGGATTTATACAACCAAATCCAGATTGCAAACGTGGCGTTGGAGTCATTGGAAAAGCTGGATCAGGCTAATTCCAAGGTTATCGAACTGAGAGGGACGGCTTTGTTTTACAGGGCATTTGCTTATTACAATCTCAGCACACTTTTTTTAGAAGGAGCTAATCTTCAACGTGCCGGGATAACACAAAAAATCCCAATCCGAAGGGGGACGTCGATAGTGCTTAAGCCTGAGTTGGCAGACAGACAGACGATCAGAGACTTGATAAAAAGTGATTTGGAGGAAGCAGTTACCAGTTTGCCGGGCCAAACCCCCTATTTGTCCAGACCATCCCGGCAGGCTGGGTTTGCACTGCTTGCACGGGTTTGCCTGGATTGGGGGGATTTTGAGCGTGCAAAAGAAGCAGCGGAGCGTGCCATTGCATTAGGCGGTAGGCTGTTGGATTTTAAGAGTTTGAATAGAAATGCCACCTATCCCATTCCCCGCTTTAGTTCGGAAGTGATCTGGCTGGCGCGGGTAGGAGGTACCAGTTATTTCAATTCCCAGTCCGGATTTCAGATTTCTCCGGATCTCCTTGGCTTATACAAGAGCAATGATTTAAGGAGGGACCTGTTTTTCATCACGCGGTCCAATGGATTTGTCAATTATCGGGGAAGTTATCTCAGTGGAAGACCCTTGTTTGGAGGGTTGTCACTGAATGAAACCTACCTGATTTATGCTGAATCACTGGTCAGAACAGGTGCGCTGGAACAAGGAGCCGGGGTGTTGAATTTTCTCCTTCAGCATAGGATGAGAGATGGCTGGACTCGGATGGATTTTACGGACGAAAGTCAGGCTTTGGGTATTTTGATTGAGGAACGGAGGAAAGAACTTCCGTTTAGAGGACTGAGGTGGGCTGATCTGAGGCGATTCAATGGAGATGAGCGATATCAGCAAACCTTGAGCAGGACCTTTGAAGGGATTACCTATGAGCTTGGTCCCAATTCTGAAAAATACATCTTGCCTATTCCTGCCAGAGAGTTGCAGTTTTATTGAGGAAAAAAGTAGAAAGGGGTAAGAAAAAATCTTACCCCTTAACCAGGGTTTGACTACAAGAGTCTAAACTTTCTGTTTTGAGGGCCAATAGGATCAGCCATGGAAGGGGAGCTGTAGGTACAAGCTTCACTGCCGGGGACACACTCGTAATCCTCATTGATTTCGAGGTTGGTCACCTCTACCCAATTCTGCCCACCGTCTGGCGTGGCATAAACTGGGGTATTGGGAATGGGCTGGGTAAATGCGAAAGCGGCTACCGCAGCCAAGGCAAAAACACCTCCGCGAAGGAGGTTTAAAACTGAAGTTTTCATAATTTACAGATGATTTAATGATTTATTACTATTCCGGTCGCATTGACCATTTCCTGCCTGCACGCAGAGTTGGTCTTCCGAGAGGAGCGGCCGGTTTTTTCCCCTACTGTTGTCAAGCTACCACCTGGTGGTATCACTGACCGTGATTTTTTTTCCTTTTATTAACAAAACTGCTTCTCCTTGGGAGCAACATTTGCCTGTTCCTTGTGTATTTTTTGAAAGTCTTCCTAATCGCGTAACTCTGCGGTTGGCAGGCAACGTCAAACAAACATTACTATCTACCAACTCCCATCCTTCTCAAACCCCAAACTGACAAACCTGTCAATCCCAAGTTCAGCACCAAGTGTTCTCCCCAAGTCAGGGACGATAGGATTCCCCCACATGAGCAAGGCACCTTTTCGGCGAATCCAAACCAAATCCAGGCCACGTAGCCGGTGAAGATCAGCATCAGTAGCAAGCTAGATACAAAGCCTATCCATCTCATCCTTGGAAATAGCAGGAAGAGAGCAACCAGAATTTCCACCACTGGAATACCATACAGGAGCAAGTCTTTAGACCAATCCGGAAGCACCTGATTGTACATGGCGAGTTGGGTACCTTGCCAGTCATAGACCTTTGCAATGGCTGTGTAAGCGAACACAAAGGCTAAAATCCAGGCAAAGGCTTCCACAGCATCGGAGCCTGACTTGGCTTCTCTTGTTGGAATTTTCTTACAGCTTGAGTTCATGGTCATTGAGGCATTCCCCCTGTTGGATTGATGCCTGAAAAGTAGATACTTCCCCGTTTGAGGCGAAGGTCAAGTGTCACATTTATAGGGTGATAGGTGGAATTAGTGACAAATGGCACATTTATTTAGTCTAAGACAAAAAAAGTCAGTTCAAAATTTTGAAAATGAATCTTGATAACACTAGATTAACATTCATAATTTAGTTGATTTTCAAGTATTTTATAGTACCACTCCCTTTTTAAGACTGTAAAACTTTTAACTACAGTAACTATGAAAGAAACATGTATCAAGATGATGATTGCCGACTACGAGCAATTAGTTCACATTCCCAAGGAATCCTATGACTTGGTGATTCCCCAACTTAAGCTCGTTCGCAGGCAGCGTGGGGAGCTCATCAAGCGGGAAGGAGAAGTTGATAAACTGAGCAGGTATATCTGTGAAGGATTTATCGGGTATTACCGATCCACACCGACCGGTCAGACACTCTTTGCCATTTATCAGTCCTCAGACACTGTTTTCGACCTGGATTCTTACCGATCCGGTAAGCCAAGTGACTCTCAGATTAAAGCCATATCCTCAGTTTCTTACCTTGAATTTTCCATTGATTCAGAAATGGAACTCATTGCAAAAGATTCTTCCCTTATGCGGTTGGCTTTGGCTGTCAATCAACGGGTGACCCAACGTCAGGCGAGGGTTCTAGAAATAAGTAAAATGGGATTCGATATCGGCTATCCGATTCTCATGAAAGAATTTAAAGGCTTAGCCACCGAAATTTCAAACGCAGACTTAGGCTCATTTTTCAACTATTCGGTGCGGAGTGTCATCCGGCATAAATAATCCACCAAACAATTGAGTCATGGAAAAATTACACCTACCCATAGCAGTTAACTGTTTTACAAAGGGCCTTGACATAAAAGTCCTTCGCTGGGCCTTTTCCCGAAAAATCATTCAATCCAAAGAACTTCAGGAAATTCAGGTTCAGAAAATCAATTACTTCGCCGGTTACCTGTTTCCTCAAATTTCAGAACAAAGACTCGCGTGGATCATGAAGTGCTTTCTTTGGCTTTTTCTGGTGGATGACCTTCAGGAAAGAGTTTCAGAAGAAGAGTTTCGATCATTTATAGCCTCTCTCAGCTTTTTGGAAAAAGGGAATGGCGGCTTTTCTGAAGATCCGATGGTCGCGGCTTGGAGGGAGCTTAGAACAGAGATGTCAGCCACCTATCAAGCCGACTGGCTCGCAAAGTGGGACGCATATTGGGCAAGTTTTCTTGAAGGGCAACTTTGGGAAAAAGCAAATAAATCAGCAGAAAAAGTCCCGGAACTCATGCAATATCGGGCCTATCGTCCTTACCTGTCGGGAGTGTTTTTTGCTTTTCAACTTTTAAAAGGGGAGTACAATCCATTGCCAACCTGTGAATCAAAGGAACTGGAATACAAAATTGCCAGATGGATTTGTCTGGGCAACGACTTGATTTCAGCGGTAAAAGAACTCCAAAGCAACGATTGCCACAATGAGGTAATACTTATGGCGCTGCATTCCGGTGCCAATCTGCTTACGGTAAAAAATTATCTGGAAAGCGAACAGGAGCGGCTGGGAAGAGAAATTAACAGACTCAGCCTGGAACTATCAACTCAGGCCCCTGCCTGTCACCAATGGCTGGAAGGGTTAAATCTCCTCATGGGAGGATGTGTATTTTGGTCCGACGAAGTGACACTTCGCTACGGTTCCCATCTCAACGGAGTAGCTAAGACATGATCTTTATTCTTTCCTTAACCCCCCGCCGTCATGCTAAAGAAGCGATTGATCATATTTCCGAAAGACGTGCAAATCATCACGGGCCGGAGTGAGCGGTATGCCCAGCGACTTTTGGTCAAGATCAAAATTTCCTATCAAAAGGAACCACATCAATTTGTGACCGTTGAGGAGTTTGCCGCATTCGCAGGTATTCCGAAAGAACAGATTGACAAATACATCATCTGATATTCCCGATCGAGGGCAAGTTACTTTTTCCAGGTATAGACCCTCAGCCTTCACAGGATAACACCACAGCAACCAACAGCCCATAATCACAACAAAACAATCCAAAGTAAGCCTCAGGCGGGTACATCGGGTCTTGGAAAGACTTTAAACAGGAAAACCATAAAAGATTCATTTTCTGTTGGTTTCATCCCAGTCTTCTCCCATACAGCTTCTTGTTTTTTAGCACGTGAGTAAGATGAAATCGGAGGAAGACTTGCGAAGCGTCAATGGGAAGCAACCAAAAGTTGAATCAATAGAAGCAATGTTCAAATCAGTTTATTTAATCACTTAACCACACACAGTATGGCAGAGATCACAAATGGATTCCTTCAGGGGATGACGGGTAGCTTGGGAAATTTGGTTTTCTATAAGCGTAAAGGCAAGACAGTAGTCCGCCAAAAACCGGGTCCCCGAGCGTATGTTCCATCCGAACAGCAAGTGTTTCAACAAAAAGCGTTTAGCGTGGGGCAAAAATTTTTAACCCCCTTACGCAAGGTATTGGATCAACTTCACAAGCTCCCTTCCTCCAAAAAAGAAGATGGCGTGAATTCCGCGTTGAGTTGGCTTCTCAAAAATGCAATAGCCAATGTCAACGGAGAGCCGGTCATTATTCCGGAAAATCTATTCCTTCATCGTGGACAGGTGGGTTTTTTGGAAGAGGTAGAAATCCAAAGGATTTCTGCAAGTGAGATTCGTCTTGCCTGGCAGGGATCCAGCGAAAGCGATTTCTGGAGGCAACATGAACGATTGGTAGTGATCGCCTATGTTCCTGAACCTAAATTGGTTCATCTGATCAAAGAAGGCAATTACCGTAAAGATGGAGCCCAGGTACTCCTGTTACCGTGGACTCCGGCTTTTGAAGGAGAGGTGTTGATTTTCGGCGGCTTTTATAATCTTGAAAAAAATAAACAGGAATACACTGATATTCGATTCTTGGGCAAAGTGTAGGCTCATCAGCAAATCCGGTAAATCAAATCCTATCCGCCCCAGTTCTAAACTTCGGAATTGGGGCTTTTTTTATTTCTGTAGCTGTGCTACTTAAAGTCAAAAACGCAATTTATACTTTTATCCGTCAAAAACGTCAGTTCCGCACATTCAATTGATCCTCAGTGTGCTAAGTAAGAATTTGGAGCCATGTTTCACTAAAAACCATGTACTATGGCAAAACAGACAGGAGTACTTACACTGAAAGGGCCGGTCGGGAGACTGTCCTTTTACAAAACCAAAGACGGCTATCTCGCCCGGGAAAAAGGAGGGATAGAAAAGTCCAGGATCATGAACGATCCCCGCTTTGCGAGGACCCGGGAAAACATCCGGGAGTTTACCGATAATGCCACCTCCGCCAAGGTCTTGCGGGATGCCCTGAGGCCCGTCATCTCCAAGATCGGCGACAAGCGGCTCAACCTGCGCCTTACCCAAGTGATGATGCAGGTTCTCAAGTCAGACGAGGTGAGCGTGAGGGGAGACCGCAAAGTGCGTCTGGGCAACTGGGAACTGATCCGGGACATGGAGATGAATGCAGGTTCTTCCCTGAGCAGCACCCTTTTCTTTGAGGTGCAGCTGACCGATACGGCAGCCTCTTGGCAGGTACAGCTACCGGCATTTGTGCCGGGAGACATGCTCGCCTTACCGAGTGGATCCACCCACTACCGGATCTCTGCAACCGGCGTTGCGGTAGATTTTGAACTTGGTACCCGTACCCTTGTCCAGGCTACTACGGGTTCGCGCTCGGTTTTGGATGCTGCAACCGCTCAAACGCTAACGGTAACCAAGGCCCAACTGAGTGGGACTCACTTTGTGTACTTGCTGACAGTGGAGTTTGTGCAGATCGTCAACGGGGTAGAATACGCCATCAACAATGGGACGTACAACGCCTCCAAGATTCTGGGAACAGCAAAAACCAGCTGATGCGACTGCTTCTTAAGCGTAGATACACTCCCCGGGGCACTCCGGGGAGGCTCTACCTGGGGCATCGTCAACTCTGCTTTGTTCGGGAAGCCCCCAAGGCCTGTTATGCGGGGGTGCATTCCTGCTTGAGCGAGGGAGTCTACGAGCTTCAGGCGGTACACAGTGAGGAAGAGGGCTGGATGATCAGGGTAGGGGAACAGGGCTGGATTAAGTCCCTAGGTCCGGATAAGCTCCCGACTACAGGCGTGTTGGCCCCTGTAAGCAGCTATCGGGCAGACGGAACCCCGCTGTTTACCAAGTTGGCTTTTGAGCAATTGCTTGAAGAGCTCAGCCACTGGTGGGAGCGAGGGGAAGTGGTAGAGTTGCAGGTTACTGGGGCTGGAATTCCTTACCGGCTGATTCCATGTCAGATGCCCAACTACTATTGATGGTTACGGGTGCGATACTGTCGTTATTGCTGTCGGTAATCGCATTTTTCCTGAAGTACCTGATTCAGGACTTCCGGAAGTTGCAGGAGGATTTTCTCGAACTCAAAGTCCGTCAGGAGAGTCTGCGGGCGGAAATCGATAGAATCTCCGAGGTACTGCTTCTTTTGAGGAAGCAGTTGATCAGAAATGCCAAGTAAAAAAAACACACAACTCAAAAACAACAACATGGAATTAATCAAAGAGATCAAAGAAAGAGCACAGGCTCCCACGCCTCCATTCTTCCAGATTCTGAAGCGTCTGGGATTGCTGATAGCAGCTATCGGTTTGGGAATAATGACTGCACCGGGTGAAGTCCCCGAGCTGATTCAGCTGTATGCCAGTCACGCCCTGACAGCAGGTACCATTTTGGTGAGTATTTGTCAGCTGACGGTGGATGAGGCCAGACTGGAAGAAAGACTTCTTTCCACCGTAAAACACGGATGAATCAAGGATAAGTAAGGTTTTAACCCGGGCAGGAGGTCTTGCTCGGGTTTTTCCATTATTCAGTTTGTGAAAAAAATCAAATAAGGACTTTGTGTGGTCAATGGCATTCATTTAGCTAGGGACTAGGTGTTCGTAGTTTGCCTGCTATGGCTTAAAAAATCTTCTACCGTAGTAAAGAAGGGCTGTCCAAAGCCCATCTTCCTGCCTTCCGAATCCAAATAAACCCACCACTGACGAACTGCACTTCTTGTGTCAAGGTGTCCTCATTTGCCTCCTGTGATTTTTGAAATTCTTTCTTAGTAGGTAAAAAAGGCTTGGAGCAGAACCAGCCTACCGCAAAGGAAGAATGCAATCGGTTTTGAACAAGACCAAAGAAATGAGCCAATGAAAAAAATGCCAAGAGCCAACTTACTTGATAATACAACCCTCAGTTAAAAATATATTTGAAGTTGTTTTTAATGACTATTTAATGCAAAAAATAGACTATATCTAATTTAAACTTTATTTAAATTTTCTCTCTTTTTTTAAATTAATTGAAAATTCTTGATTTTTTAACAGCCAAATTGTTTTAAAAAACGGCTTTTTATTCAATATTTGATAACGAGTAGCGGGTTTGTTACTCAAGACCCCTAAATAACCTTTTTAAGCCAACTTTTATAAACAAGTTTTGAGTAATTCTTTACAGCGTTAAGTCAATAAGTATTTGTCACTTGCATCCTTTTAACGAGTTATGATTAACCTATTTAGGAAAATTCTCACAGGCTACACCACTGTTACGAAGTCCTTTAACGGTAAAACCTACCGCTTCATGTATTCAGATAAGCCGGTGTTTTTTGATCCTGAATTGATGCTTACTGAACTCAAACTGAGAAAAGCTGAGGCTAGGTCAATCCCTTCCACTCCCTTTCAATCCATAGAAACGCTCTTGACTAAATTTCCACAAAAAGAGGAATCGCTCAATCCCGCTGTTGTCTGTATTTCAAAGTCCGGGAAAAATGAAATGAAGGTTTCTCGATACGTTTTCAAAGATGGAAACTACCCCGTCAGTCAGTATGTCTTTGAGCGAAACAGTGTTGTTAACGGCGTCTTTTTCCGGATCTATGACTACGGATTTCTGACCAAAAAATTTGCACAGTCAGTAGACCCGAATTTTACCGAAGATAGCCAAACCGTAAACTCGTGGAAGTGGGAGTCACATCCTTCACATTGGGTAATGGTAGAAAAATTCGGCCATACCCAACTTTGGATTTGGGAGGTAGGACTTGTTTGAGTCTGCTGATTTTACGGTATAATCCGCTTTGAAAGTTGTGAAAAGCAAAATTATGTATGTATAAAAATGGATCACAAATGAGTACAAAAATTACTCATTTCAATATCTTTGAAAGTCGATAAAGACCAAAGAAAGTAAAAAAAATTACTGACTGCTTTTTTAAGTAGCATTTATAAATAGCTCAACTCTGTCTTGAGCGCTTGATTTAATCCGCTAAGGACCTTAGAAAATCCCTACTTTCGGGTAGAAGTTTGATTGTTTAATCTTTGATTTTCTAATATGGGACTGAAAGGGCGAAGCTGTCTTTTAGGCTTTGCAAATCCAGTAAGTGTTAATTTTGCAAGCTTCTCAATAACAAGTTTTTAGCTTAATTTCCTTGCTACCTACTCCTCATCTTGTATTTTTCCTTACGCTTGACAAAGACTATCTGATCCCTGCGGCAGCTGCAATCCATTCTTTAGTAAACCACCATCAGGGCTTAGTGCTGAAAATTTACCTGTTGGTAGGTGAGCAGGATAGAGATTGGATACAGCCTCTTGTTCGTCTGATTGAAGACTCAGGTTCTACAGCGCAGATCAAAACCGTCTCCAAAGAGTTGTTTTCAGACCTTAAATACAACCTTCAATTTACCTCTGCTACCTATTATCGGGTTATGGCAGGCGCATGTTTCGAAGAATCCAAAATAATTTACCTTGATTCTGATATTATCGTGAAAGGTAGCTTAGTGGAACTTTGGAATACAGATTTGGAAAACTACCCCCTCGCAGCTGTTTCGGACCCGTTTATTACTGATTTCCAACGACTGGACTTAAATCCCGAAGAAGGATATTTCAATTCTGGAATCATGCTGCTAAACCTCGACCGATGGAGAGAACTAGGGCTAGGGGAGAAAGTATTGGCCTTTATCAAAAAATTCCCAAATAAAGTTCATTACGCAGATCAGTGTGGATTAAACGCAGTGTTGAAAGGGGATTGGAAGCGATTGGAACCAAAGTGGAATTTGCAAACAGCTTTTCTTGAAAAAGAAACCTTGCAAGACTGCAAAAAAGCCTTCAGCGAGAAAGACCTGAATGAAGCGTTACTCCTGCCGAAGATAATTCACTACACCGGAAGACTGAAGCCTTGGAACCTTGGATGCAATCATCCCTATAAAAAGTTATTTTGGAGTAATCTTTCCCAAACACCTTTCAAAAGGAGGCTTCCGCTTGATTTTTCCTTTGTAAACCTGATCAAGAGCTTTTTTCCTCTGGCAGTGAAAAAATACTATTGGAGACTCGTATCCAAAAAGCAAATTGTTTTGCTTGGTCCCTGAATTCCATGAAAATTTTCTTTGACAATCAAATTTTTAGGCTTCAGAAGTATGGCGGCATTTCCAGATACTTTGTCAGGTTGGCCGAGCAACTAGCAGCGGATAATCACCACCCGGTGGTATTGGGTGGGTTTCACATCAATGCCTACTTGAGGGATATGGATAGCGCTATGGCCAAGGGCAAATACCTAAACAAATACCCCAAAGGCGCTATCCGACTCCTGAGAGACTCAGGAAAGTGGATCAATCAGGCCTATGCCACGCTTGCGCGTCCACATATTATACACGAAACCTATTTTTCTGAATCTCCTGTCATTAAAGGTGGGAAAAAGAGAGTCATCACCGAATATGACTGTTTGCATGAGTTGTATCCCGAACTTTTTCCCGCTGCACAGGTGAAAACAAAAGAGAAAAAAGTGGCTTTCGATCGTGCAGACCTAATTTTGGCTATCTCTCATCAGACGAAGGCGGACATGCTGCAGTTTTTTTCCATACCCGAAGAGAAAATTCAGGTAACTCACCTGGCTGCGGACCCGAAAATTTCTGAGGAGTTGATCGTTTATCCACCAAAAGGGGAACGGCCATTTTTGCTTTATGTGGGGATTCGATTGAGGCATAAAAACTTCGAACGCATGGTCAGGGCTTTTGCAGCTTCTGACCGCCTGATGAAAGCCTTTGATCTTGTGGTATTTACTCCACTTCCCTTCGACCGGAGGGAGTTGGAGTTGTTTCGAGACCTCGGCTTTGGCGATGGACAGGTGAAAAGAGTTTCAGGTGATGATGCCAAGTTGTTTGGCTATTTCAAGACCGCTAGGGCATTTGTCTACCCTTCTCTGTATGAGGGATTCGGCATTCCTCCTTTGGAAGCAATGACCTACAATTGCCCGGTAGTCTGTAGCAATACGAGTTCGCTGCCCGAGGTAGTCGGAGATGCAGCGCTCACCTTTGACCCGAAAAACATCGAGGAAATGACTTTTCAGATGGAAAAAATAGCAATGGAGGATTCTTTGAGAAGTCATTTTATCCAAAAAGGAACCGAGCGGATTTCTCATTTTTCATGGGGAAAAACTGCCCAAAAAACCTTACATTATTACCGAAGTTTGTAATCTCATTCTACTACGTTTATTTGTTAATTTTTAGTTTCCCTCTATGAAAATCATCAATGTAATCTTATCCGGCGGTGTAGGTTCACGGCTTTGGCCACTCTCACGCAAGGCTCGCCCCAAGCAGTATTTGCCTATTTTTGAAGGCAAAACACTCTTTCAAAAGACTGCAGTACGTAATCAAGAGTTCTGTGACAGTATTTTAATCGTAGGTAATTCTTCCAATTATCAGCTTTCAGAACACGATTTGGCAGAAGCTGCTGTTTCAGATTTTCAACAGATTATAGAGGCTTGTCCAAGAAACACCGCCGCAGCGATTGCATTTGCAGCATTTTCTCTGGAAGAAAATGACATCCTCTTTGTGACCCCATCAGATCACCTTATTCATGCAGACGGCATGTACGGCGCTGCGGTGATTCGGGCGATTCAATTGGCTAAAGAAGGCTTTTTGGTCACCTTCGGTCTTCAGCCCACCCATCCTGAAACCGGGTTTGGATACATTGAAGCCAAGGGGGAAGAGGTGCTGAGTTTTCGTGAAAAACCCACACTTGAACTGGCAAAAGAGTTTTGCGAAAAAGGCAATTTCTACTGGAATTCAGGCATGTTTTGCTTTAAAGCAGGGGTTTACCTATCCGAATTAGAGGCTTATGAATCAGGGGTTTTCCACGCTTCCAAAAAAGCCTGGGAAGAAGCTGAAGCGGGTAAACTCGATCAGGATCTTTCGCTACAGATCCCTTCCATTTCGGTGGATTATGCGGTGATGGAGCGCAGCCAAAAGGTCAAAGTGGTTCCCTCGCTTTTTCAGTGGTCGGATATGGGGAGCTTTGAGTCGATTTATGACTACCTTGATTCCCATGGACATCCCAAAGATGAAAATGGCAATATGGTCATCGGTTCCCAAATTCATACCGAGTTTACCGGACTAAAAAACACCTTACTCATTCAGACGGCTGATGCGGTACTCGTCTTACAGAAGGAAAAATCGCAGGATGTCAAAAAGATTTATGAACGTCTTGAAAAAGACCGTCCGGACTTGGTTTGATGCTTGTCATTAAAACTCAACTCTCAACCAAGAACCCCAAACCTTACCTTCGGTAGGCAGGCTCAAATTGAACTCAAGCTCCTCACGTTGAACCTTCCTTCAGCCCTTATTTGTGGAATCAGCGGTCAGGACGGTGCCTACCTCAGCCAACTGCTACTCTCCAAAGGATATCGGGTAGTGGGAACATCCCGAGATGCGCAGGGAAGTGGATTTTCAAACCTCAAGCGACTGGGTATAAAAGAACAGCTCGAACTCATCTCCATGGATGTGGAAGATTTCCGTTCTGTTCTGATTGCGATTAAGAAAGCCAAACCGGATGAGATCTACTTTCTATCCGGTCAGTCTTCGGTTGGACTTTCCTTCGAGCAGCCTGCAGAAACTATTCAAAGCATTACGGTGGGGGTTCTGAACGTATTGGAAGCAGTCAAAATGATGGAGTATCAAATCAAAGTCTATCATGCGGGTTCAAGCGAAGCGTTTGGAGACACCTTGGGTTTAGCTGCCACGGAAACTACCCCTTTTCAGCCTCGAAGCCCATACGCACTGGCGAAAGCCTCTGCTACATGGTTGGTCAATAATTACAGAGAAGCCTATCAGATTTTTGCCTGTACGGGCATCTTGTTTAACCACGAATCCCCTTTGCGTCCTGAACGGTTTGTTACCCAGAAAATCATTGCGACCGCAAGCCGAATTGCAAAAGGGTCTTCAGAAAAGTTGGTGCTAGGCAGGCTGGATATTCAACGAGATTGGGGTTGGGCTCCGGAATACGTCGAACCCATGTGGAGAATGCTTCAGCAACAACAGCCCGAAGACTACATCATTGCGACGGGTTCTTCGAATAGCCTCCAATCGTTTGTGTCCACCACCTTTTCCAAGCTTGGGCTGGATTGGACTCAGCATGTGGTGCAATCTCCCGAACTCATGAGGCCCACTGATTTGGCGGTTTCCAAAGCCAATGCCACTAAAGCCCAAGAAAAACTGAATTGGAAAGCAAGCAAGAAAATGGAACAGGTAATCGAAGGAATGCTGGATGCCAATCATCAATTTAACGCTACCTATTCTACTAGGCTAACCTAGTTAAATAACCCTGATTAGTCCACCTGACAGTTTGAACCTGCTTACTACCCGCATCCGATCAAAGATTAAAAAACTCTTTTTCGATGAGCTATCCAGGAAAAAGCTCTTCCCCGGGCAACTGTCTTCCCGCCTCGAGGTACTCCGCTTAATCGAAAGGTTAAAACCGGTACAGACCCAATTCGAACTCATTCGATTGGGTGCTTCAGGTGATGGAGGGTATTTGGTGCCTGACGATCTGGAAACTATTGCGGTGTTAATCTCCCCCGGAGTAGATAAGGAATCCCGCTTTGAATGGGAGTGTGCAGAAAAGGGGATGGAAGTTCATCTCATTGATGCTTCCGTGGCAGGACCGGCCATTCCGCATGCCAACTTCCGATTCCATTCCCGTTTTTTGGGATTAGGCAAGGAGGAAATTACGCTGGAAAATTTTATCCAAAGCAACCAAATTGATCAAAATCAGGGAGATTGGATGCTGCAAATGGACATAGAAGGAGCGGAGTGGGAAACGCTCCTGACACTCCCCTATGACCTGGTAAAACGCTTTCGGATACTGGTCATTGAGTTTCATGACTTGGACAACTTATTCAACAAGCCCTTTTTTGATTTGGTAAGTAAGCTGTTTGACAAACTCCTTGACACGCACGAGGTCGTGCACCTGCATCCCAATAATGCATTTAAATCAAAAGAGGTGCTTGGGATAGAAATTCCTCGGTATATGGAGTTTACCTTTTTGAGGAAAGACCGAATCCAAATCCGAAAACCGGCAACCCAGTTTCCTCATCCCTTGGACAGGGATTGTACGGTCAATGCAACCTATCCTTTACCGGAGATTTGGTATAGTCATTGACTTCTCAGCGACTTTGGTAAGCAAGCTGAGTGTAACCCCCAAAAAACCTAAAATTCAAAAAATTGAACTCTCAAACACGCATCTACATAGCAGGCCATCGAGGAATGGTGGGTTCCGCCATCTGGAGAGCTTTGGAGGCCAAAGGCTTTACGAACTTGATGGGTCGAACTTCTTCCGAGCTGGACCTTAGAAATCAAGCTGCTGTTCAGGAATTCTTCGCAAAAGAAAAGCCTGAGGTAGTCATTGACGCTGCTGCGAGGGTAGGGGGCATCCTGGCCAATAATGAATACCCCTATCAGTTTCTGATGGAAAACATGCAGATCCAAAACAACCTGATCGAGGCCTCACTGAAAGCCGAGGTCAGCAAGTTTGTTTTCTTGGGTTCCTCCTGCATCTATCCCAAGCTTGCCCCTCAGCCACTCAAAGAAGAGTACCTGTTGACAGGTCCGCTTGAGCCTACCAATGAATGGTACGCGGTAGCAAAAATTACGGGAGTCAAAGCCTGTGAAGCCATCAGAAAGCAGTTTGGTAAAGATTACATCTCGCTGATGCCCACCAATTTGTATGGTCCTTTTGACAATTTTGATTTAAGGACCTCTCACGTATTGCCCGCCATGATCCGTAAGTTTCACGATGCATGTCAGTCAACAGTGGACGGTCGACAGTCGACAGTAAGCCTCTGGGGCAGTGGTACTCCGATGCGTGAGTTTTTGTATGTGGAAGATTTAGCTGAAGCCGTGGTCTTTACTCTTGAAAATAAGTTTACGGATAACCTCTACAACGTAGGCACAGGGGAAGATTTGACCATCCGCGAACTCGCAGAGTTAATCCAAAAGATCGTAGGCCATACCGGTGAGATCATTTGGGATGCAAGCAAACCCGATGGCACTCCTCGCAAACTCATGGATGTCTCCAAAATGACTTCCGCAGGCTGGAAAGCTAAAACTAGCTTGGAGGATGGTATCCGCAAGACGTATCAATGGTTTCTGGAGCATCAAGGGGAGTTTAAAGAAGTCAAAATAGACTAGTTTTTGTTAACAGTTAAGAGTTAAAGGTTAATCGTGGCTGCAATTGAAAATTTTGAAGATTTACAAGTTTGGCAATTGGCAAGAGAACTCTCCAAATTGGTGAAAATCATTACTTCAAAAGGTCAATTTGTAAAGGATTTTAGGTTCTCTGCGCAAATTTCTTCTGCGGCGGGTTCATGCATGGACAATATTGCAGAAGGGTTTGAGCGAGATGGAAATAAAGAATTTATCAACTTCCTATATATCGCAAAAGGATCAAACGGAGAGGTGAGATCTCAAGCTTATAGAGCTCTGGATTGGGCTTATATTAATGAGAAAGAGTACAAAGACATTTTAGATATAACTGAAAAGCTAAAATTTAAGCTTCAAGGTCTTATTAATGCATTAAAGAATAGCGGAGGAAAAGGATACAAATAGAATCCCAAGCGCTTAACCTTTAACATTTAACTATCAACCTTTAACCTACACTTTTCAACCAGTAGATCATGAATTCAACTCAACAAACCAAAGTAGCTCTAATCACAGGCATTACCGGCCAAGACGGGTCCTACTTAGCCGAACTACTATTAGAAAAAGGCTACCATGTTCACGGAATCAAGCGTCGTGCCTCTTCTTTCAATACCCAACGGATTGACCACCTGTATCAAGACCAGCACCAAGGTGACGTAAATTTCACCCTGCATTACGGGGACTTAACTGATTCAACCAATATTATCCGAATTATACAGGAGATACAGCCCGATGAGATCTATAACCTCGGGGCGATGTCTCATGTCAAGGTATCCTTCGACTCCCCGGAGTATGTGGCCAATGTAGATGGCATCGGAACCCTTCGCATCCTTGAGGCGGTACGCATCCTGAAGTTGGAGCATAAGACCAGAATCTACCAGGCATCTACCTCCGAACTCTATGGTGGAATGCCTGAGAATAAGAATGCGGCGGGCTTTTACGATGAAAACACTCCGTTCTATCCCCGTTCTCCGTATGGGGCTGCCAAGATCTATGGATTTTGGATTACCAAAAACTACCGGGAAGCCTATGGCATGTTTGCGTGCAACGGGATTCTCTTTAACCATGAATCTCCACGTCGAGGAGAGACTTTCGTAACGCGTAAGATTACCAGGGCAGCATCGGCAATAGCCTTGGGTAAACAGGATTGCCTGTATTTGGGCAACTTGGATGCCATCCGTGATTGGGGACATGCCAAAGATTACGTGAAGGCCATGTGGTTGATTCTACAGCAAGACAAGGCCGAGGACTATGTGATTGCAACCGGTAAAACCACCAAAGTCCGTGACTTTGTCAAAATGGCCTTCGCCTACGTCGGCTTTACGATCCGCTGGGAGGGAACCGGCGTCGACGAAGTTGGGATTTTGGATTCAATCGATACTGAGAAATTTGAGCAGGTAACTGGAAGAGAGTTAAACGTTAATGCGTTAAAAGTTAAAACGTTAAACGAGTCCACGATTAACGATGAACGTTTAACACTTAACGGCTTAGCGCTTAACTCGGTACTGGTTCGCGTCGACCCTCGCTATTTCCGCCCCACCGAAGTGGACCTTCTCCTAGGCGACCCGACCAAAGCCAAAACCCAATTGGGGTGGAAGCCTGAGTTTGATATTCAGGGATTGGTGGAGGATATGATGAAAGGGGACCTTGCAATTCAAAGTTAAAAGTTCAAGGTTTAACGTTTCCGAACCTGTCACCCTGAGCTAAGTCGAAGGGCCGAACCCCTAAATCCGAACCTCGAACCCTGAACCCTGAACCCAGAACCCCGAACGTCGGCGATACCTTAGTCAGAGTTGATCCAAGATATTTCCGCCCCACCGAAGTGGACCTTTTCCTAGGCGACCCGACAAAAGCCAAAACCCAATTGGGGTGGAAGCCTGAGTTTGATATTCAAGGATTGGTGGAGGATATGATGAAGGGAGATATTGAATTAATGTTAAAAAGTAAAAAGACGATTTACGATTATAATTTTTGGCTGCTAATCAACTTAAAAAAAACAGCAAATATAAATTATAGGCTTAGGTGAAATAAGATTCAATGTTTTAATATAAAGTATTATTTCAAAGGGATAAATTTTTAATTCGAATAAAGCTAAACTTTGATTGCTGAACCTGACAAAATTTTCAATTTACCACATAAATATTTAAATGGTAGTCTTTAAATTTTTTGGTCTTTTAGTGTGGTTTTTTTACCTATTATCTTTGGATTTAGATCAAATATATAACGTCTAGAGTCATTTGAATAGGATAAATTAGTTTGAATAGTGTTCTCTTTAGGTTAAAAAAAAACTTTTATACATAAGTTTTGTTGAATATCTAGAAGAAAAAGAAATTAGAAATTTTTTTATAAGATAGTATTAACCTTCAGGTAATATTATAGAAAGTAATTTCAAACTAAGGGTGAATAAGAAAAAGTAAATAAATTAATGAGACTTATGGCATTATTTATTTTATTTAGTTGTAATTTTCGTAATAAGTAAAATTTTTTATTAAAAGTTAAAATTCTCTGTCAGAAAAAAAAGTCGATTGATTTTTATAAAATATATTATTATCCAATAATATATAGCTAATTACTTAAAAATATCCTTATGTTAAATTTACAGTTTATACCTTTAGTTTTGCTTTCTTTATGTTAAACTGAAAATATTATAATTTATGTTAAAGATATTTAAAAAAATATTGAAGCAACCTTCAAAGTTGAAAACCGTGCCGTGTTTAATAGAAAGTGAAAAGCATCTTATAGTTGGCAAAATGAGCTATCATAATGGTAACTTTATTATACAAGGTTCACAAGATGTAAAAATAGGTTCCTATTGTGCTTTTGGTGAAAATATTCGCATTATCACTGAAAATCATGATTATAATTATCCTGTAATGCAATATACGTTCTATAGACACTATTTTGGAAAGGTGCATCCAGGAGTTGATAAATTCCCTCCAAACAAAGAGAGAACAAAAGGTGGGGTTGAAATTGGTAATGATGTATGGATTGGACATAATACAACAATTTTATCAGGAGTAAAAATTGGTAATGGTGCCATACTTGGTAATGGTTGTATTGTGACAAGAGATGTTGAACCATATTCTATTGTAAGTGGGGTGCCTGCACGAAAGATAAAAATGCGTTTTAATGAAGACGTAGTAAAATACTTCCAGGAAATTAAATGGTGGAATTGGAGTGAAGATAAAATTAAACGGAATGAGAAGTTTTTTTACCAAAACCAGAATCTATTATCTGTGGAAGAAATAGCATCATTAATAATTCAATAATTTCTGGTATAATTAGGATAGCTGGATAATTTGGATTCAAACAAAAGTAACAAGCGCATTGCCAAAAATACCCTATTGTTGTATTTTAGGATGATACTAACTATGCTAGTATCTCTATATACTTCGCGTGTAGTACTCAATACTTTGGGGGTTGAAGATTACGGGACTTATAATGTAGTTGGTGGAGCAGTGACTATGTTTGGATTCTTTAACGGAGCAATGAGTTCAGCAACTCAACGTTTTTTGACTTTTGATATTGGTCGAAAAGATTATGTTCAATTGCGCAAAACATTTAATGCCACACAGATTATTCACATTGGTATTGCTTTGTTTATTTTTTTACTTGCTGAAACCATAGGATTGTGGTTTGTTAATAATATTTTGAATTTACCGGAAGGAAGAATGGAAGCAGCCCGATGGGTATATCATTTTTCTGTTTTGTCATTTGTGGTTACAATAATACAATCCCCTTATAATGCTTTAATCATAGCTCGCGAGAAGATGAGTGTCTTTGCATATTTAAGTATTTTGGATGTATTGTTGAAATTATTTATTGTGCTTTTATTGGTTCATATTGCATTTGATAAACTAACACTTTACGCTATTTTCATTTTTGTGGTTAGCTTAGTTGTAGCAGTTGTTTACCGTAATTACTCGAGAAGACATTTTGAAGAAACAAAATTTTTAATTGTAAAAGATAAGTCCTTATACAAAACCCTGACTAATTATTCAATTTGGAATTTATTTGGAGCGGCATCCCTTGTAGGCAAAGGTCAAGGGGTGAGTATTATATTGAATATTTTTTTCGGTACAATTGTTAATGCAGCACTGGGAGTTGCTTATCAAGTGTCTGGTACAGTCACTTCTTTTGTAAGTAATTTTCAGATGGCAAGTAATCCGCAGATAATTAAATCTTACGCATCAAATGATAAGGAGTATATGACCAATTTAGTAATTCGCACTTCCAAGTTCTCTTTCTTTTTACTTTTTATATTGACGCTCCCAATTATTATGGAAATAGAATATATCCTTAAACTCTGGTTAAAATTAGTTCCGGAATACACCGCAATTTTTACAATACTTGTTTTAATAAATGCACTGATTGACTCTTTTTCAGGTTCTTTGATGGCAGCTGTGTCAGCAACGGGAAAAATAAGGGTTTATCAATTAGTCATTGGTGGATTGTCATTGTTGATTTTACCTATTAGCTATCTTTTCTTTAAGTTTGGATATCCGCCTAATTCCACTTTTGTTGTTAGTATCAATATTGCCGTTGCTGCTTTTGTATTTCGGGTATTGTTTACTAAAAAACAAATACCGGAATTTTCGATTAGTCGATTCATACAAGAAGTTTTAATTAGAAATATCCCTATTGTGCTTCTTTCTATTGTAATTCCATGGTTGTTAATATCTAATATGAATTCAGGATTCTTTCGTTTGATTCTAGTAACCTTAACTTCATTATGCATTAGCATGCTCACCTTTTATTTTTTTAGCTTAAAGAATAATGAAAAAATATTTATTAAGAATACTATATCAAAAGTACAAGAACGACTTTATCGTCATTTCTCTATAAAGTGAAAATTTGCTTCCATTACAATTAATGTTAAATGAATGAGCTAATTGCCAAATTAATCAGAAATATAAAATTAATATTTCATCCTGTTTTGATTAACGGGTTTGTTTATTATGAAAAGGACAAGGTTCGACATGAAAATTGGGGAGATGATATTAATTATTATTTTCTTAAGGAAATTGTTCAAAAACCCACCTTAATGTATAATCAAATTTCTCTTGCGATTAGATTTAAATTGAAAAATTATCTAGTGATTGGTTCCACAATTGATATGCTTTGTAAAGAAAATACTGAAGTATGGGGAGCCGGCATAATAGATGAAAAAAAATCGTTAAGCATCAAACCTCGCAAGGTACATGCAGTTCGTGGGCCATTGACACGTAAGAAATTAATAGAGCAGGGTGTTGAATGTCCAGAGATTTACGGTGACCCTGCATTACTTATACCCTACTACTATAAGGCGAAGTTAAAAAGAAAGTATCTATTTGGATTTATACCCCATCGTTCCAATTTAGAACGAATCGATGATTTTTTAGTTGATGGTATTCGATTGTCTGAACGAATAGATATATTAGTTATTGACTTATCTAAATATGATAAATGGACAGATATTGTAGATCAGATTTGCAGCTGTGAAAACATTTTATCTGCTTCTCTTCATGGTTTGATAATGGCTGAGGCTTATGGTATACCCAATTTATGGATTGAGTTTGGCAAACCTTTAATCGGTGGGCATTTTAAGTTTCATGATTTCTTTCTCTCTATTGCTAGAGATAGGGAGTTTCCATATATCATCCAAGATTTTGAGTTGTCTATTAAAGATATTCAAAAAGAGCTTTCATTCTGGGAGCCTGGAAATATAAACTTACAACCATTAATTGATTCCGCACCATTCCCTATTATGTTATAAATTATGACTACAATTTTTATATGGAGTTCTCCTCAAAATCCATAATCTGGAGGGACAGATACATTTTTTAAGTTCTGTAAATGAACATCCTATACCACACATACGGAAAAGTGCATTCCACCAAAGGTGGAACAGAACGGACCACCATTACCATGGCTATGGCTTTAACAAAGCTTTATGGTACCAGGTGCTTCTCCATCTATGAAGCAGCTGCCGATACTCCTAAAGAAGAATGCTTTGTCAAAGAGTTTCTTTGGACTCCCTATAAGGAATTAGAAAGGAATAGCCAAGTGCTTAGGAATATCATAGTGACCAATCGTATTGATTGTGTTATTGTACAGGGGGCATTTATTCACGTTCCCAGATTTCGAGCTGCTGTGAAAGGAATAGCATGTAAAATCATATTAGCACATCATTTCCAGCCGAGATGGGAACTTGTTTTCGAGCGTTTTAGCCACATCATTCGGTATCGCCCCAAATCTGTTCTCGACTTCGCCCGATGGATAAAAAGTATATTAATGTATCCTTTTTCGGCGATGCGGAAGGAAAAACAACTTTCCTCTGCCTACCGTGCTGCTTATGAGAGTGCTGACCATGTAGTGTTGCTCTGTCAAAGCTTCATCAAGTCCTATGGTGAATTTGCAAGTATACAAGACAAGTCGAAGTATGTGGTTATTCCCAACGCATTGTCGTTTGATGTTTCATTTAACTTTGATGAGCTCACTAAGCAAAAAGTGGCACTTATTGTTTCACGATTTGACGAAGCTTCAAAAAGGTTATCCTTGGCTCTTCGCATTTGGGCGCGTGTGAAACAAGATCCTGTAGCTAGGGATTGGATATTACGCATTGTGGGCGATGGTAATGACCGCAAGCTCTATGAACGTATAATCCTCGACAAGCATATCCCTGATGTATTCCTTGAGGGCAGAAAAAATCCCATTCCATATTACAAAGAAGCATCTATCTTTCTTATGACTTCGAGGAGTGAATCCTGGGGATTGACGCTGACCGAGGCACAACAGATGGGCGTAGTACCTATAGCCTTTGATACCTATGCCTCTTTACTTGAGATTATTACCGATGGAGAAAACGGTGTAGTCATTGAGGAGGGGGATGTGGATAGTTATGTAAACCGAATTAAAGAACTGATGAGTGACAGTATGTTGCGGAAACGTATGGCAAGGCAAGCTATCACCTCCTCGCAACGATTCTCACAGGAACGGATAGCTGAAATGTGGTGGAAGTTATTATCCGAAAAATAGAGCATTAGGCCAAATTTAGATAAGGATGATAAATGTTTTGTACGTAACATTTGCTTCAAAGAATTTTGACGGTGCGACTTATTCACTTATGGACTTGATAAAATCAGTCCGGGAATATGTCAATCCTATCGTCATGGTCAGAACAGAGGGTTGCGTATATGATTACTTTACTAATAATGGAATAGAGTGCATTGTGTGCGACTTTAAAGAAGATTTGGTAGGGAAACCTGATAAATTCCACCAATACATAAAATATGCCCTCAAATATATTCCAAACCAATTGACGTACTATCAGAAAAACCGCAAGTGTGTAGAAACAGTTACGCAAATTTTAAAAGGGCGGAAGATCGACATAGTACATAGCAATAACACTGTTTTGCCAATTGGTTATAATATAGCTAATAGTCTTAACGCAAAGTTTGTCTGGCATTTACGTGGCTTTATGGATTTGGACTTTGGCTGGATGCCATTAAGAGGATGGTATAAATATAAGAACACGATAAAGCAATCTGATGCTGTAATTGGCATTACCAAGACCGTGCTCGAACATCATGTTCCTTTTGTGAATATGAATGCGTATGTAATATCCGATGCCGTTCGGAGTAAGAATGATACATGCTATGTGATGCCAAAGAAAAAGTATTTCCTCTTTGTTGCTGGGTTCTTGACAGAACAGAAAGGCTGTAGTTTTGCCATTTCTGCCTTTGTAAAGTCGGGACTGGCGGCCCATGGTTATAAATTAAAAATAATCGGTGAAGCCCATCCCAAGTATCAGTCAAAATTAAACCAAGTTGTGGAGGAATCCGGCATATCGGATGCAGTGGAATTCCTTGGACGCAGCGACAAGGTGAAGGAGTATATGAGTCGGGCAACTGCATTTTTAATGTGTTCCGAAAACGAAGGCTTGGGGCGTGTATCCGTAGAAGCCATGTTTTATGGCTGCTTGGTTATTGGTCGGAACTCCGGTGGTACCAAAGATTTCGTGTTTGATGGCAAGACAGGTCTATTATTTAACGACATGGATGGTTGTATAGCCGCAATGCAAAAAGCTATCGAAACCGACCATCAAGACATCATCCTGTATGCCCAGGAATATGCCCAAGAAAATTTTTCTATTGAGAATTATGGCAGCAAGATACTAGAAGTTTATGGTAAGGTTCTCTGATAAACCATGATGTAGAATAAGGATTTATGTATAAGAAACTCAAATTATGAACTATAAATTATTAGCCGTTTCTAAATTTCCGGGCAATTCGGGGGTAAATATTGGAGATTATGTTCAAGCACTTGCATCATCTCAATTTATCCCACAACTAGATGGTTTTATCGACAGGGATGAAGAACTTAAAGATTACGATGGTAATCCATGTAAAATGATTATGAACGGCTGGTATATGCACAGCCCACAAAACTGGCCTCCATCTGAATTAATAGATCCTCTATTCGTTTCCTTTCATCTAAACAGTACAGCAAAAGTAAAATTACTATCTCCCTCAAGCATTGCCTATTTTAAAAGTCATCAGCCGATAGGTTGCCGTGATTTTAAGACAAAGGAGTTGTTGGTGAGTCATGGTGTAGAGGCCTATTTCTCAGGTTGTATGACATTAACCCTTGGTGAAAAATATCGTTCGCCAAATAGGGGTAATAAATCTTATATCGTTGACCCTCATATTAATGGGGAGATGAATTTGAATAAAACTATCAAAGCTATTTTTACAACAATCCTCCATCCACTTGATATTTTAAAGCTTTATCGTAATAAGCACCTTTCACTCCATAATGGGAGAAACTTCATCCGAAAAGCACTAAAGACAGCTGTTTACTATAAAGAATATTCACGAATATTCAGCCGAAAGGTGGTTATGGAGTCAATATATGTCAACCAAGAAAATGATTTTTATAAGACGCATTTTAAGACTGATTTAGATCGTCTTAAAGAAGCGGAGCGTCTTGTGCGCCTATATGCAGAAGCATCTTTTGTTATAACTTCGCGCATACATTGTGCGCTTCCATGTCTAGGATTAGAAACACCTGTTATATATATTGAGAAAGGTCAGGATAGCGAGGAGAGTAAATGTAGACTAGACGGTATAAAGGATTTATTCAATGTTGTAAAAGTGGACAACGGGGTTTTAATACCCCAATTTGAAGCTACACTACCTATCACAGCGTCGAACCACCCCTCTAATAAAGATTCATGGAGGGATCTTGCGAATAATCTAAAGCACACTTGTCGGGATTTCTTAAGAAACGTTACACAAACAAAATAATAGAAATGAGAGTACTATGGGTTAGTCTTGTTGAATTTCCTCCGCTTTGTGAGAAACTAGGTAAGCCTGCTCCTTCTCATTGTGGATGGATGTATTCTTCAGCAAAGGCTCTATTGCAAAACATGACCGACCTAAGCTTGAGCGTGATAGTTTATTCCTACGGAAGTAAATTCGAGGAGCATCAAGTTGACGGTATCACTTATTACATGGTGCCATCGAAGAACATGTCGAAATCCGATAAACGGCAGGTGGAAAGTTGTAGAGAAGCATTGAACCGTTGGCATCCAGACTTGATACATATCCACGGAACTGAGCACTCTCTTGCCCAAGCTGTATGTATGGCAAATGAGGGTAAAGTGAAAATAGTGGCCAATATCCAAGGATTAGCAGGCCCTTATACACGCTATGCAGATGGAGGCCTCACTCTATCAGAAAAATTAACAAATATAACCCCTCTCGATTTCTACAGGAACACATTCCTCTTGAATGCAAAGCGGAATTTTAGACATCGAGCAGCATGTGAAAATTATGTCATCACACATATAACGGATATTATCGGTCGCACCCAATGGGATCACGATCATGTGATGACAATAAACCCAAAACTTCATTATCATTTCATGAATGAAACACTCCGTGATTCATTTTATGAAGAACCTAATTGGAGCCTAGACAGCTGTAAAAAACATACAATTTTTGTTAGTAATAGTGGTGCACCTTTGAAAGGTGCACATCAGGTCTTGAAGGCATTGGCTATCGTTATAAAGTCTTATCCTAATACTGTCGCCACTTTTTGTGGGGTCAATGTTATGAATTCAGATCTAAATACAGTGCTTCGTTTTCAGGGCTATCACCTATATCTCCGTAATTTGGTGAAGAAACTTGGATTGAAAAAGCATGTGCGCTTCCTTGGAAGTTTGACAGAACATCAAATGAAACAGGCATTTCTAGACGCTCATGTTTATGTAATGCCCTCTGCCATAGAGAATTCACCAAACAGTCTTTGTGAAGCTCAGATTTTAGGTGTGCCTGCAGTTGCATCCTATTGTGGAGGCACGCCTACTTTAGTTGAAGAAGGCAAAACTGGATATATATACCGTTTTGAGGAGATTGAAATGCTAGCTCACACCATCATGCGTTTATTTAAGCAAAAAGACTTTGCTCAATTATCTTCTAATGAAAGAAAGACTGCTCTTACGCGACATGATAGAGAAGTAAATGCCAATCGTCTTGTCAAAATATATACTCAGATTCTCATATAATTAATCTTATGATTAATTTTCTTATTTGTGGAATAGTTTTTCTCTTATTCGCATGGATAAAATTCAAAAAGCGAATTTTTTATCCGTCAGTTGTTTTTAGTTTAATGTGGGGCTTAAATTGCATATATACGGCTGCAATACTTGGTGGATATGGAGAGAATTTATTTCTTAAGGATGAATATGTGTATAAGTATATGGATACGTATATTATATACTTTACAATTGCGTCTTTATTAGGTTTCTCAATTGCTCATAAGCTGTACGGGAAAAGAGGAGTACATCTTAAATTTTCATTAGATTTTATAGACCTTTTATTGTCAAGATATAAGTTCATTATGTGGGTGAATTTTATTGGCGGTGTATTACGTATAGTTCTAATGATTAGCCTTGTAGGCTTTAGTCTGGATAATGTAATGAACTATAGATTGGCTGCAAATGAAGTAATGAACACTGGTTCAGGTTATGTGGGTTTGGTTTTCAGATTGACTGCATATATACAAATGCTGGCCAATTTTTATGTTGCTTTATATGGTTTTCGTTCTGGTTTTGGGAAACTCGAATTTAAAAAATTATTGATATTATTCATTTTATATGCGCCAATCCAATTAGCGACAGGAGGTAGATTGTTTGTTCTATATTTTATTATATTTTTCTTTGGAAGTTTCTTGCTTGCTAGAGGAATTTCGATGAAAATAATAGTAAGGAAGTGGGTTCTTCCGGAAGAAAAACGAGCTATTATTATCATGTTTGTATTCTTATTATCAGTTGTGGGGATAATTGGAATGAGTAGATCTATTGACAGGGGAAAGTATGTAGGAGAAGAATCTTTTGTTGAAAAGTTTTCATATATAACAGAAGGGATGTTGCTTACTGAGTATGCTATGCAATATTACCCAGAAGGTTCATTCCAACATAGTAATGGTGTTCATACAATAACAGGAGGTTCAGACATATATTTTCAATTTAAAGGAGATGATATTATACAAAGGAAAATGTCTTCTGTTGTGATAAGTATTATCCTGCCTTTATATTTGGATTTTGGTTATTGGGGTAGTCTGATATTATGGTTAGTATTTGCTTTATTTATAGAATCGCTATCACTACGTATGCTATCTAAATTAACCATTATACGATTTCTTATAATAGCTGCTTTTTTAAAAATATGTTATGAGTCAGTTATGTCTAATCCAATACATGGTAATTTCCCAGTTTTCGAATTGTTGATTCTATTTGCAATATTTTATAAGCCTATATTTGGTAGATTGGAAAGACCTACATCAAAAGCATGAGGTTCAATAATATAGTATGGCTTGACATTGCTAAAGGAATTGCCATTTTATTAATGGTAATAGGCCATACAGCAATACCGACGATTTTGTCAAACTTTATCTGGGCTTTTCACATGCCATTGTTCTTCATTGCATCAGGATGGACCTCAAATTGGCAAAAGACAGATTTTAAAGGCTTTACTAAAAGAAAGTTCCGAACACTGTTAGTACCATTTTTTGTTTATTCCTTTGTTGTATTAGTGATACAAATATCTGAAGGCTGGATTAATTTTAATGATTGGATTACGAATGGATGGGGGGCTTATGCATTATGGTTTATACCTGTTCTGTTTTTCGCTTCTATTTTGACTAAACTAATTTATGGTATAAAAAACAGATATCTTTTTATTGGATGTGCCTTTATGTATGCCTTAATTAGTGGCTTTTTGAGTTTATATAAGATTCAGTTGCCATGGACATTATCTACTGTCCCCTACGCAAGTGCACTTATTATAGTAGGTTCAGAGTTGAAACGTTACAGTACTTGGATAGAAAATTCAAAGCTTTGGTATATTTTGCTTTTGTTATTGGTTACTGCGGGCATTTCACATTTTTGGCGACTGGATTTATGCTTTAATTCAATCTTACCCTTTCTACCTTTGGCAGTAGGTGCTATAGCTGGTACCTTGATGATTTTTATGATATCATTGTGGATTAATAAATATTTTAACTATGTTTCCATTATTCTTCAAAAAGTTGGAAAAGAAACTTACTTAATTGTTGCCTTTTCACAGATAATAATTATGCTTATCAATGAGTATTTCTCCTTAAATGCATTTCTAAAGTACTTTTTTTTACTTCTGTTTATTGTTGCGCTGAAATACATTAAGGATGGGATGAATAAACTTGCTAAAGTTAATATATTGTAATGCGTATTTTCCAAACATTCATACTGCGGGATGAACTAGTGAGGAAATATAAACTTTCGTTTGCTGCAGCCAATTTTTCAAGAAATTTAGTTAATGGTGGAGGTTTTGATAGAGTGTATTCTTTGATGCCTCTTTCGGTAAAAAATGAATTACCACAGACAAAAGATGATGGTTATAAGGTTGTTTATTCGGATTGGAGAAAGAAGGGACCTGTCTTCGCTAAATTAGGAATCCTACATGAGCAGTGGATGGTTTTTAAGCAAATACAGGGAGGTGATTCTTTATGGATTTACAATCTAAATATTATCAATGCCCTCTTGTTTATTTTAATCAAGTTGTTCAAATCATCAATAAAATTGAATATCATAGTGCTTGACTTTACTCCTGCAAAGAGTTGGAGGGATCAGAATTATTGGTATTTGATGCTGATTAATAAAGCAGATGGAATAATCTGTTTAGCCGATTCTCCTTTGTTTAGAATTAAAAATATTGCTTTGCTCCCAGGGGTTGTGCCTCCCCGCTGTGAAGAATATCCTAAAATAAGTAATCTCAATAAAGAATTTTTGCTTTCTGGCGTTATCTCTCCTGCCATTGCTTCTACACCTATGGTTCTGGAGGCTTTCTCCCGGATGCCTGATTGTATTTTGCATATTACGGGTAATGTGCTTGAGGGAGAAGATATGATTAGGGAATACGCAGCAAGGAACCCTAATATTATATATCATGGCTCTGTGTCTTTATCTGATTACTTGAATATTTTGCATGGAGTGACTTACCAATTGAGTACGCGCGACGAAAGTTATCCTGAGAATCAGTGTAACTTCCCTTCAAAGATTATTGAATCGCTACTTCATAACAGAATTGTGATTTCAACAATTGCATATAGACAACTGAGCGAAATAAAATACTTTAAAGTGGATTCAGATTGTGACGTATTCAAAAGGCGATTATCGGAAATATGCAGCATGCCGAAAGAGGTTTTGATGGAATATGCAAACCAAGGTGCCCTTGTTACCAAAATGTTCAGTACAGAAGTTTGGAATAAGACTATGACCGATATTGAGAATTATAGCAAATGAAATTGGTTTTTTATTCATTAGTTCTCAATCATCATCAAGTATATGTAGCTGATGAGTTCTACAGGCTCTTGGGTGATGATTATGCTTTTGTGGAGACGGCAAAGTGTTTAGATAACAAAGGTGTAACAGAAGATTATTCCACACGATCCTATCTGCTACGTTCGTGGAAATCAAAAAAAGCTTACGAAAAAGCAATGTCGCTGGCATTGAATGCGGAAGTTTGTGTTTTTAGTGGCTATGAAGCATTACCATTTGAGAAAGCGCGAATGAGGAAGGGATTATTCTCTTTTGACATGAGTGAGCGGATGCTTAAACAAGGATGGCTAAATTTAGCATCTCCAAGAATATTAAAGATGGTGCTGGCTTATCATTTTGGCGGTTGGAGTAATAAACCGTTGTACAAGCTTTGTTGTGGTGCTTTTGTCGCAGGAGATCAGTATAAACTGAAAACGTTTGAAGGTAAGTGCTATAAATGGGGTTACTTTTCTTCAGTAAAAGAGGACAATAATAAAAAACACCTAGATTTTGGAACCAGCGAAAGTGACCTTCGCTTAATGTGGTGCGCGCGTTTCATAGATTGGAAACATCCAGAGATGGTGGTTGAACTGGCGAAAAGATTAAAAGTTGATGGCTATAATTTCCATCTAGATATGTATGGTGATGGTGAAATGAAACCTGCTATACAAAAGTTAATTGTGGATTTTGGACTTACTGATTGTATATGCTTGAAAGGTATTTTACCAAATGAGCAGATACAAGAAGCAATGGCCAATCATGATATTTTCTTATTTACTTCTGATGAAGAAGAAGGTTGGGGAGTTGTAGCTAATGAAGTTATGAGCAACAAATGCTGTCTCGTTGGTTCGGATAAGATTGGTGCAATTCCTTATTTAGTGAAAGATGGTTTCAATGGAATGGTGTTCAAAAACAAGTCTGTAGATTCGTTGCATCAACAGGTGAAGTATCTGTTTGATCATCCTGCTGAACGTCGGATGATTGCAGAGCAAGGCTATCAGGATATAGTTAACCTTTGGAGTCCAAAACATGCAGCATTGAATTTTCTCAATTTGATAAAAGATATTCAAAATGGGCAGACTTCTTCTATTCAAGAGGGGCCTTGTTCAAAAACATAAGGAATGAAAATACTACAAACAATTCCTTATATGCTGGCATCCCAAGGGGGACCATCGACTTGCACCTGCGATCTCTTGGAAGGTCTGTATGACATTGGAGTTCCAGCGGATTTGTTGTCATCAAAACCAGTTGATTCTGTCAATTTTGATAAAGAGGTAGTTCTAGGGGAAGATCGTCCATGGATGAAATTAGTAGAGTGCGATTACTTTACTCCATTAGCATTATCGAAAAATGTGGATGATTTCCTCCTAAAATCGGAATATGAGCTTTATCATGCAAATACCTTGTGGCTATATACCACTCATGCTACTTGCCGTTATGCCCGCAAGATGGGAAAGCCTTACGTGCTGAGTACTCATGGGATGTTGTATCCAACAGCTCTGAAAGTCAATAGTTGGAAGAAAAAACTAATGGGAGCGTTATGGTACCATATGGATATCATGAGTGCTACATGCATTCATACCACATGCCAGCAGGAGATGGAATATGTGAGGGTGTATGGGTATAAGGGACCGATTGCAGTTATTCCGAATCCGGTGGTATTCCCACATGGAGTTAGCTTGAAGTTCAGAGATGAGAACCTAAAGTATAGAATTCAGGGAAAGAAGCAAATCGGATTCCTTGGTCGCTTGCATCCCATAAAGAAGGTGGAGAATATTATTTATGCAATGGCTTTGCTTAATGAGGAGGAAAAAAAGCTGCTTTCATTTCAGGTGATGGGAAAGTTCGACGAAAGCTATGAATCATTCCTAAGAGCAGAAGTGAAGCGACTGAACTTGGAGGATTCCGTAACCTTTGTTGGATTTGTCAGTGGTCAAGAAAAATATGAACGCCTTTCTCAGTTAACCGCTTTGATGGTTCCCAGTGAGCAGGAGAACTTCGGCATGATTGTTCCTGAGGCACTGATTTGTGGAACGCCTGTTTATGCTGCTTTGGGTACGCCTTGGAGCGAGTTGAACGAGTATAACTGCGGATGGTGGAAGGATAATAAACCAGAAACAATTGTAAAGGTAATCAGGGAAATTCTTTGCATGAATGATACCGAAATTCGTGAGATGGGGGCGCGTGGTCGTCAGCTGATGGAGGAGAAGTATGAGCAGCATAAGATTGCCGGTATGATGCGGGATCTATACAATTGGTTGTTAACAGGAAATACTAAGCCTGAATTCGTTTATACTTTGTAAGTTTTAGGTTTCGAATAGTTTCAACAAGTGGAGAAAACTGATCTTTCTAAATATGATAATTCCTGGTATCACCCGGGTAAAAAAGTCGTGTGTATCGTGTGGTATTTTGTAAACGTTTTGTTCTTCGTATCACACATAATTCCATTCTCGGGCTTCAAGATATGGTTCCTGAAACTATTTGGTGCAAAGGTGGGCTATAGGGTGGTGATAAAGCCTGGGGTGAACATCAAGTACCCATGGAAGTTGGTGATTGGTGACTACAGTTGGATTGGCGAGGATGTTTGGATAGATAATCTTGAACAAGTGATTATTGGTTCTAATGTCTGCATTTCCCAAGGAGCCATGCTTTTGACCGGAAATCACAACTATAAAAAATCCAGCTTTGATTTGATGCTAGGAGAAATCACTTTGGAGGATGGCGTCTGGATTGGCGCCAAATCCGTGGTTTGTCCGGGGGTGACCTGTCATTCTCATTCGGTCTTGGCTGTAGGTTCTATTGCCACCAAAGATTTGGAAGCTTATACCATTTATCAAGGAAATCCTGCTCTGCCGATTAGAAAAAGAATAATTTCTGAGTAACCATTAACCAGTAACTCTTAACGATTAACAATTAACTTTTCAAACTTGAAAGTCTCTCTCATTACTGTTACCTATAACTCAGCATCTACATTGCAGCATACGATTGATAGTATTGCTGAACAGAATTACTCGGATATTGAATATATCATCGTGGATGGAAACTCTACAGATGAAACGGTATCAATCATTCAATCTAATTCTCAAATTGTTTCGAAATGGATTTCAGAACCGGACAAAGGCCTCTACGATGCCATGAATAAAGGAATCCAAATGGCTACAGGGGATGTGGTAGGAATTATCAATTCTGATGATTTCTATCATCGCACTGATGCTATTTCGCAGATAGTTAATGCCTTTCAGGAATTTGGTAGTCAATGCGTTTATGCAGATGTCCGCTTCGTCAAGTCAGATAACTTAGATAAAACTGTTCGATACTACTCATCTAAAAGATTTAATTTGGGTGCATTTTCTTGGGGGTTTATGCCTGCTCATCCTACTTTTTATACGTTTCGAATAAACTTTGAAAAATTTGGTGGATATAAAACGGATTATAGAATTGCAGCGGATTTTGAGTTATTGGTTCGTTTTCTCTATAAACACAAACTATCATATCATTATCTAGATCTGGACTTATTGAAAATGAGGCTTGGAGGGGTTAGTACAGCTTCCCTAAAAAGTACTTGGATAATCAATCAAGAGGATTTGAGAGCTTGCCGTGAAAATGGCCTCAAAACAAATTACTTTAGATTGTATTCCCGATATTTCAGGAAAATACTCGAGTATAGCCCAAAACTGTTTTGAAAAAAATCCTAGTTCTAATTTTTCTTTTCTTTTTAAAGAATCTAAACGCACAGGTGATTCCTGCTGGATTTCCCATTCTTGAGGAATTAACTAGAAGAAATCAACTTTCAGGAGAATCATTAGAAATTAATTCTGCATTTCTTCGACCAAGTTTTAAAGATTCAAAGGTTTATGATTTTGCATTCTACTTTCCCTCAAAATTAAAATCTTTTGAGTTTGGTGTATTTCCTATTCTTCAAACTTACAGGTATTCTTCCAACCGACCGTATGGTTGGAATGATTATGGAATGATTCCCAATCCGGGTTTTCAGGCCTATTGGTCGGGAGGTTTTCAGGCCAAATTCAAATTTCTAAATCTAACCTTTAGACCTGAAATCTCATTATCTCAAAATTTGGGTTTTGAAACAGGGATAGATGGAATGACCAGACCAGAGCAAAATAGTCGTTTTGTCCTTTGGAATTATGGAGACGTTCCTGAACGATATGGCAACAGTTGGTATAATAAGTTTTGGTGGGGGCAATCCAAACTTACCATTCAATACGGTGCTTTTGAAACTGGAATAAGTACTCAAAATATTTGGTGGGGACCGGGGCAGTGGAATTCGCTCACTTTTTCAAATAATGCACAGGGTTTTCCTCATTTAACTTTTAATACAACAAAACCAGCCAAAACTTTTCTTGGCAATTTCGAAGGTCAAATCATCATCGGGAGGTTGGAGAATTCTGGGTTTCCCCCTTCACAAAGTCTGGAATTAAATAACCTGCTATTCGACCCATTTACCGGTGATTGGAGGTATTTGAATGCCATTTCATTTTCCTGGAATCCTAAATGGATTAAAGGTTTCTATTTTGGCTTTGCTCGAACTTTTCAACAATACAATGAATCAAGAGGAGACAACTTTTATGATTGGTTACCCATATTCGAGGGTTTTCAAAAGAAAAACTTTTTTGAAGGCGGAAATTCAGTCGAATTTGATGGTAATGGAAGAGACCAAACAATTGTGTTATTCGGAAGATATTTGATTCAAAAAACAAAATCTGAAATCTACTTTGAATACGGTAGAAGAGATCATGCCTTTACTTGGAGGGAGTTTATTTTGACTCCGGAACATGCAAGGGCATTTATATTCGGTTTTAATCAATTACTAGACCTTCCTGAATCTTCAAAGAAAATTCAAATTCGTTCGGAAGTAACCAACCAACAAGAATCAGTTAACCGATACATTCGATATATAGGACTTACGGGAGGTATTACCTGGCACACTCATACTCCGGCCCGAGGCTTTGTTAATTTTGGACAACCACTAGGCGTAGGAATAGGTACAGGTTCTAATGTACAAACTATAGAAATTGCCTTAGTGGATGGAGTTGCCAAGCAAGGGATCTTTTTTGAGCGCCTAGCAAACAATCAGGACTTTTACTATAAAGCCCAATTACAAACAACCCAGCGTAAACCCTGGGTCGACCTATCCCTAGGCTTCCTCTACGATAAGCAGTTCAATAACCTGCTGCTGAGTTCCAAGCTCCAATTTATCCACGCCCGGAATTATCAGTGGCAGCTAGACCCAGCAAGCACCCCCGAGTTCCCCAAAGGGCAGAACCTCACCAGTATGATGGCCCAAGTCAGCGCAATCTATTTTTGGAATAAGAAAGATTAAGACTTTAGATATAAGACATAAGACAATAGAGAAATGAAGATTTGATTAGTAAGCCTATCGAACTTTGAACCATGAACGCCGAACTCCGAACTTCAATTACCCCCTCAGTTCCCTAGTTCATCAATTAAACAATTCCAAAAAAAAACGTGTCAACGTATCCTTTCCCTAACACCAAGAATTACTCACGGTAACATTGAACCCCGAACGCCGAACAAATAATAAAACTGTTCATCAATTCGACAATAATCCCGAACCTCAATCAACCCTTCAGTTCCCCAGTTAAACAGTTCATCGGTTCCCCGAAATCTCTTAAGCTTTCCTTACCTTTGGAAGATTTTATTTTCCGATTTACCGATTATTTTATGTATAAATTCCTGAAAGTTAACTTAGTACTGCTTCTATTGGCAGTCCTATCCTCCTGCGTCTCTAACGAGAAGATCATCTACCTTCAAAACCTCGAAGGGAATCAACCCATCTCTGAAGGGCAATTAATTACCTATGAAATCCCTGAATACAAGCTTCAATACAATGATATCATTGATGTCAATATTCAGACAGAAGCTGATTTATTAGCCAACGGCTTTAATTTAAATCAGACATCCACTCCCCAGATGATGCAAATGGCCCAAGGTGGGGGAGATGTCTATTACATGACCGGATATACAGTCGACGCTAAAGGCAATATCAGACTTCCATTTGTGGGAGAAATATATGTTAAAGACAAAACCATTGATGAGGCTAGATTGGAGATCGAATCCAAACTCAAGCCCTATATCAAATCAGAAGTGTACGTCAAAGTGAAATTGGGGGGTATCCGTTACTCGGCCTTAGGTGAATTTCGAAGACCGGGTAAATTTGTAGTCCTTCAGGACCGAATGACCATTTTTGAGGCCATCGCCAATGCAGGCGACTTGAGCAACATCGCTAAGCGGGACGAGGTACTCTTGATCCGACAGTATCCGGAGGGTACCAAGCTCCACCGCATCAACCTCAATGACCGACAGATCGTCCAATCTCCGTTTTACTTTATCCAACCCAATGACCAACTCTATGCCGAACCCATGAAGGTTAGGGAAGTAGGTGCCGGAGAAAATGCCGCCCAATCCCTTACCTTGATTATCTCCGCGATCACGGTCTCCGTGTTGTTGATCAATACCTTTACCCGTTAATTCAAGCCTATGTATCCCAATTCACCCCAGGTTACTACCAACCAGCAAAATCCTTTTTTGGTAAACCAGGAGGACGAAATCGACCTGAAAGTCATCCTTTTCAATTACCTTCAATTTTGGCCCATCATCCTGATCTGTGCCTTTTTGGGCATTGTTGGCGCCTACTTCTTCAACCGATTCTCCACTCCTATTTATAAGGTAGAGTCCACAGTGATTGTTAAAGATGATGACAAGGCACTTGGGGCGGATATATTTGAATCCGCAGGTTTCGCAGGATTGCAGGGCAAATCAAACATTGAAAATGAGATTGGCGTATTGAAGTCCTACTCTTTGGCATTGGCTACCTTAAGTTCCTTGGACTTTGACGTGCAGTATTTTCAAGAAACGTTTTTTAAGCCCCGTCAGATCTATGGCAACTATCCTGTCTTTGTCAAGGTTGATTGGACGAAAAAGCAGGCTGTTGGAGGGTTGATCAAATTGGAAGTAGTGGACGAGTCCACCTTCGAGCTGAGCATCGAAGACCCCGAATCCTTTCAGATATATAATCCCCAAGATCCCAATTTCAAGTCAGGGATAGAATTATTCTCTTTTCCTCAGACGGTTTATCAGTTTGGAACCCCCATTTCGGGAGATGTTTTTGAGTTTACCGTAGAAAAAGTTTCCGCACTACCCGGGGAGGTGATTTACTTTCGCTTGATAGATAATCATTCTCTTGCACTTGCGATGTCTTCTAGTTTGACCGCATCTCCGTCCAATAAGCAAAGTTCGATTTTGACTTTGGGAATGGAGACCCCACTTCGAAGAATGGGAGTGGACTACCTGAATAAGCTGATGGAAACCTATTTGCAGCGAGAGCTAGAAGAGAAAAACCGCACCTCTCAAAATACCATCCGATTTATCGATCAGCAACTTAGCGGGATTACCGATTCACTCAGGGGCTCAGAAAACAAGCTTCAGAAATACCGTTCTGAAAACAGGATTTTTAACCTGTCGCAGGAGGGGTCGATTATTTTTGAACAACTGACTGAACTTGAAAAAGAGCGCAGTGCAGCGCAGCTTAACCTGAAGTATCTCCAAACCCTTCGCGAGTATCTGAATAGCGGTAGAAACGGCGATTTGGTGGCGCCGTCCATTATGGGGAATTCAGATCCGCTGTTGAATGCCTTGGTGCAGAACTTCTCTGAACTGCAAGCCCAACGCATTCAAATCACGGCAAACTTTACCGAGCAAACCCCTCAAGTCCGTGATATCAATGCCAAGATCCAAAGCGTGGCCAATGCATTGCAAGAAAACGTGAGATCGGCCATCACCAATACCCAAAACCTCCTAGCCGACGTGAATGGTCGGATTCGTACCATCGAGCGGGATATCAATCAGTTGCCACAAACTGAGCGAGACCTCCTAGGCTATCAGCGTCAGTTCACGATCAACGAAAACATTTACATCTATTTCCTTCAGAAAAAGGCAGAAGCAGAAATCACCATGGCGTCCAATATGCCAAGCAATGTGATTCTTGATTATGCCAAGTCGGGTCAGCTGCCGGTAGCCCCCAAAAGATCGCTCAATCTTTTGATTGGCTTAATTCTCGGCTTAATCCTACCGATTGGATTTATCACGGTCAAAGACTTCCTAAATACCAAAATAGAAGATCCCAAGGAATTGGAGAAGCAGATCAAAGTTCCTTTGATCGGAATGATCGGCAGAAACAGTTCTGAAGACGCCCTCCCGGTGCTCAATAGCCCAAGATCTTCCGTGACTGAATCGTTTAGATCTCTTCGTGCCGATTTGACCTACCTCAGTCCTCAGAAAGAAAACTTGTCCCTGTTGTTTACCTCGTCTATCTCCGGAGAGGGAAAAACCTTTGTGTCCCTCAATATGGCATCTGTATTTGCCCTGATGGGTAAAAAGACCATTTTGATTGGGTTGGATTTGCGTAAACCACGAATAGCCCAAGATTTTGGATTAACCAATGACAAAGGGATGAGTACGGCACTGAGTTCCTCAATGTCTTGGCGAGAGGTGGTGAAGCCATCGGGTTTTGAAAATCTGGATGTCATCCTATCGGGTCCGATCCCTCCAAATCCAGCGGAACTGTTGTTACAGGAGAAGTTTGGAAGGATTATTCAAGAGGTGAAAAAGGAGTATGAAGTGGTAGTTTTTGACTGTCCGCCTGTGGGCTTGGTATCGGAGACAAAGGAACTTTTTGCGTTTTCGGATGTGAATTTCTTTGTGTTCCGACAGGGCTATTCGGTAAAGGGGAATACCCAAATTCTCAATAATTTGGTGGAGAAGGGAAGTGTGAAGAAGATCTATGGTATTTTAAACGACATCCACATGGACAAAGGCTACGGTTACGGGTATGGCTACGGCTATGGTTACGGCTATGGTTACGGTGGTAATTCTTATGGCTACCACGAAGAAGTCCAACTCCCCTGGTGGAAGCGGGCGCTTCGAAGGAAATCCTAAAGATAAGCCTCCTGGAAATGGGAGGCTTTTTTTGTGGCCAGGATCTCCGCTAGGTCGAATTACTCCCGTCAGCTGTACGGGAGTAATTCGACCTTAATAGGCTTTTGATTTGGAATCCTCTTTTGGTTCAAGTCTCTCTTTTGGTTCAAGTCTTCAGACTTGGACCTTTTGTATGCAGTCTTCAGACTGCTTGGTTTAGTTCAAGTCATTCGTTTGGTTCAAGTCTCTCGTTTAGTTCAATTCTCTCTTTTGGTTCAAGTCTCTCTTTTGGTTCAAGTCTCTCTTTTGGTTCAAGTCTTCGGACTTGGACCTTTTGTATGCAGTCTTTAGACAGCTTCCCCGTTTCAATTGCACTGGCACCAACGATTCGTTTCCAAATGATGGTTTTCGCCCCAGCCTTGAAAGCTGGGCCGGAATAAGTCGGGCCTATAGCACTTTGCCTGAATTCTTGTCGCTAGATGGAATCGGTGATATATTTCCTTGAAAACTGATCATTGTTATAAGCGTCTTTGTTACTTTTTGGCAATTGATTAGGCTGATTTTGTTGCCAAAAAATGGCTAACTTTGAATTGTAGGTATTCGGTAAATTGGCTAAATCTGATTTACATTTCCTACTTGCAAGTATATTCCCCTTAGTATTTATTTAGTTGCATCGATTAACACGCGACTAGTAACCGACGAATTATGGCCTAAGGAGTAAATTGAAATCCTTTATTCAGTTTTTTCCTGTTTGAATAACTTGTTTCTGGCCGATTTTCGTGTTTCCGAATTTCTTAAATTTATTCTTTTGAGAGTAGTAGTTCTAATATTAGCTTTTTTCCTTTTCCAGCAACTCCCAGCGCAGGTAATGCCCGCAGGTTTTCCTGTTTTGGAGGAGTACATGAGACGAAAATCACTCCAAGATGAAAATACCCGTCCCAACTCTTTTTTATTTAGGTCAGGTCTTCCGCTAGAGTTTCCCGGTGAGTCCACGGAGGATTCGGTCAAAAACCCCAGAAAATTTAAAATCGGTGTTCTTCCTTTTTTGACCACCCTCAGAGCGGTGTCTGACCGACCCTATGGCTCGGGGGATTACGGCATGATACCCAATCCAGGTCTTCAAACCTATGTATCCGGAGGTTTTTATACCTCTTGGGCTGGTTTTCACCTCACAGTTAGGCCCGAATTTGTCTGGGCTCAAAACCTCGGGTTTGAAACAGACTTGGGTTCATTTTCAGATTTTGAGCTTCAAGGGAGGTTTTTGCTTTGGAATATCGGTGATTCACCCGAACGTTTTGGTTCCGGTCCGATGATGGCAACTTGGTGGGGGCAATCCAAGCTGACCTTCCAAGTAGGGGCCTTTGAAGTAGGGGCCAGCACCCAAAACATTTGGTGGGGCCCTGGACAGTGGAACTCACTCACCTTCTCCAACAACGCACAGGGCTTTCCTCACTTGACGTTAAACACCATTCGTCCTGCTAAAACCTTCTTGGGGAATTTTGAAGGGCAAGTGATCATGGGAAAGTTGTTCAACTCGGGGTTCGCCCCTTCTCAAGACGAAGGGCTGAATTCCCGCTATTTCGTTCCATTCAACGGAGACTGGCGATACCTGAATGCCGTGACGATTTCTTGGAATCCCAAGTGGGTGAAGGGACTATTTATGGGTTTTTCCCGAACCCATCATTCCTACAACTCCATGCGTGGGGATACTTTTTATGACTGGTTTCCGATTTTTGAAGTGTTCCAAAAGGAGAAATTGTTTACCAATGGCAACTCGGTGGAATACGACGCAAACGGCAGATCCCAACAGTTTACCATTTTCGGAAGATTGGCACTAAAAAAAACCAAATCTGAGATCTACTTTGAATATGGCAGGAGAGACCATGCGTTTAACTGGAGAGACTTTACCCTCAGTCCTGAACATGCGAGGGCATTTTTGATGGGATTCAACCAGTTAATCAACCTTCCAAACTGGAAAAGTCAGCTGCAAATCAGGGGAGAACTTACCCAACAGCAGGAATCCATCAATCGATACATCAGAAATGAAGGAATCCAAGGTGGATTTACCTGGCATACCCATGGCATTTCCAGAGGTTTTGTGAATTATGGTCAACCCTTAGGCGTAGGAATAGGGACAGGTTCTAATGTGCAAACTTTGGAATTTGCATTGGTAAACGGGGTAAACAAAACCGGAATCTTGCTTGAACGCTTGGTCAACAACCAGGATTTTTATTACAGAGCCCTATTTCAATTTGGTGAACGGAAACCTTGGGTTGATTATTCTTTGGGATTTTTGTTTGACAGGCAGTTTGGGAATTTGTTGCTGAGTTCGAGACTCCAAGTGATCCATGCAAGGAATTACCAATGGCAAATCGATCCACTAAGCACGCCGGAGTTTCCTCGAGGACGAAACCTCACCAGCGTATTGGGCCAAGTGAATGCGGTTTATTTTTTGAGAAAGAAAAATTGAACCCCGGAAAATCAGAGTCAATCAGATTTTTCATCAAGGAAAATTCGGTATTTCAGGCATACGTGCACTATTCCGGATATACCTAATCAAAAAAAAGGATTTCCGCGTAGTGAGGAAATAGATCTAACGATTCTGTTTGAATATCTTTTTTGCCCCAAAACACGTCAACTAACTGGATGTTAGTGACTTATTTCATCCTAACCTATAATCCATCTAGCCTGATATTTCTGGATTTTCACGCACTTTCAAGTGTTCTGATCACTAGCCAAGTTAGTTTTTTCTGTCTATCCGCTTTCATACCAGTAGCCAAACAAAATGATGTTTTAAGATCACTCCGGACAGCTGTTGACTGTTGACTGTCGTCTGTGGACGACTATCAGCAACTTTAAATTCAATTTTTCACCCACCGGCATCATTGCAGGTAATCATTTAATTTTCTCACATCAATCATTAGATTTGCATAAATATTTTCTGTTTGAACAATTTGGATGGGTTGTGTTGTGAGAAATTTCATCCCAGGAAAAATGAGCTTTAAAATCATCTGAATGAATTATAAATTACGAGGCATCTCTTTTGCTAATTATCAAATTGGAAGGGGTTAAATTATTTTTTTCATAAAAATTAGGCATAATTGTTGTAAAAAATTAACTTTGGTAACCAGCATTATTGTTTGAAAACTATTGCATCATGAACTTTCTTTTAGCTACCCTTACGTCTTTTTCAGTAGGATTTTTACTTACTCCGATTGTAATTTCGGTATTGAAAAAGGCGAAAATCGGAGATAATCCCGGTGGTCGAAAAATCCACAAAAAGTTTACCCCTTCTATGGGAGGAATTGCTTTTATGTGTGCGACATACATTGCATTGGCGATTTGGGGATGGCAATTTCCATTGCCTGACATCAGATTCTTACTCGGAGCGATTGCACTTATGTTTTTTGTAGGATTCCGAGACGATATGGTAGAGCTCAAGGCAAGTCAAAAGATCTTGGGTCAACTTGTGGCGGTGTTACTTGTAATTGTGGCAGGAGATATCCGAATTAAAGAGTTTCATGGATTTTTGGGGATTGACCAATTGCCTTTAGTATTCAGTTACTTTTTCAGTGCCTTTGTATTGTTGGCTTTGACGAATGCATTCAATTTGATTGATGGGCTTGATGGCTTGGCAGGAACAGTCGCGGTCATTTCTCTGTCTCTTTTGGGAGTTTGGTTTTATATCCAGGGCTTGGAAAGCTTGGCCGTTCTGAGTTTTACCTTGCTTGGGGGAGTACTTTCATTTTTGGTTTACAACTGGCATCCTGCAAAAATTTTCATGGGTGATACGGGTTCTTTGGCATTGGGATTTTCTTTGGGAAGTCTGATCATTGCATTCATGGAATACAATTCCGCATTGGCAGAAGGAGCATTTTTGAAATTTGAATCTTCATTTACCATCGGTATAGTCCTCATGATATACCCATTATATGACATGGCCAGGGTATTTACCAAGCGGATTTCCAAGGGTAAACATCCAATGAGTGCTGATAAGAGTCACGTGCATCACTTTTTGATGCGATCAGGGTTGAAACATAATCAGGTGGCTTTGATTCTTGGTCTCGTGCAATTGGTGTTGATTGGATTGGTAATTGCTTTAAGTCACTATTCAGATAATATAGTTTTACCAATTCTTTCCGCTGTAGTATTGATTTTAGGTTCCAGATTGGATGTATTGACACTAAAATCTATCAGGAAAAAAGTAAATAACTCTCCTAAAATCCTTATTGGAGACCATCTCAAAGGCAATAAATCAATTAAACTTAAAGTCGGCCCACAGACTGTTGAGTCTGGGAATATGAACTTGAATTAGTCTTTTGATTTCAGGAAGTTCTAGTCCTGAGATTTCTACTTTGATTTGAATAATTAGCTGATCATTCGCTTACTAGCAAGTAAATAAATCTAGTGATCGATATCCTTTAAAAAAATATGAATTTGTTGGATTGCTTCGCTCCTCAGTCTCCTGGGCTAAGCCAAGCTGAAGTATACAGTCCAATAATCAAAGAGAATTTGGCTTGTGGTTCAATCTAGGATAATCCAAAAAATTAAAATGATTATCCGCATTTCCAACAGTAACCAAATTAGATAAAGCTTGTAGCTTGATAAGATTTTCTGTGGACTCGCGTCAGTCAACGATTATCTGCGACCTTTAAGCCGCCTACCTGTTGGTAAGATTGCAGACATTCAAAAAATAACCTATTTGTACGGAATCCTGTCAAGAGCCGAATTTTTTTAAAGGCCACCTCGATACTCGGAAAAGCTCAGTTACCGACCTCGGTATATGTTCGTTTTGTAATTGTGGGAGGGGGGGGAATGCCGCGGGGCTGTATTCTTCTTCCCTTCTTTTCAAGTCTCAAATTCGGTGGCCTAGCGAGGGTGGGTAAGCGAGTCAAACCATGTCGAGACCATTCTCAATTACTGGCAAAAAAGCGGATAATAACTAAAAATCATTAGTAGGTCCTGCTTCTTTTAGGGAATGGGCAGGTAGACTGATTAAGTGATGTTTGAAATTCAAAGATAAATTTGGTTAGGTTTTTGTGATGGAAATAGTAAATTCAAGGCTTTATCTGATTCGTACTGATTGATGTCATATATGTTGCCACTTTCTTTTCCTGTTTTTGAAGGAAATGAGAGCTTGTATCTACAACAAGTAATGAGTTCCGGTCATCTGGCAACTAGTGGTGCATTTATTCAGAAATTTGAATCAAAGCTGTCCAAGAAAGTAAAATCCCATCAGGCAGTCGCGCTCAATTCGGGTACATCTGCATTGCATTTGGCTTTGGTTTTACTGGGCATCGGTCCCGGAGATGAGGTCATTTGCCAGTCTTTTACTTTTTGTGCATCTGCCAATCCGATCGTCTATTTAGGTGCAACCCCTGTGTTTGTAGATAGCGAGCGGGAAACTTGGAACATAGATCCGGAGATTTTGGAGGATGCAATTCTTAGCAGAATCGAACTGGGTAAAAAGCCCAAGGCGATCATCGTGGTGCATTTATTCGGCATGCCTGCCAAAATGAATGAAATCATGGAAATTGCCAATAAATATGGTATACCGGTGTTAGAAGATGCTGCCGAAGCTGTGGGTAGTACCTATGAAGGTCAATTTTGCGGAACTATTGGCAAACTTGGTATCTATTCTTTTAATGGTAACAAGATCATCACTTCAGGTGGTGGAGGTGCCATGCTTTCTACGGATGCAACCCTGATAGAAAGAGCAAAGTATCTATCGACTCAGGCCCGAGAAGACCTTCCATTTTACCAACATTTGGAAATTGGATACAATTATCGAATGAATAATATGGCGGCAGCTATAGGCTTGGCACAGTTGGAAAAACTGGAAATTTGGGTAGAGAAGAGGAGGCAAATCAACAAGCGCTACCGAAATCTTTTAGAAGGATTTCCGGGAATTACTTTTCAAACAGAGCCGGCGACCTGTAAGTCTAACTTTTGGCTAACCACTATTTTGATCGATGAAAAAATCACAGGGATTTCCAATGACCGGCTCAGAGTTGTATTATTTAAAGCAGGGATAGAGACCCGTTTTTTGTGGAAGCCCCTTCACTTGCAACCTGTCTACAAAGCTGCCCCTTACTATGGCGGGAATATTTCTGAGAAAATGTTCTTACAGGGACTTTGCTTGCCCAGCTCTGTCAATCTTACCCTTGAAGACCAAGAAATGATCTGCGGAATGGTAGAGAAGGAATTCAGTAAAATCTATTAACGTGTTTTATTCCAAGATCGGCAAACGAATCCTAGACTTAGGATTGGGAATGATTATGTTCCTATTTTTCTTTCCGATATTTTTTCTGTTGACAATACTACTTAGTGTATATTTTTCGGGAACTCCCTTTTTTTTCCAAAACAGACCGGGAAAAGATGGTCGAATTTTTAAAATAATTAAGTTCAAAACTATGCCCGAACTATATGATTCAGAAGGCAAGTTGCTGCCTGATTGTGATCGACTCTCTACATTCGGGAAGTTGGTCAGAAAATCATCATTGGATGAATTGCCTCAGCTCCTGAATGTCATCAAAGGTGATATGAGTTTGGTTGGCCCAAGGCCTCTGCTCGTAGAATATCTTCCTCTTTACAATGTAACCCAATCGAAAAGACATTCTGTAAGGCCTGGTGTCACCGGATGGGCTCAAATCAATGGAAGAAACACAATATCTTGGCAGGAAAAATTCATACTGGATGTTTGGTATGTCGAAAACTGTTCATTTTTGCTGGATATAAAAATTCTTTTAAAGACATTAAGTAATGTGTTGATGGGCAAAGGAGTAAGTCAGCAAGGGCATGTAACCATAGGGAAATTTAAAGGAAATCCGACTGCCTCAAGGGCTTCAATAAATTAATTTTAAAACCTAAAATAGCTTTAAATCTGTAATTATATTTTCGTTTGTAACAAAAAACTACATAGAATAATTTTTAAGGTATTTACTTGTAAGATTCGGCTAAACACAATTATTTCTTGAAAATTGAATAAAACAGAAAAAACTGTTTACTTTACAGCCGTGATGTTATTAAATAGTAGCCTAATCGCAAATTTTGACTATTTGAAAAAACCTATACTATGAACTTTTTATCAAAGCTTAAAATCCTTCCTAGATGGATTATTGCTACTCTCGATTCATTAATTCTTTTTTATTGTGCCTTATTTGGATACCTGGTTCGATTCAATTTTGAGTTTGCTCTTATAGAAGAATATGACGCCTTTGCGGGTAGTTTCACTTTTATGGTAGGCGGGCTTCTAGTGATGCAAAATACCAGAAGTTACGAAGGGATTGTCCGCCATACAGGTTTTAGAGATGGATCAAATATCTTCAAAACCGTAGTTATCAACTTTATTTTGTTCTTATTTCTCAATTTTTTTCATGGCAATTTCCTAAATGATCGTTTCTTGTTGCCTACTTCTGTTCTGATTATTGCCAGTTTATCAGCTTTGTTTATGCTGGTATTTTACCGACTGGTAGTGAAGGAGTTGTTCGTTTATTTGAAGAATGGGTTTATACAGAAAGATTTTCGACAAGCAGTGATTTTTGGTGCTGGAGAAGCAGGGATAATTGCTCAAGAGGCGATCAAGCGAGACAGTAAAAGTCAAGTTAATGTGGTCGCATTTTTGGATGATGATCTGAAAAAAGAAGGGAAAAATATTGACGGTAAGAGGATTTATTACGGTCTGGTGGATCTTGAGCGCTTGGTAAAGCAATTTGAAATCACTGATCTGATTATAGCTGTGAGAGATTTTTCTGTGCAAAGGAAAAATGAAATTATTGATGAGTGTCTTCGTTTAAATGTGTCAGTATCTATGGTACCGCCTGTAGATCAGTGGATCAATGGTGGCCTCACAGCAGGTGCGATTCGAGAGATAAAAATCGAAGATTTACTCAGCAGGGAGCAAATTCTTTTGGATAATCCTCAAATAGAGGAAGATCTTAAAGGGAAAGTTATTCTAGTAACCGGTGCAGCAGGCTCAATCGGGTCCGAGTTGTGCCGACAAATTTCATATTATCACCCAAAGCTTTTGGTGATGTTGGATATAGCTGAATCAGCCTTGTATGATATTGAGCAAGAGTTTAAGGAGCATCATCCTTCTTGCAAAATTATGGTTGTATTAGGGGATGTCCGAAACAAGAAAAAAATGAAAGAGATCTTCAGGGCATGCAAGCCTCAAGTAGTCTTTCATGCTGCGGCCTACAAGCATGTACCTATGATGGAAAATTATCCGGAGGAAGCTATTCATGCTAATGTCATCGGCACCAAAATTCTCGCTGATTTGGCTGTTCTTTCTCAGGTGGATAAATTTGTTTTTGTCTCCACGGACAAGGCTGTAAATCCAACTAATGTAATGGGGGCAAGCAAAAGAGCCGCCGAAATGTACGTTCAGGCACTGAATGAATACCTGGATACCAATCATAAGAAATTTCATACCAAGTTTATCACTACGCGGTTTGGTAATGTTTTGGGATCCAATGGCTCTGTGATACCACTATTCAAAAAGCAAATTAGAAACGGTGGACCACTTACAGTCACCCATCCGGAAATTACCCGCTACTTCATGACCATTCCTGAAGCTTGCCAGTTGGTGTTAGAAGCTGGTATAATGGGTAACGGAGGAGAGATTTACGTGTTTGACATGGGAGAGCCTGTGAAAATCCTTGATTTGGCTAAGAAGATGATACAACTCTCCGGCAAGAAAGTGGATCAGGATATCAAGATCCAATTTACAGGTCTTCGTGAAGGCGAAAAGTTATATGAGGAGCTGTTGAATGATTTTGAAACGGTGAAAATCACACACCACCCCAAAATTAAAATCGCACAGGTCCAACCTTCTTCCTACCATAAAATAGATGGTCAAATTGATCTCTTTCAGGACTTGATTGGTAAAAACAACGAGACCGATTTGGTTAGACACTTGAAAGCCTTGGTACCTGAATACATTTCTAATTCTTCCAGATTTGAAGTTTTGGATAGAATGAATTAAGCCTACTTCATTCTAATTATCTTTCAGATATATTGAGTTTGCACTAAGCCGCTTTGAAAAAAGCGGCTTTTCTTTTGTCCGACTTTCCCATTCCTCAATATGACCATGTACCTTTGTAGCGATTTAAGGATAACTACCTTACCATGAAAAAGACATTTTCACTACAATTGAGCCCGGAAGAGGCTTACGATGAAACCAATTTTCAGCGTTCTGTTTTAAAAAAAGCCGGACTGCAGCCGGACACTCCTCACACCTTTGCACGACAAACCAGAAGATCCATTGATGCCAGAGGTAGGAAAGTATTGGTAAATGTGGAAGCGGAACTTTTTATCAACGAATCTCCCGGTTCGCTATTGGATCATTTTCCAGAATATAAAAATGTAAGCCAGTCATCTTCTCTCTTGATCGTCGGTGCAGGTCCTGCAGGTTTGTTTGCTGCACTCAGAGCTATTGAGTTGGGTGTAAAGCCAATCGTAATCGAGAGAGGAAAGGATGTCCGAGCCAGAAGAAGAGACCTTGCTGCCATCAATAAAGAAGGAATTGTAAATCCTGATTCCAATTATTGTTTTGGAGAAGGTGGAGCCGGTACCTATTCTGATGGTAAGTTGTACACCCGGTCTAAAAAAAGGGGAGATATTCGCCGAATTATGGAAATCTTGGTAGCACATGGTGCCACAGAAGAGATTCTTGTCGATGCTCATCCCCATATCGGTACCAATAAATTGCCGGTACTTGTAGCCAAATTAAGGGAAAGCATATTGGATGCAGGAGGCGAAATTTTGTTTGAAACCAGGGTGGAGGATTTGATCTTAGAGGATAATGAAATCAAGGGAGTGATCACTCACACAGGTGAAAAAATTAAAGGAATCGGTGTAATCTTAGCCACAGGTCATTCGGCGAGGGATATTTTCCACCTTTTGCATCATCGAAAAGTCCTCATCGAAGCTAAACCCTTTGCGTTGGGTGTAAGAATTGAGCACAGCCAAAACCTAATCGATCGTATCCAATACCATTGTGAAGTGGACCGAGGTCCGTATTTGCCAGCCTCAGCCTACTCATTGGTCCAGCAGACTGACTACCAAGGCAAGCAGCGAGGGGTCTTTAGCTTTTGCATGTGTCCGGGTGGATTTATTGTGCCTGCCGCGACCTCACCAGGCGAACTTGTAGTCAATGGTATGAGTCCAAGCCGAAGAGATAGCAAATTCGCCAATTCAGGGATGGTTGTATCCGTTGAGTTGGAGGATTTGCCTCAATTTCAAAAATATGGCCCTTTGGCAGCCATGCACTTTCAGGCTGAAGTGGAGAAAAAGGCTTGGGAAATGGGTGGAAAAACCCAAGTCGCTCCTGCCCAACGAATGGTTGATTTTGTAAATAAAAAAGTGAGTTCTTCGCTTTTGGACACTTCATACCAACCTGGTTTGGAATCCGTGGAAATGCGGGAAGTGCTCCCTGATTTTATAGCTGCCCGAATGGCAATGGCATTCAAAGCCTTTGGGCAAAAGATGAAGGGCTACTTGACCAACGATGCGCAGCTTATTGGAGTGGAAAGCCGAACTTCATCACCGGTTCGAATCCCAAGAGAGAAGGAATCTTTTGAACATCCACAAATCAAGCGTTTATATCCTTGTGGAGAAGGGGCAGGCTATGCAGGGGGGATTGTGTCCGCAGCGATGGATGGGGAGCGATGTGCCGAAAAATTGATTGAAATGTACGTGAAAAAGTAACTTTTTGGGCTTAGATAAGTCTTGTTGGCATTAGGGCTGTCTCAGGTTGTCTGCTGAAGCTGTTGTCAGGTTGTCTGCTAAAGCGGTTGGCAAGTTGTCCGCTAAAGCTGTTGTCGGGTTGTCTGCTGAAGCAGTTGTCAGGTTGTCTGCTAAAGCTGTTGTCGGGTTGTCTGCTAAAGCTGTTCTCAAATACTGGACAACTAGACAACAAGACAACTGGACAACTGGACAACCAAGAAAACTTGATAACCTCTACAATCCGACAACAAGCCAACCCTGACAACTTTTGTCAACATCCACACTTCTTATCTCAAAGCATTTACCTTTAGAATATGGAATTTGCCATTGTAGATATTGAGACCACAGGAGGGAATCCCCAAGGAGGTGGCATTACTGAGATTGCAGTGGTCATTCATGATGGTACGCGTATCATTCAGGAATTTCAGACTTTGATCAATCCAAAGATGACAGTGCCTGCTTATATCACGGGATTGACCGGTATTGATTCTTCCATGCTCAGGGATGCTCCGTATTTTGAAGACATAGCGGAGGAGCTTTGGGAGCTTTTGAATGGGAGAGTATTTGTCGCTCATAATGTCAACTTCGACTTTAGCTTTATTCGAGAAGCTTTTTTGAAAGTTGGGAAGGTACTCGATTCTCCTAAGCTTTGCACAGTAAGGCTTTCCAGAAAGATTTTCCCGGGTTTGGGATCTTACAGTTTGGGTAGAATCTGTGAGCAGCAAAAAATCCCGATTCTCGCAAGACATCGAGCGATGGGAGATGCGAAGGCAACGGCTTTGCTTTTTGATCGAATGATTCAGCAAAAACCAGAAGTTATTCAGGCTTCGCTTAAGAAAAACACCGGTGAATCCTTTCTTCCGCCACTGTTCCCTTTGAGCAAATTCCGTCAGCTTCCCGAATCCTGCGGAGTCTATTACATGCTCAATGACAAAGGGAAGGTGATCTATGTAGGAAAAGCCAACAACATCAAAGAGCGATTTAAGGGGCATTTTTCCGGAAATGTACTTCCCCAATTAAAGCAACAACTCAAAGCTGAAGTGGTGGATTTGCATTGGCAGTTGGCGGGTTCAGAATTGATGGCTTTGCTGATCGAGACCCTCGAAATCAAGCGACTTTGGCCCAAGTATAATTCTGCTTTGAAAATGCCCAAAACCCTTTGGGGGCTGTTTCATTACCAGGACGGTTCGGGCTATTATCGGTTTCAAATTTCAAAAGTAACCAAAAATCTAAAGCCTTTAGAGACCTTTTTCTCCGCTGAAGAAGCCAAGCAGTTTTTGTTGGAAGCTGTAGAAGTCTATCAGTTGTGTCAAAAACTTTGCGGCCTCCGTGCGGTCAGCTGTACCGTAGTTCAAGATACTTCCTGTCAGGGTGCATGCAGTACAGGGGAAAACCCAACTCAGTACAATCTTAGAGTGGAGGAGTGTATCCATAGGATCGTGGGGGCAAAGAAAGAACTGCTGATCACGCTTCCAGGTAGGAAGGATGGAGAAAAAGCTGCCTGCCTTTTTCAGGGTGGAATCCTCGCTAGGTATGGTTTTTTGGAGAAGGAAAAAGTCGAATCTGAAGATTTGGAAATGGTGCCTCAGATTCCAGAAACCTATTATTTGCTGCGTCAATTTATTCATCGAATCCCGGAAGAGCAGATTCAAGTCTTAGAATCAAGCCAACTAGCTAATCCTCTACAACTCGGCTTTTTCTAATCTCCCAATCTCTAATATTCTACTCGTTAGCCTTTCTGGCTTTTCCCCATTCTCCTTCCAGAAAACTGTAATAAATCGTGTCTCTTCGTCGGCCGTGGGTCATTAGCGTGTGACTTCTCAAGATTCCTTCTTCTGTAGCTCCAATTTTTTGAAGGGCTTTTCTAGCCGGTAAATTGAGTACATCGGTTTTGATTTCTACCCGCTTCATGTTGAGGACATCAAAACAATAGTCAAGCATGACTTTTTTCATGGCGGGATTGATTCCTTTTCCTTGGTAATCTTTACCCAGCCAAGTCCAGCCGATTTCGATCCGTTGATCTCGTGGGAAGTAATTTCCAAATGCGGTGGAACCTACGATTTCCCCACTTGCCTTTTCTATAACTGTAAATTGCAATCGATCTCCCGTAAAATGACCGGCTGCCCAGTGTTCAAAATCTTCGGATAGGCTGAGATCATGCGTGAAATAAATCCACATGTCAGCGTGTGCGCTTAGTTTTTGCAAAAAAGGAAAATCCTGCCGAGACATGGGTCTAAGCAGGACTGTTTCATTTTCCAAGATTAAGTTTCTGTCCAGCATCAGCCTAGCACTTCTTTGATGGCTTGGTTGTAAAGTTGCACCTCTTCAATCGTGCCTGTGGAAACTCGACACCAATCATTCAGAGGAGGGAAGGGCCTGCCAACAATAAATCCTTTTTGTGCCATGGTTTTTCCCAGTTCGGCTACATCTCTGCCAGATTGGAAAAAAACAAAATTGGCATGAGACTCTAGGTAAGGCAACTTCAGTTCATTAAGCGTTTGAATTAATAAGGCTTTGGCCTCCTCATTTTTTTTGAGAGAAAACTGATAGAACTCCTTGTCTAAAAGTGCCGCTTTTCCAGCTTCAATGGCCATTATATTGGTATTGGCTACCACACGATCTCGTAGTTTGGCAGCTAGGTCCGGCTTAGCTATGAGGTAGCCCAATCGGATTCCTGCGAGTCCATACACTTTGGAAAGTGTGCGGGATACGACCACATTATGTCCTTTTTTTACCAATTCCACCATAGATGGATAGTTGGGCTCTGTGATGTAATCGTAATAGGCCTCATCACTGAAGACCACCGTTTTTTTGCTGACTGTCTCACAGAAATCGAGGACGCGACGGGCAGGCAATAGCTTGCCTGTTGGATTATTGGGATTGCAGAGGAAGACCAGTTTGGTTTCGGAAGAAACGCGCTTTTCTATTTCATCCAAGTCAAAATCCAGGTCTTTGGTCAGGGATACCCAATTGATTTCAGTTCCCCAGAGTTCTGCATATTCCATCATCGATAGAAAAGTCGGAGCACAGGTAATGATTTCACCGCCTTGGCCAAAAGTAATTCCAGCCACTTTCAGTCCTTCGGTAGACCCTGCCACTGGTACGATATAGTCTTCAGGCACTCCTTCTTTTTCGGCTATCATTTTGACTAATGATGCATTGTAGGTCCATGGATATCGGCAACTGTTTTCAAAAGCAGCCACCATCGCTTTTCTCATGGATTCAGAAGGGCCATAGGGATTTTCGTTTGATCCCAAGCGAATAGGTCCGGATAAGGGGCGTGGATTAAACTTTCTGATTTCTTCAGCGCTGAGTGAGGAAACGATCCCATTACCTCCCAAGAGTGCCAAACCACTGGTCAATGAAGCTGATTTTAACCAATCTCTTCTCGATAGTCCCTTCATAATTTTTCGATTTTGATTGGTAAAATACTAAGCTTTTTCTAAGAATGTTAACAAAATTCTATTTTTAGACAGACTTTCTTGAATAAAAGTATTTTTGGTAAAACTCCATTTAAAATTATTTTTATTCTGAAAAATTGATTTTTTCGAAATAATTGTTTTAAATTATTCCAAGCGCATTTAACCCATACGAGGTATTAGGATCCGTAGTGAGAGTTCAAAATGCAAGAAAATCAAGCATTTATCGAATGAGGCATAGCATCGCTCTGCTTAATGAGTTAAATGAAGCAAAGCGATTGATTTTAAAGCATTTTGAGCTCGGAAAAGGAAGTCTGATGCGTAGTGTGGGTTTAACCCTAAACCCAAACGTACTATGAAAAAGACATTAGCTTTGGTTGTTTGTGGGTTGCTTTGGGTAAATATCCTCAAGGCCCAGCAAACTCAGTACATGGTATTCGAGTTCATCAAGGTGGAGAAAGACCAGCTTTTTGACTACATCGAGTTTAAAGATCTCATGGAAAAAGTCTATCGGCAGGCATTCAACGATCAGCTGATCAATGGGTGGGATATTTGGAGGCTTCAAAATGGTGCTGACCACGGAGATTTTCAGTATGTCATGGTGACCTATTTTAAAAATCCGGTCAATATGATGAATGGATTGGAAGAGGAAACGATGATGGCTTATACTAAAATTGCCTATCCTCACTTATCAGATGCTCAAGTTAAGACCCTTTTTCAGCAGGCTTTATCGGTCAAAGATGCTCCGATGAGGTTGTACATGAAACAGTTGGCGTTAACTTCTGATGATTTTCAGTTTAAGCCCGGCGTTTTGGCTTCTTTTGACTTGATGAAAGCTGTTGAAGGTAGGTTTGGTGATTATGAAAAGGCTGAAATCGAAGTATTTAAGCCCATTCATCAGAGCCGGATAAATCAGGGGATGATGGGACATTGGAGTTTTTTGAGGGCAGCATTACCTCAGGGTTCCGAAGCAAAGTCAACCCATTTGACGGTAAATCTGTATAAAGATTACATGCAGTTTTTCAATGCTCAGGCATACGAGGATTTGAATCAGACTGCAGAACAACGAGCCGCAGTCAATGCTGGCCTTAATTCAAGAGATCAAAAGTGGATTTACCTAGCCACATTAGAAAACGTAGTGAGATAATAGTCCGGTTTGACTGTTTCGCTGGGAGGCTCCGAAAGGAGCCTCTTTTTTTTGAACGTCTCAAAAGAACCTAATTAAAGGATGAGCCCCCTGTTAGGTTTTCAAAACCCGACAGGTGTTTTTACACTTTCATAGTTCTGGATGATTTTCTTCTTTTGAGAAAGCGAATACGTGGAATTAGTTGATAGTTTCCTTCATCCATTGGAGCAATACTTCTCTCCAGCTTTCTACGGCACCTTTTCCCAAACCGAATCCAAAGCCGTGACCACCTGTAGGATAGATGTGCAAGGACGCTTTTACTCCATTCTTATGAAGTGCTTGGTAGTACAATAGCGAGTTTTGGATGGGAACTCCTTTGTCATCTTGAGCATGGACCAAAAAAGTGGGAGGGGTTTGGGAGTTCACGTTGAGTTCACCAGAAAAACGATCCATTAATTCCTGAGAGGCATTGTCTCCGATCAGATTTTTCCTAGAACCTGAGTGCACAGCAGCATCTCGGAAAGAGATCACGGGATAAACTAAAATCGAGAAGTCCGGTCGGGCAGACAGGGTATCTTTCGCATCCATTGACCGATTCACCTCATGATTGTACTGGGAACTTAATGTGGAAGCTAAGTGACCACCTGCAGAGAATCCCATCACACCCACTTTTGACGGATTGATGTTCCAAGTCTCAGCATGATGCCTCACTAGGCGTATCGCCCGCTGTGCATCCATCAATGGGACTTCTTTAGGGTCAGTGAGTGATTTTGAGATGGGAAGGCGATATTTTACGACTATTCCTGCGATCCCCTGTGCATTCAGCCATTTGGCAAAGTCGGTTCCTTCCCAATCATAAGCTAGAATACCATATCCACCTCCAGGAAAAATAACTACTGCTTCACCGGTTGCGATTTGCTTGGTAGGCAAATACACTTCGATGGTGGGCGTTTGAACGTTGGCAATTCTCAGGATTCCTTGTTGAGTAGCTTCTTCTTTGAGGTCAGATGCATTTTGGAGAGGGGGATTACCTGGCCAAAGTGGAAGGGTGTGATTTTGAGCAAAAGCCATCGCGGTGAATAGGCTGATGAGAAAGGTTAGAATGGGTTTTTTCATGAGAGGGTGAGTTAATTCAATGAGACGAGCCAGTTTGTCAGTAATCCTACAGTGATGGAGATTCCAAAACTGAGCAAAGTGCCAATTAAAATATATTCAGTTAGCTTTCTGTCCTTTGCTTTCCTGAGATCTCCAAATCTAAAAACAGATTTGGCTGCTAGGAGAAACCCAATCGCTTCCCATTGCCCAAGAATTACAAAGGAAAATACAAACAAACGTTCTAACATTCCGATGTATTTTCCTGCATTTTTGAGGGATGATTCCTCCGACAGATCCAAATCCTTAGACCATTGGCTTAAGCCTACTTGAATTGCGATTCCGGCTACCTGTGTGACCAACACTAGGGAGGTTGCATAAATCCAGAAATATGGTTTCCAATCAAAGAATACTTCCGGTCTAAAAAGGAACCACCAAACACCTAGAATACTAATAAGATGACCTATTTGGTCAATGAAAAACCAGGCTGTCCTTGTTGTTGATTTTTGAAAATAAAGTTTGCTTAAGTCTATGATTCCATGACTTAAAGAAAGCAAAATTGCCAGTCCCCAAAACTTAAGTCCAAAAAAGGTTAGGATCAAAACACCATGAATTAGCAAGTGTAGATAAAGCTTTGGAGATGTTGCTTTTTTCTTCTCTTTATCCACTACCCAAGAATTTGGCTGAAATAAAAAATCACCGAGTAAGTGTGCCAAAATCAATTGAAAAAGAGATATCATAGGATCAAATTTTTAATTTTCTGTCTAAAGAGTGCTTCAAGTTTTATCAATTTATCACAATGAGTTCTATTCCAGCGCCCACTCACTGAGTTTTGCTTGATACCCAGTTTTTCACCGATTTCAGTTTGGGTGATTGAGGGCTGATTGAGGACAATTTCCATCAATTCTGCAGATGAGATCGACCAATGATCCATGATCAATCCAGAAAAATCAAAAAATAGATTCATTTCTTGGTCAAAATCCTTCCAAGGGCTTTGAACAGCTAGATTGAGTCGGTCTTTTTTTAATCGATCAAACCTTTCTGAGGCATTTACAAATGCAGGCCCATTACTTTCTGAAATCTTGGATCCAGCGTATGTTTTTTCTCCAATGCCAATGGCCATACGAACATCAATTGGGCTTGAAGTTTTTCCTGTATTTTGATTTTGTGTTTTTTTTAGGAGTGTTTTGATTTGAAGAGCCTTATATAACGCTTCTTCCGGTCGTTCTACTTCTAGTTGGAAAAAGTCTCCCCAGAGCAATTCCCATTTTTCGGGGGAATTTCCCCAACTTCCAAAAAGCTCCTGAAGTGGAATTAGCCAAGGTTCAGGATTGGATAGTTTTCGGGAATTGATAATGTCTCCTTTGATTACAGCGATCATATTCTTGTATATCGATTGATAATATGATATTTCAAAATATCGTTTAAACATACGATTTTTTACAATATCGTTTAATTATACGATAAAATACTAATTATTAGATTATCAAATAAATCACTATTTATTAATTTCGAGTAAGCCAAAAATGGCTAAATCAGCTTTCCGAATTAAACTCAAAAATCTGCTCACAAAGCGCCCAGCGCCAATTGGGAGGGGTACCTGGAAGATTGGTCTGGTATTGACCTAGAAATGATTCCCATTCCTGAACCTTTGGATTGGCTAAGTCCATAGAAGCCTTTTTTTCAAAACTGAATTCATCATCAGCCATCAAGATCATGCTTAGTCGGTTTTCCCAGCGGTAAATACTCATCTGGATCACACCGGCCACTCGAATACTCTCAATGATTTCCGGTGCCACGGCTTTATGACAGTCCACATAGGCCTGAATCGCTTCTGGTTCGTCTTTTAGGTCACAGATAAGTAGGAAGGTTTGCATGCAAGAATGATTTACGATTTTTGATTTACGACTTTACCGGGTATTTATGGCTTTTCTTCAAGGCTAGAATTTGAGAGTAATTACCAACCTAACTTCCCTACTTCCTAGCTCCCCAACTTTTTAACCCTTACTGCAAAAAGCCAAACCATCAAGAAGCAAATCAATGGCAAAACAAAGGAGAAGTTCACTTCAGGAACACCCAAAATCATCACATCCGTGTAGCCTGTGCCACCTACATCCAACACCATCCCTTGAAGTGTAGGCATAATCGCTCCGCCTACAATAGCCATCACGAGGAAGGCCGCTGCAAATTTGGAATCCTCTCCGAGACCCTCCAGAGCGATACCATAGATGGTTGGAAACATCAAGGACATAGCAAAGCTGATTCCCACCAAGCTATATAATCCTGTCATTCCAGGTAGAAAAATAGCACCGAGCGAAAATACCATTGCCAAAATCGCAAAGCTGGAAAGTAGTCTGGCAGCGGGCAACACTCTCAGTAATGCTGTGCAAACCCAACGTCCCACCAAAAAGACGCCTAAAGAAGCATAAGCATAGTTCACAGCGTCATAAGTGGTAATACCAATTGACTCAGCATACTGATAGATATAGGTCCAGACCATGATTTGGGCACCGACATAGAACATTTGTGCCAGCGTGCCTTCTACAAAATTTCTGTTCTTGAACAGTCGTTTCATGGTAGGACCAAAATCTACTTTGCCATTTGAATCTTTGTTTTCGGGCATTTTTACTAAAGCAATGACGACCAGAATCGCCAATACTACCAAACCCAAAATCACATAGGGATTTCGAATCACCATCAAATCATTGCTTTTTACCAATGCTTTTGAAGCAGCATCCAATGAGTCATAGAGCAGCTGACCATTTGCATCGGTATTGTTGCTTTGGAGAGAATTAAGGATAAAAGTTTTGGCCACAAAAAGGCCAGCTAAAGCCCCCATTGGATTAAAGGCCTGCGCCAAATTGAGTCGCTGCGTAGCGGTAGCTTCTGGCCCCATGGAAAGAATATATGGGTTGGCAGTGGTCTCCAGAAATGCCAAACCGAACGTCAAGATGTACAAGGCTGCCAAAAAGAACCCATAACTCTCCCAGGCTGCAGCTGGATAAAATAGAACAGCACCAAAAGCATAAAGTCCTAATCCCAGCAAAACGCCGGTTTTGTAGGAGTACTTTTTAATAAAAAATGCGGCAGGTAAGGCCATGGTAAAGTAACCTCCATAAAAGGCCAATTGCACCCAAGAGGCCTGAGTGTTATTGAGCTCTAGGACCCGCTTGAAAGCAGCTACCATGGGATTGGTAATGTCGTTTGCAAAACCCCACAGTGCAAAAAGTGAGGTGATAAGAATAAAAGGGAGTAGGAGGCTTTTGGGTACGAGTGCAGGTTTTTGGTTCATAGGGATCGGTCAAGATGGGTATATCCACCGTCTACATAGAGATGCTGCCCGGTGATGTGTGCTGCTTTTTCTGAGAGAAGAAAAATGGCCATTGCGGCTATTTCTTCGGGTTTGGTCATGCGTTTTCCGAGCGGAATTTGCTTGCTGATTTCGGCCAGTTTTTCTTCCGGATTGGCAAAAGATTGGATCCAGCTTTCATACATGGGAGTGTACACTTCGGCGGGGAGGATTGCGTTGACCCGGATTTGGTAGGGGAGTAGCTCCACAGCCCATTCACGGGTGAGGGCGAGTTGAGCGCCTTTGGCTGCCACATAGCCTGAGGTCCCGCCTTGTCCTGTGACGGCAGTTTTGGAGGAGATATTGACTATCGAACCTTTGTTTTTTTTCAATTCCGGTAGCGCAAAATGAACCAAAGAAAAATAGTGGTGTAGGTTATTGGCAATGGAATTTGCAAAAGCTTCTGGACTACCATTTTCTAGGCCAACTCCGTCATTAGCTCCTGCATTATTGACGACACCATCGATCCGGCCAAAAACCTGTATCGTTTCCTCAATGACCTTTTGGCAATCGGCTGCTGAAAAGAGCCTCCAAGGAAGATGCAGTGCCTTACCTTTTGCCAGTGCAATCAGTTCATTTCCCTCTTTTTCCGAAGGATCGATGATCACAGGAATAGCTCCTTCTTCAATAAGTCCTCGTGTAATCGCCCCACCGATTCCTTTGGCACCGCCGGAGATGAGGATGATTTTGTCTTGTAGGTGAAGGTTCATAGAGCTAAGTGTTCAGTATTCAGTGTTCAGTAGTTAGTGGTCAATGGGTAGGATTGTTTTGGGATTTGAAGTGTTGAGGTTTTATCCCAACTTCTAGGAATTTCAATTCCTGTTTTAATTTGTATAGATCAATATTTCAATAGATTAAGGCTGATTTTCTTCTGTTTTTATCGGTCTAAATCCCATAAAATTCGGCCGCAGTTTCACCTAGGATTTGCTCTTTTTCTGAGAGGGAAAGTTGACTTGTGAAATCGTCAATCACACGATATACCTCTTCGTATTCTCCTGCCACTAAGCATACTGGCCAGTCACTGCCGTACATGAGGCGCTCTGGTCCAAAGAGTTCGAGGACGATTTCAAGGTAGGGTAGAAGATCTTCAGCTTTCCATTTTTTCCAGTCGGCTTCAGTCACCATACCGGACAGTTTACAATAGATTAGTTCACGCTCTGCCAACAGGGCCATTTTCTTTTTCCACTCTTTCCATTCCCCGTCTTTGATCAGGGGTTTGGCTAAGTGGTCGATGACCATGCGCTGTTCCGGGCATTTTTTAACCAATTCCAAAGCAGCATCCAAATGATGCGGAAATAGCAATAGATCATAAGCTAGCTCTCTTTTTTTGAGTTTGTGCATGCCTCTGACAAACTCCTCACGGAGCATATATCTTGGATCTTTGGATTGAAGGACTTCACGAAAGCCTACCAGTTTTTTCTGAGAGGCATAGTGGTCTAGTACTTGATCCAAGTCTTCTTTTCCTAAATCTGCCCAACCTACCACCCCCAAAATCCAATCGTGCTGACTGGAAAGATCTAAAAGAAAATCAGTCTCCCTAAGGCTTTCATCGGCCTGCACGGCTATGCATCCATCCATGTTGGCCTCTTGAAGAAGCGGAAACAGATCTCCTGGAGTGAAATTTCTCCGAATACGGCTCATTTCGGCATTGATCCACTCATGCTTTTTTGGATCATAATTCCAAAAATGCTGATGGCTGTCAAGTCTCATGCCTCCGGATCGTTAATGGCTACCTGTCGGCTTATGCCCAATCCATCGATTCCCAATTCGACGGTGTCTCCATGTTCGAGAAACCGCGGATTTGGCTTTAGTCCCATTCCCACACCTGCTGGAGTACCTGTGGAAATTACATCACCGGGAAGAAGCGTCATATATTGACTCAGGTGCTCAAGTAAAGTTGGGATGTCAAAAATCAGATCTGATGTATTGCTGTCCTGAAGTATTTTTCCATTGAGCTTCAGCCAAAGTCGGAGCTGATGGGGATCTTCTATTTCGTCTTTGGTTACCAAAAAAGGACCTAGGGGAGCAAAGTGATCTGCACTTTTACCCTTTACCCATTGGCCACCATGACGCAGTTGAAAATCTCGCTCACTCACATCATTGTGAAGGCAGTACCCTGCGATGTAGTCATAGGCGTCTTCTTTCTTGATATATTTTGCGCGCTTTCCTATGACTACTGCCAATTCTACTTCCCAGTCAGTTTGCACAGAGTTTCTAGGAATATAAATCGAATCATAAGGTCCGCAAAGCGAAGAACTCGCCTTCATAAAGATAATAGGGATCTCAGGTACTGCCATGCCTGCTTCTTCGGCATGTTTGCGATAGTTCAAACCAATGCAAATGATCTTAGAGGGTCTAGCTATAGGCGAACCGATGCGTGAGTTGGAAGGGATTTCGGGAAGGGTTTGTTGATGAACTTTGAGCCATTCTGCCAGTCGATTGATTCCATCCGAACCGAAAAATGATTCATTCCAGTCTTCTCCAAAGGATGAGCAGTCTAGATTTTTTCCTTGGCTGTCTTGGATTCCCGGTTTTTCAGTGCCTTCAGCACCAAATCGTATCAATTTCATTTTTTTATGAGTCTTTTAGGTTTGAATTTCTTTTGATAAAAAAGCACTTACATTTTGAGGCCCAAAAATCCACCATCAATGTTGAAGTTGGCTCCCGTGATGAAACTACCAGCATCCGAACTGATGAAGTAAGCCAATTCGGCTATTTCTTCAGGCGTACCCATTCGCCCGACGGGTTGGGTGGCAGCGAGTTTTGCAAACATCTCTTGCTCTTGTCCCGGGTAATTTTTTGCCAAAAATCCATCAACGAATGGCGTATGCACCCTCCCTGGAGAGAGGCAATTGCAGCGAATTCCGTCGGCCACGTAGTCCCTTGCCACACTCAAGGTCATAGAAAGGGCCGCACCTTTGGTCATTGAATAGGCAAATCGATCCGGGATTCCGATGGTAGCAGCTACTGAGCACATGTTGAGTATGGAGCCTCCTCCGCGTTCTTTTAATTTGGGGAGGGCAGCTTTGATGCAATTAAACATTCCCTTGACATTGACTTGGTATACCCGATCGAAGTCTTCTTCTGTGGTGTTTTCAACTTTTCCGACGTGGGATATTCCTGCATTATTGATCAAAACGTCCAATTTTCCGGGAATCGAATGAATCAACTGTTCGAGCTGGTTGTAATTGGTAATGCTTCCTTCCAGGAACTTTACATCATAGCCTTTTTCGTGCGCTTCAAATTGTACTTTTGTTCCTTCTTGATGATTGGTGTCGATGAAAAAAACTGTACAGCCTGCTGAGGCGAATTTTTTAACCATGGCAAGTCCAATGCCACTGGCTCCACCTGTGATTAGAACGGTTTTTCCGGTCATGATTTGATTTCGGGTTTGAGAACTTGATTTTCAAAATACGAAAACAAACTTTCTCAAATCAATTTTTTGGAGGAGTGATTCAAAAAATACTTTTGGACTGGCTGATAATCAGTGTCAGAAAGGAGATTGTTACCCAAGGTAGAGATCTTTAGATGCTTGGTTTGGTGATTGATTCTGTCTTTTTGCTTATTTCCCTGATGATTTGATCGAGCTCCTCGGCTGACTTTTGGATGTATTGCAAATATCCAAGAGATTCTTCATCCTGGATTTTCTGTTCGTCGATCAAGAGGTTTATCAGGCCCATCATCCGAGCCAGTGGTGCCCTTACTAGATGTGATTGAATCCATGCAATCTCCAAAAAAGCTGCATTTTGCTTTTCTATCGTAAGGAGGTGTTGATTCTTTTCCGTCACATCGTTGATTAGGATCAGGCAAGCATTGACTTCATTGTATTGAATCATGGAGGATTCGAGTTCGACTTCCAAGATTTCTCCCCCTTTTTTTGTGTGCTTGGCTTTAGATGATTTCTTGTAAAATTTCCCTTCGGTGGTTTCATCTTGCAAAATCGGAGGCTCGTTTACAAACAAATCAAGGAATCCAAAATCAATGAATTCATCTTTTGAAAACCCATAATGCCTGATAGCCGCTTCATTAACATCAAGAATGTCAAAAGTACCCCAGTTGCATAAAAACATGGGCAAGGGACTGAGATGAAAAAGGCTACTGTATTTCCGTTCCGATTTTTGAAGTTCTTCGATGAATTTTTTTCTTTCAATCGAATAGATCAATGTTTTGAAAAGTAAGCCGGCTGATAGATCGTCTTTCAACAAGTAGTCTGAAACTCCAAGAGAGAGAGATTTTACACTGAATTCCAAGTCTGTAAATCCCGTAAGGGCGATGACGGGAATCCCACCGGCCAATTGGATCATCTCGATGATCAGCTGCTCGCCTGAGTGATCAGGTAGGGATAGGTCCAAAAGGATCACATCAAAGGTCTCTCCCTGATTCAAAATTGATTTGGCTTCCGAAAATGTGGATTTTCGGACCAATTCCTGATTTTTGAAGTGCTCATTGAGGTACTCTTCTATGAGGAAAAAATCACCAAAATTATCCTCGATGAGCAAAAAGCGATACGGTTGGATGGTGTTGTTCACGAAGCTGATTTTTTGTTGGGAATGGAGGCGGTATTAAACCAAAATTCCTCCAAAACTGAAGTTATTTTGAAAAATTCACTTGCGTCCACGGGCTTGACCAGATAAGAATTACAGTGTTCGCGGTAAGCTTGCAGGATGTCCCATTCCGCGGTCGAAGTAGTCAGAATAATAATAGGTATATGTTTGAGATCAGGATGATTTTTTACGCTTTCCAGTACTTCATGGCCATTTTTTTTGGGCAGATTGATGTCTAGCAAAATAAGATCCGGTAGCTCCCCGGGATCAGTCTTTTGCATACGCATCAAGTAAAGCAGCGCTTCGTTTCCATCTTTTTTTATTGTTAGTTCGGTAGGGGCTTTACATTCACGCAATGCCTCCTCAGTAAGGAGAATATCTCCAGGATTATCTTCGACAAGCAAGATTTTTATAGTTGGCTTACTCATACTTTTTTAAGGGTGAATATCATTTTGCTTCCTTCTCCGGGGGTGGATTCTGCCCAGATTTTTCCTCCAAACTGGGTGACAATTTTGCGACAAGTAGCCAGCCCCATGCCTGTGCCTGGATATTTTTCGGAGGAATGAAGCCTTTTCATGATTCCGAAAATATCCTCCAAAGCCCAGGCTTCTATTCCTATTCCATTATCTTCTATGGTAAATTTCCAAAAGTCTTTGATCTCCTCCGAGCGGATGATGATTTCGGGATGCCTTTCGAGGGATCTGTATTTGAGGGCATTGCCGATCAAATTTTGAAAAAGAGTCTTTAATGGGACTTTTAAGCTCATAATCTCTGGCAGCTGATCAAAGGTGATCGTAGCTTTGGAGCTTCTGACGATGTCTGATTTCAAAACGACGATCTCGCGAATCAATTCGGAAAGGTTGATTTTTTCCAGTTGGCTGAGGTCAAAACCTGCTTTGGAATAATCAAGCAAGTCATTGATCATCATGGTTAGCCTTTTTGCTCCATCTTTAGCATAGTGGATGTATTGTTTTGCTTTATCATCCAGACTGGGGCTATACTTTCGATCGAGTAAATCCATAAATGAGCTGATCATTCGTAAAGGTTCGCGTAGGTCGTGAGAAGCTAAGGATGCAAATGCCTTTAACTCTTCATTTGCGGAGGTCAGTTTGGCGTTAGTCTGAATGATTTCCAATTCAGCGAGTTTTCTGAATGTAATATTTTTGGTGGCACCGATCATCCTGATGGCTTTGCCATGTTCGTCGCGGATGATATATCCTTTATCCAAGACATAGGAATATTCGCCAGATTGTTTTTTCACACGAAACTCCTGTGCCCAGTATGACCCTGATCCCATCAATACTTCTTTTAAGTTAGCGCTCACCAAGTCTACATCTTCTGGATGAATTATACTTTCCCAAAAGGCATTGTTGGCTAAGCTTGGGTCTTCGGAGTAGCCAAAGATCTCCAAGAAATTAGCTGATCTGAAGGTGTAATTGGTGGTCAAATCCCAATCCCATATGATGTCCGATGTTGCTTTGGTAGCCAACTCGAAGCGTTCATTGGCCAGCTTTAGATCCTCGGATTGATTTATTACTTTTTTGCGTAGCACATTGGGAATCAAAGCATAACTCCAAGCAAAGATCCCAAATAAAATGGCTGTAATGCATCTCAGAATTATTCCAGGCAGTGTCTGCCTAAAGGCGGCACTATCCTTTAGCTGTACAGAGAGTTCCCAGTTTCCTTCCGGCAAAAATACCACTTCCTTAGGTCCTGAATAGGATATGGAATCGGTGGTGGTCAGAAAAGAAGTTAAGATTTTTTTCTCAGGGTCAGTCTTTGAGAATTGGATTGCAAAGGGGTTTTCGGAGGAATTGATTAACCCAGCATTTTGGATAAGCGTTTCCAGTCGGATTATCGAAGCTGAAAACCCGAGAAGGTCACCCGATTTGGTAAAGATTGGATATCTTCCCACAATGCCAAGCCCTCCTTGTTTGAGCTGTAATGGACCTGAGAAGTATACATCTTTTCTTTTGTAGGATTCTTCTATCTCTTCTTTTCTTAATGGATCTTTGGCTACGTTGTATCCGATTACTGCTTCATTGCCATCCAGAGGATATACTGCGACAATGGTACCTGAATCGAGAAATTGAATGGCATCTATTTTTGGGTTGTTTTCTATCAGCAGCCTTCCAATCGAGTCAAAGTTTTCAACCACATCGATATTCTGAGCAAGAAATCCCAAGGTCTTGGTGGCAGAGATCCCATCTCTGATTGAAATCAATACCGCGTTTTGAAGTTCGTCGAGTTTGGATTTTACGAGTTTTTCTTCATTGGACACGCGTAACTGGTATTCGGCACGTGATAAATAAAGCGAAAGGGATAAAACCCCCAACATGACTGCGAATCCTGTGATTTTGGGGTAAACGGAAATGAAGTCAAAAACTGAGTTTTTTAGTCTTGATACTGGTTGTCTCATTGTTTTTTGACTGTGAAGAAAAAGGTGCTCCCTTTGCCGACTTCTGATTCTGCCCAGATTTTGCCACCGTGAAACTCCACGATTTTCTTGCATATGGCCAGTCCGATTCCAGTGCCTGAGTATTGTTCCTTCTGATGAAGGCGTTGGAAAATGACAAAGATTTTTTCCAAATACTCCTTTTCAATCCCGATTCCATTATCGGATACGCTAAACTGCCAACTGTCTTTTTTCTCAGTAAAACTTATTGATATTTCCGGTCGATGGCTTCCCTCATTGTATTTGAGTGCGTTAGAAATCAAATTCTGAAACACTTGAATAATCGAATTGGGGTGGCATAGGATCTCCGGCAGCCGGCCTAGGTGAACCAAAGCTTGCTTTTCCCGAATAGTTTTTTTGTGTACGATCAGCACTTCATTGACTAGGTCGTTGGCGCTTACGAGTTTTTTTTCTTCGGTAACAGTACCTATTCTGGAAAATTCCAACAAATCCAGAATGATTTCCCTCATTCGCTTGGCCCCGTCTACAGCAAATCGAATGTATTGCTTACCTCGATCATCGATAGTGTCGGCGTAGCGCTTTTCAATCAACGTGAGGAAGCTTGTGATCATGCGCAGTGGCTCTTGAAGGTCATGTGAAGCCACGAAAGCAAACTGTTCCAGCTCTTTATTTGAGATTTCAAGATCTCTGATGGATTTGGCAAGTTCGGTATTGAGAATTTTCAGGGATTGTTCATAAGCCTTTCTGCGGGTTATATTTTGAATAGCTCCCACCATTCGGGTTGGTTTACCATGAGCATCTCTCACCACAGTGCCTTTATCGACCAAGTAGATTTCTGTTCCATTGGTTTTGAGAAATCTATATTCAGTTTCAAACGAATTTTTTTTAGGATCATTAAGGATATCCATCAAAAGCTTGGAAACGCGCTCCAAGTCATCGGGATGGATGCTGTTTTTCCACCGGTCATGGTCTGCGTGCACACCGGCAACATCTTCATCAAAGATCATGTTGAACCCTTCTCCCCAGTAGTGCTCACCGGACAGAATATTCCAGTCCCAGATGGCATCATGTGAGGCTTTGGTAATCAACGCAAACCGCTCGTTGAACTCCTGAATTTGTTGTTCGGAAGATTTTTTGGAAGAAATATCTCTGATAACCACCGAAACCCCCTGATATGTGGGATAAATGGTCACTTCCAGCCAAGCTTTTAACCAAGGATCGTAAGTCTCAAAGTTGACCTTCTTTTTATCATTCAGGGCTATTCGATATCCTTCTACAAACTCTTCGTTTACTTCAGGGATAAACTTCCAGATTTCATTTCCAAGTATTTCTTGCCTACGGACTCCAGTTAGTTTTTCTACGGTTGGATTCCAGTAGGTTACCCGATATTCCTTGTCAAGAGCATAAAATGAATCTCCGATACTTTCCAGCAATGCATTGTGATTTTCCAATGATTCTTGGATTTGATCCAGATGCTGTTTTCTTCCGATTGCAAAGGAAAGGTTGGTCGCAACTGTTTGAATGAAGTTTTTTTCATCCTCTGTCCATTCATGTTCTACTTGACAGCTGTCAAATCCCAAGTAGCCAAATAGTTCATTTTCCTGAATGATGGGTATGATGAGAATAGACTTAATTCCCTGAGCTTCTAAGATGTATTTGGTCGAATCAAGCGCATCTCTTGTATGCACTACAAAAGGTTTGCGTTGGGTTGCTTTTTCATAGATTTCCGGATGGGCACTGGCAGGAATGGCTCGGTATTGTGGCTCATCGATAAAAGAAGGAGTCTGCTCATTGGCCCACTCATGGGTAAGATCTCCAAATTTTTCGCCTCCTTTTTCATATATCTGAATGAGGTATGAGCGATCTGTTCCGACAGTTTCCCCCATCATTTTTATCATGTTGGAAACTTGACTTTCCCAGTTATCAGTTTCCAGAAACAATTCGATGATTTGAGCGGTAGCTTCTATGAATTTTGTTTTTTGACTGATAAGGAGTTGATTTTCTTTTTCTTCTGTGACATCCTGTAGGGCCCCTACCATCCGAATGGGTTTACCTGCGGTATCTCGGATGATTACCGCAGTCTCTTTGACATAGGCATAGGTGCCATCTGCTTTTTGAAATCGGTATTCACCGGACCAGTTGGATAGGATTGGGTTCCTTTTTGTAGCCTCTAACTGGCTATTGATCCGTTGAAGATCGTCGGGATGCACTTTTGAGTCCCAAAAATTGGTTGAAACTTCCAACAGGTCTTCGGGATAACCGAACAGACGCTTGAATCCAGGCCCCCATAAAACAGTTTTGGTAGAGACATCCCAATCCCAAATGGCATCAGAAACAGCCTGAGTGGCCAAAAGGAAGCGCTCATTGCTGATTTTCAGGGATTGTTCGGCCTGATACCTGTCGGTGACATCCTGGACAGTTGAAATCATCAAATCCAGTTCTTCAAGAATTATGTTTTTGGCCGACACATAACGTCTTTCTCCGGCCTGAGTCGTGACTGGTATGTCATTCCAAAACATTCTTTCGGGATCTTTAGAATAAATATCTTGGAGTACCCTTTCTTTTATTTCTTTTCTGTAGGCGGGATCAGGATATATTTTCAGAAAAAAAGTTTCCATGTCCTTGAGTTCTTCTTCAGGCCAGCCATAGGCTTTCGAAAAAGCCGGATTGACGAAGTTTGTATTTCCTGTCGAAAGATTGTTGACCGCGATGCCCATAGGTAGGTTCATCAGTGTCGATTCGATAAATAGGTTTCGGTCTTTTAATCTCTTCTCGATTTCTTTTTCATAAGAAATGTCCTGTACGGTTCCTTTGAAAATATCCTTACCTATACTGCTGTTTTTGTCCAGCCACCCTTTTTCATGGACGTATTTGATGGTGCCATCGGGTGTGATGACTCGATGCACTGCATCCAAAACTGCCTCTCCTCTGAGTGCGGCGTAGTGTTTTGGCAGAAACTCTTCAATGTCATCGGGATGAAAAGACTGAATAAATTGTTGAAAATTGGGACTTGAAGATTCTTTTTCCAATCCCCAAATATGGTACACCTCATCTGTCCAAAAGATCTCTTCTGTGATCGTGTCAAATTCCCAATAACCGATCTTTGCAATTTTCTGCGAGAGATTCAGCTTTTCTACAAGTTCCTTTGTCTGGAGTTCATCTTCAATTTTGGAGGTAATGTCATCTGAATAGCATGCCAGGGCAATCACTTGGTCTGCTTCTTTGATCGGTACGATTCGTATTTGAAAGAAGCCATTTTTATTGTTGAAATACCGCTTGACTACCCAGGAAGATTCTTGGCCTTCAAGTGCTTTTTCGAAGTTTGGCTTCCAAAATGTAATTTCTTCAGGAGACATGTTTTTTTCATCCAAAAGGTATTCACCTACTTGGATGGTCTTTCCTTTTTCCCATTCGAAGGTTTTGAGGAAGTTTTCATTTCCCCTGATCAGGCAAAGATTGCGATCTATAAACCAGATCGTTTCGTGAGAGTGATTAAATAGGAGCTTGATTTTTTCTTCAACAATACTGGTATGCTCTTTCAAAATTCCCGCTAGCTGAATGACTTGGCCAAAGCTGTCCCGATCAGTCCAAGCCTCCAGATTAAGTAAGCGAAGAATCCCTGATTCTAACCGTACATTCAGTTGAATAGAAAAAGATTTCCCTTCTTTTTTCAAGTTATTGATCGATAACTGAAAGAGCTCAATGCTGGAAGGGTGGAGGAGAGATTGGAGCTTTTCAAGACTTGGCACTTCGGATGAATCCAAATCAAGAAGCCGAAAAAACTGCTCTGACCAAAATAAATCTGAAAAAGTGGGATCACTCACCCAATACCCCATGTTTGCAGCGGCTGCCATCCTGTGAAAAACAGAATCGAAATTGCTCCGCGTGGCTTTGGTATAAGTTGGATTTGGCTTTTCCATCATCGTGGATCGGTCACTCATTTATGAGAATGGATACAACTAGCAGTAATGTAGGGAATCAACAAAGAAATCCCAATGAATTGTACTTTGGTGTAAATCTACAGCCGAATGACTTCCCCAGTTTTGACAGATTCATCGCAAGCAAATGCAATTTTCAGGCTGTTAACTGCATCAGCGAGATGATTCGTCAGGTCTAGATCTTCAATGATTGCCTTGAGAAAGTAGGTTTGCTCTCTGTCGCAAAGTTGCTGATGGTTGGGTTCATCAGTCATGTCTATCCATTCGTCAGGATGTACAAATTCATTTTTAGGATTCAATTCCGCATGATGGACTTTGATAGATTCGGTTTTGGTATGCGAATCGACATCATCTGATTTGCCGGATGCACCTGCGTCCTTTGCTACAATGGATACTGCACCTTTTGGCCCAAAAACATCCTTTACAAAAAAAGCAGTTTCACTGACCATGGGCCCCCAACCTGCCTCATACCAGCCCACAGAACCATCTTCAAAACGAATTTGTAATTGTCCATAATTGTAATTGTCTGGTGAAATGTCTTCGGTGAGTCTTGCCCCAATGGCGGACACCCAAACTGGCTTGGACCGGGTCATTTGACACATGACATCGATGTAATGTACACCACAGTCCACGATAGGGCTGAGTGATTTCATCAGGTTGCGGTGCACATCCCACATAAATCCACGACTTTGCTGATTGAGATTCATGCGCATGACGAGTGGTTTTCCGAGCTTTTGAGCTTCTTCTATAAATCGCATCCAAGAAGGGTGATGTCTCAGGATATAGCCTACCACTACTTTTTTGCCTGTCTCTTTTGCTTTGGCAATGATCTTTTCACAGCCTGTCACTGTATCTGCCAATGGCTTTTCGATGAAAATATGGCATCCAGCCTCCAAAGCCATCAGAGCAAATTGCTCATGCGTATCGGGATAGGTTGAGATGCATACCGCATCTGGTTTGGTCGCTGTGAGCGCTTTTTCAAAGTCTTCAAAAAGTGGATATTCTGCATTCAAACTGTTGTTGAGTTTGACCTTGGAGTCGCCTCGTGCTACAAGGCCGCAGATTTCAAATTCGGGCATGTGATGGTAGGCAGCGGCATGGGATGCGCCCATATTTCCACAGCCAACGATGAGAATTCGGATCGGAGAATTCATAAGTTTATCTAGTCGAGAGTTGGGTAATTTCTTTGTTGGTCAGGTATCGGATATCTACCTGAAGTGAGATGGGAGAAAGTGGTTGGTCTTTTTGATCTCGGTTCACATTTACAATTTTATCCACTACATCCATTCCTTTGATTACTTTTCCAAAGACGGTATAATCCCCGTCCAACCTATGTTCTCCTTTTGGATTTTGGATGATATAAAATTGACACCTGGCAGACAGTTTGCCCGGATTGTCGTCACGCCCAGCCCCCACGGCGCCATAAGCGTGGGTAAGCGCAGGATGAAATTCGGGCTGCATCAAATACTCGGGATCGTTAAATCCCTCGGGTGTGTCAGGGCAACCTCCCTGTGCGACAAAATTTGGAATCACCCGATTGAAAGTCAATGAATCCCAATAACCGGCTTCAGCGAGTTCGATAAAGCTTTTTTTGTGATTTGGAGTGCGGTCATCGAGTTCGATCCAGATCTCGCCTAGGGGAGTTTGGATGTAGCCTATTGGTTTTTTCTCCTCTTGGGCGAAAAATAAAACACACTGGATGAGCAAAAAGAGATAGGACATAATTAGCGCTTTTTTGATGATTAACCGTTTAATTTACAAAAATCAGTCGGTTCTTTGTAAAATGTGTTCTGTGGAAACCAGCCTAGAATAGTTCAAAATTAAAGAAGTTGATTTGTAAAAAAATTTAGCACTCAATACTCAATATGACTCCATCAGATCAAAAATTTGGACAAAATCCCCCGATACCAAACAATGAAATGGATCGTATCCTGGCACTCAGTGAGTTGGATTTAGACTATCTTGATCTTGAGATGTCTTTTTCTGATTTGACCAAGCTTGCTGCCAAGGTTGCGGGCACTCCCATTTCCTTAATCAATCTGATTGATTCCTTTACGCAATGGAGCGTTTCTTCTTTTGGAATTGATATCAAACAAATGCCTAGGGATGAATCGGTCTGTCAGTACACAATCATGGAAGAAAATGCATCCGGATTCGAAGTCAAAGACTTATCCACCGATGATCGTTTTAAGGATAAATTTTATGTCAGTGGAGATCCAAATCTCCGGTATTATTTTGGTGTTCCGCTGATGATTGACGCGGAAAAAGCTGTAGGTGCACTCTGTGTCTTAAGCGATGATTACAAGGACCTCAGTGCTGAGAAAAAAGAAATGCTTGAGATCATCAGTCATGAGGTCGTCAATCGAATCAAAATAAACTATGCAATTGCTTCACTCAAAAAGAAGGTGCATGAATCCAAGCTTGTGAGTCAGAAAGTCGCTCATGATATCCGAGGTCCAATAGGTGGAATTATCGGCCTTGCTGAAGTTATCCAGAGTCAAGGGGATCAGAACAAACTGGAAGAAGTATTGAGTTTTATCACTTTAATCCAAAAGAGTGGCAAATCTGTACTTGAACTTGCAGATGAAATCCTATCCCAAAATCTCGAGTTAGTAAGCGTGAAAAAACGAGAACCCAAGGATCATGAATTTACCTTACACACACTCAAAGCCAAGTTGGAGGATATGTATATGCCCCAAGCAGTCACCAAAGGATTAGAATTGGAAGTAAACACCGAATCACCTAATGCGGGGATTCCCTTTCCCAAAAACAAAATCCTACAAATCCTTGGTAACCTCATCTCGAATTCCATCAAATTCACCCCTGAAAAGGGTTGGGTTAAGGTAAAATTGGATTTGGAAATCAAGGAAGAAGAAAAAAATCTCAAAGTAACTGTTATAGATTCGGGTGTAGGACTATCACAGGAAAAAATCACCGAAATACTTGCTGGTGGCACTGCCACCACTCAAGGTACTTCCGGAGAGAAGGGCTATGGATTTGGACTTAATCTTGTCCACCATCTGATTAAAAGTCTGAAAGGAACATTGACTATTACCTCTAAATTGGGCGAAGGTGCCGAATTTGAAGTGGTAATTCCTTTGGTTTAAGAAAAAAAGAGGCAATCCATGAAGTTTTTACCCATGAATTGCCTCACTTTTTTGGCATTAGATCCTACAACCACTGGATACCGGGTATCAGGATCGATGAATGTCAATAAATTACCCTAGGTCAGATTCTTTTGATCTCTCAATTGAGCTTCAGCGTTGAAGTTTTGAGATTTATTGGCAAAATGTCATCTTGTTTTTTAAACGTTTCACTTTCAAATTACCTTTTGTAATGTGGTTTTTCTTTTCTGTATAGGAACTTCCGGATTCGGTTTGGATAGATGAATCTATCCAATTAATTAAGGGTTTTATACGAATTTTGGATATCATTCCTCCTTTTTAAACTCCATGCTAACCGAATTGATACAATAGCGGATTCCTCCCTGATCTTTCGGACCATCGGGAAAACGATGACCCAGGTGCCCGCCACAGTTGGCACAAAGGATTTCTTCACGGATCATAAAGTGGCTGTAGTCCATCTGCACGTCGATGGCCTCAGGACGGATTGGTTCCGTAAAACTCGGCCAACCGCAACCGCTGTCGTACTTTTTGGAGGAGTGGAAAATCTCATTCCCACAGGCACGGCATTCGTAAATTCCGGTGTCCTTGTTTAAATAATATTGTCCGGTGAAGGGACGCTCGGTACCTTTTTCCCTCAGCACATGAAAGGAGTGAGGATCCAAGATTTCCTGCCATTCTGCTTCATCCTTCTGAACCGGATACACTTTCGATTCCTTCTTTCCCATTTTTCGGTCAAATATTCCCATTTCAATAACTCAATAACTCAATAACTCAATAACTCAATAACTCAATAACTCAATAACTCAATAACTCAATAACTTTCCCTTAGTTGCCTGGCTTCAGCACCAATTTATTTTTAGCATCCTCCTTGATCTCCTCTTCATTCATCAGCTGAGGACGGTATTTTCCTTTGGCATAAAGTTCTTTTTGATCTGCATAGTGCTTGCTGAATCGGTTGCCGCTGTTGCCTGTCGGAAGAACAGAAACCGAACCTTCCACATCTGCAAAGTCTAGGATAATCCGCATTGCCGGCCCGGAAGTGACTTTGTAGATTCCTTCTCCATTTAGCTTGAAAGCCAGTTTGTTAACTGCTTCTTCATTGGCTTCGACGGCCTCGGTTCGCACATTGAAGATTTTGTCCAAAGGCTTCTGAGCTCCAAGTGGGTGAGGATGCTCGATGGTCACCGCTTTTTCCCATTCCCAATCATTGGAGTTATCCCCAAACTGCTTGGTCAATTCCTCCAAGCTGATCTTCAAAGCTTCTGAAATGATTTCAGATCGGGATTCCAAGGGGTCAGTGGATCGGTTGTCCCACCATCTGTTTTCCTCATGAGTCAAGAAATGCCTAGTACTTCGGATCATCATGAATGTCTGCAAATAGGCTTCGAAACCTTCTTTCCCCAGCTCATCTTCCATGCCCAATCGGAGCGTATGGTAAAGCCACTTGTAGTAAAGTGTCGGAGCTGAAAGCTCCAGTTGATGCGTTCCGTCCCAGTTTACCAAGTCCTCCAATATTTCTGAGTTTCCATCAAATCGGTTTCTGTCGATTTGTGAAATCAAGAATTTGGCGTTTTGTGGAGCAAGTTCATTGAGTGATTCCAATTGCAATTCTTGAATCGATTTGAGATCCCAATCTTCCCGAGAAGTGATCGTTTTGGCGATTCGATTCCAGCGCTCTCCAGGATAATAATACCCAGGGAAAAAGATTCCGCTTCTGGTGGTATCAGGTTGGTTGTTGGCTGAGGCTACAAAACCAGATGGAGGATTGATACTTTGTGGGTTTTCAGTAAATGGATACCAGCCTTTTGGCTGAGAATCTGGATCAGATCCATCGGCAAAGATTTTTGAATGCACTTTTTCCGCACGGATGGGAAGTTTTGCAGCAGCCCACCAAGCGATATTTCCCGCCTTATCTCCGTACATGATGTTCAAACCCGGAGCATGAATTAAAGCCGCGGCATCTGCCACTTGCTGCATCGTTTCTGCGTGGTTGATTTGGTACAGCGCCTCCATGGCTTTGGATGGTTCCAAAATAAATACCCACCAAGAGGACACCGGATTTTGAGTCAATGCTGCAATTTCTTTTACCACTGGATTCATAATAGGACCGTGGACGGTCTCTTTCACTTCAAATTCAATCGGCTCTTTACCTTTTACCTTGATGACTTCCTTACGAGTTTTGATTGGGAAAGCTTGTTCACCGATCAGGATTTCATTGGGATTGGATGGATTGAGTTTTTCTTCGAAAAAGTCCTGATCATCGTTTTCAAACATGGTCAAGCCCACGCTATGGTGCCTGCTATGTCCGACCAGGCCAAAGGGAATTCCTGCCAGGTGATTGCCATAAAAACTGAACCCCGGATATTCCAAATGTGCTTCAAACCAAACAGAAGGAGCACTAAATCCAATATGGGTATCATTATTGAAAAGTACCTGACCTGACTTGGTTCGACTTCCAGAAATCACCCAAGCATTAGAGCCTTCCAAAAGTGGAACGGGCAGCTTTTCCAAAAGAGCGGTTAGCTCGGAAGTAACCAACAGATTTTCAGTTTTTAGGGAATCAGGGTAGTAATTTGGGATGACATGGTGCTCGGGTAGCGTTTGCACGGAAAGAGAAGCCAAGTAATCCGGGCCTAACTCTCGGGCCATTTTGGTGATCAAAGGATCGGTATTGAGCCCCATGGCGAATGTGAACGACATGTAGCCCAAGATAGAATGCATGTCTTCCAAGGTATAAACCCTGGGCTTTTCGCCTAAAAGCAGGTATTCGACCGGAAGTTGTCCCTTTTCGATAAACTCATTAACTCCAGAGACATAGGCATCCGCCGCTCTTTTCCATGGGGTATCTCCCTGAGCTAAAAAGGCTTCATTGCTCTCTTTTGCATGTTTCGGTATTCCTAGGGTATGAAAAAACTGATCTATTTCCAGTAAATCAGGACCCAAAAACTCGGCTAAAGTTCCGGAACCCACTCTTCGCATCATCTCCAACTGGAAAAGTCGCTCTTTTGCGTGGATGTAGCCTAAAGCACGGTAGGCATCGACCTCAGTTTGGGCATAGATATGCGGCACGCCATAGTCATCAAAATAGACTTCAACTTCCTTTTCCAGTACAGAAAGCTGTAATTCTCCTTTGTAGCTGGGTGATTGCCAAACAATAAAGCCTAGAATTCCGAGCACGATCACAAATAGGAGTGCTCCAAAAACACTTGCGAGTTTTTTCATTTTGGGGTGATTTTGCTGAAAGTTAATGCAATCTGATGACTTGGGAAATGAAGATTTGGGTGAAGTCGAGTAGCAGTAGTTGATAATGAGCTTGGATTGCCTTATTGTTCAGGTATTGATTTTGAAATAGAAAATCAGGGAACCTAATCCATACCAAAGGATATCCCAAAGATCCCGAATGTACACCTCTGAATACCAAGGTAGAACTCCTTCGAATACCACAGAAACGTAAAGAAACGCCACAATCACATGCTCCTTCTTAAACCGAAAACCTTCACCCAATGGATGAATCCATCGGTAAATCTGCAAGGTGATTCCAAGGATGACAGGAAGGGCTAGAAGATCATCCAAATAAGCGTGAACCCAGGGAATAAAGATTTCAAAGCCCTTTTCTAACACCTGATTCCCAGCAAAAAGCAGTATTGGAATAAAGAAATACGGGTTTTTGAAGACGTTCATAATGGAAACCCAACCCTCCAAGGGATTTGGAACCCTTGGAGGGTACCGAATTTGAGTACACTCATCCCGGGAAAGCAGCCACTAGCCAAAGGATGAAACTAATGATAGCCATGAAAATGGTGTAGAAGAAATTGCCTGTTTTCTTCAAGGTTACCATCCAGGCAGGATCGGTTTCTTTGATGAAGAACATCCAGTTTTCCTCTCTATCCTGAATATGAGATTCGATCCGTTTGAGGTTTGCCTGTTCTTTAAGACTCAGTTCTTGACCACAATGCTCACAGACATCTTGGAGATTTTGCGTCCATTTGGACCATTTTCCACAGTTTGGACATCTTTTCTCTCCCATGATTCGCAAGATTAGGATTCTTCTATTGCCTGTAGGATGACTTGGCAGGCTTCTTTGATTTCCTCCTCGGCAATGACCAAAGGTGGTGCAATGCGCATAGAATCGTCACAAAATAAAAACCAATCGGTAATCACCCCCAATTCAATCGCCCGGTCGATGATTTTTTTCAAGACTTCAAAAGACTCAAACTCTACCGCCATCATCAAGCCCTTGTTTCTAATAGCTTTGATTTTTGGGTGGACCAAAAGGGATTTGAACAGGTTCGCTTTGCTTTCAACTTGCTCAATTAGGTGTTCTTCTCGAAGGATTTGAATGGTGGCCAATGATGCCGCTGCCGAAACCGGATGTCCCCCAAAGGTGGTGATATGGCCTAAAAGCGGGTTGTTTTTAAAGGCACCCATCACTTCCCGATTTGCGATAAATGCCCCGATTGGCATTCCTCCGCCCATTCCTTTGGCACAAACCAAAATATCCGGCACGATGTCAAAGTGCTCAAAAGCCCACATTTTCCCTGTTCGTCCAAATCCTGCCTGAATCTCGTCGAGAATTAATAGCGTCCCAGTCTCGCTGCACTTTTTGCGCAAAGCCTGAAAATACTCACGGCAAGCCACCCTTATTCCCGCTTCCCCTTGGATGGTTTCGATGATGACCGCAGCGGTTTGATCCGTGATTCGCTCCAAATCGGAATAGCTGCCATAAAAAATGTGCGAAATCCCAGGAAGCAGTGGTCGATAGGCTCTTTTGAAAATCTCATTTCCTCCCACACTCAGCGAACCATGACTGCTGCCGTGATATGCATCGACACAGGAGAGGATTTCGCGTCGGTTGGTGTAGCGTTTGGCCAATTTCAATGCACCTTCCACCGCTTCTGAACCACTGTTGACCAAGTATACATTGTCCAAGTGGGAGGGAAGGGTATCCGTGAGTGCTTTAGCCAACAGGGTCTGTGGAGTCTGTACGTATTCTCCATATACCATGAGGTGGAGGTATTTGTCCAGTTGGTTTTGAATGGCGCTCAGCACTTTTGGATGTCTATGTCCCACATTGCTGACGCCGATTCCCGAAATGAGGTCGATGTACTTTTCTCCATTAGGTCCATAGAGGTAGATTCCTTCGGCTTTTTCCACCTCGATCATCAGCGGAAAATCCGTCGTTTGGGCCAAATGGGCTAAGAAAAGTTGTCGGTTATTCATGGTTTAGCTCTCGGTCAAAAACTTGAGAATCTGAAGAAAATACCCAAAGGAAGCTTTTTGCCTTGCTTCTCTTCGAGATATAATTCCCCGTGCTCAGCATTTTTCACCGATCCAAAATTGGATTGGATTAGATTGGCTGCGATGATGGAAGAGAAGCTCAGGGAGTACATGTTGAGCAGTAGCAAGTGGTTTTTTGGATCGAGGATTTCCTTGCAGGTTTTGAGCATGTCGTTGATTTGCTCCTCGAGGATCCACTTTTCACCTTCCGGACCACGGCCGTAGGCAGGTGGATCGAGAATGATTGCCTGATAGATATTTCCTCTTCGGGCTTCCCGCTTGATGAACTTCATCGCATCATCCACGATCCAGCGGATGCCGTCCAAGCCGGAAGATTCCATGTTATGCTTGGTCCATGTTACGACTTGTTTCACGGAGTCAAGGTGTGAAACATCTGCCCCCGCGGCTCTTGCTGCTACGCTCGCTGCTCCGGTGTAGCCAAAAAGGTTGAGAACCTTTGGTTTTGGGCTGGGAAAAGCTTTCAGTTTTCGATATAGGTAATCCCAATTGACCGCTTGCTCGGGGAAAATCCCGATGTGCTTGAACGAAGTCTGGGCTAGATTAAGTGTTATTGTCAGCCCATCGGCATTTTCATAGCCGATTTGCCAATTGTGCGGCATAGATTTGAGCTGCTGCCATTGTCCTTTCTCAGGATTGTTTTTTTCCTTGGCAAAGTGTGCATGGGCGAGTTTTCTCCACTCGGATTCCGGAAGGCTTTTGTCCCAAATTGCTTGAGGCTCAGGACGGCTGAGGATGAATTTGCCGAAGCGCTCCAGTTTTTCAAATCCCCCGGTATCGATCAGTTCGTAATCACTCCAGGGTCCAGGACAAAGGGATAAGATGGTTTCGTTCATTGCTGCAAAAATAGGCAATTCCCTTGGCTTGATTTTAGGATTCGAACTTTGATTACGATTTGCTCTAAACCATTCAAAATGGATTAGTATAAATTTTAAAATCATTAAGAAATTAAGGGAATTAAGGAGCTCAGTAAGGAACCTTAATTCCCTCAATGGTTCAAAAATTATATACTCCTGTTTTTCAATTTTATTAGTGGGTCACTAATAAAGAACTAAACCAATCCTAAGCTTTTCAAGACTTCTTCACTGTAGTTCCAAAGGGCGGCAGAAAGTGCTTGATTTCTGGCTAAGGAACTTGGCGTTTTTGGTTTTTTGCGAATGTAATATCCTCCGTTTCTAAGCTGGCTTTTCGGAGTGGTGGCGAGAAAGATGGTGGTTTGTGCTCCGGCTTTTGGACTGATAAAAATGAGCTTGCTTACCTCAATGATCAGCTTGGCCCAGAGGGAAGTTTCCGATCCAAATGCCGTCTTTACTGCCCCTGGATGTAGGGTATATGTACTTATTCCTTTACTTTCGTATCTGTTTTTCAACTCATTGGAAAACAATATATTATAAAGTTTTCCTTTACCGTAAGCTGTGCCCGTGTTTGCACTTTTGATTAGTCCCAGATCGTTGCTCGGATCAGTAGCTATTTGATGGGCTATGGAGCTGACGTGGATGATTTTGGCTTCTCCACGGATCAAAGCTGGCATGAGTTCCCTGGTCAAAAGAAAGTGTCCAAGATGGTTGGTTGCAAAGGTTAGGTCAAGTCCTTCGGAAGTTTTTTTTCCGGCAGGAAACATTCCACCGGCATTGTTGATGAGCAAGTGGATTTCTTGGCATTGCTTAAGGATTTGCCCCACACCTTTTTTCACTTCAGCCATGACGCTCAGATCCATGGGAATGAGGATGATTTTTTCCTTTTGAAAGAGGTGCTGAATCATTTTTTCAGCTTTTGAAATGTTCCTGACTGGTAAGAAAATCTTATCTGCGTGAGGCATTAAGGCCTTCAATGTCTCCCATCCGATTCCGGAGGTGCTGCCTGTAAGTACGAGATTCATGTGCTTTTTTCAGTAGTACACAAAAATAAGTCAATTGGTTTTCAGTCCTATGAAAGGTCACCCTTGCCGATTGGTTTAAATACCTTGATTTTTTATACTTTTGGCACAATCACCAACCCTTTAATCCCATTTCCTAAATCGGGAAATACTACTTGCCAAGCACCCTATGGCTCAGAAATTTATCGACATAGAAAAGGCTATTGCTTCCAAAAACCCATCCCTTTTGAAATGGATGCCTGGTTTTTTACTTAGCTACATCAAGCGAGTCACGCATGAAGCTTGGCTGAATTCTGTTCTGAATAAGCATTTGGAGAAAAAAGGGTTAGCTTTTGCAGATGCATTGATTCACGAATTTGAGATGGATGTTCAGCTCGTCGGTGAGGAGCAAATCCCGAAAACAGGTGGAGTGATTTTGGCTTCCAATCATCCTTTGGGAGGAATGGACGGCATTGCTTTTATGCATGCAATTGGTAAAATCAGACCTGATATCCGCTTCTTGGTCAATGACTTGCTGATGACTTTCGATAATTTTGAGCCGATTTTCGTGCCTGTCAATAAGCATGGTAGAAATTCGAAAGAGGCGAATCAGCGGATTGAGGAGGTATATGCCAACGGCCACGCCGTGTTGATTTTTCCAGCAGGTTTGGTATCCAGAAAGCAAGAAGGCGAGATAAAAGATTTGCTTTGGAAGAAAAGCTTCATTGCCAAGTCGAAGAAATATAACTTAGACGTTGTGCCTTGTCATATCGGCGGACGTAATTCCGAGTTTTTCTACAACTTATCCAATTGGAGGAAAAAATTGGGAGTTAAGGCTAATATTGAAATGTTTTGGCTGGTTGACGAGATGTATCGTCAGCGAGGGAAAAAAATTGAAATCAGAATAGGAAAACCAATTCCTGCTGAATACTTTGAGGATTCCAAGAGTGAAGCGTATTGGGCTGATTTTGTAAAATCAGAGGTATATAAACTGGGAAGTACACATGCATAAGGTGGAGGAAATCATAGCTCCGGTAGATCGGGAATTGCTAAAAGCGGAATTAACTCAAGACCGGTTTTTGAGACATACCAATAATGGAGACAATCTTGTCTATCTGGTCAATTACCACAATGCACCCAATGTAGTCCGAGAGATCGGTCGTCTTCGTGAGTTGACTTTCAGAGCAGCAGGTGGAGGTACGGGAATGTCTTTGGACCTAGATGACAATGATACCTGTGAGAAATGCTATGATCAGTTGATCACTTGGAACCCGGAGGACTCTGAGATTGTGGCAGGTTATCGCTTGATTATGTGCAAAAACGCCATCAATTCAGACGGTTCGATCAATCTCTCCACGACCCATTTATTCGATTTTTCTGAGAAGTTTATAAAAGAATATATCCCTTTCACCCTTGAATTGGGTCGCTCTTTTGTGCAGCCACAATACCAGCCGAGTCTGGATAACCGCAAAGGTATTTTTAGCTTAGATAATCTTTGGGATGGCTTGGGTGCCGTGGTTTTGCTTAATCCTGACGTGAAATACTTATTTGGAAAAGTGACCATGTATCCTCATTACAATCGGGAAGGTAGAGATTTGTTGTTATATTTTATGAATCACTATTTTCCTGACCAGGAAGGTCTGGTAAAGCCTAAGACCGAGCTCAGACTTGACTATGAAACTGGTATTGTAGCTTCAGAAAACCCATTTGAAGGGCTTATTTACAAAGAAGGATACAAGATTTTGAATGGAAAAATCCGATCCTTGGGAGAGAATATTCCTCCTCTGATCAATACCTACATGAACCTGTCGCCTACCATGCGCACCTTTGGGACTGCCTTGAATGATGAGTTTGGGGAAGTGGAGGAGACGGGGATCATGATCACCCTAGCGGACATTTACGAAAGCAAAAAGCATCGCCACATGGATACATTTGAGCGAGACAAGCATTATGGAAATCGTACCAGCGAGTCCTAAGCGCACACTCATTGTGGGCGCCACTACCAATCCTGATCGATATGCGTATTTAGTGGCGCAGCAATTTGCCACTCGAGGAATGGAGTTTATCCCAATAGGAATCAAAAAAGGGGTCCTTTTTGGCGAAGAGATCCTTGACCTAAAGGCCAAGCCGAACTTAAAAGACATTCATACGATTACACTCTACCTTGGTCCGGCTAATCAATCAGAATGGATGGATTACCTGATCGGATTGAAACCCAAGCGGATTATTTTCAATCCAGGAACCGAGAATCCGGATTTTTTTAGAAAGGCAAAAGAGGCTGGAATAGAAGTCCTCCCGGCTTGTAATCTGGTGATGTTGAGCACAGGTCAATACTGATAGTTTTTCTTCAAGAAAGCATCCATGTAAAGGATGTGTGGAAATGAAATAAGCGAGACCAGTGCGAAAAACAGCATGGAAACCTCGTTTTGATCCAAATAGCTTAGAGCGAAAAACAGGATTAAAGCAATTCCAAATAGACTGATCAAGGAAAAAGGCAAAAGCTTGACAACAAACTTTTTTACCGAATTGTAGGTAGGAAATGTACGAAGCACCCGATACTCTTCAAGCATACTTGGCAAGGCATGCCAAAATCCAAAGTATACAATGAAGCTGATAAATAGTGGACTGAAATAAAGGATAGGAGCTAGAATAAAGTATTCTAAAAGATCTTCAGATGTCAATTTTATTCCTTGGCCTTCCTGAAATCCTATTGATACTACTGTCAGAAAAAATAAAATCCCGATTCTGTAGCCAGTATCTAATTCTAAATTAACTATTGGGGAAAGAATGGTTTTAGTACTTTCCCAACTACCCAATAGGATTACAAAAAGAAAAAATAAACCTCTCAAAGATATACTTAGAGATGTGAATTTTTTGGGTATTATTCGTTGAATAAAGTGTGATTGCCCAAAGTGATATGATGACATTACAATAAATGAAAGCAGGGCTATTTTAGGAAATAACCACCAAACCATAGCGTATATTAATATCAAAATTAAATAGTTTATTATAAATCTATATAATTCATTTTTCTTTATATTTGGATTATGAATAAGGTGATCTATACCTCCATGAGGAATGCCTACAAGAAATAAAATAATTGCAAATATTATCCATTGAAATATATCAGGGATAGATGGAAAGAGTATGAATAGTAGACATACACCTATTCCAAGTATTTTTCCGGCTTTTTCAACGCGATTCATAGTAAAATAGGCTTTTAATAAATATTGAAAACTTTAATCTACTTAGAATCTTTAACTCTTCCCAAAAAGAAGTCTCTTCGGAAAGGAATCTGAATATCATGTCAGGAGAGGAAGTTCTGAACATATTTAAAAAAACATACTTTAATTTTTCTGGCCACCTGTGGGCGATATTTAGCAATATACGATCGTAGAAAGTAAATCGAGATTTTCTTTTTATGATTAGGTTATTAAATTTATTTTCTTCTAGCCTTTTTACAAGTAGTTGACAGTTGGATTGTATTTGATGGAATGTATATCCGGTGGAGGGTTTAGTCCAACCTGCTTTTGTACCTATTGGGATTATTTTTTTGCTTTCCGAATGGCTAGTATGTAATGTACTCATCGGAATGCAGCCTTTTTCTACATAGGTGATTTCAAACGGATTTTCAGCAAATCTATCTTTAAGGTAATTCTTGAGGTGCAACTCAAGGTTCTCGAAAGTAATTGACTTGTCACTATAGGCTGTATATTCTATAAGAGCCTCTGTTTTGGAAAAAGGCAGAATGTAGTAGAAATCAAATGGAATGGAGGATGCTGTTCTGAAATCCATTAAAGTCATTTTTTCAGGATCAAACGCATCATGTTGGGTCTTTATCTTCCACCCCACAAACAACTGTTTGAGCTTTGTGGTATCGGAATGTACTGGTTTCAACATGGAATCAAATACAAGATTGCCATAAAAAATGCCCGATTTTTCGGATTTAACCATCACATAATCAGCGCTATCTTCAAGTTCAATAACTTTGTCCTTTAAGAATTCAATGTTGCTTTTGTTTTTAACTTTTGCGTAAATGGCAGCATAGAATTCGTGCGAATTGAGGTGATAATAATTTAATTCTTTTAATGTTTTCTTTAGTTTTTTTTGGCCTGATTTAAGGGAAAAGCTATCCCAAGAAAACATAGATTCTTTAGGATGAATTTGGAATGGCTTGGAGGCCCAATAGCACCACGTTTTGTTGACTTCTTCATTGTAAGAAGAGTCGATAATCAAGATTTTAGATTCTTTAAATTTGCTATCAAGCAAATAATAAAGCATGCTTAATCCTGCACAACCACCTCCACACAATATGTAGTCATATCTTTCCATAAAAAGCAGCTGCCTGAGTACTACTCAGGCAGCTAATATAATTTAGGCTACTTTAGCTTTTGCTGTTTCAGCAACCGCTACTGAATAAATAACTAGACCAAATCCGATCTTGTTGATAGCATCGGCTAAGTTGTAGAATAAGTCAATTGAACTTACTTCAAATGCTCCTGACAATAAGTTTCCAGGAAGCACCATGTATCCGATAGGATAGATTGACCAACCTAGGGTAATAAAGATTTTCAAAAGAAACATTGCTCTTCCCAGTGCAGGGCTATTGGAGTCTTTGGCGAGTTTGGCAACATCTCCTGCAAAAACTTCATACACGATATATAGATAACCCACTGTAGATAGCACACCCCACATGATGTTGTTGTCAATACCGGAAGTTTCTCCAATATAACCCGTCACAAGCATTACTAAAGAAGCTACGATTAGTTTAAATAGGGTAGTTCCCTTAGCTCCAAACGGTTTGGTCAATAGATAGAATTCTACACACATTAAAGGTACAGTTAGTGTCCAATCCACATATCTAAAAGCTGTTGGACTGGTACCTGTCTGGAGATAAAAATCTCTCATGTAATAATAGTGTACTGCAGCGATTCCGGTGATTAGACCTGAAACCAAAAGTGAAAGTTTCCACTTACCTTCCACAGATCCTCTTTCTACAAAGAAGAAAACAGCGGATGCAAACATAGCCATATACCCAATGAAAAAGGTAATAGCTACCGGATCTGAATTGATGATCTTGTCTAGTCCGACAAGGTCAGCCATTAATGTGTAATTCATAGTATTAATTTGGTTAATTGTTATAGACTTTGAATTACAAAATCAATCCAATATTTATTTTGTTTTATGATTAATCAGGTGAATTTCAATTATGATAATTAACAGCTATAAATTAGGTATGTATGGTTGTATTGTAAGGGTAAATTTTTAAAAAAAAATTAACTGCACTTCATTTAACAGAATAATATTTGGTAGGCAGGTTGGTTTTTTTCTCGTTTAATATCTCGGAACTTCCTGAAATTGAATTAGGATTGAATTACTTGGCATTTAGTTAACCAAAATTTAACAGAATAATATTTGGTTTTTTTGTTATTATAGCTTATTTATTAGTAGTCTCAATTTAGTGGTAAACACGTTCAATTAAGCCGTAGAATTTAAATAGACCTGTGGTCAAATTGGGTTTTTTCCTTATCAAGAAATCACATTTTTTCCCTAACTTGCCTCCTCTAAATACGAACACTAAATCACCTTTTTGGCCCATTTTTAGGGTTTTCTCCAAAAATTATGAGTGAAGAACAAGCTAAAAATCCAGCAGAATACGGCGCTGGTAATATTCAGGTATTAGAAGGCCTGGAAGCGGTAAGAAAACGTCCCGCGATGTATATCGGTGATGTGGGAATCAAAGGTCTTCATCACTTGATTTGGGAAGTTGTAGATAATTCTATAGATGAAGCGCTTGCCGGTCATTGTGATACCATTCATGTTACGGTTAATGAAGATAATTCAGTAACTGTAGAGGATAATGGACGAGGTATTCCTACTGATATGCACCCTAAGGAGAAAAAATCTGCCTTGGAAGTAGTACTTACTGTACTTCATGCTGGAGGTAAATTTGATAAAGACACCTACAAAGTATCTGGTGGTCTTCATGGCGTGGGTGTTTCTTGTGTGAATGCCCTTTCTACTGACCTCAAGGCGACAGTTCACAGGAATGGTGTTATTACCGAGCAAGAATTTAAAATTGGTGTTCCTCAATATCCCGCCAGAGAGATTGGCAAAACGGATAAAAGAGGAACTATTATTCATTTCAAGCCTGATGCAAGCATATTCACCGTAACGGAGTACAAGTACGAAACCATCGCCAACCGTCTCCGTGAGATGGCCTACCTCAATGCAGGCATCCGTATTCACCTCAAGGATATGCGGGAGATCGAAGATGACGGCAGTCCAAAATCAGATGAATTTTACTCTGAAGGTGGATTGGTAGAGTTTGTGAAATACTTGGATGAGACCAGAGAAAAGATCATAGAAGAACCGATCTACATCGAATCGCTTAATCAAGAAGTGCCTGTTCAAGTGGCGATGAACTATAATAGTTCTTACACGGAGAATGTGGTTTCCTATGTCAATACGATCAATACCTATGAAGGAGGATCTCACGTAACAGGTTTCAGAAGAGCTTTGACTCGTACGCTTAAAGCTTATGCAGACAAGTCGGGCATGCTGGAAAAGCTGAAAATTGAGGTTTCAGGAGATGATTTTCGTGAAGGATTGACGGCAGTCATTTCTGTTAAAGTAGCCGAACCGCAGTTTGAAGGACAAACCAAAACCAAACTAGGAAACTCAGATGTAGTTGGTTTTGTAGACTCGGCTGTATCAGATGTGTTACAAACTTGGCTGGAAGAGCATCCTCGTGAAGCAAAAACCATCGTCGGGAAAGTGATTCTGGCAGCCCAGGCTAGACATGCGGCAAGAAAAGCCCGTGAGATGGTGCAGCGTAAAAACGTCCTTGGTGGCGGTGGACTACCCGGTAAGCTTGCAGATTGCGCCAACTCTGATCCAACCGTATGTGAATTGTACCTTGTCGAAGGGGACTCAGCAGGTGGATCTGCCAAGCAAGGAAGGGATCGGGATTTTCAGGCTATTTTACCGTTGAAGGGTAAAATCCTCAATGTAGAAAAAGCCCATGAGCATAAGATCTACGACAACGATGAGATCAAAAATATTCTTACAGCTTTGGGAGTGAAGTTTGGGACTGCTCATGATGATAAAGAGCTTGACCTTTCTCACCTACGATACCATAAGATCATCATCATGACGGATGCGGATATCGACGGTTCTCACATCAGAACCTTGATTTTGACTTTATTCTTTAGGTACATGAAAGCTCTGATCGAAAAAGGATACGTCTACATTGCTTTGCCACCGTTGTATTTGCTCAAAAAAGGAAAAGACGAACGCTACTGCTGGACAGAAGAAGAACGAAAGAGACTGGTCTCCGAGATGGCCAAAGACGGCAGAGAAGACAGTGTAGGAATCCAGCGATACAAAGGTTTGGGGGAAATGAACCCGGAGCAACTTTGGTCAACTACTATGGATCCAAATACCCGAACCCTCAAGCAAGTGACCATCGAATCAGCAATCGAAGCAGATCACCTCTTCAGCATGCTGATGGGAGATGAAGTAGCCCCTAGAAGAGACTTCATTGAGCGCAACGCCAAGTATGCAAAAATCGACACATAATTAATTCAGGGGCTTAGTTTAAGCCCCTTTTTTGCATAGACCTTTCTTGCAAATTTTTTTTAGTTTAATTTAAAAATAGTCCTTACGAGTAGATAGATATGAAACTGGCTGTAGGAGATAAATACGAGTCAATTATTCAGAAGAGTGACCTCATCAGTCGTGATTTGAGTTGGGTGAAATTCAATGAACGCGTTTTGGATCAGTCCAAAAAGCCCTTTCGCACCATTTTCGAAAAGCTGAAATTTCTGGCCATTACCGCTTCCAACCTGGATGAGTTTTTTATGATCCGGGTGGGTTCGCTATACAATTACCTTGATTATGACAAGGAGCGGGTAGATTATTCAGGCTTGAGAGAGGAGCCATTCAAAGAAAAGCTGATGAAAGACTGTCAGCACTTTCATCTCGATCAGCATCAGCATTTTACTCAAGTGATTTTGCCTGAATTGCATCAGGAAGGTATATCATTGGTCAATGTATCCAAGCTGAATGAAGAAGAACAGGAGAAAGTAAGGCAGTATTTCATCAAGGCCATCTATCCGATGCTCACTCCCATGGTCTATGATGGGTATCGCACCTTCCCGATTTTGATGAATAAGCTGCTCGTCTTTGGAGTGGTCACCACTAGTCCTGGCGAGCGAAAGGATATGCGAAAAATGAGCTTTGTTCAGATTCCTGCCAACATTCCGAGATTTTTTGAGATCGAACGAGAAAATTCCCTCACGCTAATTCCTATCGAGGAAGTTATCCGTGAAAATTTGATTTCCCTCTTCAGAAATGTTGAAATCGAATCCGTCAGTCTTTTCAGAATTACCCGCAATGGAGATTTTACTTTGGAAGAAAGTGAGGATATGGATGCCAATTTTTTGGAAGAAGTAAAGCGTAAGCTGATGGAGCGGAAGACGGGACGTGTGGTGAAAATCGAGATTGAAGAAGGCTATTCCAAGTGGATGCTCAATTCGCTATTGGAAAGATGGAATCTCCATCCCGATTCAGTTTTTATGGTCAGAAGAGCCAGTATGATGGATTTTACCGGACTCTGGCAAATCGTGGGCAATAAAAGATTCCGAGATCGATTGCCGCAGATTCCTGAACCCGTTAAACCACTTTCCTATCCAGAGGAGGGCAGAGCAGAGATCTTTGATATTTTGAAGGAGAAGGATATTCTTCTGCATCATCCATACAATAACATAGATTCTATCCTCGATTTGATCGAAAAGGCGGCAGAAGATCCTGATGTCATGGCAATCAAGATGACTATTTACCGTTTGGCAAAAGAAAGCAGGATTACAAAGGCTTTGCTACGTGCTGCCGAAAATGGAAAACACGTTTCGGTCCTTTTTGAGGTAAAGGCAAGATTTGATGAAGAAAACAACATCCGAGAAGCAAAAAAGCTTCAAAAAGCGGGTTGCTTTGTAATCTATGGAATATCAAACCTAAAGACACACACCAAGCTTTTGCTTATCGTCAAAAAGGACGATCAGGAAATTACCCGATACGTGCATTTGGGTTCGGGTAATTACAACGAAGACACAGCTAGATTATATACCGATATTGGTTTACTAACTACCAATGAGGTGCTGGCCAATGATGTCTCGGAATTTTTCAATGTAATTACCGGCCATTCCGTACCGAGCGACTACCGTAATTTGATTACAGCTCCACGAGACATGCGTAAACAGCTCATACACTTCATCGAGCAGGAGGCTGAAAATGCCAGAAAAGGACTTCCTAGTGGTATTTTTATCAAAGTTAATTCATTGGAGGATTCCGAAATCATCTATGCACTGTATCGTGCTTCCCAATCTGGAGTAAAGATAAAATTGATTGTGAGGGGTATTTGTTGCCTTCGTCCAGGCCGCCTTGGACTAAGTGAAAATATTGAAGTTCTATCCATAGTGGGTGATTTCTTGGAGCATAGTAGGATTTACCATTTTCATAACAATGGAGAGACCCGTACTTATTCAGGAAGTGCGGATATGATGGTCAGGAGTTTTGACAAAAGATTGGAATCTCTATTTAAGGTAGAGTCTCCATTGTTGGAAAAACAATTGATGAATATCCTTTCCTTTAATTTGAAAGACAATGTGAACTCCTACGTCATGCAGGAGGATGGAACTTATGTGGCTAAAACCCCAAATGAAGAAGAACCTGACTTCAATGTTCACCAGGAGTTTTTCGCTGTGGATGCCGAAGAGGTTATGCAGGTGAAGCTGGTAGACTGAATTGCCTTTATTTAGCTGGGCCCAGAGGATCGATAGATTTTTTGGGCTTTTTTTGGGAAAAGCTCTTTATTTGGAAAGTTGGATGAAGTAAGGCTTTCGGTTTATTCAGGATTTTTTTCAGTTGATATCCTAGATCCCTGTTTTAGGAAGTTCAATTTTTTACTTTTGAGGTGTTACAATAATTCAATAAACTATGAAAAAAGCTTTTACTATCATTTTTATAATGTTTTACTCACTTTCCTCATGGGCACAGGATGACCCTTCCTTAGTCAAGAAGGATACAAGCTATTGGCTAAAAGAAATAGGAGGTGGAATAAATTTCAACCAAGCTTCCTTTAGCGGCAATTGGACAGGGGGAGGAGTCAATTCAATAGCTTTGGGTATGTATCTCCAAGGAAGAGCTAATTATGCCAGACAAAAATGGACTTGGGACAATACAATGGATTTCATTTATGGCATCGTGAAGAACCAAGGTGAGGAAACCCGAAAATCCAATGATCGGATATTTTTGGATTCTAAAGTCGGTTTCAAAATCAATTCAAAATGGAATTATTTCTTTTCGGCCAATTTTCTGTCACAGTTTGCTCCGGGATACGATTTTTCTGGACCTGAAAAGAGACTCATTTCCAAGTTTGCCAATCCTGCCTTTCTCACCACAGGTCTTGGTGTCGAATACAAACCAAACTCTGAGTTTTCACTCAGGATTTCTCCTTTTTCACCTCGATGGACTTTTGTGACCGATACAGAATTGTATCGAGAGGTTCCATCCAATTATGGGGTGGAAATCGGCAAAAAAGTGAGACAGGAATGGCTAGCATTTAGCTTGATGGCAGATTGGAATAAAAAGCTAGCTGAGAATCTTGGTCTACTTGTCAGATATCAGATGTTTACCAACTATGAAACGTTGGCTTTCAAAACCATCGACCACCGATTGGATTTGGGACTAACAGCCAAGGTCACTAATCTGATCAATGTGAGCCTGACAAGCTTGAGTTTATATGATATTGATCAGGACGAAAAAATCCAATTTAGCCAGGGGCTAGCTCTGGGAATAGCATTTAAGCGAGGCAACTTTCCTGAAAAGAAATAAAAAAAATGCAAATTTTTATTTGGGATTTTGAATTAATCAGATTTGTATTATTTTTGGATTCATTGTGGTAGTTAAATAATAGTTGGTTTAGTTTTCAAATAAAGGGCAGGGGTTTTACTCCTGCTTTTTTATTTTTAAGTCTTGGAATAGTTCAATTTTCCCAATTGGTTGCAGCAAACATTCAATTCAAAAACCAAGGGTTCATTTCCAAGTGTCCATTCTTTTTTTAGAGTAGCTTACTGATAATTTTTGCGACAAAAAATACTTGCTCCTAGCCACATTCCTCCATTTCAAAATGATAAAAAAAGTGAGGCTGTTTATTTATTTTTTTGAAAGGGTGAGGGTTGGCAAAGATTAGTGTGGGAAATGTTATTTGCCTGAAATGGACAGCAAAGCCATAAATCACCATAGCTAATTCCCAAAAGTGCTTCCATAAACAAAAAAAGCCCAGACTTTCGTCTGAGCTTTTGTACACTCGGAAGGATTCGAACCCTCAACCCTCGGAGCCGAAATCCGATATTCTATCCAGTTGAACTACGAGTGCGTAATCTATTTTATGCTTCTAGAGCAGCTTTTACTCTGTCTGCAGCTTCTTTCAAAGTAATTGCTGAAAATACTTTCAAGCCAGATTCGTCGATGATTTTTGCTCCTTCTTCCGCATTGGTGCCTTGTAGTCTTACAATAATTGGAACTCGGATGTCTCCAATAGTTTTGTATGCTTCAACTACACCGTTTGCGATTCTATCACATCGTACGATACCACCAAATACGTTGATCAAAATGGCTTTCACATTTGGATCCTGAAGGATGATTCTGAAACCAGCTTCTACTGTGGTTGCATTAGCTCCTCCTCCCACGTCAAGGAAGTTAGCAGGCTCACCACCTGATAGCTTGATCATATCCATGGTCGCCATTGCTAGACCGGCACCGTTAACCATACAGCCTACGTTTCCGTCGAGCTTCACATAGTTAAGACCTGATTTACCAGCTTCTACTTCCAAAGGATCTTCCTCTGCCAAGTCTCTCAATTCTGCCAACTTAGGCTGACGATATAGGGCATTGTCATCCAAATTTACCTTAGCATCAACTGCCAAAATCTTATCATCGGAAGTTTTTAGCACTGGGTTGATTTCAAACTGGGAAGAATCTGTGGCAACATATGCATTGTAAAGAGAAGTGATGAATTTCACCATTTCTTTATGTGCTGTGCCAGAAAGGCCCAATTTGAAAGCAACTTTTCTAGCTTGGAATCCTTGAAGACCAACCTTAGGATCGATCCACTCTTTAATGATTTTTTCTGGATGATGCTCAGCAACCTCCTCGATGTCCATACCTCCTTCGGTAGAAGCCATGATCACATTGGATCCTGTAGCTCTGTCCAAGAGGATAGACATGTAATATTCTTTTGGTTCTGATGCTCCCGGATAATATACATCCTCAGCAATCAAGACTTTATTTACTTTTTTACCTTCAGCGCCTGTCTGAATAGTGACCAAAGTACCGCCAAGAATTGCAGCAGCCTTTTCTTTCACATCTTCCAATTTCTTGGCAAGCACGACACCTCTGGAACCGGTTTCTTTAACTTCACCCTTACCACGGCCACCGGCATGAATTTGAGCTTTGATCACGTACCAGGAAGTACCTGTCTGAGCGTTGAGTTTTACAGCGGCTTCGTGTGCAGCCTCAGGAGAATCTGCCACGATCCCTTCCTGAATTCTAACACCGTACCCTTTAAGTACTTCTTTAGCCTGATATTCGTGAATGTTCATGCTTCTTAAATTTTTGCCCGAAGATAAGCGGATGAGGTGGATAAATCAAACCAGCCTTTTTCAATTTTTGGCAAAAAAGCCTCTTAATTCCTGGATTTGAGGGATTTGTTTTACTTTTAAAAAGTCAAAAAAAGATACCATGCTGATTGCCAAAGGGATTCATAAATCCTACGGAAGTTTACACGTTTTGAAAGGGGTAGATTTGGAAATTTCTGCTTCAGAAATTGTGTCTATTGTCGGTTCATCCGGAGCAGGCAAAAGTACCTTGCTTCATATTTTGGGTACGCTTGATCAGCCTGACAAGGGGGAATTAGCCATGAACGGCAAAAATTTGATCCAACTCAAGGGTGATCGTCTTGCCGAGTTTAGAAATGATTCGATTGGATTTATTTTTCAATTCCATAACCTGTTGCCTGAGTTCACCGCTTTGGAAAACATCTTCATCCCCGGATTTATCCAAGGCAAATCCGAATCTGAACTTGAGAAAAGAGGCGGTGAATTGGCAGAGATTCTTGGAATTAGTCATCGACTTGACCACAAACCATCCGAGCTTTCCGGAGGCGAGCAGCAGCGTGTGGCTGTGGCGAGAGCCCTGATCAATCATCCTCAGTTAGTCTTTGCCGACGAACCAAGCGGTAACTTGGACACAACCAACGCTCGAGGTTTGCATGAGTTGTTTTTCAGGCTAAGGGACGAGTTGAAATTTGCCTTTGTCATCGTGACTCACAATGAAGAACTTGCTGGGATGGCTGACCGAAAGGTGGTCATGAAAGACGGCCTGATTATTTCCTCCTGATTATTTTTTGAGTTTCCGGAGCATGGCATCTACATGCGACTTGTTTTCAAAAAGTCCTTCATATATCCCCGCGATTTTATGATCACTGTCCAATAGATAGGTGACTCGTTTAGGCATTTTGATCAAAGGAATAAGGGCGTCGTAGGATTTGCAGACCTTCCCTGATTCATCTGAGAGTAAATCAAAAGGGAGCTTGTAAGCCTTTTTGAATTTCTCATGAGTAGGAATATCATCTCTGCTGATGCCAAATACAGGAATATCCAAGTCTCTAAACTCAGCAAACTGATCCCTGAACTCACATGCCTCAGCGGTACAACCTCTAGTGAAATCTTTAGGATAAAAGAAAAGGATTAATGCTTTTCCACTTAGGTCTTTGGAAAGGGATACTTTTTTATCTGAAGTAGAAGGGAGGGTAAAGTCGGGTGCGGCTGAGCCTAATTCGAGTGCCATGGGATTTGTTTTTGTGTGAAACCCTACCATTCGGCTTATGGTTTCTTCCAAACAAATTTTTGTTTCAAAGAACTATCGAACTTTGAAATAGCTTTGTACTTCCAAGTACCTGATAAAACCACCCAATCTTGAGAATCAGCCCCGTTCAGTCCATGCTTCTGGCAGGAGTATTTTTTGCCATGATGAATGTGTCTGTCAAATACATCCCGCATATTCCTGCAATTGAGATTGTCTGGTTCCGATCGGTTTTTAGTCTGGTTTTCACGGTGATTGTTCTTGGGAAAAAGGGAATCCCCATTTTCGGTAACAATAAAGCCAACTTGATTACCCGCGGAATTGTCGGATCCATCAGTTTGATTTTGTTTTTTTACACCCTTCAGCGAATCCCATTGGCAAGCGCGGTGACGATGCAGTATTTGTCGCCGATTTTCACCACGATTTTGGGGGTATTTATTTTGAAGGAAAAAGTCCGCCCCATTCAGTTTCTCTACTTTGCAATGGCTTTTGCCGGTGTGCTGATTATACAGGGGTTTGACCCGAGAGTGGATGCGTTGAGTGCAGGGATGGGGCTAATTTCTGCTTTGGCAGCTGGCATAGCCTACAATATGATTCGTAAACTGAAGACCTCCGAGCATCCTTTGGTCATTGTGTTCTATTTTCCATTGGTTACTATGCCGGTAGCTTCTATTTTGATGTATTTCGACTGGGCTATGCCTTCGGGTTGGGATTGGCTAATCTTGCTTTGGATTGGTATTTGTACACAGAGTGCCCAGTACTTTATGACAGTGGCCTATCAGACAGGTAATCTTTCCAGGGTGTCAAGTCTAAGCTACATGGGGGTACTATACGCCTTGATCTTTGGCTTTTTTCTTTTCGGTGAGACATTCCCTTTTGCTTCTTACATTGGTATGGGGTTGGTGTTGATGGGGATTTTTTTGAATTTAAGGGTAAAATAATTTGTTTCTTGATTACATTTTTCGATTCAGATGATACTTATATAAAAAAACGATGCCTAACCTTTCTTCTTCTCTTTTAAAAGTAGCTTTTTCACTGGTGTTATTATTGACATTGACTTCCTGCTTTGATGAAAATGGTGGCGGAGATGGGACTGATGGGGAAATTGACTGTTCGACTTTTGCCTATCCGGACACGATTTTTGTAATCAAACCCGGTCAAGCTAATCTGGTGAGTCCTTTGAATGAACTGAATGGCAATTATAAATCCTCCCCTAATGGATTGGCAATTAATGCGACAACAGGCGTGATCGATGTCAATGCCAGTGAAACCGGATTGAGATATAAGGTGTCATTTACCCCAACAGGAACAGAGCAGGTATGTGACTTCTTTGTGACCATCAGTGGAGTGAACTACTTGGATGGAGTTTACATTCTAAGTCGAAATGAAATCACCGTTGCTCCAGTTTACAACGGAGTGCCTGGTTTACCCTTGCCTTGTCCAGATGATGATGACGACGACGACGATGATGATGACTCCAGTTGCAAATTTGACGAGGATGACATCCTAAAGGACTTGGGTTTTGAGATATCAAGCAAAGGGGTCTTTGATTTAGAGAAAACCGTAGAAAACGGCACGTTTGGTTCTACTCCGATCAATGGAACCATCATTGATGTAGAGCTTTTGTATAAATTGGCAGACCTCAGCGGCTTGGCCGCAAATAAAATTCCGCTTCGATTTTTTTACTACAACAAGCTATCGGATGTTCCCAAGGCTGTTTTGGATGATATTGAAGAAAAAAGAAAGTTGATAAACGAGGGACCTCCGACCAATTCTTCTAATTTTAGAATGTTAAATACGGTTCGTCCGGCAGGAAAACCCAGACCACCCTATGTGGTTATAGTAGCCAGTTTTGAGTAAAACTGTATGCCGGGAAACTCGGTGTACTATGTCAAAAGCTATTCAGATTTGGTTCTTGTTTATTGTCTTGGTTTTAACTGTTGGAAACTCGGGTAATTCTCAGCAGCCAAATCTGAAACTGGATAGAGCCAATTCCCTTTATTTTTTGGACAATCCCACCGAGGCCCAAGACCTAGAGGCGATTGCACTTTTTGAGAAAGCTCTCTCCGAAGTTCCGGACAAAACTGACGCTTTGGCTTTCGTGCAAGCATCCGAGCGCTTGGGTAATCTCTATTTGGCCTACGGTAAAGTTAATGAGGCCAAAAAAATTTACGACCAAGGAATCCTCATGGCTAGGGCATTTCAGGTGGTGGACACCTTGGTTTATTCGCATCATCTCTATTTGGGAGAGACTTTTTTCGCGCTCAATCAACTGGACAGTTCGCTTTTTCACCTTCAGCAAGCTGAATTGCTTCAGCAAAAAATCAGACAGAATGCCGAACCCGAACGCTTATATAATGCACTGGGCGTGTACTTCTACGAAACAGGCAATTTCAATCAAAGTGTCAGCTATTTTTCCAAAGCTGAGTCATTTCTCAAAAACGAAGACCCTGATCTTGAGCGATATGCCAGATTTAGCTTCAGTAGCAACAAAGCCTCTGCACTCTATCGACTAGAAAAATATGAGCAAGCTCAGACCATCTACCGTGATCTGCTAAAGCTGGGAATTAACACAGATCCGCTTCGAATTAATCTGGCTAATACTTACATCGAGCAACAAAGAAGTCTGGAGGCACTTGCTGTTTTAGATTCGGTGGATTCTGGCTTTGCCTTTGGATCACTTTCTTTTCACAACCTGCGGTCAAAGGTTTTTCTCCAGCTCAAAGAAGTCGAAAAGTTAGAGAAACAGCTTTTCCTAGGCCAACAGCTCATTGATGCTGATTCGAGTGGGAGTAAGAATTTGCAAAAAGGAATTTTTTACCTGCTCAAAGGTGACCTGGAGTTACTCAAAGAGAGTCCAGAGAAGGCCTTGGGATATTACCAAACTGCCTTGGTACAATTGCACCCTGATTTTGATCAGGTTGATCCTTATGTGAACCCTGAGCAATTGATTTTGGGCATGGGAGCAATGACTCTTTTCGAGGCACTGACCAAAAAGGCCAAAACCGCTTGGTTGCTTTATGGAAAAAAGCCATCAAAATCTTGGTTTCAATTAGGACTTGATACGTGGGAGAAGGCATTTTCTCTGGCTCGATTCATAGCGCTCAATTATGACAATGAAGAGGCTCGGGTCTTTTTGGGGGATAAAGTACAGTTGGCGTATCAGGATGCCATTGATTTGCTGTTGACTCATTATTCGGCTACCTCAGAGGCAGACTTGATGAAAAAGGCTTTCCGATGGGCTGAGGAAAGCAAGTCGGAGGGACTAAAGATCGGTGCAATGGAAGAGGCAAAAAAAAGATCACTAGGGCTACCTCGAAACCTGATTCAGGAGGAAAAGAACATCCTTTTTTCTATATCCAGAAATTATCAAAAGCAATTGGACTCCCGAGATATAGGCCTTCAGGATCAGTTGGAGCAAGAATTGGTGGACTTGAAGGTGGAATTATCTCGCTTGAGGGAGAAGTTTAGGAGCTATCCGGGTTATATCTCTGAGGAGGAACAGGTTTTTTCTTTGGAAAAACTGCAAGCGGACTTACCTGATGAATATGGCGTGTTGTCTCTTTTTAACTCAAAGGAAAACCTGATTTTATTCTGGATCGACCAAGGGGAGTTTGTGTGGAAAATCTTACCCAAAAAGGAAATTGAATGGGACTTGCTCCAAAAATGGACCGAGGGGATTCAATTCTCCAATTCTGCCTCACGCTACCGGACAGAGGGGGTAATCTCCCGATTTGCTAAACAAGTTTTGGAGCCTTTCGAGAAGCAATTGGGTCGAGTGGATGAGCTGATGGTGATTCCTCATGGTGATTTCAATTCCTTTCCTTTTGAGTTGCTTCCCTTGAGTTCTGGTAGATCGCTTTTGGAAGAGAAAGCGGTGAGTTACCAGTTTTCCTGTCGATTTATTGCCCCTGTTTGGAAGACCGTGGATCAGACTTCTTTACTGGCTTTTGCTCCTTTTTCACGAATTGCAAAGGAAAGTGCGAAGGGGTTTTCCTTGCTTCCCGGAGCTGAAGGTGAGATTAAAGCACTTGGAGGGCAACAATTTGTAGGAGAAAAAGGCAGAAAAAGGGTGTTTTTAGAAAAAGCATCGAAGTCAAAAATTATTCATCTGGCAACCCATGCGGTGGCCTCTTCCGAAGATCCCAACGAAGCATTTATTGCCTTTTTTCCCGAGGAGGAAGAATTCAGAATGTTTGCCCCTGAGCTGGCTTTTCAGAATCTCGAAGGCGTAGAACTCGTTTACCTGAGTGCCTGTGAAACGGGAAGCGGCAAGCAGAGTTCCAGTGAGGGCCTCATCAGTTTGGCTAGAAGCTTTGCCATTGCGGGCGCGGATCAGTTGGTGATTTCTCAATGGGTGAGTGAGGATCTGGTTTCTGGATATCTTTCCTCGAGATTTTATCATCATGCAGGAAAGGGCAACTCCTATTCCAACTCCCTCAGACTAGCCAAACTTGACCTCTTGGATGATCCCATGATGTCCCAATTTCATCATCCTTTTTATTGGACCAACTATCGGTTAATCGGTCAGCCTGAAGAATCGGCTGGAAAAAGCCATCTTTTCTTTTGGGTAATGGCGATCCTTCTTTTGTCAATGCTCGGAATTTGGTTCGCGTTTCATTACGATCTACGGAAAGTACGGGGTTAGCATCAGCAGGCTTTTTCATCAGTCTTTCAATTTTTCTCAGAGAAAGCATTCCTTTTTCCACGATTTCAGGAGCTTTAATCACATTTCTGATCGCGGGTACCAAAGCGCCAAGTACCAGTAAATAGGCCAACAAATCACCGGGACCGGTAGGTTGGGAATATACCCAAGAGGTGAAAAGCAGAAAGCTAATCATCATAGGAACAATCACATTGACTGCGGCGTGTCGCAAAGATTCCAGGTGCTGATAGGTCAGGCTACTCTCAAGCACATCGTCATTTTTTCGATTAAAGCTTCGTATGGATTTTTCCACTTCTTGGCTTACATGCAAGTTTTTTTGATTTCCAAAAGTCTCCGTGACAAAATGCAACAGCTCATTTTTTCTGGTTCGGCGCTTTGGGATCAGTTGCATTTGTTTAGTGTCCAACCAACTGAAAATTGGAAGTGCCAAACTTACCAAAACCAACAGGAGCATTGTCCAAGCGGGATTTAGCCAAAAAAGCAATGCAAGTCCAGTGACCAAAAACAGCAGATCTCTGATTCCACGGTGTATGCCCTGTATCAGGAGATTTCGCACCGGCTGCAAGTCACCACTGTATCTCAAAAGATACTTACTAAATGGTCTGCTTTCAAAAAGTGCAGGATTCCAACGTAATTGCCTGCGGTACATTTTCGACAATAGGTAGTGAATAAATCTGTCCACGTCCTGATTGATTCCTTTTCTTTCGAAATATTGAAGAAAGAACTTTAAGACAATCGCAGCGATCATCACCCAAAAGAAGGTGTCCAGGCTAGTTATTTTCAACCCGGATTTTTCCAATAGGAGGGTTTTGCTAAGCTCACTCTGAAAGTGAAGGTCAAAAAACCAGCCCACCATCAAACTCAGAAAGAAAGTGCACAGGCTGCCAAGCCATCCCAAAGCAAGATAGACTCCTGCTTTGGGAAACTTGCCAAACCAATAGTTTTGGATTGTTCGGTTTTTGATCCAGCTAGTCATAGCGGCAGATGGTTAGGATATTCAGGCTTGAAGCTGAGAAAGTGAAGATTGAATCCTAGGCCATTTGCCCTTTGCTAAATCCTCTAAAGTCAAAACAGGCATGTAAAGAAGGCTCATTTCTTCAAGTAGGAATTCATTGACTTCTTTGATCAATAATGGGCTTGCCGTGAAGAGTCCAGAGAGTGCAGTGGGCATCATACCCCATCGCTGTAAGGTCTGTACGCCATGAAGTGCTGCCAAGCTGTCTCCGGCAGAGAATACCACTTGGTGGACGGTGCTCATAAAGATGGAGTTGTTGAGTAGCATGCGGGTTTCACGCTGGAAAAGTCCATCTGCAATCTCGATCACTACATACTCCGGTTCATAAGGTAACACGTCTGCCAAAAGCGATTCATAAAGATTAAGCAACTCAATCTCCGAACGTAAGTAGGTGGAAGGATAGCCGTATTTGGTGAAATCCACTGCGACGCAGGCACCCATATCGTAAGCCAGATTTTTATCTTTTGGATAGGCGGTACCGGTTAGTTTGATATAAGCAGCCTTGATACCCTTGTTGGCAAAGCCATTGCATAGGAAAGCTGCCGTGGTGGTTTTGCCACTGTCCATAGATGAGCCCAGGGACAAGATTACTTTGGTTTTGGAAGCAGCTGTTCCATCAAATCGACGAAGTTTATGTGCATTTTCTTCAATAGTATTGATCACTTTTCCATTGGTATCAGCTGCCATTCCGATCAGTTTTAGTCGCGTAGGTCCTTCTTCCTCAAACTTGGCATGGCTGGACTCCACGATGCCCACTACTCCTCCGCCTCCGAGCACGTGATATTCCTCAAGAATAGTTTCAGGGACATATCCTTCAAACTGATTGGTAGCATATCTGGCTCCGAATACGCCCATCACCCGATCGCCCGGAGTGATAGTCAAGTTTCTTCCCAGACTTTGGATTTGGGTGTGTTTTCCTATTTCGAGAACTTCAAAAAGTGCGACATCACCTGCCTTGAAAGGCTCGTTTTGAGGTAATTCCTCCTGGCTGATCAGGTGGTCGAAAGTGACAGTGGCACAGGTCATTCCTTTTTTGATGCGATTTTCCATGGGTCTTGATTGTTGATGTTTTGATAGAATGTGTTTAGAAATTGATGGGTAAAAAACCGTCTCCGCCGTTTCCTTTGAGCTGGTAGGTGAGGGATACTCCGATGATGTGTTGGTTATTGAAAGGCCGTTGGATGCGGCCGGTATTCGGGTTTAGGACATTGATTTTATTGGTCTGAGACAGCACCAGATTGAATTCATGCTGATTCATGTAGTAGACTGAAAGCCGAATGGGATCAGAGACTTTAAAGTTGAAATTGGCCATGATTCGTCCTCTGTGCAGGCCATTGGAAGCTTTGCGGGCGATTTCTTCATTCTGCTCATTGAAGTATCGGATGGGAGCTCCGCCAATGTTGTAAAATAGGGCGTAGGTGAGGGAAGGGGCGACTTTGAGGAAGTCTAGTCTTTTTCTCAATCCCAATCTGCTGGAGTAGATTACTCTGTAATCAAATCGGGTTTCTTGGCGATTATGTGACTCTAATTGGATACTGTTTCGCAAAACAAATCGCTTGTCAAGGTTCATTCGGTGAGTGCCTTCTGCCATGAATCTGAAGGTGGTTCTATTGTCTGAAGGGAGATTCATCCAAGCGGATCCAACCTCAAAACTCCAGTCTTTGCTGTACTTGTAGTTAAGGCGGAGGGAGTACCAATTGAATGAGGTAGAAACCGGTGAATCAGAGAGGTTCAGTGATTTCATGTAGGTTCCTCTCAATCCCAAATCTTTGGCTAGTGGAAGTCCGACGCTGTAGCTGTTCCACACGCGGGTTTCATATTGTGCAAAAGATGGGATGGGCGCAGTGAGCAAAAGAAGCAAAGCAAGTACACAGGCAAGTGATCCGATTTTCATTAGGTTGGCTTTTATACTTCTTGGTCGAAGCTGCTTTCCTTTATGTAATCGGGTTATGGAAAAAAAAATGATTTTTTATGGTTGATGATTTTAGGTAATAGTACCATCCTCTTTTTCTTGGTTAAGCCTTTTACCAAGCTTAAGTGCCTAACGGCACAAAAGCTGAGGAAATCACGGAGAAGTTGTTTTAAAAAAATATTGTTACTCTGTTTTTATAAAGCGATCCCGTAGGGATTAAAGCTCGGTAGCAAACAGAATAAAAATGAATGGTATGAAAGTCCCATCGGGACGATACAATTCAATAATTATTAGATTTAGCGTTATCACCAAGCATAAGTGCCTAACGGCACAAAATAGGTACTGTTGAAGGTGATATCATTTCAAAAAAATGGCACCCTTAGAATTAAATAGATCCCGTTAGGGATCAAAGCCTGGTAGCAAAAAAAAAATGAATCATCTGTTAGTCCCATCGGGACGATACAATTCAATAATTATTAGATGTAGCGTTAACACGTCCTCGTAGAGGACAAAGCTTGGTACTCCCATCGGGACGATAAAAAAAAAGCGCCTTTTGGGCGCCTTTTCAGATAGGGTGATTCACTTTGCTTATCTCATTTTCAATTCAATCTCACTCGAAGCTTTGATTTTATCCTCTACCACTCTATAAATAGTGCGGTTGGTATTTCTATTAATCAGAAGTACGCCATTTGTCAATTGTGCAGCGTCTAAAGTCGCTGTGCTGATGGTTGCAAACCAAGCTCTGGCATCTATCTGAAGTAAAGCCAGTGGATTGTTTACATTGTCAAGGAAAAATAAGTCGTCATCGTCTTCACCTTCCAACTCCACTTCAAAGTCTATGTCATCGTCGTCATCTCCGAAAAGCTCAAATCTGAAAGGAACCGAGCGTCCGTCTGTATAGGTATAGGTTCCTTCCAACTGGATAGAAGGCTGGTTTTTATTGTCAATCAGATCGATTTCCACTTCTACCTCTTCATAGTTTCCAGCAGGGATTGCAATAAAAAAGTCGGCATTGGAATCGAGCTCATCGAAGTTGATTTTTTTGATTTCAGGAAACTTGAATTCCATTTCTTTTTCAAATTCTCTTCCTGCTTCATCTACCCCTGAGGTTTCCAATTCAAGCTTTTTAACTTGTAAAAATCCGGATTTGATGTCCAATCCTGTACTCGCAAGTCTTGCGCCACTGTTTCCGGCTGTGGATCTGAGTTTGACGCCCATGCCTATTTTTACTTCTCCCGTACCCAAGGTGTCTGGAGTGTTTTCGTCAGTACAGGAGGAAGTTACCATTCCTAAAGCGGCAATTGCCAAAGCGTAAAATCTGTGTGTAGTTTTCATTGTTGTTTGGATTTGTTTTCCATTGGTAGAAGCAAACGGTAAAATTGTAACCGACTGTTTTGAAAAAAAATAAAAAAACCTTCCGAGGGGAAGGTTTTTGTTTCAAAATGCGCTGATAATCAATTTTTTAATTTTAGAATAGAAAGTTTAATCAAATCCATTTTTCCAAAATTACCATGGTAGGTATGTTGGGTGTCATCCATGATTTTGTGAATCCGCTCAGATGCAAGGTCAATTTGACCGCTGCTTAGGTAGACTTTGACTAAGTAGTAATCCACCTGATCGGCAAATTCGGAGGTCTGATTTTTTTGGTTGGCAGCTTCAATGTTGAGCAAGGTAGCTTCGGCTTTTTCCAGCTCATTTGATTCTAAGTAGGATAGGCCCAAAAGCAAACTTCCCTCAGCACTGTAATCACTTGATTGTTCACCTATCGCGATTACACCTTGATAATCCTTTTCGCTGTAAGCTTCCTGAATTGTAGTAAGGGTATTTTCAGAGGATCGCATAACAGGAATTTGATAATCTACCTGATTGGAGATGATGCTTTCCGGAGACACGCTAATGATTAGAAATGCTCCCAATCCGACCAATAGGATGGTCAATGAAGCCGCTATTCTCTTGGTCCAAACAAAGAAATCGCTTGAACCGCCGCTGATTGGCTTCACTTTGGTTTCCTCTTCTCTTTCTGATAAATACTCAGCTTGAGCTTGTTGGATCATCGTTTTCCACCCGGCCAATTCGATGGCTTCTCTTGAGATTTTCAAGGCTTCCAATTCGGACTGAAGAGCCAAGTCCGTTTTGATCTCTTCTTCGAGTTGTTTTGCTCTATCGGCAGGCAGCTCTCCGTAGAGGTAGGCTTCCAATTCTTCCAAAGAATAATTCTCATTCATGGCGTAGTGCTTTTTGTAGGTGTTTGGTAAGGGACTCGGAAGATTTTACTTGCTCGGTCAGGGATTGGAGACACTTGTATTTTTTATTTCGAAGGACCTGTTCAGAGCTGAAGTCCAGCTTTTCACAAATCTCTTTCATGGGCAGTTCCTCGTAGTAAAACATTGTGAGTACCTGTTTGCATTTTTCTCCCAGCTTTTCGAAGAGGTCCATCACAAACTTCAGGCTTTCGTTGCGACTGATCTGCTCTGAGATGCCAAGGTCCAATTGATCTTTTTCACCTTCGTAGCGTTCGTGTCGGGCTTTAGTGCTTTTTCGTTTTCTCAATTCTGTGATCCAGGCATTTTTGCAAATGCTGTACAAGAAGGATTTGATCGAGGCTTCCCCTCTGAATTTTTCCTCACGTACCATTTTTACAAATACCAGCATGACTTCCTGAATGATATCGGCCGCGTCTTCTTCCAAACCTGAATTGGTCGTAATCAAATGTTCCAGCATCCCATAATGCTGATTGTAGAGTTGACTAATGGCCTGATTAGGATTGGTTTTGGTTTTTATCTGTTCCAAAATCTCCTGATCAGTCAGGTTTCGGCTAAGCTTCATCGGCTTGTTCGTTTCTTTGTCGAAGGTGAAATTCAAAATGTAACCTCAATATCTGAAAATTTACTTTGGCTTTCCAAAAGGAGGTTTTCTTGGTCAGGTAAGCAGTTCAGCTTACCTTTAGTTTAGTTTTGCCTCAATCTATGAAAATCACCAAAGACCTCTACCAAAGCAATCTCGTTCTTCTGACTGATTTCTACCAGCTTACCATGGCCTATGCCTACTGGAAGTCGGGTAAAGGACAGCAGGAAGCGGTGTTCAATCTTTTCTTCAGAAAAAATCCATTTGAGGGTGGCTTTACCCTGGCAGCTGGATTGGATTATGTAGTGGATTTTTGTAGAAATTTCAAATTTGATGCTGAAGACCTGACCTACCTCCGCGAAATGAAGCAAAAGGATGGTTCTCCGATTTTTGAATCCGGTTTTTTGGACTATCTCAAAGGGATGCACTTTACCTGCGATATCGAAGCGGTGGAGGAAGGCACCGTGGTCTTTCCCAATACGCCGTTGATCCGTGTCAGAGGACCATTGATCCAATGTCAATTATTGGAAACTCCGCTTCTGAACATCATCAACTTCCAGACACTCATAGCCACCAAAGCAGCTCGTATCAATCTGGCGGCCCAAGGTGCGCCCGTCTTGGAGTTTGGATTGCGAAGAGCTCAGGGCATCGACGGGGCATTGGCTGCCAGTCGGGCTTCTTACATCGGGGGATGTACGTCGACCAGTAATGTGATGGCGGGAAAACTCTTCGGGATTCCTGTTTCGGGTACGCATGCTCACAGCTGGATCATGTCTTTTGAAACTGAAATTGAGGCATTTGAAGCCTATGCCGAAGCATTTCCTGATCAGTGTGTGTTTTTGGTGGATACTTACGAGACGCTACATGGGGTGAAAAATGCAATCAAAGTCGGTGAGATTTTGCGAAGCAAAGGAAAAGAAATGATCGGCATCCGCATCGACTCGGGTGACTTGGCTTACTATTCAGTTCAGGCAAGACAGCTACTCGACGAGGCTGGTTTTCCAAATGCCAAAATCGTGGCTTCTAATGATCTCGACGAGCACATTATCTCTTCGCTTAAAACCCAGGATGCGGCCATCGATGTGTGGGGTGTGGGGACCAAACTTGTCACTGCATTTGATCAACCGGCACTAGGGGCTGTCTATAAATTATCAGCTGTGAAAAACGCTGAAGGTGAGTGGGAACCCAAAATAAAAATTTCCCAACAGTCAATAAAAATCAACATTCCTGGAATTCATAATGTCAAGCGTTACTTCAGCAATGGCAAGGCGGTGGCAGATATGATCTACCAGGAGGGGCATGAAATTGATCCAAGAGGAGTAGTAATCATCGATCCCAACGACACGACCAGGAGGAAGCGGCTGATGCCGACCTTTTATAAAGAAGAAGATTTGCTCAAGCCGATCTTCAAGCAAGGTCATTTGGTCTACGAACTACCTAGTCTGACTGCTATTCGCGAGCGATCTGCGTTGCAGTTAGAGGCATTTGACAGAACCCACAAGCGACTTATCAATCCCCATTCGTATCCCGTAGGATTAGAAGAAAATCTGCACCATTTGCGGATGGAGTTGGTTTTAAAGGCAAATAAATTTGACAATGAAGCATAAGTATTCCGATGCTGCACTCATTTTGGTGGATGTGCAACATGATTTTATACCTGGCGGAGCTTTGGAAGTGGCTGAAGGAGATCAGATCATTGCACTCATTAATTCTTTTCAGGAAAAATTTGAGCATGTGATTGCTACTCAAGATTTTCATCCTATAAATCATGGAAGCTTTGCGGCAAATCATGCTGGGAAAAATCCCTACGATCAGATTGAGTTGTTTGGGCTAAATCAGACTTTATGGCCAGTTCACTGTGTGCAGGGCACCAAAGGGGCGGAATTTCATCCCGATCTTAATCAGGATCGTTGGGTGGCGATTTTCCAGAAAGGGAAAAATCCTCAAGTGGATTCTTACTCCGGGTTCTTCGACAATGCAAGAAGGGGGGACACGGGTTTGGGAGATTACCTAAAGGAAAGAGGAATCCGTAAAGTTTTTGTCTGCGGATTGGCTTTGGATTACTGCGTGAAGTTTACCGCTTTGGATGCGCAAAGCTTGGGCTTTGAAACCTTTCTCATCACGGATGCCACCCGTGCAGTGAATATAACTCCCACAGATGGGGCAAAAGCCATCCAAGAAATGGCGGCCCAGGGTGTAAAAATTTTAACAAGCAAAGACCTATAATCATGTTTGAATACGACTCCGAAAAGCATTACCCGAAAGAGACTGAAAGTCGGGTGGTCATCCGATTTCAGGATTGTGATCCCCTTCGCCACCTGAATAATGCCAAGTACTTTGACTATTTCTTCAATGCCCGTGAAGATCAGGTTCCCAAATTGTACGGTTTGGAGATCATCGATCTGATTCGCGTCTACAAAGCAGCTTGGGTGGTTTATAACCATAACATCAGCTATGTCAAGCCTGCCATGGTAGGAGAGTGGGTGCGGATCATGAGCCGGGTTCTATGGTATAATCACAATACCATTTTGGTGGAATACTACATGACCGATGATTCCAAAACCCAACTAAAAACAGTTCTCTGGTCTACCATGCGTTATGTGACTTTGGCTGAGGGAAAATCCACAGATCACTCCGGAGCAGTCCAGGACTTTCTAAAAGCTACCTCGCTCAACATGGATCTGACTACGTTGGACATCAAGGATCGGGTCAAGCTACTTAAAAGTGAATTGGAAAAGTAGATTAAAAGTTAGACCTGACAGGACTAGAAAAGCCTCCTAGTTTTATATATAGGTGTATCCGTTTTCTTGGAGGTGCTAGAATAAAAAATTGTTTGAAGACTAAATAGCAGTGCTGTGGACTGTCGTCCGTTGACTGTGGACAAGTATCCGCATCCTGTATTGATTGTTTTTGTCCAAGTTTCATCCTGGCGGATACTCCTGCTATTTTACTCTTCTCTTTCAAATCCATAATCCCGCTCCACCAGTGCAATGCGGGTTTTGAAAGCAGCATACCATTTTTCTCTCCCGTACTTCTGTGCCACTAAGTGATCGGTATGGGCCTTCCAGTTTTTGATGGCTTCGAGGCTTTCCCAATAAGAAATCGTGATACCCAATCCGTCCCGCACACTTTCGTGTCCTAGGTATCCGGGTTGTTGCTCAGCGAGGCGTACCATTTCCTCGGCCAATTTTCCATATCCCTCATCGATATCGGTTCTTAGATTGGTAAAAATGACGGCATAGTAAGGTGGGTTAGGAGTGGCTGCGATCATTTTTTGTCTAGGTAGGGGTAATACTCCATGTAGTGGGCAGTTTGCATAGCGAGCTCTCTACCAAAGGTGAGTTCGGTGAGATGCAAAGCCAAATCAATCCCTGCTGAAATCCCCGCGGCAGTCCAGATTCGCTGATCACTCTGCACAAATCGGAGTTCGGGTTGAGGAATTCCCGAAGGCACGATTTCCCTCATGCTGTCAAAAACCTCATGATGGGTACAATAGGGCTTGTGATCCAAAAAGCCGGTTTTGCCAAGGATCCTAGATCCTGAGCACACGCTCATGGTCCAGGAGGATTGAGCGGTTAGCTTGCTTATTTGATACAAAACTTCCTTTTGTTGGATTACTTTTTTAGTGCCGTCTCCACCTGGAATTACCAGGTAGTCTAGATTTTCCAAGTCAGCTAATCTAAAATCGGTTTTGATCATCAGCCCGTTTTTGGCTATGATTGTTTTTTTGTCAGCTGAGGCAACACGAATCTTCAGGAGTTTGTAGCCAGAAAGTTGGTTGGCAACCGAGAACACTTCAAACGGTCCTGCAAAGTCAAGGACCTCCATGTCATCAAAAGCAAAAATTCCTAGGGTTTTCATAGTTTCTGGAAGTTTAGAAGTTGGTTTGGTTACAGTTTAACTTTGCGTTAAAGGTACCAAAAACTACTTCGGAGTAATTCAAAATCGAATTGATTCCTAATTTCAATTAAAAAACGAGATATAAATTTTGGTTTAATAGGTCTTTTCAGTGGTATTAAGTATTTTAAAGTATTCGTTTTAATTTGAGTTATGAAAAAGTATTATTTGGTTTTAGTTCTATTGGTAGTTGTTTTTTCTTGTAATCTAGACCAAGTAAGAGATCAAGAAGTAAGTGTTAAGGTCGATTACCTCGAATATTTAGAGATTAATCCTGGAGGTTTGGAGGTTAGAATTATTGGTGACCAAACTTTGAATGAAACCCTAATTGATGCAAGGCTAGTTAGGGAAAATGAATTTAGTCCCTTGCTGAGAGTCAATAGACAGTTTGGCCGGATAGTACTTGACTTGGACAACATCCGCAACAATGTGAATCCCACTTCAGGTTTAATAGAAATCAAAACTCCCGGCAATTTGGAATTCAAAATAGCGGGTGGTATCGGTAAAATCTCGATCGCTAATTTGGAAACAAAACGTATTCAGATCGATCATAAGTCAGGAGAAATTACGCTCCAAAATATCAAGGCAAAGGAACTTTTGGTCATGCAAAGTGCAGGTATATTCGCTTCCAACCAGATCGAAAGTGAGGACTTTTTTGTAAATCTTTTAGGAGGGACAGGTAATATTCAAAATTGCAAAGGAGTCCTAGGAGTGTTTACAGAGGGTGGAAAGATAACTGTGCAGAATGTGGAGACGATGAGCCTTGCTGCCGCCAACAGCCCGGGGGGATTAGTTTCTATCCAAGAGGTAGGTCGACTCTCAGCTGCATCTGCGGGCAGGGGAGAGGTAAAAGGTGAAAATGTGGGACTTGCTAATCGTGTTGAACTCAATGCCGCAGGTGGCTCAGTTACACTTCAGACGCCAACTGATTTGTCGCGGTATGGATTTTTGTTCAACATGAGTCCAGGGTCAGTTGGAGTTGGAGGTAGAGTTTTCAATTCATCGGTGTCTGATTTTATTGATGGTCAACCCTTGATGTTTGGGAGTCTTTATGGTGGGACTGTCTTGGTGAGAAATTAAGCAGCTGTCCTTTGAGTCGATTTTTTAAATTTTGACCACTTTTTCGATTCAGAGAATCAGGGACTTATTTACAAAAATGTGCAGAGATTGGCCTGTTCGCTGATTTTCTGTTAATTAAAATTAAAAATTCTTATCATTTACAAAATTAAAATTTATATTTCGAAGTTTTCTTGAATCTATGATTTCATTTCTGAGTCTAATCCCTCTCTTTTTTCGGCTTACCTTGGCTATCCAAGGCGGTCTTGGGGTGTATTCAGTTCATGACCAATCTGGAGTTCAGCTTCACTGCCAATCAAATTCTCCAACTCAGGAATCCCTCTACTCCGATCCAAATTGGTTTGAAGGGAATATTAGCCTTGCAAGAAAGCTGGAAAACGAAGAGCGAGTTGAAGCTGAAAGCGATTCGTTTTTAGACTTTCAATCCGATTTATCACTTGACTTTCTTTCCACAGCCCATGAGCTGGTACCTAATTCTGAATTCAGTACCAAAGCTATTCGGGGCAGTCTTCCTCCTCTTTACGACATTTTTCATTCTTGGAAAATCCATCTGAGTTAAGCTAAGACCTCATGGTCATGCTTTTCCCGAAACTTCTTGTTACGGGATTTTGGTCCTTGTACCGGACCAATACATTCACTCAGATTGACATTCTATGAAACATCATACCAAGCCGGGCGCTTTGGGTATGGATGAAATCCTGCATGAACTCAGGCATTTTCTTCCTGCACAGGCCCCGCTGAAGGACTTCGTCCATCATAATACCCTACATGCATTTCAGCATTTGCCTTTTTTTCAGGCATTAAAACAAGCCAATAGCCAATTTGGCTATCAGGGATTCCTTTCTCTGGAAGAGTATAGACAGCTTTATAGAGAAGGGAAGATTAAAGGAAACATCATCAAGAAAGTTCTTGAAGAGCACTTTGGCAAGGATGCCAATGACTGGTTGGTCAAGTTACTGGATGAGTCAGCTGAATCTTTTTCAGATCCTAAAATCGGAAAGTTCAGAGCCCATTGGAGATCAGATTACCACTTCAATCTCAATAAAGTAACCCATCCGTTTTTGTTTCGGATGATATCCGCCTACCTCGATCAGGGGATTTCGATTTGGTCTTTCCCGGTAGAGGCCAAAGGTTTTCTGGATTCTGTTCGCAGCCTACATAAAGAAAGCCTTTCTCCACTTGTTCGTTCCAAACGAGCACAATCTCTACTGCTGAAAGACCATTTGGAGCTTACTGAGCTTCTGGAAATCCTAGTTGGGGATCCTGATTCCTACGGATGGTACCTATTTGACCAGCAGTTTGCACATCCGGGGTGGTCGGGTATGGTCTCTGTCCTCGAATCACAGCCGGAATCCTTATTGGATGCCAAACCGATTACCTTGGAGGACGTCATCAAATTTGAGTGTCTGCTCGAAATCGATGCCTTGGACCAGAAGTTTGGTGAAAACTGGAGCCCACTCGGAATTCGCTTTCCGCATGCTACTGAGGAACTGTTTGATACCACGCTTTTCGAAGAGTCTGATTTGGTCCTGCAATGCTGGCAAGAGGCTTTTGAGTGGAGCTATTACGATGAGGTCTTGGCGGGAATTGCTGCGGTATCTCCTCAGGTGCTCACTCCAAATGCTCCGAGTTTCCAAGCAATGTTTTGCATCGATGACCGTGAGTGTAGTACCCGCAGGCATTTGGAATACATCGATCCATCTTGTGCTACTTATGGAACTCCGGGATTCTTTAATGTGGAATTTTACTTTCAACCTGAATACGGAAAATTTCACACCAAATCCTGTCCAGCTCCTGTCACTCCAAAATACCTCATCAAAGAATCAGCGAATCATAAAAAGCTGGCCAAGGATGTACACTTTCATCAAAACAGCCACTCACTGGTGAGAGGTTGGCTTAGCGCTCAGACGCTGGGTTTCTGGTCAGCACTCAAGCTGGTTGGCAATGTCTTACGTCCGAGTTCTTCTGCTTTGGAAGTTTCCAGTTTTAAACACATGGATCCCAAAGGTACCTTGACGATTGAGTATCAAGGACTGGAAGAAAATGGACTTCAGGTAGGCTTCAAAGTGGAGGAAATGGCAGATCGGGTAGAAGGCTTACTCAGAAGCATCGGTCTTCTGGAAAACTTCTCTTCGCTGGTTTATCTGGTAGGTCATGGCGCATCAAGTATCAACAATACCCACTATGCAGGTTACGACTGTGGCGCATGCTGTGGCAGACCGGGATCGGTCAATGCCCGTGTGGCAGCTCACATGGCCAACCATGCCGAAGTAAGAAAGGTACTGGCCGATCGGGGAATCGTAATACCTGAAAGCACCCAGTTCCTCGGTGGACTTCATGACACGACTAAGGATGAAATCGTATTCTTCGATGAGGAGATTCTTTCTCCTTCCAATCAGGCACTTCATGTTTCCCATCAAGAGAAGTTTGCAGAAGCTTTGGACATCAATTCACTAGAGCGAGCCAGAAGATTTGATACCCTAAAGAAAAATAAGCCACTTGCCGGACTACATGATGCGGTGAAAAAGCGCGCTTTTTCGCTCTTTGAACCTCGTCCGGAATACAACCATGCGACCAATGCGCTGTGTATAGTATCCAGAAAATCTACCATCAAAGGGCTCTTCTTTGATCGTCGGGCATTTCTGAATTCTTACGATTACAGAAAAGATCCACAGGGAAAAGCGCTTGCCAAAATCCTTGGAGCTGCGGCACCGGTGTGTGGAGGGATCAATCTGGAGTATTATTTCTCCCGAATGGATCCTGATCGACTCGGCGCAGGTACCAAGCTCCCCCACAATGTGATGGGACTGATCGGTGTGGCAAATGGGGCAGACGGTGACTTGCGTACAGGTTTGCCTTATCAAATGGTTGAAATTCATGATCCGATTCGACTCATGATGATCGTGGAACAATATCCTGATTTGGTCCTTGAGGTATTGAAGTCTAATCCGGCGACGTACGAGTGGGTAAAAAATTATTGGGTACACTTTGTGGTCATTGATCCCAAGACCCGGGCGCTGCTCCGCTTTAAGGATAAAGGCTTTGTGGAATACACACCCGAATCTCATATTGATCACCTCGATCACTTGCAGGACAAGCTCCTGAGCACCAAAGAAAATCTTCCAGTTTACTTAATCGACTCACTCTGATGGAACTCGCATTGTGGATTCAGTTCATGATAGGGATACCTCTCGTGGGCTTTATTGTTAGTTTAATGATTCCCGAGCGAAAGGAAAAGCTACTGTCCAGAGTGGCTTTTTACACAGCAGGGATCAATTTGGCCAGTATTATGGTGTTCCTGGTTTTCTGGGCAGGAGTGGGCTTTCAGGCCCTCAACCTCAAAGAATTTGTTCTTTTCAAAACTGATCATTTCGAGTTTTTGATTGACTTCTTCTTTGATAGAGTAGGTGCAGTATACGTGGTAGTCGGTGCGGTATTGACCTTTCTGATCACCTTTTACAGCCGATACTACCTGCACCGTGAAAGCGGCTACAAGCGCTTTTTCAATACAGTTCTCTTCTTTTATTTGGGGTTCAACATTACTGTTTTGGCAGGAAATTTTGAAACACTCTTTGTAGGATGGGAGATCTTGGGATTGTCTTCCTTCTTGTTGGTGGCATTTTACAGAGAGAATCTACTTCCTACACGTAATTCCATCAAGGTCTTTTCGATTTACCGAATCGGTGATGTGGGATTGATCCTAGCCATGTGGGCAAGTCATCACCTTTGGCATGAAAACGTCACCTTTCTGAAGCTTAGTAATGCTGAATTGGTTTCCGAGCATTTGGTTGGACATACCGGCATCGGTTTGTTCATAGCTTTGATGCTTCTCCTAGCAGCAGCTGCTAAGTCGGCACAGTTTCCATTCTCCTCTTGGTTACCACGTGCGATGGAAGGACCGACTCCATCTTCAGCCATTTTCTACGGCTCGCTTTCGGTGCATTTGGGAGTTTTCCTTCTGCTGAGAACTTTCCCTTTCTGGGAAAATCAACTGACTGTTCGTGTCCTGATTGGCATGATGGGCTTGACTACAGCGATTGTATCTACGATGATTGCTCGGGTACAAACCTCAGTCAAAACCCAAATTGGCTACGCTTCACTCACCCAAATCGGGATCATGTTTATTGAGGTGGCAGCAGGATTGGAAGTTTTGGCTTTGGTTCACTTCATGGGTAATGCCTTCCTGAGAACCTACCAATTGCTGGTGTCCCCATCTGTGGTCGCTTACTTGATTAGAGAGCAGTTTTACGGTTTTGAACCTAAACCAAAACAAGTAGAAAGCTCGTGGATGAACCGCCTCAAGATATCTTTTTATGTCTGGAGTCTGAAAGAGTGGAACCTTGACCGATTTATCAATAAGGTGGTTTTTAATCCCCTCAAAAAGCTGGGTCACAAACTCGATTTCTTGAGCTACCGCACGGTATTGCTCTACTTTGTCCCGAGTTACCTCTTGGGGGTATACCTGCTATTGACAGGGTATAAGTTGCCGGTTTTTGTGCACAGCGTATTGCCCACAGCATTCGCCTTTATTGCTCTGATGATGGTGCTCAAGTCCTTTACTGAGCGTAAATCAGCTCGACTGGCCTGGACCATGCTGCTCATGAATCACTTCTGGATGGTCCTAGCAATCGCAGAAAATGAAAATTTCTCCTACTCTGAAATTGGTATGTACCTGAGTGGGGTGATTCTTTTCGGGCTGTCGGGTCTATTCATTATCTCTTGGATGAAAGTCAATATTGGTCAATCTGGTCTGTTTGATTACCAAGGCTATGTGAAGAGATACCCTGTATTGGCTTTTCTGTTTCTCTTGAGTGTCTTGGGATTGATGGGATTTCCGATCAGCCCGACCTTTATCGGGGAGGATTTACTCTTTAGCCACATTCACGAAGATCAATACTTGCTTGCCTTTTTTGCAGCTTTGGCATTTGTGATGGAAGGGATAGCTGCGGTCCGAATTTTCGCAAGGCTGTTTTTAGGCTTTAAGCGGAATAAATCCGAACAATCACCCGAACAGAAGTCGGAGTTTTCTCTCTTGAGAATTTCAGACAAATCTTTCATCAAACATTCCTAATCGATCATTTGGGAGCTCTTCCCGATAAAAATATTTCAATCATGAAAACAACCTCAAAAATCCAAGTGCCCAAAGACGGTTGGGCCGGACTAAAAGAAAACTTCACTGCAGATATGACTGCAGGATTTGTGGTATTTCTGCTTGCGATGCCCTTGAGTTTGGGTATTGCCAAAGCTTCTGATTTCCCACCCATCATGGGATTGATTACTGCCATCATTGGTGGAATGGTGGTCAGTTTGATTTCAGGTTCCAGATTGACGATCAAAGGTCCCGCAGCAGGACTCATCGTGGTGGTAGCCGGTGCGGTGACTGACTTTGGAGGAGGAGAAATTGGCTGGAAACTGGCGCTTGGTGCCATGGTGGTAGCCGGTATTGTACAAGTTGGATTCGGCTTTTTGAAGCTGGGAAAACTTGCAGATATCTTCCCGCTCTCAGCCATTCACGGGATGCTGGCCGCGATTGGGATCATCATCATCGTGAAGCAAATCCCAGTGCTCTTGGATGTGAATCCTGAACTGTACAAGGGATTGAGCATCGTCTCCATGATCACGTCGATTCCTACTTTCTTTGCCAATTTTGATCCTCGAGCAACGATGATCGGGGTTTACAGCTTGGCAATTATGTTGGGTTGGCCCTACATCAAAGATTTCAAATTGGGAAAAATCCCAGCTCCTCTGATGGTATTGATCGTGGCTATTCCTTCCGAATTGGCCATGGATTTTGCGCATACCGAACCGGCTTATGCCTTGCTTCACATTGGTAGCTTGACTGATAACCTGAATTTCAATGCTGACTTTTCTGGAATTTCCCAGTCTGGTGTGTTTATCAAGTATGTGATTATGTTTGCTTTGGTGGGTTCTTTGGAATCTTTACTGACTGTAAAAGCCATCGATCTCGCTGATCCTTTCCGCAGAAAATCAGACAATAACAAAGACCTTATCGCAGTAGGTGTGGGTAATACCCTAAGTGCCTTCTTGGGTGGTCTTCCGATGATCTCTGAAGTAGCACGTAGCTCTGCCAACGTGAATCAGGGTGCTAAAACCCGTTGGGCCAACTTCTTCCATGGCTTGTTTATTTTGGTGTTTGTCTTAGTGGCTACCCCAGTGATTGAGATGATTCCAAATGCTGCTTTGGCGGCAATGTTGATCACCGTAGGGATCAAGCTAGCGCATCCAAAAGAATTTGTCAACACCTTCAAAATCGGTAAAGAGCAACTTGCCATCTTCCTGGTGACCATTGTCTTTACTCTTGTAGAAGATTTGCTGATCGGTATTGCGGCTGGTATTTTGCTCAAAGTAATTCTTCACCTAATCAATGGGGCATCGATAAAGTCGCTCTTTAAAGCACCTGTGCTCGTCTCCTCCAATGGCAATGACTACCTCGTGGAAATCGAAGAAGCGGCAGTATTTTCTAATTTCCTCACCATCAAAAAGAAGCTGGAAGAGATCCCTTCAGGATTTAATTTGACTATCGATCTGAAAAATACCAAGCTCGTAGATCACTCCGTGATGGAGAATCTACATCGATTCCAACACGAGTACGAGGAAAATGGAGGTCATGTCAGCATCATCGGGCTCGATAATCACAAGCCTGTTTCGGATCACCACTTGGCAGCGAGAAAGTTGGTCAACAACTGATTCTTTTCCTCACATTCCTATTACCTATTAAGATAGAATTCCGGGTGTCGCTATGCGGCACTCTGGAATGCTATATACCGGGTTATGAAAAAATTCAGCTATTTCCTGATTTTGGCTGCCTTGATATTCTTTGCCGTAATTCTCACAGTCTATGGCCAAGGAGACAAGGAAGTCAAGCTTTTTCTCAATGAGTCACAGACACATTGGGTAAAAGGAACCGGTTTGGGGCAGATTTGGGTGCGGTACACCGACCTCAATCCCGGCTCGACGATTTTTGGTACTCCCAAAGGGGAGGTGTTTGATGTGGGACTTCGAAGAGTCAGGTATCAAGTGATGGGACAAATCACCGATCAGGTGTATGTCTACACTCAGTTTGGTATCAACAGTTTTGGGTCACTTTCCGGTAGAAAACCGGGCATGTTTCTCCACGATGTCACCGCAGAATATGCCTTGATCAAAAACAAACTCAGCCTTGGAGCTGGTCTCCACGGATGGAATGGTACCGTTCGCTATTCTTCCTCTTCGGTGGGATCTATTCTTGGTTTGGATTTGCCTTACATCGAGGAGTCTACCAATGACATTACGGATCAGTTTGTGAGAAAAATGGGAGTTTTCGCCAAAGGACAACTTGGGCGGTTGGATTATCGGATTTCCGCTTCCAATCCTTTTCCCATTCAAACAGCCCTGACTCCTGTGCCTACCTTGCCTGAGAATGTCACCGGAATCGCTTACTACAGCACAGCTGCACCTGCCATGAACTATCAAGGCTATTTCTTCTGGCAGTTTTGGGACAAAGAAGCCAATCAGATTCCTTACATGACAGGGACTTATTTGGGGAAAAAGAAAGTATTCAATCTTGGGTTTGGATTTTCAAGTCAAGACCACGCGGTTGAATTCCGCGAAACCCAATCCGGTCCGGTAATCCAGCAGGCAAGCCGGCAGTTTGGAATGGATATCTTCTATGATGCGCCGATTAATCGAGAAAAAGGGACAGCATTGACTGCCTATGCTGCATTAATCGATTATGATTTTGGACCTAATTACCTGAGAAATGCTGGCGCGATGAACCCGGCCAATGGTACCTCGGGACCTGCGTCATTTAACGGACCTGGAAATAACATACCACTTATCGGGACAGGCCAGGTCTTCTTCACCCAAGCAGGATACCTGATGAAAAAGGATCTCTTGGGCAAATTGGGAACCCTACAGCCTTATGGTCAACTGACCGTTTCCAACTACGATAGAGTGGATTCACCGATCACGACCTATGATGTGGGAGTGAATTGGCTACAGTCCGGACATCGGTCCAAACTGTCTCTAGATTACCAAAGCCGACCTGTACTGGCAAAAGGTACAGGCGAAAAACTAACTGTGCATCCCAGCGATCCACGAAAGGGCATGCTCGTCCTTCAGTACCAATTTTCATTTTAAGTGATGTTTTGTAAAGGTTGATCAATAGCCCCGGAGGTTTCCTTCGGGGGTATTTGGATTTCGGCTTCTTTAAGAAGATCAACGGAGTAAAAATCATAAATGAATATTGATTTTTTGATTACAAATCTTCCTCCAGATGGTACCAAGTGAAAACGGACTTCAGAGCAGAAGACTTTTAAGGAGATCTTAAGAATCCCTTAAGGAAATCCAAATCTGGCCGCTTTTACCTTTACCTATCACCCTAAACCAAGTAGTATGATGAATGAAAAAATGAATCGAATGGAGTTTTTGAAATCCTTGGGATTTCGGGGCGCTTCACTTCTAGCAGTCTATTGTGCAGCTTCTGGCTTGAGCAGTTGTGTCAATGAAAGTATGGATCCGACACTTCCTCCAGGTACAGGAGGTACGACCGGAGGTACAACAGGTGGAACAGCCAATGAACTTGTACTGGATCTGACTAATGCTACCTACTCCAAGCTCAATACAGTGGGGAATTATGTGATTGTTAATAGCATCGTCATTGCCCGCGTTTCTGCTACGGCTTTTGCCGCGGTGACTCAAGTATGCTCTCACGAAGGAAAAAAGAAAGTGTACTACCTGAATGGGGAGTTTTACTGTCCTGAACATGGGGCCAGATTTTCAACCACGGGAACAGGACTCAATTCAAAAGGGTCTCGAGGCCTCAAAACCTATGCGACTTCACTCGCCGGTACTACACTTAAAGTGACCTTGGGATGATCACCTCAGTAAAAAAGCAAATCACCTCAGGCTTACTTATTCTTGGTCTGGCTTGGTGTGGAATGGCTCAAGTATTTGCTCAGGATGATCTTCTGCAGATGCTCAATGAAGAGCAGGCCAAAGAAACCAATTACACCTTAGCCACCTTCAAAGCTTCCCGACTCATTAATGGCCAAACCATCGAGACGATTTCCAAAAAGCACCTCAACTTCTGGATTTCTCACCGTTTTGGAGCAGTCAACAGCGGATTTATCGCCAATTTCTTCGGTTTGGATGAAGCAAGAATCAGGCTCGGTTTGGAATATGGGCTCACCGATCAATGGCTGGTAGGAGCGGGGAGAAGCTCACTGGACAAGACCTATGACCTATACACCAAATACAAGGTCTTGAGGCAGTCCAATAAATTTCCCGTCACGGTCACCGGTCTTGCTGGCTGGGCTATCAATACCATGGAGACGGGTTACGTGATGCAATCCGGTTCTGAAATGCGCTTCAATTCCAATGTGGAGCGGTATTCGTATTGGGGGCAGGTCTTGATCGCCAGAAAAGTCAATGAAAACCTTTCCCTTCAGCTCATGCCTACGATCATCCATGTCAACAAAGTGGAGGATCCCTCCATCTCCAATGACCTGATGGCACTTGGAATAGGTGGACGATACAAGCTGACCAAGCGATTTACCCTTTCTGGGGAATACTACCATGCTTTTTCTGAGCCGGACGCCTTTCGTGCCAGTACAGGAAAAGCTTATCCCTACCATGATGCCATTTCTGTAGGTGTGGACATCGAGACAGGTGGGCACGTCTTTCAGCTTCACTTCACCAATTCCCGAGGAATGATCGAAAATCAATTCATCGGTCAGACGGTAGGGCAATGGCAGAAAGCTGACATTTTCTATGGATTCAACATCGCACGAACATTCAGCTTTGAAAAAGGCGCCAAACACAAAGACAAATGAAAATCATCTTAACCATCGCTGCATTTCTTTTCTTCCTGCAAGTGGAAGAAGTAGCAGGACAGGTGCTTTACAGCACCAGCACAGGGGAAGTTTCCTTTTATTCAGATGCTCCTTTGGAAACCATCGAGGCTGCCAATAAAAAAACTGGAAGCATCATCAATGCCACGTCAAAAGAGCTTGCCATGCAGATGAAAATCACTGATTTCATCTTTCCCAACAAGCTCATGCAGGAGCATTTCAATGAAAATTACCTGGAAAGTGAAAAGTACCCTACTGCAAGTTTCAAGGGGAAAATCAAAGAGCAGATCGACCTTACCAAGGCGGGAACCTATCCTGTCACGGCAGAGGGCAGTCTTACGATCCATGGAGTGACAAAGCCGGTAGCAGTAAAAGGAAACATCATCTCTACTGGCAATGACCTGAAGTTGGATTTCAAATTCCAGGTCAAACCCGAAGAATATAAAATCGAGGTACCTTCCTTGGTAGTGACCAAAATCGCCGAGACCATTGACGTCACAGGCAAAATGACACTGGTCAAGAAGTAACCAGCCTATCACAAAAAGGAAGTCGAAAGGCTTCCTTTTTTTGTTTTAGGCCTAGTTAGCCTTCGAGGTGTAGAATTTCTTCTATCAGTTTTGAGGTTTTTTGAATCCTAAACAACTGTCGGGAAGTAATAGCTTTCCCACAGGTTCAATCCGTTCACTTTCTCTCACTTTTCCTGAAGGGACATAGGGTTCAAGCCCCAAATTCTAGTTGGGTCGGAGATCAAGATGCAATCCCCAGCGCACTGAAGGTGCGATCTATATCCTACAGATCGTGCCTTTGGCACTCTTACTGCCCAATCCGCATTTAGTCCGGAATTTCATGCCAGGCTACTACTGAGGGTGCCTTTGGCACTTTTTTTCCCCCTGCTAAAGCAGGAGGCAATTCATAGTGATCACTATAAAGCAGGAGTCAATTGCTATTGATCCCAGTTAAGCAGGAAGGCAATTGCTATTGATCCCAATTAAGCAAGAGGCAATTGCTATTGATCCCAATTAAGCAGGAAGGCAATTGCTATTGATCCCAATTAAGCAGGAAGGCAATTCAAAACTCCGCGATCCAACTTAAGCAGGGAGACAATTTGTCTGACTGGAAGCAGTTAAATTAGAACGTGGCTTTTGGCCATGCCCATTCAGCATCTTAATTCCCTTTGGGCTTTTGCTTCGGAATGGATGATTGTCAGCGGTACTCTTCATACCAGCCAAAATGATGGGTGATGATTGCTTCTTTTTTCTCCTTGAGGTAATCCAAAAAGGCCTTAGCCACAGGTGAGTGGTTTTTTCCCGTCGGCCAGACCAATCGCCAAGTGGTCGTAATGGGTAATCCGGCTACTGAGATGATTTGGAGTTCCTTTGCCTGAAGCTCATGCCTAATTCCGATCAAGGGCATAATCGAATAGCCTAATCCTGCTAAAACCGCCTGTTTGACAGCCTCATTGGACGTGAGTTCCATCTTTTTCAATCCAAGTACATGCTGTTGCTCAAAAAAATTCTCCATCACTTGTCGGGTAGCTGAGCCTGCTTCTCTGTAGATCAAGGGCAAATTTTGGAAGAGTTCCTTGGTGTATTCTGTTTTCACAGCTGACGCTGAGTTGTTGCTGATCAGGTAAAGTTTGTTTTCCAGCAGATCCAGTTTCTCCACTTTAAGATGAGAGGGCAAAATGGAAACGAGGGAAAAATCCACTGCATTTTCTTCCAAACTTTCGATTACTCGTTCCTTGTTGGTGACGTCCATTTGTAGCTCCACCCCTGGATTTTCTTTCATAAATGAGGATAAAAAGTAGGGCATTACATACTTACCCGTAGAGACCACAGAGAGTTTCAATCGTCCGGTAAGCTGCCCCTTAAATGCATGGGTTTTGAAATCAATGGCTGCTACTTCATTCAATATTCGCTCTGCGGAAGAAGCTATTTCTCTACCGAAATCAGTGATATAAATTTTTCTTCCAACCAACTCTGTCAAGGGGATATCAAACTGATCCTGAAAGTTTTTCAACTGATTTGAAACTGCAGGTTGGGTCAGGTGAAGCTCATCTGCGGCCTTGGTGATGCTCCCGCGTTCCGCGATTTTGAGAAATATTTTCAGCTGGTTTAAGGTGTAATTCATTATGTATTAGTGATGTATTTCATCAGAAATATAAATAAAAATCAATGGATTAAGGTTCACATTTTTGCCCCCGGAAAAGAAAGACCTGATGGAAGACATAAGACACAAGACGACAGAATAGAGCAGGAGTAGGCTTCCCAACTATTCTAAAGATTCAAAATTCAGAAAGATCTCCATCCTGGCCTGAGAAGTAGAAACTAGACATAAGACTTTAAACATAAAACCAAACCAATTCTAAAATGTACCAAAAAACAATCTCGTCCATTCTCATTTTGCTCTTCCTTCCTGTGGTTTTCAGCCTTGGGCAGACTCAAACGCCTGTTTCACCGGAAAAGGCCCTACAGCTTTTGAAGGAAGGAAACCAACGTTTTGTATCAGGTCAGTCGATCAAGCCTAATCAGGACATCAATAGAATCAAGGAAGTAGCCTCGGGGCAATACCCTTTTGCGACCATCGTGGGATGTTCGGATTCCCGGGTTCCCAATGAGATCATTTTTGATCAGGGGGTAGGGGATTTATTTATTGTACGAACAGCCGGACAGGTCTCCACTTACGCTTCCTGGGGAAGTATTGAATTTGCAGAGGAAGTGCTGGGCACCAAATTAATCGTGGTCTTGGGTCATACCCAATGCGGGGCCGTAAGTGCTGCTGTGAAACTCCCGGAAGTTCCGGGGCACATTGTAACCTTGATCAATTCCATTAAGCCTGCGGTGGAAAAAGCCAAGGCTACCCAACCGGAAGACCTATTGGATGCTTCAATCCGCGAGAATGTCAAAACCCAAGTGGATCAATTGAAAAATCTGGAGCCAGTCCTAGCCAAACGAGTCAGGGAAGGTTCGATTCTAATTATCGGCGCTTTGTATCACCTCGAATCAGGCAAGGTTGAGTTTCTCCAAGACTAATACCACCAACAGGATCTAAACATGCTGACAAGTCTACTTTCGCCAATGGTATTGGCCTTTTTGCTGGGAATCACCGCTGCTAGAGTAAAAAGCGATCTGAAATTTCCCGAGGCACTTTACCAATCACTGACCATCTACCTGCTGATAGCAATAGGGATGAAAGGCGGGTACAAACTCTCCCTTGCATCTTTTGACGAAGTAATCCTGCCTGCTACAGTAGCCATAGGATTATGCTGTACAATACCACTGTGGACCTATTGGATCATGAAGCACATTGGCAAATTTAATGTAGCCAATGCGGCTGCCTTGGCGGCTCATTACGGTTCGGTCTCAGCTGTGACGTTTAGTGCGGCGATAGCTTTTCATGAGACCTTGGGGATTTCTTTTGAAGAGTACATGCCCAGTATGCTCGCTATGATGGAGATTCCCGCCATTTTGATCGGGATTTCCCTTGCTAGAATCAATTCACCGAAAGGAGAAGGCCATTCAGAAGTTTCCCTTAAAGAAATAGCCCGTGAACTCATCGCAGGCAAAAGTAGCTTACTCTTGCTGGGATTTTTGGTGATCGGCTTTGCGGTGGGCAAGGGAGGTTGGGAGCAAGTATCCCCACTCTTTGACACCCCATTTAAGGGAGTACTGACCTTATTTCTTCTGGAAGCAGGTTTAATAGCCGGTAGAAGGCTCTCAGATTTGAAAACTGGAGGATTGATAATCGTAGGTTTTGGGATAATCTTCCCCATACTTCATGCAGGTCTTGGTATTTGGCTGGGACAAATGGCAGGATTGAGTATGGGAGGTGCCACTATACTGGGGGTTTTGGCAGGAAGTGCTTCCTACATTGCTGCTCCGGCAGCTTGCCGGGTGGCCCTGCCAGAGGCCAACCCCTCCTATTACCTGACTGCCTCACTTGCCATCACATTCCCATTCAATATCATTGTAGGAATCCCGATGTACCATCAGTTTGCTCAGTTCTTGTATCAATAAATCACCAGTAGGTCCTTTAAAAAGAGCCGGATTCTCCTTTTAGGAAGTGGTGAGTTTTGGGATTGGATAGTCGGAAATTCTGAATCCAGCAGTCAGGCTTAAATACCATGTTGGGAGGTATTTCCCTTCCCACAAGTTCAACCTCCCAATATCGCTGCGCTCATCGGGACAGTCTCTATCGGGGTTACTAAAATAAAATTGATATTTCATTCTAAATCCCCCCGGTTGCAGTTCGACTTCGCTCACTGATCACACCTAGGGCTATTCAGAGGTTCGATCCTTTCAGGATCATTATTCTTATGTAATCGTTCCTATAAATCCGTGTGCTTCCGGTTTCAGACCCCTGACAAGGGGTCAAACCTTTCAATAGCCGCGGGTTTTGGGTGAGCTTGTCGAACTCAAACCCGTGGAAAAGAAGATTTCCGGCCACATCGTTTTCCCGACCCCGAAGTGGGTCGAACCTTTGCATTCTTTATATCCATTTCCGATATTCCATAAAGTTATTTTTCAACGTATTCTACTTTTCTATGGCAACTCACACTCAACTCCTGTATCACTTTGTTTTTTCGACCAAGCACCGCGAGCCCACCATGGTTACTGAATAGAAAAAAAGGCTTTTCGCCTACATTCATCAACTATTGACCAACAAAAACTGCCACTTATATCGAATCAATGGTGTTGAAGATCACCTTCATATTTTGACTCATGTACATCCCAGCATTTCAGTCTCCTCACTAATCAAAGACATCAAATTGGCATCAGACGATTTTATTAAGCGGGAAGAGATATTCCCGAAATTTAAAGGTTGGCAAGAGGGATACGGTGCATTTTCAGAGTCTATTTCCTCAAAAGACCGATTGATCACTTACATCAAAAATCAAGAGGAGCATCATCGAAATGTTTCATTTTTGGATGAATACAAAAGCATTTTGAAGGAACACGAAATTGAATTTGATGAGAGGTTTCTGCTTTGAGTTCAACCCCTATCGGGGTTGCCCAACTCGAATCCATTTTTATTCTTTTTCCCTAGGTTGCACCTAGCGCTATTCAGAAGTTCGACCACTACGTGGTCATGGGTTTGTTTTCCACAGGTGATTTGGATACCTGACCCCTGATAAGGGGTCAAACCTTTGAATAGCCATGGGTTGTGGGGGAGCGAAGTCGAAACCAACCCATGGTAAATGTGATCAAATTAAGATGGTTTTCACGACCCCGCGAGGTGTCAAACTCCCTTCTAGTTGTAGACTTTCTTCTGTCAGTTTTAAAGTGCAAGTAGATGCTGGGGGTAATCTCATTTGGGCTAAAGCCTGAAAGCTAGCTGCATTCTTTATTCTTCTACTAAAGCAGGAGGCATTACAAAACTCATCTATGAACTGTTGTCTGTGGACGATTATCTACAGCTTAAAATTTGAAACTTCACCTGCATGGCAGGATTTCGGGTAATCAGAAATTGAATTTTAGAAGAATTTAAAATCAGTTGCCAGGTCCTTATTAGTAGGTTTATACAAGCCTTTCTTTTTTCAAAAAGTATAAAAAAAGCCAATCGAAGGGATCGGCTTTTAACTTTTAGAACCTGGTATAAAATTACTTAGGTAGCAATACGGCGTCCACTACGTGGATAACACCATTGCTTCCTGCAAGATCTGCTGCGGTTACTTTAGCACCATTGATGGTCACTACACCGTCTTTGATAGCTACGGTCAATTCCTGACCGTTTAATGTAGTTACCTTCTGTCCATCCTTTAGGTCGGCTGCAAGGACATTGCCTGCTACTACGTGATAGGTAAGGATGGAAGTCAATTTGTCTTTGCTCTCTGGCTTAAGTAGAGTCTCTACCGTACCTGCAGGGAGTGCATCGAAGGCAGCATTGACAGGAGCAAAAATCGTGAATGGACCTGTTCCGCTTAGTGTCTCCACCAAACCTGCTGAAGTCACAGCGGCTACTAGAGTAGAGTGGTCAGCAGACCCTACTGCAATGTCAACAACAGTCTTTGGAGCTTCTACAGGGGCTACTTCCACCACGGCGGTAGAATCTGCGGTCGTTGCTTCTTCTTTAGGAGCGCTGCAACTGATGGCTGCTAGGCCAAGGATGGCCATCGGTACTAATCGTAACTTGTTCATTGTTGGGTAGTTTAGGCAGTAAGAACAGGATGAAGGCTAGAAAGTTTAAAAAGTAGCGAAGAAACTTTGAGCAGACGAATTTTTTGGAAACCGTATTTTTTGCAGCGAAGTCCAATTTTTAATCGTTTTGGAAGGAGTTGAGGTATGAAGAATCCTATTTTAGCCTATTCAAAGGGAGGGATGCTTGGGTAAATTGTGATTCTGCAAAACCTCACGATTGAGCTTTCGTTAGCAAGGAAAAATCGAAAGGGATTTCGACCCTTAAACATCATGTTAATGTCAACTATCCTATGAAATGTCCTACGTGTAGTGTTGCCCTCGTGATGACCGAGCGGAGCGGTGTAGAAATTGATTATTGTCCTGAGTGCAGAGGAGTGTGGCTGGATCGAGGAGAATTGGACAAGATTATCGAGCGCTCAACACAGCCCTTCAAGCCTGGTCCACAGGTATTTGTTTCCTCCGAAAAGCCCCATTATTCCAAGTATGATGCCTACAAATACAAAAAGAAAAAGGGTTTTTTGGGTGACTTATTTGACTTTTGATTGACTGCTGAAAATTAAGAGTAGGAATGATTCAGAGAATTAGGCTTTTTTTTATCAATTGAAGAACGAACAATAGGACTAGAGAAGAGCCTTATTTTATTGAATTGAAATTACTCGGGTTGTGAGTAATAAGTAAGTATCCGATATCCTCTATCATTTAAGTGCGCTAGGCTTACCTTAATTTTGGTGCTAGTGGGTGATTGTTTTTTGGGGATTATTCCGAAATAGCAAAATGCGCTGTTCTTTTGAAATACCTGAAATGCATGTAGGATACCGGACTACCGAATCTTTTCTATTTTGCCTTATCCGTATTTAACCGCTATTTTCAACCCAATAATTAGTCACCCGATGCTTACCCCAATACCAAAAAGCCTTCCTTTTTTCGGAAGAATTTCATCTTTACTTGTCTTATTGATTGGCTGTGGGTTAATGCATTTTTCCTGCAAATCTCCTTCCACTGAGCCTGCAATGACTGAACTTTCTGTTGAATCTATAAGCGAAAAAAATCAAGATGCAGTAGCTTTTGAAAACCTAGCAAGTGAGGAAATTGCATTTAATCCAAAAGTCAATCAATGGACGGTGTTGCATTTTTGGGCGACTTGGTGTAAACCCTGCCTGGCGGAATTTCCTGAATTGAAACGTGCTTTGCCTAGCATAGCTACTGACAGCGTGCAGTTTTTACTTGCTTCTGATGAGGATTTGGAGCGGATCGACGCTTTTCAAAAAAAGCACCAAACTGGGCTGGAGTTAATCCGAATGAAGTCGGGGGCATTGTCTGATTTTGAAATCTACGCGTTGCCGACTACGATAATTTTGGATAAAGAAGGAAAAGAAGTCTTCCGGCATGCGGGTCGCTTGAATTGGGCAGAAATTTCTTCCATCGATGATCTTGTCGCTGAAAAACCATGAGAAAGATCGCTTTAATGGCTGGGATTTTCGTGGTTTTGGCCTCCTGTGCGCAAGAAAAGCCAAAAGTCTATACAGCGGAGGAATTAGAATTTGCAGCAGGTGATGGAGCCTCTCTTCCTGTCCTTTTTTCGGGTTCGGATTTGTTGATTTCTTGGGTGAGTAAGCCTTCGGATTCTCTTTCAGTTCTTTCCTATGCGCGATTGAATGATGGAAAATGGACTAGTCCCGAAGTGATCACTCAAGGCAAAAATTGGTTTGTCAATTGGGCTGATTTTCCTGCAATCGTAGAAAACAAAGGGAGTATGCTGAGTCATATCCTTCAAAAATCTGCACCTGCGACCTTTTCCTACGATGTCAAGCTTAGTGTATTGCCAAAAGGCCAAACCACTTGGAGCAATGGGCTTATGCTTCATTCAGACACAACAAAGACAGAGCATGGTTTTGTATCGTCTATCCCATATACAGATTCTTCTTTTTTTATTTCCTGGCTGGACGGAAGGAATACCGGAGGTGGCCACGATCATTCGGGTCATGGTGAAGGTGCCATGAGTATTCGTGCTGCTGAAGTAGATTTGAATGGTCGGGTCATTTGGGATGAATTGCTCGATGCCAAGACTTGCGATTGCTGTCAGACAAGCAGTGCCTTGACCGATTTAGGACCTGTAGTCGTGTATCGTAATCGATCGGATAGAGAAATCAGAGACATTGCCGTCACCCGACTGATTGGGGGGAAATGGACCGAGCCGAGGATTATTCATCCTGATGGTTGGGAGATCGCCGGATGTCCTGTCAATGGACCTAAAGTAGCAGCGAAAGGAAAGACGGTATTGGTAGGTTGGTTTACAGCGGCTGATGATTCTCCCAAGGTTAAGTTTGCTTTTTCAGAAGATGCAGGTGCTACTTTCTCCCGACCTATTGAATTGGATTCAGCAGGGATTATCGGCAGGGTGGATGTGGCGCTTTTGGATGAAAATTCTGGCGTAGTCTCTTGGCTGGAATCAGAAGGAGACCAAACCTATATGAAAGCTGCTCGCGTGGATCGAGAGGGAAACATGGGGATTCCTATCTCCATCACCACGATAGACCCAAGCAGGAAAAGCGGTTTTCCCCAATTGGAACTCTATGGAGATAAGGTCTATTTTGCCTGGACAGAAGTGGGTGAAAAATCCACACGAATTCGAACTTCATTTTTGCTCAAGGAAGCTTTTGAAGATTAAATTCTTACATAGAATTTATGCATTTTATATTCTTCTTTTTTGTAAATGCAGAGTAATTTGATTGGGTTTTTTGCAAATAATCATTCTTTTTATTGCAAATGATTCAGAGAAGGTGAACATTTGGTCAATGAATTCAAGCATGAAATGGCTTAGCCGATTGGCGCTATTGATGAGTCTTCTTGGGTTGTTTGCGTTGATTGCAGACTTTGGATTTAACCAGGAATCTTTTTACCAGGATATTTTTGATGGGTTTTACTTTGTTGTCATAGGATTTGGGTTGATCTCCACGGTACTGAGGTATTTTACTAAGCGGATTTTTCCTAAACGAAGCGTATTGATTTTTGATTTTGTATCCGTCGGGTTTACAATTTGGGTCTTTTACCTATACCTGTTTGTGGGTGTGCCTTTTGAGACTGATTTGATTTTGGAAAATCCTATTTGGGTTCAATTGGCGGTTTTGACCACGTTTATTAGAGAAGCTTCGGAAGTCAGACTTAATTACAAAAGAGCAGTTCTCAATCCGGCTCAGTTGTTCGTCTCCAGTTTTATACTGATTATATTCTTTGGTGCATTCTTACTCATGACTCCTAGGGCAACCGTTGGAGGATTATCCTTTGTGGATGCGCTGTTTACTTCTACCAGTGCGGTGTGCGTTACAGGATTGATCGTAGTAGATACAGGGAGTTACTTTACTGATTTTGGGCAGGTGGTGATCTTGCTGCTTATACAGATTGGTGGATTGGGTATTTTGACTTTTGCAAGCTATTTCAGCTACTTCTTCAAGGGCGGTTCAACCTACGAAAACCAACTGGCACTGAGTGATATGACCAATTCCAATAAGTTGGGTGAGGTGTTTTCTACGATCAAATCTATCCTTTTGATCACTTTTGGAATAGAGTTGGTGTCAGCCTTACTTATTTATTTCAGTTTGGATTCTTCATTTTTTCCTTCGGAGTCGAGGAAGATTTTCTTCGCGGTGTTTCATTCCATATCAGCATTTTGTAATGCGGGTTTTTCCACGCTTCCCAATGGGCTTTATGAGCTAGATTTCCGATTTAATTATTTTCTTCAAATCGTCATCATTTTAACTTTTGTCCTCGGAGGACTTGGTTTTCCGATTGTTGACAATATCATCCGTTTCCTTCGATACAAAGTCAGGACAGTTCTTTCATTTGGAAAATTTAAGGCTCCCCATCGTCCATGGGTGCTCAACCTCAATAGCCGAATTACCCTGATTACTACCATCAGTATATCGATAGTCGGGTTTTTGGCATTTTTTGCATTAGAATACAACAATACTATGGCCGAGCATCGGGGAATTGGCAAGGTCGTGACTGCGCTTTTTGGAGCGACTACACCTAGGACAGCTGGATTTAATACCATTGACATGTCTGCTATGCTTTTTCCTACTACCATGATTGTGTTTTTACTGATGTGGATCGGGGCTTCTCCGGCGTCTACAGGCGGCGGTATAAAGACCAGTACTTTTGCTATAGCCACGTTGAACATCTTTAGTCTAGCAAGAGGTAAAAGCAAAATCGAAGTTTACCGAAGAGAGATTGCTGACATTTCTGTTCGGAGAGCGTTTGCGACAATATCCCTTTCTTTGATCGTTATCGGATTTGGAATCGTGTTGATCTCGGTATTTGACGAGGATAAAAGTTTGATTCAGATTGGTTTCGAATGTTTTTCAGCCTTTAGTACTGTAGGTTTGAGTTTGGGGATTACTGCCAGTCTGTCTGAAGCCAGTAAACTTATATTGACAGTGATCATGTTTGTAGGTCGAGTCAGTATGCTTTCACTTATGATTGCGGTATTTAAAAAGGTGCGCTATAAAAATTACAGGTATCCTTCCGAGGAGATCGTCATCAACTGACCAGGAAAACTTAATGAACTTATGAATGCCCATGATAATAGCTTCTCACACAGGGGGATAATAATTTAGGGCATTCTCCCGATGAAAAATCGGGATAGTCTATCAGACAGGAATAAAAAAAATCAGATGAAATATATCATTGTAGGATTGGGGAATTTTGGATCCTCACTGGCTATGAAGCTGACAGCTTCAGGCAATGAAGTCATCGGGATAGATTCCCGGATGGAAAAGGTAGATCAGTATAAAGAGAAAATTTCCCACACGATCTGCATGAATGCCATGGATGAGTTTACGGTCACCGGGCTTCCACTTAGAGATACCGACGTGGTTATCGTCGCGATCGGAGAGGATCAAGGGGCAAACATCATGGCCACCGCACTTTTCAAAAATCAACAAGTCAAAAGACTCATCAGTCGAGCGATCAATCCGCTTCATGAGCGTGTTTTACACGCCTTGGGTGTAGATGAGATCGTTCACCCTGAAGAAGAAACAGCCGAAAGAATGGCTAAGAAGCTTTGTATCAAAAATGTGGTGGACTCTTTTGAGCTCAGCGAAGAGTTTAGTATTATTGAAGCTAAAGTTCCGGAAGAATATGTGGGGAAATCGATCAAGGAGATCGGCTTCCGCCAAAAGTTTAACCTGCTCGTCCTGACCACAATTAAGAAAGAGGAAGTGAAAAGCGTGTTGGGGAAAAGTGAGACTATGGAGCGGGTTCATGGTATTGCTACCCCAGAAATGGTACTCAAAGAGAACGAAATTTTGGTCTTGTTCGGCTCCAATCAGGATTTGGAGAAGTTTTTGAAAAAACGATTTTAACCAATTGATAATGATCCATTCTCTGGAAAATCTTGGGTTATTATTCTGACAGTTCTGTTTAGAAAGAGAACGTGACATTGCTGACCAGCCAAAACTTGTTGTCAACTGACTCCTTATTTGGTCCTGAGAATACTTCATCCTGAGAATGAAAATACCTGCTTTCCAGTCTCAGCAGGAGGTTAGGGGTAGGGGAAAAGTTGAGGCAAAGTCCGTTGCTGAATGCGCTGAATTTGGGAATTATAGTTTCTGATTTAATCTGAATGGCATTGGGATCGGAGAAATATTCCATACGCCCGGAAAGGGAAATTTTTTCAGTAAAAGTGTACCGTGCAATAAAGTTGGCTTGCCACCAAAAGACATGGGCGTTGAACTTATCAATTAGGTTGTTTTGAAATCCTCCATAAAGGCAGCTGGTGAAGTCCCATTTTCCGCTGTCATGTATCCAATAGAGGTCACTGAATGCTCTCAAGCGATCGTCAGGTCTGTTGGACGATCTTTCATCCCCGAAGTAAGTATTCCAGTTGAACAGGTTTTTGTCGTCCGGTCTATATTCCAGTTGGGTACCGATTGCTTTGCTTTTGTTTTGATCTTGTATTTGCTGCCAACCGTTGAGTAAATACAGGTAGGCCGTGAGTTTTTCGGAAAGGGGCATGGAAATCTTTGCTCCAGAGAGGTAATAAGGGACATACTCGGGTGCAAAGCTTCGCGTGTACATCAAGTGGTCGCGGCTGACCGCACTTTCGTTGGTGTAGGGGGAACCCAAAATTCCAAAATCTACCCAAATGTCCTTGGATTTGCTGATTCGATAGCCAACCGATGCTTCAACCAGATTTTTCAAAGAACCCTTTTCATTCGAATAGTTGGTATTCATGTAGGTTCCAAATCCTGGGACAAATCTGCCTCGAACACGGTCGGAAGCATACCTCACATCTAAAAGGGCTAAATTGATATTGGCCTCATTATGCCTGTTGGACGAAACAAAATAGGGGACATCGCCAGAAGTAGGGCTGCTGAAATCAAAGCCAAAATAGGCATCGATGTACGCGCCGATACTTAGGTTTCCCAGTTGCTCACCTGAGCTGGTGTTCATCAATCCAGAGTTGGTGACTTGAGCAAAAGCAGATACCCCAACCAAGAAAAAAAGTAGGAATAGAAAATGCCTCATGGGGACTAGCAGCTGGATTTAATCGAAAGGTCGGAGTAGAACGGATAAAATCCAAAAAGGCTTACTTCACCATTTTGAAATCTGTCTTGTTGAAAAACAAAAAAAGCCCTCAGAATTAAATCTGAGAGCTTTTGAGAAGTGGGCCCACTTGGAATCGAACCAAGCACCTACTGATTATGAGTCAGTTGCTCTAACCGAATGAGCTATAGGCCCAAATTTTCCCAATCAAGATTCCAACATGTTTTTTTTTAGAATCTCAAAAAACCGCGATTAAGGGCCTTCTGTAGCCTTTTACCTTGGTTTTGGGACTGCAATGTTACATATTTGAGTTCATATACACAACCTAAGTTCTCAATGAAAAATCTATCCGATGTTGACTTTTTGATCTTTGATCTGGGCAATGTGATTATTGATATTGACTATCAGCATTCCCTTAGGTTGATCAAATCCAAGGTACCGGCCCAGTTACATCCCCGAGTAGATCACTTTTATGTGACTGATTTTCATAAAGCTTATGAAAAAGGGTTGATCGATTCTCCCACTTTTCGAAATGAGGTAAGAAGCTACTTTGAGCAATCTTGGAGTGATCAGGAAGTAGATGAATTGTGGAATAGTCTTCTTGGAAAAATTCCTCCTTACCGGTTGGAGCTAGTGAAAAAATTACGGCAAACTCATCAGGTGGGAGTGCTTAGCAATACGAATGAAATTCATATTCAGGGAGTTTATGGACTTTTGAAGGAAGAATTTCAAGCGGATAGTTTTGATCCTTTTTTCGACCGGATCTTCTACAGCCATGAGATGGGCCTCGCCAAACCTGACGTTGCCATTTATGAAAAAATGGTGAATGAGCTTGGGACTTCTCCAGAGCGCGTGTTGTTTTTTGATGACCTATTGGCCAACGTAGAAGGGGCTAAAAAGATTGGGATTCATGCCGTACAAGTGACAGGGCCTCAGGTTTTACTTGACTATTTCAGCCATGTATAAGCCAAAGGAATACGCGATCCACCTTCTTTTATTTGTCCTGACAATCATCACCAGTACACTGGCGGGGGGAGAGTGGGTATATGGCAAACATGTCTTGGCAAGCGGAGAGTCTGCCTTGACTTGGGAGTATTTCTTTAAGTCCATGGCCTTCTCGATTCCGTTTATTGGGATTTTGTTAATTCATGAATTGGGTCATTTTTTCACCTCTCTTTATCACAAAGTTCGCTGCACACTTCCATTTTTTATTCCTGCTTGGTTGGGATTCATTGGTGCGCCCTCTATTGGTACGTTTGGTGCGATTATCCGGATGAAGGGCTTTGTCAACAGCCGAATCAAGTTTTTTGACATTGGCATTGCGGGTCCCTTGGCTGGTTTTGTGGTCGCGTTAGGGGTGTTGATTTATGGTTTTACCCATTTGCCTCCAGCTGATTACATCTATCAGATTCATCCAGAATATGCAGATCCTAATTTTCAAGGTTATGGAGAAGATGTGTTGGATTTCGAGTTGGGAGGAAATATACTTTTTTGGGCTTTGGGAGAAGTGTTTGCTGATCCAGACAGGCTTCCTGCCATGTCTGAAGTGATTCATTATCCGTTCCTGTTTGCGGGTTATTTGGCGCTCTTTTTTACAGCGCTCAATTTACTTCCCATAGGTCAATTGGATGGTGGGCACGTGATTTTTGGCTTGTTTCCAAAATGGAATCAGCAGATTTCGCTGATAGCTTACACGGCTTTTTTGGCTTATGCAGGTTTGGGATTGATTAGTCCTAACCAACCTGTGGCAGAGTCCATGATTCGAATTCCTCTCTATGTGGGATTTTTGTATATCTGCTATACCAAGTCGGGATTTTCTACCCAAAGTAAGCTGGCATTGGTGCTTACTATGGCAGCGGCGCAATATGCCTTGGTGTTTTGGCAGCCTACTTGGAAAGGGTATGAAGGCTGGTTGTTTTTTGGATTTTTGCTCGGTAGAGTCATGGGACTGAAGCATCCAGAAGTGGTGGATAACCGTACGCTGGATACCAAACGAAAAGTATTAGGTTGGCTAGCGATTGTGATTTTTGTGCTCTGCTTCTCTCCCCAGCCATTTATATTCAAGTAAAAAAAACCGGACTTCTGGGTTGAGGTCCGGTTTGAAGTGGCTTAGATTGCTCGATAAGCCATAATTCCTCCGAGTACGTTTCTGACCTTTGTGTAGCCTTTGGTTTCGAGAAACTTTTTGGCATTTCCACTTCTGGCACCCGAACGGCAGTGGATCACGATTTCCTCCTCTTTCATAGGGTCCAACTCGGCAAGGCGATGAGGAAGTTCGCCCAGCGGGATGTTGTCTGCACCCAAGTTGTCTTCTTCATATTCCCATTCTTCGCGTACATCGAGGAAGTGAAACTTCTCTCCACGCTCTAGTCTTTCTTTCAGTTCGCTTACGGTGATATCTTCCATATTAGTTTTTTACAAGAATTCTGACTGATTTGAGACCGGACGGGGTAAGTAGGTTCACTACATAGACTCCCGGTCTTTGACCTCTAAAATTAACGATTTCTCCTTGCTTGGTTTGTTCTCTGGGTAATAAAATCTCTCTTCCAAATGAATCCACTACTGTCAGATCACTAAATTCACCTTGGATTTGGAGTTCGTCAGTGACTGGGTTTGGAAATAAGCGATAGATGGTTTCAGGGAGCGCGTTATTTCCCCCCTCGAGGGATTTGGCTACATGCGGACGAATCATCAGTGCCCCTTTTACCTCTTTGTTTTGGACCCAACCCCCTCCTACATTGTAGTGGATTTTATCTCCCTGATCATTGATTTTGTCTAAGCCTATGTAGACAAAATCGTTGCTAAACTGCGTAAAGCCTACAAAAAACTCACCGGTGACCTGAATCGGTCTTTCAAGAGGAAAGTAGACCAATTCTTCTCCGGGATTTCTGGCAGGGATGATGGTTTCTTGAGAATAAATCGGTTTTTGGTCCAATGAAGACCAAACTACCAAATCGATGGCTTGATTTGCCTGAATTGGATTGGTGAAATAAATTGAGATACCCTTGAGAAAAATCTGCTCGGGAGTTGTGTAGGACACTGCCAACTGCCCCGATCGCTGATTGATTCCAGCCGCGTAATCAGCAGATCCATGGTCGTATGCGAAAAAATCTCGGATAGGGAATTTCGTGGTTACTTGATCATTAATACGATAATCTACGGATGAAAATCGTGTGGTATCACCTTGATTGACCTCAAAAAGGATTCCATCGCCTGTGGTAAGTTTGGTTTCAAATAGAATGTCAGATGGTGTACTAGGTAGATCAATTTCTGTAAATGTTCTGCTTAAAAAAGTCCTACGCTCCAAGGCATTTGGAACAGGATTAAACGGGGTATTTTCATTAATTGAAAGCAGAACTGTGCCTGAACTGTCCTTTGCTGAGATGGTGTATTCCATTGCTCGGAATCGGTTTTCCAGGTTTAAAAATTCGTTTTGCAAGGTTGTCCACTTTCCTGTTTGGTTTTTTGAAAGCAGCTCCCAGGGATAGGCCCCAAAACCATCAAGTCGTACAGCATTGGGTTTGGTAAGTGCTCTATCGGTGTAGCTAAGATTGGATTGGGATCGCTTGGTATTGAGGTAGACGTAATCTAAAAGCCAAGAATCAAAGGGGCCACTTTGTCGGCCGTTGGAAAAGAACCTGAACTGAAATGCCTGATGCTGCCATTCGGGCTTGATTTGGATTATTTCTTGTGCAAACGTGTTTCGGTCCAAATCGTCACCACCGTTTTTGGACCATATAGTTAACCAAACACCCTGAGGATCTAGAATTTGAAGTGAAATGCGGTCATTTTCATCAGGCAGTTCGGCATTTCCTCCTGCCTGCCAATAGAAGCTGATGTGGAGAGAACTTTTTTCTGTGGAGGGAATTGTACTAAGGTCAAAAGTCTTGCTGATGAGGTAATCACTTTCTCCTTGATCTCTCACTTGCTGAGAATAAGCCCGGCCATTTTGATCCACACCATTAAAGAGTACCATGCCGAGCGATGGAGGACGAATTCCGATGGTCTCTGTGTAGGATGCTCCTTCCACTTTCCACTTTAGGGTATCGAGTCCCTGAGAGAAGTCATCCCAAAATGGAATAGAGGCTGTAAATGAAATTCGCGATGCCGAGATTGTTTCAGCAGGAATAGGCTGAGGCACTCGATGTACTTGTCCAAACTCTACAAATTGGGCAAATCCTGATTGGCTTTGCGCCAGCAAAGTCAGGAAGAAACAAGCAAGTATAAAAAAGTGCCTTTTCAAGTCATTAGTTTTTAGCCACCCAAATATCAATTGGTTCACCTGTTCGGACTTCAATGCCCGAGGCAGGAGATTGGAGGTATACTTTACCTGTAGCTACAGAGTCAGTACTGTTGTAGTTTTTTCTGCCGATTCGTAATCCTGAACCCAAAATCAAGAATTCAGCGTCTTCTTCATCCATACCGATTAAGCTTGGGACCAAAAGCATTTGATTGCCATCACCGTCACCGACTACAAGATCGATTTTTGAGCCCTTTGGTACCTCAAAACCTTCCCGTATGGTTACACCTTTGTACCGTTGTTCCAGTACGACATTGATCCCGATATCTGGTACATAAATGATATCACCTCGCTCCAAACCTAAGTTGGATAGCATCTCTTGGGCATTTTTCAAGAGCATATTTTCCATATTTGGCATTTTGATTATGGGTGCGTTTCGGGCATTGAGTGTCAAGTAGACCTTTCTGCCGCTTTTTACCTGTGAATTGGCAGCAGGGATTTGTTTAAGGATACCTAAAGGAGGCTGTTCAGTACTAAATCCTGAATCCGGAGAAACTTCGTATTGTAGGTTGGAAGATTCCAAGAGATTGATGGCTTCTTCATAAGCATAGCCTGATAAATCCGGCACGGATACAGTTTCGCCATGATTGGTGTAAAGAGGGAGGTAAACTTTCAAAAATAAAAAGCCTAGGAAAATAGAAATCCCAAAGATGATGGCTAAGTTGATCAGTATCTTTTTCAGATTGTAAGAGAGTGGATTCATCTAGTAAATGATTCAAGCTAAGATAAGCCGTAATTTTTATCAAACTGCTGTAAAGTTGGCAAAAACCGATTAAACCCGTTACAAAAAATAAGCCGAAGCGTGGGCTTCGGCTTTAATTTTGGTCAATTGACTACCAACCGTTTGATTTCCTGAAGTGTTGGGCTGTTGATTTTAAGAATGTAAAGTCCAGGACTAAACATCTCTCTTGTAAATGTATAAGTCTGGTTCAAGGTATTGGGAAAACCTAGTTCCTGTACCAATGCACCGGTCGAAGAAATAATTTGCATCGTCACAGTCTCTCTTCTCTGGAGATTAAATGCGACATTGAAATAGTCCGAAGCTGGATTAGGGTAGATGATGGTACTTCCTTCTGACGGAATGACTGGTTCTGGATTTGCACTTAAAAACAGCTCAAGATTATCTAAGTACACCGGGGGATTTGGAGTGCCCACGACATCCAAGGCAAACGCCAATCTCACATTGGTTTTTCCTTCGCCTGCGTATTCAGTTAGGTTTACGTACTTTCTTTCGTAATCACTTGCATTGTTAGGATTTGCCTCACCGACATTTACTGTGGACAAATTTGCACCAGAAGCCGACCAAATCACTCTGTAATCTGTGCCTCCATTAGTACTTGCCAATAAATACAGTGTGGTGGCTGGATTCATTACCCCTGCTGCAATATCGAAGAAAACACTAGCCTGCCTGCTTATAGACAAATTGAAGGTAGGCGTTCCTAGCCAGTAAGTGTTACCATCTTGACCACCCTGTAGCCTTGCCACATTGTTGGTGCCTGTTCCTGAGGATACCGGAGTTACCTGCCACGCTGTTAGGTCATTTTCCGGATTGACAGTAAGCCATGGTGAGAGGTCTCCGCTAGAGGAGAAGCGTTGTCTCCAAGGGACTTCTGTAGGAGCAGGGTTTTCAATGTTGAAATACCTCAACAAAGGAGCAACAGCTGAATTCTGATCGAAATTTGGTTCCGATACTCCAAATTGAAGGCTGTTTTTCCCGTCTATTGTGGAATTATTTATGCTTAAATCAACTGTATCACCGGGTGCAATAGAAGCTCCTGAACCAATAAATACCCTATTACCAGAGTTATTTGTATTTCTTGTAAAAAGGAATCTGGATACTGGAAGATTTCCGGTATTAATTACTCGCACTATTTCGGACTCATGGGAGCCACTGCTGATAGGTGTCGGAGAGATAACTCCATCTACTTTCAATTCGTACTTGAATTGCTCTTGAGGCAAGATTCGTATGTTTTTGATGTAGAAGTTGTTGCCATAGGCATTTTTGGAAATAAATGCTACTCTGATTTTTCCTAGGTCTTTGAATTTATTTAGATTAACCAGTTCGGTTCGGAATTGAGTGGCACTCGTAGGAATAAACTCATCCAAAGTCGGTGTTGAGGTTTGTAGTCTTGTGCCGCTTTTTTGGTAGGGGGGAGTGATTATGTCAAAGTCAGAAGAACACTCCGGAGCCACAGCAATCATCAACTCATCCTGGAACCCATTTTGGTTATAAGGTCCGTGTGCCATTTCAAATACCAACTGTGCATTTGGGAATTGGTTGAGATCGATTTGAGGTGAAATAAAATAATCAAGCTGACCTTGAGCCTCGTACTCGTAATGTCTCATGTAGATTGCCGATTGGGCCACTCCGTCTACTGTAATGGATGTTCTTTCCCAAGTGAGCGATTGATCCGGATTACTTACGATCCATTGAGCTGGAAAGGTGGCGAGATTGTAAGTAAATGGAAGTGACAACTGACCTTGTTGCACTGGTTTTGAGATTTGCGTGTTGTTTACCGCATTTTGGTCTGCCGCATCGTTTACTTGTACAATGGTAAACTGAAACTCATTGACTTCTTCGGATGCTATGATTGATGAGAAAGGCAATAAAGCTGACTGGCCTGTCTGTAAATTGAGTTCAAATCTTTTGCTTTCAACTAGTTGGCCATTTCTCTTAAACTCTATTCTTGCAGAATTGATAACGGAGATGCCAGTATTTTGAACTTCCACTGAGGGAGTGATAGTTGGTTCGCAGATGGCATCACTTGGCTGAATGATTTTTCTCAAAGACAAATCCCTATCCGACAAAACAGGATCTTTAGTCGCTCTGTTATTCACTAAAGTGGATCTTCTAGGACTGTTTGCAAGTACTACATCAAAACGCTCCACTTGTCCTCTGGTGAATAGGTTCATACATGGATCAGGCGTGTAGTCCATGTAATTTTGAATCATGTTGTTATTACCGCAGGAGAATTTGCTTGCACTTGCGTTACAAACGGTGTTTGAAGCATCCTGTTCAGGTGTATCCAATACAAAATCATCCACTCCACATCCACCATCTCCCCAAATGTGTCTCAACCCCAAATAGTGCCCAACTTCATGGGTTGCAGTTCTACCCCTAGAAGAAGCAGTAGCACTTCCTCCCATACCCAAAAATCTGTAATCGATGGTGACACCATCCGAAATGACTGGAAACGGAGTGAAATTAAGTCCCGGTAAGTTTGAAACCGGAAAAGAAGCATAGCCGATAAATGGGGAAGTCAATGGCACTACCCACATATTCATGTATTCTTCAGGGTTCCATTGGATCAATTGTCCAATAAGAGTGGCATCATCCGGAGAGTAAATACTCTTGGGACCTTGTGTGCGGGTGATCCCGGAGGTAGGTAGTCCATTTGGATCTTGTTTGGCGAGGACAAATTCAATGTTGGCATCTGCTGCTACGGGTTGGAATTCTCCCGGAGTCCTGTTGGCATCTTCATTCTTTCTTCTAAAATCCTCGTTAAGAATCCTGATTTGCTCCAGGATCTGAGAGTCTGGTATGTTTGTGCCGACTCCCACTGCTGTTCCGGAGTGGATCACATGCACTACCACAGGGATTACTCTAGGTCCTTCTTGGACTTTTGCGATTTGAGGAATACTTCTTTTGGATTCGATTTTACGAGTCATCCAATCTTCAAAAAATGCTTTGGTGCCAAAAACTCCCAATTCTTTTTCCAATTGGGCTTCCAACACAGTATGTGCACATTTTTCAGTATGTGCATGACTGGAGGAGGAGCCTAGGGAGGTGCCAAAGTCCTGTAACTTTATCGATTGGCCAATTGCTATTGAGCAAACAGAAAATAATCCCCCGATCAGAAGAGGGAATATTTTAAAAATCTGGAATCTTTTTTTCATTTAACAGTATAGATCAGGCCATGGAAAGATTCACTGCTTCTACGCGAGTGATCTCGGGGATGGCTCTTTTTATGGCTTCTTCTACTCCTGCTTTGAGTGTCATGGAGGACATGGGACACGATCCGCAATTTCCCATCATTTCGATTTTCAATACGTAATCGTCTGTTAATTCTACTATTCGAACATTGCCACCGTCAGCTTCCAAATAAGGTCTGATTGTATCTAAGGCAAATTCAATTTTCTCTTTCAATCCAGATTCCATGCGTTGTATTATGCTTTTATTTCTACTATTTCGGTTTTTTCAATAGAGGCATTTCTGATCGCAATCTGTCGTGCCACTTCTTCTGCCAAAGTCATGTACGCCTCTTTGGTAAGTCCATTTTTTAACACTGCCGGATAGCCGGTATCACCACTTTCTCTGATGCTCTGGATAATTGGGACTTCTCCCAAAAACGGAACTTGGTACTTTTCAGCCAATTTTCTTCCGCCTTCCTTGCCAAACAAATAGTATTTGTTTTCAGGTAGCTCTTCAGGCGTAAAATAAGCCATATTTTCTATAACACCTAAGATGGGGACATTAATTTGAGGCTGGCGAAACATAGATAATCCCTTGTTGGCATCTGCCAAAGCCACTTTTTGAGGTGTAGTCACTATCACTGCACCCGTTACCGGTACAGTCTGCACCATAGTCAAATGGATATCTGAGGTTCCGGGAGGTAAGTCTATCAACAAATAGTCTAGCTCTCCCCATTCTACGTCTGAAATAAACTGTCTCAATGCAGAGCTCGCCATTGGGCCTCTCCATACCACAGCACTGTCTGTCGGAGTCAAAAAGCCAATAGACATCATTTTTACTCCGTATTGAGTGACAGGTATGATTATATTCTTTTCACCTACTTTTTTTACTGCCGGCTGTTCTCCTTCCACATTAAACATGGTAGGGATAGAGGGGCCTGAGATATCTGCATCGATCAAACCAACTTTTGCTCCTAGCTGGGCCAAGGCAACGGCTAGATTCACAGATGTGGTAGACTTGCCCACGCCTCCTTTGCCTGAGGCAATCGCTACAATATTCTTTACATCCGGGAGTATTGGTGCAGCATCTCGAACAGTCGTGACTTGAGAAGTCATGAAAATATCCCACTTCCAGTCCCTCCCAAAATCTTCCTCCAATGCTTCAATACAGTTGTTTTTGATCACCTCTTTAAGCGGGCAGGCAGGTGTGGTTAAGACTACTTTAAAGCTGACAGTTTTGCCTTCGATATGGATAGATTGAATCATTCCCAACGAGACCAAATCCCTTTTAATATCAGGGTCCTGAACACGAGAGAGTGATTTTTTTATTAATTCCTCAGTCAATTGCATGGGTGGATTAAATTTTTCGCAAGGTAGGTCAAGAATGCCGCTTTGAAAAACCCGCGGCCAGGACAAATGTGAAACTTCCTAAAATGTCAAATAGTTCTGTGAATCCTTCTTCTTCCTTTTGTCAATTCTGAGCTTAACTTTGTTGTTTACCTACCTTCCATGAGTGTAAGCAAGCTGACAAGTGATAAAGTAAAAGAACGCGCGGACATCGTCGAGGTGGTAGGGGACTACGTCCAGCTCAAAAAAAAAGGGCAAAACATGTGGGCTTGCTGCCCTTTTCATGGTGAAAAAACGCCTTCCTTCTCCATTTCTCCCAATAAGCAGATTTACAAATGCTTCGGCTGTGGCAAAGCTGGTGATCCGATCCAGTTTGTGATGGATATTGAGGGAATCGGTTTTCAGGAAGCTATTAGACACCTTGCGGGAAAATATGGCATAGAGGTAGAAGAAGATGAAACTCGAACTCCTGAGCAGAACTTGGAGCAAAATGAACGGGAAAGTCTCTTTATCGCACTCAATTTTGCCAAGGACTTTTTTGTCAAAAATTTGGATACCCAAGAAGGTAAATCCATTGGGGGCAGTTATTTCAAAGAGCGGGGTTTTAGTCCTCAGATCATCAAAAAGTTCGATCTAGGCTATGCTTTAGATGGCTGGGATCATTTGTTGAAAGCAGCCAAATCAGCAGGATTTCAAGAAGAAATTTTACTAAAAGCAGGATTGATTCTTCAAAAAGAAGGTGATCCTGAAAGGATGTACGATCGGTTTAGAAACCGAGTCACATTTACTATTCACAACATCAGTGGTAAACCGATTGGCTTTGGTGCCCGAATCCTCACGAAGGATAAGAATCAGCCCAAATACATCAATTCTCCGGAGACGCCGATTTATCACAAAAGTGATGTGCTTTATGGGATTTTTCAGGCGAAAAAGGCTATTCGGGATTATGACAACTGTTTTTTGGTCGAAGGCTATACGGATGTCATATCCATGCACCTATCAGGCATCGAGAATGTGGTCGCTTCCTCGGGAACTTCCTTGACAGAAGGTCAAATCAAACTGATAAAGCGCTTTACCAATCAGGTCACTGTGCTTTATGATGGGGATAATGCCGGTATCAAAGCTTCTTTGAGGGGTATTGACCTGCTTTTAGAGGGTGGACTTAATGTGAAAGCAGTCGTGTTTCCAGACGGAGAAGATCCGGATAGTTTTTCCAGAAAAGTAGGGTCACAGGCCTTTCAGGATTATCTCAAGGCCAACAGCCGAGATTTTATCGGTTTCAAAATTAGCTTATACCGTGAGGAAATCTCCAAAGATCCCATCCGAAAGGCAGAGGTCATCCGTGAGGTAGTGCAGAGTATCGGCAAGATTCCTGATCCGATTATCCGATCGGTTTACACCAAAGAAGCATCGGGATTATTAGAGATCGAGGAGGGTATTTTGCTTTCGGAATTGAACAAGAATCTGGTCAAAACCCAAAAAGATCAATTCCAGAAAGCCAAAGAGGAGAAAGAGGCTGAAGAGCAGTTGGAAGAATTGATTCCGACACAGGTTGAAATCTCGTCAGAAGAGACACTTTCTCTACAGGAGAAGGAAACCATTCGACTCCTGATTAATTATGGATGGCAAAAACTCGGTCATGAAGACCTGCATCTTTGTCAATACCTGCTGTCTGAGACAGAAGGGATTGCTTTTCAGACTCCGATCTATCAGAAGATTTTAACACTTTATCGAAATGCACTGAGTAAAGGAGAAATCCCCACTCATGATTATTTTATTTCCCAACAAGACGCGGAAGTAAAGCAAGTAGTCATTGATATGATTACCCCACGTCATGAGATTTCTACCCATTGGCACGAGCGGCATCAGATTTTCATTACTACTGAAGCAGATGATTTGGCTCAAACCGCCTTTAAATCCATTCTTAGGCTAAAAAGAAGACTGGTTCAAAAAATGATGGAGGAGGCCAAGCAAAAAATCAAATCCGCTGAAACTGAAAAGCTCGAAATAGAGAAAGTCTTTGAGCTTCAGCAGGTTTATTTTGAGCTGAAAAAAGTCCAGCTTGAAATCGACAAGGAGCTTGGTATTGTGATTGGATAAAAACCAAACTTTCTTTGGTCACATCCTGTTTTACATCTCAAAGAGGCTAACTTTGCTTCATTAAATCCCTTACTCAACTTAATTCCTGTGGAAAATTATCAGTTAGATCCCATCGAAGACGCTATTGAAGCCATCAAAAACGGGGAGGTGATCATCGTAGTAGATGATGAAGACCGAGAAAATGAGGGTGATTTCGTTTGCGCTGCCGAAAAGGTGACTCCTGAGATCATCAACTTTATGGCGACCCACGGCAGAGGACTGATCTGTGCTCCGCTTATCGAAGACCGCTGTGACCATCTTGGACTGGAATTGATGGTAGGTAATAACACAGCAGCTTTTGAGACGCCGTTTACCGTTTCTGTAGATTTGATCGGGCATGGATGTACCACGGGTATTTCTGCTTCAGACCGTGCCAAGACAATCAAGGCATTGGTGGATGATTCGATTCATCCAAGTGAATTAGGCAAGCCGGGACATATTTTTCCATTAAAAGCTAAGCGTGGAGGGGTAATTCGAAGAGCAGGTCACACAGAAGCCGCAATAGATTTTTCTAGGTTGGCCGGATTGCAGCCTGCAGGTGTCTTAGTGGAAATCATGAATGAGGATGGTACCATGGCCCGATTGGATGATTTGATCAAGGTCCGTGAACGCTTCAATCTCAAACTTGTATCCATCAAAGACCTTATCGCTTACCGACTGAAAAATGAATCCCTGATCAAGCGTGAAATCGGAGTGGAAATGCCCACCACTTGGGGAAATTTTGATTTGATCGCTTTCAGGCAAACAAACACCCAAGAGATTCACATGGCTTTGATCAAGGGCACGTGGGAAAAAGATGAGCCTGTTTTGGTCAGGGTACATTCTTCCTGTGTGACAGGAGATATCTTCGGTTCCTGCCGTTGTGATTGTGGCCCTCAGCTTCATGCTGCTATGGAAATGGTTGAAAAAGCAGGAAAAGGAGTGGTCCTATACATGAATCAAGAGGGTAGGGGCATCGGTTTGATCAATAAGCTCAAGGCTTACAAACTTCAGGAGCAGGGAATGGATACGGTTCAGGCTAATTTGGCTCTTGGTCTACCTATGGATGGCAGGGATTACGGAGTAGGAGCTCAGATTTTGAGAGATCTAGAGATTTCGAAAATCCGCCTTATATCCAACAATCCACAAAAAAGAGTGGGATTACTTGGATACGGGTTAGAGATTGTAGAGCAGCTGGCTATTGAGATCCAACCTAATCCTCACAATGAAAACTACCTCAAAACAAAGCGTGACAAAATGGGACACACCATTTTGAAGTAAGATTGAGCTGAAATTTTGAATCTTTAACGTAGCAAGAATTAACCCGCGAGCGTTAAGGTCGTATATGAAGTACTTAATTGACATTTATGAAAAAAGCCTCGCTTAGCGTCATTCTAACCTTATTGAGCTTGGTTACAGTCATTGCTCAAAATCAACAGTTTCCATCGCAAGTTTGGCACAAAGGAAATATTTTCCTTACGGACGGTACCTCCTTTAGCGGTGAGTTGAAGTATGATATGGACAACAATCTGGTTCAGCTCCAGACAGGTTCTGTTACGACATTTACTGCCTCCAACGTGGTGAGTTTTGATATTTATGATGAGACTTATGGAGGAATAAGGAAGTTTTATAGCCTTCCTTATTCTTTGAATGGAGACTATGAAACTCCAATTTTTTTCGAGGTACTTACACAAGGCGATAATATTGCCCTGTTATGCCGAGAGTACATTGCGACTGATACCCGCGGGATGAATAATTGGGGAGCGATGGGAATGGGAATGGGAATGGGTATGAATCCATTTTGGGGTCCTCCCAATTTTACCGGTTACCGTTTGGCTTTCAATTATTATTTCCTTAAAAATGGAAGGCTTGAAAAATACAGTCTCAAAAAGAAGGACCTCTTCTCCATGCTTCCGGGATACGATGACGAAATCGATCTCTTTATGAGAAAAAATCGATTGGAGCATGACAAGCGAGGTGATTTACTTCGAATCACCGCATACTATAACGAATTACAGAATTAACACCCCATGTCAACACCATTGATCCTCGTCTCCAACGATGACGGCATTACCTCCAAAGGTATTCGAGTACTGGTATCGGTTATGAAAAAGCTTGGCGAGGTAGTCGTAGTTGCACCGGACAGCCCGCAATCGGGCATGGGGCACGCCATCACTATCGGAGAGACATTGAGACTTTATGAAGAGGATATTTTTGAGGATGTCCTTGCCTACAAATCTAGCGGTACTCCAGCGGATTGCGTCAAACTGGCAAAGCACTATGTCCTCAAAGACCGCACCCCTGACCTTGTAGTAAGCGGTATTAATCATGGTTCTAATACTTCTATATCAGTGCTGTATTCGGGGACCATGTCAGCTGCGATAGAGGGTGCTTTGGAAGGTTATCCCTCAATTGGATTCAGCTTGTGTGATTTTTCTTCGAAGGCGGATTTTTCTCATGTAGAAGAATGGGTGGAAAAAATCGCAAAGCAGGTACTAGAAAGGGGAATTGCCAAAGGAGTAGCCTTGAATGTGAATTTTCCGCCAAAAAGAAATGAACCCATAAAAGGAATTAAAATCTGCCGTCAGGCGGATGCAAAGTGGCAAGAGGAATTTGCTGTCAGATACGACCCCACGGGAAGGAAGTATTTTTGGATGGCGGGAAACTTTGTGAATTTTGACAAAGGAGAGGACAATGATGAATGGGCCATCGCCAACAACTACATTTCCATCGTTCCATGTCAGTATGACCTTACGGCTTATCATGCCATTTCCCAAATTAACAAAGAGTGGGATTGGGATCAACTAGGCTGATTGTCTGAAACGATTACATCACGCATTTGAACTGTCACTTGGTTTGCCCTTAGTCCCGCAAATAATTAATTGGGTCTTTTTGCCGATTACATGAATTTTTCAGAATCAGCTAAAATGACAGATAAATCAAATTTTAATAAAATATTGACACTAAACGTGTTAATTTGATTTATAAAGGTAGATTTTGTGATTAATTTGCAATAAATACTATTTCAAAAAAGACCTGTGCTACAGCGCTTTCTGCAACTCTTTTTGTTTTTTCTTCCGATGATATCCTTTGCCAATCCGGTGCAGGTAAATCAGGATAGTTTGGAAGTAGTTCTGTCTGGCAAAATTGGTAAGGAAAGACTTACCATGCTTAATGAAATCTCAACGCAGGTAAGAGAATCAAACCAGAAAATTGCGTTTAATTATTCAAAAGAAGCTGATTCTCTAGCCACGATTTTGAGTGATACCTCTGCCAAAAGCAGAGCATTGGAAAACATCGGATGGATCTACTATCGGCAAGGCAATTGGCAAAAGTCCTTTGAATACTCGAGTGAGGCCTATCGTCTGGCGATAGCAGTCGGAGATAAACTCCAGGCAGCAAGATTGATGAATAATTTGGGGGCTCTTTATTATGAGCAAATGAATTATGAAAAAGCCATTGAGCACTTCAGAAAAGGATATGAGCTTGCCACAGAGATAAATGACCTTTATACCCGAATCAGAAGCTTGAATAATGTAGCCCTCAATTTCACGCACACCGGAAATTTAGATTCAGCTTTATTTTTTGCAAAAACAGCAATCAGATTAAACGAAGAGGCAGGTTCCCCCTATTTGACATCTTTTGGTCACCGGATAATAGGTGATGTGTTTTTGGCAAAAGGTAATTACGATACCGCGCAGGTTATTTTTTCCAAATCTTTAGAATTGGCAAGGACTCAGAGAGTTAAATCTTTCGAAGCGGGAGTACTTCACCGTTTAGGAAATGCCTATCTATTGGGGGGCAAAATCAGCCAAGCAAAAGAGGTCCTTTCCTATTCAGTGGAATTCTGTGAGCAAGAGGGATTCTTGGATGAGCTCTCCAAGAGTCATAAATACCTCTCCAAGGTCTATGAAAAAGAAGGTAACGTTCAAAAAGCCTTTTCTCATCTCCAAAGTCATCAGATTTACAATGATTCTCTTGTAAATAAATCAAACAGGGATAGATTAAGTCTGTTGCAAGGGATGTTTGAAGAAAATTTAGAAAAGTCAGAACTCGCACTTCTTAAAGTTCAAAATGAAAATCAGGCTTTTCGATTAGAAAGTTCAAAAAGAAACATCCTTATTCTTTCGTTATGCTTGGCAGTGATTGCCATTTTATTGATCAGAATGTACTTTCTGAACGTGAGTGTTTCTAAGACTAACGAGGTTTTGGTTTTGAAACAAAAAAGGATTGAAGAGCAAAATCAGGCTTTGGAGTCACAATCCGCCGAGCTGACTGAAATCAATGAGACTAAAAACAAACTGTTTTCTATTCTTGGTCATGATCTTCGCGGACCTGTCGGTCAGGTTAAATCAGTGGTAGATCTATTGACAAAAAGTCAATTGGATCAAGTTGAATTTGAGACCCTTATCACCACACTCAAAAAGGATATTGACTCTGTCAATTTCACTCTCAACAACACGCTTCAGTGGTCAATGTCTCAATTAGGAGGTTTTAAGGTCAAAGCTGCCGAATTTAACCTTAGGCATACAATCGATAACTCACTCAAGTTGCTTGAGTCTTCATTTAAAGAAAAAAGTCTTGGAGTAGTCAATAAGCTTGATGAGGAAGTCGTTGTATTTGCTGATCCAGATCTTATTGAGGTGGCAGTGCGCAATATTCTTAACAATGCGGCTAAGTTTTCATACGCAGGTAGTTTTATTTCTATTTTCTGCGAAAAAACAAATGATCACGTTCACATGTGTATCGAAGATCAAGGAGTGGGAATGTCCGAAGATCAAATCAAGACTATCCTTGCAGATTCCTATTCCATTACAAAGTCAAAACTAGGAACATTAAAAGAAAAAGGTTCAGGACTAGGATTGCAGCTCACCAAAGAATTTGTCCGGAAAAATGGCGGAGAAGTATTCATTGAAAGCAGAGTAGGAGTCGGTACAACCTTTTGTATCCAGTTGCCATGTAAGCCATTAATTATCGACTCGGAGGCGCCCCAACTCCAAAAAGTCAGCAAATTCCAAGTCACCTCCTAGAATTTTCAAATCTTTCATTTTCTGAATTGAATCCTCTAAAACAGATTTTGAGATTACAGGTTCAGTACACCAAATGGTCTGTGTGAGCCACTGCGTCACATCGTTAGGATTGAGCTGATATTCTAAAGCCAAAAGGTCGGCTAGATTTTCAGATTGCGACAGGTCGTGAGAAAGTCGATAAATCTCATTTCTCAGATCAAAAATCACTTCTCCAAACTCTGAAAGTGCCGATTCTGAAGCAACCATTACAAAGCAAGGCCAAGGGCTTGGGATTTCTCCGATTCTTCTCATGCTGCCTTTTTCCACCATGGGTGCCGTGGTGTATTTCTCCCAAAGAAAAATCCCCTTACTCCCTGAGTCCATGGCTTTTTCGGCGCCTTCCATGTTGCCTACCAGTTCATAGGTAAGGGATGAAACATCCCAGTTTTCTCTTTTCGCCAAAACCATCGCCATCAGATGCGATCCCGAACCCATTCGACTGACCAAGACTTTCTTTTCCTCCAACTCAGAAAGAGAGGTAACTCCACTGTTTTGCCCCACATGAATTCCCCAGATCAATGGGGAAGTCACATGGAAACCGATCATTTTGGAAGGGTTTCCTGCTTCAAAATCCTTCAGGAAGCTTTCTGTAAGTAAAATTGCAATGTCAGTGTCACCATTTCGAAGATCCAAGTTCATTTGACCCGAACCTCTGGACTCTTCTTTCCACTCGATCGTGATGCCTTGTTTTAAAAAAGGTTGTTTCTCAAAAAGCAAGCGAAACGGATAATTGAAATGCTCAGGTACTCCCGTGATGCGAATGGTTTTCATCGAGTTGAATTTTCTGTAAAAGTAAAAAGCCGAAGTGATTTCACTTCGGCTTTTCGGAAGAAGGCAGACAAATCAGTCGTGAGTGGCTTTTCGATCTGTAACCAGTAGGTTGGATAATCCAGCCAAGATTAATAAGGTGCCAGCTAAGAGCATGGTGTTGATTACTGCTTCGCCAAAGAGGAGTTTGTATAGAAAATTGACACCTCCTAGTGCAGCTACAATCTGTGGAATCACAATAAACATGTTGAAAATTCCCATGTAGACTCCCATCTTTTTGGGTTCGACAGAACCAGAAAGCATGGCGTAAGGCATGGAAAGAATACTTGCCCAAGCTATACCCACCAGAGAAAAGCACAAATGAAGCATCCAAGGCTCAGTGATAAAGTAGATCAGGATAAACCCGAAGCCACCTGCAATCAAACTGACAAGGTGAAGGAGTTTTCGGTTGATTTTGATTTTGGAAGCGACAAAGGAAAGTATCAGCGCATAGATCATCGAAACCAAACCGTAGGTACCCAAGTAATTACCCACGCTATCTGCCGCATTGTTGTAGGCTTCAGAGGTGGTGTCGGTTGCTCCGAAAATATGCTCGGTAATCGCTGGAGTAGCGAAACTCCACATGGTGAAAAAAGCAAACCAAGAGAAAAACTGCACCAATCCTAGCTGCATCATCACTTTGGGCATGGACGAGATGTTTTTTACGATTTCTTCAAAACCGCTGAAAAAACCCTTTTTGGCCGCTTTTTCCCGCTCAAATTCTTCCATATCCTCAGGAGGATACTCATCAGTGGTCAAGATGGTGTAAAGGATCGAAGAAAATAAAACCAAAGCACCGATGCCGAATGCATATTTGACAGAATCTGGAACAACTCCTTCAGCAGCCGTATTCGGTACGCCTAGTTGTGTCATTAGCCAGGGTAAATTAGAAGCTATCCAAGTCCCGATCCCGATGATGAGTGTCTGTACCACGAATCCGTAAGAACGCTGCGAGTCGGGAAGCTTGTCAGCTACCAAAGCCCTGAAGGGTTCCATGGAGATATTGATCGAGGCATCCAAAATCCAAAGTGCTCCGGCAGCCATCCAAAGGGCAGAAGAGTAAGGGGCAAAAAACAAAGCCACAGTACTCAGGACAGCACCGATAAAGAAGAAAGGCTTTCTCCTTCCAAACTTGGGATGCCAGGTTCTGTCACTGAGGTAGCCTACAATTGGTTGAACCAGCAAGCCGGTGAGTGGGGCAGCAATCCACAAGAAAGGGATGGCATCCTTATCAGCCCCGAGTGTCTGAAAGATTCTGGACATGAATCCGCCTTGCAAGGCAAATCCAAATTGAATTCCCAGAAATCCGAAACTCATGTTCCAGATCTGCCAGAAACTCAACGTTTTTTTTTCTTGGGTCATTTTTGGGGGGGTAGTGGGTAGGTAAAGGGTTTAAATCAGTCCGCTGATGATGATCTCTTCTGATGCGTATGGGAGGTCAATTACCTTAAGATTTGAGATTTCGAAATAAGGATGATTGTGCTCAGGAAGTGGATCAAACTCGGTCAATCTCTCCAAAAATGCATAGTTGCTGGTTTGGAGCGCTACTTTCTCCCCATTCACCTGAATGGAATCAGATCCAAAACTATGGAGAAACAATCGGATGGTCTGGAAATCACTTCTTCTGGAACCTGTCGCTTCCTCTAAAATTAGAGTTTGCTGCTCGGGTTTGTAGTGAATTTTGCGCTGGTGAAAATCTCCATCAAGGTAGTTTAAGCCCTCTCCTGCATCTTCGTAATGTACATATTCTGATCCGGACTGCCCTTGGTATACGTGGATACTTAGGATGCCATCAGATTTCTCTTCGGTATGAATCACGTCAGACTGCATGGTGAAAATCTGCCCACCTTTCACATATATAGGAAGGTAATTCAGCGGACAGTCTTGGTAGATCACCTGATTGCCTTGATATTTTTGATCTGAGAAGAGGTAGTACCATTCGCCCTGCGGGAGGTACACTTTGGTGATTTCTTTGTGGCTTTCCACTGGAGCTACCAAGAAGGCGTCGCAAAACAGGTATTCGTTTTGGAAGGCACTTTGGTAGATCATCTCGTCATGAGGATATGCTACTGCCAATGAAGCAGAGATGGGTAGACCTGTAGTCGAGCTCGAGTAAAACTTGCTGTATAGGGTAGGCAAAAGCCTATACCTCAGCTTCATATAGTTTCTGCTGATTTCCTCTACCTCTTCCCCAAAAGCCCAAGGCTCGGCATCATTGCTGTTGATCATGGAGTGAGCACGGTAGAATGGGGCAAAGGCTCCAATACTCATCCAGCGGGCAAAAAGGCTTTTGCTGGCCTCACCGGCAAATCCCCCCACATCATACCCTGCAAATGAAACACCACTCAATCCGAGAGAATTAACCAATCGGATTCCCGCCATCATGTGCTCCTCAGAAGCAACATTATCCCCCGTCCAAGCTGCGGCATAGCGCTGAATTCCTGCAAATCCTGACCGAGTCAGAACAAATGGTCTCTTTTCTGGATTTTGAAACGCTGAACCTTCCTGCGCACTTCGCGCCATCTGCATCCCGTAAATGTTTCGAGCCTTTCTATGCGAAGCTCCTTCTCCTTCGTAGTCAAACTCGATAAGGTTTGGAGTAAACTGTCCCCAAGAGGCAGGCTCGTTCATATCTGTCCAAAAACCATCCACTCCAGCATCAGTGTAGAAGGCCATTTTCTCGGCCCACCAAGTTCGGGTTTCAGGATTGGTGAAGTCAGGAAAGGCGCACCAACCCGGCCAAACTTGTGCCTCATAGGTTTTTCCATCCGGGTAGTTGACAAAAAGGCCGTTATCTAAACCTTCCTCGTATGGGTGATAGCCCTTTTGGGTTTTGATTCCTGGATCCATGATCACCACCACTTTGAAGCCCTTTTCTTTCAGTCTCGCAATCATTGCTTTTGGATCAGGGAATTTTTCTCCGTCAAAGGTGAATACCTTATAAGCCTCCATGTGGTGGATGTCGAGGTAAATCACATCGGCAGGCATCTTTTTATCGCGAAAACCCTGAGCTACGGCTTGGACTTCTGATTCGGGATAGTAGGAATAGCGGCATTGCTGAAAGCCAAGCGCCCATTTTGGGGGCATTTGCATTCGGCCGGTCAGCCAAGTATAAGCTGAAATAATCTCTGCTACAGAAGGCTGATGGATAAAGTAGTAATCCATGTCACCATCCTCGGCACTGTAGTAAATAAATCGGTTGGTGGAGGCGCCAAAGTTGAAAACAGTCTTGTGGGTATTGTCCAAGAAAATCCCGTATGCACCTTGATCGTGGACACCGAGGTAAAAGGGAATGCTCATGTAAAGCGGATCGTCACCGACACCGTAAGCGAAGTAATCGGTGTTCCAGTTGGTATACGCTTTTCCAAATCGGTCGAGGTTCCCCGTCTTTTCTCCAAGGCCCAGAAACTTTTCATTTACCTGGACTTCCTTGTAGTTACTTACTTCCGAGCCTATCCAAGAGATACCTAGGCTGTCGTCTTGGTTTAGTAATTTTCCGGCATGATCATAAAATGTGAGTCGAAAAGAGGCTAAATCTATCTCCAATCGTAAGAGACTGGTCTTCAGTGTAAGCTTTTCTTGAGATTCTTCAAGCTGAAAAGCGGTTTGCTCAGGGTGGACGATTACTGAATATGGATTACTCTCAAAGCTTTCACATCGACTTGCCTGGACTCGAATGATCCCGTCTTGATAAACCGTGATTTTAAAAATCGAGCGTTTACTCTTTCCTTCCAGCCCTGTTCGGTTGGATTTCCATTCAAGAACTTCGCCGAAAGTGGAATTTCGAGCCGAGTTTTTGGAAGTTTTTGCGGCAGTAGGAGTAGTGTTCATTTCAGTTCTAGTTGACCACGAGGGTTGGTGGTATGCTAAATTAGAAACGAAAGCGAAGGATAAAAATCAGAAATCGGGCCTCATTGCGCTGTAGAAGGCTTTTTTGGATCCCCAAATCCCCTTCAATTTAAAAATTTGCCCTATTCAAACGATTGCAATTGGAAGCAAATATTTTTTTCAGAAAATCATCATTTTCACATCCTGACAGAGGATTTCCTGATCAATAATTCTGTTTCCAACACCACTGAAGGTTCAAAATCCTCAAGATTGATTTTCTTTTCGATCAGGTCCAATAAAATTTCCGTTGCCTTTGCTCCGATTCGGGAGCCTGGTTGTGCTACTGAGGTTAGGCTAGGATCGATCATAGAGCAAAACTGCCAATTGCTGAATCCGACGATTCCTATTTGCTCAGGAACGGAAAAGCCAGCGGCTTTGCAGGCCATCATTGCACCGACTGCGGCCATATCATTGTTTCCAAAAAATGCATCCGGCTGAGGTGAAAGTGTATTCAGCAGCTGCGCTGTGATTTTTTGTGCCTCCTCATCGGTTCGGCTTTCTACGATATAATCAGGGTTTATTTCAATCCCAAAATCCTTCAAAGCATCTTGATATCCTCTGATTCGCTCTTGAGAGATCTTCAGATTGGAAGGTCCAGCTAAGTGCACAATTCTGGAATATCCTTGAAGAATCAGGTGTTTGGTGGCCTCGTAAGCTCCTGAGTAATCATCTACTACGACATGGATGGCTCCATCTATTTCAGGCACTCTATCAAAAAATACAATCGGATATCCTTTGTCCAAGAGTCTGGAAAAGTGCTCGAAATCAGTCGTTTCTTTAGAATAGCTGACTAAAAACCCATCGATCTGATTGGAGAGCATCGTATCAATACTGGATTTTTCGCGAGCTAACTTCTCATTCGTTTGGGTTAAAATCACATTGTATCCTCTGGAAAAAGCCACTTCCTCAATTCCGCTGATTACGGTAGAAAAGAAAAAGTGAACCACCTCGGGTATGATTACTCCGATGGTAAAGGACCTGCTTTTTCGAAGAGAAAGTGCAATGGCATTTGGCCGGTAGTTGAGTTTATCGGCCATTGCTTTGACTTTGCGCTTGGTTTCATCGCTGATTCCGGGATAGTCTTTCAAAGCTCTGGAGACGGTGGAAGAGGACACATTGAGTTCTCTGGCGATGTCTTTGATGGTGGATTGCTCGAGCTTCATTAAAAATTCTTTTTTCTTTTCTTTAAAGATAAGACGATTACCTACAGTTGGATGGATTTTGAACGCCTGATTTTAGATCATTTTTTCAGAGATTAAAAATTCACCGACCAAAGGCAGAAAAAAGTTTTTTATGCAATCGTCGCCGCAAACGTCTGCATAAAGTTGATTTGAGGTTTTGAATTCCAAACGCTTGCAGGTTCCCTTTGGTGAAAGTAGTTTACAGGTTCTTTCTCTTGATCTATTTCAATTTTTAAGAAATGGAATAAAGTCGGAAAGTGAAGAAGCAAAAAAAGTACCCTTTCCATGAACCCGATAGCCAGATATTTTCTATTTCTTTATGCGTTTTTTGGCACTCTTGCCATCACTCTTGCCCAGGTCACTACCGAACCCGCACTTCCAAATGCGGGTAGCACCGTAAAGATTATCTACGATGCTTCGAAAGGTACCACGGGACTGAAGGATTGCAATTGCGATGTCTATATCCACATCGGTGCAGTGACAGGTGGACCGACTTCCACCACATGGACCATTGTGCCTTTCCAATGGGGCACCACCAATGCAGCCGCAAAAATGACCAAAGTGACCGGTCAGCCAAATATTTACACCTTCGAGCTGGTTCCCAATACCTTTTTTGCCAATCCCAATAACCTGACAATATTCCGACTGGGGCTTGTGTTCCGAAATGCAGACGGTACGAAAGAAGGAAAGACTTCTGCCAACTCTGACTTCTTCATCAACCTTGCCCAGGGTTTTGATGTGAGTTTTACCTCACCCCAATCCGCCACATCGATTTCGCTGGAAGTGGGTAAATCCTTCGAATTCAAAGCCGCTGCCTCACAAGCTTCCGACCTGAGCATGGAACTCGATGGGGTAAAAGTAGCTGAGGCTAAGAATGCCCAAGAACTGGTTTACAATTTCACAGCCACACAGCCGGGTAATTTCATCCTGACTGCGAAAGGGGCGAGCGGTTCGCTGAATGATTCCCAATCGCTTAATTTGGTGGTTTTTGCAGCTTCAGAGACTGCAGCGCTTCCAGTGGGAGCCAAATTAGGCATCAATTACCTCTCTGAAACTGAAGTGATTTTGGCACTCCAAGCACCAAAAAAGAGCATTGCACACGTCATCGGTGACTTCAATGATTGGAAGGTTCTGCCTGAATATCAAATGAAAAAGACGCCAGACGGGGAAGTCTTTTGGCTAAAGCTCTCAGGATTGGTACCACGGCAAGAATACATTTTCCAATACTTGGTTGACGGAGACATTCGAATTGGTGATCCTTATGCCGACAAGACCTCTGATCCCTTTAATGATCAGGAGATTATCACCCAAAATCGACACCCTGGTCTGAAGCCTTATCCGGCAGGAAAGACCGAGTTTCAGGCTACTTACTTTCAAACAGGTCAAACTCCATTTGCTTGGAAAAACCTTTCCTACTCCAAGCCCAAACCTGAAGAATTGGTGGTGTATGAATTATTGGTAAGGGATTTTGATGAGAAAAGAACTTATCAGGCAGTGATTGATCGGTTGGATTATTTGAAAAGTTTGGGCATCAATGCAATTGAACTTATGCCTGTTGGCGAATTTGAAGGTAACCTTTCTTGGGGCTACAATCCGTCCTTTTTCTTTGCTCCTGATAAATTTTACGGAACCAAAAATGACCTCAAACGACTGATCGATGAAGCTCATGGCAAAGGAATGGTTGTCATTTTGGACATGGTGCTCAATCATGCTTTTGGGCAAAATCCCATGGTGCGTCTGTATAATGACGGGGATTATGGAGCCCCGACCGAAGACAATCCTTGGTTTAACCGAGTGGCCAAGCACCCTTTCAATGTGGGATATGATTTCAACCACGAAAGCAAATACACCCAAGCATTTGTGGATTCGGTCAATAATTATTGGTTGACGGAATATAAAGTTGATGGCTTCCGATTTGACCTTTCCAAAGGTTTTACTCAGGTAAATTCAGGAGACAACGTAGGGCAGTGGTCTCAATATGATGCATCAAGAATTAAAATCTGGAAACATATCTACGACCGCATCAAAGCAAATCATCCCGATGCTTATGTGATTTTGGAGCATTTGTCCGAGAATCTAGAGGAAACCGAGTTGGCCAATTATGGGATGATGTTTTGGGGAAATATGAATGGCGCTTTCCGAAATATGGCCAAAGGCAACAATGACAATATTGACTGGGCGTATTTTAAGAACAGGCAGTGGAATAAGAATCACCTGATTGCTTATCAGGAATCCCATGACGAGGAGCGGGTAATGTGGGAAACCAGAAATTTTGGACTGACCTCCCCGATTGATTTGAGAGGTTTGGAGAATGCCGTCAATCGCAATCAGTTGCTCACTGCATTTTACTTCGGAATTCCGGGTCCTAAGATGCTGTGGCAGTTTGGAGAGTTTGGCTACGACTTAGAACTCAACAATGACCGGTTAGGAATTAAACCTACCCGGTGGGAGTATTTGCAGGATGCGCAGCGACTGAGGTTATACAAACTTTATCAGCAGATGATCAAGTTGAAAAGTGAACACAAAGTCTTCTCGGCACCTGCCAAAGCCACACTTAACTTGAGCGCATCCATCAAATCCATTCAACTGGAGCATCCGGACTTGGATGTGGTGATTCATGGTAATTTTGGACTCAATACAGTCACTAATATCTCCATCGATTTTCCAAAGGAAGGAAAATGGTACAATTACTTCACCGGAGAAGAAATCACGCTTGCTGGCACCGCTAGGATAGTCAGTTTCCGACCGAGTGAATTTGTGGTCTATACTAGCAAGAAGCTCCCCACTCCGGAAAAAGGAATTTTGCAAGAAGACTTTGTCACCGCAATTCCTGAGGAAGTAAATACCAGTGGCTTTAAAGTATATCCCAATCCAGCCTCTCAAACCCTCACCGTGGAGTTGCCTAAAGACATGACAGAAGCTAATTTCCGTGTGGTAGATATGGCCGGAAGATTGATTTTTGACGGACAGCACAGGACAGCCGATCAGATTTTAGGATTTGATCTAAGTGGAATTAAGGCAGGTATTTATATCTTTGAGGCGTTTGACAACAAGCGGGTGCTTCATCAGCGCTTTATTAAAAAATAACCAAACCTAACTCAAACTATGAAATTTAAACCTGGAGTAAAGTACGGGGAAGAACTCAGAGACCTTTATGCGTATGCAAAGGAGAATGAATTTGCTTTTCCGGCAGTGAATGTGATCGGTACGAATTCTGTCAATGCAGTGCTGGAAACAGCCAAAAAGATGAATTCTCCAGTGATCGTTCAGTTTTCCAATGGTGGTGCTCAGTTTTTTGCAGGGAAAAGCCTTCCGAATGATAAGCAGCAAGCTTCTATCGCAGGAGGTATTTCCGGAGCGCATCACGTGCATCAAATGGCAGAGGCTTACGGTGTACCGGTGATCTTGCACACGGATCACGCAGCTTTGAAATTACTTCCTTGGATCGATGGCCTTCTTGAGGCGGGAAAAGCGTACCATGCTGCCTACAAGCGACCGTTGTTTAGCTCCCACATGCTTGATCTTTCCGAAGAGCCGCTTCACGAGAATATTGAGATTTCTTCTAAATACTTCACCGAGTTTGCTAAGCTTGATATGGCGATCGAAATCGAACTAGGGGTAACTGGTGGTGAAGAAGATGGTGTGGATAATTCTGACGTGGATTCTTCCAAGCTTTACACCCAGCCTGAAGAGGTGGCTTATGCTTATGAGCATTTGAAAGAAATCAGTGATTTGTTTACTATCGCTGCTGCCTTTGGTAACGTGCATGGGGTATACAAGCCGGGAAATGTAAGCTTGAAGCCTATCATTTTGAAAAACTCCCAAGACTACATTAATAAGAAGCATGGCACGACCGGTAAGCCTTTGAACTTTGTGTTCCACGGTGGCTCTGGTTCTTCGGTAGAAGAAATCCGCGAGGCAAACAGCTACGGATCGATCAAGATGAATATCGATACCGATATGCAGTGGGCGATGTGGGAAGGAATCTTGAACTACTACAAGAAAAACGAAGCCTATCTGCAAGGCCAATTGGGTAATCCTGAAGGTCCGGATAGTCCAAATAAGAAATATTACGATCCACGCGTGTGGTTGAGAAAAGGCGAAGAACAATTTGTGAAAAGATTGGAATTGGCCTTTGATATGCTCAATGCTGTGGGAAGAAACTAATACTGTTACCTATTTCCAATGGAAAAGTCACTTGATTCAGGTGACTTTTTCTTTTCCCAATTTCACCGGAAAAAGCTTAAAGTAAGTTTCTTGCCAAGCCAACAAAGTCGCAACGATTCATAGGATTAGCCCAAGTCTGTCCTAGCGCAAGTCTTTGGACTTGTGCTTCAATGTATGCAGTCCAGCCCTCCGGGAGGCGGGCTTCAGACTGCTTTGAGTAAGCTCAAGTCGCTCGCCAAGCCGCAAAGGAATAGCCCTCTTAGCGTCGTATGCGGCTCTGGGAGGAAAAACCAAATAAGTATCCCAATATTAGTAACTATGAAGTCATCCCTAATTATCAACTCCGTTTTAGCCTTGTCTTTCTTTTCTTCTTGCGAACAAAAACCTACTCCTGAAGTGAAAAACTATTGGCCTCAAGCCGGAGTCACCTATGAAATCTTTGTCCAGTCATTTAATGACTCCAATGGAGACGGCATCGGAGATTTTAATGGCGTTACCCAAAAGCTGGACTACATCAAGGAGTTGGGAGCCAATGCGATTTGGTTTATGCCCATTATGCCTTCGCCGACCTACCACAAATACGATGTGACTGACTACAAGGCCGTGCATCCGGACTACGGCACGATGGATGATTTCAAAAAACTACTAGAGGAAGCTCATAAGCGTGACATCAAGATTGTGATCGACATGATCATCAATCACACCTCAACTGAGCATCCTTGGTTTCAGGCCTCCAAGTCCGGAAGAGAAAATGAATTCCGTGACTATTATGTCTGGGCTCAAAAGGATACAATTGCGGCATTTTTGGATAAAAAAGTAATCACACTCGATTCGGACAATATCCGTCAGTGGCATGATCCTGGACAAGGGGAAGATTATTATTACGGATTTTTCTGGGGAGGTATGCCTGATCTCAACTTTGATAATCCCAAGGTAAGAGAAAAGATCTACGACATTGGAAAGTTTTGGCTTCAGGAAGTAGGGGTAGATGGATTTAGATTGGATGCAGCCAAGCATATTTTTCCTGACGATCGCCCTTTGGATAATCATGAATTTTGGAAGGAGTTTCGAGCAAAAATGGAAGCCATCAAGCCTGATGTCTATTTGGTAGGAGAGGTCTATGACAAAAAGGAGATCGTGGCACCCTATCTGCCCGGTTTGCCAGCGTTGTTCAACTTCGACTTTCACTACACCCTGATAGAATCGCTTAATTCCGGTGATGGTCAGATGCTATTGCAAAAGCAAAAAGAAGTTTTGGACTTTTACCAAGGCATTACGCCCAACTTTATCGATGCGATTTTCTCTTCAAACCACGATCAGCCTAGACTGCTCAATGACCTGAAAGAAGATCCTGCCAAGTACAAACAGGCAAGTGCGATCCTGCTGACTATGCCTGGAGCACCTTACCTTTATTATGGAGAGGAGATAGGCATGTTAGGGCTGAAGCCGGACGAGAACATCCGTGAGCCCTTTCTTTGGGATGCACAAGCAAAAGATTCAGGTCGGCCTACTTGGATTGCTTCCAAGTACAGTACAGATGCGACAGTGACTCCACTTGAAGCACAGCGAAGGGATCCAAACAGCTATTTTAATCATTACAAAAGTTTAATCTCTTTGCGTAATTCTTTTCCTGCACTGGCTGTAGGAAGTTTAGAACTGAGTGAGAATTCATTTCCTAAAGAGATCATGGCCTATCGCCGAAAGACCGCTGAGGAGGAACTCTTTATCGTTCATAACGTCGGAGGGACAGAGTCTGTAATTGATATTCCCGAGGGATTTGATACTGTTCTTTTCACCTTGGGGAGAGGAGGAGTCCAATCCGGTAAACTGACTCTGGGAGCCAATTCCAGTGTGGTGTTGAGCAAGTAGAAATAGAAGAGGCCCGAATTTCGGGCCTCTTTTCGTTTTATTGATGTGTGAGATCAAGTAGAAAGAATATTCGCGATTCTGAGGTCTTCGTCATCGACTTCTTTGTCGTCTACGATGGCTTTCACAATTGGGGTATAGACAATTTTATTATTGATCGTACCGGCCATTACATCGTATTTTCCTTGCATAAGTCCTTCTACCGCTGCTACGCCAAGCTTGGAAGCTAAGAGTCTGTCGAATGAAGTTGGAGCCCCGCCACGCTGCAAATGCCCTAAGATGGTGACCTTGATGTCGTAGTAGGGAAGGAATTTTTTCACACTGTCGGCGATATCCTGTGCCGAACCGCTTTTTCCACCTTCAGCCACGATCACGATATTGGATGATTTTTTGGCTTTGGTTCGTGACTTAAGCTTTTCTACGAGCGTTTCGATTGGGGTTTTTCTCTCCGGAATCAAAATCGCTGCCGCGGCACTTCCGATACCCGCATTGATGGCAATAAATCCAGCATCTCTGCCCATTACCTCTACGAAAAACAATCGGTCGTGTGAGGTGGCGGTATCACGGATCTTGTCGATGGCTTCGATAGCCGTATTGCAGGCAGTGTCAAACCCTATGGTCAGGTCCGTACCGGAGAGGTCATTATCGATCGTACCAGGAAGTCCGATGGCAGGGATGCCGTATTCCTGATAGAAGAGATGGGCACCTGTAAGCGAACCGTCGCCGCCGATAACTACTAATGCATCTATCCCGTGACTTTTGAGGTTGTTGTATGCTTTTTGTCTTCCTTCCGGAGTTCTGAATTCTTCGCTCCGAGCAGATTTGAGGAAGGTCCCACCTCGTTCGAGGACGTGGGTGATGTTTTTGGAATCGAGCTTTTTGATGTCATTTTGGATCATACCTTCATAGCCTCGGTAGATTCCATACATTTCGAGTCCGTAATAAAATCCGGCTCGAACGGCAGCACGGATAGCCGCATTCATTCCAGGTGAGTCACCACCGGAGGTGAGTACACCGATTTTTTTGATATTCTTAGGTTCCATAGGTTTGAGTCAGGGCATTAAACATGAGCTCGGCCGAAGCGGGGTTGGTGGCCAAGGGGATATTATGCACGTCACAGATTCTCATGAGCATCTGAACGTCCGGTTCGTGGGGATGTTTGTCCAAAGGATCTCGGAAGAAGATCACCGCGGCAAGTTTTTTCTCAGCAGCCAAGGCGGCAATCTGGGCGTCACCGCCCAAAGGTCCCGAGAGTAATCTTTCTACTTGGAATCCGGCTTTTTCGATATGCGAACCCGTGGTGCCAGTGGCTACGAGATCGATATCTACACGGTGTAAGGCATCGCGGAAGCCGCTTAAAAAGTGAACCATGTCGGCTTTTTTACCATCATGGGCGATTAAGGCGATTTTCATCGATAGGGTTTACTAGGTTTGGCGCCAAAGTTAGGGAAATTTTGCTTTTTCACTTATTGGCTGATTGTTATTGTCAAAGAGGTGTAGAAACTTGAAGCAAGGAAACCGATTGCACGGAAGAAAATTATTTTGTTAGGGAAATCGGGTTGAAGGGATTTGGAGATTAAGTGAATGGAGAATGGGAGCTAGAGAGATGAGAGATTGGCTTATTTTATCTTGTTTTCCAACATCAGTAGAAAGGCATATTCCAATGCCAGTTCTTTCAAGGCATTAAATCGTCCTGAAGCGCCTCCGTGCCCCGCTTCCATATTGGTGTGCAAGAGAAGGAGGTTGGAATCGGTTTTTTTGTCCCGAAGTTTGGCGACCCACTTTGTGGGTTCCCAATATTGCACTTGGGAATCGTGCAAGCCCGAAGTGACTAAGAGGTTTGGATAAGCTTTCTCCTCCACATTGTCGTAAGGAGAGTAGGAGAGCATGTATTCGTAATACTCCTGATGCTTGGGATTGCCCCATTCCTGAAACTCACCTGTAGTCAATGGGATGCTTTCATCAAGCATGGTGGTGACTACATCTACGAAAGGCACATTGGCGATGACGCCTCTGAAAAGCTCGGGTCTCATATTGATTACCGCTCCCATCAGCAGTCCTCCCGCACTGCCTCCCATGGCATGCAGGTGTTCCGGTGAGGTGTAGTTTTCGTGAATCAGATGTTCCGCACAAGCGATGAAGTCGGTAAAGGTGTTTTTCTTTCGAAGCATTTTCCCGTCTTCGTACCAGTGTCTGCCTAAGTCCTCCCCGCCGCGAATATGGGCGATGGCAAAGACAAAACCCCGGTTGAGTAGGCTGAGTCGATTGGAGGAAAAGTAGGCGTCCATGCTGTAGCCATAGGAGCCATAAGCGTAGAGTAGCAGGGGATTTTTCCCGTTTTTGGAGAAAAGGGACTTTTTATAAACCAGTGAAATCGGAACCTTCACCTCGTCATGAGCTTTGGCCCAAATCCTTTCGGAATAAAATTCTGATGAATCGTAGCCACCGACCACTTCCTGCTGCTTGAGGAGAGTTTTTTCTCTGGAGATCAGGTGGTAATCATAGACCGAACTTGGAGTGGTCAAGGAATTGTATCCAAATCTCAGGATGTCGGTTTCAAACTCAGGATTGGTAGAGATCCAAGCGGTGTAGGTTTCGTCGTCAAATTGGAGGGAATGTCCTTTGCCTTCCCAAGGCAGGATCTGTATCTGAGTCAGTCCATTGGAGCGCTCTTGGGTCACTAGGTACTTGGCAAACAGGTCAAAGTCTTCTAATAGAACCTTTGACCGATGTGGAATCACATCCTCCCAATTAGCTTTTCCAGGATTAGTGACAGGTGCTTTGACCAATTTGAAGTTTTGTGCTTGGTCGTTGGTGCGGATGTAGAAATGCTCTCCATAGTGATCTGCGGCATATTCCAGATGGGGGATACGCTCTTGAAGTATTTGGAAGGAAGCTGTTGGATCCCTGGCCTCGATAAATCTCACTTCGGAGGAAATCGTGCTTTCGGAGTGAATAAGGATGAATCGCTCGGATTTGGTTTTGTGCACCACACAGCTAAATTCTTCATCCGTTTCTTCGAAAATCAGTTCGTCGGTAGCACAGTCTGTTCCCAGTACGTGTTTGTAGATTCGGTGAGACCGGAGTGTTTCCGGATCTTGTTTGGAGTAAAAAATCGTTTTGTTGTCGGCAGCCCACACAAAGTTTCCTGTGATTTCGGGGATGCTTTCAGGATAGATTTTCCCGGTTTCCAGATTTTTGAAATAGATCGTGTAAATTCTTCTACCCACTTCATCAGCGGCAAAGCCGAGTATTTTTTGATTGGGAGTAGTCGCGGTGCCACCCACCTGGTAGTAGGATTTTCCTCTGGCGAGCTCATTCACGTTGAGGATGATTTCTTCCCCGGCTTCTAGCGAGCTTTTTTTTCGGCAATAGATCGGGTATTCTTCGCCTTTTTCATATCGGACATACCAATGGTAGCCGGATTTGAAGTAAGGGACACTCTGATCATCCTCTTTGATGCGGCCTTTCATTTCTTCGAAAAGGCTATTTTGAAACTCCTCGGTAGGCTTCATCACCTCTCGGAGGTAGACATTTTCTTGATTAAGGTAGTCGATGACTTCCGAGTTTTCCCGGTCATTCATCCAATAGTAGTCATCGATTCGCTGATGTCCGTGTATTTCTAAAAGTTGGGGCTTCTTAGGGGCGTAGGGTGTGCGCATGTACTCGTTCTTTGCTCCAAGGTAAATCAAATTTGAACCAGCTTAGTTCGCAAAAAAGCTCGAATTGATGGGATATTTCTATTCCTTTTACCCGATTTTCATGAAAAAAGTACCAGAATTAGGCAAAAATCTAAGATCTGCTTACTTTAAAGATTGGAAGACCCTTCCTGTTACAAACAAACAATCTTATCAACCAACCTTTCATTTTATGGGATTACTTCAAGAATTTAAAGAGTTTGCGGTCAAAGGAAACGTCGTAGACTTAGCTGTCGGTGTGATTATCGGTGGAGCTTTCGGAAAAATTGTATCTTCTTTCGTTAATGATGTGGTCATGCCACCATTAGGGCTATTGATCGGCGGAGTGGATTTCAAAGATCTTGCGCTGATTTTAAAAGCAGCTTCAACCAATGAAGCAGGAGAGGCAGTAGCAGCTGTGACGCTGAACTACGGAATGTTTATCCAAAATGTGGTGGATTTCACCATTATTGCCTTTGTGATTTTCTTGGCGATCAAGGGGATCAACAAGTTTAACAAGAAAAAAGAAGAGGCTCCTGCCCCACCACCGGCACCTCCTGCCCCGACCCCAAGCGAAAAGCTCTTGGAAGAGATCAGGGACTTACTCAAGAAATAATAGAAATGGCCCGAAATTGATCATTTCGGGCCATTTTTTTAGCCTCCTTGTCCGCGTTGCCGCTGGTAGATGTAGCGGTTGAAATCCCTCGCAATGTCATGAAGCAGCAGGATTTGTTTGGAGGTTATGACTTTGGACACTTCTGCTACAAAGGCCTTTTCGTCATCGATTAATTTTTGTTGAAGTTGGAGACGCTTTTGAATACGTGTTTTTGCTTCATCCTCAGTGATGGCATCACTGCCGCGATTAAGTTGAGAGATGGACTTCATGGAAGTTTCTCGTTGCTCGGTGTATTTATTGAAGATCGGCCAAAAACGTTCTGCTTGCTCGGGTTTAAGGTCAATCCTAGAGGTAATAAATGCAATCCTGGCTGCTTGCAGCTTTTCGGGATCGATATTTTGATTTGGCCTTTGAGCCATGGCTGTTTCTGCCATGAGCAGAAAAAGTAAGACAAGATAAGGTGTGATTTTTTTCATAGTGATTGGCTTAATACCAGTTTTCATCTTCTACTTCTAAAGGAATATCTGCCGGGCCAAACTGCTCCTCGATGATCTTATCGAGGATTTCATTTGGATTTTCGGACAGTGCGAGTACGTCTTCGGATGACCACTGATTGCTTTCTATGTGAAGCATTGCTTCTTCCTCAAGTGTGAGAGGTATTGCAGGAGGGTTAAACAGACCAAACTGCCATACACCCAAGGTGATCAATACCGAAGCTGCAGCGGCATAACGGATGAAGATACTTGTGCTTTTACGTTTAGATTTTTGAATGATCCGATCAGGAAGAGCCTCGAAGTAACCTTCGGGGGCCTTGAATTCCTGCAACTTGGGTAATTTTTCCATTGGCATTTAGACTTAGTATCAATCAATTGGTTTATTGATTCAATAGGGATTGTTCGATTTTTTTCACGGCATGGTGATAACTGGCCTTTAGAGCCCCAACACTTGTACCAGTCACTTCAGACATTTCTTCATAGCTCATTTCTTCCTGATATTTCAAGTGAAAGACGAGTCTTTGTTTGTCAGGAAGCTTGAGAAGCGCTTTTTCTAGTTTTTTTTGGATCTCTTCTCCAGTTAATACTCCGGGTTGATCGAGGTAGGATTCCATTTTCTCCTGATGATCGTCCAAGGAGAAAAAAAACCGCTTTTTCTTTTTTTCCAGAAAAGTCAAGGCTTCATTGGTTGCTATCCGATACAGCCAAGTGAAGAGAGAAGAGTTTCCTTCAAACTTGTCCAGACTTCTAAAGGCCCTGATGAAAGTGTTTTGGGTCAGATCATCTGCATCTTCATGGAAGATGACCATCCGACGGATTACATGATAGACTCGCTTTTGATAGGCTTCAATCAGCTTTCTGTACCCCATCTCCTTGGTGAAGGGAGATTGGATAAGCTCGAGTATATGCTGATCGTTTTCTTTCATGTTTCGTGATTAGACCTGCAGTAAGGCATGGGGTTTAAGATACAGGAAAAAAGGCTAGGAAAAAGATAGCAGCCGGAAGACCGAAGAGGGGAGACGTGATGCCGAAGATGGAAGTCTGAAGTGAGAAGACCAACTTTCCCAAAGTTTCAAACTTTGGGAAAGTTCTCCATGAAACGCTGATATTCAAAAAAAAAGCACTTCCAGATGTAGAAGTACTTCTTTAAAAAATGGGATAGGATGAACCAACATTAGATCTCCAGGATGTAATCCAAAATTCCTGCATTTTTTCCTTTCGGCCTTGTAACCAATAGGGGAAGACTGTCATTGAACTGAATCAATCTTTCGGCCATGCTTCCGATAAATAAAGCTGTTGCCGCGGTCCTGCCTTTTGCGCCTATGATAATGCCATCGGCTTCAATCTCGAGAGCCATAGAGACGATCTCCTGTACAGGATCATCGTCGTCATCTTTGGTATAAATGGGAGTGATTTTGACTCCTTTGGTATCAATTTTACGGATAAACTTTTTGTAGTTGATCTCCGCGTGCATCTTCATGATGTCGGTAAATTCCTCGTAGCTTTTTCCTGTAAAGTGATAGCCTGAGGGTACAGTAAACACATTTTGGCAGACGATTTCTGCTGTTCCCCCGTGTTTTTCGACAATCATCACAGCTTCCTCGAGCGCGTCTTTAGAGTAATCCGAAAAATCACTTGGGACTAACAGTCTGTTAAGTTTTGGTTTGGCTCCTTCAGGAACTATCAAAAGGGAACATGATGCTCTTCTTGCCAGACGCTGAGAAGCCACTCCTGTACCAGGCAGGTCTACCTTGCGGCCAATCATGATCATGTCGGCTGATTTCTCTTCGGCAAGCTTCAGGATCTTCTTCGAAAGGTTTCCTTCTTTGACCACGTAGCTGATTGCTACACCCTTAATATCCGGAAAGTGCTGCGAAACCATTTTTTCCATGGTTTCTGTTCGCTCATTGATCATGTTTTCGATCAAGTTTGGAAATTCCTCGAGGACTTCCTTCGGAATTGAAAGGTTCTTGATCACATTGGCGAAGTAGATCTTTTTGGTCTGATTAACCCTGGCAATAAAAGCGGCGTACTCAATAAGTGTCTGATCTAATGGGGTCTGGTCAAGACAAACAATCAATTTTTTAATCAGATACATAGCGACTAGGATTTGTCATTGCAAAGGTAATCCTAGGATAACAATCTCTGAAAGGATTTGCAAAATAAAATTCTGAAAATTTATGGAGGTTGCGATTTTTGGCTCAAAATGGCCGATTTTGATTGGTTTTTGGAGAAATAAAATTTGGTGATGTTTTTTCAGTGTTAATTCTGAGGCCAATGACCAAGATAAATTTCCATTTCGGACAACGCTCTCAAGGGAGTACCGTATATTTGCAGTGTCCGGGCTGCCGACTTGTTCGAACTTCACAATTTAATTACAATCCCGAGTGAAGCTTTTACCAAAAACAGGCCTCACCCCGTCTAAACGGGGCCTCGCACAAAACGCAGGATAACAGTGGAAGTTTGCGGCATCCAAGCAGCTCAAATCTTGTCAATAAAAGAGGTTTCGTAACACTCTAAGGCCCGGATTTTTTCACCTTGCTTTTTATCCATTCCCACTCTTCTTTTCCTAATCCCAAAAGTGCCGAACCAGCTAAAAATAAAAGAAGAACAGCGGTTGATTTGATCATAATTCCTAAAAACGGGTGCAAATCCTCGAAACTCAAAAACATTCCTCCAAGCGAAATCAATCCGACGGCAGAGATTTTCACTGTTTCCAGGCTAAATGGATCTAACTGGATTTTTGCTTTCAGGTAGCCATACTTGATCAGATTAAACAGCAACATGACTCCAGCTGAGCCGATGGCTGCACCTTCAATTCCGAAAATCGGTATCAACCAATAATTCACCCCGATGATCAAAATGCTCATCGCAACTGTAAGAATCAGGTTGGACTGATAAAGCTTTGAGAAAACCAGAATCTCACTATTGACAGAGAAAGCCACATCGAAAAGCTTTCCCAAAGCGATGTAAAACACGACCCACTTTCCTGCTTGATAGATCTCTCGATTGGGTACAAAATGGTAAATCTCATCAATACTGCTCCAGATCAATGCAAATAAAAGAAGGCAGATGTAGAGTTGCCGATTGGATATTTGCTTGTAGAGTAGGTTGATTTCGGCGAGCTTGTTTTTTGCAAAATGGTCTGCAATTACCGGCATGGCTACTTGAGAAATAGCCCGACGAGGAAGCTCAATCACCAAAGCCATGTAAAAAGCGATAGAATAAATTGCGTTGGCTTCCAAGCTGATCATCGAGCTCACCATAATAGAGTCGATTTTCATGATCAGGGTTGAAGCGGCAGTAGCCAAAAAAGTAATCAGACTGAATCGGATAAAAGAGGATCGGAATCCTTTTGGGAAATGTCCCCAGTTAAAATCCAGTCTGAACACGTTCAGCCAAATCAAATAGACCCAAACTCCCAATAGTGAAAACCCATACACGGCAATCAATCCTTGCATCACCTGCTCAAAATTGATCCACTTAAGTAAATAGATAGCTACCAAAAGGGAGGTCAATAGTCGCAAGAAGACTTCTCTGAAAAAGGTGGGAATGGCGACTTTGACATAAGATCTCGCATAGGCATCAAGCACACTGCTCAGGAGAGAAAACAAGGTGATCAATAATACCACCCCAAGGAAATTGACTACCTCGGGAGAGTTTGCTGCGAATAGTCCGATCAGCTCATCCTTAAACCCAAAAAACAGCATAGATACTAGGGCAAACCCCAAGAATGAAAGCCCCAAGCTATACGTCAGAAATGCCGATTGATGATTTTCCAATTTTGGAAAATAGCGGGTAATCCCATGTCCAACACCCAATTGGGCGAACGGCACAAACAAAAGCCCGAGATCCTGAATTGTTCTGAAGGTGCCCAGTTCGGTGGTGTCCAGTGCATAGGGATAGAGCCAAAGGACATTGATGTAGCCAAGTACCACCCCGATGTAAGAGAAAAACGTGGTTTGTATGCTCTGCTTGGCTACTTTACTCATGGACGAATATTCATCAAAAAAATCGGGAATTCAATGAATCCCCGATTTGGTGTTTACCCTTTGGCGCATTTATCGCAACCCGGTTTGGTCTTTGGGGCAAAGAAAAACTTCCTAACGAGGTAAAAGCCTGCCCCGACAACTAATAAAGCCACGATGAGTTGCTGCCACATAATTAAGAGAAGAGTTGATAAGTGATCAATGCCGCCAAATAGGCCAATGCACTCATATACACAGTCTGGATAATAGGCCACTTCCAGCCCTTGGTTTCTCTTTTGACGACTGCTAAGGTACTCATGCATTGCATAGCAAATACGTAGAAGACCATAAGGGAGAAGGAAGTTGCCTTATTAAATGTCTTTTCTCCGGTATTCGCATTGATTTGCTGATCCAATTTTTGACGGATAGTCAGGTCATCTTCCACGTCACCTCCGATGCTATAAATAGTGGCCATCGTAGAGATGAATACTTCTCTAGCTGCAAAGGAAGTGATCAATGCGATGCCAATTTTCCAATCATATCCCAAAGGCTTGATGACAGGCTCGATGGCTCGTCCCATAATGCCAATGAAGGAATTTTCCAGGAGCAAAGAGCTTGTTTCCGCTTCAATCGCTGCGATTTGCTCTTCGTCAGAGACATTTTCCAATCGGGCTTCTCCTTCTTGCCTGATCTGATCCATTGCTGCGGGAGGGCCATAGGAGGCAAGTACCCACAATACTATAGAAATGGCCAAAATGACCTTTCCAGCTTCGAAAACAAAGGTCTTGGCTTTTTCAAACATCGTAATTCCTACATCTCCCCATCTTGGGATCTTATAGGAAGGAAGTTCGGTCATGAGAAAGCTTTTTTCTTCTGTCTTTAGGACAGTTTTCAGAACAAATGCAGTCAAAAGTACCCCAATGATTCCTAGAAGGTAAAGTCCCAAAAGCGCAAGGGCTTGAAGATTGACGAAGCCAAGAATTACCTCGTCGGGTACAGTCAGGCCGATCAAAATGATATAAACAGGAAGTCTCGCCGAGCAACTCATCAAGGGAGTGACCAGTATGGTAATCATTTTTTCCTTCCAGTTGGAGATATTTCTTGCAGCCATTACCCCCGGGATGGCACAAGCTACACCTGATACCAAGGGCACGATACTTTTACCATGAAGTCCAAATGGTCTCATCCATCTATCCAGCAAGAAGACCACTCGGGACATGTATCCTGTATCTTCCAAAATGGCCAAAAAGCCAAACAGTAAGGCAATCTGAGGTATAAAAATCACTACTCCGCCAATACCCGGTATGACCCCTTCTGCTAGTAATCGGGTAAGTGGGCCGTCAGGCAGTATTCCCTGAATCCAAGCTCCCAAGTCTGCAAACACGCCATCAATCAAATCCATGGGGTAGGATGCCCAAGAAAAAATGGTTTGAAATATCAAAAGCAGGATGGCAATAAATACCACATAGCCGAATACAGGATGAAGGAATAGTTTATCTAGGCTGGATTTGGGTTTTGGTTCTGATTTTTTGAAAAGAGATCTGTTGACCAAATCGGTGATCTTTTTGTACCGAATTTTTGTCTCTTCCAGTTGAGCTTCCTCAAGGTTGAATTTTTCGTTGGAGATAAGCTCCTTAAGCCACTGACGATCTGATTCTTGTACTGCCTTGTCTTTGGTGCCAAAGCGAATCATTTGGTACGCTTGGTAATCATTGTCAAGGTTGAATTTATCGCGGACCCGCTGAATGATTTCCGCAGGTATAACATCGAGGATATCGATGAATTTGGATGCTTGGGAAAAATTCCGTTCGCGGATCAGATTTTTGATCTGATCCAAGCCTTTTTGATTACGTGCGTCGGTTTGCAAAATCGGTACTCCGAGATTTTTGAATAGCTCAAAGGGACGGATTTCTAGACTATTCTTTTCAGCCACATCGGTCATATTGAGGATGATGGCCAGATTTACTCCTAAGTCAATCAACTGGGTAGCCAAAAATAAGCCTCTGGATAACTGAGTGGAATCAATCACCATTAGAACATAGTCAGGGCGAGTTTCGAGATGGGTATTGCTAAGTACTCGGTGCGCGATGATTTCATCCTCCGAGTTAGGGAAAAGACTATACGTACCCGGTAAGTCCAGTATTTCGAAATTCTCCCCGTTGATCTGAAGCCCTCCTGTTTTTTTGTCAACGGTGACTCCGGGATAGTTTCCTATTTTTTGGTTGAGTCCAGTCAGGTAATTGAAAATGGTCGATTTGCCGACATTGGGATTACCGATGATGGCTACTTTGTTGGTTTTCGAAATCGTGGCTTCTGACATGAAATTCAAACTAGTTCAATTCTGATCAATTCGGCTTCGCTTTTTCTGAGTGCCAGAAGGGTTTCTTCCATCTGAAATGCAAATGGACCGCCGTAAGGCGCTTTATGCTGTAGGGTGATGTATTTGCCGGGAAGAAAGCCAAGTTCCATCAGGTTGATTTTCAGTGGGGAGGAAGTGATTTCCAGAATTTTACCTGATCTGTTGAGAGGGAGTTGGTCTGCGGTCATGGGTTTTTTGATCACCAGTACGCAAAAGTAGGTGTATTTGGAATGAATCTAATGAAAAATAAAGAAGATTTTTGTCAGCTATGCCCGAATACTGAGGACTTGATTTTCTAAAAGAAAAGCTTTCCTGCTTTTGAAGGTTACCTCGACATCAAATTCAAGCTTGAGGGCTTTTCCGGGAGATTGTTTGAAACCTAGTTTGAAATTTTCCCCTAAAAAGAAATACCTGCCATTTCCGATAAACTCCTGTATGGTAGATAGCTTTTCGGTATAAAAAAAGGCCATCCCAAAATAGGAAGAAATGTCCTGCTGAGGGTTCAAAGTACTGCCGTCTGCAAGTGTTACCGAGGTTTTGTTTAGAATTCGAATGGCATTGATTTCATCTCTTGAATAGACTGGCAATGGGCTGCATGCATAAGTCAAGCCAAAGGAAGAACTTGGCCAAAAGTTTTCTGAAAGGAGTATTATCTCAAATTCCTTTACTTCCAAGGATTTGAAAACTTGGTTAAAGGGTAAAGTGTCTAAGGGATTTGCGGTTTGACCTATAGGGGCCATGGTACGCATTTGCATGGATTTAATTACCAAATCTTGGGGTGGGGCAGAAGGCCCACATCCGCAGGAGTCCTGACAAAAAATCCCGCAGCTCATGGGAATAAGGGCTAGAAATGAAAAAAGGCAAATGGTCAATCCGATTCTTTTTGAAGTCAGGTTCATACTAAAAATGGTTAGTGAATTGAAAGCTTTCAAAAGCTTCCTTTGATGCTCAACGTGAAATTTCTTCCGGGTGCTACAATTCCTGAACTGTAGCTTCGGTATTGTTGATCGGTAATGTTTTCGATACCGGCATTTAGCTGTAAAAATGTGGTAAACTGAAAGCTTGACTGAAGATTAATGATCAGCCAAGAAGGAGAATAGGGATTACCATTGGCGTCTGTCGCATAAATTGCCGGTTTGTTTCTTTCTTCCATAGGCATCCGCTCAAAAGGGACCTCTGCACTGTATTGAGAAGTCAATTCCACTTTCAGCTTTTGAGTCAGGTAGCTTAATCGGGTCATTCCAAAAGCCGGCGCAGCATGTCGAGACGGACTGGTGCTCTCATCGTCCAGTTCTTCAATTCCTCGCTGCAAGTTGTATTTGGAGGTCAAAAGCAATCTCTTGGTAAACGCAATCTCCAAGCCGGCTTGAATGCCTTTGATTTCCGAAAAAGCTGCATTTTGAATTGCTAAAACTTGGCTTAGTTCTCCGTCATAGCGAATTTCCGGTGAGCCATTGAGTAAAAATGGTCTTCTCACCATCGCTTGGTCTAGGAGGGTGTAGTATCCTGTAAAATCGATCTTGAGCCAGTTATCAAAGTGCTTGTTTAGGTTGATTTCTGCATTGTAAGCATATTCAGGCCTTAAGACAGGATTGGGTACCAAAACTGCGCCTGGCTCAGAGTCGAAAATTTTCCCCACATCGTCCACGTTTGGCGCTCTGAACCCTGTGGAAATCAACGGACCGATCGAGAGACTGGGTTCGGGAAAGTAAATCAAACCCAGATTTCCTGTAATCGAATGATAGGTGTTTCGGCTGTTTTCAAAAGGCAATGGGTAAAACTCTTGATTGTTGGTGAAGTCAGCAGTAAGTCCATTGAGGTTGTATCGCAAGGCTGACTGAAATTTCAGCTTTTGGGTGAGCCGCTGATGGTAGCTTCCATAAGTTGCCAAAGAGCTCCAAGTGGCATTGGGATACCGTGCCGAGGCATTGGAAACGCTTTGGTTGGTTACATTTCTAGCCGAGCCGGTGGAGTTGACTGTGTTGATGATACTTTCGACTCCATAGGTTAGAAAACGTTCTTCCTCATAGCTTTTGAGAAAATCTGCGTTGATCGAGTAGGCATTGACTTCTTCTTTTCGATCAAACTCAATTCCGTTTCCGACTCTCCGATCGATTCGGCTTTCCTGAAAATACTGATAGGCCCCAACCACTTTCACTTGGTCAAAAATGCGCGTTGGTTTATTATAACTCCATTTAAGGCTATTCATTGCCCAGGTTTGCGGGCCATAGTCCCATCGTGCAAAACGCAGTTTTCCATCTCTTTTTTCAATCAGACGATCATATCGAGGGATGTTTCCAGTGGTAGAATAGTGAAAACCATATTCCCAAGTCGTGTATTCATTTGATTGAAGTTTTGCTTTTTGCATCAGATTGAGCTGATGGTATCCTGTGCCTACTTGGATTTTTGGATTGGGGTTGATTAGGATTTGATCTGAATCAGAGATCCGCTGGACATAATCAGGCCTCAGGTAGTTAGGCTGACCATCTACTGAGCCCATTTTCAGGTCTCCAAAATCAAAATAGGAAACACTGCTCAGGAATCCCCATTTCCCTTTTCCGTAGGAGAAATCGCCATGAATCGTCCGTTCGGAATATGCCGATGAAAATCGGGTGAGTACATTTCCATGGAGCGATTGATTCCCGGTTTCGGGACTGAGCGTTTCAAAAACCATTGCTCCACCGATGGCATCAGAGCCGTACATCACCGACCCCGGACCAAAAAGCACTTCAGTTTTGCTGATGGCAAAGGGGTCGAGAGAAATGACATTTTGGAGGTTTCCACTTCTAAAAATTGCCGTATTCATTCGCACTCCATCCACTGCATAGAGCAATCGATTGGCAGAAAATCCCCTGATCATCGGACTTCCTCCACCTAATTGGCTTTTTTGGACAAAAACCTCTCCGGAGCTTCCCAGCCAATCGGCAGAGTTGGCGGGGTTGCGCAGGTTGGTGAGCTTAGGATCTAAGAAGCGGACTTTGCCTGCCACATCCTGAGAGCTTTGGTTCCATCTCGAAGCTGAGATCACGGCGATGTCCAAGGTGATCGGACTGGGGGATAACTCCAACACAAAGTCCTTTGATTTTAAATCTTGCCATGAAAGGCTAAGAGATTGATATCCCAGTAGCTGAACCATCAAATTCCTGCTGCCTGAAAGTGCGCTAATATCTACTTTGCCTACCGTATTGGTAGTAAATGAAATTCCCGGACTTAGGGAATAAATCAATACTCCCGGCAAAGCATCCTGAGTTTCTGAGTCAATTACTGTTATGACTTGTGAGAATGCTGATTGATGTCCGAAAGAGAGAAATAGAAAGAGTGAGATCTTGATAAATTTCATCTAAATAAAATCTGTCACAAAGAAACAGAAAGCCACATTATCCTAGAATTGAATTTGGATGAAAGGTTTTTGTCAAGGTGTTAAAATGAAAGCTCCTAAACTAATCGAAATATTATTATAAAATAATTTTATGTATTTTCATTCAATTACCACCCTACCCCTTTGAATTTACTTTTAATTTTTGTTAGTTTTTAAGTGTGTTTTTCAAGGATACTGATTTCTTTCCTGTGATTTTTTAGTTGGATTGACTTCGGTTTTTGAGAAAGATGGAGTTCATTTTAACCTTAATTTTTCATTATGGAACAAGATATTATCCAATCTTTATTGTCACAGGTGTTTAGTCAGCTCAAGTCTGATTCACTTAGAGAAAGAAAATCCTTTGATGAAGGGTTGACAGAATTTGCAAAAGCGATTCCTTACCAGAGTCCGGAGACGTTTACGCCAAGTAAGCTTACTTTGCAATCGGCAGATTTTTTCTTTCAAAGCCAATTGCCAAAAAAGCAACAAATCAGAGTAGATCAATTGGCTGAGGAGGTTTCAAAAACAGCCAGTAGAGAAATCGAAACGCGAGTTTTTGTCAGAGAAGCACCGATCAGATCGACCCAACTTTCTGGGTCAATACCGGCATGGGGACAGGGTGCCAAAGTAGATAAAACCATAGGGCCAATCACCCGAGTAGATGGCAGACAGGTATTTGTAGATGTATACAAGGTGGTCAGGCTGATTGCTTTACGCAAGCAAGGGACAAACGAACCATTGATTTTTTTTAAGGCAGAGTTTACTCAATCGGTTTTTCAGACTGTAGGATCTTCTCCTATAGAAGTAACGGATACTTACAAGGTCTTGGAAGGCAGTGTTTGGATCAAAGCCAATTTACTGGTGCCATCTTCACCTAATGACCGATATATCGGGCTGCAGGTGAATTCGGGGCAAATCAAACTTTCCGCAAAACCGACCTTGCAGAATCAACAATTGATTTTGTCTAACAGCACCACCGTTTCGGCTTCTTTGGTGCTTCAACCTACAGTGAAAGCTCCACTTTTCAAGGGTAATCATGGAAGAGATGCTCATGAAGCACAGTTATCCACTCCGCTTAGTTTTGGATTTACATTTGGCGGGTTGACTCCTCCCAAAATTACTTCAGTAGGCAACGCTAGCTGGACTGTTTATGGTGCCAAACCGTCCACATTTACTTTTCAGCCTCTAAGGTCACCTATTTACTCTCCCCAGCTCAATCGGATCTTGGTGCCAATGTTAAGTAGTGAGAGTTCCTTTTCTCCTGCCAAGGTGAAAAGCCCATTCATCCTTCTTGAGGGTCAGGCCAAAGTCAATCAAAGTTGGTGGGGCATCCCGGCAGCTGTTTTGGATATTAATGCCCCACTTGAGGCTGCTGGTACCGGTGGGCTTATTCAAGATATCGGAGAGGGCATTAGGGCAAATTGGAAAGGCCAGGAAGGAAATGCCATTTCTCTTGGAAATACACAAATCTTGGTGGATCCGGATAGGTTGGGAATTACTGCACTTGCTGGTCGGGCATCTGACAGTTTTCAGAAAATTGATCATTGGAAAGATAAACTCAACCTGTATGGCACACAGCATTTACTAAGGTACCCTACTCAGGTTAGCTTCATCTACAATACGTCGGTGGAGGGTACTGAGATGTTGCTCACCAATTGCAACGCTGATATTCAGGTAGATAGGCCCAAGCTGGTCAATGGGCATGCAGTAGCAGTAAAGACCAAAGATAGTCTTGTGGGTTTTGCAGGAACTGACAAGGCAAACGTATTTTACCTGATCGATGACAATGTGCTTTGGGATAATAAGTTGCCTTTTGAAAAGGTACCTAAATTCAAAAGTGTGGCACTTGCCCTCGAGAATGCCTTGATGACAGTATCACCTGTGAATGGGGTGATGATTTTTGGAAAATGCACTCCGGATTGGAAGAGAATTACGGAAAGTCAGACGTTTCTAGTACAGGGATTAGTAAACTACTTGCCTACACTGCCCGATCCTTATTTGGCCAACCTTGGAATTTTTGGGCAGTTGGGTAAAAATACAGACAGCATTAATGCAATTAGCCAATGGATGATTTGTAGAATTATCCAAAATGCAAAGTCTGACGACTCGGATGATGTAAGGGTGAGTTTTCATTTTGGAAAAGCAGCTCCCCAAAGTCAAAGTCAAACTACATCTCCAACTCCGGGTGCGGCTATGCGGCCCAACAATCAGCCAGCCAATTCAAAAATCACTCCCGCAGCGCTTTCACAGATTCCTTTGGATACGCTAAAGATTGATAATAAGAGTTTTACCAAGGCTACTCCTGATTATGAAAAAGAATACAAGAGTAAGACAGCCATCTTAGAGAGTGATTTTTTTGCGCTTCTTGATGTGAGTTCCAATGCCAACCAAATGGGGGTTAGTTTGGGTATCAGTCCAATACAGCGATTTCGTACTCAGACTACCGGAGAAGCCATGCATGTGGGGGATGGCCAAGCAGCTATCCAAGCAAAGCAAGAAGAAGATATTTCCGTAGAAGGAATGCAGGTAAAAGTACCCGGCGTAATGGCTAGGGTCTTTCTGCTTCCTCAAGTGGCTTGGGAGCCGGTATGGAATACTGCGAAAAAAGTACAACCCATGGATCCGGAGGAAGGTCCCAATTATTACCCAAATGACGGAGGACCTTCCCGAATTTTGAATACGAGCAGTGAGTCGGTTACTTTGGCGCCGATCCCTTTAACCAAGTTTTTGGTAGAGAAATTCAAACAACAAAAAGCTGATTTGATTGCTCAATTTACTCTTCCGTTTGGCCTGAAATCAGTTGGGATTTTGAATCATTCTGCTGACTACCCCACAATCAAACCAAAAGTGGATTTTAATGCACCGTCTTTTTCGGATGGACTGATAGGAGGGATTCAGATCAGAGCAGTGGGAGGCGATAGCGGTAAAAAGGATCCAAATCCTTTGCTCAATGATTATCCGATGTTTAAGGGGATGACCCTCCAGTTAAACAATGTGCTGGACTCTATGGGGGTATCAAAGGGCGAAAGCACATTAGGGGATTCAGTAACCCGAATTTTCAATGGTGAATTTGCAGGGTTTACAGGTGATCCTAAGGGTGTGCCAGTGACTACGATTGATTTCACAGGATATGGTGCTAGTGTGTTCAGCAATTGGTTGAGCCCGACTGCAGCAATAGCATCCACGAGTCAGGCAAAGTTTGATGTGCTACTCGGTAGAACATCCCACGAGATAATCCAGGTGAAAAGCATCGTGTATCCTTGGGGTATTAGAGTTGTGCGAACCATCACGATTTTCAGGGCCAGTTCCGGCTTCGTATATCGGATGGACTCAGGATGGCAGCCTGAATCTGACGGAAGGTTTGATTTTAGGTATAGCTATTGGGATACTACCGTGACCCCAAAAGTTCATAAACCAGTACAACCTTTTGATATCTACCCCGGTGTACTTAAGGGACTATTCAACATCCAAAATATTCAGGAAGACGCAAGTATCGCAGATTTTGAAACCAAAGATTTTGTTCAACCAGGCGGTTCATTTATTAATGTCAATGGGGAGCTGGAGACTTATTCAGGTCCTGGCCCTAAAGAAATTCCGATTTTCTGTAGACCTGTCTGGTTTGATGCCGACGTAGAACTAGAGAATTTGGTACAAGGGCATAAAAATAATCGTACTCCTGCCAAAAAGATTCTGGGGTATGTCCAACTGGCCCCGACTGGGTTTACCCTGACAGCCACCCGGTTTAAGCAGTTGCTCGATTTACAAGGAGGAATGATCGGAGGGGATATTGATTGTGTGATGGATATCAATCAGTCTGGGCAGCACATCAGACTTACTCGTTTTGACTTTTCTCATGCCCAAGAGCCGAATAATCCCAATCCAGTGTTTGTAGTTGCTGCAAGAGGAAGCATGGTCCTTTCCAAATCCGGAAGCTGGAGCATGGTTCAGCACTCGGTAGGCTCCGGTGAAGTCACCCCCCTTCCTGATCATGTACCTATTCCAATGATCAGAGCGGGTAAATGGACTCCTGCTTTTTACACTACGCCATTGGCAAATACCAATCGGCTGATCCGATTGGCCTCTCCGGCTGAGCTACTGAAGAATCCTACTTCCAAAACAGTGAATTACGGAATCCTTCAGAGTACGGCTACACAAAAAGCTTTGATCCTAACTCCAAGCTTCGCCAAGGGTGAGAAAAAGTTGTTGAGCAAGACGCCTTTGCTGTTTGCTGATGCCTATAGCCTGATGGCAGGAAACAGTATTTTTCCTAATGTGGGAAATGCCATCGATGAATTTGGAAAAGCATTTCCGATGTTGACAGGTACGGGAAGCGGCCTTACCAAAGCAAAAGCCTTTGTCGAAAGATCTGACATCTCAGACCTGGGGGCTAATGTGATGGAATTGCTCGCTGTGGAAGTTCAAAAGCAAGGTCAGTCTATAGTGGATCATGGCTTTAAGCTGCTTGCCGGTAAAGCCAATCAGCAACTTAACAAAGCTTTAGCATTTGATTTGCCTCCTTTCAAGACCTATCTGGTCGAAATGGAGGCATTAAAGATCTACATAGAGTATGTGACTAAGAAAAAGCAAAAAGATGCTTCATATGTAGACAGCAAGCTGAATTTCGACATTGACTCTTTTGCAAGTGATGCTTCAAAATCCTGGAAAAGCAGATTGAATAACCTTTCCATGGTGGTTGACTTGGGTTCATTTGAAGGTCTGATGCGAATCAAAGGAAATTTTGATGCGCAGAAGGGCAAAGAGGCTGGATTTCCGGGTGAAAAAGATTCTGATTTTCCAACCTTAGGATATCCTACACCGGAGATTGAATTTCATGATTCCTTAAAGCCTGTCATTGATATTTTGCAGATGCTGGCCTCCCTCAATGAGGGAAGGTATGGTGATGTCATGAAAAAGGGTTTGGAAATAGCCATGAGCAATTCAGGGGAGATTTGGGAATATAAGTTTGAAGCTAAAAAGGAAATTCCGCTTGTCCGATTCCCTCCAGAGCAAAATCTATATGATTCACCAACTACCCCGCTCAAGCTTGAAGCTGGATTAGAACTAGGCGTTTATTTCAATGCTGCGCTCAAAGTCACCACCGATCCAAAGCAACTCTTGCCTACCGCTGGTGCCTATGTACAGTTTAGAGGAGGACTGCAAGTCATGTGTGCCTCCATAGGTGCAGGTACGATCTATGCGGTGGGGGAAGTAATTCTCAAGTTGGCTTGCGATACCAAATCAGGTCCAAATCTCGCCATGAAGTTTGGATTTGGTGCGGCCATCGCCGTCGGGCTTCCGGTGCTGGGTACACTTTCCGTGACCTACATTGTGGGATGTGAATTGTACGCCAGTCTGGACAAGGTCACGGTGACAGCCTATATGCTCTTTAAAGGTCGGGCAAGTCTAGCAGGTGGTTTGGTAAGCGTCACGGTCTACATTGAGGCCAGCGGATCTGTGCAGCGGATTCCCGCTCAAAACAGAACAGATTGTACCGCTTCAGTTACCTTTGGATTGGATATCAGCATCTGCTTTGTGATCAACATCAGTTTTGAAGAATCCTGGCAGGAAACCCGTCAAATCGCTTAATCGAAATTTTTAACTTACTAATTTTAATATGGAATCAAATAGGCTTTTAACACTGATTGCACTGCCTCAGGAATTTGACGGAGTCAATCTGAAAGTAAACATTGTAGTAATCCCGAGAAATGCTAATCCAGAATCAAACTGGAACGTAGCTGTAGAAGGATCCACCATATCTGTACCGGGATTTTCAAATTTTCATCCTGAATTTTCATTTTCGGTCGTAAGGGGAACTTCCGAATTTCCGATTGAGGCTCCGGGTAATCCGGCATTTACGCCTATTGCAGTGCCAGTTGCCGTTGATAAGGCAATTCACAAATCGGATTTGATCAAGCAGGTGGCTTCAAGCTTTAATCTGCCTATTGGAGATGCATTGGACAAAATGCCTTCACCAATACCTGTAGAAAAAACCATTAAAAAATACCTCCCTATATCCTATCGGCGAAGTTTTAATTTTACACAGCCAAGGCATCCTAATGCAGTGACTGACGATAGCTATTCATGTGCCATCAGAGAGCAAACACCTCCTGCTAACATTTCTCCTAAAAACAAACTCTCATGGGGTAAGGTGTTTGCCCATATTTTGAGGCAGCCATTATTGGCAAAGGCATGTGGAATGATCTATTCGGTAACGATCAAAGTGGATGAAAAATGGTTTGATAAAGGCGGATACCTCTATGTGAACATTATTAACAATCCCTATTCTTCAGCTCAGGAAAAATCCCTTCAGGCTCCAATGTATCCAATGAATGGACCATTGATAAAAAGGTATGCTGCCAGAATCCCCAATCTGAAAAAAGGTGTAGCCAGATCGGTTTTTTCGGCGGTTTGCTTTCCTGTAGTTTATAAAAAGCCAAGTGAATCTCAAGCAGAAATTCCTGATGCGCCATGGGATGAATTGTTTTTGGAAGCAAGAGCTTATGATGATGGATTTGCCAAAATCGTACATGCCAATCAACCTGTCAGTGGAAATATGCTTGCCGAGAGTCCTGATGGATTTACCCCGCCCTCTGAAACTGGTATCCGACTGGGATGGGACGATGAGCAGATCTTGATTTGGTATATCCGGCAATTGACAGATTACCCTCAAAATTCGGGGAAAAGAATAGATGCGCCTCTTTGCGTAAATGGGTATCACATCGATGTGCGGGAGCCAGGTAAAAAATGGGAAAGTCTGAATGCCGTAAAACTTGACAAGAGCCACCCACTTGTCTCAAAGCTTTCGGATATTAAGACAGAACTTCCCTATCAGATTTATCCCAATAAAATTACCGGACCTAATGATGAGCATTTTTGGATGCCCATGTACTATGCGTCTTGGATAGGAAAAAGTCTGGTCACAGAGGACAAAGATTCCATAGCGATCTATAAGACCGATCAAAATTACTCAGCCTCGGCACTTGATACGACTCAAACCCTCCCTGGAAAATCAGGAGTCAAGGCCAACTCAACACTTCAGCCTGAAAAATTGGAAACGGACTTGCGGTATGGTGGAACATACGAGTTTAGGGTTCGACTGTCTGATATCAGTGGTGGCGGTCCTGCTACTACTTTTGATCCCATAAACGAATCCCCGAATCCTAATACCACCGTTTCTTTTCGAAGATTCGTCAATCCGGGTCTTCTTAAGGTTCACAAGCCTAAGCATTTGCTGCAACAAAAGGCTCAAATCTTCAATGCTATAAATGATTCTGAGACGGATTTTGACTCAAATCCAATATTGAAAATCGAGCGTCCTGGTCTGGCTTATCCTGCTGTTGTGTTTACCAAAAAGTATCCAAATGCAGTGGATTTGCTGAAAAGTCAGTCTTTCCCGGATCGTAATCTCAATCCTTCGCTTCCAGATCCCGATGTGCAATTAGTTCATTTCCGTGTCGAAGTCAAATCGCTGCGAATGGATAATGCATTAAGCCAAAATGGAAAGGATGGATACATTACCTTGTATCAAACCACACGTAGCTTTGATCCGGATTATTCAAAGTCGCTTGATGTACCTGTAGAATTCATTGACGTACCTGTGCTTGATCTGGGAAATGAGGCAAACCCATTTTTACAAGACAGCTTAAAGAGCTCTTCTATTGATCAATTAAAGCACTTGGTTTTGCCAACTGGCAGACAGATCCGAATTACAATGCGTGCCATTGCTCATTCTGACATAGATCCTGAGGAATACTGGGGTGTGATAGATTCTGACCCTGATAAAGATTCAAGATATGGAAAAGTGACCCAATTGAGTTTTTATCATCCTACTAAAAAAGAAACTACACCGCTGCTAGAATCTTATGGCAGGATACCAACTGTTCAGGGGATTTTCCTGAAGTCTGACCAATACCCAACGGTAAAGAAAAACCCGTTGAATCTGCTTGTACATCGTGTCACAGAATCACACGATTCAGATGCTGTCAAGCGGCTAGCGGATGCTTTAGGCTGTGAGTCCAAAGGCATGACTATTTTGGCACCAAAGGGTGAGCGGATAGTGTTCGGTTGCAGTTCCAGAATTAGGCATTCACTTTCTCCTGATGGAAGCAGTATTACTTTTTCATCCAATGCTGAGCTTCAAAATCATTGGATAGGTGCATTGAGTTACCAAATCAACAGAGATTGGTCCTGGGACTGCTTAGAACATGATTCCTTCGCTATTCGTCGCACGCATAAGTTTAGAAATGACAGTTCCCAGGAATGGAGAAAGGATGTCTTGGTAGGAGAAATTGAGATAAAGCATACTGTTTCCTTCGAAGCTATCCAAGCTGACCGTTTTGGCCTGATCAATAGAAGTTACACCCGACTTGTGTTTTTGGATGCTTTGGAGCCTAAAAATGATCTATTGACTAATGGTCAACCAAGATTTCCTGATGAGATTTGGGCTAATTATACCCTTATCCCGAAGATCAAATCCAAACATGCTGCTATTGCACAAGTACCTACGCCATGGTTGGCTTTACCGACCGTTTTGCCTCCTTCGCAGGTTCCAAAAATAAAAAGTGTGGGGATTGCTTTTTCTCCTTACCAAAGGTCCGAGGATTACAGCTCCACAGAGGTGAGAAGAAGACATCTTTGGGTTGAATTTGAAGAACCATTGGAGAATCCTGATGATATGTATTTCTGCCGCTTTTTGGCAAATGCACCCGATCAATTGATTTCCAACAATTCCTTCGAGCAGTTTCCTGCCCCTGAGGAGAGTCCGATCAACTTGGATCCAGAACTGGTCAGGGTAATAACTCCCGGTCAGAGCAATGATCTCTCCGGACTCAATGCTATGCAGCAGCTGATCCCTTCGGTAGACTCAAACAGGCACTTTATTTTACCCTTACCATCCGGAATGCACGCAGAAAGTCCTGAATTATTTGGGTTTTTTACTTATGAGTTTAGAGTTGGCCACGGGCACTTTGTAGATCGTGACCAAGTAGATAAACAATTTGATTGGAGCAGTTACAATCCATTGGTCCAAACTGCAGGTGTAGCTCCGATGGCAAAAAGCAATCTTTGGTCAACGGCACAGGGCAGATTTGGACGACCGCTCAGAGTGACAGGTATCCAGCATCCTGCTCCTACCTTGCTTTGCACATTGAATCGAAATTCTGAAGAAATGTATGTTTCTGCACCGTTTGCCAAGGCTGTGTTTAAAGGCAAAAATGTCACTTCAAAACCACCGAGAACAACCCTTTGGGCAGTACTATATGCGCAGGTTTATCAGGCGGATGGACTTGACTTTCGGAATATCCTCTTAGGAGAAAAGCAGATGAAAATAGGTGTAAAAATCAGGGAAAAAGAAAAGGAAGAAGATCTGTTTAGAGAGCTTGTCGTTCAAAGCTATAAGCCTAATAAGACTCCAACTGTGGTTTCCAAATCCTTGACGCTGAACGCCGAAAAAATGTCTATGGGCAACGTGCTGGCAAAAATTAAAGACACACATCCTACGGGTACAGCAAAATTTTCATCTCAGGAAATCGCCTCAAGGCTGCAACTGTTGGGATTACCAGAAGACAGTCCATTGAGCGTGTTGGTTGTGGAGGTCTTTGGAAATATTACTAATATTTTCGATCATATTGATCTGGTAGGTGCTAGTCAAGACCAATTTTTTGTGGGTGGTGGCATGATTCAAAAGCAGTCGATAGTTGGAACAGCTCCACCAAGTAATTCCCCTGAAGAAATCAAGCCACTGAGCAAAAGCTTGGGACATTTCAGAATACTAAGAACCTCTCCTTTGACAAAGGTTCCGTTTGTCTGCTGTCCTACTTGTGAATAAAAAATAAGCCCGAGGAGTCTCGGGCTTATTTTTTTAGGTTTAAAAAATGAATTTATTTTCCGATCATATAGTAGCAGGTTATGCTTTGCCTCTTAGCATCAGGTTCCAGTACATAAACGGCAACCCGTATTTTTTGAGTAGCCACATGCTGTATTGCTCTTTGGTGGTATCTACAAAAGTGGAAATCAAAGGATCACTGTCTTTTACATTGTCGTATTTGAATTCACAAAGCAGCATTTTGCCGTAACCTGTTACGATAGGGCAGGAGGAATATCCTTCGTAGGATTTTTTGCCTACTGTACCTGCTTCGATAAGGGTTATGAGGTTTTCGACCAATACCGGAGCTTGTTTTCTAATGGCAGCACCTGTTTTTGCAGTAGGCAAGTGCGCCACGTCACCGATTGAGAAAATGTTTGGATACCGCTTATGCTGCATGGTGTGGATGTCCACGTCCACCCAGCCTTTCCCTGGTCCATCCTGAATCGAAATCTTCGAATCTTGGATGAACTGAGGGGCCATCTGTGGTGGTGCCAAGTGAAGCATATCGAAATGGACTTTGATGTCCAAAGCTCCCACTAATTCTTCACCCAAAGGATTGCCCTCCATGATGGTGCAATTGCTTTCTCCGGGTTTTGAATAGCGGAAAGTTATTTCCTGCTTTTCTGCATCGATTGCGATGGGAGCATAGAATGGCTTGAATAGGATGCCTCGGTCGTGGATGATTTTATTCAGCGTTTTGGCAAATTCAGGTACTCCGAAAATCACTGTGCCCGGTGTCGCAAAAAGCACGTTGGTTTTGTCCCGAATACCTTGTTTTCGGAAGTATTCCTCGGCCATGTACATGATTTTTTGGGGAGCTCCACCACATTTGATCGGAGTAGTGGGTTGGGTAAAGACTGCATTGCCTCCTTTGAAGTTTCGAAGTACGTCCCAAGTGTGTTCAGGGTTAGTATAATTGGAGCAAACGACTCCTTTGTCGAGAGATTCTTTCAATCCTGGAAGTAACTCAGGCGCCATGACCAATCCGGGAACAGGCACTAGGAAGTCATAGGTCAATGTCCCTGAAGAGGCTGTGCTCACCTCATTTTTTTCGGGATCAATGCTTGTAGCCTTGTCTTTAATCCAATCTACCCCTTCAGGGATGTAGTCACCTTCGTTTCGTTCTGTCTCTTTAAAATCGAATGCTCCAGCACCTACCAATGTCCATGCAGGTTGATAATAATGTTTTTCTGAAGGCTCGATTATGGCAATTTGAAGAGCTGATTTCTTTCGTCTGAGCTGTGCGGCTATGGTAATCCCGGCGGTTCCCCCGCCGATGATGAGAATCTGATAATGTTTCATAATGAGGGTCATTTGGATGGCTTAAGGTAGATGGGATGGAATTAAGGAATGGTGATTTTTGTCACGCTAAGGCTTTGATTGAAAAAAAAATTAAAGAATAGTGATACTTCTGAATAGATCCTGTGATCTAAGTCACCGATCAGCGAAGGTGTTATTTGTCAATTTTGTTTGATAGATTTAAGACATGACACTAGAAAAACTCAAGCAAGCACTACCGAATATCACTGATCCAAGGCTCCTTGATTTGATCATGGAAAAGGGGCAGTTTGTCACTTTTGAACACGGCAAAATTTTGATGGAACCCGGCCAATTTATCAAGGCTGTACCATTGGTTTTGGAAGGATCAATCAAGATCATGCGGATGGATGACGATGGAAAGGAGCTTTTTCTTTATTACTTGGAGCAAGGTGAGACTTGTGCCTTGTCATTAACCTGTTGCTCGGCAGCTAGACCCAGTGAAATCAAAGCGGTGGTAGAAGAAACTGCCACTATGGTTTTTATCCCTATCCAATACCATGAGCAATGGATGGATGAGTTTAAGCAGTGGAAGGACTTTGTGTCCAGTACCTATCAGCAGCGTTTTCATGAGATGCTTGTGGCGCTGGATGCGGTGGCTTTTAAGCGAATGGACGAGCGCTTGATGCGGTATATAGTGACTAAGATGAAGCAACTCAAAGCCAATGAGCTACATACCACACACCAAGAAATTGCCAATGAATTGGGTACTTCAAGAGAAGTGATTTCCCGATTGCTCAAGCAATTGGAGAAAAAGAAATGGATCGAACTCGGAAGAAACGTGATCTATATCCGGGATGATTTTGAGGAGTTGATCAGCAAGTGATTACATCAAGATCAACAAAGGAATATGTGAATGATAAGCCATTTGAATAGAATGGCTTTTTTTTATGATCTGCTCCCATAGGTTGCGGTGCTCATGACACATCACTAGGATCATATCATCGTGCTCATCGAGATACAGATCGAGTCCATCCATCGTATTCTCCGCATAAAATGTGTGGATTCGAGTAGCCTGTTCGGGATATTTTTTGGCTAAATAGCTTTCAATCCCCAAAACGGATAAATCTTCCAAAAATCCCTGACTGGTCTGAATGTGAAGGATTTCAAACCCAAAACTCCATTTCTTAGCCATGTTGACCATCCAATCCCAAAATCCTTCTTCATGATTGGCAAATTCTAAAGCCAAAGTCACTTTTCTGATTTCGCTGACTTTTGCTTTAGCAGGTACTACCAAAACCGGACAACTCGCTTCTTTCACCACATTCACGGTGACAGTTCCCATCAACGCTTTTTTAATTCCACTCGCTCCTTGTGTTCCCATGACAATAAGTGCAGCTCCTTGTTCTTCAGCAATCCTTGCTATTGTTACAGAAGCTGTTCCCTCTACTACCTGAGATTCCATTGGTACTCCGCTACCTTCATAGGTTTGGATAGTTTTTTTCATCAGGTTTTCGGCGTCTTTAAACAAGGAGTCTAAAGCCAAAGCTGATTGGGATTCAAAGTCATAGACCAGTTCGACTACATGAACCAGGATGATTTCCCCGTGCTTTTTATCTGCTAAACCAATGGCAAATTCCAGTGCTTTGATTGAGTTTTCCGAAAAATCCAAAGGGACGATAAGTTTCATGGATTGGGGGTTTATGACAGGAAGTTAGGCTAAAATGACCGAAATCTAATTGGTATGGCTTACTTTTAGACAGTGTGAAGTCCTTAATTGCTCAAGATTCTCGACTGTTTTCCCATGTAACATTAGTCACCGCTTTGCCCTACTCACACCCCCTAATTTTGGGAAACTAAAATTTAACAATCAGACAAAATGGATATAGTCATCCTTATAGGTTTTGCAGCGGCAATTTTGATAGGTGTAAGTTTGGGGCTTATTGGAGGCGGAGGATCGATATTGACTGTGCCTGTCTTGGTATACATACTTGGAGTAGATCCAGTTTTGGCTACTGCTTATTCTTTGTTTGTGGTAGGAAGTACCTCTTTGGTAGGAGCAGGCACTTATATGAAAAAGGGCCTAGTGAATTACAAGACGGCAATCGTTTTTGCTATTCCTTCCTTTATTGCTGTTTTCTTGACACGGAAATTTCTCGTTCCGGCGCTTCCAGATCCGCTTTTTACAGTTGGTGAAGCCATCGTTACCAAAAATATCGGCATCATGGTCTTTTTCGCGATCATCATGTTGGCGGCTTCGTTTTCCATGATCCGGAATAAAAAATGCGTGGACTGTGATGAAAATGAACCTGTGAAATTTAACCTTCCCATGATTGCCTTAGAAGGGTCTGTAGTCGGAGTGATCACCGGGATTGTAGGTGCAGGTGGAGGATTTTTGATCATTCCAGCTTTGGTGCTTTTGGCAAGATTACCGATGAAAATGGCTGTAGGAACTTCCTTATTGATCATAGCTGCTAAATCCTTGATTGGATTTTTGGGTGATGTCTCCACTCAGACAATCGACTGGCAAATGCTATTGATATTCACTGGCCTCTCTATCGTGGGTATATTTATCGGAAGTGCGCTTTCCAAAAAAATCAATGAAAAAGTCCTGAAAACAGGTTTTGGTTGGTTTGTGTTGATTATGGGCATTTATATCATTGGCAAAGAATTAATGTCACTCTAAACTATGATTCAGGAGTATTTCAAAATTTTCCTTGACGGATATTACGGCTATTGGAATTACTTGACCTCAGAGATCTTGTATCCATCTTGGCACAATTACTTCTGGTGGTTAATCGGGATTTCCGTGGTGGTTTGGATGCTGGAGTTGGCTTTTCCTTGGAGAAAAAATCAAGCTGCCATCCGTGAAGATTTCTGGCTAGATGGATTTTACATGTTTTTCAACTTCTTTCTTTTCTCCCTGATTGTCTACAACTCAGTGTCCAATGTGGCCGTGGAGGCGTTCAAGGACTTTTTGGGATTGTTTGGAGTCGAAAATCTGGTAGCTATTCAGGTGGCAAGCTGGCCAGGATGGGCGCAGTTTCTTTTAATGTTTTTGCTAGCAGATTTTATCCAATGGAATGTTCACCGATGGTTGCATCATAGCCCTTGGCTTTGGGAGTTTCACAAAGTCCACCATTCCGTGGAGCAGATGGGCTTTGCCGCACATTTGAGGTATCACTGGATGGAAACCGTCGTCTACAAGTCGGTTCAATACCTTCCTTTGGCTATGATAGGTTTTGGACTAGATGATTTTTTCATCCTTCACATGATCACCATCGTCATCGGACACCTCAATCATGCCAATGTCAAGATTACCTACGGTCCCTTGAAATACATTCTTAATAACCCCGTGATGCACCTTTGGCACCATGCCAAATACCTTCCGGAAGGCAGTCATGGTGTGAATTATGGGATTTCGCTAAGTCTTTGGGATTACCTCTTTGGCACAGCCTATATCCCAAATGAAAATGAAAATGAACCACTGGGTTTTGATCATATCGAAGAATTCCCCAAGACCTTCTGGCAACAAATCACATATCCATGGAACAAAAAGAAGTAAACAGGCGCATGCCTTACAATAGCTGGAGCTTTGTCATTGTGTTGACCATCGCTTTGGGATTAGCTCCACTGATGAGCGAGCCTCATCTCTGGGGGAAAATCCGCTGGATCGCAGGCGGAGCGGTCGGGATGAAGTTGATTGACTGGGGAGACTTTTTGATGCATAGCGCACCTTGGGTGCTTTTGGTCAGACTGGCTGTCATAGAAGTGAAAAACAGATTGAAGCCATCGAATACCTGATTTTTCTCAGGTGACTTTTATTACTGACCCACGGATAGGAAGTAGACTAATTTTGGGTCATTAAAAACAAAGCAACCATGTTTAACTTCTTTAGCACAAAACCAAAAAATTACGAAGACATTCCTGCAGGTCCATTCCATGACCTGACGCTTCAGCCAAATACGGTCATCCTCGATGTGAGAACTGCAGGTGAATTTGCAGGTGGAAAAATCCGAGGTGCCAGAAACTTGGACATCATGTCACCTTCCTTTTACAGTCAAGTGAAGAATCTACCAAAAGACAAAACCTACCTGGTGTATTGCCGAAGTGGAAACAGAAGCGGACAGGCCTGTGAGATCATGGCGGATTTAGGTTTTGAAAATCTAAAAAATCTAGCGGGAGGCATCATGAGATGGCCTTTTGAGACGGTATAAAAGTATTATTTGGATTATAGGTTTGGGTTATTTAAAAGCCGGATTCAGTTGAGTCCGGCTTTTATTTTTTTTCATTTTTCAAAAATCCAGTTGGAACACTCACTGCGTAGATCATCCCAAATCAATTTTATCTACCATGAAAACACCAAAACTATTTTCAATTGGAAAGGCTTTTATACTGGCTACAGGCCTATTCTATTCCTGCAATGATGAAACCGGCCCAGTTTTAGAAACTCCATCCATGACTCCCATGGTAAATTTTACGGCTTTGGGAGAAGGAAACCAACTTTACTTTTTTGAGGGAGGGAACCTGAATGCTCCTGTTGGAATGCAGTCAATATCAGGATTGCCAAACGGAGAAATGATTCTCTCAATTGATTATCGTCCTGCCACAGGTCAACTCTATGGGTTGGGCGCTTCCAGTCGTCTGTATGTGATTAACGAAACTTCAGGTGCTGCCACGGCATTGGGTACAACGGTTTTTACGCCGGCCATCGAAGGCGGGATAGCATCTTTGGATTTCAATCCAACGGTAGACAGGATTCGCTTGGTCTCGGAGTCCGGTCAAAATCTTCGATTGCATCCAGAGACAGGGGCAGTCGTCGCAACCGATGGAAGAATCAATGGAGGAATGAATCCCAAAATAGCCGCGGTGGCCTATACCAACAGTGTCTCGGGTGCTTCCTCGACCACGCTTTATGGCATTGATATCACACAGGATAAACTCTACAAACAAAATCCCCCTAATGATGGAGGCCTGGAAGAAATTGGGAATTTGGGGATTGATCTCGAAGGGAATGTGGATTTTGACATCAATCCGGACAATTCACAAGCGTTGGCAGTTGCAAGAAATACCAATGAAACCAGACTTTATTCCATTGATTTGAATTCGGGACGGGCGACTTGGGTAGGAGTTTTTTCCCAGCCTGTCATCAGTATCTCCTTCAAAACCAATCCTGTCGCCTATGCAGCAGACGCCTCTGGTAAACTGTACCGGTTTAACCCGATGATGCCACAGCCTTCGATGGTTGATTTTCAAGGATTGGCTATGGGAGAGGTCATTGTGGGATTGGATTTTCGACCTGCCAATGGTCAACTTTTGGCTATCTCTAACAGGAGTCAACTTTATGCAGTAAATCCCTCCAGTGGGGCGCTTACCAAAATAGGAAGTCCATTGAATCCAATGCTGATGGGAAGCGTGGTTGGTTTTGATTTTAATCCTACTGTGGATCGCATCCGGTTAGTTACCGATTCAGGTCAAAATCTAAGATTGCATCCAGACCTAGGTACTGTCGTCGCTACAGATGGTAATCTCAATCCCGGAATGCCAAAAGTGTCTGGGGCTGCATACACCAATAATTTTGTTGGAACTTCCTCAACAGCCTTGTTTGTAATCGATCACGAGACCAATATGCTGTATACCCAAACTCCTCCAAATGATGGAGTTTTGGTCCCTGTCGGATCATTGGGAATTGCTATTACCGCTGACAACGGATTTGATATCGGTGGCAGGTCCAATCAAGCGTTTGCCGTCCTTCGAGTGGGAAATTCGACTGGAGTTTACAGGATAAACCTGATGACAGGAGCTGCTACCAAAACAGCAGATTTAGCTTTCACTCCGACCGCTATGGCGGTAGGGCTTGGATTTTAGTAGGTGAAATGGGTTAGTTAATTGAAAAAGCGGGTCATGTGATCCGCTTTTTTTATCTCTTGGAGATTTTGTTGTGGGCGATACCTCGCTGCATTCTGGATCGGAAAGTGGTCATGTCCTCTGGACTCTTTTGGACATGCTTGGTAGCCCTACCTTGTACTCGGGCTCTCCACATTTTGAATGAACTGCGCTTCATATTCCTTCGCATGATCTCGATGGTCTCGCCCTCGCTTACACCAAATTGCGCCGTGATGGCATCAAAAGGAGTTCGGTCTTCCCATGCCATTTCGATAATTCGATCTATTTCCTGCTCAGTCAGTTCCTTAATTTTCTTCATGCCCTTCAAACTTTGATAGGCTTGTAAAGTTTTCTTTCCTGATGAAAATTTCAATAGTGTGGTTGAAACGGGACCTAAGGCTGCGTGATCATGAGCCTTTGGCGGAGGCTATCAAGGCCGGTTTTCCTGTGCTTATCCTATATTGTTTCGAACCGAGTCTGGTAGCGGCAGCTCAGAGTAGTGACCGACATTGGCGTTTTGTATGGGAAAGTCTTCAAGATCTTCAGGAGCAGCTGAAGCCTTTTCAGGCGCAGGTGATGGTTTTTCATCAGGAAGTGGAGCAAGTTTTCGAGGCTGTTTTTTCCGAATTTGAGGTTCAGGCTGTCTATTCTCACCAAGAAACAGGGATAAAAATCACGTTTGACCGAGACCTAAGGATAGCTGATTTTCTAAAGGAAAAAGGAGTTTTCTGGAAAGAATACCTGCAACAAGGCGTGGAGCGAAGGCGCAAAAACCGCCACCGGTGGAACAATCTCTGGTTTGGGCTGATGAGTGCTCCGCTGAAACAACCTGATTTAAAATCGGCAAAATGGGTCAGTCTTTCCAACGAGTTTTGGGAGAAATTTCCACAAAATCCAATCCCAGAAGCGTGGAAAACAACCCAGCCCCTTATGCAACCGGGAGGCGAGACCATTGGCCGTAAATACTTGAAGAGCTTTTTGGAAGACCGGGTAAAAAACTACAACAAACACATCAGTAAGCCCGAGCTAAGCAGAAAAGGATGCAGTCGGCTTTCGCCGTATTTGGCTTGGGGTTGTATTTCACTAAGGGAAGTATTTCAGCTTTCTTCCGAAAGATCAAACAGTGGCTTTCAAGCCCGTAACATCACCAACTTCCAATCTCGACTTAAGTGGCATTGTCACTTTATCCAAAAGTTTGAAATGGAATCCCGAATGGAATTTGAACCCATCAATCGGGGATTTTTAGGATTTTCCTATACCTACAACCCCGACTGGGTCAAGGCTTGGGAGGAGGGAAGGACAGGCTTCCCATTGGTCGATGCCTGTATGCGATGCCTTTCGGCTACGGGCTATCTTAATTTTAGAATGCGAGCGATGGTGGTTTCGTTTTTGACTCATCACTTGGGACAAAACTGGAAATCCGGATCCAATCATCTGGCAAGGATGTTTTTGGACTTTGAGCCTGGGATTCATTATCCCCAACTCCAAATGCAGGCCGGAGTAACTGGTATCAACACCGTGAGAATCTACAATCCGATAAAACAATCCCAAGATCACGATTCGGATGGTGTTTTTATAAGAAAATGGGTTCCGGAATTAGCCAAATTGCCTGACTCGTTCATCCATACTCCATGGGAACTTACGCCGCTGGAGCAGCAAGACCTGGAATTTGAGCTGGGAAGAGATTATCCTTTCCCTTTGGTAGATGCGGAAAAATCCGGAGCTGAAGCCAGAGATCGAATCTGGTCTGCTCAAAAACTACCGGAAGTCGTCCAAGACGCGGAGCGTGTATTGGCCAGACATACCTTATCCAAACGTTGGGCTTGATATGAAGAAACAGCATTTACCTACCAAGATGTGTCCAGTCTGCAATCGGCCATTTACTTGGAGAAAGAAATGGGAAAAAAACTGGGAAGAAGTAAAATACTGCTCGGACAGGTGTCGTGGCGATGCCAAGAAAACCAAGAAATCCTAGCGATAAGCTCCAATATAAAATCCCAACCAGATCAACAAGGGCAGGAAATAGGCAAAAAGCACCACCAAAGTGCTTTCTTCCAAAGTCCTTCTACTTATAGAATGATATCCCAATACCCAAAATATCCCATAGATGATCTCAAAAATATTAAGGACTGAAAGAGGGTAGTGGTATTTTTCAGCGACGTGATCAGGTCCCACAATCCAAAGTAAGGATAGCGGCTCGAAATTTTGAATTTCAAGATAGCTCACATTTCCATCGGGATTCATGTAAACCAACAGTCTCAGCAGTTCTGGAAAAATGAAAACTATTTCCGCTACCAAAGCAAATTTCCATAGGTCTTTAAAGTTTGTTTTAAACCCAACCATCAACCCGATCGACCAAAACAAAAATGCGATCACGGTGAATTTCCAAAGGAGGGCAAAAGGCGTCCAGAGGTAATTCAGGGTATTGAAAATATGGAAGAACAACAAGTCACCCTGTCCGTCCAAGCGATCAGAATCAGGAATAGATTCCAAAATCAGTGCATTGGTAAAATACCTTATTAGCAGAAAGGTAATTAGTAAAACAAGAAAAAATACGCGTTTATCGAAATCTATTGCCTCGTTTATTCGTTGGGCAAGAGGAGAAGCAGGTTTAGCCATTTTCGGTCGTTAAAGTTGGTAAATCTAGCCGATTGTTTGGAATTCGCCGTAGCTTTGTAGTCGAAACGAAATGAAAGTAATGAGTAAAGGAGTCAAATTGGTATTCATTTTATCCATGTGGATTGGATTTTTCTATTCGGTCTTAGGCCAGGCTCCAGCACCACCTTTGCCACCTTCCAATTCACCTTATTTGCTCTTGGACAAAGGGCTTCAGTATCGGATCACCAAGTCGATAAACAGCATGTACAATTTCGATTTTGCGACAGCGGAGCGGGATTTTGCAGTGATCATGTACCAATATCCTGACCATCCACTACCTGACTTCTTGATGGCACTAGGCTATTGGTGGAGGATTGAGGTGGATGTGACTAATACTCGATTTGACAACATCTTCATCCAATATCTTGATCGAGCCAATGAAAAAGCAGATAAAATGCTGGATGAGGATCCTAAAAACAAAGAAGCAGCTTTCTTTTTAGCAGCAGGTTACGGATTTCAAGGAAGGCTTTATAGCGAGCGAAAGAGCTGGGCCAAAGCTACCTTTGCAGGTCGAAATGCCTTGAAATACATGGATATGAGTAGGGGTGAAGCTGAATTCAATCCTGAATTGCTACTTGGTGACGCGCTTTTCAATTACTTCTCGGTGTGGATTCCAGAAAATTATCCTTTGCTGAAGCCTGTAGTCGCCCTTTTTCCAAAGGGAAATAAGCAACTTGGACTACAACAACTGGAAACGGTCGCCTCTAATGCGTTTTACACTCGAGTTGAAGCACAATATTTCTTGTTTAGGCTTTATGCTTCGGAAGAAAAGCGTCCGCACGATGCGCTGAGGATTTCCGAATACTTGCACGGTAAATTTCCCAATAATCCCTACTTCCATCGATCTTATGCCCGACACCTCTATACGGTGGGTAGATGGGCCGAGTCTATCGAGCAATCCTATCAAATTCTTGATCGCATAGAACAAAAGCAATATGGCTATGAAGCAAACAGTGGAAGATTCGCGGCTTTTTACCTTGGGGAATATTTTTACAGAGTAGGAGATAGGGCAGAGGCCAAGAGGTACTATCTAAAGACCGTCGCTTATGGAGAAGAGTCCGAGTCACAAGAAAGTGGCTACTACTTACACGCGCTGATCCAACTTGGAAAGATTGCCACAGCAGAGAAAAACAAGTCTCAGGCGAAGGGATATTTTGATATGGTAAAACGCTACGCAAAGCGAAAACACCCCGCTCATAAAGAAGCTAGAGATTTTATCAAAAAGAATAAACTTTAATTGAGTAACCCCCGTTTGTAACCCAAATAACAGGAGATAATTCGAATTTTTTTGATGTTTAGTTTCAAATAGCGTGGATTCTTTGCTTTATGCCCTAGAATCATTAACAAAATTTTGAAATCCACTCATCAAAAACATTTCGATCGATTTAAAACATTCATCAATTATATTAACTTTGCGCCACATAAAATTTTGTAAAGAGGACTATCATGGATAATAGCGTTAGAATCAAATTTGATAAAATAGACCGAAGAATTCTTGAAATCCTTCAGGGCAATGCCAAAATAACTAATGCACAGCTTTCAAAGGACATCGGATTGTCTCCTGCTCCGACATTGGAGAGAGTAAAGAAACTCGAGCAGTCCGGAATCATCAAAAGCTACCACGCAAAGCTTGATCCTGAGAAAATCGGATTGGGTGTGAGCACATTTGTTTTGGTAAGTTTGATCGGCCATAATAAAGGCAATATTGATGCTTTCATGAAAGAGATCAATGAGATCCAAGAGGTCATCGAGTGTCACCACATCACCGGTACAGGTGATTTCATCCTAAAGATCATTGCTAAGGACATCACCGCTTATCAAAAATTGATGCTTGAAAAAGTATCCGAAATCAAGGAAGTAGATTCCATGCAGTCCATGGTAATTCTGTCTACCTTTAAGGACTCCAAGGTGCTGCCTATTCCTGCTTAATCATTAAATCTAGATGTTTGAAGGGTGGCATGTCCACCCTTTTTTTTTGAAATAATATGACTGAGAATCCCTGGAAAACGAAAAGTATTCGCACGATCTATGAAAATCCATGGATCCGAGTAGAACACCATGAAGTGATCAATCCTGCCGGAAAAGCTGGGATTTACGGAAAAGCCCATTTTAAAAACCGTGCCATGGCGGTCATTCCAATTGATGAAGAAGGCAATACTTGGCTAGTGGGTCAATATCGGTATACCTTGGAAGAATATTCATGGGAAATCCCCATGGGTGGAGGTCCTATCGAATTGGATAGGTTGGAAGCAGTAAAAAGAGAATTGAAAGAGGAAACTGGTTTGACTGCTGAAAAATGGACCGAGATCATGAAAATTCATACTTCCAACTCGGTAACGGATGAAGTGGGTTATATCTATTTGGCAGAAAATCTGACTCAAGGTGAAACCGAATTTGAGGAAACAGAAATTCTTCAAATCAAAAAACTTCCATTCTCTGAGGCACTTCAATGGGTGATGGATGGGAGAATTACAGATTCCATCAGTGTGGCCGGAATCCTTAAGGCAGCACGGATACTAGGATATTAACTCATGACACTACGCGAACACTTTAGTACTACTTTTTATTTGGCTTATCCTGTGATGCTCAGTCAACTTGGGCAAGTGTCTGTAGGGGTAGCTGATAGCATGATGGTAGGCAGGCTTGGTGCATTGCCTCTCGCTGCTGCTTCTTTGGGAAACAGTATTTTTTTCGTCATCATGATGTTTGGAATAGGGGTTTCCATGGGAATCACTCCCTTGGTTTCTGCTGCGGATGGTAAAGGCAAACCCAAAAGAATCTCAAGATTGTTTAGCCACGGACTTTGGATCAATTTGGCTACAGGATTGGTTTTGACTCTGATTGTATTGGGCCTATCGCAAGGCTTACATTTTTTGAATCAACCAGAAGAAGTCGTAGTGCTTGCTGTGCCTTATTTGCTCATCATCACAGCCTCTTTGATTCCGTTGATGGTTTTTCAGACGTTCAAGCAGTTGGCTGAGGGGCTTTCACAGACAAGGCAAGCGATGTACATCACCATTTTCGCCAACTTGGTCAATGTCTTTTTGAACTGGGTCTTGATTTGGGGAGTTTGGGGATTTCCAGAATTAGGCTTGAATGGGGCGGGTTGGGCCACATTGATTTCTAGAGTGTTGATGATGGTTATGATGGGAGGGTATATTTTGTACTCTAAGCGCTACAAAGTCTATCATCTTCGTCTGGCAATCGTCAAAGCCAGCTTTCCCATGGTCAGCCGAATTTTGAAAATCGGTATTCCGACAGGGTTCCAGTTTATTTTTGAAGTTTCTGCTTTCAGTACCGCAGCGATTATGATGGGCTGGATCGGAGTTAATGCTTTGGCAGGTCATCAGATTGCTTTGAATTTGGCCTCGATCAGTTACATGATGGCAACAGGATTGTCTACAGCAGGTATGATCCGGGTAAGTAATCAAATAGGAAAAGGTAATCTCAAAGGCATGCGCGAAGCAGGAATGGTCGTCTTTGGGATGGTCATTGCCTTTATGTTTGTCTGTGCGGTGTTGTTCTTTGCGTTTCGATTTTTCCTTCCTACCCTGTATATCGACGATCCTGAAGTGATCGCACTTTCTGCTTCCCTTTTGATCATCGCGGGATTTTTCCAATTGTCCGACGGAGTTCAAGTGGTGGGACTTGGCGTACTTCGTGGCTTAGAAGATGTCAAAGTACCAACTCTAGTAACCTTGATGGCATATTGGGTGCTTGGATTACCATTGGGCTATGTGTTGGCTTTTGAATTTGGCTGGGCAGAAAAGGGCGTCTGGATTGGGTTATTGATTGGCCTGACGATTACAGCGGTCATGCTTTTTTACCGGTTCCATCAGCTGAGCAAAAAGAAAATGAAGCAGCAATCCATTCAAATCACCCAAGATTAATTTCCAAAGAAAGTTCATCTGGAATTGCTGGTGAAGAAGTATCTTGGTTTCCAATCAATTTGAAATCCATGAAACGACTTCTACTCGCTTTTTGCTTTGCCATTCTCATTTCCCCATCCTTCGCTCAGGAACCTGCTGTACTTTCGGTAAGAAAACAAGCCGAAGTAATCGATTCCTGGCTGGAGGATCGGATGCAGAACCTTTTACCAACTCTGATGACTGAGACAGGCATTGACATGTGGATCGTGATGTCCAGAGAGTACAACGAAGATCCCGTCATCCGCACACTTTTACCAGCTACTTGGCATGCCGCCCGTCGCAGGACGATTTTGGTGATGTATCAGCCCAGCCCCAATGCCAAAGTGGAAGCCTATGCCGTAGCTCGATACGATGTGGGTAAATCCTTCAAAAAAGCCTGGAATCCTGAAGCCCAACCTGATCAATGGAAAGCGCTCATGGAAATCATCCAAGCTAAAAATCCAAAGAAAATTGGCCTTAACTACGCCAAGGACTATGGCCATGCCGATGGTTTGACGCATTTTGAATACGAGGAATTTATGAAAAACCTTCCTCAAGCACATAAGGCAAAAGTCGTTTCAGCCCAAACTCTTGCCGTAAGATGGTTGGAAACACGAACTGAAGCTGAAATGGCCTCCTACAAGCACATTCAGGAACTGGCCCATTACATCATTGCCGAGGGACTTTCGGATCGTGTGATTACCCCAGGTGTGACGACTACAGAGGATGTGGTTTGGTTTTACAGAGAGAAAATAGAGGAAATGAAACTCGATACGTGGTTTCATCCTACTGTCGATATTCAGCGTCCTGACCCTAGTTCTCAGGAGGCGTCCCGCTCTTTTGCCGTAAGGCCAAGTGAAGAAGTGATCATGCCTGGTGATTTATTGCATATCGACTTTGGAATCACTTATCTCAGACTTAATACGGATACCCAAGAATTAGCCTATGTGTTGAAACCTGGCGAAACGGAAGTGCCAAAGTACCTCCAAGATGCCTTGGCCGTAGGAAATCGTCTTCAAGATATCCTAACCACAAATTATGTGACAGGAAGAACAGGGAATGAAATCCTCAGAGCTTCCCGTCAGCAAATGGAGAAAGAAGGAATCCGTGGAAGCATCTATACCCACCCGCTAGGTTTCTATGGGCACTCTGCCGGTCCGACCATCGGCATGTGGGACAATCAAGGGGATACTCCGGGAGCAGGTGACTTTCCACTCCATGCCAACACAGGTTACGCCATCGAACTCAACGCCGTAGTCTTTGTCAAAGAATGGAACAAGGACGTAAGAGTCATGCTGGAGGAGGGAGCTTTCTTTGATGGTAAAAAAGTGACTTATTACAATGGTCGTCAAAAGTCGATCTTAGCCATTCCCCGAGTGAGCAATTACTTGGGTTATTAATGGTGAGCGTGGTAGCTTTTTCGATCTCGTTTGGCGAAAATCAGGATTAAAAAGCCCAAGAAAGCAGCTCCACCTGAAGACAAAAATACCAAGCGGAAATTCTCAGGATTGTTCGCATAAAGCCAGCCTGAGATTACAGCACCTACGCCAATTCCGCTTTCCAAGAAAATATACATGGTAGCCAAGGCCCTTCCTCGAAATCTGTCGAGGGAGCGGTCTACTACCCAAGCTGTGGTAGTTGGGCTGTACATTCCTACAGCTGCTCCGAAAAGTACTCCTGAACCTAGCAAAACTGCTTTGCTTTCTGCAAAAGCTACAGCACACATGGCTAGTACCATCACCGCACTTGCCACACGCATCACAGCTACCCGCCCATGTCGGTCTGAGGTGCGTCCAGCTAGCAATCGGATACCCAATGATGAAAGAGTGAATACTGCGAAAAACAAGCCTTTGTTTTTAATTCCTAAATGAGAAGAAAGGTCAGGCACAATCGTCAGGACGACTCCAAAAGAGAAAACGGAAAGAAATAGAATGACGGAGGGCAAAAGCACCCTTTTTTCGATGATCTCAGTTCGGTCAAGCTTGAACAAGCCTAGGCGAAGTGGTTCTTTTTCTTCCAAGGTTTCTTTAAGCCTAGTCAAAATCAATATGGAGAAAATCGCAGTAAAGGCAGCACAATAGAATAGTACCTCTATCGGCCAAATACTAGCAATCCATCCTCCGATAGCCGGTCCAGCGGCCATTCCCAAGGATCCAAAAAGTGATTGTATTCCCATCGCCTCACCTCTTTTCTGAAAGGGAACAATGTCTGCCACATAAGCAGATGCGCCAGTTGGCGTGAATCCAGCCGAAAACCCATGCGCAAAACGTAGAAATAGAAATCCTCCCACAAAGCTCAGCAATGGATAAAGTAGACCTACCACAAAGCAAACACTCGCACCAAACATCATCACAGGAATCCTTCCGACTTTATCTGCCAGTTTTCCACTAAATGGTCTGGACAATCCTGCCGAAAGGGTGAATAACGCAATGATCAAGCCTTTGTAATCTTCTCCGCCCAAAGAAGTCAAGTAGGCGGGAAGCTCAGGAATGATCATGTTGAAACTGGAGAAAAACAAAAAACTGCTCATGCAGAGCAGGAAGAAATTTAGCGTAAAGAAAGACGGCAGCAGTCGCATTCTCCGGGTTAGTTCTCAAAGTAAAAGGCCGGAAAAAAATCCGGCCTTAAGGTTTAATTCAGTTGTCTTTATTGGCTTCCTCCTCGCTTTGTGCTAGCAGGAAGGCCTTCATAAATTCATTCAAGCCACCGTCCAAAACGCCTTGTGCATCCGAGGTTTCATGTCCAGTTCGGTTGTCTTTCACCAGTTTGTACGGGTGAAGCACATAGTTTCGGATTTGAGATCCAAAGTCCACGCGAAGTTTGGAAGATTCGATTTTGGCGATTTCAGCATTTCGCTTTTCCAACTCCATCTGATAGAGTCGTGACTTCAGCATTTGCATTGCTTTTTCTCGGTTGGCAAGCTGAGAACGCTCTACTTGGCAGACTACCACGATACCCGTAGGCTTGTGTGTCAATTGTACTTTGGTCTCTACCTTGTTTACGTTCTGTCCACCAGCGCCACCCGAACGGGAAGTGTGAAGTTCCACATCTGCAGGGTTGATTTCGATTTCGATCGAGTCATCTACCTCAGGGTAGGCATACACAGAAGCAAATGAAGTATGTCTTCTACCTCCTGAATCAAAAGGGGAGATTCGTACCAAGCGGTGAACCCCGGTTTCTGATTTGAGGAAGCCATAGGCCAAAGGACCTTCAAACTCCAAGGTAGCGGATTTGATGCCGGCAACTTCTCCTGGCTGTACGTCTACTTCTTTTACTTTATAGCCGTTTTTTTCTCCCCACATGATGTACATACGCATCAGGATAGAAGCCCAGTCGTTACTTTCTGTTCCTCCTGCACCCGGATTAATTTCCAGAACTGCATTGAGTTGATCCTCTTCAGCAGAAAGCATTTTTTTCAGCTCTAGTTCCTCTACAGCTTCTTTTGTCTTTAGGTAATCTGCCTTGAGTTCATCTTCTGATACTTCTCCTGCGGAGAAAAATTCATACAATACCTCCAAATCTTGGATTTTCTGATCCAGATTTTCGTAAGCGGTGGTCCAGCCTTTTCGTGCTTGGATTTGTTTCATTGTTTTTTCTGCCTCTTCTGGGTTGTTCCAGAAGTCAGGCTGGGCCGAGACGGCCTCAAAGTCTTGGATTTCTACTTTCTTACGATCGTAGTCAAAGATACCTCCTCAAAGCCGAAGTGCGGGCTTTCAAGTCTTTCAGTTGTTCTGAAGTCATCTGTCTAAGTGAAAATTTAAGCTGCAAAAGTCCGAAAAAAATCCCGCTTTTGCCAGAAGTGATTTGCTATTCGATTCGCATGATGATAATCTGGATACGATTTTGGCCTTTTTGCTTGAAGACTTTGTACCGAATGGGGAGCAATGCCAAACCTGTTCCTACCAAGATCCCTGAAGTTGAAGCCACTCCCGATGCAATGGCGAGTTCGCCCGTCTGATACAGGCTGTTTATTCCATCCACCGCAAATAGAAGCGAACCTGCACCCAAAAATAGTCCGCTAAGGTTACGCAAGGTTCTGTTTCTGGGATCTTTACTTTGGATTTCTACTTCAAGGATATCTTCCGGGCTTAGAATGTTTTCAGTAAGGTAGATGTAGTCCGTATCTAGCTTTACTAGTTGGTCAGTGATGAAGTAGCCCAGTTTTTTGCTTTTGTAGGTGATCATTTCACCGGGATAATACCTGATTTGAGATTTTTGATTACTTCCTCTTTTGAGTAAAAGAAAATCCTTTGGCTGCGTTTGAGAAAAAGAAGTGGTAAACCAGAACCCAAAAAACAAAGAGAGTAGGAGTGTTTTCATCAGTAAGAAGTAACAAAAACGGGAAGTCACCTTCCCGAAAATTATCAGATTTTAATGATCCAGTGATGTGGATCGGCGATTTCACCATATTTGATTCCGTCGAGTTCTTTAAGGATTCTCTTTGCAAAGCTATCCTCAGCGCTTTCAGGCAAGTGATAATCTTTTCCGTTTACCTGGATTTTGTTTATAAAGGCAATAGTAGCTGCCGTTCCTACGCCAAACGCTTCCTGTAGGTTGCCGCTTTCAAGTGCTTCCTGAAGTTCTTCCACTGTAAGAAATCGCTCCTCGAGTGGCTCATTCCAGTCATTGGCCAACTGAATGACTGAGTTACGGGTAATACCTTTCAAAATCGTTCCGGTATTCACGGGTGCAGTGATCAGAGTGCCATTGATTTTGAACATCACATTCATGGTGCCGCTTTCTTCGATTTTGCTGTGAGACTTCCCATCAGTCCAAAGCAATTGGTCATAGCCAGCTTTTTGAGCTTGGAGAGCGGGATAAAGTGAGGCTGCATAATTTCCTGCAGTTTTGGCCGCTCCTGTACCACCTTCAGTAGCTCGGGTAAAGTTGGTTTCCACTTTAACAGAAACTGGCTTGTTGTAATAAGCTCCTACCGGGCAAGTGAAAATCATAAAACGATACGTTTCAGATGGCTTTACTCCGATGTAATTATCCATCGCAAACATGAACGGACGGATGTAAAGGCTAGAACCTTTGCCTGAGGGAACCCATTCCCTATCCAGGTCGATCAGTTGGGTGAGGCCTTCGAGGAATGTTTCCTCGGGGATTGCCGGCATGCACATTCTTTCGGCAGATTCATTCATTCGACGTGCATTGGCATCGCCTCTAAAAATCAAAATTTCCCCACTTACACTTTTATAGGCTTTCATCCCTTCAAAAATGGATTGACCATAGTGCAAAGCAGCATTGGCAGGATGAATTTCCATAGGAGCGTAAGGCTCGATCCGTAGGTCGGTCCATTCTCCATTTTTATAATCTGCCACAAACATGTGGTCAGAGATGACTTTGCCAAAGACTAAGTTTGAAAAATCGGTTTCAGCTAGTTTTGAATGGGTGGTTTTGGTTACCGGAATGGCAAGAGAGGTCTTCATACTCTTTTCTTTTTAGGCAAAGCCTGTGATCTTATTTTTTTGAAGGCAGGAAAATTTTCATGCCATGTATTCTTCTTAAAGTCTAGGTTTCCAAGTTACTTCCTCGACTTCTAGTTCTTGAGCCATTTTACGTCCAAGTACAAAAAGGTAATCTGAAAGGCGGTTAAGGTATTGGATGACCAAATCTGAAACGGGCTCGAGAGCTGCTAATTCCACCACTATTCGTTCGGATCTGCGGCATACCGTCCTTGCCAAGTGGCAGAAAGAAACTGATTGATGGCCTCCAGGTAGAATAAATGCCGTAAGCATTGGAAGTTGAGCATCCATGATATCCATTTCCTGCTCAAGCTGCTCGACATCTTCTACATGTAGATCAGGCTTTTTCACTTTGTCTTTTCCTGGCAATGTGGCCAAATCTGCTCCAATAGTGAAGAGTCGATCTTGTATCTCTTTGAGAAAATCAGCCCTGGATTTATTTACCTCTTGATCTCTCAGTAAGCCCAGATAGGAATTCAATTCGTCAATTGTACCATAGGCATCAATTCTCAAATCTGATTTTGGTACTCTCATTCCCCCTAAAAGGGAAGTAATTCCTTGGTCTCCTGTCTTGGTGTAGATCTTCATCTCTGCCTCGTTTCTTTCAGGGGCAAAAATAAGAATCTATTTCGAAAAGTTTGGGATAAATCAGACGAGCATTGCAGCACCTCGAGTCGGGTTTGGATTGATTTTATCTGTTTCTACCAACCCATCTCTTAATCTTACTATTCGGTGTGCATAGTGTGCGATGTCGTCCTCATGGGTAACCATGATGATGGTATTTCCTTTGGAATGCAATTCATGAAAAAGCTCCATGATGCCATAGGAAGTTTTGGAGTCAAGGTTACCTGTAGGTTCATCGGCAAGTATGATACTTGGGTTATTGACCAAGGCTCTGGCTATTGCCACCCGCTGACGCTGACCACCTGAAAGTTCGTTGGGCTTGTGTTTGGTTCTATCACCAAGTCCCACATTTTCTAATGCTTTAAATGCCATTTCTTCGCGTTCTGCCTTGGAATAGCCTGCGTAAACCAAAGGAAGTGCTACATTATCAAGACAAGTGGCTCTGGGAAGTAAGTTAAAAGTTTGGAATACAAAACCGATTTCTTTGTTTCTGATTTCAGCAAGTTCATTTTCACTCATGTCGCTGACATCCTTTCCTGCCAAAATATAAGTGCCCGCAGTAGGAGAGTCGAGACATCCGATGATGTTCATGAGGGTTGATTTACCCGAACCAGAAGGTCCCATGAAGGCGACATATTCTCCACGATCTACCGTGATACTGACAGATTTTAGGGCCTGAATGATCTCAGATCCCATTTTATAGGTTTTGTTGATTTCGTGGGTTTCGATGACTCGGCTCATGGTATCAAATTTTGATTAAGTTAGTGGTTTAGCTTTTTTATTTGGACAAGCAATGTGTCAAAATACGTGAAAAACTGTCAATAGTTAGTCATTTGTAATTTTTCAATTTCATCCCAAGTCAGCCAAGCACTCATATCTTGGATCGCAGCTGTAGCGTAGTTGTCCAATCCTATACGTTTTGCTGCCTGTACTTTACGAATCCAAAGCAAGGGGTCCTGATTGAAGTCACTTGCGGAATTGATGATCTCGTATGCCAGTAAGGGATCTTTAGCACGATCTGCAGCACTCAAAACCAATGGTGTGAAATACGGATTTGCAGTCAAATCTTCATTTAAACCAAAAAATCTCATGAAGGCTCCCAGTGAATTTGCGTCCGACCAATCCGGATTTTTGAGAAAAACCTGAAGCTCATTTTCTGCATTCACTTTGCCGGATAGGGATTTTCCGATTTCTGACAATTGGCTTTTGGTCAATCCATGTGCTTTGTGGCTTAGTAGCTTAAGGGCATAGGCCTGTTTGTACTCTTGATTGGTTTGGATTTTCCAAGTTTCAAAGAGCTTTTCCGGCAATTGTTGATTGAATTTACCAAAAAGGAATAGGTCCTCTGAGATTTTGAGATCGGCTTTCTCAGGATATTGAAGAGTTAATTCTGCAGCTTTATCTTCAAATCCACCCAATTCCAATATCGCCAAGTGATGAGACTCAAGCGCTTTGAATCCTTTTTCTTCCGCCAAAATGATATCTTTTGAAGCTTTTTGAAAATCAAGCTGTTGGGCCTGAATCAATCCGGTCAGATTCAGGTAGTAGGCCGCATCGCCGGGATTTCTGAAAGCCAATCCATTTAGATTTTTAACTGCTTCATTGATTCTTCCTGCGCCGAGACTTCTCAAGATGGCCGTCTCCTGTAGCTGCATCGTGAAATCCAAAAAGGCTTCACTTTTTGCCAAAGAATCCAAAAACCTGATTTCGGAAGTTGGGTCTGTTGTATTGATTTCGGTGACCATGTTTCGGTAACCCGCATGGATCAACATGGGTGAGGTTTCTTTTTCGAGCAAGTCTTTGAGCAATTCCAATTCGCTCGATTCTGGTTTTTCACCTTTTTTTCTGATGGCTGCAATCTGATTGATTTTGCCAATCAGATCGGTTCCGTTTTCCAGAGATTTAGGTTCGAGACCAAGCTTAGTTTGAAGCGCTGTCCAGTTGGAGGAGGTGACTTCGAAGGCAGTAGCATGGTCTTTCAGCAATAACGCAGCTTCTTCGTAGCGCTGCACAAGGGTATAAAAAAGGGCCAGATTATTAACCAAATGCGGATTTTCTGGGAATCGCTTGAGTCCATTTTCCAAGTAATAGATGGCTTCAAAAAGTTTATTCTCACGCTGTAGCCGTTCGCTGACTAGCAGGATATTGTCCACTTGAGGCGCTTCGGCAAAGCTTTGCTCCAAATGTTCTTTAGCCAACGTTGGTTGATTGAGTTGGAACAGAAGATGTGCTGTTAGGTTTTTTGCCTTTGGGTTGTAGCGGTACCGATCCCAACTGTTTTCGTAGAGGATGCTCGCTTCCAGCTTTTGCTCCGTTTGATAATAATAATCTCCTAGTATATTGTTGGTCAGTGAGTTAGCTTGGGTGGCTACAATAGCTTCCATATAGATGGTCACCACCAGTATAGTGATCACTCCACCTATCCTCAAATGATAGTAAGGGAGAGCGTGTGGTTTGTACATAATCCGATATACTGCTTTTCCGGAATTCAAAAATCCCAAGAAATTGGTCATCAGGTAGATGAAAAAGAACAGGGTAAAGCCCGTCTGTGAATATACCAAGAGATGTTTGACTAGTTCTTCGGCTGGTTGATTGGCGGATATTTCCAACTTCCAAATTAACCAAAGCACCATGGTAAAGCCAATAAAATATAGGGCCTTGATGGTGGTTTTTGGACCTGCGAGCTCATCGATTTGATTTATTTTTTCTTTGATCGAAAACCAGCTTAAAATCCCGAGCGGGAAGATCAGATAGATCGGTGAAAAGGTGGGAAAAGGTAAATCTACTTCACCTCTTAGATCCAGCATCAAAAAGATAAGTGTCACGAAATAAATCAAGGCTAACATTAAAACCTGATAAGATACTTTGGTTCCAAGGTTTTGATTTGCTTTTGATAAAAGCACAAAAACTCCCGAAAGCATGCCGTGACCCTGCCAAAAGATCCAAGTTAATCCTAAACCGAGCCCAATGATCAAACTTTGTTCTGCCAGATAGAGTGCGGGATTAGGGATCGGACTAAGGTGAATAAGAACAGCTATGGAGATGGCAAAGCCAAGAAAAATTACTGCCCATCTGATCCAAAAATTGACTTGGATACCCCAAATATGAAAGATTACAAGTGGTAAAACTGTCCCTGCCAAAAGAATGATCAGCGAAACATTGGCACTTTGTCCGCCGATATTCAGGCCATTGACATTAGAAAGGGTAAGCAGAAAAATCCAACCTACACCCGCTCCCAGAAATGGGAATTTTTTGAACTGACTGAAAAGTGCCAAAGCTGAAGTTGCTATCAAAAGCACAATTCCTCCAAAGAGGTAGCTTTCCCGAAGTGTATACTTGGCTGGAAGCGAGTGAAAATCTTGAAACACCAAGTAGTTGTCGAGCTTGATGGGGATGGTCAACTCTCCGATTTTTTCCGAGGAAAAAGGAATCGCCACAGAATCCAAGAATGCAGCGGCCTGAATATTTGGAAATGCCGAAGGTGAAAAAATCAGGGAATAGAGTGCAAAAAGCCCTCCGGTCACTAAGAGCAGGAGGGCAGAAAGCTGTGCAAATCCAGCTGCTTTGGCCGTTTTTTGGATCATGTTATTCTAGGACTTTCGGTACTCTAAAGTAGTCTGTATCGCTCTTAGGCGCATTTTTTAGCGCAGTTTCGTGGGGCATATGCGTGCCCATTTTGTCTTCTCGCATCACATTGACTTCAGAGGACATAGTAGTCAAAGGCTCCACACCCGTGGTGTCCACTTCGCCAAGTTGCTCCACCCAATCCAGGATTTGAGACATGTCTTTGGACATTTTTTCGGCGGAATTCTCATCAAATTCCAATCTTGCCAGATGTGCGATTTTCTTAATTGACTCTTTATCTATTTTCATCCTTGTATTTGATTTCAACCGACATTTAAATCTCAGCTTGAAGTTAAGCTAATTCTACCGAGAGGTTATCTAAGTCAAGTTGTTGTTGGATTATCTCAAAACACTTTTCTTTCATAGCCTCATCCGAATCAAAATCCTCTGGTTTTATGGGTTCATGAAGAACCATTTTTGCCCCTCTGCGATGCAGAAGCAGTTTACCGTCATCAGGCAAAATTAGATGATTAAAAGACAAGGTGACAGGGATAACTTGGATTTGTTTGTCAATTGCCAGCCTAAAGGCTCCGTTTTTGAAAGGTACCATTTTTGGCGGCTGTTGGGTGTAGATTCCTCCTTCGGGAAAAAGTACGATACCACTCCCTTTTTCTATAGCTTCACCTGCTCTGCGCATGGTCTCTGCACGACTTTTCACTCTGCTTCTATCGACGGCGATATGTAGCTTTTTGAAGTAATACCCAAATAGTGGTGCTTTTCGTATGGAAGCCTTTCCTACAAAAAGCACATCACCCGGTACAAAACCCATCATTGCCACATCGATATAGCTAAAATGATTTGCTAAAAAGATGTAGGGTTTGCCTTTTTCCAAATGGACCTTAAACTCAATCTCTACGGGTATAAAAATCAGTGAGAAATAGGTCTTTGCCCAATATTGATTGATCTTTCTTCCAAATCGCTGCCATCCAGGTACCCAAATGCATATTAGAAAAAAAGGAAAAATAGCCACGAAGGTAAAAACAAACATTACCCCGGAATAATAGGTGTACAGCTTTTTGCCTAGTTTAGTCATGATTGATCATGTGGTTGGCTACTTTGATGAAATACCCCATCATGAGTTCTTTTACATCTTGTTCGAGTTTGATTTGATCCAAAGCTTTAAGCATGGCATTTAGCCAAAAATCTCTCAATGAAGGATCTATTTGCCATTCGAAATGCCGCATTCTCAATCTTGGATGACCTCTTTCTTCAGAGTATGTTTGAGGTCCACCGAATACCTGTAAAAGAAAAAGGTAAAGCCTTCTTTCTGCGGGTTGTAGATCTTCTGGATACAATTTTCTGAGTTCGGGTGTCTTTTCTACTTCTTGATAGAAATAGTGTACCAAAAGCGAAATTTTCTCCTCTCCGATCAGTTCGTAAATGGACTGAAATGGATTCATGGCGCAAAACTAGCCAAATCTTGAAATCAGGATTCTAATTTTTTGACACGGAGTGAAGTTCCTTCGGTGGAGATGACCCTGATTTTTTCACCTTGTTCCAAAAACTCTCCTCTGGAATAGGCATCGTAGATTTCACCTTCTATTTCTACTTTACCGCTTGGCCGAAGTCTGGAACGGACCGTTCCCATCTTCCCATTCAACTCTTCGGAGTAAAAGCTGGAAGTATATCCCTGAGCTCGATCTTGAGTGGTAGCCAAAGTGATATTTTTGAAAGCACCCCATTCATTCACTTTTGGTGTCAGCCAAAATACCAAACCAACTGATGCTAATGCTGCTAAAATAACTGTAAGCAAAGCTCCGAACAGTTGAGAAGCGGGTACAAAGTCAAAGTTGAAATCCTGGTTTGGCAACATGCCCAAAACTAAGCCTCCCAAGATCATCACTATGCCGGACACTCCAAAAATCCCAAAACCCGGAATGACAAACAGCTCCACTGCCAATAAGATCACACCGATGAAAAAGACCAAGATTTCCCAATTGTCTGCTAAGCCATTTAAGTAATACGGAATGAAGTAGAGTAAAGTAGCCACAATCGCTGCCAGCAAAGGAAATCCTACACCAGGAGTCTGTAATTCAAAATATATCCCTCCGATGATGATCAAAATCAACACCCCACTGATGGCAGGACTAAGGAAAAATGCGATGATTTGATCTATGGTATCTTCCTCATAGGTAGTTACTTCTGCATTATTAAAGCCTTTGGCATTGAGAATTTCTTGTAAAGAATTATACTCTCCCTCACAAAATCCATATTGGATTGCTTCTGAAACAGAAAATGTAATCACCGAACCAGCATCAGATATCCCTTCTATTTCTATTTTTTCATCTACCATCGCTTCGGCAATTTTGGGGTCTCTACCTGTAGCCTCGGCTGTACTGCGCATCATGGATCGCATGTACGATTGGTATTTGTCGGGTGCGGCGGCCCCATCTACGCCATTCACTACAGTGGCAGCGCCTATACTGGCACCTGGCGCCATATAGATGCTGTCCGAAGCAATAGAAATCAATGCACCAGCAGAGGCAGCGTCCTTATTAATAAATACATAGACAGGAATCTTGGACTCCAAAATCCGGGTTCGGATCTCATCCGCATCAGTCACAGCACCTCCATAGGTATCCATCTCAATCAGGATGAGATCAGCTTTTAGCTTTTCTGCTTCTTCCATTGCGATTTTTACCCGCCGGTTCATCGCCGGATCAATGTCTTTGTCAATTTTGAAGACGTAGACCTTTTTATCAGCTTCCTGTCCAAGCAAGACCGAAGGAATCAAAAGGCTGATGGAGAAAAGAAGGATCAGAATATTTTTCATGAAAGGCTATTGTGCTGGAAAAGATAACAAATTGAAAAGATTTGTCTGGAATTAGCACCTTGAATTTGAAAGCTAGTGGTCTGGATTTTTTGAAAAAATGACAAGATCGACTCGGTTAAAAAGGCCCAAAATCACGTCGAAGGCTCATTTTAGCACTATTATTGCTGATTCCAAAAAATGTCAAATGGCATGAAGCCTTTGGACACTAACTCACAATTATGTTTATGATTTTCCGATTCAAAATTGCTTTCCTGGCTATCGTGCTTTTTTTGTTAGTCCTTCCAAAATTGGAAGCTTCGGCACTTTCAGCCGGAGATTCCATAGGAGTAGAACGGATAGGTGATAAAACCTTCATTTTGCATAAAGTCTCTCCTCAAGAAACCCTTTTCGGTATTTCAAGAAGGTACCAGGTTTCGGTAGGTGATATCCAAAATGCAAATGAAGTCCTAAAGCAAGGTTTGAAAATCGGTCAGACCATTCGAATTCCTTACGAAGGAAAAATTGTTTTAACTCCTGCCGTTTCAAATCCAGTAAGTACGAGTCCTGAACCATCAACCCCTGTCACTTCAGTAACAAAATCTACTACTCACAAAGTTACTTCGGGCGAAACGCTTTTTTCCATTTCCAAAAAATACGGAGTGACTATCGAATCCTTGAAAGAATGGAATAAGCTCTCAGGAAATGGTGTTAAGGTGGGTCAAGTGCTCACGATCAATGAAACTGGTACCACCCAGACCCAAGTGGCTTCTGATACTAAGCCTTCCGAACCTGTTTCTGTTAGAGCGCAGCCTAAGATGGAAGAGAAAAAAGTGGAAGCTCCCAAAGCAAAATCGGAAACTGTAAAGGCTGCTTCTGCTCCTGTGGCTACTTCTGCACCCATTACACCCGGAGACTGGATTTCACACACGGTCAAATCCGGGGAGACGCTATTTTCGCTTTCTTCTCAATATGGAAGCAGTGTGGAAAACCTAATTCAATGGAATGCGCTTACTTCCAACAACCTCAGAGCAGGACAAGTCATCATGGTGGGAAGAGCTCCTGAGGGACCGAGCACCGTTCCAATTATAGGCACTCCAAAAGTCGCAGCGTCAACTTCGGATATGAAAGTAGAACCCACCTCGGAAAACACTTCGGGAGGTTTTAAAAACATCAAAGAAACGGGTCAGGCTGAATTGATCGAGGGGACTGGCGGACATAAAAAATACCTCGTCCTTCATAGAACTGCGCCTGTAGGAAGTGTGATTCGGGTGAAAAATGAGGAAAATGATCTGACTATATTTGCAAGGGTAGTAGGTACACTTCCCGATACAGGTGATAATTCCAAACTGGTTATCAAACTTTCCCAAGCGGCATTTGACCAACTCAAAGCGGTCAATCAACGATTTCCGGTAGAGATTCTTTACTGATCTTCAATAAAAATTGAAAAGAGAAAGGCCTCGCTTGAGGTCCTTTTTTTTGCTTTTTATTTTTTAGAAATCAAGGTGGAAATCCCATCCTTGGGATTCTTGAAGGAGGAGGGTACCTTTGTAATCTGAGTAAGCTGCCATGAATAAATTCCAACTATTCTTCCATCACCTGTTTAGGTTTATTTGGAATGCCATCTTTATCATTTCCTATCCCATTCTGGCTAGTTTCGGCCTGCTATTTATTGGCTTGACTTTTCTTTTCTCGAAGCTGTCTCAACTTCTGACCAGAATCAGGCCTGAAGGCAAAAAAGTGGTATTTAAAGAAGCGGATTGGGAGACTTTACCCTACTCCAATGAGTTGCTGGAAGCCAAACTGATTAAACAAATCATGTTTGGACCGGCAGGTTTTCAGCTGAGGAGAAAAGATGGAGTACCCTCTGTGTTGAGTGATTATGTGTTTGGAAAGAAAGTAAGAGTGATCGAAGAGGGCTTGATTTTAGAAAAATGGAATACACTTGATTCCAAGGAAATGCCTGATTTCGACATTTGTCTTTACGATCCGGACGAAGACAGCCTTCGCTCGTTGACCACTATCAAGTGTTTTGATTGGCATGTGTCCGAAAAAACTGATCAAGAACTTTCCTTCAAATGGTTTGACGGGACACAAGGCGGAGAGGTGAAAGTGGCTTTGTGATGAACACAATCAAGGATTTTTTGGATGAAAAAGTCATTCAGTACAACCAGCCTGGGTTTATCATACTAGATCCCATTTCTATTCCTCATCGGTTTTCCAAAAAGCAGGACATTGAAATATCAGGTTTTTTCGCGGCCATCCTCGCCTGGGGTCAGCGCAAAACGATCATCAATAAGTGTTTGGAGCTGTTTTCACTCATGGACAATGCTCCATATGATTTCCTACTTCACCACCAAGAAGAAGATTTAAAATCTCTTTTGAGCTTCAAGCACCGAACGTTCAATGAAGTGGATACCTTGTATTTCATCCATTTCCTCTCTTGGTACTATAAAAAGCATGAGAGTTTGGAAGACGCATTTTTGATAGGGCAAACCGGAAAAACAGACAGCATGGAGTCCATTCTGACCCGTTTTCATGAGTATTTTTTCAGTCTTCCAGATGCTCCCTCCCGAACCAAAAAACACATTGCCACACCCCTTAGAAAAGCTGCTTGCAAGCGGATCAACATGTACCTCCGCTGGATGGTGAGAGATGATGACAAAGGAGTGGATTTTGGACTTTGGAAAAGAATCCAGCCGTCTCAACTCATTTGTCCTTGTGACCTTCACGTCGATCGGGTAGCTAGAAAGTTGGGTTTGATCACTCGAAAGCAAACCGATTGGCAAACTGCTTTGGAGTTGACCGAGCGACTGCGCGAGTTTGATCCTACAGATCCGGTGAAATACGACTTTGCCTTGTTTGGATTGGGAGTAGAGGAGAAGTTTTGATAAGTCCATAGACCACAGTCCATAGACCACAGTCCATAGTCCACAGTCGACCGCAGGCTATTTTTTCATCAGCTTTCTGGAAATTGATTTAATCAGAAGGAATGAAGTTCATATAGATCTGCTGTGGTCCATGGACTGTCGACCGTTGACCAAATATTTCAATGAAACTTCTTCACTTCAGGGGCTTCGGCAGTGGCAGAAAGTTCTGAGGCAAATCGTTCGGCGTATTGATCAAGTAGCTGCATAACGCGCTCTTGCTTGGGGGACTTGACAATTAATCCGGCGTGATATTCTAAAGGAACTCGGAAACAAACCTCCGAATCGTCAAAGCTGCTGAGGTCAGGATGCTCATATTTGGACAGGGTGAGCACGATGCCGGCGTAGTTTTTGGCGACTTTTGGGAGTGAGTAGGTTTGGTTTTTGGCCACGGCGTCTTCGATTTTGGCCCACTCGGTCCAGAGATTAATGTCTGTTGCAGCTTCGACCATTTCCGCTAAATGTGCTCCGCCTACCCGTGAGGCGGTTTCCAAAAAGTAAATTTCTCCATCTTCACGGGATTTTATGAATTCGGTGTGGGAAGCTCCATTTTTCAAACCAAAGGCTTTCATGATTGCTTCGTTCACCTTTTTGATCTTTTTGTCGTCATCCGATCCGTAAGGAATATTTGCAGAGCGGAAAATTCCCCCGCCTTGGGAAATCTCCATTGGCGTAGCCAAGTACCTGGAAACGGTCAGAAACAAGGTCTTTCCCTCCAATTGAAGTCCATCGGCATGGTAGACATCGCCGGGTTTGAACTGTTCGATGAGGTAATAAATCCGGTTATCCCCCAACTCATCCAACTGTCTCCACAGGGATTCCTTGTCATGGACTTTGATAATGCCGTGGGCAGAAGCTTCCGAACGAGGCTTGAGTACCCAAGGTGCACTTACCGTATCCGCAAAATGATTGATGTCTGCATTATGGAAAAGCGGGGAAAATGCCGGAACACGGATTCCTGCTTCTTTGGCTTTGATCCGCATCGCCAGCTTATCTCTGAAGTAACGACCGGTAGTCTGACCCATTCCGGGAATTCTGAAGTTTTCTCTTAAAAATGCAGCCTTTTCCACATCATAATCATCCAGAGCGACAATGGCATCTACTTTATGCTCCTGCATGAATCCTCCCACACCTTTGAGCAATAAGTCCATGTCCCAATCCAAATCCTGTCCGGGCATGAAGAAGATTTCATCGATGTATTCCACAGCCCAAGGTTTGTCGCGAAGCTGTTCGGTGGTTACCAGGAATACACGATTTCCTTGTTTTTTTAGGGAGGTCAAAAAGGCGTTGCCTTTGAAGTAATTGGAGATGCAAAGAAAAGTCTTGGAATCACTCATAGGTTGAAATGGATTTATTGCTTAATGTCAAAAAAAATCCGGCAAATCAGAAGACTGCCGGATAAATTTTAAAGGATGTTTTCAAAGTACCGGAGTAACAAGCTTACACCATAGGCTGTCCCAGTTTTGGTTTTTGCAAATTCAGTGTCAGAAAAGGCCACACCTGCGATATCCAAATGCGCCCACGCAGGATGCTCGTGAGTAAATGCCTGCAGGAATTTGGCGGCGGTGATGGCACCTGCAAAAGGTTTACCATGATAGTTTTTGATATCTGCGATTTCGGACTCCATCTCTTTTGCGTAGCTGTCCCAAATCGGTAACGGCCACGATTTTTCACCGATTTCTTCTCCTGCAGCTTGCAGTCCGTGGGAGATACCGCCGTCATTGGTGAAAAGGGCCGCGCATTCATAACCAAAGGTGCCAATGGCACTCCCGGTGAGCGTAGCCAAATCGATGACTTGGTCCGGAGAATAGTTTTTGATCAAATATGAAAGTCCATCAGCCAAGATCAGGCGGCCTTCAGCGTCCGTATCGATCACCTCAATGCTTAATCCTGCATGGCTTCCGATGACCTCAGATGGCAAATAGGCATCCTTATCAATGGCATTTTCCACTGCCGGTACAATCGTGGTCAGGTTGATGTGTAATCCAAGATCTGCCACCAATTGGGTAGTGGCCAAAACTGCAGCAGCACCGCCCATATCTGATTTCATGTGGTGCATGCCTTGGGTTTTGACATTGAGTCCTCCGGTATCGAAGGTTACTCCCTTTCCGACCAAGCCAATATGTTTGGTGGCTTTAGAATGACGGTATTCGATGATGATGAATCGTGGATCTTTGGCGGAGCCTCTTCCTACCGCCAAAAAGGCTTCCAACTTTTCTGATTTGGCTTTTTTAGAATCCCAAACTTTGACATTCAGGTCTAGCTTTTTACCAAGGTTCTTAGCCCAATCGCCCAAGTGTTCAGGAGTGACTTTGTTGGGAGGAAGGTCTACCAGCTTAAATGCTTCCACTTTTGCAGAGGCAATTTTTTCGGCTCTTTCTGCGAGGTCTTTAGATTTTTTCACGGAAGTAAAGACTTCCACTTTCAATTTCCCGAAATCCTTCGATCTCTCTTTTTTGTAGAATCCGATGGAATAAGCCCCAAGTTGGAAACCCACCAAAGCAGCTTCTGTCTGGCTGGATTCAAAAGCAGCTGGCAAGTCCACCAGCACCTCTGATTCAATCAGCGAGCTATTTTTTGAAAGTACTCTGCGAAAGCTGTTTTCAACCGTTTTGTATTCCGGATTTTCGCCCATGCCCAAAAGCAAGACAATTCTTCCCTCGTTTTCAAAGCTGTATTGGGTGTCTTTTTTGCCTGAAAAAAGTGGAGTAGGGATGACTCGCTCGATGCTTTTTTCGGCAAGAGTTTCCTTTACCTGATTTTCTAACACTGGAATGACCCTAAGTCCTGCGGATGAAGGGTTTTTTGGATTGAGTTTTAATTGCATAAGATTTGGATTGGAGCTTACTCCGATTTGTCGCTGAAAAACAGCCATTCGATGGCTTTTGGAAACTCATCGCTCCAATAGGATTCGTTGTGTTTCCCGTGTTCGTTGATGGAAAGTCTGACTTTCATTTTGCCTTGAAGGCTTTCACGCTTGAGTAGGCGCTTTCTGAATTTGGTCACATGATCCACCATGGTCTCGCTTTCGTCTCCCCCGGCATACAGGTAAATGCGCGTATCCATGGGTTCGAAGATATCCAAGAATCCAAGTTTAATCTTAGGAATCACCCAAAGGGAAGGCGAAAAGATCATCAGCTTGCCAAATACCTCCGGATACATCAAGCCAGAAAATATACTCACCAGTCCGCCCATCGAGCTGCCACCGATTCCTGTAAATTCTCTTTCGGTTTTGGTTCGAAAAGTCCTGTCTACAAAGGGCTTGAGTGTGTCTGTGATAAAGCGGATGTATTCTTTGCCTTGGCCTTTTCCGAGCACGGTTTTACCCACATTGTATTCGACCAGGCGCTCTTTTTCTCCGTGTTCTACAGCGATGATGATCACTTTTCCAATGCCGTAATCAGACATAACTGCGAGTTTTTTGTCGATTTGCCAATTGCCAAACTCCGCATTTTCATTGAAGAGATTTTGAGCATCCTGTAGGTATAGAACGGGATAATGATCTGTGCTCGTGTCGTAATCGTGTGGAAGAAGGGCCCAGATCTTCCGGGTTTTGTTGAGTTGTGGGATTTCAAATTCTTCCGAAATCAAATGGATTTGTGGCAATTGAGATGGACGATAGGGTAGCCAGTTTTTTCGCCATTTGGCTACTTTTTCCACTTTGGTTGACCTGTCATCCTTCCAATGCCTGTTGGGAGTTCGGTTTCCATGATGGTCAATTTCCACTTCTGACCAGTCTCCCTTGGTAAATTTATAGATGAGTTCACCTTCAAATTCCGGACTACTCGGGAAAGCAAATTCATATACTCCCTCTTTGATTTTCAGCATTTTAAATCGAAAATCTTGAGTTGCCCAATTGTTAAAATTGCCCGAAAGGTAAACCGGTCTGCTATCGTCTTCTTCGGTATGAAGGATGATTTTTCTGGTTTGGGTTCGGGTAGTTGTTGCTACTGAAGTATCTGAAACCATGTTGGAGTAGGTGGTAGAATTAACCCGAGTTGCCAAAAATAAGTTTTAACAAAGGAAGAAAGAAATTAAACTCGCTTAATCGGGCTCTCCGGGACGGAATCTAATCTCTTCAGGATAGGGGATGGCATGAATTAATTCTCCGTTTTGGATTCTTTTCTGTAAACCTTGCCAGAATTCAGGTTCGAATAAATCTTTATGGTAAGCTAGAAAATGGGGTTTTAAATCCGACCTGCCAATCATCCACCGTTTGAAATCCTCTGGAAACACATCATTCTTTTTGATTTCATACCAAGGCTCGGAAGCATAAATCTGCTCGTAGGTTTCTGGCTTTGGCTTTTCTCTGAAATTCATATCCTCCAAAAACTCAATCTCATCGTAGTCGTAGAAGATCACCCGTTTTTGACGTGTCAGTCCAAAGTTTTTGGTCATCATGTCTCCGGGGAAAATGTTGGCTTGGGCTAATTGCAAAATGGCTCGTCCATAGTCCTCAACCGCTTTTTTGCCTTCCCGCTCCGAGCAGTTTTCCAAGAAAATATTTAAAGGGATCATCCTTCGCTCGGTGTACAGATGCTTGATGATCAAGTGATTGTTTTCAATTTTCAATAAGGAGTTGGCGGTATTTCTCAATTCCTTCATCAGCTCCGGACTGACTCGGTCCAGCGGCAGTTTGAAGTGCTCAAACTCATGGGTATCGGCCATTCTTCCCACACGGTCGTGAAGTGAGACGAGCTTGTATTTTTCTCTCACCTCTTGCCGTGTCATATTTTTTGGCGGTTCAAAATGGTCCTTGATTAGCTTAAACACAATGTTGAGCGAGGGCAACGTAAACACGGTCATTACCATACCTTTGATTCCCGGTGCTACCACAAACTGATCGGTGCTTCGCTCCAAATGGTGCAAAAAATCACGATAGAAGATCGTTTTGCCATGCTTGTTGAATCCGATGGCATTGTAGAGCTCGTGGATTTTTTTGTGGGGAATCACCGAACTCAAAAAGCCGACAATTTGGGAAGGCACTTCTGCTTCCACCATGAAATAAGACCGGGTGAAGCTAAAAAGATGACTCATGATATTCGGATCAAAAATCAGCGTATCCACATAAATCCCTTTCGGACCATTCAGTACAGGGATGATAAAAGGCATCCATTTTTTGCCCACATAGGTTCTACCAATTAGGTAAGCTGCTTTATTTCGATAGAATACAGGCTTGAGTAATTGGGTTTTGGTGCCCACTTCTACTTGGTAGCGGGTGAGAATGACGTCTTTTACCCCGTTGATCAAAAAAGTCACGTCCTGTTCTTTGTCCATAAAGGGCACACCAAAGTCAAAATCCTCGAGAATCTGCCGAATGATTTGCTCCAATCCCATAGAAGCAGGATAGGTGAAAAGTAGGTCGGAGTTTTCCCGGATTTCGCAGGTGTTGTACCCTTCCATGACATACATGAGCTCTTCGTCGAGGGCATTGTTTGGGAAAGTTTTTCGAAACACCGAATTGAAAAAAGTCTCCGCAAGCTCCACGTCTGGCCGATTGCCGATCATTTCCTGGTATTCACTTCGGATAAGTTGCCAGATCTGTCGATTGGTGTTGTCTTCCCCAAGTATTTCCTGAAATACCGTGGTAAGCTGATGAAGCAAGTCTTTGTAAAGCCTCAGTCGCTGTCGATGATTGAGTTGGGTAGCTTGCCAATTCCGTTGAGCAAAGTAAATCGGTGCAAGACGCGTGTAGGTATTGAAGGTCTCAATGTAGGTGAGAAAGCCTTCGAATATTTTGGTGGCAAGCGGATAAGCTCTAGTTGGCATAGGAAATTTGGCAGCAAACGTAAAAAAGGATAATTTGAGGATGATGATAAAATTTTTTTAGGGAAAAAGTCTTGATTTTCTGAGAATTAAATGGGTTTGAGTAGTGCCGAATAAAATTTTGAAAATTTTTCGCAATCGATTGTTTGGACAGAAAAAAAACATTCTCTACTTTTCGACTGTATTCATGAATTGAATATCTACAATAGGTTTAATAGGTTTGAGAGCAGGAAAAGGTCGGAGTCATATTCCGGCCTTTTTTGATTTTTATCTCAATCTAAAAAAGGAATAAAGCCTAGGAAAAATCGGGATTTACATAAAAAAAGGGCGGATTTGATTAAAATCCGCCCTTTTTACTTTTGAACTTAGTTGAGTACCACAGGGAATGTAATATCCAAATCTGACTCTCCACCTGCTTGCGCAAAGTTTTCAAAGTTTGGATTGTTTGCGCCTGCAAAGCTTTTGTTTAAGTCGTGTCTAAGTACCACTCTCATCGTTGTATTGTTGGTCCCTGGTGAGGAGGATACCGTGAGGAAATTTCTAAGTCCTAGAGCAATCCCGCCTGCATCCGCATAAGTGACAGTCAAAATATTGCTGGTGAAAGCCGAACCCAAGAAATAGAACTGATGCTCAGCTGCTTCTTCGAGGATTTCTTTGGTAATATCTTCATTAGCAATTCCATTGAATACTTCTATGGTCATCAAGTATTTCTTACCTCTTGTAAGATTTACAGTTTGGATAGTAGGTGATGCACCCACTTCGATTCCCTGAGGATCACTTGCTTTGAAAGATACTACCGTGCCAATCGGATTATTTGTAGCATCGACTTCCTGAAACTTTAGCGTGACGTCCGTGATTACTTCACCTTCGTTTTCTTTCTCCGGATCTTCACTTTCGCATGACGCAAATCCCATGGTAAGGGCAGCAAATAGGTAGAGGGGTAGTTTTTGTAGGTTTTTCATAATAATTGATAATTAGAATTGGTAATTGAGTTTTAGTAAAATATTTCGTCCCATATCGGCAGTAAAATACCTGAACCGATTCATGTATTCTCGATATTCTGTATTGAGTAGGTTGTTTAATTGAAGTCCCACATTGAATTGATTACCTGCTAGTTTTACTTTTCTGGAGTACCCCAGATTGATCAATGCATAGGCTGGAGGAGCCGGTGCCAGGTCAAAGACAGGTTCGCGGGTTTGTCGTGCTACCACTAGGTTACTGAGGGTAATCCGGTTGGCCTCTTTTCCAAAGGAATAGGCCAATCCCCAGTCCATGCGGTCAGATGGGATAAAAGGGAAATAGGTTTGAGTCTCCGTATTCTTGGCCCTGATAATGGAACCTTTCAGGTACCCACTGAGACGATCAGAAAATTCATAGGTGCCAGATAGATCAAAACCGTAAAATAATGCATTTGCCTGTAGGTATTCATAGACATTGAAGGTGCCTCTCAAACTGACAAATGTGTCTCCGGTAGGATTTAGGTAGATGTATTCATTTATCTGATTGATGTATGCGGTGAATTCGGCAGTACCTCGTTTCCCTTCATATTCGAGTCCATTCACCCATTTGATAGACTTTTCGGAATTCAAATTTGGATCGCCTATTTCTACAGCGGCTGCGCCATGATGAAGTCCTTGACTAAACAGTTCATTGACATTTGGTGGTCTCCAGGCTGTTCCAAGGTTGCTTGTAAATGCGAAATAGGGGCTCAATTGGTATAATCCTCCCACAAAAGCTGAGAAGTTTTGGTATTCTAAATCAGCTTCCTGCAGGTTGTTTCCTACAAATCTCGCCGCGCTCACAGTCCTGTAATCATACCGAATGCCTCCTTCAAGTTCCAAAGGCCCTTTAAGGTATTTTTCCATCAGGTAAATGCCCCCATTGAACATGTCATAGTTGGGAATCAATGGGGTGACTCCCGTACCGGGCACGTTATTATTGGCTTGTTGAATAAGGTTGATTCCAACCGATCCACTCCAACTTGAATTTCTACTGTGATCAACAAACAAGTCGATGGTGTTGGTGAAAAGCTCTAAATCCAAGCTAGGACGAGCATTCAGATCACCTCTTCTTCGATCAAACTCCTGTCGGCGATTAAGCTGAAATCCATATTGGAAATTGAGTTTCATTTCTGGACTGAGGTGGTAATGTGCTTTTACTTTGGCTAAATGGTGAGAGACGACTTGCTTCGGATTGTTGATTTGGTAGGAAAAATCCGGCTTGATAAAGGGTTCACCATTTTTGATAATCTCGATCAGGTCGGATAAATTTCCGGTATGTGAATCCCTCAAAATTCCAATTTCTGTATTGAAAAAACTGTAATATCCTTCTACTCCAAGTTTTTTGGAGCTGTAGCCTACCGAACTGGAAAAGTTGTATTCGGCCATTCCTGTATTGGCCTGGAAATAATTTGGAGTCCTCACATTACCGGCTCTTTTGGCAGAAGCCTGGACCCTATATCCCAAGCCTTGGATTTTTTCAGAACCTCCTGTGTGAGAAGCAGCCAGATTTCCCATTCGGCTGTTTGAAGCTCCAAGCAGGTTGATTTCAGTCAGGTGCTTTTTACTTGTAGGTAGTGTGGGTGGATTGACGAGAATTACACCTCCCATGGCTTCAGGACCGAATCTGACCGTTTCTGCGCCTTTGATCACTGTAATCTCATCTGCCAGGAAGGGATCTATTTCAGGAGCGTGTTCGGCACCCCATTGCTGTCCTTCCAGTCTGATTCCATTGTTGAGAATCATGATTCTGTTGCTGTGCAATCCATGAATCACGGGCTTTGAGATGGTGTTTCCGGTGGAGAAAGTCGTGACACCAGCCACCCTTTTCAGACTTTCGCCCAGACTCTCGCCCCTAGACTCGAGCAGTGCATCACCATAAAGCGAGCTGACGGCCGTGGTGGTTTGTACGGCTTCACGATGCCCATGGACCTCTATACCTGAAAGAGCCACCGATTCTTCCTGCATTTTAAATGTCTGGTTTGTAGAAGTTCCACTAAGATTGATCGTTTGTCTGATCTCTTTATGACCCAAAAATTGGACGGTGAGAGTGTAAGTTCCTGAACAGAGCTCTCGAACCACAAAATTTCCATTTTGATCTGTCACAGCCCCTGTTCTTGTCTCCAAAATCCAAACATAAGCCGACTCAATAGGCTGGTCATTTTCTTGGTGAAGTATTTTGCCACGCAATACCAAATCGCATTTTTGGGCCGATACTTGAGTATAGACTATAACTGATAAAGCAAAGCTGAACATGACTTTTTGAATCATTGTTGCAAAAGTAGGTAGCGAATAGGTTTCAAACCAAAGTTTTTGAAACAAAGTTGCACAAAGATTCTTTGAACGCACTTTTTGCATAGTTGAATGGCTTTTGTGATAAACCAAAACCGATTTAAAGAAAAAAATCCGGCTTTTAGGCCGGATTGTGATAAGTAGTCATCGGTCGATTATCCCAACCAAGCAGACCAAGGGATTCGGCTTAGGATAAGCACAAAACCCACTGCATACAGCATGTAGATACTTCTGAATTTGGCTCGGGAATCCGCAATCTTTTTGGCGCGGATATATCCTACTGAGATGATCGCAATGGCTACAATATTGATTAGTGGATGTTCCAAAGCGGTAAGTCTAGCTGCCGCATCTGACATCGCTCCACCGCCGGTCAAAAGGGCTAATCCTAGCGGACTCACGAAATAAAGAATCAATCCCAAAAGGAGTTGGATATGGCAAATAATAAAGGTGATCATGGCAATCTTGCGGTCTCGTTCTTGAAATTCTCGCCCTGAAAGTGAGCCAATCAAAGCCCAAAAGATGACAATAACTAAACCGAGGAGCGCTAAATAGGCCAATCCTGAATGTGCGTGTTGAAGTCCTGTATACATGTGTTGTTTTATTTATGAAGGTGAAATTAGTACAAAAGAAATAAGCGAAGCGATCAAATTGTTTGAAACTTACTCCACAAAAAGAACAAGCCCTTTGAGGTATTCGGTTTCAGGATGGAAAATATTGATCGGGTGATCGGCAGGTTGGGAGAGTTGGTGCAGGATTCTGACTTTTCGCTTGCTCTCCATGGCTGCTGCCGTGATGGTATGCGCAAATAGACTTTTGTCTACCACCTGACTGCAGGAGAAGGTAAAGAGGATTCCGCCTGGTTTGATTTTGCGAAGCGCTTCTGCATTCAATCGCTTGTACGCCTGCACGGCATTGTGTCTTGCCTTGATGTTTTTGGCAAAGGCCGGAGGATCCAAAATGATCAGATCAAAATCGTCTCCGATTTCACGGATGTATTTGACTACGTCGGCCACGATGGACTCATGCTTGCCCGAAAAGCCTGAATTCAACCTCACATTTTCTTCGGTCAGCTCAATCGCTTTTGCCGAAATATCAACCGAGTGAACCTCTGAGGCTCCTTCCTGAAGCGCCAAAACAGAAAATCCACCCGAATAGCAGAACGTATTGAGTACTTTTTTGCCTTTGGAATAGGTGGAAACCAGCTTTCGATTTTCTCGCTGATCGATGAAGAAGCCGGTTTTTTGGCCTTTTTCCCAATCGATGCGGTAAGTAGCTCCATATTCTTTAACCAGGTCAGTTTCTGCTTTTCCCCATATCCATTCATTGGATTCAATGCCCAGATTTTTGGGAAGGGTTTCAGCGCTTTTGTCGTAGACACCTTTCAGGCTTTCTCCATAGACGCTTTTCAAAGCTTCTGCAATCTCCTGACAGTGTCGATGCATTCCCATATGATGGGCTTGGATCACGGCCGTTCCATTATAGAAATCAACGATCAATCCCGGTAATCCATCTCCTTCTCCATGAATCAAGCGATAAACGTTCGTCTCTTGATTTTCAGTAAGTCTTAAGGCTTTTCTTACTGCAAAGGCTGAAGCGATTTTTTCTTTCCAAAAAGCTTGGTCGATGGCTCTTTCTTCGAAAGAAATGATCCTCACCATGATCGATCCTTGTGAAAAATGCCCGATACCGAGAAACTCATTTTTGGAAGAATAAACGGTGACTAAGTCCCCATTTTCCACTCCTGGATCTGTTTTGGCAATCGCACCAGAAAAGACCCAATGGTGTCTTCTCAGGAGAGAGACTTCTTTTCCTTTTTGTAAAATCAGCTTAGGATGGTTCATAATAGGTGTTGGTTTTGTCAGGGAAAAGGATGCTACCCAGTATCATGGAGAGCCCACTGCCCAAGAGGCCAATGAGGTGTGATTCGTCTGTATCAAGGTAATTCTCTGAAGCAAGGTAAACGATCATTCCGAATACCATGGACATCAAGGCTCCCATTTTGGAGGCTTTTTTCCAATAAAGTCCTGCCGTAAGCGGGACAAATAAGGAAACCAGCATCAGGATCGATGCGCCGGCTACGAGTTCATAGATATTGGATTTCCAACTTGCCATGAGAATAGCAATAAGGGCTACGGCAACAACATTAAATCTTAGGATCCAGAGAAAGTGTCTTTCCTCAAGTTTTTTACCGAAGTACGGACGGATGAGATTTTCAGATATAATTGCTGCTGGTGCGAGCAAACCTGAGCTTGTAGTACTCATAATAGCTGAAATCAATGCTCCAAAAAACACGATCTGAACCGGCAAACCTCCATGCTGAAGTACCATGGATGGAAGTAGCATCTGCTTGTTTTCGAGATAAAGCTCAGGATAAAGCACTTTAGCACCCAAGGCAATAAATAGCGGCAGCAATCCAAAACTAAGGTAAAATGCCCCTGCCAAATAGGTGGATCGGACTGCTACTTTTTCAGATTTCGAAGACATCACGCGCTGGTAAATGTCCTGTGAGGGAATGCTTCCTAAACCCAAAATGATCCAAGCTCCTATGTATTTGGTCCAGCCTGAAAGTGTAGCCTCAGGGAAAAACTGAAAACTTTCAGGAGGCGCTTGTTCGAAAATCGCTCCGATTCCACCCGCTTCTTTGGCGACCATTACCGCTACCCAAACCAATCCAACCACAATCATGGTGGTCTGAATAAAGTCAGTAATGGATATTGCCCACATGCCACCCAAGAAGGTGTAGAACACGACAATTGCAGCAGAAATCAACACGCCTTGCGTCATGCTAAGGTCTGTCACCGCTCCCAAAACTAGACTCAATGCCACCAACTGTGCAGCTACATAGCCAAAGTAGGCGGGAATCATAAATATGGAAGAAAAAAACTCGATGCGCTTTCCAAAGATCTTTCTGAATACGTCTCCGATCGTGAGGACATTCATCCGATACATGGGACGCAGGTAAAACATACCAAACAGAACCAAACAAAGTGCTCCTCCAAAGGGATCTTCGATCACTCCCAAAAGCCCTTCCTCGAGATAAACCGAGGAAGCTCCGAAGATCGTCTCCGAACCAAACCAAGTTGCAAACAGGGCAGAGGCTGAAAGAAAAAGAGGCAGGGACCTCCCTGCCAATACAAAGTCATTAGAGTTTTTGACCAACTTGGAAGACCAAGCTCCTACAGCTACAGTCAATGCTAGGTAAATGATAATCGCAAGTAGCAGCAAGGTGGTCGCGCTTAGCTTTTTCCGTACATCTTATCACGTAGTGCCTTAATCTCAGCACTTGCCAGGTAGTCATCGTATGGCATTCTCCGGTCGATGGTCCCACTTGGTGTAAACTCCACAATGCGGTTGCAAGAAGACTGTACAAACGTGTGGTCATAGGATGACATCAACACCGTTCCGTTGAATTCGATGATGGCATTGTTGAACGCAGTGATCGATTCCAAATCCAAGTGGTTGGTGGGTTCGTCCATCACGAGCAAGTTTGGATTTTGCAGCATCATCTTGGAGACCATGCAGCGGACCTTTTCTCCTCCGGATAGTACGGTACATTTTTTAAATGTTTCCTCACCGGTGAAAAGCATTCTGCCGAGGAAAGTTCTCACATATGCTTCTTCCTGATTGGTAGAGTATTGTCTCAGCCAGTCGATCAGATTGAGGTCTGTCTGGAAAAATGCAGAATTATCATTGGGCAAATAGGCCTTGTTGATCGTTACTCCCCATTTTAGGGTTCCTTTAGTTGGTTTTATTTCCTCGGTGATGGTTTGGAAGAATTTATTGACGGCTTGCTTGGTCTTGGATATAAACGCGATTTTATCCCCCTTATCCACCATCAGATTAACATCCGTAAAATAAGTCACACCATCGGCCTTCAACTCCAGATTTTCTGTCATGAAGATCTGATCACCTGCTTCGCGCTCAGGTTTGAAGATAATACCAGGGTATTTTCTGGTGGAAGGCTCGATGTCGTCCACGTTGAGCTTTTCGAGCATTTTCTTACGTGCAGTAGCCTGACGGGATTTGGCCACGTTGGCTGAGAATCGAGCGATAAAGTCCTGAAGTTCTTTTCGCTTTTCATCTGCCTTTTTGTTTTGGTCAGAACGTTGCTTGAGAGCAAGCTGAGAAGATTCGTACCAGAAGGTGTAGTTACCTGAGTAGATTTTGATTTTGCCAAAGTCAATATCCACAATGTGTGTGGATACAGTATCCAAAAAGTGACGGTCGTGAGAAACGACGATCACGAGGTTTTTGAAATCGATCAGGAAGTCCTCCAACCAAACAATGGTTTCTGCATCCAGGTCGTTTGTCGGTTCGTCGAGAATCAGGATGTCTGGATTACCAAAAAGTGCCTGTGCCAATAGTACGCGTACTTTTTGGTTACCAGCCAAATCCTTCATTTGGCTGTAGTGAATATCTTCCGAAATCCCCAATCCTGAAAGTAGCGCGGCTGCATCAGATTCGGCATTCCAGCCGTCCATTTCAGCAAATTCCGCTTCCAATTCGGATGCACGGATACCGTCTGCTTCGGTAAAATCTTCCTTGAGGTAGATGGCATCTTTTTCACTCATGATGGCATAAAGCTTCTTATGACCCATCAAGACTGTTTTGAGGACTTCTACTTCATCAAATTCGAAGTGATTTTGCTTCAACACGGCCATTCGCTGACCGGGAGTAATGTTGATCGCACCGGAAGTGGAGTCCATTTCTCCAGAGAGGATTTTCAAAAAAGTGGATTTTCCCGCCCCGTTGGCACCGATCACCCCGTAGCAGTTACCAGGAGTAAACTTTAGATTGACATCTTCGAAAAGTGTCCTTTTGCCAAACTTGAGCGATAAATTATCTACTGAGATCATGAGTGTGTCCTGTTTTTGAGAGGGGCAAAGATAGAGAATTATATTTTTTCGGCTTATCAAAATCCCCTCATGGAAAGCCTTAATTTCGACCTCGAGGAATTTTCGACAGATAAGTTTGAAGTGTTTTTTATATTGTCGGATTGATTGAATTCTGATGCTTTCACATTTTAAAAAATGTATTTCCAGAGGCTTGTTGCTCCTATTTGCTTGGATAGGCTTTCAGGCCTTTTCATTTGCTCAGATTTCGACCATCGGCAGGGAGTTTTGGGTCGGTTTTATGGAAAACAACAGGATCCTCCCAAGTGGCCCAAACAATCCTGGTGCAGTGGACTATTGGATAGTATTGATCACTGCCAATGAAAACACCACAGGGGCGATTGAATACGCAGGTAACTCCACATCATTTACACTTGGCCAAGGTCAGCAATATACCCTGAGAGTATCCTCTCTGGATATAGACATGATCCACAGGGGCTCGGGATTTGTCGAGGAAAAAGGTATTCGAATCACCTCAACGGGTAAAGTAGCCGTCCATGCCTTCAATGAGCGGTTCCGAAGTGCTGATGGTACCGTCGTGCTTCCTATTGGTGCATTGGGAAAAGACCATTACATCACCTCCCATTTTGAGTTAAATCCTCAAGCCAATCTCAGTGTAAATAATGAAAGCACCCTGCTGGTCGTGGGATCAGAAGATAATACCCAGATCGAAATCACCCTGACAGAAAATTCAATATCAGGAGAAATAAAAGGATTGCCCTACCAAATCACGCTCAATCGAGGGCAAAGCTATCAGATCAAATCCCGCGGAGATCTGACCGGTTCGAGGGTGCGGGTGGTCGGTGACAATGCAGATGAATGCAAGAAAATAGCAGTTTTTGGAGGGAATAAATGGGCTTCCGTAGGCGCTTGTGGCAATGCAAATGATCACTTATTCCAGCAGACCTATCCCATCAATACGTGGGGCACCTCATTTATCCATACTGCATTGGCTGGGCGAAGCTCAGGGGAATTGGTGAAGGTAGTAGCATCTGAAGATGATACGGAGGTGATTGTAAATGGTACTTCCCAAGGGACAATCAACAGTGGCGAATGGATGCCATTGGAGTTTGGGGTAGATCAATCTGCCAAAATAGAGACCTCCAAGCCTTCTTCGGTTACTGTTTTTGCAAAAAGCGTTTCCTGTAATCAACTGAATGCACCCAATGCGGATTTTGGAGATCCCTTCATGATTACTTACAGTCCGGTTGAGCAGTTTTTGACCCAATTGACTTTCAATGCAATTAATCTTCCTTCCATAGTCAATCATTATGTCAACATAGTGGTAAAAACAGGCCAACAAAACCTAACTCGGTTGGATGGACAAACTATCGGAGCCAGCTTTTCTCCGGTGCCTGGAGATCCTAATTTCCAGATAGCTCGAGTTTCTATTTTTCAGGGAGTCCACCAGCTTTCCAATCCATCGGGATTTGCTGCCTATGTATATGGGTTTGGAGAAATAGAATCCTATGGCTACGCAGCAGGTGCAGCGTTGAACAATCTCAATTTTCAGACCGAACCCAAGTATAACTTTGATGTCACGGGTGAAAAAGTGGCTTGCCTAAATCAGGATGCTGATTGGACCATCAACCCTGATAATCCTGACTTTTCTTATTTCGTTTGGGATTTTGGAGATGGGTCTCCTACCAAAATCGGAAAAGTCGTGGTTCATAAGTTTACTACCCCCGGTACTTACGAGGTGAAGGTAGTTGCCTCATTGAGTCCTAATTCCTGTGACGATCAGGAGGAGATTTCTTTTGAAGTGGAAGTGCTCGAAACCAAAGCCGAGTTTACCGGTGAGCAGTCTGTATGCCCAGATGTAGAGGAGGTCATGTACCGTCTCAAAAACAAAGAGAATATTTCCAAAACAGAATTTGAAGTAGTGGGAGGTCAGATTATCCAAGCTTATGGTGATTCGGTGCTTGTAAAATGGGGGGCTGCCAATCCAAATGCTCTGGTTCGGTTGATCCCTTTTACAGCTGCGGGCTGTCCTGGCGCTCCTATTGAATATCCTGTAGTGATCAATCAGCGTATAGTAGTCACGGAGGCTCTAGGCCCTAACGAAGTCTGTTTTGATCCAACGGCTACATTTACCTACACAGCGCCGAATCCGGGGCAGGGAAGAGGGTATAATTGGGTAATTTCAGGAGGTACAATTGTATCTGGCCAAGGCCAGTCTGCTATTGAGATTCGGTGGGATCAGCCTGATGTATTGGGAACTTTGGAGTACACCGCATTTAGCTTGGTGGATAACTCCTGTGAAGGGAAAGCTCCCCCTGTCACAGTGAAAGTGTCCAAAGAATTACTTCCGGTGGTCGAGACACTCACTACAGTCCTCTGTGCAGGTGAATCAACCGGATCTATTCGGTTGAAAGTGATCGGAGGTGAACCCCCATACACCTATCTGTGGTCACATGACCCAACCCTCAATCAGCCTTTTGCCGACAAGCTACCGGCTGGCGTATACAGTGTGAAGATCAAAGACAAGTTGGGTTGTGAAAAGTCGTTCAATGCTATTGAAGTAACTGAGCCTTTACCCTTAACCTTGGTCAATGCTGTGCCTCAAGGCACTTCTTGCTTTGGGAAAAAAGATGGGATTATTGCTGTTCAAGTGCAGGGTGGTGTACCTCCGTATTCAATCAATGTGTCCGGAGAAAATCAATTTTCTACTCAGATACAACTTGGAAATCTCGGAGCAGGCCAATACAATTGGAAAGTCATCGATGCTAATGGCTGTTCCATTCCCTTAGACTTTGAAATCACTACGCCACCTGCTCTTCTGGTGGATGTTAGATTGGAAAAGCCGGCTTGCCCGGGCGGAAGTAACGGGGAGCTTTTTGTGTTTCCTTCGGGTGGCTCGGGTCCGTTCGTGTACAGATGGGCTAACCCCTCATTAAATGGACAGTTCATCGTAGGATTGGCAAAGGGAATCTATGATGTGGAAGTGGAAGACAATCAAGGCTGTGTGTCCCTGGGAAAGGGAACAGTGCCCGAAGAAGCTCCTAAAATCCGAATGCCCAATGCCTATGCACCGGGATCTGAAGGTACGTTTCAGGGGGTTTCCAATTGTGCCACACCATTCGAAATGCTGATTTATAACCGTTGGGGCCAATTGATATATGCTGGTTCCGAGGGTTGGGACGGCAAAGTGGATGGTAAAGAAGCTCCATTGGGTACGTATTCTTATACGGTGAGCTACTTCTACCAATTGGAAGGGAAATCCGAAGTGGAAACTAAAAAAGGTGTGTTTTTATTGGTGAAATAAATGAAAACTCGAACTTGGAAAACAGATTTCGAGCTCAGGAGTTTTCATTTTAATCCGGTAACTTGAGATGAATGATAGCGGGGTAGATCGATGAATTCTTTTTCAAAAAAGCTTATTAGTTTCCTATTTGTACTGATATTTTTCGTGCAATTCAACTTTCTTTTTGCGCAGCTCAATACACTTGGAAAGGAATTCTACTTTGGATTTATTGAAAATTACGGCACATCTTTTCTTCCGGTGACAGGTTCAGTGATTGTTACTGCTAAAGAAAAAACCACAGGGTACATTGAATTCAATAATCAAAAGACCTTTTTTACCCTCGAAGCAGGGCAGCAGTTTGTAAAAGACTACGACGAAAACCGTGATTTTATCCTTCACCGGAGTTCGGGCGTGGTGGAGAAAAAATCCATCTATGTCAATTCCACCGGACTAGTGGCAGTGCACGCATTTAATAAGCGCCAAGCGAGTGCAGACGGCTCAGTGATTTTGCCCTTGACTGCTTTGGGAAAAGATTACTACATCACGGCTCACTTTGATGAGTTCGAACCGGGATTGGACGTTTCGCCTTCCAACAGAAACTTTGAAAGTACGCTTTTGATCGTTGCAGTAGAAGACGATACAGATGTGGAAATCAATCCAACTACCCGGGTAGACCTGAATGGAAATCCAGTACCTGCGGTTGCACCGATTCGGATTACTATGGATGCAGGGGAGACTTTTCAGCTAAAAGCCATCACTGGAGATCTCACAGGAACCCGCGTCAGGGTGCTTAATTCTGCCACTGGGGACTGTAAAAATCTTGCTGTATTCGGAGGAAATAAGATGACAAGTGCTGGAGAAAACTGTGCTACTACCGGGGATCATTTATTCCAACAGTCCTATCCTGTAACTTCCTGGGGGAAATCATTTATCCACATTCCCTTGGCAGACAGATCATCTGGCGAGATTATCAAGGTCGTAGCAGCTCATGATAATACCCAAGTCCGAATAAATGGACAGCTGAGAGGAACAATCAATCAGGGTAAGTTTTTGACTTTTGAATTTGGTAGAAATGACATTGTGGCAATTGAGACGAGTAAGCCGTCTTCTGTTTCAATGATTGGAAAAAGTACCAACTGTAACGATCCAAACGATACCTATTCCCGCTACGGCGATCCTTCTTTGGTAACCCTTAGCCCAGTCAATCAGATGATGAAAGATATGGTCTTCTCATCGGTAAAAATTAACTGGGTCCGATTTCATTTAGTCAATATCCTAGTCAAAAAGGGAACAGCCAATCAAACCCTCTTGAATGGCCTTCCCGTAGGCAATCAATTCAAGCCTGTTCCTACCAACCCTGCCTTTGAATTCGCCAGGATCGCAGTCAATGAAGGAGCAAACCGACTTCAAAATCCGGAAGGATTCATCGCCTATGCCTATGGTTCGGGTGCAGTAGAGTCTTATGCCTATCCAGTGGGTGCTACTTTGGAAGCCATCCAGTTTGAGACAGAGACTACATACAAGTTTGAGGTAGAAGGCGACAAGGTAGCCTGTCTCGGAGAAGAAGGGATTTGGGAAATTTTTCCCGATTTCTCGGGATTTAAGGAGTATACCTGGAGTTTTGGTGATGAAAGCCCTGTAAAAGACGGTAAAAAAGTAGCGCATACTTTTCAGAAACCGGGAAAGTATGAAGTATCTGTCTTAGCCTCAACAGGTGAAGGAAGATGCGACAGCGATGAGACGTTTCGATTCGAAGTGGTAGTCCTGGAAGTTTCCGGCACGCTCGAAGGACCTGAGTCGGTCTGCCCATTGATTGATGAGTTTGTATACACATTCGTTAGTCCCTTGCCTGTCGGTCGATTGAAGTGGGAGGTGATAGGGGGTACAGTTTTGGAAGAAAAAGACAACCAGGTTAAGGTGAAGTGGGGTGTAGCAGGTCAGCCGGCTAAAGTAAAAGCGATGCCTTTCACCGAGGCAGGCTGCCCGGGAAAAGCAGTGGAAGTTTCTGTATTGATCACAGAAACTCTCGAGCCAGCCCTGCCAAAGGGTAGTAGCGGTATTTGCGGTCCCAATTTGCCTCAACTTTATGAAGTTCCTTTTCCATCTTCAGAACGAACGTACAGTTGGACCATTGTAGGAGGAACATTGAACTCTGGACAGAATACCTCCAAGGTGGAGATTTTCTGGGATTTCAGTGCTTCGATCAGGTCTGTTTTTTACGAAGAAAGCAGCAAAATCAATGGTGCTTGTACAGGGGTGTCGGATGTGCTTGTGGTGAAAATCTACCCCGAGTTGAAATTGGAAACGACTATCGTAACTGACCCGCTTTGTCCCGAACAAGCCAATGGAAGGGTCCAACTATTCCCATCAGGAGGATCTGGAAGCTACACTTATTCTTGGTCGCATGATGCCGATCTAAAAACAGGACTTGCCACTGGACTTGCTGAGGGAAGCTACACAGTCATTGTCAAAGATGCCTCCGGCTGTGCGGAGATAAGTAGGACGTTTGAGCTCAAGGATCCCGAGCCTATCCGACTGGAAGGAGGAGTTGCAGCCGTAGATAATTCTTGTTTTGGAGGTACAGATGGGATTTTTCGATTGAAAATGCTAGGTGGTACTCCGCCATTTTCGGCAGTAGGATTTGCCACCACTTGGGACGGAACCTTTCTTGAAGTACAGGGAGTGGGTCCGGGCAATTACCAACTCACGGTGCTGGATAGCAAAGGTTGTACACTTCCTGTGGAGGCCACTCTTGCAGGTCCTGAAGAGATTAAAGTCGAAGTGAACGTACTTAAACCTGGCTGCGCGGGGAGTTTGGATGGGATACTTTCCCTTCAAATCAGCGGAGGAGTACCTCCCTACCATGTAGTTTGGGATAATGGAAAAACAGGGCCTACCATAGGAGAATTGCCTCCGGGTGAGTTTGCCTACACCATCACCGATGCCAAAGGCTGTGCCTTAGTTGGTCTGGCCAGAGTGAATCAAGCCCAACCGCAGCTGCGGATGCCGACCGGCTTTGATCCAAGGGAGGGAGTGTTTCAGCCAGTCTCTAATTGCAGTGTATCCTACGAACTCATGATTTGGGATCGTTGGGGTGATTTGATTTTTGTCGGTTCGGAGGGTTGGGATGGCAGAGTCAAAGGTCAGAATGCGCCCATATCCACCTATTCTTACCAGATTCGCTATACCTATCTCTTAGAAGGTGTAGAGACTACTTCCGAAAAATCCGGTATTTTTACCTTGATTCGCTAGGTTCTTGAATTCCTAATTCGAGGATTTGAATAGCTTTGTTAAAACCTAATTTTTACCAACCATGAAAAAAATATTGATCACAGGAGGAGCTGGTTATATCGGTTCGCATACTGCTGTAGAGCTGTGGAACGCCGGAATGGAGCCCATCATTGTTGACGATCTATCCAATACCAGTGAAAATGTTTTGCAGCGACTGCTTGAGATTACCGGCAAGCAATTCACCTTTTACAAAGGCGACTGTAATGACAAGCCGCTCATGCAGCAGATCTGTACTGAGCATCAGATCGCCGGTGTGATCCACTTTGCAGCATTCAAAGCAGTAGGAGAGAGTACACAGGTTCCTTTGAACTACTATAAAAACAATGTCGGTTCGCTCCTTGTCCTGTTGGATGTAATGAGAGAAAAAGGAATTCACGACTTGGTATTTTCTTCCTCTTGTACCGTATATGGCCAGCCGGATGTATTGCCTGTGACTGAAGCTACTCCAAGAAAAGATGCAGAGAGTCCCTACGGCAATACCAAGAAAATCTGTGAGGATATATTGGTAGACTATGTAAAAAGCAAGCCGGGTATCCGAGTGATTGCCCTCCGCTATTTCAATCCTGTCGGCGCGCATCCTACCTCGAAAATCGGAGAATTACCCATCGGTACTCCTCAAAACCTTGTGCCTTACATCACCCAAACGGCTGCGGGAATCCGTGAAAAACTTACTGTATTCGGTAACGACTATGATACCCCTGATGGTAGCTGCGTAAGGGATTACATTCATGTGGTGGATGTGGCTGATGCCCATGTGAAAGCCCTATCCCACCTCAGCAGTCAGGAAAGCAATTTTTATGATGTTTTCAATGTAGGCACGAGCAATGGGAATACTGTGCTGGAAGTGATTCAGGCCTTTGAAAAAGTCAGTGGCGAAAAGCTCAACTACGTGATCGGGCCCCGCCGTCCGGGAGATGTGGAAAAAACATGGGCCGACACCGCCAAGATCAACCAAGTTCTCGGTTGGTATCCGAAGTTTTCCCTCGAAGATTCGATGAGGGACAGCTGGAATTGGCAAAAGAGTTTAAAATGAAATAACGAAGCGGGTTTTGGCCCGCTTTTTTTTATTGCCGAAGTGAGTGTCATCACTCACTTCTATGGGGAAAACCGCTCCCCAAGGTTTGCAACCTTGAGAACCGATCAATGGGTTTTGAATCCCAGGATAGGACCTCCAACGTTCAAATTTGCAGGAATGCCTCACTCCACCACCCATAGGCTATCTCTCATGGTATAGGCCACCAGGCCTAGCCGCTTGACCAAGTAGATTTCTTGCGGCCTAGCAGCTGGATTGGACTGGCTGATTTTGAATACATTGTTGTATTGCTTTCCTCCAATCTGTAACCTTTTGAAATTCTGGTAAAGGTATTCCTGCGTATCTTCCACGGTGGAGTTGATTCTTTTGCCTACCAAAGTGTCATTGACGATATCGAGGCGGAAGCCCATTTGCAAAAAATAGACATCCATAAATCCCAAGCCTGATGTTTTTCCATAGCCTACTTTATTGGAAAAAGAGACCGAGCCGTCTTCCGTGCGGTGATTCGATTGGTATAAGCCATAGCATTTACTTTGACCTAGCTTTACTAATTCAGGGTCAGATTCTACGGTAAATGGTTCTGTAATGGTGTAGGTAGAGATGATTTTTCTGACTTTATCGCCATTTCTGAAAGTATAGTTGGGTCCAGGAGTCAACAGCATCAAATCCCTTGCCGGAATGGTAAAATCAAAACCCTCACAGGATTCATAAAAGAGTTCCTCCTCCTCAGGTACACAACCCGCGGAGCCAATAAGAATGGAAAGGAAAAGCAAAAAAGAAAGGATTTTCATGGCATAGAAAATCGCGTGGATTTTTTTTTTTTGGAAATATAAAAAATTATTAGGTAAATTATGTAAAAGATCTCGATTTCCTTTCTTAAACTTAGTACCTCAAGCTTTGTGACCAAATGAAATTTTCTATGAATTTAAAATCCCAGAATAGGACCTCCAAATTGCAAATTTGGAGAAGCGGGGCTCAATACCCCGCTGCTTGCCCGTCTTTTCTGGATTCGGAGGCACCGATATAGACTTTGTTGACCTTGTCGTAATAGATGGCTTGGTAACCCCCATATGGTCCGATGCTGAATTCTACCCGATGGCCCATTTCCTTGAGTTGGCGGATGACCTCGTAAGAAAAGCCGCTTTCCAAATTCAAAGACCCACCGTTTGTCATTTTGGAGCCTGTGGGTTCTGAGGAACCGTTATGACGCATTCGCGGCGCATCGCCTGCTTCTTGAAGATTCATACCAAAATCGATCAGATTGACCACAATCTGAGTATGTCCCTGCGGCTGTACCGATCCACCCATCAGCCCAAAGCTGATCAGAGGTTCTCCATCTTTGGTGACAAAGGCCGGGATGATGGTGTGAAAAGGACGTTTGCCTTTGGCTAAGGAATTCCAATGCTTTGGATCTTGGACATTGAACTGTTGTCCTCTGTTTTGCAGGACAAAGCCCAATCCATCGGGAACCATGCCCGAACCGAACTCATCGTAAATGCTCTGAATGAAGGAAACCATATTGCCTTCCTTGTCTGCCACAGTTAGGTAGGTCGTATTTCCCTTTTCGATTTCCCCTGCAGGATAGGACGTTGCTGCTTTGTTTAGATCGATCAGCTTTCTGCGTTCTGCTGCGTATTCTTTTGAAATTAATTTCTCAACAGGAATTTGATTGAATGCCGGATCTGAATAGAATTTTGCTCGGTCTTCGAATGCTAATTTCTTGGCTTCGGTCAGCACATGCAGGTATTCTGCACTGCCAAAGCCCATGGACCGGATATCATAACCTTCGAGGATATTCAGCATTTGTAGAACAGCAATTCCTTGACCGTTGGGTGGGAGTTCCCAAACGTCATATCCGCGGTAATTGGTGCTGACGGGTTCCACCCATTCGGAGGTGTGCTTTTTCAGATCTTCATAGCGGAGATAGCCTCCGTTTGCCTTCATATACCTGTCGATGGTGCGAGCGATTTCCCCTTCATAGAATGCCGATCTGCCTTCTTTGGCGATCAAAGAGTAGGTTCTACCCAAGTCTGGATTTTTGAAGACTTCACCTTTTCTTGGGGTGTTTTTGCCATTTGGCATAAAGGTTTTCCTGAAACCGGGAATGTCCTGCATCTCTGGCCACATGTGATCCATCTGCCAGGCGATCACTTCGGTGACAGGAAAGCCATTGTTGGCATAGTCGATGGATGGCTGAAGGATTTCAGACATAGAAAGCTTCCCAAAACGCTTGTGCATCTCAAACCAGCCGTCTACGCATCCAGGAACTGAAACGGGAAGAGGTCCTAGTAATGGGACGGTAGTTAATCCCTTTTCCTTGAACACGTCCATTGTCAGCAGCTCTGGTGCACGACCGCTGCCATTAAATCCATAGAGTTTTTTTGTTTTTGCGTCCCAGATGATCGCAAAGACGTCTCCTCCAATCCCACAGCCGTTGGGTTCCACCAATCCAAGCATGGCATTAGCAGCAATGGCTGCATCCATGGCCGAACCGCCTTTTTTGAGAATATCTAAAGCAACTTGGGTGGCCAAGGGCTGGGCTGTGGCCACCATTCCGTTTTGGGCAATGACTTCCGAGCGGGTAGCGAATGGCTTGCCACTGACCCGATCTTGGGAGAAGGAGAGGAGGGGTAATAGGATTCCTGTAAAAAGAAGGAAGATATGTTTTGTGGTTTGCATTTGGTATTGCTTCAAGTCGGTTTGAAACTAACTGATGCGCGACACTATTTGATTACCGAGTGTGGAAAAATTTAAATTGTGATTTATGAAATCGAAGGAAATTTTGAAGGTTTCAGGGCTACGCCCCTCACTGGATTTTAGGTTGTTTTTTGCTTTTAAGATTTCAGGGCTACGCCCCTTGATCAATTTGAGATTGTATTTTGATTAGAAAGGCACTTGGCTAAGGCCTCACTATATTTTTGTTTGTTTTTGGTTATAAAAATTTCCGGGCTCCGCCACTTGATGAATTAGAGATTGGTTTTAGTCTTGAAGGTTTACAGGGTTAAGCCCATAAGTGGATTTGGGGTTGTTTTAGTTACTATAAATTAAAAGATTCGTCCCTTCCAATACCAGAATAGGGGCGTAGCCCTAATCTCTTTGTAGAAAAAAAATACCAAGGAAAGCCAAAGGGGCTTTAGCCCTGAGATCTTTATCTATTCATACCATTCGAATAAATATTTGTGATCAAATTCAACATCAAATTTTTCAAGAAACACAAGATATTCGTCTCTAAATGATTGTTTTTTATGGTGTTTGGGTTGGTTTAGAACATATTTTACCACCCTGTCAATATGTGATTTTGAATAGGTAAATGCACCAAATCCATCTTGCCAAGAGAATTTTCCATTAATATATTTTTTACCATTCAACCAGTTGGATGAACCTGATTTAACCTGTTCCATAAGTTTGGAAGGTGAAATGGTTGGATGCATTCCTACAAAAATGTGGGTGTGATCAGGATTGCAGTAGATCGCATACGTTTTACATTTTTGGTTAGAAATTATTCCACACATTACTTTTTCCAATTCTTCGCGAAATGATTCTTTGATCAGATTTTCGCGTCCTTTGACGGCAAAAACGAATTGAATGTACAATTGTGTGTAGGTATTTGCCATAGAAAATTGATTTAAAAAGCTGTGAATATCTCGTAAAAAAACTCTTATTTATTTGTTTAAAAAGGATTGATAATCTGAATATAAAAATTTCAGGGCTACGCCTTTTGAAGTTTTTTTAATCGTTTTTGGAAAATAATTTCGAAGGAATAGCTATTTATCTCTTCATTTCAATCAAAAGGATAGAACAGTTAATTAATCTTTAAATTGATTGGCTATTTTTTATCAGTTTAAAAAATCTGCCATTAAGCTAAATATTACTCCAATACCCTAACCAACAAACGTTCGCTGACTTTTTCACTGAGTGTTTCAGCAGGATGGTCCGTATAGCTACGACCATGCTTTGGGTCATAAGTTTCTTTGGATAAAATAGTCAATTGGGTACCTAGGGAAAGATTTCTACTGTTGAGAAACTCTAAAAACTCCGTGGAAGAATTGGTCAGAGCTGCCAATTGGACCTTTTGTCCTGGCTTGGCAAAGGAGAGTGGGGTGTAGGAATGAGGAGTTACTCTTCCCTGAGGATCTGGAATGGGCGAACCATGGGGGTCCACCGTGGGAAAACCCAACATCTGATCCATTCGCTCAAAAAATTTAGGTGCGTGGATATGCTCGATCTGCTCAGCTACTTCATGCACTTCTTCCCAACCGAAGTTCATGACCTTTACCAAAAACATCTCCATGAGGCGGTGTTTTCGGATGATTAACGCTGCGTTTTTTTGGCCCTCTTTGGTTAAAGTCACCGGCTTGTATTTTTCATATACTAACCAACCGCTCTTTTGGAGGGATTTGACCATGCTGTTGGCAGTGGGTAAGCTTACCTGCAAACTCGCAGCTAAATCTGACAGGTTCACCTCTCCATGATCATTTGCCAGGTTGTATAAGGACTTGAGGTAGTTTTCTTCTGTGCTTGAGGCCATAATCATCAATTCATTTCAAATTAAAATGTACCGGATTAAAAAAACAAATTTGTTAGAAAGGTCTAACAATGTATTTTTGTGACTCTAATATGGCTCATGGAAATTTTTCTTTCTTCGGAAAAATGATCAAAAGTTTTGAACCATGTTTTCAATTATCAAGTATAAATGCAATATTGTTGCATAAATGAAAATGAAAAAGCTACTTCTATTGGTTGTTTTTGGCATGATTTGTCATAATCTGTCAGCCCAAATTAAGTTTAAGGGACAAGTTAAGTCCTCAAAAGGTGAATCACTTGAGCTAGTGCAGGTGTTGATCAAAGAGACCGGAAAAGGAACCCTAACCGATAGCTTGGGAAAGTTTGAATTGACAGATTCTTCAAATGAGAAAGTGACCCTACAATTTTCTCGATTGGGTTTTCAGACCTTTTTCAAAGTAGTTGAGTCGTCGGATGAAGAGGTAATGATTATTCTGAACACACTGGATAAACAGCTGGATGAAGTGGTTGTAAGCGGCACGCTTCAGGAAGTCTCCCGGCTAGATAGCCCTGTGCCTGTGGAAGTGTATAAAAGCTCTTTTTTCCGAGCCAATCCTGCTCCTTCACTGTTTGAATCATTTCAAAACATCAATGGCGTACGGCCCCAAGTCAATTGCAATATTTGCAATACAGGAGATATACAAATCAACGGGTTAGCTGGACCTTACACGATGATTTTGATCGATGGGATGCCAATCGTGAGTGGATTGGCGACAGTCTATGGGCTTTCGGGGATTCCTCAGGCCCTTATTGACAGGATCGAGGTGGTCAAAGGGCCTGCATCGACTCTTTATGGTTCGGAGGCTGTAGCAGGTCTGATCAATGTGATTACCAAAAGACCGGAAAATGCGCCATTGGTTTCCTTGGATGCTTTTGGGTCTACTTGGGGAGAGGTCAATTTGGATTTGGGTATCAAATCTTCCTTTGGAAAAAATGTTCAATCCCTTACCGGAATCAATACGTTTTGGTACGATACCCCGATCGATAACAATCAGGACGGTATGACCGATTTGACGCTTCAAAGGCGTTTCTCTGTTCTTCAAAAACTGCAAATCACCCAAAAGAAAGGAAATATTTTGTCTCTGGCAGGCCGATACATCAATGAAGACCGATGGGGTGGTCAGATGAACTGGACTCCTGTTTTTAGAGGTGGAGATGTCATCTATGGAGAAAGTATCCGAACAAATCGTTGGGAGATTTTTGGAAATTATCAGCTACCTGTTAAGGAACAGCTTAATTTTCAGTTTTCGGCAAATGGTCACAATCAAGATTCATACTATGGAAATACTTTTTATGGTGCTGATCAGCGCATTGGATTTGGTCAGTTGACTTGGAATAAGTTGATCGGAAAAAATCAGCTATTGGCTGGCGCTGCTTACCGATTGACTTATTACGATGACAGTACCCCGGCTACTGCAGAAAGTAGCGGTCAGGGGAATTCTCCATTTGTCACTCATCTGCCCGGATTATTTCTTCAAAATGAATTGAAGTTGAGCCCGACTCAAAGTCTTTTGGGAGGGATACGGTACGATTACAATACAGTGCATGGGTCAATTTGGTCCCCACGATTGAATTATAAAGTCAGTTCCAATGACAAGTCATTGATTTGGAGAACCTCCATTGGCAATGGTTTCCGAGTGGCCAATGTGTTTACTGAAGATCATGCTGCATTGACCGGTGCGCGTCAGGTAATCTTCGAAGAAGAGTTGAACCCTGAGAGAAGCTGGAATGTCAATACCAACTTGGTTAAAAAAATCTACAGCGATCGAGGCAATTATTTCGGCTTGGAAGGCAGTGTTTTTTATACCCAATTTTCCAATCAAATAATACCTGACTATGAGACCAATCCCAATCAGATCATCTATGCCAACCTTGACGGGACTTCCCGAAGTCAGGGAGCAAGTTTCAATTTTGACGGCTTATGGGCTAATGGTTTTAAGCTATTGGCAGGGGTGACGCTGATGGATGTTTCTTTTGAGGAAAATGGAGTCAGGGAAAGACAGTTGTTTACCGAACGGTTTTCCGGTGTTTGGACAATTGGCTATCATATTCACCCCTTGGAACTAACCATCGATTATACAGGAAATGTCTACAGTCCAATGCGTCTGCCTTTATTGGGAGAGTTGGATGATCGTCCTGAGTATTCCCCTTGGTGGAGTTTGCAGAATATCCAGATCACGAAAGGTTTGGGAGAAAAATGGGAGATTTATGGAGGGGTAAAAAATCTTTTGAATTACACGCCACCTGCCAACAGCATAGCGAGAGCTTTTGATCCCTTTGACCGTGGGGTGACGTTTGACGGGGTAGGGAATGTGGTCCCAACTCCAGAAAATCCGAATGGACTTACTTTTGACCCGACTTATATGTTTGCTCCAAATCAGGGCATCCGAGGATTTTTGGGAGTGAGGTATACTTGGAGGTAAGGTAAGTTTTTGAGGATTTTATGTCCTTAAATGGCTCCTGTTATTAGCCTGACGTCACAGTCTTGAGTGTTTTCACTATGGTCTGATACACCCGAGTAAACAAGTCCATTATCATTGAAACCGTGAGTGGTGACACTCACGTGGCAGAGAAACGGCCTTCAACTCCGCTCAGTTCGACACTAGATCAACCTAGGAGACAGACTCATTTAAGCAATCTTCAATCAATTCATCCAATTTGGTTAAAATATTGAGTGTAGACTCTTCACTCCGCTGTCAATGTCTTCACTAACTGTTTTTTAATAACATGATTAAATTAACTATTCCATTACCCTGAGTGAGGACACTCACGGGGGCAAAGGCACTATTACATGTAAATGTTCATCTTGTACTAAAACAAAAATCCCCATCCAAATTGATCTGGACGGGGATTTTTTAGCTTATAGGAAGTGACTTTACTTTTTCTCTTCTTCTTTTTCCTCAGGCTTCACCGCGCTTGCTTTTTTTACTTTTTCGCCTTCTTTGAGTTGCTTGCTTACTACGAAATAGGGACCTGAGATGACTTCATCTCCTTCTTTCAGGCCTTCAAGAATTTCAATGTTTTCGTAGTCAGAGATTCCGGTTTTTACCACACGGACTTTAGCCTCACCATTTTCACTTACAAATACAATTTCTTTTGACTTGGTGGTGCCTCCTGAAAGGGTATCCTGATGTGTTTCTCTGGTCGTCACTGCTGAAAGAGGAATGGCGACAGCGTCGTTCTTAGCATTGGTCATGATTTCCACCGAAGCAGTCATACCTGGTCGAAAAGGGTAACGGTTTCCAGCTTTTACCAGATCTTGGTAAGATTCATTCAGGATTCTGATTTTCACCTTAAATTCGGTCACCGCATCAGCAGAGGCCTTGGTGTTGGCAGTGTTTGCGATACTGGTTACGATTCCTTTGAATTTCTTTCCGGTTGCAGAATAGGCATCTACATCGATCAGGGTAGTGTCACCCAAAGAAAGTCTAACGATGTCATTTTCGTTTACATCTACTCTGACTTCCATTCTGGAAAGGTCGGCGATAGTCATCATCTCAGTACCTGCCATTTGCTGGGTTCCTACCACTCGTTCGCCTTGTTCTACTTTCAAACTTGATACAATTCCCGAAACAGGTGAATTTACATTCGTCAGTCTAAGATTTTCTGAAGCTTCATTGACGGAAGCTTGGGAGCTCTTTACAATAAATTCCGCTGCTACCACACTTTGCTTTGCTGCTTCGAGATCTTTTTGGGCAGTGATGTAGTTGGCAACAGCCTGCTCATAATCTGCATCAGATATCGCCTTGGAGTCATGGAGTGTTTTTTGTCTTTTGAAATCCAACTCAGACCGGGTAAACTGAGCCTCGGCGCGCTGTAGGCTAGCCTTCGATTGTGCCAAGTTTGCCATTTGCTGATTGAGATTTGCTCGGGTTCTATCCAAAGCAGAGATAAAGTTGTCAGGTCGGATTTTAACGAGCAATCTGCCCATTTCTACTGAGTCGCCTTCTTGCACATTGAGTTCGATGATTTCACCTGCTACGTCCGGAGAAAGCTTTACTTCTACTTCAGGTTGGATTTCGCCGGAGGCACTAACTTTTTCAACGATGGCTGTTTTCTTCACCGTGGCGAATTCTACCTCGGTTTCTTTTGCTCCGCCTATCCAGCCGGCAGATCGGCCAATAATGGCAAATACAATGATCAAACCTACTACTCCGAGTAGGTAATAGAGTACTTTGTTAGACTTTTTAGTAGCCATGGTTTAGTTAAGATTGATGGGGTTTCCTAGATAGAAATCAAGCACTTTGATTCTGAAGATGTAGGTGTATTTGGCATTGAGTAAATCTGCCTGTGCATTGAACAGGTTGTTTTGTGCAACCTGAAAATCGACTGAGTTGATAGCGCCTAAGTCGAATCGTTGTTGTGCGATTCTGAAGGTTTCTTCCAAACTTTTAACTCGAATAAGTGATGCTTGATAAGACTGCTCTGCTGAAAATGCCGAGTTATAGGCCGTTTCGATGTCTTGCCGTAGTTTGTTTTTTGCTTCCAATTCAGATACTTCGGCAAGTTGCTGCTGTACGCGTGCTCTTTGCAAATTTGCTTTGTTGCTAAATCTTGTGAAGATTGGAATGCTAAGGTTCAGGGTTCCTGATTGGGAGAAGTTGTTTTCTACCTGAGTAGGAAAAGATATGATTTCTGTGGATCCTGGGACAAAAGCCTGGTCAACATAGTTGGAAAAAGCTGAGATACCAGCATCCAAGGTAGGATAGAATGCTCCTTTGGCGATTTTCACTCCATACTCAGCACTTTTCACATCAGCACTCGCAGCTTTGATTTGCGGCATGAGTTGTACTGCTATTTCAAAGATTGCCGCGGGAGTCTCTCCGGTCATTGCAGCTTGGCTCACTTCATATTCTGGCTCGATCACATCGAAGCTTTCGGTAAATGGGATTTGCATTGCTTGAGCTAGGCTCAATTTTGCCGCTCTTAGGCCATTTTTGGCATTGATGAGGTTAAGCTCGTTAGTTGCGTTTTGGGATTGGAGATCAAGTTGATCAGAGAGTGGGAGGGAGCCTGCTTCTACAAGTTTTTTGGTTCTGCCGAGTTGCTCAGTAGTAGTTTTGAGCTGGTTCTCTGCGATTTTCACTTGCTCTCTATTGAATACCACATCGATGAAAAGGTTGATCACATTTAGCGTGATGTCATTCCGCGTAGCCTCAAGCGTGTACATGCCTGATTCCAAGTTGGTTTTTGCCTGAGCTACACTGTTATTGATTCTCATTCCTTGGAAAATCGGAGCACCGGTATTTCCAAATAGGTTGATGTTGCCGATTCTTCTGGTTTCAAACAAGTTGGTTACAGGGTTAATAGAACGACCCCAACGGTAACCAGAACTCGCGCCTGCAGTCAAGCTTGGCAATCTTCTGCCTTGGCTTTCCAAGAGGGTAGCTTCTGTGATTTGCTGGTTAAGCTCAGTTCTCTTGAGCGTAAGGTTGTTTTCGATGGCCACTGCAACGCAGGTTTCAAGATCCAAAGGTCCTGAGGGGATATTGGTTTGTGCTTGCAATTGTAGGATACCTAAAAGGCCAAAAAACAACAAGGGAAAAAGTTTTTTCATTTTTGAGTCAGTTGGTTTTTGTGAGAGTTAAAGATCTATGTACGGAATGTAGATTAATTCCTTCACCCACGGAAGGGATTTTAGATATTGAGTAGTAATTTCTCTGAGGCCGGTATCCATTTCGATGACGTGGCAAGCCAAATCATTCTTCCCTTTTCTGGAAACAGACATCGTCGCGATGTTGGTCTTTTCTTGGGCAATGACGCTTGAAATGAAAGCGATAGCACCAGAGATGTCGTCGGCTTTGATGATTAATGTATGTGCTTGGGCCGAGAAATTTGCCACAAAACCATCCACTTCGGCGATATTTATTACTCCACCTCCCAAACTTTCTCCAACCACTTCAATGGATTTGCCATCCTTTTTGAGGTTGAGTTTGATGGTATTGGGATGGTGAATGGATGAATTTCCGATGGATTTGAAAGTGTATTTTAAGTTTGAGCTAGATGCTAATTCCAAGGCATTTTTGATTCTGGAATCGTCAGTTTTATAATCCATCAAGCCTCCGAGAATTGCCCTGTCACTTCCATGTCCTTCGTAGGTTCTTGCAAATGAATTGTAAAAAGTTACCGTAGCTTCCTGAGGTATTCCTCCTAGAACTCGAATTGCTGCCCGTGCGATTCTGACCACTCCGGCGGTATGAGAGGATGAAGGTCCGATCATCACCGGTCCAATCATATCAAACACGCTGCTTTTATTTGCCATAGGTCCGAATTACCCAATTATGATGCTAACTCAATTACAACTTCAAGATTACTTCATTTTTTGCAATCTATCGGTATTTTTCGGCCCTATTCAATGCTTTGTTTATCTACTTTAACATCTCGGATTCTATACAAGTAAAGATTCTGACCGAAAACGAACATAATCATGAGCGATACTGATACAACTTTTGTTTTTGATGCCAAAGCCGAAAACTGGTCACTACAAGATAGTATTTCAATCCCGAACAGAGGAGTAAATTTTGGTGACGGAGTTTTTGAAACAATGGTCTTTGACGGTCAAAAACTACGTTTTATAAATGAACATCAGTCTCGGCTGTTTCATGGATTGAATACGTTGGGTATTTCAAAGAGCCAAATTGATATTTTTAAGTTGTCAGAATTTTTAAAATATGCTTTTGGAAATCAAAAACTTCGTGTGCGATGGACCATCTTCAGATCTGGTCATGGTAGGTACACCCCTATCAAAAATGAATCGATGCAACTGCTCACAGTCGAACCATTTCATGTTACTTTGTCTGTAAAAAAACATGTCGGGGTGTCAAAAAAAGTTACTTTGTCTCCTTCATTGTGGAGTAGGTGCAAAACTCTCAATTCGATCCCATACATCATTGCTGGTAGGGAAAGGCAGCAGCAGGGCTGGGATGATATAATTTTATTGGATAACAGAGGGAAAGTCTCGGAGGCGGGTGCATCTTCTATTTTTTGGGAAAAGGATGGCACAGTTTACACCCCAAGTCTTTCCTGTGGATGTATAGCGGGTGTATCTAGAGCGGTGATCATTAAAAAACTAAATCAGCATGGAATCCCCATCATAGAAGGGGAATTTGACCTAAGCGCCCTCCTTGCCGCAGATAAAGTATGGACTTCCAACGTCACGGGGATAAGTTATTTGGAATCATTAGATTCTTCCAAATTTTCTACTGATCATATTCCTTTTTTGCAGGAAATTTTTGAATAATCATCCAAATAAAAGCTTTGGATATTCTCAGTTTGATCCAATCCCTTATATTTATCGACCTTAAAATGTAAAATTTAAACTAATAACCTTACTCATTACCCAAAAACCTCAATCAACCTTAGTGTATGCTCTTAGAACCCATTGACCTACTCGTCTTCTTTGGCTACTGTTTTCTGATCATCGGAATGGGAATCTTCGTTTCCCGTGAGAAGAAAGGCCATGTCAAAAACTCGTCTGATTATTTCCTCGCCAGTAAGGCCCTTCCTTGGTGGGCTGTCGGCGCATCTTTGATTGCTTCCAACATTTCTGCGGAGCAATTCATCGGGATGTCAGGTTCCGGTTTTGCACTTGGATTGGCGATCTCCACCTATGAGTGGATGGCTGCGGCTACCTTGCTGGTAGTTGCTATTTTCTTTTTACCAGTCTATATCAAAAAGGGCATTTATACCATGCCCGGCTTCCTCTTGGATCGCTACGATACCCGAGTGAGAACAACGATGGCGGTATTCTGGCTTTTGCTATACGTATTCGTTAACCTGACTTCAGTTCTTTACCTCGGAGCGCTTAGTTTGAATACTATTCTCAATGTGCCTTTGACTTATGGAATTATCGGTTTGGCACTGTTTGCCATGATTTATTCTATTTATGGAGGATTGAAAGCAGTAGCATGGACGGATGTGATTCAGGTAGTGTTCTTGATCGCAGGTGGGTTGGCCACGACCTACATTGCTTTGGGCATGGTAGGTAATGGTGATGCTTGGGAAGGTCTGAATCTATTAAGGAAAGAAGTTCCAGGTCACTTTTCCATGATTCTATCCAAAGGAGAAATGATGATTCCTGATGGAAAAGGAGGCACGAGAGACGCCTATCTGGATTTGCCAGGTCTATCCGTTTTGGTTGGGGGTATGTGGATTACCAACCTCAGCTATTGGGGATTTAATCAATACATCACGCAACGAGCATTGGCAGCCAAAAGCTTGGATGAAGCGCAGAAGGGGATGATTTTTGCAGGTTTCCTAAAGTTGTTGATGCCTTTGATCGTGGTGATTCCAGGTATTGCTGCTTTGGTTATTGTAAATAAAGGAATGGATGCTTCTTTCATCGAGTCCATGAAAGATCCAGTGACGGGACTTATCAAATCTGATCGTGCGTATCCTACGTTGCTTCAAGTGCTGCCTACTGGATTGAAAGGTCTTGCTTTTGCAGCCTTGACTGCAGCCATTGTGTCTTCTTTGGCTTCCATGGCAAACAGTACCTCTACCATTTTCACCATGGATATTTACAGCAAGTATTTTGGTAAAAATTCATCCGAGGCAAATCAGGTAAAAGTAGGCCGAATCACCGCTGTGGTAGCTTTTGTAATTGCAGCTATTGTGGCACCGGCACTAGGTCAATTGGATCAGGCTTTTCAGTTTATTCAGGAGTACACCGGATTTATTAGCCCGGGCGTATTTGCCATTTTCTTCTTTGGGGTTTTCTGGAAAAAAACCACTTCCAATGCCGCTTTGGTAGGAGCTTCGTTGAGTATTCCGCTTTCGGTGGTTTTGAAAATTGTGTTCCCAGCCTTGCCTTTCATTGACCGAATGGGCTTTGTATTCTTGATTTTGGCTGCTTTGATGATCATAATTTCGCTGGTAGAAGGAAAAGGAAAAGATCATCCAAACAGCATTGAAGTCAATGCTGACCTGTTTAAAACCAGTACTGGATTTAAAATTGGGGCGATTTTAATCGCAGGTATTATTGCAGCACTTTACACGATTTTCTGGTAAAATGAGAAAGATATTATTAGGCTTAGATATCGGGAGTTCATCCGTTAAAGCCTCCCTATTGGATGCCGATACCGGTAAATCCATTGTTTCAAAGGCATTTCCTGAAGAGGAAATGCCAATCAATTCGCCTGAGACCGGATGGGCCGAACAAGACCCAGAGATGTGGTGGAAGTATGTGAAAGAGTGTATTTCCTTTGTTCAGAAAAAGGCAGAAGTAAAAAAAGGCGAGCTCAAAGCCATTGGTATTGCCTATCAAATGCATGGCTTAGTCTGTGTAGACAGTGACCAAAATGTCCTTCGACCTTCCATTATTTGGTGCGATAGTCGTGCGGTTTCGATCGGTGAAAAAGCATTTTCCAAGTTAGGTGCAGACTATTGCCTTCCCAATTTGCTTAACTCCCCTGGTAATTTTACCGCTTCCAAGCTTCGTTGGGTGATAGAAAATCAGCCTGAAGTCGCTGCCAAAATCCATAAAATCATGCTTCCGGGAGATTTCATTGCGATGAAGTTGACGGGTGAAATCATGACTTCCGAGACAGGATTGTCAGAAGGGATTTTCTGGGATTTCAAGGAAAATGCATTGAGTGAAAAGCTCCTTTCCGCCATGGGAATTGCCAAGGATTGGATTCCTGAAGTGGTTCCTTCTTTTTCTGTTCAGGGAAAAGTCTCCTCAGCGGCTGAAAAAGAAACAGGTATCGAAGCAGGTGTTCCGATCGCCTATCGGGCAGGAGATCAGCCAAACAATGCTTTTTCTCTGCAAGTACTCAAGCCAGGTGAACTTGCTACGACTGCGGGTACATCCGGTACGGTGTATGGTGTCTGTGATGCACCGCTTTATGATCCTGATTCTAGGGTCAACACATTTGTCCATGTCAACCACTCACAGAAAAAACCTTCCTATGGTGTGCTACTTTGTGTAAATGGCACTGGAATTCTGAATTCTTGGTTGAAAAAAGTCATGGGAGGTTCGAGGATTTCCTACGAAGAAATGAATACCCTTGGCAATGGCGCTCCAATTGGATCCGAAGGCTTGGTTTTCGTTCCTTTTGGAAATGGTGTAGAACGGATCATGAAAAACAAACCGGTTGGTGCCCACTTGCTCGGATTGGATTTGCTCAAGCATGACAAAAAGCATGTGGTCAGATCAGCTCAGGAAGGGATCGTGTCAGCATTGACGTATGGATTTAGAATCATGAAAGACATGGGAATGAACCTCCAAACTGTTAAAGCTGGTCATGCCAATATGTTTCTCAGCCCACTTTTCCGTAAGACGTTTGTGCATATGAACAGGGTAAACCTGGAGCTGTACAACACGGACGGAGCACAAGGTGCGGCAAGAGGTGCAGGTATTGGAGCTGGGATTTTCGAAAATGAATCTCAGGCGTTTCATGGTCTGGAATTACTTGAAACCATGGAGCCCAATATCAACTTTTATGAAGTTTACGAAGAAGTATATGCCAACTGGGAAAGACGTCTTAGTGAACTAGTAAAAAATCGAGTGGATTAACACAACCTGAAAATCAATTAAGGCAAAACCTATTTTCCTATTTTATAAAACCCAAAAAGACTATGTCAAAGACTTATTTTCCAAACATCGGTAAGATCCAGTTTGAAGGAAGAGAAAGCGACAATCCGCTTGCATTCCGTTTTTATGATGAAAACCGTGTGATTGCAGGAAAGACCATGAAGGAACACTTCAAGTTTGCCATATCATACTGGCATTCCTTCTGTGGCACTGGAGGAGATCCATTCGGACCAGGTACCATTGTACATCCTTGGGATGCAGCAGCTGATCCCATTCAGCGTGCAAAGGATAAAATGGATGCTGCTTTTGAATTCATTACCAAAATCGGAGTGGATTACTACTGCTTTCACGATATCGACTTGATCGATGAAGGCCCAAGCCTAGCCGAATACGAAAAGCGTATGCAAATCATCACTGATTATGCTGCTCAGCATCAAAAAGCATCTGGAGTAAAGTTGCTTTGGGGCACGGCAAACGTATTCAGCAATCCGCGCTACATGAACGGTGCCTCTACCAATCCGAACTTTGACGTGTTGGCTTTCGCTGGGACTCAAGTGAAAAACGCATTGGATGCGACAATCAAGCTCGGTGGTGAAAATTACGTGTTCTGGGGTGGTAGAGAAGGATACATGTCCTTGCTCAATACCGATATGAAGCGTGAGAAAGAACATCTAGCAAGATTCTTGACCATGGCTAGAGACTATGCCAGAAAGAATGGTTTCAAAGGTACCTTCTTCATTGAACCTAAGCCAATGGAGCCTACCAAGCACCAGTATGACTATGATTCCGAGACAGTAATCGGCTTTCTTCGTCATTTTGGTTTGGACAAAGACTTCAAACTTAACATCGAAGTAAACCATGCGACCCTGGCTGGACACACTTTCCAGCATGAGTTGCAAGTAGCTGCAGATACTGGCATGCTGGGATCTATCGATGCCAACCGAGGTGACTACCAAAATGGCTGGGATACAGATCAGTTTGCTTTGAATCTTCAGGAGCTTGCAGAATCCATGTTGGTGATTTTAGCTGCTGGCGGTTTGCAAGGCGGTGGTGTCAACTTTGACGCGAAAGTGAGAAGAAATTCTACAGACATGGATGATTTGTTCTTGGCGCATATCGGCAGCATGGACGCTTTCGCTAGAGGGTTGATCATTGCAGCTGATATCATGGAGAAGTCGGACTACCTTGAACGAAGAAAGAACCGCTATGCTAGCTTTGATTCTGGAAAAGGAAAAGCTTTCGAAGAAGGCAAGTTGACCTTGGAAGACCTCAGAACCTACGCTTTTGAAGTAGGAGAACCTACCCAATTCAGCGGTAAGCAAGAGTATTTCGAAAACTTGATTAATAGATTCATTTAATCGAACTTGAAGGGAGGCGAAAGCCTCCTTTTTTCATTTAATCCATTTACTATGAAAAGAATACTCAGTCTTCTTGCATTCATTGCCATACTATGGAGCTGTGAAGTTCCAATTCCTCAATCTCAAGTCAGCTTTCCCAAGTTGATTTCAGATGGGATGGTACTTCAAAGAGATCAGCCGATTCAGATCTGGGGTAAAGGGATTCCGGATGAAAAAGTCAGGGTTTCCTTGGCTGGGGCAGTGGGAAGTACTAAAGTGTTGGAGGATAGCACCTGGAAGGTACAACTGCCACCATTGCCTGCAGGCGGTCCTTATGACTTGGAGGTCAATGTTCAGAAAATCTCCGATGTGTTCATTGGTGATGTATGGGTGGCCGGTGGTCAATCCAATATGGAATGGGCTCTTAAAGCCGGAGTGATTGGAAGAGAGGAGGAATTTGCCAATGCCGATTTTCCTCAGATCCGATTTTTTAAAGTCGCTCAAGATTACAGCGCGGAAGAAAAATACGATGTCAAAAGTGGAACCTGGAAAGTAGCAAATGCTGAAAATTTGCCTGATTTTTCTGCGGTCGCCTGGTTTTTTGCAAAGAAAAATCACTTAGAAAAAAATGTCCCTGTCGGAATTATTGAATCCAATTGGGGTGGTACGCCAGCGGAAGGCTGGACTGAAATTAAAGTTCTGGCAGGAATAGAAGATAGATCCTACACCGAGGAATCAAAAGAAATCGAGTCAAATCAAGCCAAATGGAGGGAGATTCTGACAGAAAACGAAAAGCGGAGAGAAATGAGAGACTTACTCGTTCGTCGTCCGGACTCGCTTATGGCAGGAGAGGTTGCTTCTTTGGCTTATCCTGAACCTAGCTGGAAAAGCATCTCTTTGCCTGCATCAAATCCGCTCGAGCATATCGCTTGGGCTAGAAAAAAATTCAATCTTTCCTCCAAAGCGCCTGTCTCGCTCACCCTTTCCAAAGTAGAGCAAATGGCCTTCATCTACCTCAATGGGGTCCAGATTCATTACAAAGACTGGGGTTCACCCATGCCTATCATTGATCTCCCCGAGGATCTGATTAAAGTAGGACAAAATGTCCTGACGGTGCGTGCGATCAATACTTGGGACAATCGTCCAGTGATTGGGTCTTCAGGTGAAATGTTCCTTACGCAAAGCGGAAAGAAAATCAATCTGGAAGGGACTTGGACCTATTCCAATGATGTGGTGGAACCCCAACTTCCGAAAGTGGAGTATTTAAATTGGAAGCCGGGCTTCATGTTTAATGCCATGATTGCGCCGCTGACTAGCTACGCTGTGAAAGGAGTGATCTGGTATCAGGGGGAAAGCAATGCCGGACGGCCCGAGGAATACCGAGAACTGTTTGGCGCGATGATTACCAACTGGAGGACAAGATGGGGACAAGAGGAAATGCCTTTTCTATTCGTGCAACTAGCCAATTTCATGGAACGAACGGAATTGCAACCGGAAAGTAATTGGGCGCTATTAAGAGAGGCTCAAACCAAGACTTTGGAACTTCCCAAAACAGGAATGGCTACCATAATAGACATCGGAGAGGCTGAGGATATTCATCCCAGAAATAAAAAAGATGTGGGTGAACGCCTTTGGCTACAAGCTCGAAAAGTGGCATTTGACGAGGATGTGTTGGCTTCTGGACCAGTATTCAAAGAAGTAAAGCGGGAAGGAAATAAATTGATCCTGACTTTTGGCGAAGTAGGAGATGGGCTGAAGTTGAGTAGTGGGGATTCGGTTGCCGGCTTTATTGTAGAAGATGCCGAAGGCCAATTTGAACTAGCAAAAGGGATCATTTCGGGTTTGGACCAAGTGACTTTGACCATTCCAGAAGGACTTACCCCTGTTGGAATTCGCTATGCTTGGGCAGACAATCCTGAAGTGAATCTTACCAATTCGATCAGTTTACCTGCGGTGCCTTTTCGAACTTCTTTTTGATCTCGAATTGAAAAAATAAACAAAGCCGGAGTTGATATCAGCTCCGGCTTTGTTTTTTTTATTCAAGACTAGAATTTTATCTTATTGAATTAGAATGTGTTGTCTATTTTCTTTTTGGTACTACTCCCGAAAAAGTAAGACCGATTGCATTGGCTCCATAAGAGACGCCAAATTCATCTTCATAGGTAAGGATGGTGTACGATAATCCGATACCCTTATAGGCTACTTCAATCACTGGCCCTGCAGGACTGGTAAGGTCAAAATTTCTACCCACTCCATCTGCATTGAATCGGATAGCTTGATGGCTTACAATTCCTGCTCCGATTCTCCAGTCATCTTGAATCACCCAGTTGGCAGTCAAAATCATTGGGATTCGAGTCAGTCGAATGTGGGCATTGTCCGCTGCGGTGGTTACATATTTGATCCCAATGCTTCCACGTAGACGGAACTGCTCATTTTTGAGCATACTCAATTCGCCACCCACACCAACTGAAATTCCCTGACCTGCATTCACTTTTTGAGAATCTCCATTGGTAAAGGCAACGGTGGCTACAGGGTCACCACCTAACTCGATTGCACCATTAATGAGCAACCGAAGCTTTGGGGTGCTTTTCACTTCTTGAGCATAAGAAGTGGTGAATAAGCAAAAGGAAGTTACAAAGGAAAGGAACGCGATTTTGAGTAGTTGTTTTTTCATATAAGGTTTGTTTGTTTTTGGTTTAATTCTGTGGGGTTGGAATCGAATGTTCCTCCCTAGGAGATCCGCAGATTTGTTTGACTTTATTAGTACCAAAGTTTTCAGAATGTTGCACATGACTTTTAATCTCATCTTGTAAATGAGGATTGAATAAAATTGCAACTGGAGATTGGGATAATTTAATCTTTCTGGATTTCCTTCAGCAGCTCGTTGGCTTTGGCCATTTCTTCTACACGTTCCTGAAAAGCTGCTCGGGCTGGAACTTTGGCTACATTTTCCAGAAAATCAATGGTACTGAACATGACCGTCTGCCAATCTTTAGAGGTGATCGATGAAGCGATTACATGGTCTGCTGTACCCGGAAATGCCATTTCTTTTTTCAATTCAGGCGCTGTTCCTAATTGACCGTACATTTCAAGCATCTTAGGTACCGATACTACAAAGTCCTGTTCCTGTTCACTTTTATAATAATAGCCTAAAAAGACAGGCTGCTTCACGTTTTCAAACGTCTCCTTGTTCATGTTGCTATACATGAGTTTGGCGAGGCTCTCGTATCCGTTGATATGCTGGACTTCTGACCAATATTCTCCTTTTTCTCCGGTACGTTTCATGTCCATAGACCCGTTTTTGGTCATGGTTTTTTCCATGATGAATTTGGTCCAAGGCTTGAAAAAAGCTTCTAACCTGCCTCCTGCATCACGAATAGCAGGCGAATAAAGCACCACCGCTTTGATGTCAGGCTGCTGACTGGCTAAAAGCAAGGTAAGGGCACCACCCATCGAGGTGCCGACTACAATGACCGAATCTCCGAGGCTTTTACCAATTTGGTACGCTTCTCCTGCACCATCTGCCAGTTTTTGAGCAGTCATGTATTCCATTCCATTTGGCCGACGGATGCCATGTTCAGGAAGTCGGGTGACAAATACGTTAGCGCCAAAATGTTCTCCCAAAAACCGGTGAACCGGATCGCCTTCCATAGGTCCTGCTCCGAAACCATGTATGTAAACGATGGAATATGTGGTTTTTTGCTTGGTGCTATCAGCCCATTGGATATAGGCTTCATTTCCTGGTTTTAGTCCTATGACTGTGTCTTCCCGCTGCTTGAGGTAGGCTTCAAGCTCATCGAGTTGGGCGGGGACTTCCGGAAAATGAATGGTGAGTTTTTCTTCTTTTACTGTTGGGCCGAGCATGTATAACACTGCCAAAATCATGGCAGTAGCAAATAAGCCCAAGAAAATTTTCCTTAGCATTTGTTCAGTTGGGTGTCAAGTAGGGTGATGTCGCGTCCAAAAAGGAACCCGAACCATCTTTGAAGAATACAAATATTCTGCTTTTTAGCTGAGAAATAGTGTTGGGCTTCAGAGTTAATTTTGCTCCGAAGTAAATGCTCACTTGGTCGAAAGTCTTGAGTTGGGAGATGTTTTTGTCGTCGGGTGTAATCAACGCATAGGAGATATCTGCGCCTGTGGGGAGCCCTGCAAATGGGGCAGTCAGGATTACGGCAATATTGGAGATGTTTTCGATGCGAAAAGTCTCCTCGCATACCAAGGGATAGGCAGGGCTTGATTCAGTTTGCAGAGGATTTTCGATCAGTTTGAGGTCAAGTTGGAAATTGTATCCGAATTCCGAAAATGGTACCGTGTCTGAGGCTGAGGCGTAACGCTGGTTTTTGTATGGGCTGAAAAATACCTGTTTGATTCCAATGGCATTGGCAGGCTTCGGAGAGGGGCAGCGGTTGTAAGGATCTTCTTCTACCTGAATGCATGATTGAAAAGTTGCAAAAGCAAAAAATAACCCAACCAGCCGAGTTCCTTTGTTTTTTAACCATCTCATGTCCCCGATTTTCAGCATAGTTAAAGTTAAAAAAGCCTTGGAAAATGTTCCGGACAGATTAATTTTTTTCTTTCAAAATTTACATTTGAAACGACTTAGTCCATCTGATCGTACTATTTTAGCATCACTAAAACTAAACCTTCTATGAAAAAAGTATTGCTTGGCATACTGTTATTTTTTTCTGCCCTTGGGATTCAGGCCCAGGAAACTGTTACACCGCATAGATCGGTTTTTCTTGAACTCGGAGGTGCAGGGATGGCTTACAGTTTCAATTATGATTTTAGATTTGATCAGAGTCGGATGGACTCATGGGGGATGAGAGTAGGCGCAGGCGGATACGGATTGGATGGGGATTCGTTTTTTTCACTTCCTGTCATGGTAAATAGACTTTATGGTAAAGGTCCTCATTACTTTGAGTTAGGTGCAGGACTTACCTTTTTTGCTTTTAACAATCAGCGTTATTCCTATTGCACTTCTGGCTATGTAGATGCAAATGGGATGTATGTCTGTACGAACACTTTCACTGCTGAATATCTTTATGAATTTATCCTGCCTGTGGACGGTTCGCCGAGTGTGATGGGGACGATGAACTTTGGCTATCGCAAAATTCCCGTCGACGGTGGGTTTACTTGGCGAGTAAGCCTCACACCCATCTTTAATAATAACGGCTTTTGGCCGATATTCGCAGGCTTTGGATTTGGTTATGCCTTTTGATCTGAGCTAAAGTTAGTCTCAATTCGGACGAAACCTGTACGATCCCGTACAGGTTTTTTTGTTCCTAACTAGTTGATTTCAATGAGTTTGAAAATAAATCAAAATTAACTTTCCTTAATTTTTGCATGCTTGTGCAACCCGCTTTTTTTTCTTTTTTCCTACCAATCTGTTCGCTCGTGTGACAAGTGGACAGCCATTTTCCCAGAAGTGGTCAAAAATTACTCACCTTAACCTTAACGATAACTTCTTTTCAACCCACGGTAAATTAAGATTCACGGCCTGTCTTCCTCCAATAATTGAATTCCGTTTTTGGTCTTTTGGCATGTTGGTATGTGCTTGGCAAGAAGCTTAGCACAACACTAAACCAACAAATCATTATGAAAACCTTATTCACTTTCGCTCTTGCAGGTGCCCTATCTTTTAGCAGCCTTGTAGCAAATGCTTCCGACGACTTGATGGCATTGTCCGAAGTCAAAGCAAAATTTAAAACCGTCAATGTGCTCCTCAAAGGAGGTGTCGGTGAAGCCAAAGTAGCCATCCTGGACCAAAACGGAAAAAAGCTTCACCAACGTAAAGTAAAAGTTGGCAATCAGGATTTGCTGATTCCCTACAATCTTGACCTCATGCCTTGCGGAGAATATCAAGTGAAAATTTCAACTGACCAAGAAGAAGTAACCTTTGAGGTTTCCACTTTTGAGCCTTTGAAAAAAACTCAGGAATTGCCTTTAGTCGCTTTTGGAAAAAAGATCAGTGACGAGACCATCAACCTCACTGTGGCAGGATTAGACAATCCGGGGGTGGATGTACAGATCAGACATACTGAAACCAATAAGTTGATCTACTCCGAAAAAGTGACCGAACCTGCCGCTTTCAAAAAGAACTACAAGCTGAAAGGCGTAAGTCCTGAAGAGGTCTATGTGAAAGTGACCGACAATTTGGGAAGATCCAAAGAGCTGTTTTTTGAGAAATAATCCTTGTTTAAAATCGAAAAAAGAGGCTGAATGAATGTTTCAGCCTCTTTTTTTATTTCTGATTGGCTTTACCGATTGATCAATTTTGCAGTCAATTTTTCAGCCAAATCCTCCAAATCAATACCCAGTTCCTCTTTATTGATTTTTAGTACTTGATTTTTTTCTTTTTCTGGAAGTTGTGAAAAACCATACCAAGCACCCAAAATCCCACCTGACAAAGCCGCAGTGGTGTCGTTGTCCCGTCCGTAGTTGGTCAGAAAGATTAATGTTTGAAGAAAGTCAAAATTCGTGTAAAGCATGGCTGTAATCGATTGGAGGTAGATTTCACCTGCATGGAAGGGCATGTCCTGCTGTTTGGCATCCAGTTGGGTATAGGCAAAAGCAAGAGCAGGACTGTCATTTGTCAGGAGAAAAGGCAGGCTGTCCAGCTTTTGGGCTTCCGCAGTAATGGACAAGGCCTCTCGGAGAATCTTGTAAGAAGTACGGCCCACAAGCCGGCTAGGGAAATAGCCCTGAGGATCAAGTCTCAGAGCTGCAAGTAAATCCGTCTTGGAGGCGCCTGGTTTCATGCCTGCCGCAGTCATGGCAGCTGCTAGGCCCGTGAGATCTCTCGCATATCCCAAGTCAAAAATTGAAAGGCGATAAGCTTCTTGGTAGGCCTTTTCTGGATTGCCTGGGAAAAAAGATCCTAGAGTTGGCGCATATAGCAGACCAGCGCACACCATTTCCCCTCCATAAAATTTTGACAAAGAATCTGAATACGCCTGAAGGTTATCTTGTACGTAGGGTTCGCTGACTTTAGCCCATTCCGAAAGCCAATTGATCTGAAGCATAGCATGCTCAAATGGTTCTGAATCTGTACTTTCTATTTTTTGGATTGCTTTTATACTTTTCCTGTACTCCATCAGAAGGTGGGATGCAAAATCTTTGGCATTGAGTTGATTGATAGATTGAGTAAGGAGGTATTCGGCGGTCAGTTTTTTCCATCGGGTATCATCTGTAGTGCCTCCTGCGGGTAAGTTGGTTTTCCAAGTTCCCTCGGGAGAAACTTCACGAACCATCGAATCGAGGCCATCTACGAATCCATATTCCAAGTCGATGCTTTGCCTAGACCACATTTCTGTAGGAGCACCCATGGCATCGCCGATAGCTGCACCGACAAGCATCCCTAAGATTTTGTCATACAATTCAGCTTCGGTAATGCCGGATGCGGTTAAATTTTCGGTGGAAAAGTTGATTTTATCTTTGGTGATAGATTCCCCTGTACAGGCCGATAGCAGCAGGATAAGAAGTACGGAAAGGTGTTTTTTCATGGGTTTTGAATAAGTTCTTTGGCTTTTTCCAAGAGCTTGGACTTTTGTTCCAAAGAGAGTCGGAGAGGGAGTTGGGCAATGCCTATTAATCTCCGTAGAATTTCCATTCCACGGTATTGATTTGCTAATTGAAAGTCAAAAGGATGTTCATATTGTTCCAAGATCACTTTGATAAGTACTTCGTCTGGATTTGATAGATCCAAATGTGCCATAAAGACGCCCAAGTCAAATTCTCGGTCACCCACAAACCCAAATTCAGGGTCGATCACTTTGATGCCATCGGAGACTTTGAGCCAACTTCCCGGATAAAAATCCCCATGGATCAGTGTATCCCCGGTGCTCAAATACCGCTTGCCAAGCTTTTCTAATTTGTTTTTAAGGTTCGAATCTGTCTTATATTGCCAGCTTAGATCTTGTAGACCTTTCTGGATTTGGTCAAGATTGAATCCATTTTCTTCCAAAAAAGGAAAGCGAAACAGGTGCTCGTGATTGAGTAGGCGCATGTCTCTGTTTTCAGGAAATTTCTCTGGCTTGATCTCATGCAGCTTGTTTAGGAAAGTTACCAATTGGATCAATTCTTCGGTTTTTAGAAGTTGAGTTCCGCTATATGTTCCCGAAAAGTCACTTCCTTTACCCAAATCTGAAGCAAGAAAAAAATGATTCTCAGGATCAAAGTGAAGAATATTTGGGGTCAGCTTGGCCAAGTTGGCATCGTTTGCCAGGAGTGATAAAAACGTAGCTTCTACCGCTATCCTGTCAATTGGAGCGGCTATTTGAGGGTATTTTCTGACGTAGGGTTTGGATTGTTTTAAGATTACAGTCCGTTGGGAAGTTTGTATTCTCAACACCAGATTCATGTTGCTTTCTCCTGCCGATTCTGCATGGATTACCTGCTCATCTTTTTCCCAACATGGTAAATATTGTAATTCTTGAAGGGTAGGTTGGTTTGGTAAATCAATCATTGATTTTGGGTGTTTTGCTTATCATGGCTAAAGTAAAGGATAATTTACTGGTTCAATTGTCTGCGAAAAGACAGCCTTTTTTTGGCGAAGTAATGCTTTGTTTTAAACTTTCTCTAGATTTTTTATTGGAAGCAATGGGAATATGATTTTCGGCTGTTCTTTTTTATTCAACTACCTCTAGAATTTTTAAATTTCACTTAGAACAGGGATGAAGAATCTAAATAATCCCTTCCAATCAGATCAAATTGGCTAATTTTGATTTGTAAAACTAAACCCAAATATGTTCGGACTTCACAGATCGCTCTTCACTGAGGAGCATGAACTTTTCAGACAGAGTGTTCGCGATTTTATCGCTAAAGAGATTACTCCCAAAAATGCGGAATGGGAAAAGCAAAAGATGGTCAGTAGGGAATCTTGGTTGAAGCTCGGAGAAAACGGATTTCTGGGCATGCAAGCTCCTGAAGAATTGGGAGGGCTGAACCTCAAAGATTTTCGATACAATGCCATCTTCATTGAGGAGCTTGGATTGAGTGGATGTTCAGGTCCCGCTATCGGCTATCCGCTGCACAGTGACATCGTGATGCCTTACATTTTGCACTACGCTACACAGGTCGCAAAGCAGAAATATATCCCGAAAATGATTTCAGGGGAGTATATCGGAGCGGTCGCCATGACCGAACCTGGTGCGGGATCCGACTTGCAGGGCATGCGGACTACCGCAGTGGACCAGGGTGATCATTACCTGATCAGTGGCTCCAAGACTTTCATCACCAATGGTTATTTGTCTGATGTCGTAGTGGTCGCCGCCAAAACAGATCCTACTAAAGGTGCTAAAGGCATTTCACTTTTTTTGATTGATAAAGACATGCCAGGTTTCTCAAAGGGAGTTCCTTTCGAAAAAGTGGGATTACATGCGCAAGACACTTGCGAATTGTTTTTTGAAGAGGTGAAGGTTCCCAAAGAAAATCTGTTGGGAAAGGTGGGAGAGGGATTCAAATACCTGATGACCGAACTGGCCCAGGAAAGATTGGTGGTTGCTTTGGCAGCCTTGGCTTTGGCAGAGTTTGCGCTTTCAGCCACTATAGACTATGTCAAACAGCGGAAAGCATTCAATAAAAGCCTTTCGGATTTCCAGAATACGCGGTTCAAACTGGCTGAAATGGCAGCCCAAGTGGAGCAAGGGAGAATTTACTGCGACTACTTGGTGTTGCTTCACAATGAAGGAAAATTAGACTCTGCCATGGCTTCTGCTGCCAAATACAACATGACCGAACTCCAATGCAAAGTGGCCGACGAGTGCGTGCAGCTTCATGGTGGCTATGGCTACATGTGGGAATATGGCGTGGCGAGGGCTTGGGCAGATGCCCGCGTACAGCGGATTTACGCAGGCACTAATGAGATCATGAAGGAGTTGATTGCCAGAAAAATTTTGAGCTAGGTCAAAACCTTTGGTAGAACAAAGGAATTTTAAGTAATTGGAATCACAGAATCACCCCAAATCTCCGCGACATGAAAGACTTCCCTTGGTTTAAATTCTACCCCGCTCAGGTAGAAAAAGAAGTAGACTGTAATGCATACTCCAGCGTCAACGATCTCTTTGAAGAAAGTGTAAAAAAATTCAGTTCCTCAGTAGCCTATGAGTGTATGGGGAAGACACTTTCATTCAGTGAGTTGGATCGCTTGAGTGCTCATTTTGCCAACTATTTGACCCAAGAGTTAAAATTGGCCAAAGGTTCAAGAGTAGCAATACAAATGCCCAATGTGCTTCAATATCCAGTGGTGATGTTTGGTGCACTTCGTGCAGGGATGGTGGTAGTAAATACCAATCCGCTCTACACTCCGTCGGAGATGAAGCATCAGTTCAATGACTCAGGGGCTGACGTGGTGGTGATTGTAGCCAATTTTGCCTCCAACTTGGAGAAAATCAGAACTGAGATTCAAGCGAAACACATAATTACAACAGAACTTGGTGATCTATTGGGTGGACTGAAAGGTACCATTGTCAATCTCGTCGTGAAGCATGTCAAAAAGATGGTGCCTGCTTATTCACTTCCGGGTTCTGTTTCTCTTAAAGCAGCCCTTTCAAAAGGAGCCACTTATCAACTAAAGCGTGTGAAATGCAGCTTGGATGATGCGGCATTTTTGCAATATACCGGTGGGACTACAGGTGTCTCCAAAGGTGCCGAGTTGACCCATGGAAATATCGTGGCCAACATGCAGCAGATTTCCGCTTGGATGAAGCCAAAGCTTCGAGAAAAGGAAGAGATTGTGATTACTGCCTTGCCTTTGTATCACATTTTTGCCTTGACGGTCAACTGTCTTGCAATGCTAAAAATTGGTGCGCATAACGTATTGATCACCAATCCGAGAGATATGAAGGCTTTTATCGGAGATTTAGCTAAAAAGCGCTTTACTGTAATTACCGGGGTTAATACCTTGTTCAACGGTCTGCTCAATCAAGAGGCATTCAAATCTCTTGACTTTTCAGGATTGAAAATTGCAGTTGGCGGGGGAATGGCTGTTCAAAAGGCGACAGCTGAAAAGTGGAAGACTGTCACTGGAGTGCCTTTGGCCGAAGGCTATGGACTGACTGAAACGGCACCTGTGGCGACTTGTAATCCAATCGATGGTACCGAACGAATTGGAACCATCGGAATGCCATTGCCAAATACGGAAGTGATGATCGCAGATGATCATGGCAATCCTGTTCCGATCGGAGAACGCGGTGAAATTTTCATTAAAGGTCCTCAAGTGATGAGAGGCTACTGGAAACGACCAGAAGAAACTGCCAATGTGATGCACGGAGATTGGTTCAAATCAGGGGATATCGGCGTGATGGATGAAGATGGTTTTACCAGAATCGTCGATCGTAAGAAGGAAATGATCCTTGTCTCCGGTTTCAATGTGTATCCAAATGAAGTGGAAGATGCAATTGCCTCTTGCAATGGCGTATTGGAAGTAGGAGTCATCGGAATGCCTGATCCTAAATCTACCGAAAAGGTGGTGGCTTATATAGTGAAGAAAGATGCTTCACTCACTTCGGAGCAGGTTATTGAGCATTGCAAAGGCTATTTGACCAATTACAAAGTACCCAAAGAGGTGTATTTCACCGACGAACTTCCGAAAACCAATGTGGGCAAAATCCTCCGAAGAAAGATCAAAGAAGCTCATGTCGAAAAAGTCGGGGCTTGAGATTTGACCCTTGGGTAACAATAAGATAAACTGAAGAAAGCCGCGAATTTCCGCGGTTTTTTTCTTTTTTTGCAACTCTCACCTACTACTACAGAATGTCTGTTTTGGGTAGCCCCAATCACTAATTTTAAAATCTTCAAATTTCTAATTTTTCAATCCGCATGACCTGGCAATTAATCAAAGATGCGATTCAAGGGAAGGAGCAGGATTTCACGCGCCTTTCTCTGAAGACTGCCATTTTTATCCTGGCCATTCCGATGATACTCGAGATGATGATGGAGTCAGCTTTTGCGGTGGTGGACATTTTCTTTGTGGCCAAGCTTGGGGAATATGCCATTGCTACGGTGGGATTGACCGAGTCTGTGATTGTCTTGACTTATGCGATTGGCTTTGGGATCAGCATGGCGGCAACCGCATTGGTTTCGCGAAGATTTGGAGAAAAAGAATACGATGAGGCGGGTTCTGCTACTTTCCAATTACTTGTTGTAGGCAGCATTATTTCGATTTTTTTGGGAGTTGGAGGCTGGATGTTTGCTCCTCAACTCTTGCAGCTCATGGGAGCCGAACCGGAGGTGATCGCATCAGGGACGAATTATGCCCGAATAGTTTTTGCAGGGAATACAGCGATCATGCTCCTTTTTCTAATCAATGGGGCCTTTCGGGGAGCTGGTCAGGCACATCATGCGATGCGTTCGCTTTGGATTTCCAATGGGTTAAACATTGTTCTGGATCCCATATTGATTTTTGGTATTGGATCTTGGGATGGGTTTGGCTTGGATGGTGCTGCGATGGCCACCACGTTTGGGCGAAGTATGGGAGTCCTGTATCAGCTGTATCATTTGTTTAATGGAAAGCATCGACTTCGAATTCTTTCCCATCATTTTCGAATTAAATGGTTGACGATCAAGAAGATTTTAGATTTGTCACTGGGTGGAATGGGGCAGTTTTTGATAGATTCCTTGTCTTGGGTGGCTCTTACTCGAATCAATGCTGAATTTGGCTCAGAATCTTTGGCTGGTTATACCATTGCATCACGGATTTTGATATTTACGATTTTACCTGCTTGGGGACTTTCTGGTGCAGTAGCCACCTTAGTTGGACAAAATCTTGGAGCAAAAAAAATCCGACGCGCAGAGCAGGCAGTTTGGCTGACCACTCGTTACAATGTCATTTTCTTAGCCTCGGTGACCGGGATTTACATCCTCTTCAGCAATCAGCTGGCAGGAATTTTTACTGACCTAGAGACTGTGAAGGCCGTTGCGGCACAAGGACTCTGGGTAGTTGCATTGGGGTATATTTTCTTTGCCGTAGGCATGGTATTGACTCAGGCATTCAATGGGGCCGGGGACACTCGTACACCTGCTTGGATTAATATTGTTGTCCTTCTAGGAATGGAAGTGCCATTGGCTTATTTCCTTGCTTTTCCTATGGGCTTAGAATCTTTGGGTGTCTTTATTTCCATTGCATTTTGTCATTCCTTTCATGCCTTGGTTTCTCTGTACTTTTTCAAAAAGGGGAAATGGAAAAGTAAGATGGTGTAAAGTCACTTTACAAGAAAGCCAACGTTACTTGGCTTTCTTATTTTTTATTTGAAGTTTAAAATGCATATCGGAACGTCAACCCATACGTCAATGGATCACCCAATACCGCTGCATAATGCCCCGCATTCCCTGCTGCCGGTAGCAATTGCTCGTAGTAGTTTTGATTGAGTAGGTTCCTGGCCCAAACAAACGCGGAGAATCCTTCTGTTATTCTGAATCCTGTTCGGGCATTGACTAGGGCATATCCATCTACATTCAGGAATTGTGAAGGTGAGGGACTTGAAGAAAATTCCGATCGGAAAAACACATCTGTACCTAGAAAAAAGGTGCCTGACTTTTTGAAGAATTTCGAAGCTTTCGTGTATTCTCCACCAAATGAGCCGGCCCATTTGGAAACTCCAGGAAGCTTTCCTCCTGAAATATCTTTGAAAGCTGATTCTCCTCCCGTTTCCTCCAGAGGTACGGGTGCATTAGGGAAAGAAACATAAATCGCATCGGTATAAGCTAAAGCAGCATTGAAAGAAAAGAATGGACTGACTTTTACATTTCCGTCAAGTTCTATTCCTGTGACTCTCACTTCTTCAGCATTGGCCAGGTAGCCCCTGTTTACGCCCACCTCAGCGGTCTGAACTAAGGTTTGGTAATCTTGAATATTGGTATTGAAGAAGGTGACATTCAGTGAAGAGCCTTTGACTGGAGTGGTTTTAATCCCCAGTTCGAAATGCCTGACAAATTCAGGTTTGACCTCAGCCAGTTCCAAAAGCGGTTGGCCATTTGCTGTAGGAAGGCCACCGAGATTGATTCCCACGGGCTTGTAGCTGGTAGAGAAGGTGCCGAAAGTGTTGATTTTTTCATTGAACTGATAGGTCAGGGTGGCCTGTCCAGACCAATTTTGATCTTCTACATCCGCGACAAATTGCTGAGAAGCGTAAACAGATCGCTTGATTGCCAACAAGGCTGGATCGGTGGTTTGAATACCTCCATAGGTTTCCCTCTTAAAATCAACGGCTTTCTGATCATAGTTGAATCGTACTCCGGGTAGAAAGTGGAGTTTTTCTGTAATTGCCCAGTCTAATTGTCCAAAAACAGCTGCGCCTACAGATTCCAAAGTGGAAAAAGTACGAATTCCATAACCGTCAAGGAGTCCTGGTGTAGACCATAGTGCGCTGGTTGAATTTTGGGAAAATCGCCATTGAGCAGCACCTGATTCCTCAGTATGGTATGGACTTGTTTTTAGATTTTGGCTTAGGTAAAACACACCCAAAACCCCGCTTAGTTTTTTAGAAAAGTCACCTGCGTATCTGATTTCCTGTGAAAACTGCTCATGTCTTGACGGGGCTTGGGATAGGGTCAGCACGGGCAATCCTGTGAAATCCCGGTCATTGGAAGGGCCCCAATTCCAATACCGCCAAGCTGTCGTAGACGTGAGTGTCCCTTCACCCAATTGCACATCTGTATTGAGTGAGATACCTCCTAGGTCATTGTTAGACCTCCACGGCGTGTCATGATCCACAATTCGGTCAAATGCATTTCTTGAAGGAAGTTGGTAATTCAAATCTTTAATGATTTGCTCGAATCGTCTATAAGGTGCCCTTTTGGTTTCTACTACACCTGCTACAACCTGCGCATAGCCATCCGGGCGTTGTGAAGTGGCATCCACTGCTAGAATCATTTCTACTTTGCTGGAGGGGTTGAAGAGCAACTGTCCTCTCAGTCCAAAATTATTCAGGTCATTAATACTCTTTCCTGTCGAAACGTTTTCGATTACTCCATTTCGCTGTGTGCCTGAAAAAGAGACTCTGGCTGCCAGATTTTTCGAAAGAGGCCCTGTAATGGAAGATTTGGCTTGAATGAATCCGTAATTCCCGTAGCTCAATTCCACAGTTCCTCCCGGGGTGTAGCTCGGCAGTCGAGTAGTGATATTGAATGCACCGGCGGTGGTATTTTTCCCAAACAGGGTTCCCTGCGGTCCTCTCAAGACTTCAATTTGTTCGATGTCAATAAAATCCAAGGAAGTAGCTGCAGGTCTGGCATAGTAGACTCCATCCACATAAAATCCTACTCCCGGGTCAATGCCGTCATTGGTCAAGCCAAAGGTGGAGCCAAGTCCACGGATGTTCAGGGTGGTATTTCGCGGATTGGAAGAATACAGCTGAACGGTTGGGACCAGCTCTTTGACACGGTTCACATTGAAAGACCCGGATTCTTCTATCCTGGGTCCGCCTACTACTGAAATCGGAATTGGTACTTTTTGCACCTCTTCCGATCTACGACGCGCTGTGATCAGGACTTCAGAGAGTTCGAGGTCGTCTTCCAATTTAACTTCAATCAATTGATCCATAGGATTGGTCAAAGTGATTTGAGTTTCTTTGAAACTCACGAAATTGATTTGTAAGGAAATAGGATAATCCTTCTGATTTACCAGGGTAAAGATTCCCGATTCATCTGTCAATGTGTATGTATTGGAGTCTTTAATCAAAACAGTCGCTCCAATTAGTGGAATGTTTTGGCTGTCAGTCACTCTTCCTTTAATTGTTGTCTGAGACCATAAGGGTTTAATTCCTGAGATAAGTAATAGCCAAACTAAGAGTAGGTTTTTGTTCATGGTAGTAGGTTTGATAAATTATGTAAAAACGATTAATCCTATAAAAATGATAGGAAATATAGGCAAAGGTATAAATCAACTTTTTTTTTCAAATAGATCGGAGGTTTTTTTAAAAAAAATCAGGAAATGACTTAAGATGAATTCGAAAAATGAATTGCGAACTATTTGAAAGATTCTTTTTTGTACTTTTAAAACTTGTCGAAAATCCTTGTCATGCTTTCTAAAAAAGCCAAATACGCGATTAAAACTATTCTTTTTCTTCAAGACCATCCCGAACTATTGCCTATTTCGGCTAAAGCGATTGCAGAGAAAGAACACATACCTTATAAATTTTTAGAAAACATCCTCCGTGATTTGAAGTCTCATCAGTTGGTAAAAAGTATCCGGGGTGCAGAAGGAGGGTATGCTTTGGCCAAAGACCCAAGCCAAATCAGTATAGCTCAAGTGATGCGGGCGATGGACGGACCCATTGCATTAATTCCCTGTATTTCGGAGCGTTTTTATGAGTCTTGTGCAGAGTGTGAGGATGAAGAAACCTGCAGAATAAGAAAGTTATTTGCTGAGGTACGAACTGAAATGGTTGAAATTTTGGAAAGGCCTATAACCACCTTGGCCATTAAATGAAAAAAGCAGGAGGTTCCTCCTGCTTTGAGTTAATTTTTCAATCAGACTTTATTTTGTAATCAGGTATATGCGTTGAGTTTGATCACTGCTCAAAAGTGAAGCGTTTTCGAAAGTCGCTCCAAACTGCCGCTTGAGCTGTTCGTTGCTTCCATAAAATTCTGCCACTACCTCAAGATTTTTGTTCACCAAAATGATGCTTGGCTGCGCTTTAAAGCCTTCAATTTTCACTTCTATTTCTTCTTTGAATTCGGAGTCTGCTGATGGACTGAAAGACGACTTTGCAGCCTGACTTGGGGATGAAAGGAAAATCGAACCGAAACTAATCCCCAAAATGAATAGCTTTTTGGCAATGGATTGACTGTTCTTTTGCATGTTTTGTGTAGTTAGTTTAGTTGGTAAAACTACCTGCACTAACGGAAGGTACGCCTCAAGGTTGGCTTTCTCGATCAAAAAATCAGAATAAAAAACAAAAATAATATAAATTTAAAATTTTTTATTTTGATAAATCTTATTTTAACAAACTTATTTTGGATTTTGTACAAGTTGTCCCATTATAAAATTTGCTATCCAAACCAATATGGGAAATAAATTAAACAACCTACTGCAAGTGCTGTCAGGGCAGCAAACGTCACTGCTCCTGAAGCTACATCTTTGATAATTCCGATTTTAGGATGGTAATCGGGGTGGATGAAATCACAGACTTTTTCTATTGCAGTATTCAGACTTTCGGTACTTAGTACCATGCCAATGGCCAGAATTTGCCATATCCATTCTTCTCTGGTAATTCCAAAATAGAAACCCATCACAGTAAATATTCCTGCAATGATCAGTTGGGAGATGATGGCATGCTCAGTTCGGATTAAATAGAAAAATCCCATGAATGCATAGCCGATACTTTTGAATCTGCCGATGAGGAATCTTTTCATAGTGGCTTAAGGTAAAATTTTCATACTGAGGATTCTCACTTCGGTAGTTGGTCGATCTCTTTGATTGGTCGGTACAGAGGCAAGAGCATCAATAATCTCCAATCCGCTGATCACTTCTCCAAATACGGTGTAGTTCTGATCTAGATGGGGAGAACCTCCAACACTTTTGTACACCTCACGATGGGCTTCAGGTATTTTATACCTTTCAAACTTGCTATATTCCTTTGATCTTAAGGACCATTTGGATGAGAGTTCCTTGACCAAAATACTGTCCTTTGTCTCTCGTGCAGTGTCCAAAGAGTCTAAAAGCGGTTTGTTTTCAGGGTCGTTGACTGCGTAGTGACTGGCAAGAAATTGATTGATTCGATTCTCATTGTGATTGAGTAGGCTGTCATTCATCACTCTACCCTGCACGATGTAAAACTGAGTACTGCTTGAAGCTCGTTCGGGATTGTTGGTCCGGGCCGCGCCGAGTGCGCCTTTTTTGTGAAAATGTTGGGGGACAATTTCTGCAGGAATTCGATAGCCGAGGTCAGAACCACCCAAAGTGTCGGTCAGCGTCGCAGCTTTACTTCGAATATCGCCTGCTTGCACCATGAAGTTTTTGATGATTCGGTGAAATTGTAAGCTGTCGTAAGTGCCGTTTTTCACCAACTTGATAAAATTATCCCTGTGCAAGGGAGTCTCATCATATAGCTGGATAATCATAGTTCCATAGTTGGTTACCACTTCTACTTTTACTGGTGGGGAAGGAGCAAAGTCTGAAGTAAAAAGTAGTAGCAAAACCACAGAAACAAAGGAATGAAGCATAGATAATTTGGATTGAACCCTTGAATTAAGAATAAATTCAGCACAAATCTTAAAGGCCTGATAAGATTTAATTCACGTCAAGGGAGAGGAGGTAAGTCACCATGAATTGAGCTTAAGACTAGGCAAGGTTCGTGTGTGCACTCATCACCGGATAGCCCCAAGTGCCCGAACCACCCAAGATGATTTTTCTGGAAAGAAGTTCGAAATACGCTTTCTGAAAGGGATAGTGCTTGTCAATAGCTGAAAGAAAGAACCTTTGGTTTTTTTGTCTTCCCTGTGACACGGATAGCTATCACTAATGGCATGAGTACTTTTCCCTTTTGCACCAAAAGAGTGTCTACAGGTTCATTTTCTCCTTCTACAACAGGAAAATTTTCTTCTCTACTGTCAATTCCTAACTTATATTTTTCTCCTTTTTTGGGAATAGTACTCGCCAAAAAAAAATGAAAAACAAGTAGATATGAATTTGAAGGATTTTGTTTTCCGGGAGTGAATAACGATACTGAAAGGGGAATCAATTTTTTCTTGATTCAACTGTTGACGAAAAGTTTATTTCAAAGTTGATGTGGCTAAATTGATAAATGGAAAAGATTCTTCTATTCGAAAATCAATAATCTATATCAGTCATTTTCTTCAGGTAAGTTTCTATTTTTAGTCATGAACAAAACCAAAATTTGGCTTACTTCGGTCTTTTCCATTACTATATTTTGTATAATCGTCTGGATCTTATTGGGCACCAGTCCATTTGCTGAGAAGGGGGTGGAAAAAGTGAGTGAAGGATTGGAAGAGCTTGCTGAGGATAATGTTTTGCAAAAGATCGTCGACCAAGTCTTTCTCCCAGAACACCTTGATACGGCTGACTTTAAAAAGCGGATCAAAGCCTTGGCCCATGATAGTATTCCAAAGCCTTGGCAGGTTTTTTCGGTTTTTCCAGAAAAGGGAGCACTTCTACCTTTTCACCGAATCGTTGCCATGTACGGTAATTTTTATTCGAAAAACATGGGTGTTTTGGGTCGGATTCCTGAAGAGGAATTAAAAGCCCTGTTCAAAAAAGAAGTGAAATTTTGGACCCAAGCCGATTCAGTTACACCTGCTCTTCCCGCTGTTCATTACATCGCGATCACAGCCCAAAAAGATCCCGGGAAGGAGTCAACTTACCGAATTCGAATGCCTGAAGCTCAAATTCAAAAAGCAATTGAATTGGGCAGATCGATGAATGGAATTACGTTTTTGGACGTTCAAATAGGCCATAGTTCGGTGGATCGTGAGGTGACAACCCTTGAAAAATACCTTTTGGAAAAGGACGTTCATCTTGGTCTAGATCCCGAATGGTCAATGAAGGACGGAAGTGTCCCGGGTACTAAAATCGGAACCATGGATGCGGCAGAGATCAACTTTGCGATTGAGTACCTTTCGAAGCTGGTCAAGGAAAATGGACTGCCTCCAAAAATCCTGGTAGTTCATCGCTTTACCAGAAACATGATCACCAATCACCAAGACATAAAAGCGACCCCGCAGGTGCAGGTAGTCATCAACATGGACGGCTTTGGCTTTCCTGCCAAAAAAGAGAATAGTTACAAAAGCTTTGTAGGAGGAATGCCAGTCCAATTCACGGGAATCAAGCTTTTTTACGTCAATGATACCCTTGAAGCGCCCCATCGATTGATGACTCCACAGGAGATTTTCAAGCTATATCCCAAGCCCATATACATCCAATACCAATGAGAAAAACGTGGTTGAGTTTGTGTTTCGGATTGATTTGTATTGGTTTTTGCTTGGCCCAACAGGTTGCATTTAAGGCTGTGCCAGCCTTGAGTTATCATAATGTCCGACCTTATACGACTCAAGATCCTGCTTACTTCATTTCACTGGAGCGTCTGGAGGGGCATCTCAAAAAACTCAAAGACTTGGGCTTTCAATCTGTACTGCCTGAGCAAGTGGAGGGTAGTTTTTATCAAGGGAAAAAGCTTCCTGTAAAACCATTACTGATCAGTTTTGATGATACACGAGCAGATCATTTTTTGGCAGCGGCACCACTCCTTGAGAAATACGGGTTTCGCGGAGTCTTCTACATCATGACGGTCTCCATCGGTAAGTCAGGCTATATGACCAAAGCACAAATCAAGGAGCTATCGGATCGGGGGCACGCCATCGGACATCATACCTGGGATCATCAGGACTTGAGAAAATTGCCAGCCGATCAATGGAAAATCCAAATCGATAAGCCCAAGTCTTTGCTGGAGGAAATCACAGGAAAAAAAGTTAACTCCTTGGCTTATCCCTTTGGGCTATGGAATCCGCAGGCCATTCAGGAACTGAAGACCAGAGGCCTCCGATCTGCATTTCAATTGGGTGGAAAAATGGATCCAGTTGATCCTGTATTCAGCTTGCCTAGAATTCTTGTGCCGGGAAATTGGTCTGCGGATCGATTGGTAAAAGAGATAGAAAACAGGTATTAATTGGTATTCGACCAAAATAAAAAACGGCTTTCAGAATACCTGAAGGCCGTTTTTTTTATTCTAAGACAAAGCTTGGGCTATCAGTGGCAGCCTTCCGCGTGATCGATCTTTTTTCCACCCAAGCTCAAGTATTCTCCCATGCAATCCGCAGTCATGCAGGAGTGGACAGGCAAAATTCCCAGCAAATCGCCCACTTTTACACTTGCCAGTAATTCATCGGAAGCCTTTACAATCCCATGTTCCTGAGAGATGCTTTTCATGTAAGAGTAGTGGGAAGGAATGCTCCAGCCCTTTTCATTCAATAAAACCACCTCACCGAAATTTTTGCTTCCATCGGCATTCATCAAGACATCTTTGGCCAAATGAACGCCACCACCGTGGACGAGAATTTCATTTCGATCCAGATTGATGTCTACCACCGGTACAGCAAGGCATACGGCGATATCTTCTTTTCTGCAGCTTCCCAATTCAGACTGCATCAAGTCAAAAAACACAAAGTTACCCGGACCCAACTCATCGACATCGCCAAACTCTTCCATCACTGCACAACCTGGCGTATCACCCAAACGTGTGACTAGATTTGGATAGGAGGATTGGTAAGTGGTTTTCAAAAGGTGTAAAGCCTCCCGACTTTCTTCGTGGATTTTTTGCTTGTCTACTCCGTAATAAGTGTGACCTGGATGCAAGTAAAATCCTTTGAATTGAAGTAGCGAAGAGGTTTTGGAAATTGAGAGGATCGCATCTATGGTTTGAAAATCCGAAATGTGTACCCCAGTACGGCCGTAGCCTGCATCGATTTCGATAAAAAAGCCAACTGCTTGGGTGAGTTGATCGGCCAGTGCTTGTATGGTTGAGGTATTGACAATTTGTACTGAAATACCTTGATTTTTAGCCAGTTGATTAAGTCTTGATATTTCCCTCAGATTAAAAGGAAAGGCGATGTGAATGTTTTCCCAACCTTGGCCACAGAGGTATTCCGCAAGCTTGATGGAAGAGGCAGTTACTTCGGTGATGCCGTATTCCTTTGCCCAGTTGCCGATTTCATGAGATTGGGCTGTTTTCCAGTGAGGAACCAGCTTTTTCCCGTGTTTCTTGGCTTTTTCGGCCATTCGCTGCAGGTTAGCACGGGTTATTTTTTCGTCAATCAATAGAGTCGGGGAGGCGATTTGATCGAGGTAAGACATAGGGGAAACTGGCTTGGGTTTTTTAAAATTTTCTTGAAAGTAGAAAAGGAAAGATGATTTTTAAAATGCAAGAGAGGTCCAAAAGGATTAGAGTTTGCAAAATGTAGGTTAGCAGACAGTTTGATTTGGGCTGGTCCATGGTTGGATAACTTGTAATTGGGTCAATTTCCAGACTCATTTGCGCATAAGCCCATCAATTCTGTTAATTTTGTCACCCGATAAAAAGTACCCAAATCAGGGGCCTGAATAAGAATTTACCTAAACAGCATCTCATACCTTCCATGGAAGCCAAGAAAATCCGGAGTACCTTCATCGAGTTTTTCCAATCCAAACAACATCAGTACGTTCCCTCATCTCCCATTGTGGTCAAAAACGACCCGACGCTGATGTTTACCAATGCGGGGATGAACCAATTCAAAGACGCATTTCTTGGCAATGAAATCGCCAAATATTCCCGTGTAGCCAATTCGCAAAAATGCCTGAGAGTCAGTGGTAAGCACAATGACTTGGAAGAAGTGGGGGTTGATACCTACCACCATACCATGTTTGAGATGCTGGGCAACTGGTCTTTTGGAGATTATTTCAAAAAGGAAGCCATCGAGTGGGCGTGGGAACTTTTGACTGAAGTTTACAAACTCCCGAAGGATCGTTTATATGTTTCTGTTTTTCAGGGGGACGAAGGAGATAAGCTCGAAAAAGATCAAGAAGCCTATGACCTTTGGAAAGGGATCGTAGCCGAGGATCGAATCATCATGGGTTCCAAGAAGGACAACTTCTGGGAAATGGGCGACACTGGACCTTGCGGACCTTGTTCTGAGATTCACGTCGACTTGAGATCAGAAGCTGAAAGAGTGGCTACTCCTGGCCGTGAATTGGTAAATAACGACCACCCACAAGTAATTGAAATCTGGAACTTGGTATTCATGCAGTTTAACCGACTTGCTGATGGAAGCTTGAAAGAACTTCCAGCCAAGCATGTGGATACCGGGATGGGATTTGAGCGATTGGTGAGAGCCATTCAGTTTAAGTCTTCCAACTATGACACGGATTTATTCGGTCCATTTATCAAAGCACTCGAAGTAAAATCAGGAAAGGCTTATGGCCATGACGAGCCAACGGATATTGCATTTCGAGTAATTGTAGATCACATCCGCGCCATTTCCTTCACCATTGCAGACGGTCAAATCCCATCCAACAACAAAGCCGGATACGTCATTCGACGAATCTTGAGAAGAGCAGTTCGTTACGGCTACACTTTCCTAGGCTTCCATCAGCCGTTTTTGTTTGAACTGACGCCGTTAATTGCCGAATATTTTGGAGATGTCTTCCCTGAAGTAAGAGCACAGCAAGAATTCATTGCCAGAGTAATTCAAGAAGAAGAAGCGTCCTTCTTGAGGACATTGGATAACGGATTGAAAATGCTGGAATCCATCAAAGCCGAGCTCAATGCCAAAGGCGAAAAGGTGATTCCTGGAAAAACAGCATTTGAACTTTACGATACTTACGGATTTCCACTTGATTTAACTTCTTTGATTGCCAGAGAAAATGGCTTTTCAGTAGACGAGAAAGGCTTTGGGGAGGAAATGGAAAAGCAGAAAACCAGATCAAGAGCAGCTTCTGAGCAGGAGACTGGAGACTGGGTTTTTGTGCATGAAGATCATGGCGTTGAATTTATCGGGTACGATTTTACTGAGACCTATTCTCATATCATCAAGCATAGGACCATCACCGATAAGAAGGGTGACCGTTACCAGCTGGTTTTGGATAAGACACCTTTCTATGCAGAAAGCGGAGGACAGGTAGGAGATACTGGTTGGTTGATTTCCGATTCAGAAAAGATTCGTGTGATCGATACCAAAAAAGAAAATGACTTGATTGTTCATTTTGTTGAAAAACTACCAGAGCAACCTGAATTGCGTTTTTCTGCTGAGGTCGATATCGAGAAGCGTCAGCTGACGATGAACAATCACACTGCGACTCACTTGCTACAGTCCGCGCTGAAGGCAGTACTTGGAGATCATATCCAGCAGCGAGGTTCTTTGGTTAATGAAAACCTGCTTCGTTTTGACTTTTCGCACTTTGGCAAAATGACAGACAATGAAATAGCTAAGGTAGAAGATATCGTTAATGCGAAGGTTCGTGAGAATATTTCCCTAGTAGAGCAGCGGAATGTGCCGATTGAAGAAGCCAAGAAAATGGGTGCAACTGCACTTTTTGGCGAAAAGTACGGGGACTTTGTGCGTGTGATCACATTTGATAAGAACTTTTCTGTAGAGCTTTGTGGCGGTACACACGTGCCTTCCACAGGTCAAATTGGGCTATTCAAAATTACTTCAGAGGGGTCTATTTCTTCGGGAGTAAGGAGAATTGAAGCAATTACTTCCAAAGCTGCCGAAGCTTATTGGAGAGAGCAAGAGACGCTGATCAAGGAATTGCAGGATTTGCTAAAGAATCCCAAAGACTTGAAGAAAGCCGTTGAATCGCTGATTCAAGAGCGAAACGAACTCAATAAAGAAATCGAGGGATTGCATCAGGAAAAATCAGCAGGTGTGAAAATCCAGCTTTTGAGCCAGTTTGTAGCCAAAGAAGGGGTAAACATTCTGATTGCTAAGGTCGAGTTGCCAAATGCAGATTCCTTGAAGAAATTGGCGTATGAGTTGAAAAATGAGGTAGCAAATGCGTTAATCATTTTGGCGGCCAAGATCGAGGACAAACCACAGATAGCAGTCATTTTGGAAGACAGTTTGGTCACGACAAAAGGCTGGAATGCAGGTCAACTCGTAAGAGACTTGGCAAAAGAAATCCAAGGTGGAGGTGGTGGACAGCCATTCTTTGCTACCGCAGGTGGAAAGGATTTGGCAGGTTTGGAGAAAGTGGTCGCGAAAGCAAAAGAAATGTTTTTATAATCGCCCAAAGTCCATGTAATGCTAAGCGAAGAAATCAAGAATAAATATCAGTTGGTAGTCGGGCTGGAGGTCCATGCCCAGCTACTGACTGAGAGTAAAATTTTTGCCGCCGATTCAACTCAATATGGGAATCTGCCCAATCGTCAAGTGTCGGTGATTACCCTCGGGCATCCGGGCACGCTTCCCAAACTGAATAAAAAAGTGATTGAGTATGCTGTGAAAATGGGCTTAGCCTGTAATTCGGAGATCACTCGATACAACATTTTTTCCCGTAAAAATTATTTCTATCCAGATCTTCCCAAAGGATACCAGATTACCCAAGACAAAGGACCGATCTGCGTAGGAGGGATCGTTCCCATTATTTTGGCTGATGGTACTGAAAAGGAAATCCGACTTAATCGGGTGCATATGGAAGAGGATGCTGGAAAATCCATTCACCTTGCTGGAGAGACAGATACCTTGGTGGACTTTAATCGTGCAGGTACGCCTTTGATCGAAATCGTAACTGAACCTGATCTTCGTACTTCAGAGGAAGCGTACGCTTTTTTGGCAGAGATCAAAAAACTAGTGAAATATCTCGATATCTGTGACGGGAATATGGAAGAAGGATCGCTACGCTGCGATGCCAATGTTTCTATCATGCTCAAAGGTGCGACTGAATATGGTAAAAAGGTAGAGATCAAAAACATGAACTCTTTCCGAAATGTAGCCAAGGCGATAGACCATGAGTTTGAGCGGCAGGTCGAATTACTTGAAAAAGGAGAGACTATTATATCTGAAACCCGGACTTATGATCCGAATACAGGTACTTCTACCAGTATGAGGACTAAGGAAGACTTGAATGATTACCGCTATTTTCCTGAGCCTGATTTAAGTCCTGTAGTGATTTCAGAAGAGTGGCTTAATTCGATAAAGGCAACTATGCCTTCGCTTCCCAAAGAGTTGTTTCACAAGTTTGTGGATGTCTATGGATTGCCGGCGTATGATGCGAACTTTTTGACAGAAGCAAAGGAAATTGCAGGTTGGTTTGAGGAACTCTGTACCAAAACTACCAATTACAAGGCTGCCTCCAACTGGGTGATGGGCCCAATCAAGTCGCTTCTCAATGAATACGCGCTGCATATCAATGATTTTCCGATCAAAACCGAAACTTTGGCTAGCTTAATTGCTTTGATAGATGAGGGAAAGGTTTCTTTCACAGCTGCTTCGCAAAAAATCTACCCGGAATTGGTGAAGGCAACTGGTGAGACACCGTTGGATATTGCCAAGCGTCTGAATTTGATTCAAGAAAGCGATGCCGGTTCGCTGAAGCCTATCGTGGAAATGGTCATAGCGGAGAATGCTGCAAAAGTTGCTGAGTATAGATCAGGAAAGAAAGGCTTGATGGGTATGTTTATGGGCGAGGTGATGAAAAAATCCCACGGTAAAGCTGACCCAAAAGTAGCTACCAAACTATTGACAGAATTATTGGAAAAGTAATCTTATGAAAAATACTATGATTGGAGTATTAAGCTTAGCCGTAATGGCTTTTTTCTCCTGCGGAGGAAATGATGCTGCCACCGAAGGCAAGGTACAGATCACCGGAAAAATTGAAAATGCTCCGGAAGGTTTGGTAGTGTTAACCCAATATACCGATAGCAGACCTAAAGTATTGGATACTCTAGAGGTAGATTCCGAAGGTGCATTTTCATACGACTTGGAAGTGACCACGCCGACCTTTTATGAATTGAATTTGTATGGTCAGCGTGCGGTTAAGCTTGCTTTGTTCAAAGAGAATGTAGATGTAAAGTATAATTTTTCAGATCCAGCAAGTCTCCAAATTGAGGGTTCAGAGGACTCTAAAGAAATGCTTAAGCTTGAAAAGTTGATGGAGGAATATCAGCTGACAGTTAACAAGCTAAACGAGCAATACTACGAGGCAATGAGTAAAAATGATACGGAGACGATCAAGCGAATTCAACTTGATGCTATGACCTTGGAATCGCAGCAAGCTGAAAAGGTAAAAGAAATGATTAACAGTATGGGGGACTCATTTGCTTCTTTGGCAGCAGTGGGATTGCTTAATCCCAAAAGTGACTTTCCGTTTATAGACGAATTGATTACCAAGCTGAATGCCAATTATCCAGGTACTTCATCCATCATGCAGATGAAGCAGCAGTTGGATGAGATGAGAGCTCTTTCCGTTGGGCAAGTAGCTCCAGACTTCGAGCTTCCTGATCCAAACGGAAAAATGGTAAAGCTTTCCGATTTAAGAGGAAAATACGTGTTGATTGATTTTTGGGCAGCTTGGTGCAAACCCTGCAGGCAGGAAAACCCAAATGTGGTGAGGTTATATAATCAATACAAAGACAAAGGATTTGAAGTATTTGGTGTTTCGCTTGATCGGACCAAAGAAGACTGGGTTAAGGCAATTGCCGATGATCAGCTGACTTGGACTCATGTTTCAGATCTGAAGTATTTCAACTCTGCTGCCGCAGAATTGTATAAAATTGATGCGATTCCTGCGACTTATATGATCGATCCTGATGGTAAAATCATAGCCAGAGATCTGAGAGGTCCAAGTTTGGAAAATAAATTGGCAGAGCTGTTTGATTGATTTCAATTAACCTTAAATCCTGGAGTAATTGAAAAGCCTTCTGAGAAATCAGAAGGCTTTTTTTTAATAAGCAGATTTAAGAAATAAAGGAAGGAGGAAAAAGTTACCAAACAGTCCTTCCTTTAAAAGTCGCTTCGCTGAAAAAGGATTAGCAAAAGTTGTTTATCACCCGAGACAAAACTAATGAAAATATTCAAAAGAAAAACAATTCATAATTTATTCTTTTTTCTCATAATTGTGTTTTTTATATATTTTATATAACTATTTGAGTTAAGGATAATTCCGTAAACGTTTTCCCCTTTTAGAAAGGCGTTTTTCAGGGATAAAAAAAATACCCGCTTTTTTGGCGGGCATCTAGTGTGAATCGTAAACTAATCACTTTTCTATTTTCTCAAAGCTGGCAATGACTCCTCTCACCATGGCAGAGCTAAATCCCTGATGCTCCATTTCGTTTAGGCCTACGATTGTGCAGCCTTTGGGAGTAGTCACCTTGTCAATGGCAGCTTCAGGATGGATGTTTTTTTGAATCATTAATTCCGCGGCGCCTTTGACCGTTTGGTTTACGATTTTGCTGGCAGTCACAGAATCAAAGCCAATCTGAATTCCTCCTTGAATCATCGCTCTCATAAACCTGAGGACATAAGCGATGCCGCATGCACCCAATACAGTAGCTGCTTCCATTAGACTTTCGTCAATGCTGATGGTAAATCCTATAGCATCAAACAATTCTTTGACTAAGTCTACTTGGCTGGACTGTGCATTTTGGTGGCAGACGCAGGTGATGGATTCTTGTATATCGGCTGCAATATTGGGCATAGCGCGAAACGCCACTGTGGTAGGATTGATCACCTCAAACATTTCATTTAAGGTAATTCCTGTGGCAAGAGAAATGATGATCTGCTTTTTGGAATCAAGTACTGGTTTGATTTCCGTTAGAATATGAGCCACGTTGTAGGGTTTGACTCCTAATAGGACTAAATCCGCATGTTGAGCAGCCGCTGCATTGTGGGAATGTACATGAACCCCTTTGGCTTCAAATTCTGAAAGGCTTGATGTATTCCTTTTGGTCAGGGTTAGATTTTTCGGATCAAAGTCGCTCCGCATCAGCAGTCCGCTGGCGATGGAGGTGCCGAGGTTCCCACATCCGAGGATGGCTATTTTTTGGTTGGATATCATGGATTTGATAATAATAGGTTTGCTGGTCTAAAGGTAATCAAAACGAAGCCCTTTTTGACAAAATGAAAATTCCGACCTTCCAGCCTTAGTTTTCAAATTTGAGCCATAACTTTTTTGGAAAAATAATTTGACATAAAGTAAAGTATATTTTACATTTAGTAAAAAATAGCTTACTTATTTCATTTACTTAAATCAACAAACGCTATGCCCACCAAAATCCTACTGCCGCATCACTTCCAGAAGTTTGGCTGGTTCTTTATTCTGCCCTTTGCTGTGTTGCTGTTTGTGAATAATTACTTTGATTTTAATTTTTCCTTTTTTGAATTTTCCCTTTATCCCGAGACGTCCTTTATAGACTGGGAAGAAAACTTCACCAATGAGTTTGCCTTGATGGGGGTGTTCATATCTCTGTTTTTGATTGCTTTTTCAAGAGAAAAAGAAGAAGATGAATTCATTCAAAAACTAAGGTTGGATTCATTATTGCTGGCCTGCTATGCCAACACGTTCATTTTGATCATTGGAACGGCCCTTTTCTATGGATTTGGCTACCTTGAATTTATGGGATATAATATGTTTACCATCCAACTCATTTTCATAGTCAGATTTCGCTGGGTATTGTATAAGCAGCGGCAATCACTTTTGGCCAGTTAAGATCTTTGAAATGAAAAACACTATCAAAGTTGAGCGCGCCAAAAAAGACATGACCCAGCAGGATTTGGCAGAAAAAGTGCAGGTATCCCGTCAAACTATCAATTCGATCGAGGCTGGAAAATATGTGCCATCCACGGTTTTGGCTCTGAAAATCGCAAGAGTTTTTGGAGTAGCAATGGAGGAAATCTTCGAGTTGGAAGAAGGGGATTGACAATCGGTTGAGAAGGAAGCTCAAAAAAAATTTCATTTACAAAGCATTTATTCAATTTTCTAAAGCTTTTGTTATGGGATTAATACTCGTATAAGTGGTGTTATCAATCGGTTGAAGCTTTTTTTGATGGTCAGTGGGTTTCTTTATCCTAAAAATATAAGGCTTTTTAATTCAAGCTTTGGTTTCACTTCATGGTCTAGTTTTGAACCTCAGCTGGGCAAATCAGGTTTTTATATCTAATTTCGCCGAATTAAACTGTTTTATGCAAATGAAGAGAACGAGAGCACAAGAGTCCAGAGCAGCAATAGAGCGCTTGTATATTACGATGCGCCATCTTTTTAACCGAGGAAGCTACAAGCCTATGGGTGTGTCAGGCGAAGGACTCATTCAAGCATTGATGACGCTAAGCCCTGAGATTTATGGATCCCTTACGGATACCGAAAAAATCGAATTAGATGGGTTGCTTTACGTCATGGAGCGTTTGCCTAAAGGAATCGAGGAGTGTCGATACGTTCGTCTGATCAGCCGTGAAGGATATGAGACTTCCCATTTGGTGCCCTTGGTGCCACCTCGTCGAAAGCGTAACTGCTATAGACTTGATGAGCAAATCATGTATGTAGAGATGACTCGAGGCCGTTCGGACATCTATGATATTTTGACTCACCTTTCGTTTCTCTACATCGAGTCTCGCAAAATCCACCGAAACAGCACCGATCCAAAAGGAAAAATATCCGCCAATTGGCAGATGCTTGAGGAGTTTGTCCAAAAAGAGCAACGAGGAGAGGAGCTTGATATCGAATGTGCTTCTGCTTACCTCAGCCATATCATCGGCCGCACCTTTGAGGAGACGATTGCTGCAGTGAAAAAATTTGCAAAAAGCTCCAATTCCAATAGCCTTTTTTCTATCGTCTACCACTTGGGCAAACTCTCCATGGAAGAGGTAACGCAAGGCTTGGACCGCGAAATCAGCTTTTCTGCTACCCTTCGGGAGCGCATAGGCCATCACGTCTATGGCGAATTGTGGGCAGATCGGATCAAAGAAACGCTTCTTGTCAAAGGATTGATCAATCGTCCGATTCACATCATTTCTGCCAATCTGCATAGCGTTTTGAATACCATCTACGCACATCAGGCACTCGGATCCAAGAGTTATGAAGAGATCGAGCAGGTAGCTACCGATATCTCGATCAAAGCCAAGGATAATCAGGGAAAGAAGATTCAAGAATACGCGGAAAAGCACGGATTTATTGATTTACCAGATGAATCAGGTACCAACATAGGTGCTCAGATCATCGATACTGCACATTTGGAGAAAAGTACCTTGATTCCGGGAATCAATCTTCCTTTTGAAAGAGAAAAGAGACCGGTATTTGTGGTGATGGACTATGCCTTTGGCGAGCAAGCCTATGAATGCTTTGATGAGCTGCTAAAGCCCTATACCAAAGACGGTAAAAAGTACCCGCTCAATGTCGTCTCAACTTCCATCATGGGAAAAGCAGGGATCCTTCATGGAGGAAAAGGTGACCTGATGGTACCTAACTCGCACGTATTCGAAGGAACAGCCGATAATTACCCATTCAGAAATGAGTTAAAGAAATCTGATTTTGAAGGGTATGGCTTGGGTGTGTATCAGGGTTCGATGATTACTGTTCTTGGTACTTCCCTGCAAAACAGAGACATCCTTACCTATTTCATGGAGTCATCCTGGAAAGCTGTTGGCCTGGAGATGGAAGGTGCCCATTACCAAAAAGCGATTCAATCTGCATCCAAAATCCGAGGGAATATTCGCTCCAATGTCAAGGTGCTTTATGCTTATTATGCATCTGACAATCCTTTGGAAACAGGAAGTACGCTGGCTTCAGGAGCCTTGGGAATGGACGGAGTAAGACCAACCTATTTGATCACATACAAGATTTTGGAAAAGCTCTTTAAGTAAATAAGGTCGTAATCAAAAAAAAAGGAAGCTCAAAAGCTTCCTTTTTTGATATCTGAGTATCTCAGCATTTTTTACCTTCAAATTTCCAGATATTACAACCTATAGCCAGGTATGGATCATTGGTTTTTAAGCTTCAATTTCTACGGTTGGGTCTTCTAATTCTCCTTCCCATTTAGAAACTACTGTGGTAGCCAAACCATTGCCCAATACGTTGGTAGCGCTGCGGAACATGTCGCAGAAGTGGTCTATAGGAAGAATCAAGGCAATGCCCTCGACAGGAATATCAAACATCCCACAGGTAGCCGCCACTACCACCAAACTCGCTCTAGGGACACCTGCTACGCCTTTTGAACTCAGCATCAAGACCAATAGCATAGTCAATTGCGTTCCAAGATCCAGCTCGATGCCATATACCTGAGCGATGAAAATACTCGCAAATGTCATATACATCATACTGCCATCAAGGTTGAAAGAATAGCCAAGAGGCAGAATGAATGACACGATTTTGTCTTTGCAGCCAAACTTCTCCAACTCCTCAGTGATTTTTGGAAATACTGCCTCAGAGCTGGTCGTACTAAAAGCAATGACCATCGGAGAAGCCAGTCTCTTCAATAATTCAAACAGTCTGTTGCCCAAAAGAATATATCCAACCAACAAAAGAATCACCCAAAGGGCTGCGATACCCACCAAAAATGCCCCAAAGTATTTGGCATAGGTGAACAGAATATCCAAACCACGGGTAGCAATTACCGCTGATATGGCTCCAAACACACCAAGTGGTGCAGTCATCATTACATAGCCAACCATCTTGAGCACCACATGCGCGATTGTATCCAAAGCTTTGGTAAGGCCTTGTCCTTTTTCTCCAAGTCCAGCCAAACCAATACCAAAAAAGATGGAGAAAATAACCAACTGAAGGATTTCATTGGTAGCCATAGCTTCGATGACGCTTTTAGGCACAATATGCTCCACAAAGTTTTGGAGAGAAAATCCCTTGGTCTTGCCCGCAACATCCTCTACGCCGGAGGTGTCAGTGATAGTCAGATTCATCCCTACACCTGGCTCAAAAAAGTTAACCATTACCAAGCCGATCAACAGGGATATCAATGAAGCTGTGAAAAACCAAAGAAGAGCTTTTCCACCTACCCGGCCTACAGCACCCAAATCACCCAATTTTGCAATACCCACCACCAAGGTACTGAATACCAGCGGGGCAATGATCATCTGCACCAATCGAATGAAAATGGTAGCAAGAAGCTTGATATTGGCACTGTAAGACTCAATAAGACCGGTATTTCCGCTTTTATTGATGAAAATCCCTACGACTATGCCGGCGATCATGGCTCCGATAATGTAGGCGGTAAGACGATTACTTTTCATTTAGTTTTATTTGAGTTTGTAGACCACACCGCTATCAGACTGGTCTGTTTAATGCCTGCTCGAAAGCAGCTATTTATCTTCATCTCGGGTTATTTCTTTCAGCACTGACAGAATAACCTTTGGCTCGCAAAGTAAAAGAAATGTAGCGAATCACCTAGATTTTGATGGGGAAGCCAAAAAACTTCTTCTAAGTGGTTTGAAATGGGCGTTATGAAACTTTATAACCTCTTTAAACCTAGGCTCACTCCCTTTTTTCCACACGGGTGGAATGCAGCATGTCCAGTCTCCAGCCATTGGCTGTCCGAATTGCAGTGGCGCTTTCCAGCCAATAGAGTTGGCGTAGCAGCTGCCCGTCTCGGGAGATCGTAGCATAGTTGTGATAGGCTACCCAGGCACGGTCTCCTTCGACTACTGTATTGATAAACTCAAATCGGTTGGTTCGCGTAGCAGGGTTGGGGTTGCTTTTTGCCTTGCTGAGATATTCTCTGATAAACGCCATGTCCCAAACTTCTCCATGCTCGAGAAGAATGAAATCCTCGGTGTAAAAGTCTGTGAGCTTTTCTGCGTTAAAGCTTGAAAAAATCTCATCAAATGAGCTTTGAATCAGATTTTCTACCTGTTTTTGGTCTGTGACTTGTGCTGATAGCTGAAGACTGGCAAAGTGTAAGACCAGTAAAAGGAACCGTTTTTTCATGAAAATAGAGAGTTATGTGGGATTTACTTCTGAGAAGGATCGGATTTGATTTTCTTGGTGATTTTCTTAGTCAACTTTTGAAGCTTATTCCTGACTTTGAGCTTGAAGTAAATATACAAGCTCATTTTTTTTAATCGCGTTTTCGCTGTACCCACATCCCCAAAATGCCTCAGCACGCGCGGTACGACTTGGATATCTTCATTGGTGACCAGCTTGTGATGCCAAATCAGCCTAAACTCCTCTGTCAAGACCAATGTCCCATCATAGAGTTGAAATATTCTCGGCGATTGGATGATCTTCCACAGCTTATCGATGGAGTTGTCTTCCAGTTGGAAGAGTTCGAAGTAGTTTTTCCGGATGAAAAACCCATTGCAATAGGTCGTGGCTATCAACTCATATCCTTTGCGTTTTCCAAGCTTTATCAAGGATAGCAAGCTGTTGCCGTGGTTTATACTCTTGTTTTTTTCCTGTACAAATTCAATGTCGGAGGGAATGGAAGGGTTAAACTCGATCACGACGAGCTTGGGATGATAGGTTTGCAGAGATTCCCAGATGTGGTAGTCATTCCCATCAATATCTATGGATAAAAGATCAAAATCACTTGGGATAGCTGTTTCCTTGAGTAGCTTGTCCAGGGTATTTTCCCCTTCAAAATCTACGTATTTATTGATCAGCGTTACTTGCTGAATGGCCTTGAAAGTCTGCTGTAAATCCGGAAACTTGGTGGCATTTCCCTCGATAAGGACACCATTCCAGTTTTTGTTGGAGATCAGTTCGTAGGTATTGCTGAGAAACTTTCCATCCCAAGCTCCAAATTCGACACACCACCTCGGATGAGATGAAGGAAGGATCTCGAAAATTTTTTCAATGATTCCATCTTCACCAAACTGAGAATAGGTATTGTATGCGTATTGGTTTAAGGGATTAGTCATGGGGAATATGGTTGTAACGTGCAAGAATACCCATTTTTGCTTAGGGATCTAAGGTCTCAACCTATTCTGGCGAATGTGTTTGATTCCATGCAGAAAATGTAGGCAGCGGATTAGATTTCGGCTTTCTTGTCAAATGAACCTTTTATAGTCTTTAGCGCTACTTAAGTTAGGAAGCTAATCGTCTAAATCCTTTTCGGATATAAGCTTTCGCAAAGCTGACGCCCATAGCGCGCTGTCCTTCTGAGTCGAAGTGAATAAAGTCACCCTTATGGTTCAGGTTCTTGGTCTGGATCAGGTAGGAAAAAGGATCCTTTTTTTGGTAATCCTCCATCTTGGAATTGATTGCTTGCCAAGACTCATCTGTCTTGGAGAAGGAACCCAATCGCCCAAAGCAGATGCTTAGAGTAGGATTACCGACTTCTGATCGAAACATGCCGAATAGTATTCTCAATTGGGTGTCATACTTCTCGATGGTTTCCGGTGAGGATGAATCACTCTCTCCCTGGTGCCAAAGGATGGCCTTGACCGTTCCATACTGTTTCCCAATCGCAGTCTTTTTCTTGAAATTGGAAAATAACGGCACATTCCGATACGTCTCATCGCTGATCCATTGCTGAATGGCACTGCCCCCAACTGCCGTGGGAATGAGCAAAATCGAAACACTGTCGGGAATGTACTTCAGTAGGTGTTTGCCAAAAGAAAGCCCACAGTCCAAGCCCGTGAGTGTTGGCTCGTAGAAGTGTAGCGGTTCCTTGGCAAGAATCAACTCACCAGTCTTGTTGATAGTCAGAATCCTCGGATCGGGGATCGTATCCATGGGTTCGACCTTTCCCCTTCCCGCCATATTGGATTGCCCGGCAAGGATAAACACCCAAAGGTTTTCTTTGGAGGGAATCGCATCTGGTTTTTCTTCAACTTTTGGAAAAAACTCGGTTCGGGGGTCTTTTGGGGTAGTGCTAAGGCCTAGGATAAGGAAAAAGAGTAGGAGGGTTTTTGAATAGGTCATTTGACTCTTGGTGATTTTGGGTAAACTGAATTTAAAAGAAAAACCACTTCGTTTAGCCTGCGCTTTTCGAAGTGGTTTTAAATTTTTCAAATTTATCAATACCCAGCCTTCAAAGGCGGAGGTCCATTAGGAATGATTCCTTTGTAGACATAGTCTCCTTTTTTCTGCTTGAATTCGGCTTTGATCTCGTTTCTCAGGGTTTCGTTTTGGTACAAGTCCACCATGGTCATTGCCAAGGCCTTGGCTGCATAGCCCATTCCCTTGTGTCCAATCGACATACCCACAGAGGCGACTACCGCCCAAGAATGCCAAGGTGTGCCGGTTGGGGCTACAGTAGCACCCATACGGATCGTAGGCACCACCCAGCTGACATCACCCACATCGGTACTTCCGCCCATGCTGTGTTCTTGGGTTTCCTCCATCGGTTTGATCTCGGAAATCACTCCTACTAGAGGCTTGCCATTTGCTTCTTGGATTTTCTTGGCAAATTCCTGCTCTTCTGAAGTGTAGCTGATGGCACCTAAGCTTTCGATGTTCTTTTGCATCACTGCCGAACCTGTACGATTGACCAAGATCTCATGTACACCGGAAACGAGCTTCACTTCGTGAGAGACATTGGCCATGATGGCGGCTCCTTCGGCCATTTTCTCCACATGTTTCCAAACTGGCATCAGCCCTTCACGGCTGGTATCACGTACTCTGACCCAGAGTCGGCTGTAGTCTGGTACCACATTGACCACCTGTCCACCGTCCTGAATGTGGTAGTGGATACGTACAGTAGGCTTGATGTGCTCTCGGTAATAGTTGATGCCGGTAGTGTAAAGCTCCAGCGCATCAGAGGCAGAGCGCCCGTTCCATGGATCACCTGAGGCGTGGGCTGCTTGTCCTTTAAATTCAACGATAAAGTCCACCAAGGCCAGTCCTTTTTGAACTTCGGTTTTGGTTTCGTCGGCTGGATGCCAGTCCATCATGATGTCCACATCGTCCATCAGTCCGGCACGGATCATCCAGAGTTTGCCAAAGTATTTCTCCTCGGCCGGAGTGCCATAGAATCGGATCGTACCTTTCAGTTTGCCTTCAGCAATCAAGTCTTTGATAGCGGAAGCCGCGCCAAGTGATGCTACGCCGAAGAGGTTGTGTCCGCAACCGTGACCTGGAGCGCCGGCATGAAGAGGACTTTTGAAAGGAACTTTGTTTTGGGACAAGCCTGGCAAGCCGTCAAACTCACCCATGATGCCTATGATTGGACTTCCAGAGCCGTATTCGGCTACGAAAGCAGTTGGGATTTCTCCCACGCCACGGGTGACTTTGAAACCTAGCTTTTCGGCATAGGCCGAAAGTGCCGCCGAAGATTGGGTTTCCCGAAAGGCGATTTCTTCAAAAGCCCAGATTTTGTCGCTGAGCTCCGTCATGTCAGTAAATCGGGAATCGATCGCTTGCTGTACGGATTGTTTGAGTGGATCGGGCTTGGAGGCAGTTTTTTTCTGTGCCATCAGCGGACTTGCCAATAGCAACAAGCCCAAAGCACTGAGGTAAATTTTTCTCATAAGGTGATGGTTGGTGTTTGGTAATCAAAGATGGGTATAAGTTAAGAAGGAAGAAGTGATTTTTTAGCCGGAAAGAGCTCGAAGGGGAAATAAGAGTTCACAAAGGGTGAAGCCGCCAAGGACACAAAGGAGGATTGGGAGTTCACAAAGTATTTTGCCACGAAGTCACCAAGTCACAAAAGATTTTTATTCTAAGGAAATCAAGTGTATCCCTATGTGTTTTCTTCTTTGTGTCTACTGTGGTTATAAATAGATATCTGTGAATCTGTGGCAAAATTTTCAAATGGTGTTTAGGTACTTTTCTAGCAGAGCTATCGGTACAATGTGATTAAAGGCTAAGTGAATACTGTGGTCTAAAGAAACTGGTATCAAAAAAATTACCTGATATTTAACCACTGAATTGATTTCCTTTCCAAGATACCTGAGTATGAATATCCACTACCTCCCTGACTTTGAAACCATGAGCCGAAAGGGCTTTGAACTTGTCAAAACTGAAATTGACCAAAAGCCAAATTTGCTTTTTTGTGTGGCAAGTGGGGGATCTCCATCAGGACTTTATTCAGAAATGGTCAGTGAAAAGGCTAAAAATCCAAGCTTTTGCAATCAACTACGGGTGATCAAATTGGACGAGTGGGGAGGTTTGGAAGAAGGATCGACCTTTACATCTGAGCTAGACGTGCAGACTAAGTTTGTGCAGCCTATGGGGATTTCTCCAGACCGTTATTGGACCATTGATCCTTTTACAGTTGATCCGGAAGGGGATTGCGAGAAAATGGAAAAGGTAATCCAACGAGAAGGCCCTTTGGATCTCTGTATTTTGGGGATCGGGGTAAACGGTCATATCGCTCTAAATGAACCGGGAGAGGTACTAAGACCAGAGTTTCATGTTTGTGAGTTGGCCGAGTCAACGCTTAACAATGGCATGATCAAATCCTTAAAGCAACCCCCAACTTTTGGGATGACGATGGGAGTGGGGAATATTCTTCAATCGAAGAAGATCCTGATTTTTATAGCTGGTTCGGGTAAAAAGGACGCCTTTGAACGACTGCTAAAGCAAGAAGTAAGTACCCAGTTTCCTGCTTCCTTGCTCTGGCTTCATCCCAATGTGGATGTCTTGGTGGATAAACGTGTAGTTTGAATTTACCGCGGAGTCGCAGAGAACGCTGAGAGGAAGTGAGAAGTTGGCAGAAAGTTAGAAAGCTAAAATGAGAAAGCTGAAAAGTAGGCGACCCAAGTGATCAGTTGGCAGTTCAGTGATCAGTAATTAGTCTCAGTAAATAGTATTTGGTTGGTCAATAGGACGTTTGCAGTGGGCACCGATATCGTCCAAAGTGGAAAACTTATTTGTATTCAAATATCTTAAAAAATACTCTGCGTCCTCTGCGCCCCTGCGGTGAATAAAAACAAAAAAGTCCCAAATTTCTTCGGGACTTTAAGCGGAATGGACAGCCTGTCCCGAACTTGATTCGGGAGGACTTGAACCTGCGACCAATAAAAAAAAAAGTCCCAAATTTCTTCGGGACTTTAAGCGGAATGGACAGCCTGTCCCGAACTTGATTCGGGAGGACTTGAACCTGCGACCAATAAAAACAAAAAAGTCCCAAATTTCTTCGGGACTTTAAGCGGAATGGACAGCCTGTCCCGAACTTGATTCGGGAGGACTTGAACCTGCGACAAATAAAAACAAAAAAGTCCCAAATTTCTTCGGGACTTTAAGCGGAATGGACGGGACTCGAACCCGCGACCTCCTGCGTGACAGGCAGGCATTCTAACCAGCTGAACTACCACTCCTAATGGTTTAGCTTTTTTTAATCTTATGCGGAATGGACGGGACTCGAACCCGCGACCTCCTGCGTGACAGGCAGGCATTCTAACCAGCTGAACTACCACTCCGTTGACCTTCACTTTTGAAGTGGTGCAAAGGTAGATATTTGAGTGTTCGATGCAATACTGTTTGATAATATTTTTTCCCTTTTGAGCTATCTGATTCTTTTTCAGTTCAATAATTTTAAGCCTAAAGACAAGTTTAAGTCTGTTTTTTCGGGTTTGTCAAACAGGGATAATCCTTATCTTTGCCTCTTCCAAAAATCACCAAAATGGTATTAGAATTCGAAAAACCCATTGCTGATTTAGAGCAAAAACTTCAGGAAATGAAAGACTTGGCTAAGGGCCGGAACATTGATCTAAGCAGTGATATTGAGTCTTTAGAAGAAAAAATCCTGGCTTTGAAAAAAGAGACTTTTGACAATCTCACTCGCTGGCAGCGTGTGCAGCTATCCAGACATGCGGATAGACCGTACTCTCTGGATTACATCTACGAGATTACCAATGACTTCATAGAGCTTCATGGAGATCGTACTGTGAAGGATGATAAGGCCATGATAGGAGGGCTTGGCGATATTGATGGCCGTACGGTCATGTTTATCGGACAGCAAAAAGGCCGAAATACCAAGCAAAGACAGGAACGTAACTTTGGGATGGCCAATCCTGAAGGATACCGAAAGGCACTTCGTTTGATGAAAATGGCCGAGAAATTCGGAAAACCGATCGTGACTTTGATTGACACTCCGGGTGCATTTCCTGGTTTAGAAGCAGAAGAAAGAGGTCAGGGTGAGGCTATAGCGCGCAACTTGAAAGAGATGTTTATGCTTAAAGTGCCTGTCATCTGTATCATTATCGGTGAAGGTGCTTCCGGTGGTGCATTGGGTATTGCAATAGGAGACAAGGTCTACATGCTAGAAAATACTTGGTACTCTGTCATTTCTCCTGAATCCTGTTCTTCTATCCTTTGGAGATCTTGGGATTACAAAGAGCAGGCAGCTGAGGCTTTGAAATTGACAGCCAAGGATATGAAAACCAATGGACTGATCGATGATATCATTCCCGAACCGCTGGGTGGCGCACACAAAGACCTAAAAGTGATGTCCAAGACCATCAAAGAAGTGATCTTGAACGCATTGAAGGAACTCGATAAAATTAAACCTGAAAAACGCATTGAGCAGCGGATTGACAAGTTTTGCTCTATGGGTGTGGTAGTAGAATAAGATTTGAAATTGCGGAGACGCAACCAATTAAATAAACCAAAAAGCAATCTGTCCATCCTGGGAAAGGTTGCTTTTGGTTTTTAAACCCAATTAGAACCCAAGATGGAATTATACACTGTTGATACCGGATTTTTCAGATTAGATGGAGGGGCGATGTTTGGAGTAGTGCCAAAGTCGCTTTGGTCTCGCACCAATCCTGCTGACGAAAACAACCTTTGTTCTTGGGCCATGAGATGCCTTTTGGCCGTGGATGGAGATCGGGTTGTACTCATAGACAATGGAATAGGTGATAAGCAAGACGCTAAATTTTTCTCTCATTACTACTTGCATGGAGAAGCATCTATGGATAAAAGTCTTCGAAATCTAGGGGTTCATCCCACTGATATCACGGACATGTTTCTAACTCACCTGCACTTTGATCATTGCGGGGGAGGCATTCGCTATGGTTCACATGGTCAGTACGAACTCACTTTTCCCCGTGCTACTTATTGGTCTAACTCGGATCATTGGCAGTGGGCGACCCAGCCAAATCCAAGAGAAAAGGCTTCTTTTCTCGAAGAGAATATTCAGCCCATGCAGGATCATGAAGTGTTGAAGTTTGTGGATTTGGAGAAAAAGTACCTATTCTCGGGCTTTGACTTCATCACTGTGGATGGACACACAGATAAGCAGATGCTTCCAAAAATAAGCTACAAAGGTCATACGGTCGTTTTTATGGCTGATTTACTTCCTTCTGTAGGTCATATTCCTTTGCCGTTTGTGATGGGCTATGATACGCGCCCACTGATCACGATGAGTGAGAAGCAGGCATTTTTGGAAGAAGCTGCCCGCGAAAAGTATGTGCTTTTCCTCGAGCATGACGCTGTCAATGAATGCTGCACAGTGAAGATGACTGAGAAAGGCGTGCGTTTGGACCAAACATTCCGACTCGATGAGCTCTAAACTGAAAATAGGTCTTGCCCTCTCAGGCGGGGGAGTCCGTGGAATTTCTCACTTAGGAGTATTGAAAGCGCTCAATGAGCTTGGAATCTATCCCACCAAAGTGACGGGAAGTTCGGCTGGATCGATTGCCGGTGCGATGTATTGCCAAGGCTATCAGCCGGAGGAAGTATTGAAAATCATCTTGGAGACAAACTATTTCCGCTTTATGCGTCCGGCGATTTCTTGGAAAGGCATTTTGAAAATGGAGAGTTTGACAGACTTATTTAAGGTCTACTTACCTCATAATGAATTTGCCAAGCTTAAAACTCCGCTTACGGTGGCTGCCACGGATATCCGAAAAGGTAAAGTGGTCTATTTCGATGAAGGAGAATTGATCAAACCGATTTTGGCTTCCTCCTGTATTCCGGGCATGTTTGAACCGATACAAATCGGGAACCGCTTTCTGGTCGATGGAGGAGTATTGAATAATCTTCCAGTCGAGCCCTTGGAGGGAATCTGTGATGTGGTAATCGGTGTCAATTGCAATCACCTGCCGGAAGAAAGTAATATCAGAAACATGAAAAATCTGATAGAACGCTCAGTGATCATGACTATGAACTTCAATGTCTATAGCCGAAAATCAAAATGTGACTACTTTATCGAAGCGCCTGGATTGGGGAAATACGGTGTGTTTGACATAAAGAAAGCACCGGATCTCTTTCAGGCAGGATACGATCAGACCATGCGGGTTTTTGAAGAAAACCCTTCCATGCAAGACCTCATAACTTCACCCCAAAAAGAAACAACTGAAACACTATGATGAAGGCACTTTCTCGATTTATCTTCTGGATTACCGGATGGAAATTGAATACAAATTGGCCTAAGGGACTCAAAAAAGCCGTCTTGATTGCTATTCCTCACACGTCCAATTGGGATATTCTGTATGCCCGTGCGGCATTTTACCTGATGGATATTCCCGTCCGATTTACCATCAAAAAAGAAGTCATGATCGGTCCATTAGGATGGTTGCTTTCAGGTTTGGGAGCAATTCCTATTGATCGAAAAAGGATCCCAGGTGGAAGAAAACAAACCTACACCGAGGCCATGGTTCAGATGCTCAAGGAGCGGGATGAACTGGTGGTGATGGTGACTCCTGAGGGTACCCGAAGCGCGGTAAAAAAATGGAAAACAGGGTTTTACCACATTGCACTTGGAGCAGATGTTCCGGTAGTCGTAGGATACTTAGACTACAAAAAGAAGGAAGCTGGCATTGGACCTTGTATCTATCCAAACGGAGATATGGATGGTCAAATCGAGGAGATGAAAGCCTTTGGCCGAACCGTCACCGGAAAGCATCCTGAGAAGGGCATTATTTAATTTAGGTACTCAGCGTTTCATTTAAACTTCTCCAAAGTTCTGAACTTTGGAGAAGTTTCTTTTTTTCAACCTGTCCGTCCTCTTATTTCAAGAGGAATTATCCAAAGATCTTTCGAAGTTAGGAACCTTGAACCTCGAACTTATTTAACTCATTTTACTCCGTACTGCTGCTTCAGTAGAAAATAATACGGTCTGATCATGTGGTGCTGGAATACTTTTTCTTTGCTATCAGGAAACTGCTTCCAATAGGCTTCATTGGTCTGAAGAATGATAAAGCTGCCTGCTCTTGTAAAGTGATTGCTCGGATAAAAAACAGGAGATTGGTAATCGGGTAGCGTTTTAAAAACCTGCTTTCCTGCAAATTTCCCCAAGTATTTCTCAAAATTTTTCTGGGCCTTTCTAGTCGGTTTATTCAGCTTGTTATAGACTTTTCGGAAGACCAGCTTTTGAGGAAATTTTTGCTTTTTGATAAAATCACTGGCATCTGAGAATGGATTGGTGGCATTGAAATCATTCACTGTTTGGATGGAAAAAGGCACCTCAGGAACCCAATCTGCGGCATTTACCACATTAAACGCCCAGCCTCCCTGAGTGATGAATTCGTAGTGGTAGGCAAAAAACAGATTTCCGGGTTTTGGACCTGCGCTTGCATAAGTCTTGATTCGGATGGGTTCTTTCCAACGCCCTTGCTTTTGCAAGTGATATAGATGAGAAGTCATCAAATAGGTGATAGCCCCGCCCTGGCTGTGACCCGAGATGACAAAATCCCGATATCCAGCCTGATACAGTGAATCCATTTTTGGAACCAGCGTTTCTGCCAAAGCCCCAGTAGAAAGCGTCCAGCCTACATGGACTGCCGCCTTTGGATGATCGGCAAATTGGTAATCGAACTGGTAATCCGCTCTGATTTTCAAACTTCCCTTGGCGGGAATCATGGCAGCGTAAAAGTTGGCGAGCCAAGAAGTCGGATTATTGGCAGTCCCTCTGATAGTCAGCCAAGCCGTCTTTTTTCCTTCCTCGATCCACAGATACCACTTGTTTTCAAGTCCTACTAAAGGCGATTCGTATATCCTTTTGAATGAGGGGTTTTTGGGGATGCCATTTGTAAAGGAAGTATCATTCACACTACCTGCTGTGATGGTTAGGAAATTCCGGTATTCTTCCGGAGAAAAACCCGGTTGAAGCTGAGCGTAGGTTTGGCTTCCAATCAAAAAGGTGACTGAAATGGAAAAAATGAGTTTTTTGATCATAAGTAAAATTTTCTAAAATAGTTACAGCGTAGGGTTGGTGGTTGGTTTGGAGGCGTCTTTGACCAATCGGAAACCTACATTGGAAGTGCCCGAATCAAAGGCATGTCCTTGGCGGGCTGAGGGTCGGTAGTTGACGCAATAGTTGGCCGCACAAAGGAATGATCCGCCTTTGATGACTCGTTCCATGGCGTAGGGATTGTTAGGATTATAGCAAGGATTCATTCCCGCATCCAGTGTGGGAGCCTTTCCGGCAATTCGTGCATATTTGAGTGCATCGTACCAATCTGAAGTGAGTTCCCATACATTTCCGATCATGTCAAACAGGCCAAAGCTATTGGCTTGAAATGCTTTCACGGGGGAAGTGCCGATGTATCCGTCAGTTCCTTCATTTCGATTTGGGAAATTTCCCTGAAAAGTATTCGCCAAGAATTTTCCCTCAGGAGTAAGTTCGTCACCCCAAGCAAATCGCTTTCCGTTCACTCCGCCTCGAGCAGCAAATTCCCATTCAAATTCGGTAGGCAATCTTTTTCCGGCCCACTTAGCGTAGGCTTCGGCATCTTCAAAGGCAATGTGAACTACCGGATGATTTTCTCTGCCCTCGATGCTGCTTTCCGGTCCATCTGGATGTCTCCAATTGGCACCGATTTTCCAAACCCACCACTGGGAAATGTCAGTCAAAGGAACGGCCTGTGCAGGCGGAGAAAAAACCAAGGAACCGGGCTGAAGTGCTGAATCATCCGGCTTGGGCGTGCCCGGAGGTAATTGTTTTTTCAATTCTTCCCAATAAATCGGTCTTTCTGAGACGGTGATATATCCGGTGGCCTTTACAAACTCGGCAAACTGCGAATTGGTGACCTCTGTCTCATCCATCCAAAATCCGGAAACTTCGACACTAACCGCAGGCTTTTCAGCATCGTAAGCATCAGGATCATTGGTGCCCATGGTAAATTCTCCCCCAGGAATCCACACCATTCCCGATTCTTTGACTGGTGGCTCGGGTTCTGCAAAAGTCACAAAGGATTCGTCTGCTGTACAAATGGACTCTTTTGGCTCTGTCTTGCAAGCCCAAATGCTTAGCAAAATCCCAACTTGGAAGGCGTATTTGATCGAATTCATTTGCCCAAGATACCGAAATGATCAAAGGACTCCAATGGAAATTAGACAGTAGTCAAGTAGAGTCGAAATCAAACCAAGGCAATTTTGGCCTGTACCTTTTTTCGTAGTTTATTGAAAAATTGCTTACGTTCCTTTTCACCTGTACCGCTGATGAGGGTAGACTTTTTCATTAGATTTTCCAGGTTTCGAAACATGCTTTCATTGAATTTTTGATCCACCGAACCGACAAAGTACATCACACTGTGGTTGAGGTAGGTGATTTTAGTGTCGCCGATCTCGGCCATAAAGGTGTTGTCTCCCAGGACAATTTCGTTGACATAGAGGCGGTATTCTGCGCTATCCGAAGTCGAAGATTGGCCTAAAAAGGACTTTTTGCCGTTTTCAGCCATCTTTTCCAAATGGTCAATGACCTCGAGGACGCACTGATAAAGCTGAAGTGTAATCTCTGAATTAGCGATCATTCCCATTTCGTGATACACTTCAATTTGTCTCAAAGTAGTCGTGAGGCTTTCTTCATTCCATATTTCCGAAGTGGGGACACGGTTATACACCCGCAGTATTTTCTGGGTGATTTCCTGAAAAGGGGCAAAGTAGTTTTTATCCAAGGTGAAAATTTCATTCTTCAGGCTATCGATATCCAAAATGGATTTCATCCAAAAGAAAAACTTGAATCCAGCCAATAGCGGATGGTAATAATGATGAAAAGGAGGCATATCCTTCACCAGAAAATACACGTGCTTTTTACTGAAACTATTCACTAAGTTTAATTGAGCGAGGACATCTTCCATCCAATCCATAAAGGCACTATCGGTCTTGTTGGGAAGCCTGCCTTGAAACAAAATAGAGTTGGAGTTTAAGGAAAATAGGTTGTCTAACGAGATATTGAATTTGCGGCTAAGCTTGCTCAACTCTTCCAGGTCAAGTAGTTTTTCTCCCCGGATTCTTCGATAGGCACTATCTATGCTCAAGTTCAAAGCTTCGGCAACCTCGTCTACCAGAGAAGCATGTGATGGAATAGCGGATTTTAGGCGTTGGAAAAACTGGATTTGAGGATCAAAAGAAGGTGAATTCATGCTAGGGGTGTGTAAAGCAATCTGAAAACAGAATTTGAATTAACACATAAAAATCAGATCACAAAAGGCAAAAAGTAGAATACTTCAGGAGGATTTAAGGTTGAAATAGTAGCCTAGTACTACAGGTTAAACAAAAAGAGCGACCCTTGCCGCTCTTAGTATTGGGTATTAAGTTCAGAAGATTAATTGCCCGAATCAGCCGCTGCATGCAGCTTGCCAAGCTCCTGATCAATAGTCCAAAGTCCAATGCCCTCCTCGCCGATGATGTCAAACAATTCAAGAGCTCTTCTGGACATGGTTTCTTCTTCGCGCTGTTCGGTTACATACCATTGCATAAAGCTGAAAGTTGCGAAGTCTTTCACCCCAAAAGCATGATCAACGATGCTGTTGATTGATTTGGTTACTTTGATTTCGTGCTCCAAAATCAATTCGAAAACTTCCCTTAAGGAGTTGAAATGATGTCTCACGCCTGTGATTTCCGGCTGAATGGCATGACCTCCTGCCTCGTTTACATATTGGAAAATCTTCATCATGTGCATTCTTTCCTCATCTGCGTGCGTGTAGAGGTATTTGGCAGCATTAGCATAGCCCATCATATGACACCAAGATGCCATCGAAAGGTAATAAGCTGATGATTTTCCTTCCATTTCAATCTGCTTGTTGAGGAGTACCTCGGTATCTGGAAGTAGGGAACGCTGAAGCGTAACGATTTCTTTCTGTTTCATATCAGTAGTTTATAAAATAGTATTACAATCTAACTAAATCAACGCATGTAAAGATTCCCAAAGAGCCATTTTTCTTGAAATTTAGAATTGGTTTAGATCAACGGGTTTGTGGAGATGGGAATACAGCCAAGCTTTCTTCACCTGTTTCACTTACAGATTGTACGGCAAAGAAGTAGTTGTCTTTGCTATACGGAAGTGAAATGGTGGTTTCGGTGGTGAAAAATTTCTTTTCCCACATCGGTGAAGAGGTCTCTCGCATCAGCACATAATATCCTTTGACCTTTCCTTGTGTTGGAGCTTTCCAGTTTAGTGTTGACTTATTGGTAAGTCCTCGTACGTCAATCCTAACTTCCTGTGGCATTCCTGCTGAATTTGCCAATGATGCAGCTGAAGACAAATTCACGGCTGATACCTTTCTCAAGTATTCAAAATCCATAAACTCCGGAAGGTCTCCGTATTGAATTCCATTTTCAACCCGCACATTTTCATGCTGATGGAGAAAATTTTCATTCATCTCGGACATTCTCACTGCTGTAAATCCATTTCTCATAAATGGAGTCTGATCCCCACCTCTAAGGAATCGGTCGCTTCGGTAGATTAGTTTGACCTCCATGTGATCCACATAGCGTTCGCCTGTTTCCTTGATGTATCGGGCCAACTGACGGGATGGGCTGTCATTATCTGAGTTGGTGGATCGACGGATCGTAGCGCCTCTTTCGTCCTCAGCCAATGGGATTGACTCGGAGAAAACCCGCATCACGGTATTGTTGCTAATTAGCGTTTCGGAAGAGTTGCTATTTCCCACGATGTCATTATTGAGCACAGCTTCAATTTGCCATCCTTCAGTTTTGGCTTTGTCAGCAAGGTAGGTTGCGCCTTTGAGTCCTTGCTCTTCGCCGGTAAATGCCACGAATAAAATGGTGGAAGAAAACTCCTTTTGCGCTAGCACTCTCGCCAATTCAATCACCACGGCTACACCGCTGCCGTCGTCATTGGCGCCGGGTGCTGCTCCTTCAAAGTCCATTACATCCCTGTTTCTGGAATCCAAATGCCCGGATACCACTACGATTCGCTTGTCAGTTGGATTAGTGCCCTTCAATGTGGCTATCACATTGGCTACTTTGGAGTCTGCCACGATTCTGCGTCCATCGCCAGGCGTCACAAATTCCTCGATTTGGGCTGTCATGCGGCCATTTGACGCTTTGGCAAACTCGTTGAATTTCTTTAGCACGTAACGTTGAGCGGCAATCATGCCGTTTTTTTCGTCGGTGTTGAGGGTATGACGAGAATGGAAAGCAGAAAGATCATAGATATATTTTTTCAGACTGTCAGAGGATACTTGCTGCACCAGTTTATCGATTTCAGGATTTCGAATGACCGCCTGCTGTGCAAAAATTCCCAAGGACAAAATCGCCAAGGCAAGGGTGAATAAAATTTTACGCATGGTAGGTTTGGTTTTTTATGTTAGCCCTAAATTTATCCCTCAGGCAAGACTTCTTTCAAAAAATTACATGAAGACATTCTATCTCCCCAAAAAAGGTGAATATCCTAGCTACTATGAAACGTACTTGGATAAAATTCCAAGTGCGGATTTCTCTGACATTATCCTTGCTCAGCTTGGAGAAATTCGGGGGTTATATGCATCAAAGCCCTTAGGCTGGGAATCAATAGCCTATGCCCAAGGTAAATGGACCCCAAAAGAGGTTTTGGGGCATATGATTGATACAGAGCGAATCATGACATTCCGAGCCTTGTGTTTTGCTAGAGGGGAAAAACAATCCCTTCCCGGCTTTGATGAAAACGACTATGTACAATCTGCAGCATTTTCTAAGAATTCCTTGGAAGATTTGTTTGATGACTTTGAAGCACAGCGAAGAGCTTTGCTTACCTTGGTGAAGACACTTTCCGAAGATACTCTGGATGTCCAAGGACTCGCCAATGGCAAGCCGATCACCCCAAGGGCTTTGCTTTGGATTATTGTAGGGCATTTTATACACCATGTTCAAGTTTTAAACGACCGATATTAATGTTGCAAATTCCTATTGCCGTGGTGGATGCCTTCACCTCTAAGCCGTTTTCGGGAAATCCCGCAGGCGTTTGTCTTTTGGAGCAGTCACTCACTAAAGAACAGATGCAGGCCATAGCCATGGAGATGAATTTGAGTGAGACGGCTTTTGTAGAGCGAACCGCTGAGCATGGCAATTTCTCCCTAAGATGGTTTACTCCAACCCTAGAGATTGACCTTTGTGGTCATGCGACCTTGGCCTCTTCGCATTGGATGCTTAAATCCGGCTGGGCAAAAGAAGGGGAAACGGTAAGATTCCAAACTCGAAGTGGGGAATTGAGAGTGAAATGCAGCTCTGAAGGGTTGGTTATGGATTTTCCCTTGATTCCAACCTACACGGATGTACATCCATTTTTCAGCTCGGATCTGTTTGGAAAAAAGATCATCCAAGCTGCTCAACTCCGAAGAAACTGGATTTTTGAGTTGGAAAATGAACAAGCGGTGAGGGCGTTGATCCCTGATTTTTCTCTTATCGCAGCCCACAGTGAGGAGGGATTTATCTTCACAGCAAAGGGTGAAAATTACGATATCGTCAGTCGATTTTTCGGACCAAATGTAGGAGTACCTGAAGATCCCGTGACCGGTTTTGCGCATTGTGCTTTGATGGATTATTGGAATCAAAAGACAGGGAAAACCCAGCTGAGTGCCTATCAAGCAAGCAAAAGAGGAGGGGAGTTATTTCTTGAAAAGCACGATGACCGAGTTTTTATCCAAGGAAAAGCAGTTCAGGTTTTGACAGGACAAATCACCTTAATGTCTTAAGAATGAAAAGGCATTTTCAAAAACTGGTCAAACACATCAATGACTACTGGCTGACGGATGCCAGTTTTGTAGTCTTGTTGTTGGCACTCCTATTTACCGTCTTTGTTTTACCAATTCTGATTGAGTTTCAGCAAGTGGAATTGATTTTTGTCAATGTGGTGTTCTTATTCCTGTTTTTTACCGGGATTTGGTCATCCACCAATAGCTTTTTGATCTTGCTTACCTCGAGTTTGTTTTTTACCCAATTGATTCTGCGTCTTTTGAGATTCAGTGATTTGCCTTTAGAATTTTATCTGGCAGAACGTGTCGTTGGTCTTTTAAACATGATGGTGTTTATCTTTTTGAATTTCAAGATTTTATTTAGAAATGATGAGATCAATTTTTACAGAGTTATCGGAGCTATTAATGTCTATTTACTTCTAGCGATCTTAGGTGCTTTTTCATTTGAGATTACCAATTTGCTCTTGGGAGATTCCATTTCTGGACTACATGAGCTAAGTGGTTTGGACAATGATTACTCGGCCTATATTTATTTCAGTTTGGTGTCTTTGACAACAGTAGGCTTTGGAGATTACATTCCTGTAAACATTGTTTCGAAGATGATTTCTGTTTTCCTCTCTGCGGTAGGGATTTTATATCCTGCTATTGTGATCTCCAAATTGGTGGGCACCAGTAACCTGAGAAAGGAGCATTAATTTTCCATTCCTGTAAAATGATCCCCAAACAATCATGATTTACCTCTAATTTCTAACCCAATAATCAACGATACACCTATGAGAAAAATCTACTTGAGTTTGGCACTACTGCTTTTTGTAGCGGTGGTTTCTGCCCAGACGACTAGAAAAATCGACGTGGAATCCAAAGTGGAATCTACCGCCGAGGTAACCATCAAAGGCAAGCGGGTGCCTTACAAAGCCACCGCAGGCACTCAGCCTGTGTGGGATGACAAAGGAGAGCCGATTGCTTCTTTGTTTTATACCTACTATGAGCGCACCGATATCGCTGACAAAACCAAAAGACCCCTTGTCATTTCCTTCAATGGCGGTCCTGGTTCGGCTTCCATCTGGATGCACTTGGCATACACTGGGCCTGTGATCCTGAACATCGACGATGAAGGCTATCCTGTCCAGCCTTATGGAACAAAGGCAAACCCACATTCGATTCTAGATGTGGCAGACATCGTCTACGTGGATCCGGTGAATACAGGCTATTCCCGCATCGTGAAAGAAGATACCCCAAGAAGCACCTTCTTCGGAATCAATTCGGATATCAAGTACTTGGCGGATTGGGTCAATACCTTTGTTACCCGTCAAAACAGATGGGCTTCTCCAAAGTACCTGATCGGCGAAAGCTACGGTACCACTCGAGTGGCAGGCTTGGTGTCCCAACTCCAAAATTCCCACTGGATGTATTTCAATGGAGTGATCTTGGTATCTCCAACGGATATGGGACTTGAGAGAGGCGGGCCTGTGAAAATGGCGAATTACTGGCCTTACTATGCAGCTACGGCTTGGTATCACAAGGCACTTCCTGCAGAGCTTCAGGCAAAGGATCTGGATGAAATCTTGGCGATTGTGGAACCTATGGCCATCAATGAGATTCTACCTGCCATGACCAAAGGCGGCATGCTTTCAGAAGCAGAGCGTGATGCAATAGCTACCAAAATGGCCTATTACTCCGGGTTGAAAAAAGAGGCCATTCTTCAATACAACTTGATGGTTCCTACAAGCTTTTTCTGGAAGGAATTGCTTAGAGAACGAGACGGAATGACCATTGGTAGATTGGATAGCCGATACAAGGGTTTTGACCGAATGGAAGCGGGCTCGGCTTATGATTTCGATCCTGCCTTGACGAGCTGGAACCATGCTTTTGCTCCGGCTTTCAACCATTATGCTAAAAATGTCCTGAAGTTCAATACGGATTTGACTTACAACCTTTTTGGTCCTGTCAATCCTTGGGATAGAAGCAATGAGAACACCGGGAATGACTTGGGTACAGCCATGAGACAAAATCCATACTTGCATCTGATGGTTCAGTCGGGCTATTTTGACGGTGGTACAGATTACTTCAATGCGAAGTATAGCACTTGGCACATCGATCCCAATGGCAAAATGAAAAACCGAATTGATTTCAAAGGTTACCGTTCAGGCCACATGATGTACCTGAGAGCTGAAGATCTGGCTACTTCAAATGAAGACATCCGTCAATTTATCCAAAAATCCGCTGTGGCTCCAGGCCAGCCAGCGAAGTACAAATAAGAAAAAGCAAAATTGAATTCTAGAAATGGTCTCGAAGTGATTTCGGGACCATTTTTTTTAGAATGAAAATAGCTGGTGTATGTCTTGGTGCTCCAGAAATTCTTGTTCTTTACCAACCATTTTTGCTAGAAGCGAGTGGATTTCCTGAAGTTTCTTTCCTTCTTTTCTCAGAAATTGAATGGAAGTGTCTCCAGCTGATTTAGATAGTTTAGACTGATTGGAGCCCTTAATAAGTTCGTGGTGAAGGAAAGTGCTTTGAGTAAATTTCTCTTCCCCAAGAAGCCTAGCCAAATCCAACTGAGCTAAAGTAGAAGCATAAAGATCCTTTCCTCTTACGATCAAGTCCACTCCAAACTGAAGATCATCAACTACTGAGGTTAGGTGATAGGCAGGAAGTCTGTCTTTTTTTCTGACCACATAAAAAGCCGTCTCCTCAGGAATCAGGTCTGTTTTTCGAAAGTTGGGGTATTCTGTGAATTGGGTAAAATCAGCTTCTAGGGTGTTCACTCTCCATGCAGTATCAGGTTTGTCCAGCGGGATTCTGCGATCGAGGCATTGACCCAAATAGTAGCCACGAGGATCAATCTGCTGAATTTTATTTCTGGAACAGTCACAGGAAAATACCTTTCCCGTTGTCCTCAATTTCGCCAATGCCTCTTCATAACGCTGCATTCGGTGTACTTGGGACCACTCAGATTCCAGTTCGCTGACTGATTTTGGCCCGAGGTCAATTTGGATTTCGAGAAAATCAAGCGTATCAAAAATATCCTGCACATACTCTGGCCGATACCGCTCTCTGTCTAAATCATCGATTCTTAGCAGAATCTTCGCGCCATGTTTTTTGGCCAATGCCTGGGTGAGCAAAAATGAATAGGCATTGCCAAGGTGAAGAAACCCACTTGGGGTTGGGGCAATTCGGGTCAGTGCATACTTCATGATCCAAAGGTAAAGATTTAGGCTACTTCAAGCCTCGAGAAAATCTGCTCTCTTTACGTTCTTTAACAGCCGATCATTTTTAGCTAGGAAAACACTTCCTACTTTTGAGCCTACATGAAATCACCCTTACTACTATTTCTTTTCCTACTGATCGCGTGGCAATCTTTTGCTCAAAGTTCCTATTCGGGAAATGTGATCGATGCCTGGGATAAAAAATACCTCGAAGGGGTGGAAGTTTCCGTTTCTGGAAAAGGAAAAGTGGTGACCAATTCCCGTGGGTATTTCTCCATTCCTGCTATGCTCGGCGATACACTTACCTTGACTTTTCCGGGATTTATAGAGCGAAAGCAGGTTTTGGGAGAGGAGCGATTTTTTCTGTTGGAGTTGCAGGATCGGGCAAGGTTGCTACCTACCTTTCAGGTCAAAGCGGAACCTTATCGTTTTCGATTCAGAGATGGCAAATTGACTTTGGTTGAGAATGAAGAATATACTGAACAAAAGTTGAGTCAGGAGATCACGGGAGGTTCAGATAAATTTTCCCCTAATCCCAATTTTACTATTTACGGGCCTATCAGCTACTTCACCAAGCGCAACCGTCAACTCAGGGAATATGAAGAAAAGCTGGATTGGCTAAAAAAGCGGGCGGGTTACTTGGAGGTGATTGACTCGGACTCAGTGAGAACTGAATTGATGGACAAGTATCAACTAGACCGGACCCAATGGGATCAGCTGATTATACGATTCAATGAATTTCACCAGAGTCATGATTTTTTAGGATGGAGCAAAGAGCGGGTTTTGGCAGCACTTTCCGAATTTTTCAAAATCGAAAGTTCCTTAGGGTACTAACTTTTCCTTTTGAAAGACCAAGTGATATGAAATTTGGCGACGGTTTCTCCAGAGGTGTTTTTACCTGTAGAAATCATCGTCAGTTGATCCGTAGCACCAGGCCCTAGTTTTTCAATCAAGTCAAAAAGCTCAACCCCTTGATCACAGCTAAAGGTGATTTTTGTATTTGCCTTTTTGAAATATTCCGCCCGAAAATCTACCACGAGCATGCTGAAACTTCCTTTTCCAGCTAAGGCTAATTGACAAAGAGCACCTGTGCTGAGCTCTGCCGCACCGGCCAACGCAGCGAAATAGATGGACTTGAAAGGGTTTTGTGATCTCCAAAAGTAGGGGATGGTCACTTCACAAGAATCCGTTTCTAATTTCTTGATTCTCAATTTCCAAAAAATGGCTGTGGGCAACTTGACTAGCATGGCCAACCAGAAAATCACCGGATTGGTCATTTTTTTTCGGTAGTCTTGAGCGGCAGGAGACAATGCTTTCATAGGATTTGGGAGAAAATAAAACCGTATTCCGGACCAAATTAGCAAAATTTGTGTCGGTGCTGAACCTTGGTACCCTTTTTGAAATTTAACCGAAAATAAATGATAAATGATATGATGAAAAAGTTAGCCCTGATTTTTGTTCTCGGATTACTGTTTTACTCCTGTGCTAAAGTGCCCTTGACAGGCAGAAGCCAATTAGCATTCGTGCCTAGCTCCGAACTCCAGCCTCTTGTGAATGAAGAATACCAAAAAGCCATAAAAGGTGGCAAACTCCTTACCAATACCAAGGATGGTCAGATGGTGGTGCGTGTAGGTAATAAAATGTCTGCCTCAGTTGAAAAATATTTAAATGAAAATGGATTTGGAGATTTGGTAAAGGAGCTTTCATGGGAATTTAATCTTTTGGAAAGTGACCAAGTAAATGCCTGGTGTATGCCTGGAGGTAAGGTGGCGTTTTATACAGGGATTTTGCCTATCACTAAAGATGAAACTGGTCTCGCTGTGGTCATGGGACATGAAATTGCACACGCAGTAGCATCTCATGCAAGAGAGCGGATTTCCAATACGATGCTTCTGAATGGATTGATAGGAGGCGCTTCCTCAGCTATGGGAAAAAATCCTACCATGATGCAGCAGATTATTCTTCAGGGCGTAGGCGCCACTTCCCAACTCGGCATGTTGAAGTTTTCCAGAAAACACGAACTGGAAGCGGATGAGATGGGATTGATCTTTATGGCTATGGCTGGATACGACCCACGAGAAGCCCCTGTATTTTGGGAGCGAATGGCTGCGGCCGGTGGTGCAGCTCCGCCTGAGTTTCTTTCCACTCACCCAGGTCCAGACCGACGTATCGATCGACTCAATGCCAACATGGCCAAAGCGATGGAATACTACAACGCAGCTAAATAAGCATTTGATTTAAAAAGAGTTCGGGGTTCGAAGTTCTCGGTTAAATTAACCTTGAACTTCGAACCCCGAACTACTTATAACCAATCACTTTTTACCGATTTGTGAGTGCTCTCAGCTTCACCTGAGTCAGTTTTCGCTTGGTATCTAATGGGAAGTCCCCCTTCATCATCCACTCGTAGTAGCCAGGTTCTTCCTTCAGTGCTTGCTCGATGGTTTTTCCTTTGTGCTTCCCAAAGTTGAAAATCTCCTGTCCTTGTGAATTGAATACAAATCGACCAGCGAGATCGACCATTTTTTCATTGACCAGGTCGTGGATCTTTTTCATGTCGTTTTCAAAGACTCCCAGTTTATTTCCCTGAAGGTCTTCTACTTCTTCACCAAGGTATCGCTCGATTTGTGCTCGGAATACATCTACAGTTGCCAATGTATCGGCTTCGGCGCTGTGTGCGTTTTCGAGTTTTTTACCACAGTAAAATTTGTAGGCTGCGCTTAGATTACGCTTTTCCATCAAGTGAAAAATCTTTTGCGCATCCAAAAGATTGCGTCTATCTAGGTCAAAATCGATTCCTGACCTCAAAAATTCTTCAACCAATAATGGAATATCGTATTTCAATACATTGAAACCTGCGAGATCAGACTGACCGATAAAGTTGAATACCTCACGGGCGATGTCTTTGAAGCCTGGTTCATTTTTGATGTCCTTGTCGTAGATGCCGTGAATGAGAGAAGCCTCCAATGGAATGGAAATTCCCGGGTTCACTCTTCGGGTATAGATCTGCTGCCCACCGTCAGGGGTGAGTTTGACAATTGAAATCTCTACAATTCGGTCGGTGGACACATTGGTGCCAGTAGCCTCCAGGTCAAAAAATGCAATGGGGTTTTTAATGTTAAGCTTCATGAGTTTGAAATTTGGCTTTTAAGGGTTCGAGATCTAGGTTGTCATAGTTGCCCGAACTCATCAAAAGTAAGTTGGTATGGGAAAAGTCCTGAGACAGGAGAAAATCTTTTAAAGCTGCACTTTCTGTAAATAGGATCAAATCTTTTCTTCTAAATCCTTCCCTCAATGTCTCTTCATCCATCAATTCCAGCTTTTTGAGAGCAACCGCATGCGGGTTGAGATAGATGACAGCCACATCTGCCTCATCCATGCTGTTCGCATAGTTTGGTAGAAATGCTTTGTTTAGCGAGGAATAGGTGTGAAGTTCCTGGACTGCAATCAGCCTTCGATCTGGAAACTGATTTTTCACCGCATTGACAGTGGCTTTGAGTTTGGAAGGCGCATGGGCAAAATCTCTGAAAAGGATTCCTGTTTCACCTTTTGCTAATATCTCTTGTCTCTTTGCAGCACCTTTGAAGGTTTGAATGGATTGGTAAAACTGAGCAGGATTTACACCCAAAGATTCACAGATGTAGAGGGCGCCTTGGAGATTCTGAAGATTGTGATCTCCGAAAATCCCGATTTCGACTTCGCCTTCAGAAGTGATGAGATAGGTTTTTCCGTCTTGAATGCGTGCCGGATGAGCTTTGTAAGGAACTTTTTGACCCAGAGTCGAGGATTGTTCTGCTTCGCTTTTTACTAATGGATCTACCTCACAGTAGATTAGCTTTCCGTCAGCAGGCGTTTTGTCCATCAACTTGGAAAACTGTGCTTTGTAATCTTCAAAATCAGGAAAGACATTAAAGTGATCCCAAGCGATTCCACTAACCAAAGCGATGTCGTGATGGTAATGGAAGAACTTGGGAGTTCGGTCAATCGGAGAGGTCAAGTATTCATCCCCTTCAATAACGATTACGGGCGCATCTGAGAGCCTGACCATCAGCTCGAAGCCTTCGATTTGAGCACCTACCAAGTAATCAAAATCCACTCCTTGATCCTTAAGCACATGAAGGATCATAGAGGTAATGGAAGTTTTACCATGTGAACCCGCGATGACTACACGCTTTTTGATTTGGCTTTGATTGTAGATGAATTCAGGAAACGAGAACACAGGAATTCCCAATTCCTGAGCACGAATCAGCTCGGGATTGTCAATTCGGGCATGCATTCCCAGGATAATTCCATTTAGGTTAGAATGGATTTTTTCAGGATACCAACCCAATTTTTCAGGAAGAATCCCAGCCTTTTCGAGTCGGGTTCGGGAAGGTTCGTAGATTTCATCATCGCTTCCGGTTACTTGATAGCCTTTTTGGACCAGAGCGAGTGCAAGATTGTGCATCACTGCGCCACCAATAGCGATGAAATGGTAGTTGTTCATAAGGTGAAAAATCTTGGATTTTTTAGCCATCAAACTTAACCAGAAATTGAGAGAGAGGAGTCTATATCCTCATTTTTCATTTTCCGCATTTTTTGAGGGTTTGTTTTTGGCTAATTTCGGCCCATATTTTCTCGAAAGCATGTTACCCGATAAGTTTGCCTATTTGACGATGTCCTTACTCTACTTGCTAGCTTGGTGGGTAGTTTATTTGAAAAGTCCATGGAAAAAGGGAATGGTTAAAGTTGGGCTAGTGGGAGGATTGATGGGGATCATTGCAGAGGTCTGGTATTTCCATGATTATTGGAGACCGCCGATGATCTTGGCTGAGGGATGGCCTGGGATTGAGGATTTTATTATTGGCTTTGCCATGTTTGGTGTGGGCGGATACATTCATGCTGCTTTTACCAAAAAAGAAATTGACCATGATCGTCAGTCTCCTGCCAAAAACAAGGACCTGTTTATTCTATGGGTACTTGGTTGCCTGAGTCTGACGATCTTTAGCTTGGTATTCAAAATCCATTCGGGATACGTTACCTTTTTGACATTTATGGGTCTTGCGGTGTATATCTGGATTCAACGTCCTGATCTAATCAAGATCTCGCTGATATCAGGATTTTCTACTTTAGGGATCGTGATTTTGATTTATTACATCACGTTTGGTGTCCTTTATCCTCACTTTTGGGACACCTATGGTATGCTGAATGACGAACCCATTTTGGGGTACAAAATCATGAGTATCCCCGTTTCCGAAATGCTTTGGCACTTCAGCTGGGCGATCCTTTGCTCCATGTTTAGAGGGTATAGAAACGGAGTTTACTTCAAGGAAAATTAACCAGCAAGGCCAGAGTTTTGCTGTCTTGGGCATGTTGATAAGTTTTGGAAAACTTGTTCAAAACTCTTGCTTGCCAGCCGATACATTTGTTTTATGACTGAGAATACCAATTCCCCCCGGATCACCCGGAAAAAGCCCACTTACGACAACCCCGTCAATATGCTAGGAAAAATCCCTCCTCAGGCCGTTGAGCTTGAGGAAGCGGTCTTGGGCGCGTTGATGCTGGAAAAGGATGCCCTGACCAATGTCATTGATATCCTTAAGGTGGAGAGTTTCTACAAGGAATCCCATAAAGTGATTTTTCAGGCGATTTTGGATCTTTTCTCCGAAAGTCAACCCATAGATCTGCTTACAGTCACTACGCAGCTTCGCAAAAACGGGGCGTTGGAAATTGCCGGCGGGGCATTTTATGTCACCGAGCTCACCTCCAAAGTAGCCTCAGCTGCCAATATAGAATACCATGCCCGAATCATTACCGAACAATCCATAAAGAGAGAATTGATCAGAATCTCCTCGGAAGTTCAAAAAGATGCTTTTGAAGATACGACAGACGTTTTCGAACTTTTGGACAAAATGGAGCAATCCATGTTTGAAATTTCTGAGAAAAACATCCGGAAAAATTATTCCGACATGAGCTCGATTATGCGGGATGCAATCAAGGAATTAGAGGAGCGTAAAAATCAAAAGGATGGCCTTACGGGTGTTCCTTCTGGATTTACTGCCTTGGATCGCGTGACATCAGGATGGCAAAAATCGGATTTGGTCATCATTGCGGCTCGACCGGCAATGGGAAAGACCGCCTTTGTCTTGTCTGTGTTGAGAAATGCCGCCGTGGATCATAGCCGACCTGTGGCGATTTTTTCCCTAGAAATGTCCGCTGTGCAGCTGGTCAACCGACTCATTTCTTCCGAAGCTGAATTGGATTCCGAAAAAATAAAAAAGGGATCATTGGCTGACCATGAATGGGCGCAGCTAGTCCATAAGACGGCCAAGCTTTCCAAGGCTCCGCTGTTTGTGGATGATACACCAGCGCTCTCCATCTTGGAACTCCGTGCAAAATGCCGAAAACTCAAGGCTCAACATGACATTCAGATGGTTGTAATTGACTACTTGCAGTTGATGTCGGGCGACTCAAAAAGTGGTGGACAGGGTGGCAATCGTGAACAGGAGATTGCATCTATTTCACGTGCTTTGAAAAAGATTGCCAAAGAGTTGAGTATTCCGGTCATTGCACTTTCGCAGCTTTCCCGTGCTGTAGAGACCCGAGGTGGTGATAAGCGACCTCAGCTTTCCGACCTTCGTGAATCAGGTGCTATCGAGCAGGATGCCGATATGGTCATGTTTCTTTACCGACCCGAGTATTACGGCATCACCGAGGACGAAGGAGGAGGATCTACAGCTGGAGTTGGGGAAGTGATCATTGCCAAACACCGAAATGGCTCCTTGGAGAATGTCAAACTACGTTTCATTGGGCGATACACCAAGTTTACAGACTTGGATGGAGGAATCAATTACCCCCCAAATCAGGCAGGGGAAGTTGGCTACACCACCAAATTCACATCCAGTGTATCCGGCGTCTCTTCATTTGATAGCGGACAGACCATCAAAATGTCTTCCAAAGCCAATGAAGATGACATTGATCGGGCCTTCAGTGGAGGAAGTGACAAATCGCCATTTTAATCTATGAAAAGCATTGTTTTAAATAATGAATTGAATACAAAAATTCAGTTCACTCATTCGCCTTTCCCAAGGCCAAGCCAAGAAGAAGTAGTAGTTCAAATCAAAGCAGCCGCCCTGAATCACCGCGATGAGTGGAGTAGAAAGGGTCTTTATCCCAATCTGAAAAACGGAGTGATTTTAGGTTCGGATGGTGCTGGTATAGTCGATGCTGTGGGTTCTGATCAACACAGTCACTGGATTGGTAAAAATGTGATCATCAATCCTGCTATCAATTGGGGCCCAAGTCAGCTCTCTCAAAGCAAGAACTTTGAAATTTTGGGGATGCCGAGAAATGGCACATTGGCCGAGTATGTGGCAGTGCCTGCTGACCGACTTCATGAAAAGCCTGGCCATCTATCTTGGGAAGAAGCTGGGGCTTTGCCTTTGGCAGGATTGACTGCCTACCGGGCCTTGGTGTATCAAGGTCAGGTAAAAGCAGGCGATAAAGTCTTGGTAACTGGAATCGGAGGAGGAGTAGCCCAATTTGCAGCCCAATTTGCCCTGGCTTTGGGTGCAGAAGTGTATGCAAGCAGTAGCAGTGAGGCAAAATCAGAAAAAGCGCTCGCTATGGGGATAAAAGGTGTCTTCAATTACAAATTGGAATCTTGGACTCAAGAGGCTCTCGAAAAAACAGGAGGATTTGACTTGATTATTGATGGTGCGGCAGGAGATACGTTGAATAATCTAATTGCTGTAGCAAAGCCGGGTGGAAAGATTGTTTTCTACGGTGCTACAATGGGCAATCCTGGAAGGCTGGAGGCCAGGAAGATTTTTTGGAATCAGCTAAAAATCATGGGATCCACGATGGGTTCTGATCAGGATTTTGAGGAAATGCTGGAATTGGTATCCACCAAGCAAATCCGCCCGGTCATAGATCAAGTGTTTCCTATAGAAAATGCCGTGGAGGCATTTGACAGAATGAAGGCAGGTGCTCAATTTGGAAAGATTGTACTGACTCCTTAATTGGGGAGTCACTGACTTATTTTGAAAAAATCAATCTTGATCCGTTTCAAATAGAAAGTTTTGATAGGCGTTTTTTAATTCTTTGAGGGCTTTTTCTTCTTTGGTAGCCAAAGCCAAATTGATTCCTTTTTCGAATATTTCCTTCGCTTTTTCCAGTTCATCCAGTTCAAAGAAAAAATGGGCAGAAGGGAAATAGACTGGGAGATAATTCGGAAATTTTTCCAATACATGGTCAAACATTTCGGCTGCACCTAATGGATCTTTTTCTCTGATTTCTAAGCCTAAGGCATAATAGTTAAATGGGTTTTCCGGTTCTTCTAAAATGTAGGTTCTCAGCAGTTGAATCCTGTCCAAATAGCTCATGAATTGTTTTTTTAATTAGGCTTTGCCTGTTATTTTCACGCGAAATAAATCTAAAATAATCTAACTCTAAACCAATGAAGATTCTTGTTTGTATCACACACGTACCCGATACGACTTCCAAGATTCAATTTACTGCCAACAATACCAAGTTTGACACCACGGGAGTTCAGTTTATTATCGGCCCCTATGATGACTATGCTTTGGCTCGCGCAGTAGAGCTTCGGGATCAAACGGGAGGTACTTTGACCGCATTGAATGTAGGCGAAGCTGAAACAGAGCCTACACTTAGAAAAGCCTTGGCCATTGGAGCTGATGATGCGATCCGAATCAACAGCTTTCCAAAGGATTCCTTTTTCGTAGCCAATCAAATCGCACATTATGCGAAGGCAGGTGGCTATGATTTGATTCTGATGGGTAGAGAATCCATCGATTTTAACGGAGGTATGGTTCATGGAATGGTAGGCGAACTTTTGGGAATACCTTCGTTTTCACCTGTAATGAAACTCGATTTGGAAGGTTCTACAGTGAAAATGGCCCGTGAAATCGAAGGCGGAAAAGAGCATTTAGAAGCTCAATTGCCATTGATTGCAGGCTGTCAAGAACCTATCGCAGAATGGAAAATTCCAAACATGAGAGGAATTATGTCAGCCCGTACCAAGCCTTTGACTGTAGTAGAACCGGTTTCGCAAGAAACACAGGCAGAGGCTACAGGCTATCAGCTACCTCCGGCAAAAGGTGCTGTGAAATTGGTAGACAAAGACCAAGTGGCTGAGCTGGTGAAGTTGTTGAAAAACGAAGCCAAAGTACTTTAATCAAAAAATGTTAACTTATTTTAATTCAATAGCATATGTCAATTCTTGTATATATTGAGCACGCAGAAGGAAAAGTTAAAAAGACCAGTCTTGAGGCTGTTTCTTTTGCAAATGCCCTTTCTGCAAAAACGGGAGAAGGTGATGTAATTGCAGTTGCATTGGGTAGTGTAGACTCTTCAGAACTTGCTGCTGTTGGTAAAGCTGGAGCCTCCAAAGTACTTCATGCAGCAGATGAGCGATTAAACGCCGGTGTGATTCAAGCCCATGCTTCAGCAGTCGAGCAAGCCTTTGTCTCAGTGGGTGCAAAAACATTGGTATTGGCCAAATCTTCCTTGGGAGACGCAGTTGCCGCCCGATTAGCCATCAAGCTCCATGCAGGCTTAGTTTCCAATGTAGTAGAACTACCTACAATTGGATCTTCTTACGTGGTCAAAAGAAGTATTTACACCGGAAAAGCGTTTGCAGAGACTACCTTGACTACAGAAAACAAGATTTTGGCTGTGAAGAAAAATGCTGTTAGTCTTAAAGAAGATGGAGCCGCTGCTTCTGTGGAAGCATTTTCTGTTTCTATACCTGACTCTGATTTTGCTTCCAAAATTGTTTCTTCCGAAAGAGCCACCGGTGAGGTTTTATTGCCCGAGGCAGATATAGTTGTTTCTGGTGGTCGAGGAATGAAAGGTCCGGAAAATTGGGGAATGATCGAAGATCTGGCACAAACGCTCGGTGCTGCTACAGGGTGTTCAAAGCCGGTATCAGATATCGGATGGAGGCCGCATCATGAACACGTAGGCCAAACAGGGGTAAAAGTTGCACCTACTTTATACATAGCTGTAGGAATTTCAGGTGCTATTCAACATCTTGCAGGTGTTAATTCCTCGAAGTGTATCGTGGTGATCAATAAAGATCCTGAAGCGCCATTTTTCAAATCCGCGGATTATGGTATTGTTGGAGATGCTTTTGAGGTACTACCAAAACTTAATCAGGCACTTAAAGCAGAACTTTAATTTTTGTGAAAAAACTGGTCGAACTGGAAATCTTGGGACTATCGTCCAATCATTCTCAATCAGGCTCATTTACCCTAGTCATGGGTGAGGTGGATGGAATAAGAAGATTGCCTATCGTGATCGGAATGTTTGAGGCTCAGGCTATTGCCATTGAAATTGAAAAAATAATCCCTAACCGGCCAATGACTCACGACCTATTTAAGTCATTTGCTGAGAGTTTTCAATTTGAAATTGAAAGAATTGTCATTTCAGACATGAAAGAAGGGGTGTTTTATGCAAAGATTCATTGTAAAAATAGTGTGACCGAAGTTGAAATTGATAGCAGACCTTCGGATGCTATTGCTATAGCTGTTCGATTTGGCGCCGCTATATTTTGCTCCGAAAAAGTGATGGCTGAGGCAGGTCTTGAATTTTCTGAGGATGAAAAGAAAGGTGAAATGAAATCATCTTCAAAGCCAACAGTGGCTAAGCAGTCCTCCGCCAAAGAGAATTCACTGAAAGATTACAGCCTAGACAAGTTAAATCAGCTGCTTGAAAAAGCAATAAACAATGAAGATTACGAAAAAGCAGCCCGGATACGGGATGAGATCAATAAAAGAAACTAATATCAAAGCCCTGAATTTTTTCAGGGCTTTTTTCTTGCCTAAGATTGGTCTATTTTTAACCCTCGTTTCAATCAACTTGCATGGAGTATTTAAGAGGAGCCCTTGGTTTGGCCGTTATTGTATTGGTAGCATATATTTTTTCATCCAATCGGAAAAAAATTGACTGGAGATTAGTCGTCATCGGCATCTCGCTTCAGTTGGTATTTGGATTTTTGATTACCAAAGTGGATTTTGTAAAAGATGGCTTTCAGCTTCTTTCTGAAGGATTTGTCAAGTTTTTGAGCTTCAGTGAGGCAGGGGCGAGATTTATATTCGGAGACTTGGCGGGAGATAGCTTTGGGTTCATTTTTGCTTTCAAAGTTTTGCCTACCATCATTTTCTTTTCCACAGTATCCTCCGGTCTGTATTACTTAGGCATCTTGCAAAAGATCGTTTATGGTATTGCTTGGGTTATGGCCCGCACAATGAGACTTTCGGGTCCGGAGTCACTTTCAGCAGCAGGTAATATATTCTTAGGACAGACTGAGGCACCACTTTTAGTTCGCCCTTTTATTCCTCAGATGAGTAAATCAGAGCTAATGTGCCTCATGACAGGAGGAATGGCGACAATCGCAGGAGGTGTGTTGGCTGGGTACGTAGCTTTTCTGGGAGGTGATAGCTTAGAGGAGCAAAGCAAGTTTGCTGCTTATCTTTTGGGTGCTTCAATTATGAATGCACCCGCGGCCATTGTACTTTCAAAAATTTTCATTCCAGAGACCGAAAAAGAAATCGTTCAAGATAAATTGGAGGTAAACAAAGAGGCAATGGGTGTCAACCTCATTGATGCTATGTCTATTGGTGCTGCAGAAGGTCTAAAGTTATCGCTCAATGTTGGCGGGATGCTTCTCGCATTTATTGCGGTGATTGCTGCAGTAAATTATGGACTCAGTGGTCTGATTGGAGAGGTAACAGGACTCAATGCTTGGGTAGAAAGTTCTACCAGCGGCCAGTTTAAAGGATTTTCACTGGAATATATTTTTGGGCAGATCTTTAGGGTGTTTGCTTGGGTCATCGGCGTGGAATGGGTTGATACACTTCAAGTCGGCAGTCTTTTGGGCCAAAAAACGGTCATCAACGAATTTGTAGCTTATTTAAGCTTGGCCGACATGAAAGAAGCTAGTTCGATCAGTGCCAAATCAGTAGTCATAGCCACCTATGCCCTTTGTGGATTTTCCAATTTCAGTTCGATCGCAATTCAACTCGGAGGTATTTCTATCATCGCTCCAAATCAGCAAGGAAACCTAAGCAGGCTAGGGCTAAAATCATTGATGGCGGCTTCTTTGGCTTGTCTGATGACAGCTACCATTGCTGGTATGCTGTTTTGATCTTGCTTTTTTCAAAAAAAATAAAAATCTAAATCACTACTAAGGTGAAACAAAAATCCCGGCCATTAAGCCGGGATTTTTTGTTATTTGAAAGCTTGAATCCCTGTAATCTCGTTGCCTAAAATTAACAGGTGGATATCATGTGTTCCTTCATAGGTGATGACCGACTCAAGGTTCATCATGTGTCGCATGATGGGGTATTCACCTGTGATGCCCATTCCTCCGTGGATTTGACGGGCTTCACGTGCGATGTTTAGTGCCATTTCCACATTGTTTCGCTTGGCCATGGAGATATGGACTGTTTTTGCTTTTCCTTCATTCATCATCTTGCCCACTTTCCAAGCCAAAAGCTGCGCCTTAGTGATTTCGGTGAGCATTTCGGAAAGCTTCTTTTGCGTAAGCTGGAAAGCACCTATTGGCTTGCCAAATTGGATACGCTCAGCAGCATAGCGACGTGCAGATTCATAGCAGTCCATGGCAGCACCGATGGCACCCCAAGCAATTCCGAAGCGGGCTGAGTCTAAGCACATCATTGGAGCACCAAGTCCTGATTTGCCAGGAAGGAGGTTTTCCTTCGGAATTTTTACATTGTCAAATACCAATTCGCCCGTGCAGGAAGCGCGAAGAGACCATTTGTTGTGCGTCTCAGGAGTGGAAAAGCCTTCCATTCCTCGCTCTACAATCAAGCCATGGATTCTGCCTTCCTCATTTTTCGCCCATACCACAGCGATATCTGCTTTTGGAGAGTTGGAAATCCACATTTTCGCACCATTTAGCAAGTAGTGGTCTCCCATATCTTTGAAGTTGGTCACCATCCCACTTGGATTAGAACCGTGATCTGGTTCGGTCAGACCGAAACAACCCAGCATTTCTCCGGAAGCAAGCTTGGGGAGGTATTTTTTACGCTGCTCCTCTGTGCCAAACTTGTAAATCGGATACATCACCAAGGAACCCTGAACGGAAGCAGTAGATCTCATGCCGGAATCTCCTCGCTCGATCTCCTGCATAATCAAACCATAGGAAATGTAATCCAGTCCACCACAGCCATATTCTACAGGAAGCTGAGGGCCAAATGCGCCTACCTCACCAAACTTCTTTACGATCTCATAGGGGAAATGTGCCTTTTGAGCCCAATCTTCGATGTACGGAGAGATTTCTTTTTTTACAAAATCCCTTATTGAAGATCTTATCAAAATCTGCTCTTCTGTAAGCAAGTCATCAATCTCCAGAAAATCCACCCCTTCAAAAAGATCTTGTTTTAGGGATTTTTGTATCGCTGCAACCTCCATAGAATATTTGGTTTATAATTGGGAATAAGTCAATTTTGTCGGCATAAAGACCGCTCTTTTGTTTCAAAATTAAGGATAAAGGAGCTGAAAAAACTACCTTTTTGACTAAAATATCCCATGTACGAAACCCAATTTGACCCAAAGATTTTAGAGAAAATCCAACAGCTTCAGGAAAAATTCAAAGCTTCCGGGCAGGACATGCTTTCTTACCTTGAGGGATTGCTCTATGCAGACTATCTGACCTATTGGGAATACATCAATCTTGATACGCTTCTTTCGCTTCAACAACCCAAAACCAGCTTTAAAGACGAGAAAATATTCATCATTTATCATCAGATCACAGAGCTGTATTTCAAGCTGATCATCTCCGAGATGGAGCAGATTGCAGATCAAAATCCTATTTCAGAAGGGTTTTTTAAGTCTCGTCTGGAGCGGATTCTGATGTACTTTGATCACTTGATCAGCTCCTTTGCCATGATGTGGAAGGGAATGGAAAAAGAGCAGTTTCTCAAATTCCGGATGTCATTACTTCCTTCCTCTGGTTTTCAAAGTGCTCAATTCCGGGAAATAGAATTGATGGCTACAGATGCTTTTCACCTGATTACTCTGAGCAAAAGACCTGAATTTGATTACCATAGCCCTTCTGATGATCTATTTGCCCATCTCTATTGGCAGCAGGGTGCGATCGAATTGGCTACTGGTCAAAAAACACTTACATTAAAGAATTTTGAGGCAAAATACGGAAAGAGGCTAATTGAATTGATCGAGGGATACCGACGTAAAAACCTATGGCAGAAATACATGGAGCTCGATCACCCAACCAAGGAAATGACCGAGCTACTGCGTCAATTTGATCTCAAAGCCAATGTTTTTTGGCCGTTGGCCCATTATAAATCGGCTGTCCGATACCTGCAAAGAGACCCGGTAGACATTGCTGCTACAGGAGGAACCAACTGGCAGAAATACCTGCCTCCACGATTCCAGAAAGTGATTTTTTTTCCTGAACTCTGGACAGAAAATGAAAAAGAGGAATGGGGGAAAGGTTGGGTAGTGAAGGAGATTTTTGGAGATGAAATTCAGAAAGATTGAACTAAACCCATCTTCAACTAAGTGCTTTACAATTTGGACAAGCCTACTTTCAAGAAAGAATCTTAGATAAATCAAAATTGTTTTAGGTAGCTGATTTTGGCAATGCCTGATTGATTGCGGATCGGGGTGTCATCAATTTGGCTTTCGTTGTATACTAGGTACACAAAACTTAACGGAGCAAATTCCCAACTTCCTCTGACATTGACGCGCCCCTGTTTGGTGAGTGTATTGTACTGGTAAAAACCTGAAAATTGAATTCTAGGGTTAAATGCCACTCGGACACCGGTAGTGTATAAATCAGCAGAGAAGTTTGCCTTTTCTTTTCCAAAAGACCGGAAGTCATTGTGCTCATAGCTGATCTCAGCAGCGATTTTTGGACTCGGCGCTATGCGTGCTGACAGTGAGGCACTGGTTAGGTCTCCATTGTAGTAGTCTCCCAATTCACCTTCAAATTCCAGCGAGAGTTTTCGGGATTGGTCGGTGCGATACTCTACGTTGTGCCTTACAAACTGGTAGTCGCCCGACTCGATTTCCTGCCCAAGGATAGGGAAAGAGAAATCAAAATTTTGCCAATTTGGCGTCACGGTATAGCCGATGTATCCGTTGGAATTGGTCAAAATGTAAACCGGGAAAATGTCTACCGAAAACTCCTGAGTGCGCAGTGTCGATGCCGTCTGAAACCAGTTGAAAAATAGACCAGGATCCCATCTACGAATCCACTTGGATAGCCAACCATCCTTGGGTCTCCAGATATAGTAGCCGCCTGGATTGTGGTAAATCACATCCTGCGCAAAAACAAACCCCATCCCGGGATGATAGCTACGATCGACATATCGGGTCAGCCAGCCGATGTAGTAGTTGTTTGGTGTGTAGCCCGCAAAAAAAGAAGCGGCCACTCCCATACTGTCAGCACTATCTTGTCTTGATCCACTGACAAGGTATTGGATCGTAATTTCGTCGTTTGGCCGGATAAGTCCATCCACAGTAAGCGTGGTATTGTTTTTCTGAGTAAATCCCTTTTCGGGTTGATGTTCATCCACACGTTGGGTGAGCATGATACCGTAATTGTTTTGTGCAGCGTAGTTTTTTAAATAGCGAAACACTCCAAAATTAGCAGGAGCTTGAAACTCATTTCCCATCTGTCTGACGTATAGTCCTGCTAGGGTCCTGTTTTGGTTTCTATCAGTAAATCTCGCTCCTGCTTGAATTGGGATAGGGTCAGAATTAAACTGGGAGTTGGACAAGCCAATCGCTCTGCTGAAAAAAGGCCGGATATCCTCGTTATCCGCACCTGCATAGACACCGCTGTTTTCGAGGAAAAATTGCCTTCTCTCTGGAAAAAACACATTAAATCGTGTGAGGTTATTGACCGCTCGATCCACATCGGCCTGAGCAAAATCGGTGTTGAATGTTAAGTCGAGAACCGAACTGGGAGTCAAGGCCCACTTGACTTCTCCTCCTGCTTTCCACTCTGTGGCCTGAGAGGTCGTGCCATCTGCAGCTTGTGAGGAGGAGGATTGTACTAATCCGTAAGGTTGAATCCGAAAGTTGACCGAAGGGGGAGGTAGTTCCAGTCCCTTTAGCTGGGCGGCATAGGTCATTCGGTAGGGAGAGAAAGTCTGTGGAATAGCCGGAAAAACAGTCTGCTCATAATCACGCCGTGCCAGACGTGCCAAAGTGATACCCCAGGATATACTGTCTGCAGAATCGGAGGGTTTGGAATACCGGATAGATTTGAATGGGATTTCCATCTCGACTACATAGCCTGAATCCATCAAGGTTGTCCTTACTTTCCAAAGTGCATCCCAGTCGTTGTCCCTGAAGGAATCATCAAAGACTTGTATGTCCCGCTGGTTTCCCAAAGGAGTTGTCTGAAAACTTACCGCAAATCTTTTTAGATTTTGAGGGTCCAGTTGGACGAAAAAGACATCGTTTTCGTCAAAATCAAAATCACGTCTCAGATCCTGTACACGTATTCCTTTTTTTCCAAGGCTATCAGCACAGTATGCCCCGATGTAAAGATTCTGGTCGTCAAAAAGTATTCTCACAACTGTTGGATAGGTCACAGGTCCCCCCTGACGTGGCTCCATGGTAAAAAAATCATTAATTGGATCCACCAGTTTCCAACTTGACTCCTCCAATCGACCGTCTAGTACAATTTTTTCTACCGCACGAGTAGCACGGATAACTTGCGATTGCTGAGGAGGAGGGAAATTTTCAGTCTTTTGCGCGGTGGCAACCGATATATATCCTAGTATGGTTAAAAAAAGGCTTAGCCAACGTTTCATTCTTTATTTAAAAGTTTGAGGTATTCAGCGTAGACATCAGCTGTCACCCGCACCCCATTCCATTCATCCAAGATCAACATTTTACAGATATCTAGATTAGAATTCTGGATTTTTCTTCTGTAGTGGGCATAGGAGTAATAGTCTGTTCCAGCCAGTTCGAATAAATAGTTTTGAATACCTACCAATGGATTAAACCAATATGAATTCTGAATCATCTTGTTTTTTTTCTCAAAACCTGCCTCAATAGCATCATGAACGTCCATCATATGAAAGGCAATCTCAGTACGAAATAGGCCTCCTTTGACCTCCAAAGGTATTAAGCTGTCGGCGAGGGAAGCCAGTTTGGTGGATTTTAATTCAGGTAGCTTTGAGCTTACCTCAGACCAGATTTGATGGTGAGGCATGGCATAGATTTTTTCTTGATCAACTCGTTTGGCATCGAGATACTTCACCATCAGGTTATTGGGATAGGATAGACTTGAAGCTTGGTGTACCATACCAGGGATCACTATTGCCACCATCACCCATACAAGTGTGATTGCCATGGCCTGTGCGGTCTGTCCCAATTTGAGATAAATAAAGCATCCTATCAATATCAGCCAAATCCACTGATAGCATAGAATCGAAGCGAGGTATTTAAGTAAGAGTATAGGAGAATTCATGAAAGCTCCTGAAAATATGCCTGATAAAAGTATAAATGCTGTCAAAAATAAACTTACCAGCACGCCAATTCCAGATACTCTACCGATTATCCAAGGAGTATAGATACCCTGTTGCAGTTGGATCAGGCCGGCCAGTTGTTTGTCTTGTTCATAGCCACCTATATTAAAAGTAAGAATGATTAAAAGCAGAGGTAATAGAAAAACAGAAACAAAGCTAAAGTCCAGCGCCCCCAATACCACTCGCTCAGGATTGGAGATTTCTTCTGCCATGTCATTGTCATAGGCTGTAGACCAGACATTGACCCGCTTGTAGAACCCATATTGCTCAGCCTGACCTATGGCGAAAGCCATCATTGGCGAGGGGACTTTATTAGCCTGATGGGCACTATACCACATGGCCCAAAATGGAGTAGACACATCGATCCAAGGGCGATCTTCGGGTCCGGTTTTGCCATCGGCAAACCATCCCTTTACGCTTTCCTGCTGCTCTCGGGAAGTGCTTTCCACTTGCTCGAGGGTTTTCAACTGTTTTTGGTAAAGCGAAACGCCATTGATGATTCCTGCTATTCCAGCCAAGCCAAACAGTATCAAAGCAATAATCTTGTAGGGTGCACGGACCAGTTGTATCCATTCCCAATATAGGATTCGGGTGATTTTCATTCGATAGAGAAGTTTTTTTATTTGATTATCAAGACAAAAGTCCAAATGCAGGTTTCAGTCTGGAAGTTTGCCGGATGACATTCTATATGCTGTTTTAAAATAAAATTTAGTTTGATTTCGTAACTTAAGTTCCCCTCCAGACCTTGAATGCGGATTGTCATTGGAAGGAAATAGGTTTGGAATTACAGTTACTAAGTATGGAATAAACCAAGATTACAATCTGAACTTAAGGGTAGTCAAAAGCAGGAATCCTGCTATAGTCCAACAAATCAAAATGAGCAGGTCTGACCAAAAGACCGCAAACAAATCTTTCACAGGGATTCCTTTGTAAGAAAAGTCCGAAAGTGACCGATAAAAATCCTGATCTGCGGCCCATTCCCAATCTCCCGTTTTGCTGCCCCCATAGGCCTGCTTGTCATTTAGGGTTTTGATAAACGCTCTGCGGTAATTTTCGGCTTTTAGCATGAAGTCGGCATGATGAGCATAGTCAGTTCCGCTAAATCCCATGCTCAGACTTTGCAGGCTTTGAAGGGGATTGGGGATAGAGCTTGCCTGCGTAAAGGTCTTTTGCTTGCTGATCACCTGATAAAGATCGCCGAAGTGCTTGTCCCAAACGAGATTACCGATTTCTTCATCTGCCTGCATCATTATTCCGTCAAAATTGATCGGAAGCTCTTCTATTGTACTTACCTGATAGTGTTTTAGTACAGAATCTTTTAGTGCGGCTAGCTTCTCTTCTTCAGGATTGTGTCCATCGAGGCCTTTTTTACGATCGTTTTTCATCCCTTCGGAAAATTGCTGCCTTGTGGGAAGCTTGTAAATCTGCTCTGCAAGTGTACCTGAGAGCTTAGGAAGAAATACTCCCCAAATGATCCAACATGCCAGCATGAGACTGAGTGCGGTACTGCTTTGTCGCAGTCTGGCACTTAAGAAGGCCGTCAGACTGCATACAATCCAATAAAAAAGTCCATAGCCTATACTAATCAGCACCGTCCTGAATAGCAACTCGGAAGTGACTGACTCCGGCTGTAAGGTAAGCTGCATGAATACCGTGATGAAAAGAAACAGCAAGCTGAGGAGCCAATAAGAAAGTGTTTTGCCCAAAATCAGATTTTGGTAGTCACCGCCTTGGATGAGTAGCATCCGAATTCGGTCAGATTCTCGCTCGCTTCGAATGGAATTGAATACCAAAAAGATTAACAATAAGGGTATAATCAATTGGAGGAGCAAGGCAGGCCGGAGCTTTCCAAACCGTGAGGCACTGATCCCCTGTGAAGCTTCACTAAACTGAACATCATTTTGGGTGTGACCTTCAAGGTAAAGCGTTTTGCCTACCACGCCGTTAACCCCCTCATCAAAACCTGTCAATGGACTGGAAGGCTTAAACAGGTAAGTCCCGTAGTGTGCTGCATTGTGGGGATTTCCAGGCTCTTGGTTGTCCCATTGTTCACGAATATGTTTGGAAGCTTCGACCTGCTGCTGTGCTTGTAATTGGGTTTCCTTGACACCAAACCATGAAACTAGGCTTAAAATCAAAATCAAAAGCAGTCCCATTACCAAAAACCAAGTATTCCGGGCTAGGATTTTCCATTCGTTGAATAAGATAGATTTCATACCGATTAGATGACTGTTCCTAAGTAGATTTCTTCCAGATCATTCGCAGATACTGCTGAGGCATCAAAAGACTGGATTAATTTTCCTCGATTAATAATTCCGATTTTATCTGCGGTTTCCTTTACCCGAAATAGGTCATGGGAAGCCATAAGAATCGTCGTGCCATTGGCTGACAGACGATGAATCAGCTGGGATAATTCTTTGCTTGCCAGGGGGTCTAAGCCACTGGCCGGTTCGTCCAAAAGCAAGACTTTGGCTTGTTTTGCATAAGCAATGGCAATTCCTACTTTTTGGCGCATGCCTTTGGAATAGGTTTTTACCGACCTATTTATGGCAGATTCCTGTAGCCCGCATTCGATGAGATATTCCCTGAACTGGTCTTTGGTAAGTGATGCGCCCGCGAGTTCGGTGAAGTATTGAATGTTTTCCAGTCCGCTGAGTTGCGGATAGAGGTTGACATTTTCCGGGATGTATCCGATCAGCTTTCTGGCTTTAGCAGCTTCCTGGTAAGGATCTAACTCTGCCACTTTGACCATGCCCGAATCTGGCGCCAAAAAACCCAGTAGAAGGCTAATTGTGGTGGTTTTTCCAGCTCCATTGGGTCCTAGGAGTGCGAAAATCTGCCCTTTTGGTATTTCAAGGGATAAGGTGTCCAAAGCGGTATGATCCTTGAATTTCTTGGTGACCTGATGTATTGAAATCATATATTTGCAATTTTGTTGCATAAATATAAAAGCAATAATGTTGCAAAAAATAAAAGAGAGAAAATTATTTCATTGCTTATCAGAGGACTGAGCATTTTGAAGTCCCAATTCAGAATAATGGATCACTGTATAAAAACAGATTTTTTCCCGATTTTTGGTCGAATACTTGGTCTAATCTGAAAAGCTTAAAATCCGATGCGCAGTAAATTGGTTGTAAGAAGCTGACTGGGAAAAGTTAGAATTTTTTGTTTTTCAAAATACATTTCCTTTGGCTCCGCGGGGCGCAAACCAAAAAAACAAGGATGTCATCATGGCTGAAAACAAACCTTTGTAAAAAGCTGACATGAGTTAACCTTTCTGTACGCTTATTTTTTGAGTAAAACCGTACTTCAATTGGCTTCAATAACTTAACCTGTAAGAAATTTAAATAATATTTAGGCGGTAAGATTACCCTACACCGGGCTCAGGATAATTCTCCAACACAAAAGTCTCTGCATTGCCAAAGCAAAAATCATCCACCCACTTTTCCACGTCTGCAGTGGTTTTAAAATGGGCAAGGTGAGTTGCTTTTGGATCTTTCCTCGCAAAGTCAATTACCTCAACCAATTGTTTGGCCATGGATTCAAAACTCAAAACAGTGGGGAAGGGATTAACTGGATCAATCAACCCTTCGAAGTCGGTTCCGATAGTCAGGCACTTCCAAATCGAGGCTTTTTCGGCATCAGTTAGATTTGGATTGGAATAGGCACTTTTCACAAAGCCTTCCAGATTTTCCCAAATGAGTTGAATGCTGTTTCGCTTTTTCTCACTTGTCTTATCCTTTTTGAGATCTTCTGAAGTAATCCCAAGGATACGCTGATCAAATGAAAGCCCGATCAAGCCCTTGGTTTTGACAATGATTTCTACATCTTCATCACATAGGTTTATGTTCCAAGCATTGAATTTTCCCGAAGGGTCGGTGTAGTCGTCTTTTTCCTTTTTCTCCAGATCGATGTGATTCTGCAGCGTTTTTATACCGGAATAGCCACAATGGGAAGCGATGACAGGAATTCGGTCGCCTTTTGCTAGGCGCGTTTTGACCAAGTTATAATACTCCACCCGAGAGCGCGCAGCCATGTGCTTGACATCGATGAGGATGCGGTAACCCAAGGATTCATCGCGCTCCCCGGCCAAGTTCAAGCCCAGAATTTCACGGATGATGCGGTGCCCGTTTCTTCGAAATCCCTCATTCATGTGAGGACGCTGCTTCATCAAAATTTTTCCCATGCCAGGAATGGAGTGTGCATGCCCGCAGAGTCGATTGTCAAAATGATGCGCAAACGTGATGAAAAAGACAGGAACCTCCCACATGTTCTTGATAAACTGAACCCGGTCGGAGATGTCCTGCACCGACTTGACCCGATCTGTTCCCAAGGCATGGGCACCTTCGATAGTCAGAATCATGGTGATCTCCGTATCGTCTGCCAGTGATTTTTGTAACTCTACTCTGTTTTTGGGGATTCGGTAACAGGCATTTTCAGCCACGTAGGAATCCGGGTCTTCTTTTGCTCTTTTTTCAGCGGCCTTTCTTTCTCCTAAAATTGCCCCGGGAACATGTATTTCATTCTTTGTGATTCGGACTCCAGAATCTTTGATGACAAAATTTTTCTCTCGAGTCAAGGATTCCCAGTAATCGTAATCAGGCGATTGGAAGTAGTCCACGACCTTGTCCGGGATTCGCATGTAAGCAGTCTGAAGCAAGTCCCTTCTCAATCCCTTATCGCCCAAAATCAGACTGGCCAAAAAGTGATACCATTTGTCTTCTTTTATCTTTGGGTCCATTCCCTGGACAAACTCGCGCTCAAGGGGATAGAGTGAATTGAACGTCAGTCGAAGGTTGGCATTCCAGCATTTCACGAGGTCAATTTGACTGTAACTTGCCCCCATTTTTCCGTCTTCAATTGCTTTTGAATTGGATGCTATGACTGTCCATGGGCTGAATTCTCCTTTTCGGGTAAATTTCTTTTGCTTTTCCTGCATTTGGAAATGTGCCCTCATGTGGTTGTGGCAATGCAAGTCTGAAAATTTTCTCTTCATGATTTTTTAAAAGTCGGTTGATAAAAGTGAATGGCTGGGAAGAAGTATTTCAATAAATTAAAATTATCTAGGGATTTAATCAAGTACTTTCTACGGCCTATAAAACACAATATAAGGTTAAAAATTCATCTAAAAATTCCAAAAAATTAAGCCAAATCATCCTGTTCTCCATTTTAACAAATTGAGAAATTTGATCAGAGGCAAAGGTCTTTTCCCTTCACTTTTGCATTTTGATCTCAAATCTTACCCAAATGAAAAATCCGTTTACCTTACTTATTCTTGTCGGTACTATTTTGACTTTCTCCTGTCATCAGGAAATCAGAGCGCAGCAGAAGGAATCCATTCAGGTGATCGCCTTTGGTTCCTGTAATCGTCAGGATGCTCCGCAACCGCTTTGGAAACCAATCACTGCGGATCAGCCGGATCTATGGATCTGGATGGGGGATAATATTTATGGGGATTCTCCTGTCATGGATACCCTGAGGGCCAAGTATGGTCGACAAAATGCCAATCCAGGCTATCAGGCATTAAAATCGAGTACGCCGATCGTAGGAATTTGGGATGATCACGACTATGGTATTAATGACGGAGGTAAGTTTTTCGCCCAAAAGAAAGAGTCTCGAGACCTCATGTTTGAATTCTTAGGCGTGCCTGCGGATGCTTCGGAAAGGTCCAGAGAAGGGGCTTACGCTTCCCATACTTTTGGAGAAGGAGAAAATCTGGTAAAAATCATTCTGCTGGACGCTCGCTATTTCCGCGATACGCTGGAGCGAGTCAACCGAGTCTATCAGATCAATAAATCAGGAGAAATCTTGGGTGCGGATCAATGGAATTGGTTGGAAAATGAACTCAAGTCAAGTAAAGCGAAAATCAACTTGATCATCTCGGGGATTCAGATGCTTCCCACCGAACATGCGTATGAGAAATGGGCTAATTTCCCTCAGGAGCGCGAAAAGCTGCTTAATCTCCTTGCTAGCTCAGGAGCGAAAACCCCGATTTTGCTAAGCGGAGACCGACATATTGCCGAGATCATGAAGCTTCAGGATGCCCGATTTCCAAATGGACTTTATGAAATCACAGCAAGTGGACTTACGCATACTTGGAGCGGAATAGCAGAGGAAGCCAACTCATTTCGGGTCAGCGGGTTGATCGCCAAGCTAAATTATGGTTTGGCGACGATCGACTGGAAAAAAGGAGAGATCACTTTTCAGGTAAAAGGTGAAAATGGGGAAGTGTATGCCAGTCAGGCGATCAAGCTGGAGCAATGACCAATGGTCAATTACCAATTTTCAATGACCAATCCTCAAATTCAATACTCAATAACTTAATAACCATAACCCAATAACAATTCCCCTCAATAACCATGTTCAACAGAAGAGATTTTATCAAAAGCCTAGGATTGACTTCTGCGGCTTGGCTGAGTTTTGGAGATAGTGCGCTGGCGGAGATTCAGCGTGAATTTCCATTTCAAAATCAACCGACCTTATTTTATCCTATCAGAATAAAAGGCAAGGTGAGTTCCTCCGGAAAAGGAATCTCTGGTGTATCCGTCTCTGATGGACGATTGGTGGTGCAGACCAACGCTGCTGGGGAATTTGACTTGATTTCAGGTTCAGACAGGCAATTTATTTTCGTCTCTCTTCCTTCAGGATATACCATCCAGAAGTTGGCCAATGGTTCGGCTTCCTTTTTTCAGCCAATCGACAAGAGTAAAACCGAGCAATCCATCACCTTTGAGTTGAAAAAAGCAGCTGCATCGGACGCAAATCACCATTTTCTCCTCCTTTCAGACACGCAGATCCAAGACGAGTACGAAGCCAATCAGCTTTTGACTGTGGCCGCGCCGGATGTAGTCAAGACGCTAGCTTCACTAGATGATCCAAATGCCTTTGGCATCGGTTGTGGAGATTTGGTTTATGACAAGTTGGACCTTTTCAAAGAATACAACCAGTCCATTCAGATGTACAACATTCCATTCTTTCAGGTAATTGGAAATCATGACATGGATTTTGGGGTGCGTTCGGATGCTTGGACAGCGAGTACTTTTAAGGGACACTTTGGGCCTACCTATTATTCCTGGAACCGAGGTGAGATTCACTATGTGGTATTGGATGATGTGTTTTACTTGGGAACGGGTTCTCGCTACATCGGACACCTGCCTGAGGAGCAACTGGCCTGGCTGGAGCAGGATTTGAAAACGGTTGAAAAAGGAAAAACAGTTGTGGTATCCCTTCATATCCCTACCATCACAGGGAATTTAAAGCGCTATCCTCAAAGTGATCCACTTGGCGGCACGGTTAGCAATCGGGAGCACCTCTACCGAATGCTGGAAGGATATCAAGTTCATATCCTTTCCGGTCACACCCATTTCAACGACAACATGATCAACGGTCACGTGTACGAGCATTGTCACGGAACAGTCTGTGGGGCGTGGTGGTCAGGGCCGATCTGTCACGATGGCACACCTAGTGGCTATGCAGTCTATGAGGCCAAGGGTTCTGAGCTTCGCTGGAAATACAAAGGAACCGGATTGGATATAAATGAACAGTTTAGAGTTTATCCGGCAGGATATCATAAGGATTTCCCTGATCGGATGTCTATCAATTGCTGGAATTACGATCCCGAGTGGGAGATTTCATGGTATGAAAACGGAGTGAAAAAAGGCGCCCCTGAAAAGATTATGGCTGTGGATCCTTGGAGTATAGAGTTACATACCGGACCAAATTTACCGGCTCGACGCACTTGGGTGGAGCCGCAGCTGAATGATCACATGTTTTTCTTCAAGCCATCCAGCAAAGAAAATCTGGTGGTGGAAGTGAAAGATCGCATTGGAAACGTGTACTCAAAGCAGATCTAAGGAAAAACTATCGGAAACAAAAAGGAGAAAATGGATCACATTTTCTCCTTTTTGTTCCTTTTCATTTTCACACGATTCACCGATCCGTCAGGGAAAATGTAAATCCGGTATTTTCCGTTTTCTATGATATGCGAGGGAACTTGTGTTTGGTATGAAGTAGTTTGAGCCAGTCGATCATTTACTAACACGGAATGAGAACCGTCAGTATTCACGATTACTTGGTGTGCGCCATGGTCAATGAGTTGAGAAGTGGTCCCATTTGCATTGACTTGGGTTTTGATTGGTCCGCTATTCATGATCACGGTGTGGGTTCCGTCGGGATTGACGATGACCTTGTGAGCGCCATGATCTATCAACTGAGAAGTAGTTCCATTTGGGTTGACGATAGTTTTGATTTGGCCGTTTTTTATCATCACCGTATGAGTTCCGTCTGGATTGACGATGACCTTGTGAGCCCCATGATCTATTAATTGAGAAGTGCTGCCATTCGGGTTGATGATGGTTTTGACTGGGCCATTTGAAGCGACTACGGTATGCGACCCATCCGGATTGACAATTACTTTGTGAGCACCATGATCCACCACAATGCTATGGGTTCCGTTGGGATTCACAATCACACTTTGGGCAAAAAGTCCTGTAGACAAAAGCAGGAAGACGGAATTCAGGATAGCTTTCATGGTTTATTTTTACTCTCAAAACTCAATAAAGGTTAGCTTGATTTTCAGAAAAACAGTTCGATTTACCCCATTCTACCTAGTCGTCTTTCTATCACACTTGCAGAATCTCCTGATCCGAACCAATTTTAAGCAGGAATTACCCACGCAACTTACAACCCATGAATCTTTCCCATACCCTTAAATCTTTCCATGAACTTAGCACCGACGAACTTTACGCCATTTTAAGACTTCGGTCAGAGGTATTTGTCGTGGAGCAAAATTGTCCTTACCTGGATTTGGACAATAAGGATCAAAAGTGTCACCACCTGATGCTTTATGATGAAGATAGATTGGCTGCCTATTGCAGGTTGTTGCCAGCGGGTATATCGTACTCTGAGATTTCTATTGGTCGGGTGATTTCGGCGCCTTCCCACCGAGGCACAGGTGTGGGGAAAAAAGTGATGCAACTTGGAATTGACTATTGCGAGGAGCTCTTTGGAAAAGGACCTATTCGAATTGGTGCCCAGGTATATGCCAAGCCATTTTATGAGGCACTAGGGTTTGTCGAGGAAGGGGAGGAGTACCTCGAAGACGATATTCCCCACGTAGAAATGGTCCTGTCCTAATGGGTAAAAACAAAAATGGCTCTCAACACGGAGAGCCATTTTTGTTACTTGCAAACGTGATGTGCCAGTACTCGCTGCACATCATAGACATTGACCGATTTGTTAAACTGCTTGCGGATACTGGGTTGCTGCTCGCTGGAAATCCAGATTTTAAGTTCTGCATCGAGGTCAAAAGTACCCGAAGTCTCCACGCTGAATCGCGATATGCTTTTGTAGCTGATGGAAATATATTCCGTCTTGCTGCCGGTGATGCCCTGTACATCGACCAAAATCAATCGCTTGCTGGTAAAGATAAAGGTGTCTCTGACCAGTTTGAATCCCAATTCAAAGGATTCTCCTTCAGCCAAAAGCTGTCCATATTTTTTTGATAGTTCCTCTTGGCTTACCGCACCGGCATTGCCTAATAAAGCTGAAAATAGTCCCATGGTATAGTTTTTTGAATAGGCTAAACTAACCTAATTTTTAAATCAGGATCCTCATTTTCTGCAAAATCTCTTATGATTTCACTTTCTCAATCTCTTTGAAAAGAAAAAAGGAATAGACTAAGTCCATTCCTTTTCCAAATCCGAAATCAAAATTCCGAAATCTGATATTCTTCTACCAGGCTATCCCATAGTCATCTCCATAATTACTTGCTCCTCCCCAAAAGGAACCATGCTTCCAGTCGATCCAGATGGCGGTGATAGGGCCGGAGGTTTTGTTCCAAAAGTCCATGATGTAGCCTTTGCGGAGTAAATCTCTTCGGATCCATTCAGGCGTGTCTTCCCGTAAGGTAATAGCTCCAGGACGTATTTCATGATCGCCAAAGCTGCTCTGCATTTGATAAGAGTTGAAGTTTGGAGCTTCGACAGCTTCCTGTACATTCATGTCAAACTCAACCACATTGAGGAAAAACTGAAGTAGGTTCTGATCCTGTGAGTCTCCGCCTTGTACAGAAAAGGCCAAATATGGTTTTCCGTCTTTCATGGCTAGGCTTGGGGTCAAGGTGACTCGAGGACGCTTGCCCGGTTCGGGTAGGTTGTAAGGATTCAATTTTTCATCCAAGACAAAGCTCTGCATACGCTGAGAAAGTCCAACACCTGTATTTCCAGCGATGACCGCCGGAATCCAACCACCAGACGGTGTTACAGAAACTACCCAACCTTGTGCATCTGCAGTCTGTACGGAAGTGGTGCCGCTTTGGAAGTCAGCTAGGAACTTTTCATCCAAACCTGACCTCAAGTCCTCTGGGCCAAGGGAAGCGATGGTTTGCTTGTTTTTGTTCAGCAGGTTGAGGTAGGGATTGCTTTCGCCTTGGAAAGGGTAGGGATCGCCTGCGGTGATTTTTGGATCATTGACTTCTCCAATCAGCTTTGCGCGTTCTTTTGCGTATTCTTTGGAAAGAAGCCCTTTCATCGGAGACTTCACAAATGCCGGATCACCATAGTAAAAATCTCGGTCCGCAAATGCCAAGCTCATCGCCTGGTAAACGGTATTGATGTAGTTAGCGGAATTGTACCCCATGGACTTAAGGTCAAAGTTTTCCAAGATGTTTAGCGATTGCAAAAGTGCAGGACCCTGAGTCCATTCCTGAAGCTTGTACACGTCCACTCCTCGGTAGTTGACCTGCAATGGTTCTTCGATTTTCACTTTCCAGTTAGCCAAATCTGATTCGGTGAAAAGTCCACCTTGTTCTCTCGTGCCTCTTACGATTTCTTTGGCAATGTCACCCTTGTAAAAGCGATCATAGGCAGCATAGATGGCTTCTTTTCGGCTTTTCTTGGCTTTCAATGCCGCTCGTTCAGCTTCCACAAGCTTGAGTAAAGTTTGATACAGGTCTTCCTGCACGAAGATTTCTCCAGCAGAAGGCGCTTCTCTTTTTTCTCCCAAATGAGGCAAAAAAACCTTTTTGGAATAAGGCCATTCTTTGATTTTGGATTTGTTATTTTCGATGGCATTGGCGGTTTGAGCTTCGATTGGATAGCCTTTTGCCAAGTCCATGGCAGGCTTAAGTACCTGCTCGAGACTCATGGTTCCAAACTCTGCCAACATGGTCATAATGCCTCCCGGAGTACCAGGCGTTGTAGCTGCCAAAGGACCAAACTGAGGCGGGTAATCCATTCCTTGTGACTTGTAAAAGTCCACCGTTGCGCCAGTTGGGGCGACACCCATGGCATTGATTCCAATGACTTTTTTCGTGTTTGGATTGTAGATCAGAGCTTGAGTTTCTCCTCCCCATGAGAGTACGTCCCACATGGTGGAAGTGGCTGCGATCATGGCGCAGGCGGCATCTACAGCATTTCCGCCTTGTTGGAAAATCATAGAGCCAGCCGTAGCTGCAAGTGGTTTTCCGGTGATGGCTACCCAGTTTTTGCCATGCAGAATAGGTCGATTGTTAGGAGTAGTTCCAGCTCCAAGTCCGGGCAGACCTTGAGCGAAAGCATTCCAAGAAACAAGCAGGAATACCAGGAAGTAGATTTTTTTCATTTGGGTGAAGTTTGTGGTTTATTTTTCGTCCATGAGTTGACTCATGATGGGCACAAATCCCGGAAATTGAGAATTGTAGTAGGTGAATAACTGAAAGATGGATCCTGCTACTTTGAGGTCAATTTGATTTTCTTCCGCAAACGCTTCCATCTCGGCAGCTTTTTCTCCAAAAATCAAGAAAAACTCTTTCCGCTTTTTGGGTACTTCGTATAGGTCTTTACCTCTTAGAAAGTAGTACACATTTCGTTTCACAATCTGATCATTACGGTTGCCCACCATCAGGGCTACATTGTAGTTGGATTCCTTGAAAACAGCAAGAGTTCTTCGCATAAGTGGCAATTCTCCTTCTACGAGCACCTCAAAAAAGCCAAGAATCGGAGCCCCTTCATCTCTGAAATCCATTCCATTTACAAAATAGCGAGGCACCTTGTAGCTGCTGTCCATCCAGACAATATTCTGTACTCGCAATCCTTGAAGCGTCGTTACTTGCAGCGTTTCGGGCTCCAAAAGTTCAAATTGGTTGGCATTGATATTATATCGCACCCGGTAATTTTCAAGTACTTGCTGATCTTTATAGAGAAGGATAGAGGCTAGATTCCACTTTTTATCTAGGTAAAAGTTGCCTTCCACCTTTTTGGGCTCGGGAGGAATACCATAAAACATATTGCCTCCAATGAAATTTGGCCTCTCGACAAGCAAGCGGCTTACATTCGCACTTCGGATGGTTTTTTGCAAAGCCGCGCCGGTACCTTCACTGCCGAATTTTACCAAATACAAATTTCCAAGATTGAGATCACTATCGATTCGCACTACTTTTTCCAAAAGATTGTATCCCGACAAGGTTACGGCCAAGGTATATTTCTCTTCTGTAATTCCTTTGATTGAAAAATTTCCCGCTCCCCCGCTTTTTTCCCCAAATTGTGTGTTTCTAAGGGTAATCGTCGCCCCTTCAATGAATTCTTGGGTGTCCGCATCCAAGACTCTGCCTGTGATGGTATAGGTTTGGGAGATAGCTTCAAAGGAAAAGAAAAGAAAAAGGATCCACGTGAAAGTCGCGCGATTGAAAAACAAGTTGGTTTTCATGGTTGGTTTTACAAATCATTAATATAAATCAAACTTGCTCGGGATGCTAATGGATTTGTTTGGAGAGTAAAAAATGAAAAATCACAAAAGAAGATATCAGTCCAATGAGATTGCATGGTCATCGATTGCACCATCATTCAGCAAATTCTTCCCGCTTAACTTCAGCTAAAATCCTGTATATTTGATCGATCGGCGTTTTTGCCAGATCTCTTTTTACCTAATAAAATCACCTTAAATTGAATTTTCAGTCCTTTAATTTTGAGTCCTCCCTGCAGGAAGGACTCGATGCAATGGGTTTTGATCAGCCCACTCCGATACAGCAAATGGCCATTCCGGTCATTCTCGAAGGAAAAGATCTCATTGCCTGCGCACAAACAGGCACCGGAAAAACGGCCGCTTTTGTCCTTCCTATCCTTAACAAGATATCCAAATCAGGTTCGAGTACCTTGAACACCCTGATTCTGGCACCTACCCGCGAACTCGCCATTCAGATTGATCAGCAGATTCAGGGCTTTTCCTATTTCTTGGGAGTTAGCTCGGTTCCTATCTATGGAGGTGGAGACGGAGTGATTTGGGAGCAGCAAAAAAAGGCCCTTGAAACTGGGGCGGAAATAGTGGTAGCCACTCCTGGACGACTAATTGCCTTGTTGGCAGGAGGAAAAATGGACCTAAGTACCTTGGAGCATTTGGTGCTTGACGAGGCGGACCGCATGATGGACATGGGCTTTTCAGATGATATTCTTAAAATCGTCAATTACTTGCCGCAAAAGCGCCAGACAATTTTGTTTTCGGCCACGATGCCGCCCAAAATCCGACAGTTCAGCATGAAAATCCTCAATAAGCCTGAGGAGATTTCTATTGCGATCGGTAAAACTGCCGAGGGAGTTACGCAATCCATGTATTCGGTTTACGATACTCAAAAGGAAGAATTGGTTCGCCATATCCTTTCTCAGAAAGCCTATGAGGCAGTGATTATTTTCTGCTCTACCAAGGATAAAGTCAAGGCGCTATACAAAGTGCTAAAGAAAGGGTTTGATGTGGAAGCTTTTCACTCAGATCTTGAGCAAATGGAGCGTGAAAAGATCATGTCTGCATTTAAAAATAAAGCAGTTAAGATTTTGATTGGCACGGACATCATTTCTAGAGGTATCGATGTCGTGGGAATCGAATTGGTGATCAATTACGACACACCAAGTGATCCTGAAGACTATGTACACCGTGTGGGACGTACCGCGCGGGCTGATAAAGAAGGTGAAGCAATTACCTTTGTCAATCCGAAAGACCAACACAAGTTTGTCAGGATTGAGAAGCTGATCGGAATGAGCGTGACTCAGAATCCTCTTCCTGAATCCATGGATAAGGGTCCTGATTACGCTGGTGATAAGCCAAAAAAGGAATTTTCATCGCTGATTCCAGATCGAAGTAAAAAGAAGAAAAAAAAGAAAAAGCCAATCGGCCAAGTCTCGGAAAAACCTGTAGGAATACAAACTCCAAAACAGGAAACGAAGGCTTCTAAAATTGAACAGCCTGTAGAACCAGTAACTCCCAAATCGGATGCTAAGCCAAGCAAATATGGTCAGCGAAAGAATGTGATCGAGCCCTGAAAATTAATGGCAGGTGTTGGTTTTTCAAAAGTACTTCAGGTATCTTGAAGTACTTTTCATTTTTAAAACCAGCACATTATGCAACATTTAAAGCTTAAATCAAGCGGCCCGTTTGTTTCTTACTTACAAGAACTATTGGGTAAACTCGGCTATCAAATTCCTGCTACAGGTTATTTTGGAGCACTTACGGAAAAGGCCCTGAAAGACTTCCAACAAAAAAACGGATTGGTTGTCGACGGGGAGGCAGGAGTTAAAACCTGGACTTTGCTCAATGAAAAAACCAAACCCGCACAGGTCTTGGGCGACAAGTTTCTTGGTGAGCAGGACCTCAAAGACTTTGCTCAAAAACACCAATTAGAGCTTGCTGCGGTCAAAGCAGTTAATGAGGTCGAAAGCAGCGGAAAAGGCTTTTTGGTGGATGGTAAACCAAAAATTCTCTTTGAGGGTCACATTTTCTGGAATCAACTGAAAGAAAGAGGCTTCAATCCAAGTCTGATTTCAAATCCAGCCAATGCTGACGTGCTTTATCCCAAATGGACCAAGACGCATTACATCGGGGGACCAAGAGAATATGATCGCTTGGAAAAGGCTGCCAACTTGCTTCCTGATACAAAAGTTAGAGATGCAGCTTTGGCTTCAGCTTCATGGGGAAGCTATCAAATCATGGGTTTTCACTTTAAAAAGCTTGGCTACGCATCCGTGAAAGAATTTGTAGATCAGATGTATATCCACGAACGAAATCAGTTGGACGCTTTTGGTAGATATATCACTGCATTTGGGTGCATCACTCATTTGAAAGCTAAAAACTGGGCAAAATTTGCAAATTGCTATAATGGCCCACTTTACGCACAAAACAAGTACGATATCAAGCTTGAAGCTGCTTATCGAAAACACTTGAATTCGATATGAAATTAGAAGAGCTTAATCAATTATTTCAGAGAGATTTGACCAAGTTGGAAAAAGAGCTTTTAAGCTACTCCGATGAGGAATCCTTATGGCTAGTGGATCATCAAATTTCCAATTCAGCCGGAAACCTTGCGCTTCACTTAATTGGTAATCTACGACACTTTGTAGGCTTGGATTTGGGTGGTTTTGCTTATGAGCGGAATCGGGAAAGGGAATTTGACGCCAAAGGTGAACCTAGGGAGGGAATCATACAAGAATTGCAGGGAGTGAAAAAGATCGTGGAAAAGTCTTTGTTGAATTTCCCTGAAGAGCGGTTAAGCGACGCATCTGTTCATGCTTTTTTTGGCTATCCGATGAGCATAGGATACTTTCTGATCCATTTATATGGCCACTTTAATTACCATCTCGGGCAGATCAATTATCACAGGAGAATGCTGGATTAGGGTATGAAATTTTATTAAAGTGAAATGAAAAAGCTGATTTTCGAAACGAACGTCAGCTTTTTGTTTTACCTTAGGTTATGCAAAGTTTCCTATTAAATCTTTTATTGTTTTACGCCATTCTTTTTCTGACCAATGTACCTGCTTACTTTTTGGGACTTAAGTTTGAAGGAAATGAAGCACGCAAGCGCTTGTGGTTTGAGCCGCCGGGTTTTGTCATTCCGATCGTTTGGGTGATTCTCTTTTTTTTATTGGCATTGTTGAGATTTAAGCTGGAGCAGATTCAAGCAGAACAGCTTTCCACCATGACCTTGGTCTTGGCGTTTATTTGCGCCAGTTATGCCTATTACACCTTGGGTTTGGAAAAACTCACCGGAATCTCCGCCTTAAAATTTGGCTTGGCAGGAAATATTTTAGTGATTTTGGCTGCTTTGTGGGTTGGAAGAATGGTCTCAGATTTATCTGCTAATCTTTCTTACTTGGTCTTCCCGATTGTGGTTTGGACTTTTTTTGCCACGATGATTATTCTGGGACAGCTCCGAATGAACAAGGGTTAATTCGTCACTTCCCGCTTGTCAAAAGCATACATCAATCCGCCCAAGATCAAAATTCCTAATCCAGCTAGGCTCTCGACAGGCCGGTCGTAGATCAAATACCCCATTACTGCTGTACTAAAAATCAGATAAATCACCTGTAATATTGGTTTGTAAGGAGTCTTGAAGCCTTGTTCTTTTTTGATTTTTAAAGAAGAGTATACAGTCACAGTTCCCATCAGCTGTAGTACAAACCCTGCATACAGCATGACTTGCTCAAATGATCCTGTAGAAAAAAGTACCAAACTGATGAAGGTGTTTAGCATAATGGCTCGCGTGGGAATGCCATGTGCATTGACTTTTGAAAGTGGTTTCCAGAGTTTGAAGTCTTTTGCCATAGCGTAAGTGACTCGCGGCCCAACCCAACTATATCCTGAAATGGTGGCGATGAGTTGGACACCGATAAAGAAACTTACCCAAAGGGCTCTTTTTGGGCCAAAAAGATTTCCAAACGCAATGTCTGCCACTTGAACTTTTCCGGATAATTGATCCGCAGAGGCATGCTTGAGCAATACAAGTTGGAGCAAAATGTAAATCACCATGACCGAGACCGTGGCCCAAATCAGTGCTTTTGGGAGGTTTTTTTGTGGCTGATCGACTTCCTCAATGATGTAAGCGGCCGAGTTCCAACCAGTGTAGGCATAAAAAACATAGATCAATGACACTGCAAATCCTGGAACCAGAACTTCATTTTGCCATGAACCGGAAAAATCTAATGCTGTTGGTTCGACTTGGCTGGTGTAAACAAAACCAAGTACAATCAAAACGAGGACAAAAATTATTTTAACCAAGGTCATCAGATCTTGAAACTGCGCTGATCGGCTGACCGAAAACATGTGAGCAATCGGCACGAAAATCAGAAAAAATAACCCTGGAAGAATCGTTTCGCCAAAAAGGGGGCTCAGGTAATCATTCATCGCCATTGCAGCAATAGCTATCGGGGCCGAAAAGCCAACTACCAAGGAAACCCAAGCATAGAGGTAACCCACCGAGGGATGAATGCTTTCGGATAAAAAAATGTAGTCGCCGCCAGTCCGCCTAAAGTGAGTACCAAGCTCCGCATAGACCAAAGCCCCAATCAAAGCCATTCCTCCACCTAGGGTCCAAAGAATGAGAATGGTCCAGGTATTTTGAACTACAGCAAGCTGAAAGCCTAGGCTGGTGAAGACACCCGTTCCGATCATGTTGGCAATGACCAGGCCTGCAGCGGTTTTCCAGGAGATTTTTGAGGTAGGTTGCATTGGAGCTCAAATTAGAAGAAAGGTGAACACAAAAAAAGCATCCCGAATTTCGGGATGCTTTATTAAATGGATTTCAGTAGAAACTTAGTTTTTTACTGCTTCAAACAGGTCAATTGGGGTAGCTTTTACTTTCTCTTCGAAAGCCTTCCAATCTCCATTCATAAACGCATTTACCTTGGCGATTGCCTCATCAGCGGCTTGTTTTGCCTGAGACAATAATCGCTCTTCGGTAGCACCCGGAGCGCCATAGCTAGAGTTAGCATAGCTGCGTGGCGCAAAGAGACGCGTCATGGTAGTAGGGTAGAGACTTCTAACAATTCCCTGACCTTCCATTTTCGGACCATTAAACGCTTCTCTGGTAGTGTCCAGCTTTTTCTTGATGTCTTTAGCTGCGGTTTCCAATGCTTTTGCTTCCTCGGTTTTGACATCTTTGATCATTGCGTTCACTTTATCAATCACCTTTTGAGCGTCATCCAATTTTTTGGTAGCTGCAGTCACCTCAGAAGAAAGTGCTTCCACTTTTTTCACAAATACTTCTCTAGCTTGGAGATCAGCCAATTTTGGATCTATTCTCGGATCTGCGTAAACCTTGATCGATGTTTCAGAGGATTCTCCACCGTATTCGAAGACCACTTTGTAAGTGCCTGGAAGAGCATCACCACCGCTTGGTTCGAAGAAACCTCTGCTTCTTCCGCCGCCTTGGCCACCACCACCAAATCCACCTGTCATTTCAGCGGTAGACTTGCGGTCTAGGTTCCAAATCATACGGTTGACACCTTTGCTAGGAACTGACTTCAAAGTTCTGATTTGCTCACCGGCAGCATTGTAGATTTTTACAGTCACCGAATCGAGTTTTTCTTTTTCATCATTGATGAAGAAGCTCAATCTGCCTCCGAATGGTCTGTTTTCTCCGGCATACTTGGCAGAAGCCATGAAGCGCTCACCATGGGGTTGCTGGATTTCAGCCTGATAGGCATCAGGAGTAGCAAATGCAGTTACTTTTCCTGTAGGTGCTTTTCCAGCGTTTTTAGCAAAAGCTCTCAAAGGTCGAATGTCATCCAAGACGTAGATCGCGCGTCCGAAAGTACCGATGACCAAGTCAGCTTCTCTTTCCTGGATCGTCATGTCGTAGGTAGACACTGCTTTTGGATAGCCATGTTCCCATTTGTTCCAAGTTTTTGCTTTGTCAAAGGAAACATACAATCCGAATTCAGTTCCTAGGAACACCAAGTTTGGTTCCTCGGTGTCTTGCTTGATGGAAAGGGTATATCCCCAAACCTTAGAGTCATCTGCAATTCTGGTAAAGGTCTTGCCAAAATCAGAACTGTGGTAAGCATAAGCTGCAAAGTCATTGTTTCGGTAGTTGTTGGCTACTACCCAAACTTCGCCTGCATTGTATTTAGAGGCCTGTACTTGAGGAATCCAAGAAGCTTTAGGTAGGCCTGTAAGCTTTGCCGCTACATTGGTCCAGGTCTTTCCTCCGTCAGTAGTCACTTGCAAGTTGCCGTCATCGGTACCTACCCAAATGACATTTTTGTCTACTGGAGAAGGGGCAATGGCAATAATTGTGGTGTGATTTTCAGCGCCTGTGATGTCAAAAGTCAATCCACCAGTCATTTGCTGACGCTGCTTGGTGGAATCATTGGTGGTCAAATCCGGAGAGATGATCTCCCAAGTTTCGCCTGAGTCAGTTGACTTATGAAGGAATTGAGATGCATAATATACCGTATTCGCATCATGCGGATCTTGAGCAATCGCTGCATTCCAGTTGAATCTCAAGAAGACGTCTTTATCCGGATGGGTTGGTCGGATAGTTCTGTTGTGGCCGGTCAGTTTGTCAAATCGGCTCACATTTCCTCCCTGAGACATGGTGTAGCCATATCTTGAATTAGCAGGGTGGGACACTACATCAAAACCGTCACCGAAAGAAACTTCCTGCCAGTAGGTATTTCTAATACCTTCTAATCTCCATAGGTAAGCCGGACCTGTCCAAGAACCGTTGTCCTGCATACCGCCATAGACATTGTATGGGATTTCATTGTCTACATTGATATGATAGAATTGACCTACCGTGATGCCTTCGGCAAAAAACCAGGTCTTGCCCATATCACGAGAGATGTTGAGACCTCCGTCATTTCCGTTGATCAAGAGTGATGGATCATTTGGATTGATGTACCAAGCGTGGTGATCTGGGTGTACACCTTCATAGGAAAGCAACTCGCGGAAGCTTTTTCCTCCATCTTCAGAAATACCTACTCTTGAGTAAAGCGTGTAGAGACGATTCTCATTCTTAGGATCAGCATAGATCTCAAAGTAGTAGAAAGGACGATCTCCGATTTCAGATTTATCATTGATCATGCTAAATTTTTGACCACCGTCTTCAGAGACGTACAGGGCGTTTTTGGATGATTCGATCAGCGCATATACCTTGTTGCTGTTGGCTTTGGAAATGGCCAATCCCATTCTTCCCAATTTTCCTTTTGGAATGCCGTTTTCCTCAGCTGTGAGCTTTTTCCAGTTTTCACCACCATCTTGAGTCACATAAAGTCCGGAAGATTCCCCACCTGATTCAAAAAACCAAGGGTATCTTCTGTGCTCCCACATGTTGACAAAGATTTTATTTGGATTATTTGGATCCATAATCATCTCGCCGACACCGGTTTTGGTATCGACATAAAGGATCTTTTTCCAGGTTTTTCCGCCGTCGGTAGTTTTATATACACCACGATCTTCTTGAGTGCCCCAAGGTGAACCGATCGCTCCTACGAAAACAGTGTTTGGATCATCCGGGTGCACAATGATTCGGTGAATGGCCCGGGTTTTTTCCAAGCCCATCAGCTGCCAGGTTTTTCCGGCATCGAGAGATCGGTAGACCCCATAACCCATGTTGAGTGAGTTTCTTGGGTTACCTTCTCCTGTACCTACCCAGATGACATTTGGGTTTTTCTGATAAATGGAAAGGGCACCAATCGAGTGCACGCGCTCATTGTCAAAAATCGGCTCCCAAGTGATCCCACCTGAGGTAGATTTCCAAAGACCACCGGAAGCAGATCCGGCGTAAATGATATTTGGGTTTTCATGGACTGCATCGATGGCCGTGATTCGCCCGCTCATGGCGCCCGGACCGATGCTTCTGGCTTTCATGGACTTAAAAACGTCCATGTTGACTTGCTGAGCCTGCACTGCAAAGCTTAACATAGCCGCCACAATCAAAAGGTAGATTTTGTTCATTTGACTTAGGTGGTTTTCAATTTGTCCTCAATTAAAGGAAAAGTTTTGGAAAGGGAAGGGCATTTTATTCCAATGGAAATCGAAAAAGCCTAAATCACGAATCTAATTTTACAGCTGGTTTGGGTAGGCTTTTACTTTTGATTTTCTTTAAAGAAAAAAACAGTCATATGATCAAAAATTGGATGAAGCCTTTGGTTGGGCTTTTTCTTTTTGTAGGAATCTCCTCTGTTTCGGCACAAAATGGCCGATTCCAACAGGCTGTGGACTACAAAATGGACGTCAAGATGGATGTCAAAACCAACCAATACACCGGAATACAAACCCTCAAGTACACCAACAATTCTCCTGACACACTCTCTCGAGTGTTCTATCACCTGTATTACAATGCCTTCCAGCCAGGAAGCATGATGGATGTGCGCTCACGTACGATCGCCGATCCGGATGCAAGGGTTAAGGATCGTATTTCAAAATTAAAACCAGATGAAATCGGATTCCTTCATGCCAAAAGCTTAAAAATGAACGGCAAAGCGGTCAAGTTTAAAGAAGTGGAAACCATTCTTGAAGTAGAATTGCCTCAGCCGATTTTGCCAAATTCCACCGTAACCTTTGAAATGGAATTTGACGGTCAAGTACCGCTACAGGTGCGTCGCTCGGGTCGTGACAGTGAAGAAGGCGTGCGCTATTCCATGTCCCAGTGGTACCCCAAAATGGCTAACTATGACGAGCAAGGCTGGCATGCCAATCCCTATGTGGCCAGAGAGTTTTATGGGATTTGGGGAGATTTTGATGTAAAAATCACCATCGATAAAACTTATGTCATCGGCGGGACAGGCTATTTGCAAAACCCCAATGAAATCGGTCATGGATATGAAGATGCAGGAGTGAAGGTCGCTTCACCAAAGGGGAATACCCTGACTTGGCATTTTGTGGCGTCAAAAGTGCATGACTTCATGTGGGCAGCTGACCCGAAATACAAGCATGATAAAGTCCAGATGGCAAATGGAATCACAGTTCATCATTTCTTCGTCCCCGGAGAAAAGACCTCCGAAAATTGGGAAAAGCTGAAAGAATTAACTCCAAAAGCAATTGACTACCTGTCACTAAAATTTGGGCAATATCCATACAAACAATTTTCTGTCATCCAAGGCGGGGATGGTGGTATGGAGTACCCCATGTCCACACTTATTACAGGTGAGCGATCTTTACCTAGCCTTGTAGGTGTGATGGTGCATGAATTGGCCCACAGTTGGTTTCATGGAGTGTTGGCGACCAATGAATCGCTTTATCCTTGGATGGATGAAGGCTTTACCTCCTATGCGACTAATTTGACCATGGCGAATATTTTTCAGGCAAATTCTAACCCTCAGAGAGGATCTTATGCAGGTTATTTTCGACTCGCAAAATCCGGTTTGGAGGAACCGATGTCCACTCACTCTGATCATTACCACACCAATTCAGCTTACAGTTCTGCGGCATATGCCAAGGGTGCTGTTTTCCTCGAGCAGTTAGGCTATGTGATAGGAGCTGATGTGAGAGACAGAGGCATGCACCGCTATTGGAATACCTGGCAGTTTAAGCACCCTAATGTGAATGACTTCGTTCGGGTGATGGAGAAAGAAAGTGGCTTGGAGTTAGATTGGTATAAAGAGTACTTTGTCAATTCAACCAAAACTATAGACTATGCTATTAAAGAGGTGAAAGCATCATCGGAAGGCACTTCGATTACCTTGGAGCGATTGGGATTGATGCCGATGCCGATAGACTTGGTGGTGACTTACAGAGATGGAACTAAAGAAATGGTATATTTGCCTTTGGTAATGATGCGGGGTGAAAAGTCGGAAGAAGCTGGAATGCCCAAAAAGGTAATGTCCGAAGCTTGGCCATGGACAAACCCAAACAAAACCATTCAACTTTCGAGATCATTTACCGAAATCAAATCTGTGGAAATTGATCCGAGTAAGCGATTGGCCGACCTACAGCCTGAAAACAATAAAGTGGAGTTTTAAGGCTCCACTTTATTGTTTTTTCAAATAAAAAAAGGTGGCTAAAACCACCTTTTTTTATTTTCCGGATCAACCAGCGTTTTTCTTGTCTTGTACTTCTGTACGGATTTCTTGCGCTAGGTTTTTCAGTTCTTGCATTCCTTTACGAACTCTGGTACCAGCAGCTTGATTGCCTTTGTCGTAGAATTTTTCGAAATCAGCTTCCAAGCTCATTACAAGATTTTTTACTTCACTAAATCTGCTCATAGTAAAAGTTTATTTTTTAGGTTGATGATAAGTTTATTGACAACCAATATAGGCCAAATACTTTCTATTTCAATTCAGAGGCCTTTTTTTTTGGTTTTTTTTTTACTCCCCAAAGGAAAGCGCCAACTCCGAATTTTTGTATATACCTGAGGTCAATTTGTCCTTGACAGCAGCAAAAGCTTTCACTGTTTCTTCCACATCTTCCAGAGTATGTACTGCTGTAGGGATTAATCTCAAGATAATCATTCCTTTAGGGACGACAGGGTAAATTACGACCGAACAGAAGATTCCATAATTCTCTCTCAAATCCATAGAAAGCGCTGCAGCTTCACCTACTGTGCCATTAAGCACGACAGGAGTTACAGGTGAATTTGATTTTCCTGTGCTGAATCCATTTTCGTGGAGACCTTTTCTCAAGGCATGGACAATTTTCCAAAGGTTATCCTTCAACTGTGGCTGAGTTCTGATCAATTCAAGACGCTTCAACGCACCTTCAACCAACAGCATTGGAAGTGATTTTGCAAAAATCTGGGAACGCATGTTGTATCTCAAAAATAGGATCACATCAGCATCACCTGCGATAAAGGCACCGATGGATGCCATGGACTTGGCAAATGTGGAGAAGTAAAGGTCAATCTGATCTTGAACACCCTGCTCTTGTCCGGCACCTGCACCAGTCTCACCCAAAGTACCAAAGCCGTGCGCATCGTCTACCAAAAGTCTGAAATCAAACTTTTTCTTCAGTTCACAGATTTCTTTCAGCTTTCCTTGGTCACCGGTCATTCCGAATACACCTTCAGTAATTACCAGGATGCCTCCGCCTGTTTCAGCAGCAAGTTTGGTAGCTCTTTCCAGTTGCTTTTCGCAACTTTCAATGTCATTGTGAGGGAAAACGTAGCGCTTGCCCAAGTGCATTCTTAATGCATCAATGATACAGGCGTGACACTCTGAATCATAGACGACCACGTCTTTTCTGTCCAAGATCGCATCGATCACAGACATGATTCCCTGGTATCCGTAATTTAAAAGGTAGGATTTCTCTTTGCCTACAAACGCGGCCAATTCATCCTCCAATTGTTCATGAAGGTTTGTTTGACCTGACATCATACGAGCACCCATTGGATAGGCCGCTCCCCATTTTGCTGCTGCATCTGCATCCGCCTTGCGGACTTCAGGATGGTTAGCCAGACCGAGGTAGTTGTTCAAACTCCAAGTAAGTACTTCTTTACCTTTGAATTTCATCCTTGGAGCAATCTCACCTTCGAGTTTTGGGAATGACCAGTAGCCATCAGCAAACTCAGAGTGCTTGCCCAATGGGCCCATGTTCGTTTTTAATTTTGCAAATAGATCCAAAGCAGTTTGAATTTAGAGTATTGGGGAAATAAGATTTTTCTGTAAAAACGGCCAAAAATAAGACTATTCTACCTTCGAAGCAAAAAACTGTTTTTATCAAAAACAGGACTCCGAAAAGCTCAGAATTATTTCCTTATTTCGTCTTAGGCTGTGAAGCCAACCCAAAAAAACTTTAGAAAAACATGGCAAAAATCAAGAAACTTTTGGTTGCTAATCGCGGGGAAATTGCCCTCCGAATCATGCGGACAGCTCGTGAAATGGGAATCGCTACTGTTGCTGTCTATTCAGAAGCGGATCGCCTTTCTCCTCATGTCAAATTTGCCGATGAGGCAGTCTGTCTAGGTCCTCCGCCTTCCAATCAGTCCTACTTAGTTGCAGATAAAATCATCAAAGCCTGCAAAGACCTTGGAGTAGATGCTATCCATCCAGGATATGGGTTCCTTTCCGAAAATGCTGCTTTTGCCCAGAAAGTAGCCGATGCCGGGATCATTTTTGTAGGTCCATCCCCTGAGTCCATCGAGGTAATGGGATCCAAACTAGCGGCCAAGCAAGCGGTAGCCAAATACAATATTCCGTTAGTTCCTGGCACGGAAGAAGCCATTTCTGACATCTCAGCTGCGAAAGCTAAAGCTGCCGAAATCGGCTACCCTATTCTCATCAAAGCTTCAGCAGGTGGTGGCGGAAAAGGAATGCGAATCGTGGATTCCGAGGCTGAGTTTGAAGAACAAATGCAGCGCGCTGTATCCGAAGCTCAGTCTGCCTTTGGAGATGGTGCGGTGTTTATCGAAAAATTCATCACTTCCCCAAGGCATATCGAAATTCAGGTGTTGGGGGATCAGCATGGCAATACGGTTTATCTCTTCGAAAGGGAATGTTCCATCCAGCGTCGCCACCAAAAGGTCATCGAGGAAGCGCCATCCGCGGTGGTTTCAGCAGAAATGCGAAAAGCAATGGGTGAAGCAGCCGTAGGAGTAGCCAAAGCCTGTAATTACTACGGAGCAGGTACGGTGGAATTCATCGTGGACGATAAGCTCAATTTTTACTTTTTGGAAATGAATACCCGACTTCAAGTAGAGCATCCTGTGACAGAGATGATCACAGGGAAAGACTTGGTAAGGGAGCAGCTATTGATTGCAGAGGGGCAGCCATTGTCCTTTGCTCAAGAGGATTTGAAGATTCATGGGCATGCGGTAGAAATCAGAGTATATGCCGAAGATCCCAAAAACAACTTTTTGCCGGATATCGGAAAGCTGGTGACCTACCGAAGGCCACAAGGTCCGGGTATCCGTGTGGATGATGGATTTGAAGAGGGAATGGATATTCCGATTTATTACGATCCGATGATTGCCAAGCTGATCACGCATGGAGAAACCCGTCAGGACGCCATCGATCGGATGATCCGAGCGATTAATGATTACCGAATCACTGGCATTCAAACTACCTTGGATTTCTGCCGATTTGCCTTGCAGCATGAGGCTTTTGTCTCGGGGCAATTTGATACCAAGTTTGTCGAGCGCTATTTTACTCCCGATAAACTTGAGCCGGTTTTTACCGATCAAGAAAAAGAAATGCTAGCAGCATTGGCAGTTGAGTTTTTCGAAAAGCATGATCGAAAAATCAATCCTCGAGAGGCAATGAAATCCTTGCCTTCAACCCACTGGAGAAACCGGTTGATCTGATGGCTGAGATTTTACCTTTCAAAGCCTGGAGATACAACGAGGACTTGGGAAATAAAATGGAGGAGCTGACTGCTCCTCTTTTTGATGTGGTATCTGCCAAGCAGCGCGAAATGCTCTATCGAAATCCCCTAAACAGCATTCACCTGTCTGTACCTCAGGGTGAAAATCCTGCGCAAGAGGCCAAGAATATCTTGGAGAAATGGAAAGCGGACGGCATTATCCAACAAGATATTGTCCCGGGAATTTATGTGTATTACCAATATTTCCGAGTTCCCGGTGAGCATGAAGAACGCTGCCGCAAAGGTTTTATGGTGCACATCAAAGCAACTGACTGGTCTGAGGGTGTCATCCTTCGGCATGAAAATACCATCGTATCAGCTGTCAACGACCGAATCGATCTGCTGCAAGCCACCGAAATTCAGGCTAGTCCCACACATGGATTGTATGAGGATGAAAGCAATAAGCTTGAGGAGCTAATGGATGCTGCTATCTTACATCCTCTTTACGAGCTGGAGGATTATCAGGGTGTGCGGGAGGTATTGGCGGTGATTACGGATGTGCAGACGATTTCCAAGTTTTTAGAAAAACTCAAAGAGAAAACCATCATTCTGGCTGATGGACATCATCGGCTAGAGGGTGCAATTGCCTACCGAAAATCCCAAGAAGGGAAATTTCAAGAATCGGCTTGGAAAGGCTACGATTACCATCTGATGTACTTGACCAATGTGCATGGCAATCATGTGACGATTTTGCCCACCCATCGCTTGTTTTATGGGTTGGAGATTTCTAAAGCTGAATTTCTAGATAAAATTCAGCCGTGGTTTGAAGTAAGATCGATCGGTGATGCCGAGGAATTGGCCAATTATTCATTTCAGAGGAAATGGTCGTTTGGATTGATTTGGGAGGATGAAGCCTTTGTGATTAAGTTCAAAGCAGAGAAGTTTGAACAGGTTAGACCGGAACTTCCTGAGGTTTTAAGGAATCTGGATCTGGTAATTCTTCACCATATCCTCTATGAAAAAATCTTGGGTCTAAGCGAAGCCCAACAACGCAGTTCGGATCAGCTGGCTTTCGAAAGAAATTTTTCACGGTGTATCCGTGAGGTGAGGGGAGGAAAGGCTACTTTCGCAATCATCACCCGTGAACTGGAACTCGAGCAAATCCTAGAGGTCTGCAAGTCCGGTCAGGTGATGCCGCAAAAATCCACCTACTTTTATCCAAAAGCACTTGGTGGATTGTTGTTTGCCAGTATAAAGCAAGATGAGTTTGACTATGACTATGGAGCCTTTTTTAAGTAAACTGAAGGATATACGCATCATTTTAGCCTCCAATTCCCCTAGGAGACAGGAATTGCTCAGAGGGCTGGAAGTTGATTTTGAGGTCGTGGTGCATCCTGTGGATGAGACCGTACCTGCTGAGCTTCCTGCCGAATATGCCGCTGCTTACCTTTCCAAACTAAAGGCTGACAGTTTTCCCCATGAACTGAAAGAAAATGAGCTCTTGATCACCGCGGATACCGTGGTGATCGAGAATGGTCGGATTTTGGGGAAACCTAATTCTGAACGGGAGGCATTTGACATGATCAAAAGTCTATCAGGCGCCACGCACACCGTCATGACTGCAGTCACATTTAAAGGAGCCAAAAAGCGAATTACCCTAGAGGATGAGGCCAAAGTGACCTTTCGATTTTTGGAAGAAGATGAGATTTGGCACTACGTGAGAAGGTATCGTCCATTTGACAAGGCGGGCTCCTATGGGATTCAGGAGTGGATTGGATTCATGGGAGTAAGCAGTATCGAAGGATCCTATTTCACTGTTATGGGATTTCCGCAGCATTTGGTGTATCAGCAGCTGAAAAAGTGGTAATTCGACTTTGATCTTTTCCTGTAGACATGTACTACCTCGACTCCATACGACTACCTCAGGGCGATTCTGATCGGTTTCCGTTTAGTATTCCTGCTTTTCAGTCTTTGGATCAACTCCGGTTTGATAAAGCAATCACGGTATTTGTTGGGGAAAATGGCTCCGGGAAATCCACTTTGCTTAAAGCCCTTGCTTTGAAAATCAATCTTCCTGCAATCGGAAGTTTGGAACTCGAGCTGGATGAGACCATGAATAACTTCAGAGCTTTCAGCGATGGCATAAAATCCCTCTGGAAAAATAAAGCCTATCGGGGATTCTTCTTCAGAGCTGAGGATTATTTCGGTTTTGTGAAAAGGCTGAGAAGCATCGACCAAGAGTTGAAGGGCGATATTGTGGATTTTGAGAAAAATCTAAGTGGGTATGGACTCAAAGTCGCCGTAGGCGCCATGCATGGGCAGAAAGATGCCCTTCAGCGGAAATACGGAGACCTTACTCAAGTATCGCATGGTGAGGGATTTTTAAAAGTGCTTCAATCCCGAATTCAGCCGGAGGGGATTTACCTAATTGACGAACCTGAAGCCGCACTCTCACCTCAGCGTCAGCTTGCGCTTTTTTCCCTGATCAAAAATCTGGCGGCCAACGAAGGATGCCAGTTTATCATCGCTACGCATTCGCCGATTCTGATGTGTCTACCTGATGCACAGATTTTTCAGTTTGAAGATCAGGTCAGGGAAGTAGCTGTCGAAGACACGGAGCACTTCACGATCATGAAGAGCTTTCTCAACAATCCTGAAGCTTTTTTGAGGTTTTTGTAGCGAGTCCTTTCCGTTTCACACCAGGAGATTTCTTCCTACGATCGGTTCTATCAGCGAATGATTTACCGCATCGGGATTTGCTTTCAACCAATCCAAAGGTTCCAAGAGTAGCTCATCCGAGAGGTCAAAAGTGCCAAAATGCATGGGCACAAAGTGTTTGCCTCCCATTTCAAGGAAAGCTTTAGCTGCATCCATAGGACTGACATGCACCGGGTGCATAAACCATTCCGGCTTAAAAGCACCGACTCCCATCATCGCCACGTCAGGAGAACCCATCGTATCGGAGATCAGTCGAAAGTGCTCGCCATACCCCGAGTCGCTCATGAAGTAAAAGCTTCGGTCCTCACTTTCGATAAAAAATCCACCCCAAAGGCGCTGATTGGTATCGAGTAATCCACGTCTGGACCAGTGACGGGTGGGTACAAACGTGATTCGCAGAGACTCTTTTAAGTCGTAAGACTGAAACCAACCGGCTTCCTGAATCTGATTTTTGGGTAGCCAAGGTTGTAGCAGAGACTTCATGCTAAGCCCAGTCAGGACTTTGGCATTGGGTAGGATCGTCCCGAGTAATTTTAATGTAGCCTCGTCACAGTGGTCGCGATGATCGTGTGAAATGAGAATGTAATTGACATCGCGCAATTGCTGAGGATCGATGGGTAGTTCTGTATAGCGTTTGAGCACCCAATTGTCCAACCACACAGGATCTGTCAAAAGCGTCACGCCGCCGATTCGGATTAGGTAGCTGGCATGTCCCAGCCAAATGAGTTGGTCTTTTCCATTGGAAGGCAGTCCGTTTATTTTCTCCACGGTCAGCCTTTTGGTGTCCTTTTTCTTTTCCTCCTCCTGAGGATTTCCGCCTAGCTTCCACTTGAGCACCTCGTACATGCTCGAGCTGAAGGGATGGTGTAGGTTTTGAAAAGTACCATCACTTCTTAACGGGGTTCCCTTCCATCCACTTGGTTTTTTGAAATAAGGAAGTTTGAGATTGTGGGTATGGTTCACAGTGATTTCTTCTTCGGGGCTGAGGTAATACATCAGAGCACTGGCAGGTACGATTCCGGCTAGGCCTGTTAGAAAAGTTCTTCTTTTCATAAAATCTAGTAATGCTCTCTAAACAGCCTTCTTTTCAAGAAAGTTTGACCAAAGGCAATTTCAATTCATTCTCATTTAAAGTGTAGATTATTCTACTTCCCGATGAAATTTTGGACTGACATGAAGTAGGGCATTTGGTAGAATTTTGAATCAAAGTAGACCTGGGCGCCGCATCCAAGGTGGGTAAAAACGGGATTTAGGATGTTTTGCCGGTGGCCTGGTGAGTCCATCCAAAGTCTGACCACCATTTTGGCAAAAGTCAAATACGTATGCGGAGGAATGAGTTCGGAATTCGACGCTGTCAAATACCTGAATTCTCCCGGAGTCCGTGGCTTGGCTACTTTTTTACCTTGCTCATACTGAATTCCAAACGTACTGCTGATGTTTTCGCCAAGGTACTTTGGGTTGATCCCCTGCTTATTGAGCCGATCTCTCAGGGTTCTCTTAAATTTAATCGGGCTGATATGGGAATAAAATCGATGGGAAACCATGTCTTGTGCATGACCTTCCGCAGCTAACTGTGCTTCCTTTGAAAAGGAAAGGGGAGGTAAATTTTGTTGGACTCTTTCAGCATTAGTCAGGTGAAAAATAGCTGCATGGAGTAGGGGATAATCGACCTTTTGAAAGGTGATGGGTTTGTACAGTGAGGTAAGGTTGAAAAACTCAGCAGGAGGCAATCCAAAAAAATCGCCATTCATTTTGGATTGGGAGAATCCATTCAAGCCGATCAAGAAAAAAAGGATTGAAAGTGTTTTTTTCATACCAACCAAAAGACGAAATGTGGGGCTTTTTATTTTTTGGGTTTAAAAAAATCTTTTCAAAAAGAAAGCCTCCCAGTCAGAGAGGCTTTCTATATCAGTTGTCCTGAGGGATATTCAGCAAAAGCTGAATAACTTCTTTCGGTGTGCAAGCCTTACCCAAAAGTTCATCTTGAAGAAATACTTTCAAGTTGTATTCCAATTCAAAAATTAGCCCATTGACAAAGACCGGATCCATATTTAGTTGCTCGATAAAATGAGCATGCTTTCTTTTTCCGGTGAGTGTGATGCCGTAGGAGTGAAAAACCTCCACCGCTTTTTTCAATTGTGAGAATTGTTGGTTCATAGTTTTCAAATTTTTGGAGGTAATAATTTATACATCACCGGAGTGACTACTCGAGATAATACGGTCGAACTGATCAATCCTCCGATCAGCACAATAGCCAGCGGTGCGATCAAAGGATTAGTACTGAGTGCTATCGGAATCAATCCTCCAATGGCAGTAATTGTGGTAAGAACAATTGGTAAAAACCTGACTTCTCCCGCCTCACGGATGGCTTCATCCAATGCTTTTCCTTCCTGTCTCAATTGATTGGTGAAATCCACCAAGAGGATGGAGGTTTTTACTTCAATTCCCGCTAACGCAATCAGGCCAATAATCGCTACAAAGGATAAAGAGTTCCCGGTAATCCAAAGAGCAATCAATGCACCCACCATTCCCAGTGGAATCACGGATAAAACGATGATAGTGCTCTTGAAGGTTTTGAAAAGCAAAATTAAAACGGCGATAAACAGGAAGACGGTGACAATGATTACGGTATTGAAGCCTGCAAAAGACTCCTGTCTTGTTTCGTATTCTCCGCCCATTTTGTAGGAATATCCTTCTGGAAGTTCCATGTCATTCATTTTTGCAATGACGTCTTCGATGACTCGATCTGTCAGAACTCCCTGATTTACAAAGGATGATACAGATACCGATCGCTCTTTATTGAAATGATCTATGGAGAGCGTGCTGCTTTCAAAGGTTAAAGTGGCTACTTGAGAAAGTGGTATTCCAATACCTTGAAAATTGTTGACATACAGATTGTCAAAAGATGTTAAGGTGGCTCTTTCCGGTCTCGGAGAGGTGACTAGGATGCTTCGCTCGATGTCGTTTTGATCGGTGAATGAACCCAGATTCAATCCCGCTAAGGCCAAACGGACGGTTCGGTCGATATCTGCCGTATTAATGCCGAGTTGACGGGCTTTGTCCTTGTTGATATCGACTTTGATGTCTGTTTTTAGATTGGCTACGGGGTTGTTGACGTAAATCGTTCCCGCAGTTTCTTTAAGCATGCTTTCTACCTTCAAAGCCAAGTTTCTGAGGGTATCGAGGTTTTCACCCGATAATCTTACCTCCACAGGTGCTGTCACAGGCGGTCCTTGCTCAAAGTTTTTTACTTCTACTTTAGCTCCGACTATCCCTGAGAACTTGCTTTTGAGTTCTTCGATGATTTCCATCTTTCTAGGAGGGGAAGTTTCCGGCTTGAGTTGGACAAAAATCTGCCCGTAGTCGGTTCGCTCATTTTCAGGAATCTCGTTGTAATAGATCCTTGGATTTCCCTTTCCCACATTGGTTGCAAAATTCAATAGCTCAGGAATTTCCGATAATTCAGCCTCCACTTTTCGTGCGATTTCATCTGTAGTCGAGAGATTGGACTGAAGTGAGGTAGTGATATTGATCAGAAACTGTGGCTTTTCGGAAGGAGGAAATAAGCTGAATCCGATCACAGGAAATAGGCTCAAGGATCCAAGAAATACCGTTCCTGCAATCAGCAAAGTAGCCATTGGCTTGCTGAGTGCTTTCTCCAATAGCGGAGCATAGCTAAGTTGGATTCCTTTTTGAAACCAGTCGTACACCTTGTTAGTATGATCCGGTCCTTTGTCTTTGAGCATCCAAGTGGACAGAAAAGGAATGATCGTCAGTGACACTAGCATGGAGGCTAATACGCTCATGATTACCGCCATAGGTAAGCTGCGGACAAAGTCTCCCGAACCCTCTGGAAGAAAAACCAAAGGCAAAAAGGCAATGATCAGTGTCACGGTACAACCGACCACCGAAAGCGAAATCTGCTTGGTAGCTTTCAACGCTGCTTCTTTTTTGGAATAGCCTTCACGAATCCAGCGCTCGATATTTTCCACCACCACGATGCTGTCATCTACCAAAAGTCCCAAGGCCACCACTAATCCCACAATACTCAACTGATTCAGACCATAGCCCAACGCATTGAGCAAAACCAAGCCGATAGCCAAGGAAAGTGGAATAGAAATCATCACAATGATGGAGGCTCTGTTACCCAGTGGGAGCAAGGTGATAAAGACCAAGGCAATGGCAATCAAGAAATCCATCCCCAGTCCACTCAGACGTCGGTTGACATAGTCAGCTTGATCAAAAGCCACGACCAAATCGATATTGTCGGGAAGCTGTTTTTCTACTTTTTCTATTGCTGATCGATAGGTTTCCTGCACTTTGGAAATGTTATTTCCCTCTTTGAGTGCCGCGGTAACAAAAATTGAGCGATAGCCATTCAATCTTGTTAAATGCTTAGACTCTTCAAAGTCTTCGTATACAGCAGCCACATCCTTTAGCTTGACGTTTTTTCCCTGAAAGCTGTAGATGATCGTTTCGGCAATCTCTTCGGTAGAGGTATAGTTTCCGCTGGTTTTGACATTGAAGGATTTGCTGCCGGCTTCTACTTGACCGCCTGGAATATTGCTCAATTCACTTTGGATACTTCCCAAAATGGAATTTAGCGGAATGTTCATTTCCGCAATCTTTTCCAGTTGAAGATCTACTCTGACAAGTTGATCAGGCAAGCCGAATAAATCTACTTTCTTTAATTGGGTGATTTTTTCCAATTCATCCTGAAGCATTTCACCTGCTTTTTTCAGGCTTTCTTTGGAAGCGTTTTCGCTGATCAAAGCAATTTGGAGCACATTCACATCCGATGGACGGACCCGGTTGATTTTGATGGAGAAGATGTTTTCAGGTAGCTCAGGCCGTACAGCGTTGACTTCCCTGACGAGTTCTTGATACTTTTCGTCTACATCTTCATTGTAATTATACTCCACGATCATCACCGCGACCCCGTCTTTGATTTCTGTTTTGATCTTCTTTATACTTTCCAAAGCATAAATAGCTTCCTCCAAAGGATCGACCACAAGCTCTTCCATGTCTTCAGGACTGGCACCAGGATAGATCACGATCACTGGAAACTGCGGGGAATCAATCACGGGATCCTCGCTTCGCGGCATGTTCAGAAAGGTGGTCAAGCCCACCGCCACGGTCATCAGAAAGATAACCAGGGTAAACTGATAGTTCTTTACAGCAAAATCTGAGATCTTCATTTTTTCTTGATTTCGATTGTAGAACCATCTGCCAAATAGGCACTGCCTGTCACTATAAGTTGCTTGTACTCCTCTAGACCTGATATCACTTGGACTGTTTGCTGAGAGATGCTACCCAATTTGATTTGGATTTTCTTGCAGGTTTTTCCATCTGTAGTCACAAATACATATCCTGTATCTCCTTGAGCATCCAGAAGCGCTTGATAAGGGATTAGCCATCCTTCTTTTCGTACAGAAGGAGAGAGAGTGACTTTTCCAAACATTCCCGCGGCTAGTTTAAGTCCGCTTTTCGAAGTAGGACTGACTTCGATCCAGTAGGTGCCCGTTTGTGGGTCTGCGGCTTGACTCTTTCGGACGATGATGCCACTTACTCTAATATCATTGGCAGCAGGGTATATGATGGCAGAATCTCCAACAGAGAGTTGGTTCCACTGCTGGTCAGTAACCGAAGCCTGTAGAATCCATTTATCGTCTTGAGCTCCATTGACTTGGAGGACTGGTGCTGCTGAGCTGATCAATTGTCCCGGGTTAGCGAATTTTCGTAGGACAAAGCCGCTTTTTGGGGCTCGGATTTGGGAATAATTGAGGTTAAACTCGGCTGTTTTTACTTGCTGACCAGCGATGTCCAATCCGGTTTTTGCATTTTCCAATTGCTCCAATGTGGCTACGCTGTCTCTGAATAGTCGCTCTACGCGCTGCTGATCTCTCAGAGCCTTTTCGTAGGCTAGTTTGGCTTGATTCAGCCCGGCTTGAATTTCAGTCAGATCTAAGGCGGCTAGGACTTGTCCGGCCTTTATGGCGTCGCCTTCGTTCACGAGAATTTTGGAAATGACTCCCCCGATTTTGAAAGAGAGCAAGGTTTCATCTTTGGTGGTAAAGGTACCGCTTGCTGTGATTTCGGATGAAAAGGAACCCTGTTGCAAGGAAATCACCTCGACAGGAATTGTATTGCCTTTTTGAGGAAGAGTAGTTTCGGTTTCAGTTTTGCCGCAGGCGACACTTAAGCCCGTGACTAGGATTAGAAATGCTTTTGAAAAATGGTTCATGGCTTAGGAGTTACAGTATGGAGTTGTCTTTCGAGTTGAGCGTTTGCTTTGAGCACTTTGAAGGTGCTCAGGTTTTTTTGAAGGGAAGCAGTAGTTAATTGGTTGCGGGCATCGATGAATTCGATCAGGGAATTGACTCCTTCTCGGTAGCCTCGCTCCACCAGTCTGAAATAGGCAGTGGCTGAGCTGAGTTTTTTTGTAGCGGATTCCAGAGCAGCTTTTTGGCTGATCAATTCATTTTTAGCTAGTTGCAAATCCATTTCGAGCTTTTGATCTAAGAGCCGTTGCTGGTTTTGGAGGGATTGAATTCCCAGTTGTGCGCGTTGGATTTGAGTTCGGTTTCGATTGCCTTGGAAAATCGGCACACTCAGATTTAGCCCCCAAATCAGGTACCTTGACTGGCTGTCAAATCTCCAATCAAACGCTTGTGAACCGAGGTCAGCAAAGGTGTTAACCTTTGGTACCCAGAAGTTCTGATTTGCTTTCAAAGCGGTTTGTTGGATCAAAGTGGCGGTTTGCACTCGGAGACTTTCCGGTCTCCCCTGAATTGCTACTTCCTCCAATTCGGTTGTTAGATCCAAAGTGGAAAGAGACAAATCCTCCGTCATTATTTCTGAATTGAGGGGCCGGTTGAGTAGAAAATTGAAATAGTTTGCAGCGTTTTTCTGCTGATTTTTAGCCTCGATGAGCATGGCTTCGATACTTTCTACCTCACTTTCTGCTCGCAAAACAGCCGCAGGAAGTGCTTTTCCATTCGCCTGCAGGGATTGATTTACCTTAAGATTTTGCTCCACTAGGCTTTTGCTACTTTCAATTACTTCCACTGCGATGCTAGCCATCAAGTAGTTGTAATAAGCAGTTTTGATGTCCTGAATCAGGTTTGCGCGATAGATGGCAAGCTCGTATTGGGAAAGCAAGGTCTGATTTGTCCGGATCTGCTTTTGGGCTTGCAGGTCACGGTTATACAATGGCATCGAAACCCGGAATCGAGCATCATAAAAATTATCCGGTAAAAATTGTTCAGACACATTTTCCAACTGTGGAAAGGCATTGGACCCCGTGAGTTGGTTGAGTGTGGTGTAAACTGGATTTAGAAGATTTCCGATCGGAATATCAATTGTCCGTCCTCCACTCGCTAGGGTGTAATTGGCATTGAAATCCAAGGAGGGGAGAAAGTAGCTTTTGGCATCTTTCAGGTCCATAAGACTTCGCTCTAGGTCAAGATTTTTTTCCTTCAGGACCAGGTTGTTTTTGATTCCCTCCTCCAAATAGCTGTCTAAAATTGACTGTGAGTAGCTCGTCGAAGGATAGAAAGCAAGGTGTCCTAAAAGAATAAGCAAGGATTTTTTCATAGATGATTATTCAGTGTTTTTAAATTAAACAGTGTTTAATTAAGGGGTAAATTTTTTTATAGTCGATCCAGAATTTTAAAGAACTCCTCCAAACCATCCCCAACAATGGTTTGCTGTCGTTCAGGGAGAATGACTTCGCAACGCTTTCTGATATTGAGTGAAACCATCCCGTGTACCGTAGACCATACCATATAGGAAAGAGCCTCTGCATCATGGCCTTTGAAATACCCTTGATTCATGCATTCAATAATGGTAGATCGGAGGTAATTGAATGTACCGCCGCCTTCTTTCCAATCGTCATGCTCTGAGTTGGTCACGTGATCGATAGGTGCTTCCTTGATAAACATAAGGTCATACATATCAGGGTTTTCCATGGCAAAGCTTACATAGATACTTCCCATAGCTTTGAGTCTTTCCAACGGATTTCTGACAGAGCCAAGTACGCTCATTTTACTCATTAGCTGACTGAATCCTCCCTGGTGCAATGCATGGAAGATTTCATTTTTGTCTCTGAAATAATGGTAAATGATCCCCGGACTGTATTCGATCAGATCAGCGATATTTCTTATGGAAGTCTTATCGATTCCCTTTTGGAGAAACAGGGTTTTGGCTGCCACGAGGATTCTCTCGCGGAGTTCCTCTTTCTCTCTTTCTTTACGATCGCTGATTCCCATTTTTTTATTGAACGTTCAAATTTAATTAAACACTGTTTAATTTTCCAAAGGATGTTCCGACTTTTTTTTAATCTTTTGGATTTTTCATTTGCTCGCTGTCCCACGCATGGTCATTGAGCGAAAATTTCTTACTTAATTCTCCAGATAGAAGCGTCTCTTGCATTTCGATTTGCTTTCTTACTTTGGAGATGTATTCTTTCTTATTGTTTTTGAATTGGACAAGTACGCTTAGCGCTTTTTCATCGTAATCCCGGAATTGCTTGCCCAATCGATGCACCGTATGAGCCCTGAATCCCAATTTTTTCAAAGCATCTTCTCCCATTCGGATAGAGGTGTCTAAATGCTCTCTGTAAATATTTTCTACACCTTCATCCATGAGTTCATAGGCATCAAACCTGTTTCTGGCGCGGATCATTACTTCCAAATGAGGGAAATGTTCTCTGCAGAGCTTCACGATCTTGATGCTGTGTTCAGTACTATCGATGGCAGAAATGAGGATTTTGGCATGTTCGGCGCCTGCAGCGTGCAACAGGTCCAGTCGGGTTCCATCCCCAAAATACACATTGAAGCCCATTTGCCTCAGAAAATCCACTTGGTCAGGGTCTGAGTCCATGATGGTAGCTTCCACGCCATTTGCCCTAAGAAATCTTCCTACAGTAGAGCCAAAGTTGCCAAAACCCAGAAGGATTACCTGATGTTTCTCATTGACCACATCTGATTCACTGTCGGCTTTATTCCCTTTTTTTCCCTCTTTTTGAATGATGGTTTTATCCAAAATAAGCATCAAGATAGGACTTAGGCCCATACTTAAAGCCGTCACAGCCATTAGCGTATCTGCATCGATTCGGTCCAGTATCGAAAGCTGAAAGGCAAAGGAATACGTCACGAAAGAAAATTCGCTTGCCTGAGCTAGTCCAAAGGAGAAATTGAGATTTTCAGGGACACTTAGTTTTCTGAATTTTCCTATTCCAAAAAGTACCATGGCCTTGACCAAAATCACTCCAACCGTAAGCCCGATTACCAATGCGGGGTCTGATAGTATCAGAGAAAAATTGATTGTAGATCCTACTGCGATAAAGAACAACCCAAGTAAAATTCCTTTGAATGGATCCAGGTCACTCTCGAGCGCATGCTTGTAGGGTGAATTAGCTAAAACCACACCGGCCAGAAAGGCACCCAAAGCAGGGCTCAACCCCACCAAAATCATTAAGTAAGCAATTCCAACCACGATCAGCAGGGCTGTGGCTACAAATAGCTCGCGAAGGTGCGTTTTGACTACCAGTTTCAAAAGTGGTCCAAAACCATACCTGCCCAAAAGGATCACCAATCCGATGGCTCCAAAAATGGCCAAAGTCTGAATCCAGCCGGGAAATTGGTCGAAAAACCCGCCGTGATCTTCTGGATCGATTATTTCAGGTGCAGATAAAGCGAGCAGGGGCATGATGGCCAAAATCGGGATGACCGCAATGTCCTGAAGCAAAAGCACGCCAAAGGACATCTTGCCTTCCACACTATCCAACTGATTTTTTTCTTTGAGCGATTGGAGGACTATGGCTGTAGAGGAAAGTGAAATCGAAAGCGCAGCCGTAAGTGAAATATTCCATGACACTCCAACTGCCAATCCCAATCCAAAAATAGCCAAGGAAGTCAGCAGTACTTGGGCGAGTCCTACTTTAAGGATCAAATCTCTCATTCTCCAGAGATTTTTGGGCTCCAGCTCCAACCCAATCAAGAACAACATCATCACCACCCCAAACTCGGTTCCATGCATGATGTCTTGGCCTTCGCTTTCGTTGGAAATGAACTTAAATACATAAGGTCCGATCAGAATACCCGCTAGCAGATACCCCAATACTGAACTCATTCCCAGTTTTTTAGCTAGCGATACGCAACTAATCGCTGCAACTATATAGATGATGGCTTGTGCAAAAAAACTTTCCATGGTTTAGTCTTTTTGGATGAAGGGAAAATCGATCTGTTCAGAATCTCTCAGTGTCAAAATCAGATTTCGGTAAACCTTGGCTTTTCCTTCGATTTCTTCAGGACTCATTCGGTGCGTTCCTCCGATATGGAAGTGAGGCATGTACCTCATTAGACATAAAAAAGCAGTTGCTTCAAAAGGTCTCAGGAATTCTTCCATACTGTAGCGATTTTTTCCCTCTTCGGAGTACACCTCCTTTGAACCTCCTGAAGTCACCACATTCATTACATATTTGTTTTTCAGGAAAACACCTCCCGGTCCATAGGCCCATCCAAATTCGAGCACCAAATCAATCCATTGCTTAAGCAGCGGAGGGCAGGAGTACCAATAGATCGGATGATGCCAAATGATCACTTCGTGTTCAAACAACACCTCTTGCTCCGCCTGAATGTCAATATTGAAATCAGGATATAGTTCGTAGAGATCTCGGACATGGACATTTTCGAGATTTCTGATAGATTGAATAAGGGCATAATTGACATCCGACTGTTCGAATTTGGGATGAGCAAAGAGAATGAGGACTTTTCTCATGAAGAAATAATCAAAAGAAGTGTATTGAGAGGTATGTCTTTAACAAAATAGAAAATAGGAATTCAAATGCAGCTTTCTATGGTGAAAAAATCCTAGAAAGGGATAAAAAAAGCCCTGATTAAAAATCAAGGCATTTAGGAGGATTAGTTTTCAGTGTTAGGCTTTTTCAAAACCAGGTAAAAGCAATAAAGCGTCACTCCAAGGATCAAACCTTGGGTAATGACGGCTAGAATTACAGCTGAAGTGTTCATAGTGTTGATTTTTTTCGGTTAAGTGAAGAATACCAGACAATACCGGTGATGACTAAGAACAGAACTGCTAGTTGGGTTCTCGCAAGTCCTGAATACCACATTTTTGTTTCTAAGTATTCTGTTTGGCTCGGATCTACCTCAACTAGTGCCTGAAGGTCTGCAAAGGTCAGTTTGGAGATTAGCGAACTATTGTCCAAGGTCCACCCATCACCGCTGAAAAGCCCCGAGATAGCTGTATTCCAATCATTTCCTTGTGGGGTGATAAATGCTGAAATCAAAACCAAAAACAAAAGCACCGGAGTAACATATTTCATGATCCACTTGTAACCACGTGGAATCTTGATGTCGGCACCACGGTTTAGTTCTTCCCAGCCACGATTCATTCCGAAAACCCAAGTGAAAAGCAAGGTTTCAAGGAAAGCAAAAATCACCAAACTGACAGTTCCTGCCCAGTAATCGTATTCGTCAAAGTAGCCATATTGGAAAAACAAGACAGTCGGTAATCCCATTGCCAAGGATACCAGACCGAAGGAAACAGCTCCTTTGACTTTCCCCCAACCAAATTCATCTTTCATGAAGCCCATCCAAGGCGTTCCCATAGCAAGAGAAGAGGTGATTCCTGCAAAAAACAATAACCCAAACCAGCACACTCCGGCGAATGCACCAATCATTGGGCCCCACTGTTGAAACAGGTATGGCATGGTTTGAAACGCCATTCCAAAACCTGCATTTTCCAAAACCCAATCCAATCCAAGAAATCCAGCAGCAATCGGGATTACGATTGCACCACCAAGAAGTACTTCTACCAATTCATTGGTAAATCCCGCGGTCACAGAGTTGAGGGCGATGTCTTCATTTTCTTTGAGGTAGGAAGCATAGCATTGGATAGAGCCCATACCTACTGAGAGGGTGAAAAAGATCTGTCCTGCTGCAGCCAGCCAAACTTTTGGGTCGGCAAGAGAGCTGTATTGCGGTGTCCAGAGGAAATTTATCCCATCCCAAGCATTGGCATCAGGATAGGCCTCAGAAGCAAAATCACTTCCCATAGTCCAGCCTCTCACAGCCAAAACAACTCCAAAAAGGATCAACAGTGGCATGCCTATTTTTGCCACTTTCTCGATTCCACCCAATCCGGTAGAAAGGATGTAGACATTGACTGCCAACACACCTATGTAGACAATGACAGGGAAAAGGGGTATTCCAAAATCAGCTCCCTGAAAGAGGACGTACTGATCAAAAAACAGACTGACCTCCTCCTTTCCCAAACCTGAAAATGTCCCAATCACACTGTGAATCACATACATGAAAGTCCAGGACTCGATGTAGGTATAATAGGCCATCACAGCAATATTGGTAAAGATCCCAAACACACCAATGTACTTCCAATACCACTTGGAACTCATCGAGTTCAGAATGTAAGGGGTACTATGATTGCCGAGTTTGCCTCCAAATCGGCCAATGCTCCACTCGGTAAACAGGAGTGGAATTCCCATTAAAAGGAAACAAATGAGGTAGGGCAAAATGAAAGCTCCACCGCCGTTTTGTACCGCTTGAACTGGAAACCTCAGGAAGTTACCAAGGCCCACAGCATTGCCTGCCATCGCCAGGATGAGTCCTGTCCTTGATCCCCACGATTCTTTTTTCATAGATGATTTGGTTGGTAAAGTAGATAAATTGAAGGGATGGGCGGGAATCCGTTCATCCCGTGCATGGATCAAAGATGTTTTTGAATGAGCTCAGCCCATTTTTGGGCCAGAAGTGTCTCACCTGCCATATCTGAAAACAGCTCAGAATCATAAAATTCGAGGTAAGTATTCTTTTTGGCTGATGCGTGTATAAACTCCAATCCGACCTTGTCGATAAGTGTTCGTTTGATTTCTTCATTTCCTACCTCTCTGGTTTTCTTGGAGATACTCACTTTTTTTACGTCGGAGAGGGGAATAGAACATGAAACTTCAAGTTCTCCCATGAAGGTGTAGAGTAGAACTTTCTTGGAAGGATCAAAGCCAATAGCATATTGATTTCTCCAAGTATCGATTTCAATGGCTTGAGCGCTTTTGGCCAGACCTTCGGCTTTAAGTTTTTGGAGTAGGAGTTTTTCCTTGGCTTTGTTTTTTTGGATATGGTAAATGAATGGTACTGTAAATGCACAAAACAGTATGAAGGACAGGATAGCTGTCACAGGGTCAATTGAGAACATGAGTTGATGATGATGAGGTGAGAAATAAAGTTAGATCGGCAGTCAAGCCACTAAAGAAAATCTCACCTACCAACTGTAGAAATACCCAATAAAAAACTGGCGGATGTCAAGGAGTGACCTTGATTTTTGAAAAAATGAAGAAGAAATATGTGCAATTTCAGTCGATAGAAAACCCGGAATCCATTCTGAATTGAGTTTTGCGTTTAACCTCCAGTCGATCTCAAAAGGAGGTGTTTTAAGTTCTTCGAATGCGGTTCTGATATGCAAATCCGGACTTGACAATTCATTTAAAACTGTTTTGCCGGCAGGATTGACTTCGTGTAGGTTGATTTTTGGAGGAAAGGAAAAAACGGCCATCATGCCTACCACCCAACATAGGGTGACGAAGAAAGCAGAAAGCCGTTTTTTCATTTTTTTAGAAACCAATTGACCCCAAATGTAGTCGAAAAGATTTCAATTATTCTAGCAGCTGATCAGGGTTTTTTCAGCTGATAGATCTTTATTTGATCCAGGCCACTAGTTACCTCCACTTTTTTCCAAGGTGAATTAGGAAATAATAGCGAAGTCATCACAAGTTCACCCTCGTTGACGAACACTTCAATCGAAGAGGCATCCAAAAAAATTCGGATTTCTTTAGCCTCCCAACTCATTGGGGCAGAATGAAGAGCGGCAAAATCCTCATGAAAATCAGATTTTCCTGCTTTGCTACGATCCACACTTACCAAACCCATTTCTTTGGAAACCGTCACTTCTTCCCCCATTTCATTGCTGAAGGTGATGGAAAAAGCTTCGGGATTATCAACTTCTGCAAGGATTTCTACTGCTTGCGAGGGGAGGTTTGTTTCTTCATTTGAACCTTCAAATGTGGCAGATCTGAGTGAAGTAAGTTCTTTGGCTGGAGCAGATTTAAGCAGGAGTGTGCCATCTACATCGAATAAACTCAATTCTCGTGGCAGGGTGGTAGCTGATCTCCAGGTTGCAGTAGGTACGACTTGAGCATACAGCCAATTGCTCATCCAACCTATAAACAATGTGCGGTTTTGTTCTTTGGGTAAATTGGCCCAGGTTACTCCGGCGTAGTTGTCAGGACCATAGTCAAGCCATCGGACCATGGTGTCATCAGGGGTGAAAGTCCCATTTTCGAAGTTACCGATGAAATATTGGGTAGCAGAACCTTTTTGAGGCCCGCCAGGATTGATGCTGACCAGGAGGGCCCATTTTTGACTTCCGTCGGGCGCAGTAAATGGAAGTAAATCCGGGCATTCCCATACTCCTCCATGAGCACCGACTCCGATCCCAAATTCACTGAGTAGCTTCCATTCTTTCAAATCGGGAGATCCATAAAACTGAATGCGGTCTTTCACGGCCAAGGTCATCACCCATAGTTTTTGTCCATCAGCTTGGGCAATTTGAGATACTTTTGGATCTCTGAAGTCTTTGATTCCCTGATTTGGAAGTACTGGGTTCCCAACATATTTGACCCAAGTCCGTCCTTTGTCCAAGGAGTAGGCAATGGCTTGTTTTTGGTAATCGCTGGCTCCTGACTTTTCACCTGCCATGTCATGATAAGTGTAAATAGCTACGAAAGGAGGATTTTCTGAGGTACCCAATCCACTGGTATTTGCTTCATCATAGACCGCGCTGCCCGAGAAAATGTATCCCAAACTATCCGGATAAATAGCAATTGGAAGTTCTTCCCAATTGATCAAATCTTTGGAAACTGCATGTCCCCAATGCATTGGACCCCACACCGTGCTGTCTGGATAATACTGGAAAAACAGATGGTATTCCCCATCGATGTAGATCAACCCGTTGGGATCATTCATCCAGCCTATGGCAGGGGTAAAGTGGTACTCTGGCCTAAATTGTTCCAGTCTACTTGGTTCAAAAGTAGCCTGAGGCTTAGAACAAGACCATGCGAATAAGGAAAGAAAAAAGAGCGAAATAGCTGATTTTATCATGACTGAAATTCTTTTTTACTTTCCAAATCTATTCTTTCTTCTTCAGTTCAATCGAATAAAATTTACTGTTGAAATAAATTTTATCTTTAAAAATCTATTTAGGATTTTAGATTTGTATTTGAATCTTTCTTTTTCTTTTGGAATCATTGGTAAAAGCTAAGCCCGAAATTGGTGACTTTGTGTTTTGCTAGCTTTCGATCTATCGTAAAAAATTATTGTGCTTATGAAAGGAATCATTTTAGCCGGAGGCTCCGGTACAAGACTTTACCCGCTTACCATTGCAGTCAGCAAGCAACTGATGCCAGTGTACGACAAGCCGATGATCTATTATCCATTGTCGGTATTGATGATGGCAGGGATCAGGGAAATTTTGATTATCACCACTCCTGAAGATTCGGCAGCATTTCAAAAGCTTTTGGGAGATGGCGCTCAGGTAGGTTGCAGCTTCCAATATGCCGTGCAACCCAGCCCGGATGGACTTGCTCAAGCATTTATAATTGGTGCGGATTTCATTGGTGAAGACAAAGTGGCTTTGGTCCTCGGAGACAATATTTTTTATGGCTCAGGTTTGCACAGAACGTTACTTGAAAACACAAATCCTGATGGTGGGGTTGTCTTTGCCTATCACGTCAATGATCCTGAACGCTATGGAGTGGTTGAATTTGATGAAAACCAAAAGGCCATCTCTATTGAGGAAAAACCTGTTAACCCCAAGTCAAATTTTGCAGTGCCCGGTTTGTATTTTTATGATAATCAGGTCGTGGAGATTGCAAAAAATATCAAGCCTAGCCCTCGGGGCGAGTTGGAGATTACAGATATCAACAATGAGTACCTAAAAATGGGCAAACTCCAAGTAGCAATTCTCAACCGAGGCACTGCATGGCTAGATACAGGCACACATCAGTCTCTACTGCAGGCGGCACAGTTTGTGGAAGTAATTGAGGAAAGACAAGGTTTAAAAATCGGTTGCATCGAAGAAATAGCCTACAGAAATGGCTTTATTGGTGATGAAGAGCTATTAAAAGCAGCAAATAAACTCGGGAAGAGTGGGTATGGTACCTACCTTAGACGTTTGATTAAATAAACAAAAAAGGGGAGAAGCCGAGCTTTTCCCCTTATTTAATTTTTTTACCTCTAAATCCTAATCAGTTGTTCCTTCTTTACTCTTCCAGCAGTTTATGTTGAATTAAGAATTCTTTCAGCAACTGAACTGAAACAGGTTTTTGAATAAAATCTTTGACATCAGGATAGCTAAATGCTTTTTCTTTATCTGATTGATCTATTGAGCTGGTTATCATGGTGATGAAGTGCCCTTTTTTGTTTTTGTCAGGCAATTGAGTAAAGCCATCCAAAAAACCCCATCCATCCAAATAAGGCATATTAATGTCCAACAAGACAAGATTGAATGCATCCTGAGTGACAACCATCGTGGGTTCAATGAGCTCATTCAAAGCTAATTCACCATTTTCGAATTGGTGAATATTCCCTTGATAACCGATGTTTTTGAGGATCTTCATTACCAGAATTCTTACAACGATATCATCATCAATTATAAAAACATCTCCAAAGTTGAATTTACTCATATTACTGATTGAATTGAAACTAATGAAAACCTAAAGAAGGGTCTGAATTTTAAAACGACAAATATAGGAAATACTTTTGGGTTTATTGTCATTTTTCAGGTGGTTCGTTCTAATTTAGACTAATCAGGTTTTGATTGGGTACAGAATAAATAAAATGCATGATTTAGATAATGTAAACCTTGTTTTCTGTAAAAAATCCATTTTTTAACCTGCTTCAAGCAAGTACCTGCTCCAGACTTAATCTCAAAATCGCTCCCATATTGGTACTTTGTAGGAACCTTTCATTTTTATAATGCTTGGCCAGCTCTTTTTTCAAGGATTCCACGTTTTCTAAAGGTGCGATTTTATCTTTTTCCATAGTTTGAAGGATATCTTCTATCTCTTTGTTGGAAGACTTTAGTCTAGTGGCGATCAGGGCCCGTTCTTCGCGTTGATACTGCCTCATAGATTCAGGTGTGATGAAATCCATCCCAAGCTTAATCAGTGCGTTGTTTTCTTTGAAATATTGAGGCAGATAGATTGATTTTTTACCTTCATAGGATTGCTGATCAAAGTCAATGGCTCGAATCCGATAGTGCGTCTCCTCAAAGTCAGGGGTCACATCCACCACAAAATTGGATGAATGCATGTCTCCGAGTAGTCTGACAAAGCATCGCTCGTTGAATTTTACAAACTCTTTGGCCAGTCGGATAGGATTTAGGTTGGGGTCATCCATGTGTTGACGCATAAATTTTTCCCCAGGAATCCCAGCGACATGTTCTTCGATCAATGTGTTTCTGTGTACCAAATAGCTGATTCGATTGGGAGAAAGCAAGTCCTCTAATTCCAGCCCATATACCCTGGATGCATCGGCATTTTTGATGTAGAAATAGTCAAAGTTATCGTTTATCCGATTTACAATTCGGACGCGAAAAGGCTGTGTATTGCCATAGATGCACAAATCTATCCGATCTATGTACAAATGCTCCATCACAGACATATCTCCACCAGCTTTGAGCTGAGCGTAGATTTTTTTTACATTTTGATGGATTTCTTCCCGATCACTTTGGTCATAAAAGACTGTTTCCCAAAGGGTGTCCTGATCTTTGGAATCATAAAGTGCGATCGAATTGGAATACCTCAATAATTCATGGTAATGAATAGGAATATCCACTTCTCTTCCATAGTTGACCAGATAACGACGCAAGCCCGGGCCGATGGGGTAAATGAGCTTTTTCTTGCTGATCAAAGCCATGGATTAAAATTTGGTCTGTTGGCTTTTCTTGATATTTCGGTCAAAAATAAACGGCCCAAAAGGCAGAATGGAGGCTACTAAAGCAAAAAAGGTTCGGCCAAATTCCCACTTCAAACTTTGAGCTGTAGGAAACACCATATAGATGTATACGATGAAGAGTATCCCATGTGCCCAACCCACGTAGGTGACTGCCAAAGGCATGTCTAACACATATTTAAGGGGCATGGCAATTCCCAGAAGAATTAGAAAAGAAAGGCCTTCGATCAAACTGATCCATTTGAATCTTCGGGCCCATTTGGTTTGTTCGGCGTTCATTTTGTACCGGTGGAAAGGTTGAATAGAATTTGAAGGGAGTTCCAGAGTTTTCGCTTTAGATTTTTGTCCTCTGATATGACTGTCAATGCATCTGCGAACAAATACTCTGTTTCTCCTACTGAATGAATTTCATAAGGTGTAGCAGCTATGGCGTTGACCGGATGCTTGATTCTTCCAAATTTCAATACCACATGGGCATTGAGCGACAGGAAATCTTCCATGCTTCGGTTTTCCAAAACTTCCGATGAGACCATCCCGACCTCGTTCATGGAGTGTCCGCAGGCATTGATCATTTTGACCAACATGTCCATGACTTCTGCTGCCAATTCGGATTCTTCATGCAGGATAGCAATTCCTTTGGTGAAATTCCCTTTTAATGGAATAGGTTCGGCTTTGATTTCCTCCTTCACTTTTTCCAAGTCAGATGATTCTTGGATAGGAGCATTATGGGTAATTGGTTCCGAGGAAACAACTGCCTGAGGAGGTGGGGTAGAAGTAAGGGTTGGTCCAACTCCTGAGAGTTCATCTTCCAGTTTTTTGAGATCCTCCGGAATGAGAAAAAGCTCTTCTTCCAAAAACGATTTGAGATTTTCCAGACTGTCTTGTTCCATGTTGGGAAGTTGGCTAAAAATTGCCTGATGGCAAAAAAGCCTTCTTCGAAATGTAAGTTATCTAGGAGTAATGTTCAGGAAAAAATTGACTTCCAATCACATAAAAAAAGCGCATCAAATTTTCAGTGATGCGCTCTACAAGAGATCAGTAATTTCAAATTACTTTTTTATCGGAGTCTCGTCGCATTCTACATCTCCAACTACGTATTGCATGCCGTCAAGGAAAAACTGCAACAGCTGAGGATTTTCAAAGCTTTGTGCATTGTGAGAGGGGGAGGCATACATGACTTTCCCTTTTCCCTCAGCCCGGATCCAAGCCACATAAGTTTTGCCCTCTGTCCGTTCCTGGCCTTTTCTTTGGCTTTTGATATCTGCATTATTGAAGTACAGCAAGGGTTTGAAGTCCAGTTCTTCGTAGGCATTTTTATAGAAATAGGGTTCGTCGACGTGGTTAAAACCTTCTGCTGGAAAAGCTTGCACCAGCGGGTGATTAGCATCTTCCAGCCGTACCTGAAAGTCCTGCTGAACAGGATGGTAGTCAAAACTAGCTCCTAGTAATCTGCTGAAATCCCAGGAATTATTCAAAGTGGTTACCCCTCCATGAAGTACAAATAATCCTCCTCCTTTTTTCACGTAAGCAAGCAGGTTATTTTCCAGTTCGATGGCCTTTTTCATAGATGTGGCAGAATCTACCGCAGTATTTTCTTTGAGTTTATCCCAAAATAGGTTTCGGTGATCACCGATCGAGCAAGTGTTGTTTAGAATCACGGCATCGTATTTTTTGAGATTTTTGGCTTCAAATTCCAGGATGTCTTTGCTGTCGGTAACGGTAAATGCTCCGCTTTTTTCGCCGATGATTTTGAGCATTTCTTCGGTGTGAGGGATCACCCAATGTTTGAATCCGGTATGAAGAGAAAATACCAAGACATTCTTCTTTTTACTGCTCGGAAATCTAGTTTTTTGCGGGGCAAGGGATTGGATTTTCGACTTCCATTGCTCATCCAAAGTGACCTCGGGTAGGCTTTGTGCTACCGAAATTTGGATTGAAAGCAAGAAAACGATTCCGTAGAAAATATTCCTCATCATAGGACTTAGGTGGGTTAGTTTGGATTCTTTCTTTGAGAATTTGATATCTTCAAACTCGTAGCCCAATAACCAGAATTTTCCATGCCTTTCAAAAGAAATTTACTTCTACTGCTCGTATTTCTAGGTTTTTTTACGCGATCGTTTTCGCAAAAGATTGATTTAAAAGAAACTTCAACAGGAATAGATTTTCTAATTGATAATCAAAGAGTATTAACCTATCAAACCAAGAAGGAACCTGTGCCTACAGGGGTGAAAGAAGCCTTCAGCAAATCGGGTTTTATTCATCCGATCACCTCTCCAAGTGGTCAAATCCTGAGCAGAATCCAACCAGCAGATCATTACCATCATTATGGCATTTGGGGGCCTTGGACACGTGCCACCATCAGTGGGAGAGAAGTTGATTTTTGGAATTTGGGGGATGAAAAGGGAAGGGTCGACTTTTCTCATGTCCTCTCTAAAAAAATAGCAGGCGGAGCCGCTGAGCTAAATGTCCGTCAAAATCACATCGATCTAAAAGCTCCCGATGCTGAGCGAATTGCGATCGAAGAAGATCTTAGAATTAAAGTAAAGCCCGCCGATAAGGGACGTTACATGGTAGATTACACGACCACCATTTCCACAAAAATCCCCGGTGGAATCCTTTTGGATGATTATCGATATGGAGGAGGAATAGGGTTTCGAGCCACCGAACTCTGGGGGGATGATAACAGTACGATCCTGACCTCTGAAGGAAAAGACAGAAAAACCGCTGATGGCTCCAATGCCAAGTGGATTATCGTAAAAGGAAAGACTGCTGATGCCTCCGGTCAAAGTGGGATTCTATTCCTCAGTCACAATACCAATAAAGCACATCCAGAACCACTTCGTGTTTGGCCAGTGGGTCAATACAATGGTAAAGGAAATGTATTCATCGAATTTTGCCCGATCAGACACGAGTCTTGGGATCTGCAGCCCAATAACCGATACAGCTTGAAATATAGAATGATTGTTTTCGACGGGGATTTGAGTCCTGAGGAAGCAGAATCTTACTGGAGAGCTTTTGTAAAATAAACCCTGAACAACCTACCTCTGAATACTTATGGAAAGAAGAGACTTTATGAAGAAAACAGCCCTCGCAACGGCAGCATTTGGTATTCCTACCATTGTTCCTGCCTCTGTTTTTGGTAAAAATGCCCCATCTAACAAAATCAATATCGGACAGATCGGCTGTGGTCGAATTGCCAGAGATCATGATTTGCCAGGAACATGGCAGCATGATGTGGCCAGAATTGTAGCAGTCTCCGATGTGGACAGCAAACGAATGGCAGATGGAAAAAAACTGGTGGAAAGCTATTACACTAAAAAAATGGGCAGTCCTTACCTCGATGTCAAACAATATGGAGACTATCGAGAAATGCTACTCAATAAGGATATCGACGCGGTGATTATTTCTACTCCTGACCATTGGCACTCTCAGCCTGCGATGGAGGCAGCCTTGGCAGGTAAGCATATCTACGTACAAAAGCCAACCTCTCTTACCATCAAAGAGGGACGCCAACTTGTCAATGTAGTCAATAAAACAGGCGTCGTGCTTCAATTAGGTACTCAGCAGCGTTCCAGTGAGCAATTTAGAATAGCAGCAGAATTGGTAAGAAATGGTCGAATAGGAAAAGTGCATACCGTGAGAATCGGACTACCAGGGGATCCTTCTGGCCCAGAGGCACCTGCCATGCCGATTCCTTCCAACCTGAATTTTGACATGTGGCTTGGGTCAACACCTGAGGTTCCTTATACTGAAATCGGTGTCCATCCACAAAATGATTACGGACGTCCGGGCTGGTTAAGGCATGAAAACTATGGCGCAGGAATGATTACAGGTTGGGGACAGCATCACTTTGATTCTGCTTCTTGGGGGATTGACACCGAGTTGACTGGTCCTCGATACATTGAGGCGGTGGCTGAATTTCCTCGATCCGGTCTATGGAATGTCCATGGAGACTTTATGGTCAAAGCAGAATATGACAATGGAGTGGTGATGTTGACTTCAGGTGGTTATCCAAACGGCATCCGATACGAGGGCACCGAAGGTTGGATTTGGGTGTCAAGAGGGAATTATGTAGCTTCTTCTTCTGACCCTGTAGCTCAAGGCAACAACGCAAAAGCCTTGGATGCCTCTGATCCGAAAATCCTTCAATCTGTCATTGGTGAAAATGAAATCCGACTCATTCGAAGTACAGAGCATCACGGTAACTGGCTTGATGCCATTCAAGGTAAAGCAGAACTGCTCTCTCCAGTTGAAATCGGACATCGGGCTTGTTCAGTTTGTCTCATCAGTCATGTGGCGATGAAGGTCAACCGAAAGTTGGAATGGGATCCTGCAAAAGAACAGTTTGTAAATGATGCCGAAGCTAACTCACATCTTAGCCGACCGCAGCGTAAGCCGTGGGGAACAGATTATGTGAAAGTCTGAAAGCTAAATTCAGTAGGCTGAAGACTAAAATCACAAATAAGAAGTCGAAAGGCTGAAAAAAGGAGGAGTTCATGAACCTCCTTTTGGCTTGAAAAAATTAAACACTCTCAAATCAGATTAAACGCAGTACCATTTATCAATCACATGATATCCAAAAACTACATTTTCGGGGCCATTTTGGCCCTTTTTCTCGCCAGTTGCGCTCCAAAAGAAATGAATACCGAAATCGCTGACCAAGATTCAAAAGTAAAGATTATGACCTTGGATCCGGGACATTTTCATGCAGGATTAATTCACAAATCCATGTATGCCGATGTGGATTCCACGGTTTACATCTTTGCTCCTGAAGGAGCAGAGCTTAAAGATCACCTCAATCGTCTTGCTTCTTACAATGGTAGGCCGGAGAATCCTACTGCTTGGAATTTGGAAGTGTATTCAGGTGCAGATTACCTCCAAAAGATGATTTCCCAAAAACCGGGAAATGTCATGATGGTGGCAGGGAAAAACGATGTCAAGATCGATTACATCCTTGCTGCAGTTGAAAAAGGCATCCATGTCTATGCAGACAAACCTTTAGTCATTAATCCTGCAGGATTCAAAAAGCTGCTTACTGCCTTTCAAACCGCCAAAGACAAGAATCTTTTGCTTTATGACATCATGACGGAGCGCTTTGAGATTACCACTTTGCTTCAGCGTGAGCTTTCGATGATTCCCGAAGTTTTTGGAACCTTGGAAGACGGCACCCCTGAGGATCCAGCCATTTCAAAGGTTTCGGTTCATCACTTTTTCAAATATGTATCAGGCGCTCCATTGGTGAGACCGGATTGGTTTTTTGACGTGGAAAAAGAAGGAACAGGAATAGTCGATGTGACTACTCACTTGGTCGATTTGATTCAGTGGGAAGCGTTTCCCGATCAGGTTTTGGATACTGCCGATGTGAAAATGAATACCGCTAAACTTTGGCCTACTTCGATGACTCTGACTGAATTTAGTCAAGTAACTGGTAAACCCGCGTTTTCCGACTTTTTGCAGAAAAATGTCAAAAATGGAAACCTAGAAGTTCTCAGCAATGGAGAGATGAATTACACCTTGAAAGGTAAGCATGCCAAAGTGAGTGTGGTGTGGAATTACCAAGCGCCTGAAGGAACAGGAGACACGCACTACAGCATGATGAGAGGCACAAAAGCCAATCTGATAATCCGCCAAGGCAAAGAAGAAAATTACCGACCAGCGCTTTATGTCAAGCTTATCGGATCCGCTCAAGCTGATTTGGAAAAGGCGGTCAAGCAGACCTTACAAGCTAAGTATCCTGGAATTGAGTTGAAATTAATGCCTTCTGGAGAGTATCAAGTGATGATCCCTGATAGCTATCATAATGGGCACGAAGCGCATTTCGCCCAGGTTACGGAGAAGTTTTTGGAGTATTACAAATCAGGAACCATGCCTGCTTGGGAGGTGCCAAACATGATTACCAAATACTACACCACGACCAAGGCCTACGAAATGGCAATGAAATAAGGATCAAGAAAAACTTTAAAAGGGCTGAGCAGGTTTAACTTGTATTCAGCCCTTTTTTTATGAACCCATCCTCCGAACTTCCTTCCAAAAAACTGACCGTCGCGATTGCAGGGGCAGGTGGATACATAGGAAGTTGGTTTATTGAAAAATACAAAGATCGGTACCATTTCATCGGACTCAGTAGGAGGCAAGTTCAATCTAATCCCTACCTCGAAGTTGAGTGGAGACAGGTGGAGCTTTATTCAATTACCTCTACAGTGGAGGCCTTGAGAGGTGTGGATGTAGCTATTTACCTGGTTCATTCGATGAGCGCTTCGACGAGATTGAATCAAGGCAGTTTTGAGGACACGGACTTGCTACTCGCAGACAACTTTAGCAGAGCAGCCGAACTCAACGATGTCAAGCAGATCATCTACATCGGAGGGTTGCTGCCGGACGAACCCGAGGAAAAACTGTCCCGACACCTCAAAAGTAGACTTGAAGTTGAACAGACATTAGGATCGAGAAAGTCCAAATTGACCGCAATCCGGGCTTCGATCATCGTAGGTCCCGGTGGGTCAAGCTTTGACATGATCAAAAATCTGGTCAAAAAGCTTCCAGTCCTGATGTGTCCCCAATGGACGGAGTCTTTGACACAACCCATTTCTCTACGTGATACGCTTGAGATTTTGGACGCCAGCATCGGCAATCCACAGGTCTATAATCGAATCATCGAGATCGGGAGTCCTGAAATAATGAGCTATCGTACCATGCTCGAGCGAACAGCCCAAGTGATGGGTAAAAAACGAGTTGTGTTTTCGGTCCCGGTTTTTTCCTTGGGATTGTCCAAGTTTTGGGTAGGCTTGTTTGGTGACAGTCCTCCTCAGTTGGTTTCCCCTTTGGTAGAGAGTTTGCGACATACGCTGTTGGTAAATCCTGAGTATAAATTTGAGCAAAAAAACATCGACTACCTCAGTTATGAAGAGTCGGTAAAAGTAGCTTTAGAAACTACGGAGCGCCCTAAGATGCCCGTTTTTATTCGAACTGAAGGCGTGAAAAACACAGTGAGGTCCATTCAGCGTATGCCAAACAAAGGCCAGAATTCTGCCCTTTGGGTTGCTAATCGGTATGCGATTTGGCTTCCAATTTTCTTCAGATTTATCATTCGAGGAAAAGTAAGTCAAAGAGGAGATTTGGGCTTTCATCTCTTATGGGGAAAAGAACCCATGTTGCAATTGACCCAAATACCAGATCGAAGCGATAGTCAGCGGCAGTTGTTTTACATTACAGGAGGCTGGCTCGTTAAGCGATTTGATTACGGGTGGCTGGAATTTAGAGAAGTGCTAGAAAGCAAATACATTATATCGGCCATTCATGAATTTGTGCCCCGACTGCCGTGGTTCATTTACATTAATACACAAGCGAAGATGCACCTTTGGGTGATGAATAGATTTAAGAATTACTTAGAGAAAAAAGCAGCCCTTTGAAAAATTCTTGATTCGAAAACCCATTAAGGAAATTAAATTTAACCACACTATTAAGAATCTACCAGATGAAAACCCTTTCATTCAAAAACGGAGACCAACTACCAATTTTAGGCTTAGGAACATGGAAAAGTAAGCCAGGAGAAGTGCGTCAGGCTGTATTTTGGGCAATTGAAGCAGGATACAGACATATTGATTGCGCTGCGATTTATCAAAACGAGCGTGAAGTTGGCCAAGGGATTCACGATGCCATTGCCGAAGGATTGGTGAAGAGAAAAGACATCTTTGTGACTTCCAAACTTTGGAATGATTCCCATCGGCACGAGGACGTAAAGCCAGCTTTGGAAAAAACACTGAACGACCTGCGCTTGGATTACCTTGATCTTTACCTCATCCACTGGCCAATTGCCTTCAAGCCAGGAGTGGGTTTTGCCAAGCTGAGAGAAGAATTTTACACCTATCAGGATGTTCCATTGGCACAAACTTGGGAAGCCATGCAGGATGTAAAGGCTTTGGGTTTGACCAAACACATTGGTGTCTCCAATTTCAATCAAGCCAAATTGAATGAAGTATTGGCGTTGAATGGAGAAAAACCAGAAATGAATCAGATCGAACTTCACCCATTTTTGCCACAGCAGGCTTTGGTTGATTTTTGCAGAGAAAATGGAGTTTTAGTCACCGCGTATTCACCGCTAGGATCGCCGGATTCGAGAGCGGAGCGGCACAAGGATGATCCTACGCTTTTGGATAATCCGGTAGTTAAAAAAATCGCTGAAAAACATCAGGTAGGAGTGGGGCAGGTTTTGATCGCTTGGTCAATTGCCAGGTCGATTGCTGTTATCCCAAAGTCCATCAATAAAGATAGAATCAAGGATAATCTTAAAGCAGCTGACTTGATCCTTGATCAAGAGGATTTGACTCAACTGGCCAATATCGGCGTCGCCCATCGATTTGTGGACGGAAGCTTTTTCACTGGGCCTCAAAGCCCCTACAAGCTTACTGACTTGTGGGATAGCTAAACAGGGAATTACACTAAACAAAGAGCCCCGAACTGCTGAGTTCGGGGCTCTTTGTTTAATCCTCTATTTCCAAGGCTTCCAGAATGTCAGCCAGTAAGTCAAAGTCTCTTAATCCGGGCTTGATCTCATCACCGCTGTCCAAGGCCAGTCCACTGATATTGGCATTTTCACTCAGCTCGGTGACATTCTCCGCCGAAATCCCAAAGCCCAAAATCACTTTGCCAAGAGAGGAAAGAGATTGTATGATTTTAAAATGATCAGCCGAAAGCGTTTCTTCCTTTGAGGTTAGGTGAAAAGTAAGGGGTTTATTTTTTGTCTTGTCAGCTATTTCATCAAGGCCATCGAGGTTTTCAATGGGTAGTTTGTAGATTAAATTTAACGCTTCCTCTTTCAGACCAAGGAGTGATTCAAGTCGCTCAGATTCCACCCATGAGATTCCTGGATAGTTTTCTAGCGTAGCTAGGATTTCTTTGGAGGAGGTATTTTTAAACTCAGCGGCAAATTCAATCCCAGAAATCCAGCCTGTAATTTCTCCAAATTGAGATGGAGAGATAAAATTCGGGGAATCAGCCTCAAGACTGAAACCGATCACATTTGCATACATTCCAGCACAGTATCTGGCATCGGTGAGGTTGGTGATCCGGTTTATTTTTACAAAAGTTTTGAGAGACATCTTTGCTATCCAATTTTGAGAGTGCTAAGGTAAGCACGCATTTTATGCCAGAAAAGTAAATTATTGGATAGAGTAATTGAGTTTATGGATGTGTTTAAGCTGGAAATTCCTTGTATTTTTAGGCATTGATCGACCTTATGAGGAGCTATCTTCACGTATTTCTGTTTTTTTGTTTTGTCACATTGACTTCTTGCGAGGAAGAAATCGAACCGATACAAGTAGCTAATGAGATAGATTTTCAGCCGCTTGTACTGGGTAATTTTTGGATTTATGAAGTAGACGAGACGATTTACTTTGGAGAAAATGATGCTGAATCCTCCAAGTTTTTTTACAGAGATCGAGTCAGGTCAAGCTACGTAAATGCCGAACGTGAAATAGTCTTTATTGTGGAGCGATCAAAATCCACAGACAGGAAAATCTGGAGTAAAGTACTGGAATACACGCTTCAGATAAAAGATAATGCTCTGGTAAGGACAGTCAATAATCAGGCAGTAGTGACATTGAATTTTCCTCTTGAATTGGGTAAAAAATGGAATGGAAATGCCTATAGGGCTTTTGAAGCGGACGAATTTGAGATAGATTCAATAGCGACAGAAACTCCGGAAGGAAAAACAAGGATTCAGGTAGCAAGAGTCAACCAAGAAGAACTTGACGATAAAATAACGCAACGTGATATCCGATATGAGATTTATGAGCGTGGTATTGGTCTTTTGGAAAAGTATGATGAAGTCCTTACTTACTGTTCAAGAAACAATTGCCTAGGTTTGGAGGTCATAAATGGAGGTTTTCGGATTAAAATGAAGTTGGTGGAATATGAGGTTCGTTAGGTTTTTTCTTTTGATCTCGTTAATGTCTGCTTCCAGCAGCAAACTTTTTTCACAAGACAGGTACGCAGTTTTTTTCAAGTTTAAGCCACAGACTTCACTCTCACTATCAAATCCTAAGGCTTTTTTGACTCAGAAAGCACTGGATCGTAGAACCCGCGAAAACCTGCAAGCAGACAGTTTGGATATGCCTGTATCAGAAAAATATGTAGCTCAGGTTTTACCCTTGACCAGGGACTTACTCTATACTTCCAAATGGCTAAACGCGGCCATAGTGGTGACAGACGAGGCAAAAGCAAAAACAATCGAAGGACTGCCATTTGTAGATCGAGTCGAAATGGTGGCTAAAGGCTTTTTATTAAGGCCAGGTGCAAGGTGGCTTCCTGGTGAAGGTGTTCAGACTTTTGATTCTACAAAAATCCACCCCAAATGGCAGCTTAGGCAATCTGAAGTTCAATCGAATACCTACGATTTTCAAAATCAGCTCATTGGCATTGACAAAATGCACCAGGCAGGATTTACCGGAAAAGGTGTAACAGTGGCGGTGTTTGATGCCGGATTTCCAGGAATGAAAACTGCAAGTTCGTTCGCGCACTTGTTTTCCAAAAATCAGATCATAGGGCAGAAAGACTTTGTCAGACCATGGAGAACGGAGGTTTTTGGAGAACACCCGCATGGAGTAAATGTAGCTTCCCTAATCGCTTCCAACGAGCAGGTGAAATTGGTTGCAGGCGCCTATGATGCCAATTTTATCTTTGTTATTACAGAGGAAGTTGCGACGGAATATAGAATTGAGGAATTCAATTGGGTTAGGGCAGCAGAGTATGCAGATAGCCTCGGAGTAGATGTCATCAATAGCTCGGTGGGGTACATCGATTTTGATGATCCTGCTACAACCTACACCAAGCAGCAATTGGATGGTAAGACGACCTACATCACCCGCGGTGCAACTATTGCTGCCAAAAAAGGGATTTTGGTTGTTAACAGTGTGGGTAATTATGGAGGTGCCGGTGTCTCTAGTCTTATCGCTCCTGCCGACGCGGAGGGAATTATCTCCGTCGGTTCGGTGACCAATACTTCGACAGTTTCAGGATTTAGCTCGAGAGGGCCTACAGCTGATGGTCGCATCAAACCTGAACTGGTAGCATTTGGACAGTCTGCGGTTCTCATCAGGGAAAATGGAGCGGTAGGAACCGGTCAGGGGACTTCTTTTTCAGCTCCACAAGTGGCCGCTTTGGCAGCAGGACTTTGGCAAGCAAGGCCTGAGTGGAAAAAAGACCAGCTTATTTTGAATTTATTGCGAAGCGCATCTCAATACGACAAGCCGGATAATAACCTGGGATACGGCATTCCCAATTTCTCCAAAGCCTATTTGGGAGAGATTTTGAATATTGCTTCTGAAGAAAAACAGACAATTGGAATTTATCCCAATCCATTGACCAATGATCTATTGACCATTGGTTTTGGAGCTAGCAAAGAATTGGATCTCAAAGTGATTGATATAGCAGGTAGAGTAGTGGCAGAACAGGTACTCCTGAGAGATTCCAAAGATTCGCCATATCAAGTTGAATTGGGAAAACTTCAGCCCGGATTATATATCCTTCAATTGACAGACGGGCTTCAAGTTTCGCGTACCAAACTCATTAAAAAATAATCACCTTGGTCAAGCAACTTGATCTTCATCTCAAAGAATAATTCCTATGGCTCCTCGAATAGCACCTTCCATATTAGCAGCTGATTTTGGAAATATTCAAAAGGAAGTTGAGATGCTCAATGCATCTCAGGCGGATTATATCCATGTTGACATTATGGATGGAATCTTTGTTCCGAATATCTCTTTTGGAGTGCCTGTTACAGAAGCGATCCATCGTCATGCCCAAAAGCCATTAGATGTCCACCTGATGATTCAGCAACCTGATTTGTATTTGGAGGCTTTCAGAAATGCGGGTGCAGAGATTATTACAGTTCACTATGAGGCATGCACACATCTTCATCGAACCCTTCAGGCCATCAAAAAACTAGGGGCAAAAGCTGGAGTAGCGATCAATCCTCATACCTCGGTTGATTTACTGCGTGATGTGGTAGATGAGTTGGATTTGATCTGTGTGATGTCTGTCAATCCGGGTTTTGGTGGACAGCGTTTTATAGAAAATACTTATTCAAAAGCATCGAGGCTAAAGGAATTATTGATTTCTACAGGTTCCAAAGCATTGATCGAGATCGATGGAGGTGTCAACCTGCAAAATGCACCATCACTGCTCGAAGCAGGTGCCGACGTATTGGTTGCAGGTAGCTTTGTTTTTGCGTCCTCAGATCCTCTTGCTACGATCGCTTCGCTTAAGTCACTTTGATTTTTGCCCGAACCACTTATCATAAAATACCCTTCTTTAGACTTTTTAACTTGGGATTAATGATTGTTAAGTTTTTATTTAAAGATGTTTCATTTTAAAATTAATTAGTTATGAGAAAAATTTTGATGTTTTTAGTTCTCTTTGGAGGAATGGGTGTGGGTACTTTTGCCCAAGAGGCACCTCCACAAAACGAGGTGACGGATGATGATCTGAAAAAGTTTGCTACTGTAGAAGTTATGACTGTTCAGTTTGTGGAGAAAAAGACGGAGGAGCTGAAAAACATGATAGTCAACAACGAGGTAATCGCAGGTGGTGCTCGGTATAATGAAATCAAAGCTGCTTGGGGCAATACCGCAAAGGAAGAGGAAATTAAATTAACTGATGAAGAGCGTGGTGCATTCAAAGCCATTAAAGAATTTCAGGATTCATTGCAGCAGTCCGTGGTGACATACAAAACTGAGTTGATTAAAAATGATGAAATCCTCGGCGCAAGTATTTACAATAAAGTCAACTCTGCCATCAAAGCCAATCCTGTTTTGAAGGAAAAATTGGATCAAATGATTCTTTTATTAAAGGAAAAAAAGCCGGAAGGGAGTTAATAATCGGTTGAATTTTGTCTTGGCAAAAGATTTGAAGAAGTCTCCAAAAAGAGAGACTTCTTTTTTTATTTTCACACCAAAATAAGTCAAAATCCGTTATCCAACTATGATCAAAAAATCCACTTGCATTGCTTTGTTTTTGTTGTCCTCGGTGAGTTTTTTGAGCTATGGTCAGGATGATGATATTTTCGGAATTACCACCAAAGCCAAAAACCCAAAAAGTGAGTCAGGCATTGGAAATGCCTACCGGAATGTTTTGGAAATGATATCCTTTGAGATTTCCACAGGTGCGGCCTACCAACAAATGTCTACCACTTTTTATTCAGAATTCCCCAATCGATACCCGATTTCACAGTACCAAAATTTGGAAAGTTCTCCTTTTTCACTTACAGACACCTTGGGTTTGAGAGGTGGAGACTGGGTGTTTCCAGTGATCAACGGAGGTGTGAGAATCAATTTGTTTAACCTGCTTACTATTGGTGGTGGCTATGGCAGAGAATGGGGAAGTCTCGCGCCCATGCGCGGAAATGACCATGAGTTTAAGTTTGAAGGTGCCACTTATCAGATCTCAAAGACCTACGGAACAGTTGGGTTGGTTCTCTTTGATGCCAAGCGTAGGCAATCTATTTTGAAGTGGCAGTACAGAAAATACAGCACCAATAATCTTTACATGCAATCCGAGTTAAAGCAAAGAGCAAGAGCAAATTATCCTTGGAGATTTATCTTGGAAGGAGAGTTTGGAAATATGAAGCTTACAAAGGCCTATGATCCTGCTTTGGATTTGCCTGGGGCACCCTATACCCCACGATTGGCGGTCTCTGAAGATCCTTACTTTGGAGTGTCCTTGAGAATGGAGTATGATTTTTCGGAATATGCGAAAGTGTTTTTAAAAGGAGGTGGAGAATTGAGAAAATTCACTTTTGCATCAGCAGATTTTTCTGAGTTTCAAAACATAAGTCAGACAGTTTATGGACTTCAGGCCGGCTTGGCGATAAAAGTTCCCGGTACCAAACGCTGTAAAATTCCCGGATGCGGTGTGGTGATGAAGCATATGCACAATGGGGTTGAGTATCGAGGCAGTTCTATTTTCAGATTCCAAAACAGAAAAGTAGGACAGTGGTATTAATCGCCGTTAGACCCCATTTTTGATCTGAAATCGGGGTTTTTAAACCTTAGCCTTTTTACTATCTTGCAGCCTTAATTCTGATGCGAGAAAAAGTAATTTATGGCCCAAGGAGAAAACGAGCACATCATTCCAATTAACATTGAAGAGGAAATGCGTGGTGCCTACATCGATTATTCGATGTCGGTAATTGTTTCCAGAGCACTTCCGGATGTCCGTGACGGACTCAAGCCAGTTCATAGACGTATCCTCTACGGGATGCAGGAACTCGGTGTATTACACAATAAACCTTATAAAAAATCTGCCAGAATCGTAGGTGAAGTGTTGGGTAAATACCACCCTCACGGTGACTCTGCCGTCTATGAGACGATGGTCAGAATGGCTCAAGACTGGTCGCTCCGCTATACGCTTGTCGATGGCCAAGGTAACTTCGGTTCCATTGATGGTGACAATGCTGCAGCGATGCGATATACTGAAGCCCGATTGAAACGGATCGCTGAAGAGCTTTTGGTTGATATCAATAAAGATACAGTAGATTTTCAATTCAACTTTGATGACTCACTTAAGGAGCCAACAGTTTTACCTGCAAAGGTACCGGCGCTTCTTTTGAACGGTGCTTCAGGTATTGCAGTAGGTATGGCAACAAATATGGCTCCTCACAATCTTGGGGAAGTCATTGACGGAATTATTGCCTACATCGAAAACAGAGAGATCACTGTGTCGGAATTGATGAAGCATATCATTGCACCGGATTTTCCTACTGGAGGGATTATTTATGGTTACAATGGCGTAAAGGCCGCATTTGAGACTGGCAGAGGCAGAATTGTGGTCAGAGGCAAAGCCAATGTGGAGATTAAAGACGGCGGAAACCGGGAGATGATTGTCATCACCGAGATTCCATACATGGTCAACAAAGCCAACATGGTCGAAAAGACCGCTCAGTTAATCAATGAGAAAAAAATAGAAGGTATCTCTGCCATTCGTGACGAGTCTGACAGATCAGGAATGCGTGTCGTGTATGAGCTGAAAAGAGATGCTGTAGCCAGTGTTGTCCTTAACAACCTGTATAAGCAGACAGCGCTACAGACTTCTTTCTCAGTTAATAACGTTGCTCTTGTCAAGGGGCGTCCATACACGCTTAATCTTAAGGATCTTATTGTTCATTATGTCAGCCACCGCCACGAAGTAGTGGTAAGACGTACTGAGTTTGAACTGAAAGAGGCTGAGAAAAGAGCCCATATTTTGGAAGGTTACCTAATTGCGCTCGATCACCTTGACGAAGTAATTGCTTTGATCAGAAATTCTGCAGATCCTGAGACTGCGAGAAATGGTTTGATGGAACGCTTTAATCTAAGCGAAATTCAAGCTAGAGCTATTCTTGATATGCGTCTCCAGAGATTGACAGGAATGGAGCGCGACAAGATCATCCAAGAATACAAGGAGATCATGGCATTGATTGAGGAGTTGAAAGAGATTCTTGCCAATGAGGACAAGCGAATGGAAATCATCAAAACCGAACTTCGCGAAATGAAGGATCGGTATGCGGATGACCGTCGTACTGAGATTGAGCACAATGCAGAAGACTTTAGCTACGAAGACATGATCCCGAATGAGGAAGTGGTAATCACAGTTTCTCACCAAGGTTATGTGAAAAGAACTGCATTGACCGAATATAGAACCCAAGGCAGAGGAGGAGTAGGCTCTAAAGGTGTCAGCACCAAAGAAGACGATTGGACGGAATACATCTTCACAGCTTCTACACACAATTACCTGCTGATCTTTACTGATAAAGGAAAATTGTTCTGGCTAAAAACCTATGCAATTCCAGAAGGTTCAAAGACTTCTAAAGGACGACCGATCCAGAATCTGATCAATATCGAATCTGACGATAAAATCAGATCTATCATACAGGTTGAAAACCTGGAAGATCAAGATTACATCAATAATCACTTCTTGGTGATGGTGACCAAGCAAGGTGTGATTAAAAAAACCACACTTGAGCAATATTCCCGTCCTAGATCGAATGGCATCATTGCTTTAAATTTCAGAGAAGATGATCAGCTGGTTCATGTAGCTATGACCAATGGGAGTCAACACATTGTGATTGCTGCAAAATCAGGAAGAGCGGTTCATTTTCATGAATCTGCCGTGAGACCGATGGGACGAACCGCCACAGGGGTAAAAGCGATCACGTTAACGGATGTTAATGACTTTGTCATTGGCATGGTATGTGCCTCCAAAGAAAATGCAACCTTACTGGTAGTATCTGAGAAAGGATATGGAAAACGATCCGATCTTGAAGAATACCGAATCACTAATCGAGGTGGTAAAGGCGTAAGAGCGATGAATGTCACTGAAAAAACAGGAACATTGGTGGCAATTAAAGAAGTGGTGGACTCAGACGATTTGATGATTATCAACAAGTCTGGAATTACCATCCGAATCTCGATGGACCAGCTTCGTATCATGGGACGAGCCACTCAAGGAGTAAGATTGATTAAAGTAGGAGAGGGTGACGAAATTTCGTCCGTGGAAAAAATATCAAGAGAAGAAGTAGAAAGTACCGAATCTTCCGATCTTGCGACCGATTCTACGGATCCCTCAAGTGATTCATCTGAATCTGACATAGAATTAACTGAGTAAACCAAACAATAAAGAAAAAACGCTAATGAAAAAGCTAATTCTCTCAATGGCTATGGTGGCAGTAGCTTCTGTGGCTTTTGGACAAAAAAAGGTAGTGAAAGAAGCCGAAAAAGGTTTCAAACAAGGCAACCTTGAGGCTGCCCTTGCTGCTGTTGACGGAGCTACTACTAACCCTGAAACCAGTGGTGATCCTGCAACCTTTCTCTTGAAGGCTCAAATCCATACCAAGATGTTTGCAAAAGATTCTTCAAACACAATGGAGACAGTAGAGATAGGTAATCAAGCAGTTACAACATTTGCAAATGCATTTGAAATGGCGGGTAGCAGCAAAACTTCACCTGTAGGCAAAGCCATTTACGCTGAAGAATTACCGGGAATTCCTGAAAACCTCAAGCCATATTCCTTGATCAGCCTAAAAAATATCTCCTTCGATAAGGCTCTCAAAATGTATGAAGAGGAAAATCTTGAAATGTCCTATGAGTTTTTCAACCTAGCTGGTGAAATCGACAAGACTGACTCTACTATTCATTACAATGCAGGATTCCTTGCTAATGATCTAGGTAGATTTGAAGATGCAAAAAAGCATTTCAATTACCTTTTCGAAATCCCCGGCTATAACAAAACCAATGCTTACTACTTCATGGTGCAAATACTAAGCACAGAAGAGAAAAATCCAGAAGCAGCTTTTGATCTGGTAGCAAAAGCAAGAAAAGAGTACCCAAATGATAAAGTATTGGCTGAGTATGAAATTCAGCTTTTGCTTCAGTTGAACAAAATGGATGAAGCTATGGCGCAAATCAAAGATGCTTTGGCAAATGATCCTAACAATGTTGGACTTCTTTTGAGATCCGGTTATCTGAAAGAGCAAGCAGGTGATTTTGAAGGTGGTCTTACAGATTACAAAAAATCAGTAGAAGTTGATCCTAACTTCTTTGAAGGAAACTATTACACTGGTGCCCTGCTTTTGGAGCAAGCTCAAAAGGAACTAAATTCTCTCAATGATCTTTCAGATGCGGAATGGGAAAAACAATCTCCTATTGTCGGTAAAAAAGCAGATGCCAATTATAATGAGTCTATCAAGTATTTCTCCAAAGCACTTGAGATCAAACCTGACAACACTGATATCATGATTATCCTGTATCAAGTATACACCAGACTTAAGAAAACTGCCGAGATGGATGCGATCAATAAAAAGATCACTGCCATTCTAGGTGCCAACTGGCAGGAAAATTAATTGATTAATAACTTTTGAAAAGGCCGGTCAATCCGGCCTTTTTTTATGCTTCGATATTAAAAAAATACTATAAACACGTATTTGAGATAGAAAAAAGTGTTGTTTTCCAACTTGAAAAGATCACTTAAAAGCTAAATTCTAAACCAAGCATAGACTGAATTTATTTTGAAAAATTATCGCTTCCATTGATAAAAAAAGCTTTTTATTTCGCGTAGGATTGAAATAGTTTTCCCATCCAATCAAACCCAATATGATCAAATCGAAGTTTTGCCAATTTACATTGAGCATTTTAGCTTGCTTCTTGAGTTTTTCTGCTTTTGGTCAATCCCTGCCTTCTTCTCAAATCTACCATTCCCTTCTTCAATTAAAGGAAACCAAGCGTGTGCTTTATGTAGCCGCGCATCCTGATGATGAAAACACCAGGCTGATTGCTTATTTAGCAAATGGTGAGCATGCGGAAGTGGCCTATTTGAGCTTGACAAGAGGAGATGGCGGTCAAAATCTGATTGGTAGTGAACTGGGTATAGAGCTAGGGCAGATTCGAACTCAAGAGTTGATCAAAGCACGCCAGACTGATGGAGGAAAGCAGTTTTTTACCCGAGCACTTGATTTTGGATATAGCAAAGACCCGACAGAAACACTTCAAAATTGGGAAAAAGAAAAAGTCTTGGCAGATGTAGTTTGGGCGATCCGGAAATTTCAGCCAGATATCATCATCACTCGATTCAATACCGTTCCCGGGGTAACTCATGGTCATCATACTACCTCGGCGATTTTAGCTGGTGAAGCTTTTGAACTCGCTGGCAAATCAACAGCTTTTCCAAAGCAATTGTCTTTTGTGAAACCTTGGCAACCCAAGCGAATTTTTTTTAACGCTTATAATTTTCGGGGTGAATTTGAGCCTGAGGAAGGAAAGAAATATTACGCTTTTGAAGTGGGGGGATACGACCCGCTCTTAGGTAAAACCTATCATCAGCTTGCAGCCGATAGCCGAACCATGCACAAATCTCAAGGGTTTGGTTCTACTGCGGGTACCGGTAACGCCAAAGACTTCATCGAGCAAGTAGGAGGAGAAGCCTATTCCAATACTCCTTTTGATGGCGTATCCAATCGTTGGGAACAGTTAGCAGGTGGAAAGGCCATTCTTTCTAAGGTGGATCAGATTCTAAAGAATTTCAATTTTGTTCAGCCCGATCAAAATGTTCCTGCTTTGCTTTCTCTTAGAAAGTCAATTTTGAGCTTGAACTCGCAAGAATCATGGGTAAATGAGAAGCTTGAAAAATTAGACAAGACCATCTTCAATGCCTTGGGTTTGGAATATGAATTTATCGCTAGGAAGGAAATTGGTTTCCCAAGTGAAAAAATCAAAACTGACCTAGTGCTTACAAATCCTTCCAAAATTGATTTGATAAATATTTCTTTTCAGGTTTTGGGAGTTAGCCATCAAGGAAAATCTGCAAAAGAAAATGCAAGTGTTTCACTTCCGATAGAAATAACAATACCAGAGAATATGCCCTATTCCCAGCCTTATTGGCTGGAAAATCCATTAGATGGGGCACTCTTTTCGGTGCCTAATCAAAAGGAAATTGGTGTTCCTTTTTCTTCTCAAATCATTGGAGGAGACCTCACCTTCTCCGTGGCTGATCAGCAATTCAAAGTGCCTGTTCAATTGATTTACAAATACAACGATCAGGTAGATGGGGAAATCAAGCAGCCATTTACAATAGTGCCTGAAGTTGATCTGAGTATATCCAAAGAAAATGTGTTTTTGGTTTCAGGTGCAGATCCTACTGTTACGGTTACAGTCAATTTTAGAAATCAAATCTTGGATGGAAATCTTGACTTTGAAGGTATTGACTCTTCACAGTTTAGAGTATTGAGCATTGAGGATATTGCATTCCAAAAGAAGCGGGTATTTAAAGTGGCTTTTCTTCCAAAGGAGGATGGAAAAAAGATCATCACAGCTAGGTTTACGACTGCTTCTGGAAAATCCTACGACCAGATTACCAAGCAGATTTCGTACAAGCATATTCCGAATTTGACTTATTTCAGTCCTGCTAGTATTAATTTGATTCAGGCGGATTGGAAAGTTTCCGGGGAAAAGATCGGTTATATTCCAGGTGCTGGGGATGATGTGCCTGCTGTATTGACAGCGTTAGGATACAAGGTTACCATGATTGGTGCTGAGGATTATTCAGTGGATTATATGAGTCAATTCAAGGCAATCGTAGTCGGGATTCGTGCTTACAATACCAATTCGGACTTGGCAGCCAATCAGCAAGTGTTGATGGGCCATGTCCGAGCAGGCGGGAATCTAATAGTACAATACAATACGAGTTCTCCTTTATTGACCAATCAGCTGGGGCCTCATCCTTTTACCATAGGTCGAGATCGAGTGACTGTGCAAGAGTCTCCAGTGGAAATTTCTCCTGACAGCCCGATTGTAAAAGGTCCAAATCTTATCACACAGGAAGATTTTAAAGGCTGGGTTCAAGAACGAGGCTTATATTTTGCCTCAAACCCAGATCCTCAGTATCAGCAGCCTTTTACCATGCAGGATCCAGGTGAAAATCCATCTAAGGGTGCTTTGATTCATGCTCAGGTTGGCAATGGAAACTACGTCTACACAGGAATCTCTTTCTTCAGGCAATTGCCATCAGGAGTTCCCGGTGCTATTAAGTTGTTCATCAATTTAATTGAGCAGTAAGATGGAAGAGAGGCAGATTAAATGGTCAAAAATTTACATCGGACTCATGGCTAGCCTAGTGGCTATGATCGGTTTGTTTTACTGGTTATCTGTAGCCTTCGCATGAGTACGCTGGATTGGTCCGTTCTATTCTTCACGCTAGTTTCCATTGCTGTATTTGGGATTTACAAAACCCGGGGGCAAAAGAGTCTAGAGTCTTACCTCAAAGGAAATAAAGACAATTGGTGGACGATAGGTTTGTCCATCATGGCGACTCAGGCATCCGCGATTACTTTTCTGAGTACACCGGGCCAAGCCTATGAGGATGGGATGAGATTTATCCAGTTTTACTTTGGGCTGCCTTTGGCAATGATCATTATCTCGGTCAGTTTTATCCCAATTTATTATAAGCTAAAAGTTTATACAGCTTATGAATACCTGGAAAATCGTTTTGACCTGAAAACTCGTACCCTGACTTCCTTGCTTTTTATCATTCAAAGAGGTTTGGCTGCTGGAATTACGATTTATGCTCCAGCGATTATATTGTCTACTCTTTTGGGCTGGAACCTCACATTTACCAATATTTTCATCGGTGTTTTAGTGATCATTTACACGGTTTCAGGTGGTACTACAGCGGTTTCCATTACCCAAAAACAACAAATGGCTGTGATGATGGGAGGGATGATTCTAGCTGGAATTATTGTAATCCAATTATTGCCGATTTCTTTTGGTGAAGCCTTGCATGTGGCCGGGAAAATGGAAAAGCTCAACGTGGTCAGTTTTGAATTTGACTTAGCGGATCGGTACAATATCTGGTCGGGAATGACAGCTGCTGTGTTTCTTTTTTTGAGTTACTTTGGTACGGATCAAAGTCAGGTGCAGCGCTACCTTTCCGGTCAAACCTTGACTCAAAGCCGCATGGGTTTGATCATGAATGGATTTCTCAAGATTCCGATGCAATTCATCATTCTGTTTATTGGAGTGATGGTGTTTGTATTTTACCAATATGTGCAGCCTCCGGTGATTTTTAATGAGGTACAGACAGAACAGCTCCGAAACAGTCCCTATGCTTCTGAATTGGAGACTCTTGAGAAAAAATACACAGAAAGCTTTGAAACAGGTCGTGCTGCCTATCAGGATATGCTTGCTGCCATAGACCAAGGACAAGATCAAAAAGCGGATGAGTTAAAATCCAAAGTTCAGTCTATCAAGTCAGAGCAAACGGCTATCCGAGATGAAGTCAAAGCATTGATTGTGAAGAATGATCCTACCGCAGAGACTCGTGATACGGATTACATTTTCATGCGTTTTGTGATGGATTATTTGCCCCCTGGCATTGTAGGATTATTGTTTGCCGTGATTTTTTCTGCGGCCATGTCCTCTTCTTCCTCAGAGCTAAATGCCCTTGGGTCGACTACGACCATTGATTTGTATAAAAGATCGATCAACAAAGAAGGAAGTGACAAGCACTATGTACTTTCCTCTAAAGCGTTCACTGCTTTTTGGGGATTAGGAGCCATTCTATTTGCTACCTATGCTTCCTTATTTGAAAATTTGATTCAAGCGGTAAACCTACTTGGTTCCCTTTTTTACGGTACGATCTTGGGGATTTTCATGGTTGGATTCTTTATGAAATGGGTCAAGGGAAAAGCTGTATTTATTGGAGCCTTGATGTCTCAAGCCTTGATTTTATTGGTTCATTTCAAGAATGGAGAAGGTCTTTTGGGCTTCCATTGGGATATTGGCTTCCTTTGGTACAACGCGCTGGGTTGCATTTCGGTGATGATTTTCGGTGCCTTATTGCAATTGGTGATCAAAAAGTGATGAATTAGCAAAAGCCAACTTCCTGTTCATTTTTTGATTTGCCTCCAGCTTTAGCTGGAGGGAGTAGAGAAAAAATGCTGATAGTAAGTTGGGCTTCAGCCAAAGCTGTTGACAATTCGGCTAAAGCCTAAATCTGATTGGTGTATTTCAATAGAATGGGCTAAAGCCACATTCCTATTCATTTTTGGAATGGAATCTTTGATTTGCACACTACTTTTCCTGGGGGGCAAAGAATAAAATTCCTTTTGTGCCTTTTTGCCTTTCCGGCTGAATAAAAAACCGGGCCGCTCGACCCGGTTTCTATTTTTCTCATTTTATCGACTTCATTAGCCTGTCATTCAAGCCCACGTAATCGGGGTTTTTAGCCTCAATAGCCAGATTTTTAGATTTATTGGCAGACTCGAGTGCTTCAGTTTTCATTCCAAGCGCAAGTTCGATTTTAGCTCTTAGGTGAATGGTCCAATACTTAGGATCATTGTCTGTTGACTGCTTGATCCAAGTATAAGCTTGGTTCATGTCCTTGTTATTGGTGAAATAGTAATTGGCAGCCTGATAAAGTAGTGCCGGATTGGTGCTGTTGGCATCGATTACTTGCTTTTTGATATCCGCCATCACGATAGGATCCACTTCTGTAGCAATGGTGAAATCCACACGGGTTTGTTCCCATTTGATCGAAAGGTCGGCGCTGTTGTCGGTCAGGTTATTGAAGCTTAGCTCAAAGGACTCGTATTTTTTGCTCGTTTTGGAAGCAGTCACATTGAATCTGACCTGATCTTCTGATTGATTGTATCCGATCGCACCCCAAAGCTTCGTGTTTTTGCTCAAAATAATAGTCCAAGTGGACTTGCCAGGAATAGAGTACAAAGCGTAAGATCCTGCAGGTACTTTTTGACCTCCTACGATTACCTCTGTGGAGAAAGTCAAAATGGTGGCACCATTGGCACCAGTTCTCCATACTTCACCGTAAGGCACCAACTCACCGAAGATTTTTCTTCCTTTTGTGCTAGGTCTGCTGAAATCTGCAGTGACATCTGTCAAGCCAACTTTTTGGGATATTTTGGCACTTGGACTGGCTTGTGGCATTTGGATTTGCTGCGCAAAGCTGCTAAATCCGGCAAAAAGAAGGGCCAGCAAAACGAGTTTGAATTTGTTTTTCATATAGGGTAAATAATTTGTGTTTATCGTCTGGACTTTCGCAAATCCTACTCCAATTTTTGGAATCGGCTGCAATTTGACAGTTTATTCGCTCATTTTGTCAGGATTTTACTCATATTTTATCAGTGGACTTTCTCGAAAAAGAGATTGAGTTAATTTTACTCATCTACCCCTTAAAATAGAAAATGAGTCTCGCTATTATCAGTCCCGGAAGAAATCCTAAAGTTTGGATCGATGCACTACGTCACCATCAGCCTGACATAGATATCCAAGTTTATCCTGACATTCATCGGCCTGATGATGTGGACATGGCCTTGGTCTGGCAGCATCCTCCCGGTTACCTTAATTCTTTTCCCAACCTCAAGTTAATTAGCTCCTTGGGGGCAGGAGTAGATCATATCCTTTCAGATCCGGCAGTTCCCGATTCTATGGCTATCGTAAGGATTGTGGATGAGAAGTTGACTTGGTCTATGACCAATTATGTGGTCATGGGAGTTCTTAATTTTCACCGACAGATTACTCGCTACCAAGCGGATCAAAAGAGAAAAGTATGGGACATGTCCAATCCTGAAATCCCTGTCAAAGTGGGCGTGATGGGAGTTGGGGCATTAGGTGGTGATGTCTTGGATAAATTAAGTTATATGGGGTTTCCAGTGGTTGGTTTTGGTTTTACTGAAAAATCTGATTTTCCCTATCCTTACTTTTCCAAGAATCAATTGGGAGAATTTCTTGCGCAAATCAATGTCTTGGTTTGTCTGCTTCCGCTGACGCCTGAAACGGAAGGTATTCTGAATCTTGAGCTATTCAAACAGTGCACAAAAGGTACCTTCTTGATTAATGTGGCGCGTGGAAAGCACTTGGTCGAAGAAGATTTAATTCCTGCTTTGGATCAGGGATTTCTTTCTGGCGCCTTGCTTGATGTGTATCGGGTCGAGCCTTTGCCCCAGGACCATCTGTTTTGGGAGGAATCAAGAATCCAGCTGACTCCACATATTGCCAGTGTGACTAATCCATTGGCGGCTTCTCCACAGATTATTGATAACTTTAATCGACTTAAATCTAACCAACCTCTTCAGAATCTGGTAAACCGGGAAAGAGGCTATTGACTTTTGGTTATGGCACATACCTTCACGATTCTTTGCCCCACGGATTTTTCTGAATGCTCGCTGAATGCGATTGAATACGCATGTAGGCTTGGAGAAAAATACGAAGCCAATCTGGTCCTATTTCATGTGCTCAATCGGGAAGATTACTTGAAGCTTTCTCCAAGTGATACAGAGGGTAAGTACCAGGAAGAGTTTGTGCTTCAAAAACTCAGAAACCTTCAAAAAACCGTTTTGGAGGAGAGTTCTACAAAAGGATTGAAGGGCTGCCAAATTGCTTTCAAAGAAGGAAAAATTGTCCAAGGCACCCTTAGCTATGCAGAGGAAATCAATGCAGGATTGATTGTGGTGGGGACTGAGGGGATGAATGAATTGAGAGAAACTATCATTGGCAGTCGGTCTAGCCGGTTGGTTGAACAATCAGACAGGGATGTTTTGGTGGTGCCAAGAAGGGTGTTTTTCAAAACACCCAGAAAACTGGTCTTTGCTTCAGATTATTTAGAGGAAGACAAGTTAGCGATTCAAAAGGTCGTAGAATGGGCTACTTTCTTTGATGCGGAAATTGATTTGGTCCATATTTCATCCTCTCAAAAAGCAATCGAAAAGGCCTTGCACCTTACGATGATCGAGGAAGTGAAGCCATTTTTAAGGTATGATAAAGTTAATTTTGTGCTCAAATCCTTCCGGGATAATCTAGCACTTGGTTTGGAGAATTACCTACAAGTGGCCAAAGGGGATATCTTGGTGACGCTCAGTAAAAAGAAAAGTTTCTTTGATCAGATTTTCTCTAAAAATCTCTCCAAAAAGATGTCCTACTTTATCAACAAGCCCCTTTGGGTGATTAAGAGTTTTTAGGCTTTTTTCCTGTAAACAAACCTTTTACAAATCCGGAAAACTCTTTCCTCGATTCCTCATTTGCCAAGACAGACTTCAGCGTGTTCCAAACGTGGCCAGGGGTTAATTTTTTCGGTTCATTGACAGGCGTGAATTTTGGCTGAGGCACTTCTTTGGATTTCTTTTCTCCAATGGCAGGAAGATCATCCTGCTTTTGAATTGGCTTGTAGCCGACAAGTTCATCTGCTTTTTCGAAGCTTTTTTTCGCTCGTTCTTTTTGTCCCAACTTTTCTTCAACCAACCCTTTGTTATTAAATGCCACAGCATCCTCCGGATCGAGTTCGATGGCCTTTTCATAGTCTTCGATGGAACCTTTAAAGTCACCCAATCGATCTTTCAAAAATGCCCTGCTGGAATAGCGATAAGGATTGCGAGGGTCAAGGTTTGCAGCGCGATCAAGTTCAGAAAGTGCTTCTTCATTTCGACCCATCAGGTGCAAAACAACAGCTCGGTCACTGATGAAATCAGTGTTGTAAGGTTCTAATGCCGTCAAAAGATCAAAATCCGCCAAGGCCAATTCGCCTCTTCCCAACCTGGTCAAAATTCTACCTCGGTGTAGATGAAGTTCACTTTTTCCCTTTTCACGAATGATCAATTGATCGAAAATTGCCAAAGCTTCTTCGAATTTTCCTTCCTGATAGAGTTGGTAACCTGTATTGAAATCCATTTTGTTTTAGATAATAGATGCAAGAAGCAAGAACCAAGACATAAGAAAATATTGCGATTGTCTAGATATTAAGAATGGAGAAACAAGCAGTTCTTTTTCTTATTTCTTGCTTCTCGGCTCTTGTTTCTTGCTTCTCGGTTCTTGTTTCTAATGTCTTGCAAAGGTAAACCCCGATTCCTAAACCAAAGTTTATTTTCCGTCTTTTTGCTTCAAAATCCCTTCGGCTGTTATCTTTAAAGCCAAGAGTAGTTCCCCTTATGGCATTCAGTCCCGACGCAGTTCTCAAAGACCTCAAAGCGAAGAAGTTTGCTCCCATTTACTTTTTGCAGGGAGATGAACCTTACTTTATTGACTTGATCACTGACTTTATTGAAAAAAATGCCATCCCTGAATTTGAGCGTGGATTCAATCAATTGGTGCTTTATGGCAAGGACTCATCCATCAGCACCATTTTAAATAATGCCCGAAAGTTTCCGATGATGGCTGAGCGACAATTGGTCGTGGTAAAGGAAGCTCAGAGTATTCCGGATTGGGGAAAAGAAGAGGCTCAGAAGCTGTTGATCAGTTATTTGACCAATCCGCTGCCTAGTACCATTTTGGTTTTTGCTTACAAACATAAAAAGCTGGACGGGAGAAGTTCGTTGAAAAAAGAACTGGAGAAAAAGTCCGTTTTTGTTGAGTCTGAAAAAGTCAAAGACTGGAAATTGAGTGAATGGATCGATGGCTATTTCAGAGACTTGGGCCATCAGATTGAGCCCAAAGCAAATCAATTGTTGGCTGAATCGATAGGGAACAATCTTGAAGTATTGACCAATGAGGTAGGAAAGATGTTGATCAACTTCCCCGAATCCACCAAGTTTACGCCTGACCACATTTCCAAATTCATCGGAATCAATAAGGATTACAACAATTTTGAGTTGTCTAAAGCGATTGGATTCAAAGACGTGGTCAAGGCCAATCAGATCATTCATTATTTCATACAGAATCCCAAGGCGCACCCGGTCATTCCGATTTTTACCTTGTTGTATAACTATTTCAGTAAAGTTGCCTTAGTACATCGCGCGGGTCCATTGCCCGAAAATCAATTGGCAAGTGCTTTGGGCATCAATCCTTACGGGGTAAAAGAATACATTACTGCAGCCAGAAACTACAAATTGGGCAAGGTAATTGATGTATTTGGGTACATCAAAGAGGCTGATCTTCGTTTCAAAGGAGTGGACTCCGGAAGTATGGACGAAGGAGAAATCCTCCGCGAGTTGGTGTACAAGATTTTGCACTGATTACCCAAAACCAATTATTAAAAGATGAAATACTACCTGGTGCTGCTTGCAGGCCTGGGTTTGAGCGTAGAAGCTTTTTCTCAATCTACGCTGTACCAAACCGGCCAACAGCAAGCGTTGGATTACCATTTGGAGCTTTTCGATAAGCAGCTTTTCTCAGCCAGTCTTTATGACAACACCCGCTTGCTGGCTGAGTCTCTCACCGAAGAACAACGTAAAAATGCACAGCTGAATCGGGCCATGTCTGCCCTTCAGCTGGAGAGTCCGGATGGTCCTGGGCTGATGAAGGCCTACATTTTTGATCATGGCAATCATCCTACAGTGGCTACCGCTGGTCTTTATCTCGGAAATCACTTTTTCTACAAAAGAAATTACAAGGAATCGATTGAAGCTTTCGACTTAGTCAATACCAAAGGACTAAATGAAGAAACCAAAGCAGATGTCCTTTTCAAGCAGGGCTATGCCTATTTCCAATTGAAAAACTATGGACAAGCAGCTGGCTACTTCGATCAGGCAAAAACGCTCAATCAACCGGTAAGTCCGGATGCTTATTATTACAGTGGCTTTATTGCGATGGAGCAAGGAAACACGTCTAAAGCAGTTGCAGATTTGAAAGCGGCAGGGCAGTCCTCCTTTTACGCCACCAAAGTTCCCTATTTGCTGACCGCGCTGTATTATCAGCAGGGCGCTTACGATCAGGCGATTACCTATGCGGAGCCCTTGTTGGCTTCGAGTCAAAATCTGGATCGGAGGGAAACCATTCACCTGTATTTGGCAGAATCCTATTATGCAAAGAAGGACTTTGCCAATGCCGCCAAGAATTACGATGCCTTTATCAATGCAAAAAAAGGCACGCTTTCCCGAGAGGAAGTCTACAAGGCGGGTATTTCATTTTTTGAAATCAAAAACTACCAAAGAGCCACAGATTACCTGAAGGTATCTGCATCGGGAAACGATGAAATTGCCCAATCTTCCAGTTATTACCTTGGACATTCCTACATCAAGTTGGATAACTTCGCTTTTGCTTCCACGAGTTTTCAGGCTGCTTCCAAAGCCTCTTTCAATAAGCAAATTCAGGAAGAAGCCTTGTTCAATTATGCAAAGACCAACCTTCAGCGGGGTAGTTTTCAAATAGCAATCAGTACGCTAGACGAATATTTAGATACGTATCCTTCTGGAAGACATCGTTCGGAGGCCGAGACACTTTTATCCGAAGCCCTAATCAATACCAATGACTATTTGCGAGCGCTTGAGCAGATGGATAAGATCCGAACCAAGTCTCCAAGAATCCAGGCGGCCTACCAAAAAGTAGCTTTTTATCAAGCGATGGTCTATTACCGGGATCAAAAGTACAAGCAGGCGATTTCTTTGTTGGACAAGTCTCAGGCTTTTCCTTCGGATAAAGACTTGCTTTTGGAGACACATTTTTGGAAAGGGGAGGTGCAGACCGCTGATGGGAATTTGTCTCAGGCGATCAGATCTTATGAAGCGGCTAGAGCGATGAATCCGGCAAGTAGCCATCCTTTCCTGATCAAAACGCACTATGGATTGGGCTATGCCTATTTCAATACCCAGCAATATCCCAAGGCAGAGGAGCAATTCCGTCTCTACACTGAAAAACTCAGAGCTCGGGAAGAAAAGCAAAACTATGACGATGCCTTGCTAAGACTTGGCGATTGTCAGTATGTGCAAAAGAAATTCGGAGATGCTGCTGCGACTTTTCAAAGGGCAATCACGGAGCGAAATTCAGGAATCGACTATGCTTACTACCGATTGGCGGTGGTTCAAAACTTCCAAAACCGAAATGATGAAGCCCTTTCTCAGTTGGATCGCTTGATCAGTGGCTATTCTTCCAGTTTGTATTTGGAAGATGCCATGTTCCAACGTGGGCAAATTTATTTGGAGGAGGTTCGCTATGCCGAAGCGTCCCGTGCTTTTTCTGATTTGATCACGGGAAGACCAAGTTCTCCTTTTGTTCCTTTTGCCTTAGAGGGAAGGGCCGTTGCTAACTTCTCCATGCAGCGCTACGATCAGACGATCGAGGATTACAAAGCCATTTTAGACAATCATCCTAACGCTCAAAATGCAGAAACAGCGCTGAAAGGACTGCAGGAAACGCTTGCTCTTCAGGGTAGATCTGCTGAGTTTGGAGACTATGTAGCCAAATACAAAAGCAAAAATCCAGGTTCAGGAAACGTGCAAGGCTTGGAGTTTGAATCTGCGAAAAGCTTATACATCGACAAAAACTATCCTCAAGCAGCAAGAGCTTTTGAAAATTACCTGAGAAGTTATCCTCAATCAGCTCAAAAATCAGAGGCATTGTTTTTTGCTGGTGATGCCTTCCTGCAAGCTGGAGATACTGATCGTGCAGTCGGTTACTTCAAGCAGCTGGAGCGTGAGCCAGCATCTCCTCAGCGTGTTCGAGCGATGCAGAAACTTGGTGTGATCGAACTGAATAAAGGCAATTACGCGTCGGCAATCCCTTACTTGGAGACAGCTTCGCAAAATGCCCGAAATAAAGTGGAAGAAGCAGAGGCGGTTCAAGGATTGATGGTAGCCAATTTCGCTACCCGGAAATTCCAGCAGTCCATCACCTATGCGGATCGCTTGATGACCTTGGATGGAATTATTCCTGAATCTACCCCAACTGCACTTTTGACAAAAGCGAAAGCTCAACGAGAAATGAATCAAAAGCCTCAAGCTGAAACAACCCTTCAAAACTTGGTCAGAGACCACAAGACTGTTCAGGGTGCAGAAGGCTTGTATTTGCTAGCGTTCTCTTATCAGGAAAGAGGCGATGTGCCAAAGTCTAATGATGCCATTTTCGATTTCTCCGGACCGTTTGCGGATTACGATTTCTGGTATGGCAAGATGTTTTTGCTACTAGCGGACAACTTCCAAAAAACCGGTGAGACCTTCCAGGCAAAAGCCACACTCGAATCCATCGTGGAGCGATCTACCAATGCTGAAATCAAGGCTGAAGCCCAGTCCAAACTTAAAAACCTGAACTAAACCAATGAATAGATTAGCAATCACCTTATTGATTTCAGGAGCTTTCTTTGGAGGCCTAACTGCATCAATGGCACAGAATCCTCAGCGAGGTGCGGTGCAAGATCAGGAATTTGTAATCCGAAAGGATCGGGTTTTGACTGTTCCTACGCAGCCTCGTTCGTTTGAGCGACTGCCTGTATTGCCTCAGCCCAAAGGAATGGAGGATTTTACCTACGCCATCACACCTTACTTTCTCTCTGTTCCTGCGCTCAAGCTACAGCCCACCCCGGTGCAAAAAGATTACCGTCAGCCCAAGCTGTATTTGTATCCGGGATTTGTGCGGGCAGGATATGGTAATTTTGCCTCCCCACTTTTGGAAGCTCGCTACATGTCCACGACCGCTGATCCGCTGAACTATGCGGTGAGATTCAAGCATCAGAGCTTTGGAAAAGGACCAGCGGGAACATATGCAGATGCCAGTCCAGAAGCTCACACCAATTTGGGAGGTGATGTCAGTTACTTTTTAGATAGAGCTGAGGTCTTTGGAGGTTTGAGTTGGGGACAGGATAAGTATTCCTTTTATGGAGAAGATCCTAATTTTAGAATTCCTGATAATGTGGACTTTATTGGGCCAATCGTTGAAAACAATGTCCAAAATAACGTGCAGTTTTCCGCCGGAATCCGTGATATTGAGAAAGTTGGGCCATTTGGTTATGAAGCTAAGTTTGGTTTCAGAAGCTTCAAAGACAGCTATTTGGTCAGAGAGAATGAGGTCAGTGTACAGGCTTTGGGAACGTTTAGACCTTCAGACGATTGGTCGGGAAAAGTGGGATTAAGCTATTTCTCTACTCCAACGGAGGATTTGAAGTATGATTTGACCCGAACCTATCTGGCTATTCGTCCGGAAGTATCTTACAATTATGAGGCTTTCCGATTTACAGCAGGTTTGAATATTGTATCTGAGAATGATTCCCTTCCCGAAAAAGAAAGTGATTTCCGCATTTTCCCAGTATTGAAAGCCAGCTACCAGTTTGCGGATGAATTCGGGTTCTATGGAGAGTTTTCAGGAGATGTCAAGAGAAACACCTACTTTAATTTTGTCAGAGAAAATCCTTTCCTAGGTCCAAGCACCCAATTGCTTAACACCGTCAATAATTATAAAATCGCCAGTGGGATAGAAGGCCAGTTTCAGGAAGTTTTTCATTACCGCGCTGGAGTCGATGTGAGCCGATTTAACAACATGCATTTTTTCGTGAATTCGATCGCGGATTCTGCACGTTTTGAAATTGTCTATGATGAAAAAACCACCGTGGTGAATCTCAATGCAGAGTTGGGGATGAAGTTTTCAGACGTGTACACGCTCGGTTCTAGATTGGATTTGTATCAATATGATTTGAATATTCAGCAGGAAGCTTGGCATCGACCCGTTTGGGCACTATCGATCAACAATCAAGTGAAGCCTTTAGAGAAATTGTTGATTCAGGCCAATCTGAATTTTATGGGGGGAATAAAGGCTAGAGGAGATGTAAGTGCGGCTGCAATTTTTCCACCTGATATTGAAGTAGTCAGCCTCAAAACGATCGCCGACCTTCAGCTGAAAGCTGATTTTAAGATAACAGATCGGATTTCCATTTTCGCTGAGGGCAACAACCTGACCAATGGAAAAAATATGCGCTGGTTGAATTATCCTGTCAGAGGAGTTCAACTCATCGGCGGTGCCAGCTTCAAATTCTGATTATTCGGAATTTGAGGTTGGGCATTCCGAGCATTTAGGTTAGTTTCGTAGCTTTCCCAGCATGAAGATGTCAGCAAAAGATACCGATACCCGTGAATGGTCAGATCCTAAGGATTATGGGCTGCCTTTTGTAGAAATAACTCCTATTAAACCTCAACAGGTAATCCAGAAAGAAAAGCAGGAAGTAAACCAAAAGGAACCTGTCATTTCCGAAAAGAAATTGGTAGAACCTGTTAAAGAATCAATTGCCATTGCTGAGGATAAGCCGAAAACCGAATCAGCCAAGACAAAGGAATTCCCTAAACCGAAAGTCGAGAAAAAGGAGAAATCCAATGCTTGGGTTTGGATAGTAGTAGTCTTGGCCCTTGGGGTGTTGGGAGTAATCGTGTGGCAACTTCAGATAACTAGGAGTGAGGTGTCGCCTACACAAACTTATTCTGCTAAGCCAGAGAAGAAAATGGTGGAAAATCAGCCTGCTCCTCTTGTAGAAACTACCGCAACTGATACTGCAGTAAGTGCTGGAAATCAAGAAGCTATCACATCTATAAATAATTCAAATCCTAATCTTTCTAAACCTGCTGAAACTGGTACAACAATTGCCAATACGGTAAAAGGAAATTTGATCCGCATCGAATCCAAAGCTGAAAAAGTAAGGTATTTCATTGTGGTGGCGAGTTTGCCTAATGAGCAATTGGCCTTGGAATTGGCAGAAAACTTTTCGGGTAAATCCCAGGAACGTTTTCTCATCACCCCGTACGAGTCCAGTCCAAATTACAGGATTGCCATTGGCAAGTTTGACACTTGGAAAGCCGCAGCTGACGAAGTCGCGAGGATCAGATCTCAGTATTCTGAAGATTTGTGGATTTTGAACTATTAATATGATCCTTCTCCAAACCCTGACAATTGATTCCCTGTCCACTGCGGACACTCTAGCTGCTCAAGCTACCAAAGAAAACATCGGCCTTTTGGATCTCCTGCTTAAAGGAGGCTATATGATGATCCCCCTCTATGTACTATTTGTACTGGCGATCTTCATTTTTATCCAAAAGCTAATCACCCTCAACAAAGCGGCGAAAACCCCAAGCCACCTGATGGATCAGGTAAAAGTCTTGGTTCAAAGCGGCCAGATTGATAAAGCCAAAATGCTTTGTGCAGGAGAAAATACCCCTGTTGCCAACATGATTGCTAAGGGAATTGAGCGGATCGGTTCTCCTCTGAAAAACATAGAAGTATCCATCGAAAATGTGGGTAAAATCGAGATTTATAAGCTTGAAAAAAATCTTGGACTCTTGGCGACCGTATCCGGTGCTGCGCCGATGATCGGGTTTTTGGGAACGGTAACAGGTATGATTCAGGCCTTTATTTCAATTGCACAAGAAGAGGGAAATGTGTCTCCCAAGCTTCTTTCCATGGGTATTTACGAGGCAATGATTACCACTGCGGCAGGTCTGGTAGTAGGCATTATTGCCTATTTGGGATATAACTATTTGGTAACACAAGTTTCCAAATTGGTACACAACATGGAGTACACTTCGATTGAATTTATTGACCTACTTCAAGATAAGTAATCATGGGACTTCAGTCAAAAAATAAAATCGATGCAGCATTTAGCATGTCCTCCATGACGGACATCATTTTCTTGCTCTTGATTTTCTTCATGCTTACCTCTTCCTTTATCACTCCTTCTGGTTTGCCTGTGAATTTGCCCTCCAGTGAAGCTTCGGATATTGTGATGCAGGAGGTGACCGTATCGGTGACGAAGGACCTCCAGTTTTCTGTCAATGATAAAATTGTGAGCAGAGATCAAATTAAACCTGAGCTTGCTACTTTACTTGAGGGAAAAAAAGGGCAAGTAGTATTGCACATTGATAAGGAAGTTCCCGTTGAATATTTAGTGGAAATCGGCGGTATTGCGGCTGGCCTTGAAGCCAACGTATCCATCGCTACCAAACCCTACTAATCATGCAAAGCTGGAATGCTGACCAAATAGAAAAGGAGAGTAAGAAAAAGTCTGCCATCATCACTGCTGTGGTGAATGTGTTGCTTTTGCTTGCTTTCTATTTTATTGTGGTGTGGCGTCCTCAGATTCCACCTTTGCCAACGTATGGATTGGAATTGAATTTGGGTTTTACGGATGTGGGTTCGGGTAATCGAAACAGTCCAAACGCCCCCTCTGAGACTCCATCAGAAAGTGTGGAACAAGCAGCACCAGGTGAAGTGGCACAAGCAGTAACCCAACCTGCAACTCCTGCACCTGCTCCAAAAACCGAAACTGCTAAGCCAAAAACAGCTTCTAAACCTGCAGCCAATCAAGCAGTGACTACTAAGCCATCTCCGATTAAAGGAGTAGAAAAAGCAGCCGTAGAAACCAAAAAACCGGAGCCGGCCAAAACTGAACCCAAAAAGTCAGTCGCCACTCCAGCAAAGTCTGAAGCGGAAAAAACTACTCAGAAAGCACCAGAACAGCCTAAAATCGATCAAAGAGCGATATTTGGTGCAGGTGGTACATCAGGTAAAAGCACGACTCCCGCATCGGGTGGTGCTCAAGGTTCTTCCAATGCCAAAGGTGATGAAGGCAGGCCAACTGGTACTGTCGACGGTAGGGCGATTATGGGTGAAGGAAGTGGAAAAGGAACTAACTCCGGTGCTGGTTATAGTTTGGATATGGCGGGTTGGGATTTTGCTTCCAGACCGACTATTAATGACCGTGTTTCCACCCGAAATGGTCGAATAGTTTTCAAAATAACAGTTGACGATTCTGGTAGAGTAGTTCAAGCTGTGCCATTAGAATACAATGTTTCCAATGATGTCTTGGCGTATTACCGTCAGGTAGTCAATCAGATCAATTTTAAAAAATCCGGTGGGGCAGCAGCCGATTTTTCTACCGGAAAGATCACCTTTGTGATTAAGGTGGATTAATCAGACTTCTTAAAAATAATCCAATTGGAAATTTAATTTCAATCTAGTGGGCTGGAAGACCGATGACCGAAGACCGAAGAAATCTGAGGTTAAACATTTTTTTTATCGGAATCGCCTAATGATTTTTGGAAAAGCTGACAAATTCAATTGGTTTTAGGAATGAATTACCAAGAAACGCTCGATTACCTATTTAATGCCCTCCCTATGTTTCAGCGGGTAGGTGCTTCCGCTTTCAAAAAGGACCTGACGAATACCCTTGCGCTTTGTGCACATTTGGATAATCCTGAGCGAAAATTCAAAAGCATTCATGTTGCCGGAACCAACGGAAAGGGGAGTACTTCTCATACCCTAGCCGCAATTTTGCAGTCAGCAGGATACAAAACTGGGCTTTACACTTCGCCTCATCTTAAATCTTTTACCGAGCGGGTTCGAATTAATGGTCAGGAGATTACTGAGCAGGCGGTTGTTGAATTCGTTGGGGCCAACAAGTCTTTTTTGGATGAATTGAAGCCTAGTTTTTTTGAGATGACTGTAGGTTTGGCCTTTTGGTATTTTGCTAAGGAGCAGGTCGATATTGCAGTGATCGAAGTGGGAATGGGTGGCAGACTTGACAGCACCAATGTGATTACTCCTGAGCTTTCGGTGATTACTAACATCGGTTGGGATCACATGCAGTTTTTGGGAGATACTTTGCCGCTCATTGCAGGAGAAAAAGCTGGAATAATTAAATCCGGTGTTCCGGTTATTATTAGCCAAAGTCAAGGAGAAACAACTCCAGTTTTCTTCCAGAAATCTCAAGAAATCCAGGCTCCAATCACCTTTGCCGATCAACAAATCAAGTTGAAAAAGGTGGACTCCTCTCAAGCTGGAATAGCCAGATATGCTGTTTCCCAGAATGGAGAAACTTCAACTTTGGATTATGGGCTTTTGGGAGATTACCAAATCCATAACCTTCCCGGAATTCTGGAGTCAGTAAATCAACTTCGTCAGATGGGCTGGACTATTTCAGAAGAAGCTCTTCGAAAAGGACTTAAAGAAGTAACCTCCTTGACTGGTTTGAAAGGCAGATGGCAAATCTTGGGTGAAAATCCAATCATCATTGCGGATACTGGTCATAACGAACCCGGAATTCGTGCCATTTTGGGACAGTTGGAAAGCTATTCCTTCGAGAAGCTTTGGATGGTGATCGGGATGGTTCAGGACAAAGACATTTCCAAGATTTTGGCTTTGCTACCCAATGAAGCCCGATATGTTTTCTGTCAGGCAGATTTGCCGAGAGCGATGGAGGCAGGAAAGCTTGCTGAGAAAGCAGCTGAGTTTGGTCTTGAAGGAGAGGTAATTCCCGATGTGAACGAGGCTTTACAATTTGCTCGAAAAAATGCAGCATCCAATGACCTGATATATGTGGGAGGGAGTACTTTTGTGGTCGCAGAAATTGAAGACCTCTAAATGAGCAGAAAAAAGCTGGTTCGCTTCGCCCAAAATGAAGCCAATCCAAATGTCATACAGGCTGGAAAGCCACTTTTTGAAACCATCAAAGGCAACTGGCATGAAGTGCAGTTCCAAAATCAACAACCTCTTGTGGTCGAACTGGCCTGTGGTCGAGGTGAATTTACAGTTGGTTTGGGACGTGAATACCGAGATCAAAACTTCATCGGAGTAGATATCAAAGGCAGCCGAATCTGGAAGGGAAGTTCGACGGCCACTGCTGAAGGATTGACCAATGTGGCCTTTTTGAGAACCCAAATTCAAAATCTTACAGAGTTCTTTGCCGAAGGTGAAATATCTGAGCTTTGGATTACGTTTCCCGACCCCTTTCCAAGAGATGGAGACGAAAAGCGCAGATTGACTTCGCCTAAGTTTCTGGACATGTACAAGCCAATGATCAAAGCAAATGGCTTGGTTCACTTCAAAACCGATAACACGGGACTTTTTGATTATACCCTGGAATTGGTAAAAACCCGAGAGGATATCGAAATACTGGCCTACACGCATGATTTTTACCAAAGTGATATGCGTGACGATCACCACGGCATCAAAACCCGCTATGAGAAGATGTTTTCAGACAAAGGGGAGAAAATCAAGTATTTGAAGTTCAGGTTTAAATAAATTGTTGTCCTACTTTTCCGAAAGCAGGACTTTTTGTAAAAATTAATCCTGCTTCTGGAGAAGCAGGATAACCGTAGGAGAGACCTTAGGGGTTTTTAAGAACCCCCGAAGGTTTAGGAATCAAGGTAAAACCTTCGAGGTCTGTAAGACCTCAAAAGTTAAAAGGCCTGTGTTGTCCTGCTTTTCCGAAAGCAGGACTTTTATTTTCTAAGGAATCCTGCTTTTGGAGGAGCAGGATAGCTATTTGGTAGAACTTTGGGGTTTTTGGTAACCCCGAAGGTCTTGTATTCAAAATGAAACCTTCGAGGTCTTTAAGATCTCAAAGGTTAGGAGGTCTCAAAGGTTAGTCAATTGCACTTTTTCCAAATACAGCGCCTGAAGTACCTTTTCCAGCAGAATATCGGCATCAACAGGTTTGGTCATATAATCATCCATTCCCACGGCTTTGGCCTTAATTTTACTTTTTTCTGTGGTATCCGCAGTGACGGCGATGATGGGGATTTGCTGATTTTGAATCCCCGCTATACCTGAACGTATTGCCTCCGTGGCTTCGTAACCATCCATTTCAGGCATCTGGAGATCCATCAAGATAAGGTCATAATTATCTTCCCTCAATTTTTCCAAGCCTTCCAAACCATGGTTGGCAAATGCGAATGTGATTCCTTTCCACTTTCGTAAGATCGATTTGATGACCAGCTGATTGACAGGATTATCTTCGACTACCAAAATCCGCTTGCCTGACAAAAGTTCTACGGATTGCGTTTTCACCAAATCCTGAATCGATTCTTCTACTACTCCGAAATTAAGTGAAATGGTTACCGAAGTTCCTTTTCCCAAATCACTCTGAATCGAAACCGACCCATTGTAGAGTTGAGTGAGGGCTTTGACAATGCACAATCCCAGACCAAAGCCACCGAATTTTCGTTTGTCGTCAATTTGCTCCTGAATAAAAGATTCAAAAATTCGGTCAAGTTTTTCCTTTTTGATTCCGACTCCGGTGTCTGTGATTTCAAAAGTGAGTTTGACTTGTTCTCCAATTTCCTGAAGGTCTGAAATGGTCAATTTGACTTCTCCTTGTGGCGTGAATTTGATGGAATTGTTGATCACATTCATCAAAATCTGACGAAGCCGTGCTGCATCACCCACCAGTTTTTTGGGAAGCTGAACTCTTTCCTCAAAGCTGAATTTCAGTCCTTTGTCCCTTGATTGCTGATGGGCTAAAACCTTGATTTCGCTTACTACTTTTTGAAAGTCAAATGGTTTCTGTTCCAGATTGAGTTCGCCTTTTTCGATTTTAGAATAATCTAAAATGTCATCGATGGAGGAAAGAAGTGACACCGAAGAATACTTGATCACCTCGAGATTTTCTTTGATTTTCTCGTCTTGAATCTCTTTCATAATGGCCTGAGAAAGTCCCAAAATGGCATTAAGCGGAGTCCGTAGTTCGTGTGAAACATTGGAGAGGAAAAAGGATTTGATCTCGTTACTTTCCTGGGACCGCTGAAGGGCGAGTTCTTGGGCTTTTTCTTTTTCATTTCTAAGGATCCTGATTCTATTGGCCATAGAAAGAGAAAGGAAGAGAATCTCAAGTCCGGTACCCAATTTGGCTGCATTTTCGGTGAGAAACGAATTCTCGATGAGAGAGAAATTATTTAAAATGAAAATGATAAAACCTAAAGTCAAAGAGGTAAATCCCAAGGCAAAGAATGGATCAACAGGCTTCTTCTTTACAAAACTCATGACAATCGAAGCAACTGCAAGCAAAACTCCAATAAAGCCTAATGCATTAACCAAAGGGTAGTAAAGTGGCTTGCCGGCGTCGAATAGAATAATGCCAAGGAGAAGTAAAATCAATCCAAAGTTTATGACGTTGATGGTGAGATTAAGTCCTCTTGCAAAGGTATTTACCTGGGCAAAGGCCTGACTGTAGCGGTTGAGAAGAATCGCTGAAACAGTCGCAAAAATCAAGAGACTACGGTCTGCAAACCATCCCGGTTCGCCTAGAAGATATTGGTAAAAATAGCCATCCAAAGAGGAGTGAAGCAATGCGATAGAGACCACATAAGACACGTAGAGAATAAAGCTTTTCTCTCTGATGCCAAAAAAGAAAAAAAGATAGGTCAATGCGGCAAGGAGTAAAATTCCATAAAATACTCCAAAAACCAATTGTGCTTTGAAAGTTGATTCTATCATTGACCTGCCATCATGGAGCACGAGTGGGAGATTGATGACTTCTCCGTCACTTTTGAGATGCAGGTAAAATTGAGTTTTGGAGTTTGGTTGTAGGGTTAATGGGAAAATTAACTTTCGGTGTTTTACAGCCCGGTTTTCGAAGGGTAACAAATCACCGTTTCTATGGACTTGAATACTTTTTTTTTCACTTGTAAAATATAGATCGGCCAAATCAGTAATCGGCCGTGCAGTTTCTAGGTAGAGCGTTTTTGTTATGGAATCATTGTTCTCCAGTTCAAACTTAACCCAAAACTGATGGTTGGTAAATCCTAAATTGGTATTTGCGTTGGGAAGCGCTTGAAAATTGGCAACTTTAGGATTTTTAAGTAGGCTATCCAATGAGATATAACTTTTTCCCATGTCCCATATTGCTGCTTGATCATGGAGAGAATATGGATAGGTATTGTTAGGACTTTGGGCTAAAACGTTGCGATTACTGAGGAATACTAATGCAATAACAAAGGAAATCGATAAGCGGTAAATCATATTTGGGGTAGTTTTACCCACTTACGATCTGATTGTACTTTCTGGATTTAGTCACAGAAATTTGGATTTTTGTACACAGGATTGGGATATGAATAAAATCCCTCCCCGGTTTTCTCACCAAGTTTTCCCTGATCCATGTATGTTTTCAAAAGTGAAGCAAAAGCCTGGGAAGCGGCATCCGGCATCTTGTGAGTGACATGCCAAGCGGTATCCAATCCAATTGAATCCAATATCCCAAAAGGTCCCATCGGCATGTGGAAATTGACCATCCAAGAGCGGTCGATGTCTTCGATACTGCCAACTTCCCGGGTGAGTAGTTTCCCGGCAGCTCCTATCAAAGCCATCAGCATGGTGTTAAAGATGTAGCCGGGGTTTTCTTTCTTGACCAAAACAGGAACCTGATTGAGCTTTCTACCCAACTCTTCCAACATTGGAATCATGGCTGGATCGGTTCCGGGATGTGGCATGATATCCACCACTCGGGAATAAAACACATCATGGAAATGGAACGCGCAAAATTTGGCAGGTCGACCACTTTCCTCTGCAAACATGGAAGGGAGTAAGTAAGAGGTGTTGGTCGTAAACCAAGTCTTTTCGGGTGCGATTTCTCCAAATTGCTTCCAGACTTTTTTCTTGATGTCCACCTCTTCTGTGACACTTTCATTGATAAAGTCGGCATCGGCTACTGCTTCGATGGGATCTAGGGTAAATTGGATTCTGGAGAAAATCTCAGGAACCTGACTTTCGCTAAGTTGTCCGGATTTGACCAGTTGTCTGAGGATCTTTTCCATAGTTTTTTGGCCAAAATCGAGGGCTTTTTGGGTAATGTCATAAACAGAAACATCAAAGCCGGAAATGGCGGATTGGAGTGCAACACGTGAACCAAGGGTGCCTGCACCCAAGACAAGAATTTTATGTATAGTCATAGTGTGTTAGATTTTTTCTGTAAGGATAGCTTTTTCTGCTTTTTCAGAAGCAGCTCTGACCACATGTATCAATCCCCCAAATCTTGGATCTTGCGTATATCCATCAGCATATCTTTTGTATATCTGCTGGGCAATAACCGCTACCTTGAAGAGTCCAAAAACATAATAGTAAAGCATATTTCCCAAATCCAAGGGGCTTCTTAGATTATAATACCCGATTACTTCTTCTCTGGTCATATTACCCGTCTTGTAGGTTAGGTTAAATTGCTTTAGAATATCAGAATCATCTTTTTCAGCCCAATAAGCCAAAGTAGTGCCCAAATCCATCAATGGATCTCCCACTGTCGCCATCTCCCAATCCATGACAGCTTTGATTTCAGTTGGGTTTTCAGGATTTAAAATCAGATTGTCATATTTGAAGTCATTGTGAATCAACGAGGCATATTCCTTTTGAGGCATATTTTCAGTCAACCAATCTGAGATTTTTTCCATTTGGGAGATCAGGTCTGTTTTGGCCCGCTGATATCGATAGATCCATCCTTCAACTTGCCTTTTGACATAGCCATCAGGCTTTCCCAAATTGATCAAGCCACTGAGGTTGATATCAATCAAGTGTAGTTCTAAAAGCGTAGAAATAGAATTTTCAGAAAGGCTACGGAACTCTATTTCTGAAAATGAAATACCATCAGGTAGACGATTTCTCAGCACCGGTCCTTGAACAAACTCCATAATAAAAAATGTAGACCCAATTATTTCAGAATCCTCAAAGTATAAGACTGGCTTGGGGATTTTTCTATAGCCTGATTGATAGAGGATATCCAGTACGCGGCATTCTCGCTCCATATCATGCGCTGTACTGACCGTATTTCCATAAGGTGGTCTGCGCAGTGCAAACACACCCAAAGGGGTATCAATTCTGTATGTTAGGTTGGAAAATCCCCCGCTCATCGGTGTGATTTCGATCTCTTTTGCATTCCAAAAAAGCCGTTCTTCGAGGTGTTTTTTTAGTCTCTCAAAATTCTCCATTGTCCATGATTATAAATACCCTTTTAAAATACTTTTGGCCAAGGCAGATTTGTGCACTTCATCCGGTCCGTCGTAGATTCTGGCCCCGCGCTCGTGTCGGTACCAAAATGAAAGCAGTGTGTCATCAGTGATGCCTAATGCCCCGTGTACTTGAATGGCTCGGTCTATGACTTTCATGAGTACATCTGCCACAAAAAATTTGATGGTAGAAATATCTTCCTTGACTGCTTTAGCGCCAAGTGCTTGCATTCGAGTTGCGGTATCCATGACCATAAGTCGACTTGCTTTGATTTCTGCACGGCTTTCAGCGATCCAGTTTTGGATGGTCTGCTTTTCTGCTAGTGGTTTTCCGGGATCAAGTTGGCGGGAAATGGCCCTACGGCACATCAGATCAAAGACCCGTTCACAGATTCCAATCCAGCGCATGCAATGGTGAATTCGTCCGGGTCCAAGTCTTTCCTGTGCCAAAGCAAATCCCTGTCCTTCATTTCCGATCAGATTTGAAACTGGAACCCTGCAATTTTCAAATTTCACTTCTCCATGTGAAAGGTAATCCTCGCCAGCTTCTCCCATGATTGGAATATTTCTGACAAGCTTGTAGCCGAGATTGTCTAGTGGAACCAGAATCATGCTTGCCTTTTGATAGGGTGAAGCGGCTTCTGGATTGGTTACTGCCATCACGATGGTGAATTTAGCACCATCAGCTGCGGTAGTAAACCACTTATGCCCATTAATGACGTATTCATCTCCCTCTCGGACTGCCGTGGTACCCAAATGAACCGGATTGCTTCCCGCCAATGCGGGTTCGGTCATGGCAAAGCAAGAGCGGATTTCACCTCGCTGCAGCGGTTTTAGCCAAGTTTGGTTTTGATCCTCCGAACCAAAAAGATGAAGTAGTTCCATGTTACCTATATCCGGTGCAGCACAGTTGAATACAAAATGACCGATCGGACTTTGTCCCAAAATCTCAGAGACTTGGGCAAACTGAACCAGATTCAACCCCACTCCTCCATCCTCTTTGGATAGATGTGGTGCAAATAGTCCCATCGATTTGGCCTTTGCCCGAAGGGTATTCAGTTTCAGGAGGTAAGATTTGAAAGGACCTTGGACAACTTGGAGATCGATGGGGAAGAGTTCCTCGCTTACGAATTGGCGGTATTGATCAAGAAGGGCAGGGAGCGCTTCTTGAGGGAAATTTTGGGCAGAATGCATGACTTTCGGTTAAATGGTAAATCCACCATCTCCGGTGAAGACTCCTCCGGTGGTGTAGGACGAAGCAGAAGAGGCCAAGAATAGGGCCATGGCACCGATTTCTTCAGAGGTGCCTGCACGCTTGATGGCAAGCTGCTTCATGATCATTGACATGATTTTTTCATTGGACCAAAGTGCCTCCGAAAATTTAGTCTGGATCAATCCGGGACAGATCACATTTACTCGGATGTTGGCATCTCCCCATTCTTTTGCAAACACCTTTGTTAGTGAAATCAAGGCGGCTTTGGATACGGAATAGATTCCCAAGCCATGCTCGGGAGAAATCCCGCCAATGCTGGAAATATTGATAACTGATGCTCCGGAGGATTTTCTCAGGTAAGGGAAACAAAGTCTGCTTAGCTCAAAAGCAGCTTTGACATTGACATTCATGATTTTGTCAAAGGCTTCGAGGCTGGTTTCATGCACAGGGCCAAATACCGGATTGGTGGCGGCATTATTGACTAGGATGTCGATGGTGCCGTATTTTTCTACTGTTTTTTCTACCAAAAGGGGAAGGTCTTCCATGTTTCCCACGTTACAGGCGATGCCGGTGACTTCGTACCCTTTCGAGTTGAGAAGACTTGCCATTTCATCCAATGCCTCTTGTTTTCTGCTGCTGATGACTACTTTTGCGCCAGCTGCGGCAAAGATTTCGGCGATTCCAAAACCGATCCCTTTACTTGCCCCTGTGATCAGGGCTACTTTTCCTTCCAGTGAAAAAACAGAAGATAAATCCATGAGTTTTTGGGTTATATTACTTCCAAAAGATAGGAAAAATTAGTCCATCGATTCACCTTAGTACCCTCAGATTTTACCCAAATAGACCAAATAAATCTCACATGAAAGAACTGATTTTTGAACAGACAGGACACCCTTTGGAAGTCCTTCAGCTCATGGATAGCCCCATGCCGACTCCAAAGCCTCATGAAGTGCTGATCAAAGTAAAGGCAAGAAATATCAATCCTTCGGACATCATGTTTGTCCGAGGCATGTATGGCATCACTCCAAAACTACCCAGCAGTGCAGGTTTTGAAGCGAGTGGCGTGGTGGAGCAAGGTGATGAAGCAGGAAAGGTGAAGGCAGGCACCCGAGTGATGTTTACTGCCATTGGCACTTGGAGGGAATATGTCTGTGTGCCGGCAGCCTTGGTGATTCCTGTGCCTCCGCAAATGCCTGATGAGGTCGCCTGTCAAGCATTTGTCAATCCGATGACTGCTTACGGAATGATTGAGCAATCAGGACTGAAGGCTGGCGAGTGGCTGATGATTACAGCTGGTGCTTCTGCTTTTGGGAAATTTGCCATCCAGATGGCTAAGGCTAAAGGAATCAAGGTAGCGGCTACAGTTCGCCATGATGCCCAAAAGGAAGTTTTGGAAAAATTGGGTGCTGACTTGGTAGTAAATACCGAATCTGAAAAGCTTCAGAAAGTTGTGCCTGAAAAAACCGAAGGTGGGGTTCAGGTCATTTTTGATGCGGTGGGAGGAATGCTAGGCGCAAAAGCCTTGGCTTGCCTGAGACCCAAAGGAAAAATGATGGTTTTCGGTGCCTTGGCTTTGGAAAATATGCCGATCAACAGTGGATTGCTGATTTTCAAAAATCTCAGCATTGAAGGATTTTGGTTGAGTACTTGGGTAGAAGAGTTGGCTCTACAGGCTAGGATGAAGGCTTTTCAGACCGTTTTTGGATTCTTGATGAATGAAAATTCCCAGGTCGATATCGAAGCCAAGTTTCCGCTTTCGGACTTTAAATCCGCCATTGAGGCCTATGAAAAGCCCGGCAGAAACGGAAAAATCCTTTTGATCAGCGAATAATCAGCGATTTGTTCGGGTAAAACTTCAGGATTAGCCATCTTTGCACTTTCAATCACACCAAATTTCACTTCATGAACTGGGAAAAGTTAGATCAGCAGCTTACAGAAATAGTCATCAAAAGAAATCAATTAAGCCAGATGGATTATAGCGATGATAGCTATGATGACCTGGAAGAAGAACTTCATGATTTGGAAGATGACTTCAACGATGAATATGAAGGTGTGCTTGAACCTCAATTGGAGAAGATCTATGCCAAGCTGAAATCAGATACGGACATTCTTTTGCCCACAGCTTATTTGGCCAATCAGTACAAGGAGATGCTTCCTGATGCGAAAGGGATCATTACCTATGAAGTAAGCGGAAGTCAGGGAGTGCCAATCGAATCTGATCAATTGGGAAAGGTGGACATGCGAATTGTCTTGGTTCCCAATCCTGCTCGATTTGTTCTACTTGTTAATGGAACGCAGCTTAAGGAACTTTGGAAAAGCAGATAAAAGCAAGAAAGGCTGTCATTTGACAGCCTTTCTTGTTTTAGAATAAACTTGCCTGTACAATCTGTGGCTTGCTAGCCTGAACGGTTCCTTTGAGCATATCCTGCATCAGTTTGATAAATCCGGGTTGCCAAGATTCAGGGCTGATTTTGGTCTCTTTTCCTTCATATTCGATCGGTCCACTCATTTTTTCAAAGCCGATAATCATACTCCAAATGGTGTAAAACGTGATCTCAGGCTGTAATTCCGGACGGATACTTCCATCTTTGATTCCCTGGGAAACCATCTGAATTCCGATTCGGGCTGGTTCGTGGTGGAGTTCCAATAGCTTGTGGAAATGTGTGGAATCCAAGATCAGTGGGTCAATCTCATGACGAAGGCTTGGATTGGTGTACTTCTTCATCACATCCAAAAAATGGAGAATCGCTTGATAGTAGACGGGCTGTTCTTTGGCGAAAACCCAAACTCGTTGGACCACATCAGTGATCATTTCCAGTCCGTTTTTTCCTTTGGAACGAAAGGATTCACGGAACTCTTCTTTAAACTGATCAAAAGCCTTTTTGGTCAACGCCATGAAAAGGTCCTCTTTATTTTTATAGTAAAAATAGGTGAGGCCTTTGCTGATTCCTGCCCGCTTGGCCACATCTTCCATGCGAGTGGCATTGAATCCTTTGGTAGTAAAAAGCGCTACCGCTGAATCGAGGATGAGTTTTTCTTTATTTTTTTCTCCTGCCATGACTTGTTCAAGTTTGAAATAAAAGTGGCATCAAAGATATTAAATCTCGGTCAAAAATAAGTCTGTTTTCGAACTGAGTTCAATAAAAAAAGGCCTCAAATTTTATTTTTGAGGCCTTTTTGCTGAGAATCAGGAGATTTATTTTACTTCTAGAATGTAGTAGTTTTTCTTTCCTTTTTGGATCAAAAGGTATTTTCCCTGCAACAGGTTGAAGGTCAATGGCGCATTGGGATCAGCGACTTTTTCTTTATTGATGCTGACACCACCACCTTGAATCATTTTGCGTGCTTCTCCTTTGGAAGAGAAGATTTGAGCTTGGGTTTTTTCTCCAAAAAGATCCAAGACATTCTCAATCGAAGCGTATTCTTCATTGGTTAACTGTACCTGCGGCACTCCCTCAAAAACAGCCAGGAATGTACGTTCATCCAAGGAAGCCAAGTCTTCAGTGGAAGACTTTCCAAAAAGGATCTCAGAAGCCTTCACTGCCATATTATAGTCTTCCTCGCTGTGCACCATGGTAGTTACTTGCTTGGCGATTTCTTTTTGAAGCAATCTTAGGTGCGGAGCTTGGGCATGTTCAGCTTCCAGACTTTCGATGGTTTGCTGATCCAGCACAGTGAAAATCCGGATGTATTTGGCGGCGTCTTCGTCAGAAACATTGAGCCAAAACTGGTAGAAGGCATACGGAGAAGTTTTCTCAGGATCCAACCAAACGGAACCACCTTCTGTCTTGCCGAACTTAGTTCCATCGGCCTTGGTGATCAAAGGAACAGTCAACGCATAGGCACTTCCTCCGCCCATTCTTCGAATCAATTCGGTACCAGTGACGATATTTCCCCACTGATCAGATCCTCCAAGTTGGATCGAGCAGTTGTTGTTTTTCCAAAGGTGGTAGAAATCATAGCCCTGAATCAGTTGATAGCTGAACTCAGTAAAAGAAAGCCCATTTCCATCTTCCAGTCTTCTTTTCACGCTGTCCTTGGACATCATGTAATTGACGGTGATGTGCTTTCCTACGTCTCGGATAAAGTCCAAGAAGGAAAATTGAGACATCCAGTCGTAGTTGTTTACTAGTTCGGCTTTATTGGAAGTGGCGCCTGAAAAGTCCAAAAACTTGGAAAGTTGACCTTGAATGCATGCGACATTATGATCTAATGTGGCTTTGTCTAGGAGATTACGCTCTGCAGATTTGAATGAAGGATCACCGATCATGCCGGTAGCACCACCTACGAGTGCGAAAGGCTTGTGTCCTGCTCGCTGAAAATGAAGCAAAGTCATCACACCTACCAAGTGGCCGATATGTAGGGAATCTGCTGTAGGATCAAAACCCAGGTAAGCGGAAGCCATTCCTTTGGCTAGGTGTTCTTCGATTTCGGGTGTCATGTCCTGGAGCATTCCTCTCCATCTCAGCTCTTCTATAAATGAATTCATCGGAAAAAGGTCGTTTTTAATTGCCCGCAAATATAGGGTTATCGGGGGAGTATGGAAATTTCCCTTCGTATTGAAATTCTGCATATGTTGCGCAACATAATTGCATTACCACTCTTCAAAAAGCCAAATGAATGTGGCTGATTATTTTGCTTACTTTCGCACAAATCCATTTGATACTTATGCTTAAAAGAATTCTAACTCTGGCTTTTGGAGCTTCTTTGCTTATGGGCAGTGGAGTCCAAGCCCAAAATTCGGCCAGTTGGCTTCGTTATCCCGCTATTTCTCCTGACGGTAGCCAGCTAGCTTTTACTTATAAAGGTGATCTTTACCTTGTCCCAACTTCAGGAGGGAAAGCCACCCAACTGACTTTTCATGAGGCGCACGATTTCAAGCCTGTATGGTCTCGTGATGGACAACATATTTCTTTCGCATCGGATCGCTATGGCAATTTTGATGTATTTATCATGGGTGCAGGTGGGGGAGAAGCCCAAAGACTGACTTATCACTCCACGGATGAAATGCCTTATGATTTTAGCTCGGATGGTCAGAAGGTCATTTTTGGAGCAGCCAGAATGGACATCGCGGAGCATCGCCAATATCCTACAGGTTCTCAGCCAGAACTTTATCAGGTAAATAAAAAAGGTGGTCGAGTAGATCAAGTATGGACCATTCCTGCGGAGTATGTGCAAAGCTCCAAGGATGGCTCCAAGATGATCTATCATGATAAAAAAGGTGGGGAAAACGAATGGAGAAAGCATCATCAGTCCGGAATTGCCCGGGACATTTGGATGTATGATGCTGGAAAAAATGAGCACGTGATGCTCACCAAGTTTTATGGAGAAGACCGAAATCCGGTTTTTTCTCCAGATGAATCCGAAATCTTCTACCTCAGCGAGGCAAGCGGAAGCTTCAACGTCTACAGCATGCCTGTAGCCAATCCAAACCAAACTCAGGCCTTGACCAGTTTCAAAGACTTTCCGGTTCGATTCCTGACGATTGCCAAGGATGGCACCATGAGCTTTAGCTATGATGGTCAATTATACACCATGAAAAAAGGTGCTCAGCCCAAAAAACTGGATGTGACCATTGCCACTCAGGGCATTTCCAATCCGGATAACTACATCTCCATCAATGGAGGAGTTCGCGAAATGTCCATTTCACCTGACGGGAAAGAGATTGCCTTCATCGCACGTGGTGAGGTGTTTGTCACCGCAGTGGATGGTTCTTTGACGAAAAGAATCACCAACACCCCAGAGCAAGAGCGATTTGTAGAGTTTGCGCCTGATGGCAAATCAGTAGTCTATGCCTCCGAGCGTGAGGGTAAATGGCAGATTTTCAAAAGCTCCAAAGTAAGAGTTGAGGAGCCGTTTTTCTTTGCTGCCACCTTGCTGAAGGAGGAACCTTTGGTCAGCTTGGGTACTGATGCCTATTTGCCTAAGTTTTCTCCTGACGGGAAAAAACTGGCTTATGTAGAAGGAAGAAGAAGCCTGAAGGTAATGGATTTGGCAACCAAGGCAAGTGTGACCTTGATGGGGCCTGATTTGCTTTTCCACATGAGTGATGGGGATCAGTATTTCACTTGGAGCCCGGACAGCAAGTGGTTGCTTGCCAGCTATCGACCTACGATGACCAATTCTGAAGTGGTGCTTTTAGATGCTTCTGGCAAAGAAAAAATGAGAAAGCTGACGCAAAGCGGTTACTCTGACGACAATGCCAAATGGGTAAATGGAGGTAAACAGATGATCTGGTTTTCCAATCGGGACGGCTTGAGAAGCTATGCTACCAGCGGTAGAATGGAAGAGGATGTATATGCTTTGTTTTTTGATCAGTCGGCTTGGGACAAGTTTAGACTGAGCAAAGATGAATTTGAATTGCTCAAGGAAATCGAGAAAGCCAAGAAGCCGGCTACTTCTGATGATAAATCGAAAACTGATGCCAAAGCTGAAGAGAAAAAGGAGGAGTCATTGGTGTTTAATTGGGAGGGTTTTGAAGAGAGAAAGGTTCGATTGACAATTCACTCATCTATCATGGGGGATGCAGTACTATCTAAGGATGGAGAAAAGCTATTTTATCTAGCTCGCTTCGAAAAGGGATTGAACCTCTGGTCAACTAACCTGCGGACTAAAGAAACAAAACAGGAAATCGCATTAGATGCAAGCTCCGGCCGATTGGTATGGGATAAGGACCAAAAAAACCTATTCCTACTCGCTGATGGAAGTATAGCCAAAATCAATCCTGAAGGAATGAAACGAGAGTCAATCAAGATTGCAGGAGAGATGACTTTCGATAAAAACGCAGAAACAGCACATCTTTTTGAACACGTGTGGCTCAGGACCAAAGGCATTTTCTACACTCCTGATATGCATGGAATTGACTGGAATGCCATCAAACCCGCATATCAAAAGTATCTACCTCATATAGGAAATAGCTATGAATTTGCCGAGCTACTTTCCGAAATGATTGGTGAGCTGAATGTTTCTCATGCAGGAGCGAGATTTAGCCGATCGGTATCTATGGCCGATGCCACAGGAGCTTTGGGAGTATTCTTTGACTACAAGCATGCGGAAAATGGCATCAAAATCACAGAGGTAATTCCAGGAGGACCTTTGGACAAGGCTGATATCAAAGTAGCTGCAGGTATGATCATCGAGCGAATTGATGGTGAATTGATTTCACCGGATGTGGATTTTGCGAAGCTGCTAAATAGAAAAGCAGATAAGTTTACTTTGATTGAAGTCTTGGATCCGAAGACAAGTGTCAGGACCCAATACACCATCAAGCCCATTTCCCTCGGCGCTGAAAACCAATTGCTTTACAAGCGTTGGGTGAAAAGGAATCAGGATGAGGTAGAAAAGCTAAGCGGTGGTAAACTGGGCTATGTTCACATCCCTGGCATGAGCGATGGACCTTATCGAAATGTATATGAAGACATGCTGGGTAAGTATTTTGAAAAAGAAGGTATTGTCGTGGACACCCGATTTAATGGAGGGGGAGACTTGGTGGCTGATTTAGCCATGTTCTTTACAGGGGAGCCTTTCTTAACCTATGCTACTGCTGATAAGGTAGTGGGAGGTGAGCCTACTGCTAGATGGACCAAACCCACTTTGGCGATGTTTAATGAGGCCAACTACTCAGACGGGCATTGCTTTGCTTGTGGCTATACAGATTTGAAGATAGGAAAGACAGTCGGTATGCCTACACCGGGGACCTGTTCTTTTGCAGGCTGGGAGGGATTGCCTGATGGTACACGTTGGGGTGCAGTACCTATTTCTGCGAAAAACAAAGTGGGTGAATGGCTCGAGAATAACGAAACCCGTCCGCAATTTGAGGTCAAAAATATGCCGGGTAAAATCGATAAAGGAGTGGATCAACAGTTGGAAAAAGCAATTGAAGAATTACTTAAAGACATCAAATAAAGAAGAAACCCCGGTCCAAAAGGCCGGGGTTTCTTTATAACTTATCCACAAGTAGTAATTTATTGATATTGTTTAGTGTTCAGTGATTCATCATTTTTGAAAAACTGAGTCATCTTTCCAAAAGAGCTTTCAAAATAGCCTTCTAGCATTCTTTTGATGATAAATGTTCTGTATTCATCCTTGGAAACAATCGGAAAATACTCATGACTTTTTCCATAAGATTTATGACTTACAAAGCCCTTTCTTTCCAAGATTCTTACAATGGTGGACACCGTGTTGTAAGCAGGCTTGGGTTCGGTCATTGGGGTTAGAATATCTTTAACGAATCCTCGCTCGATATCCCAGAGGATTTGCATGATTTCCTCTTCTGCTCTAGTTAATGGTTTCATAAATTGTTAAGTTTTAATTCGATAGTAAATTATTCGTTTAGTTTCCTATTTTCAAAACAAACTGAAAAATATTTTTACAATTTAGTTTTGTTTTTTTTATAACTAATTGAAAATCAAAAGGAAAAAATAAAAATCTCTTATGAATAATTTGAGTTAAAAAAGAACTTAGTGTCGTCTTGAAACACGGTCAGACGAAGTGAGGACTCGGATTTCTTGTCTTACAAAGTTTCTTACGCTTGATTAACCCATTTGAGATAACTTTCATCCTATTACCGTGAGCAATTGGAAATTATCATAGAAACTGATCTTAAAGAGTTTATAAAAAAAGCCTCCTTTTGGGAAGCTTTATTTTTTTAGTCGATTCAGTTTTTATGCCGTCCGTAATTTGATAATTCCTGTGGCGTGAAGAAGTTTTACCACTGGGTAGGTAGGATCAAATTCATACCACTTTACTGCGAAGTTAGGCCGGTTTGGTAGCTTGTGATGATTGTTTTGAAACAGTTCGCCAAGCATCAACACATCCAATAGAAGGGAATTTTTTGATTGATCGTTGTTGTCAAAATTTGCATATCCATATTTATGACCACTCCAATTGACTATTGCACCATGAACAGGTCCCATCAAGAAGTGGATTGGGAGAAGAAAATACATCCACCAATGAGTTCCAGATAATTCAAAAACAGAAATACATAACACGTAAAGCGCAACATAAAAAACTCCCCATCCAAGTCTAACCGCCATATTGTCGGCAAACTTGTCGAACATGTTCCAATCAGGAATGTCCTTAGAAAAACGTTCCTCGGGTTTGAGTTTAAAGCTAAAGTAATCGTTGTAAATGTTCTTGGTTTTCCACATCATGGTGAAAAGATTTTCGGTATGATGCGGACTGTGTGGGTCTTTCGGAGTATCTGAATACGCGTGATGCATCCGATGGAGAATAGCGTAGGCCCTCGGTGATAGGTAGGAACTGCCTTGCCAAATCCAGGTGAAGAAATAGAAGAATTTTTCCCAAAACTTACTCATCACAAACATTTGATGAGCAGCGTAACGATGAAGAAAGAAGCTCTGGCAAAACAGGGAGAAATACCAGTGAAGCAGGAAGAAGATGATAATAATCACTCAGGTAATTGTTTGAATTTATTTGCAAAGATAGGTTTTGGTCCTCAATATTTTTCTAATTTCCATCCAAGGTATAAACCACTCAAAACATGATTTATGTCATTTTATTGGGCTTAAACAAAATCTGAATTGCTATGGATTCAAAGAACAAATCAACTTCCGTTTTAACCAAGATTTTTGTTGGCGGGATATCTGTTTTTTTAGCAGATTGGCTTCTTAGCGGAGTTGCCGTAGATTCTTTGTGGACTAGTTTTTTGCTGGCAGCCGTGATTATCTTGATTAACCTTACGCTAAAACCATTGATGGTGATTTTGACTTTTCCTGTCACGTTGATTTCACTTGGACTTTTTTTGCTGGCAATTAATGCTATGGTAATCTTAATGGCTGCTGAACTGGTGTCAGGATTTACCGTGGATGGGTTTTGGTGGGCTTTAGCATTTTCGATTGTATTGAGCTTAGTTAATGCAGTTTTTGGAAATAGTTTAGATTCAGAGCGCTAAAGTCTTGTCATTTTCTCTTCTGTAAGCTTTGAGGCTGCCGTTTTTGTGTTTTACAAAAACGATTGAACCTACAGAAGCATTTACTTCTACAATCAAAACTGATTTTTCATCCTTATCGACTTCACCATCAGTGATTTTTACTTCATGCAGGGAAATTGATGCCATTGGTGTACAAAATTCCTCATTAGCAGCAACGATCATGTACATTTCTTCTTCAGGGTCAATCCCAATAATCTTCCGTTGGTCTGTTGTCCCTATTAAAATTATTCCTCCTTCAGAATTAGCCATTGCTGAAATAGTTTTAGCAATTTTTTCTTTGGAGGTGACCTTCAACTTAAAATCTAAGACATTGCTTTCCTTTCCCTTTAGCAGTTTGTTAACAAAATCTTGATCAAATTTTTTAAAAATCATTTTATTCGCTTACTTTCTTAAAGTATATTAAAGTTGTTTTCTGCCTTGTCAAACTTATAAAGTACAATTCTTGTTGAATCAAAAATTTTTGAGAAATGCCTTTTACTAATCCTGGATTTGATCCAACCTTCATCGAAAACCTCAAAGCCGAGTTGAAAAAATCCGGTAAATCGTTCAAAGTCATACCGGATGATGAAAATTCGGATGAATTTGTCAACTTCTATTTTGTAGGCAAGCATGAAGGAAAAGAAGTAGTATATGATGCCGCTCTTTACACTCTGAGGCTACATCATGCAAGTGAAGTGTACGAATTGGCAGAACATGAAGCTGCTAAAAAGTTTCCTAATTTTAAGGGAATCAATTACGAGGAAGATGAAAACGGGAATATGAAACCTCTCTCAAGTGAAGAAGAAGAGATCGGTTGGTTCATCACCGAGATCATCATGGATTTGGAAGAGGAAGAAGCTGTGAAGGTTCAAGAGTTTGTCGATATTGACACAAATCATGACTTTGGGATAGGATTGGATGCTGCGCTGAATGTGGAAGAAATCAATGAAAAAGTAGTCGCAAAATTTATCCAAGAATTCAACGATGATACCTTGGTGCTAGATGAAACGCTGTATTCATTCCAAACTGAAGAAGATGAAATTTGATATTTTCTGAGTTAATCCAAAACATACCTTTGGGGCGTCGGTTAAACTGACGCCTTTTTTATGCTCCACATCGCCTGGTCATCGACTTATTCGCATCCATTACCCGTAGGTCATCGATTTCCTATGGAAAAGTACAATTTGCTTCCAGAGCAGCTTCGTTACGAGGGAACTGTGGATGACTCTAACTTTTTTGAACCCAAGCCTTTAGATTCAAAATGGATCTTGAATACGCATGATTCTGTTTATTTTGAAAAACTGCAAACTCTTCAACTTTCGAAAGCAGAAATAAGAGCTACCGGTTTCCCTTTAAGTAAGGGTTTGATAGAAAGAGAAATCCAGATTGCAGGTGGGTCAGTTCAGTCTGCCCTTTATGCCTTGGAGTTTGGAATAGGTATGAATATCGCCGGAGGCACCCATCATGCTTTTTCTAATCGTGGTGAGGGTTTTTGTTTGTTGAATGATATTGCTGTGTCCGCAAACTATTTACTTCAAAATCAACTAGTAAAAAAGGTTTTAGTTATTGATCTTGACGTACATCAGGGTAATGGTACCGCTGAGTTGTTTCAAGGAAGTGAAGAGGTCTTTACCTTTAGTATGCATGGAGAAAAAAATTATCCTCATCGAAAGGAAACGTCACACTTAGATATCGGACTTGCCGATGGCACATCAGACCATACCTATTTGCAAATTCTTGAAAAAGCATTAAAAACCATTCTGGATCGCTTTTGCCCTGATTTTATCATTTATCAATGCGGTGTAGATGTTTTGGCGACAGACCAACTTGGTAGACTGTCAATGACCTTAGAGGGTGTTTACTCACGTGAAAAAATGGTGCTAACACTAGCGCGGGAGATTAAAGCTCCAATCATGTGCTGCATGGGAGGGGGCTATAGCAAACATATTAAAGATATCATTGAAGCTCATGCTCAAATTTACCGATTAGCACAAGACCTTTATTTTTAACTGTCTCTACTGATTCTGTGGATCAAAATGAAGGCGATTCTTGCAAAATGAATACTTTCTCTATATTTGCGACCTGTCAACTATAATCAAAAAAAAGTGAAAAAAGTATTGAAATTTATCGGAGTACTGGGTTTGGCTTCAGTACTTTTCTATTCCTGTGGTCAAAAAACCGAAACTACTGCCTCTGACTCTACCTCAGAAGAGCGAGTTGCAGCAGGTGATATGAAAGTAGCGTTTGTATACACTGATTCTGTGATCAACAAGTATGAGTTCTTCAAAAAGAAATCAGAAGAGATCACCGAGAAAGGGAAAAAATTCGATGCTGATCTTCAATCGAGAGCTCGAGGTTTTGAACAAGAAGTGGCGACTTTTCAACAAACAGGCGGCAATATGACTCAGAATCAAATTCGTGCAAAGCAGGACGAATTGGTACAAAAAGAGCAAAACTTGATGACTTACAGAAATAATTTGATGCAAGAACTTTCTGTAGATGAGCAGAATCTATTAAATGATGTTTATACTCAGGTTCAAACCTACATGCAGGAATATGCAAAAGAAAACGGGATCGACATTATCCTTAGCTATACCCGCGGTGGAGCAATGTGGTATGCCACAGACGCTATTGATGTAACAAAGTCGGTCATCGAAGGATTGAACAAAAAGTACAACGCCAATCCGAACGCAGTAACTACACCTGCGACCCCAGCAGACAGTACAGCTAAAAAATAAAACCAAAGCGAATCAATCTTTAAAACCCAGATTTTATCTGGGTTTTTTTATGGGTAAAAAATGGATAATTTTGCCCCTCAATTATCTGAAAGCTAAGAATGCTGCAAGATGATAGGAGTGAATGAGAAAAAACCAAAAAATTCTTATCGTCCAGATAGCGAAGAGGTTTATCATCACAAAATCCATCTCCTAACAAAAAATTGAACAAATTCCTAAGGTCTTTAGTATCCTCAGGGATTTTATCGAATTGAAAAACAAATATAAATTCATGAAAATCACAGAATTTTTAAAACACAACTACAGACACTTCAATGCAGCAGCTCTGATCGATGCAGCAGAAGGTTATAAAACACACCTCAATGAAGGAGGGAAAATGATGGTCACACTTGCGGGTGCGATGTCTACCGCTGAATTAGGAATCTCGCTTGCAGAAATGATCCGCCAAGACAAGGTGCAAATTATCTCTTGTACAGGTGCAAATTTGGAGGAGGATGTGTTTAACCTCGTGGCACACGATTACTACGAGCGTGTTCCTAATTATAGAGAATTGTCACCAGAGCAGGAGCAAGAGCTTTTGGAAAGACACATGAATCGAGTAACAGACACCTGTATTCCAGAAATGGAAGCGATGCGTCGTATTGAAAATGTGATTCTGGAAGAGTGGATGAAGGCTGATGCTGCCGGTGAGCGCTATTTTCCTCATGAGTTTTTCTACAAAATTCTTCTTTCGGGAAAATTGGATGCCTCTTTCCAAATCGATCCTAAAAACAGCTGGTTATTAGAAGCAGCTAAGAAAAACCTTCCGATCATTGTCCCAGGTTGGGAAGATTCTACTCTTGGTAATATGTATGCGGGTCACGTGATATCCGGTGATGTGAAGAATGTTCATACAGTAAGAAGTGGAATTGAATACATGATTTTCCTTGCCGAATGGTATACAGTCAATGCTACTGAAGAAAGTAAAGTCGGATTTTTCCAGATTGGCGGGGGAATTGCAGGTGATTTCCCAATCTGTGTGGTACCGATGCTACATCAAGATTTGCAGCGCGATAGTGTTCCTCTTTGGGGCTATTTCTGCCAAATCTCCGATTCGACAACTTCTTATGGCTCTTACTCAGGTGCAGTTCCAAATGAAAAAATTACTTGGGGCAAACTTGGAAAAGAAACGCCAAAGTTTATCATAGAGTCTGATGCAACCATCGTGGCACCACTCGTGTTTGCCATCGTGTTGGATCAATAAGAATGAAAAAGTTGAATCAAGTGATTTTAAAAGCAAGCATCGCTATGTTGCTTGCTTTTTGCATTACTGCTACCTACGCTCAGCAGCTCAAATCGATTTCGGGTGCTAATAGCCCAACTGATGATACCAACCCAGTCTGGATTGGTAACAATACTTTGTTTTTTACCAGAGCCTTTCATCCGAAAAATATTGGTGGAAAGGCTGATCCGGGAGACATCTGGATGACCAAAAAAGACCCAAATGGAACTTGGACCGAGGCGACACATCGTCCTGATTTGAGTTCGCCTGGATATGATTTGGTTTTGGGATTGGAGGATGTACTTACCCTTTTGGTACTTCGGATAGAAAATAATAGCAAAACAATTAGGCAGTATTCGAAATTTGGTCAGGATTGGAATTACCTCCGCACGGTCAATTTTCCGAATCTAAATGAGTTTGAAGGCTTGGTTTCAGGAAGAGTAGCACAAGGCGGAAAGTTTATTTTTATAGCAGGAAAAAAAACTGGAGGCTTTGGGAATGAAGACATCTACATCAGTGAAAAGACCGGAGTCATAGATTGGTCAAGTCCGGTTAATCTCGGAAATGTAATCAACGGTTCTGCTCAAGAAATGGGACCATATTTTGATCCTGAAGCAAATTTACTTTTCTACTCTTCGAGTTCACACCCAGGTGCCACAGGAAAAGACATCTTGATCGCAAAGAAAACAGGTGAAGCGTGGGACAGCTGGAGTAAACCTGAAAAGTGGGAGCAGATCAGTACTAAAGGCTCAGAAACATCTATTACTTTTTTGAGCAAAGAAGAAGTAGTATGGACTAGCACTCAAAGCAGTGATGGCTTTGCTGATCTGATGACATTTGAGAAGCCTATCCCATTGATTATTCCTTCTGATTTTAAAGCACCTACCGAGCAGCTAATCAGTAGTCCTATAAAAGTCACATCGGTTAAACAAACCAAACCAGAATCTTCTGTTCAGCCAATTAGTTCACCGGCATCAACACAAGTAAATCCAAAAAAAGAGACTCCAGTAACTGATGAACCTGAAATTCCGGTATCGTGGCTAGTGATGGATGCTAAGTTGAAAATCGAGGTTCCATTTTCTCTAACTTGGCAAAAAGGCAATCAGACGGCCAATTTTCCCGTTGAAAGCCGAATTTCAGATTTGGAAAAAGCCGGGGTAACCAGCGTTAGGATCTCTTCGAAAGGATATTTTCCAATTGTCCTTCCATTATCTGAACTTATGAGAAAAGGGAAAACGGTGATCCTTATGACCAAAGCGGAAGCCGGCAGTTCGGTTACCCTTAAAGATGTAAACTTCAAAGTGGGCACTGCAGAACTTGAAGGTGAAGGGACACAAAACATACTAAAGGAAATAGCAGAGTTTCTTCTCAATCAGCCCAACTTGGTAGTCAGAATCAATGGACACACCGACAACCTGGGAGATCCCACACTTAGTAAAGAATTGTCACTACAACGTGCTACAGCAGTGAGGAATTACTTAGTATCAAATGGTGTAAATTTTGAAAAACTTCGAATTTCGGGTTGGGGTGGGACCAAACCTATCGCTTCAAATGCAACAGAAGCCGGACGAGCAAAAAACCGTAGGGTAGAGCTCACGGTTGAAAATTAAATAATAAAGAAAAGAGGTTGTCTCAAAAGGACTGGTTTTTTGTCAACCTGAGCTGAGTAGAAGGTGATTTACAGGCGTATACGGCTGCATTTCAACCTCGCTTAAAGAGACATCAGCAAATATGAGACAACCTCTAATTCTTTAGAGTGAGTACCCCTCACGGTATTCTCTCTTCACAAACTGATTGGCAGGATCGAAATTGGTGATTATCATGTTTGGACCATCCCATACCAATTTGATTCCTCTTCCCGGGTAGTCAAATTGATTTTGTGCCCCAGCTCTAGGTATTCGGTAATCATAGCTACGAATGGCAAGATTTCCCATCAAAACTGACTCCGTCAACGGCCCTGCCACTGAAAATGGGGAACTCAATTGTTTAAATTCTCTGGAACCATAGCCCGCAATGCAGGCTTCTACCCAATTGTTGTAATGGCCTCGTTCACCTTCCGGTACACGGTATTCTGTTTTGGGAACAGATACTTCCTTGGTTCTACTAGTTGGCAATAACTGAGGATTTGCCCCATAAGTGGAGCACATCATTTTTCCTTTAGTTCCTTCGATGATGACGCCATTTCCACCATCACCCATGATTTCATTTGGCCCGAGTTCCTCCGGTCGAGTAGGTTGAATACCCCCATCCATCCAGTGAAATACCAAATCCTCCTTACCAGGACGATCAAATCTGAGGGTAATATGTGAGGAAGGAGGGCAGCTTTCAGGAAAATATCCTCTCTGAAATTCACCTACATACACAGAACCTACGGAGCATTCTGCAGATTTGGGATAACCCAATCCCAAAACACGGAATGGAGGCTCCATGATATGACAGGCCATATCTCCCAAAGCCCCTGTACCATAATCCCACCAACCTCTCCAGTTAAATGGAACGAGATTTCCGACGTAGTTTTTATAAGGTGCGGTGCCTAGCCATAGATCCCAATCCAGATCAGCAGGAGGTGTAATGGGAGTATTTGGCCATTGGATTCCCTGAGGCCAAACAGGTCTGTTGGTCCACGACCAAACTTTTGTCGCTTCACCAATCAATCCTGCATTATACCATTCGACCATCTGCCGGACCCCATCACCAGAAGAGCCTTGATTTCCCATTTGAGTGACTACCTTATATTTCTCGGCTGCTTCTGTAAGGATACGAGCTTCGTAGATATCGTGTGATACCGGTTTTTGTACATAGACATGTTTCCCCATTTTCATCGCCATCATGGCTTGTACAGCGTGCATGTGATCGGGGGTAGATACCGTCACGGCATCTATGTTTTTTTCCTCTTTTTCGAGCATTACCCGATAGTCTTTGTAGTATGCAGCTTTCGAATGATCTTTTCTTGCTCTTTCGGCACGAGTGTCATCCACATCGCATAAGGCCACAATATCGGCTTTTCCACTTCTGAATACCCCACTGACATCACTGTAACCCATGCCTCCAACACCAATGGAAGCCACTCGTAATCTGTCACTAGGTGCGATAAAACCCGGTCCTCCCAATACGTGTCTGGGTACAATGTAAAATCCGGCAACCGCCAGGGCTGAGCCTTTCAAAAATTTTCTTCGTGAGTTTTCTTTCTTATTCGGTTTGTTGTTATCCATGGGTAAATGATCTAAGGGATGTAGGATAATTTTGAAACAGTAAGTAATGGCAATTTTTTTAAAAAAAGAATGGATTTTGGAATTATCGCTTATCCTTTCCTTTGAATGGGAGCTAAAACTGTTTACTTATTTTGACAGGATTAAACAGGCTATTTTGGTTCTTAAATTTATGGGGAGCAGATACTTTTATAATTTTTTAGATTAAGTTTGACTAAAATCCACACTCATGAAAAAAACACTTTGGACGCTGGCTATCGGAGGTTTGTTAGCATTAGCTTCTTGCCAAAAATCTCCCAAATTGACTGAATCAGGTTTGGTACCGCTTCCGCAACAAATCACTGATGGATTCGGAACCTACGATCTGAGCACCACTTCAGGAATCAAACTTATTGGTTCAAGTGAAAAATTAACTTATTTAGGGGAATACTTAGCTGGTAAGCTTCGGCCTTCTACAGGCCTTGATTTTCCAGTATCTTTTGACGGAGGAGACATTACCTTAGAGTTGACTGGCGCAGATGCTTCTGAAGGGTATGAATTACAAGTGAGCAGTGAAGGAATAAAAATTTCTTCTTCGGGTGAAGCTGGACTTTTCTATGGAATCCAAACCCTCCTTCAGCTTTTTCCGGTAGAAATCAATCAAAAATCAGTTCAGCAAGTGGATTGGTCTGTTCCACAAGGTGTCATTAAGGATGCTCCTGATTATGGATACAGAGGTTCTATGCTAGATGTGGCCAGACACTTTATCTCAGTGGAAGATGTGAAATTCTACATCGATCAAATGGCTCAGTTGAAATTGAATTACCTTCATTTGCACCTTACTGATGATCAGGGCTGGAGGATAGAAATTAAATCTTGGCCAAAGTTGACAGAAATTGGAGGTAGTACCGAAGTAGGAGGAGGAGATGGTGGTTTCTACACCCAAGAAGAATACAAAGAAATCGTAGCTTATGCAGCTGAGAGATTTATTACAATAGTTCCTGAAGTGGATATGCCTGGCCATACCAATGCAGCGCTGGCTTCTTACGCTGAATTGAATCCGGGTGTAAATCTTCCAAATGGAAAACTGGATTCTGTCAATAAAGCTCCTCTTGACTACACGATGCCACTCAAAAACCCACAAGCTTCAGAGCTATACACTGGTATAGAGGTAGGTTGGAGTACGTTTGCACCTAAGTTGGAACTAACTTATGCTTTTGTTGACAGTGTGGTAAGAGAAATTTCAGAAATCACACCAGGTCCTTATTTCCATATTGGTGGTGATGAATCTCATGTGACCGAAAAAGATGACTACATCTATTTTGTAGAACGGGTTCAGGATATCGTTTCCAAGTATGGAAAGACCAGCATAGGTTGGGATGAGGTAGCTACTGCAAAGTTGCTTCCGGGTAATGTTGCGCAGTTTTGGGCTAAAGAAGAAAACGCAAAACTGGCAAAAGATCAGGGAAACAAAGTGCTCATGTCACCTGCCAAGAGGATCTACTTGGATATGCAGTATGATAGTACTACCCGCATAGGATTACATTGGGCTGCATATATTGAACTGGACTCCGCGTATATGTGGGAGCCAACAGTTTATGCTGATGGAATAGCAAAAGAAAATATTTTGGGAATCGAGGCTCCATTATGGACTGAGACAGTGACCAATAGAGGGGATATCAGCTATTTGGCTTTTCCAAGATTGGCCGCATCCGCAGAAATTTCCTGGACAGCAAAGGAAAAGCGAAGTTGGGAAGGATTTTCGAATCGAATGCCTATCCAGGGAAAACGTTGGGATGCTCAAGGAGTAGAATTTTATAAGTCTCCCAAAATCAAATGGTAAGTAGGAAAACCCGATAGCAGAAAACTATCGGGTTTTTCTTTCTAAGTGTCAATCTTAAACATCATTGTTTTTCAAAAAACCTCTTCAGTCGATTGATTTTTTGGTTTTGGGAGAAAATGGGCCTATTATCGAATTCAATTAAGAACGCACAAAATCAATTCTATCCCATGGGAGAAATTATTATTGCCTTTAGTAACTGGATTTGGGGCCCTCCGATTCTAATTCTTTTACTTGGTGGCGGGACCTTCTTTTTCATTCACTCTGGATTTATTCCTTTTACGAAGATGGGCCATGCCATCGGACTTCTCCGTGGTAAATACGATGACGATTTGGCTCCCGGTCAAATCACCTCTCGCCAAGCATTGTATTCTGCTATTGCATCCACCGTTGGGCTTGGAAATATCTCTGGGGTAGCTATTGCATTGAATATGGGAGGGCCTGGGGCAATCTTTTGGATGTGGGTTGCTGCCTTTGTGGGAATGGCAACTAAATTTTATACTTGTAGTTTGGCTATTATGTATAGAGGGGCCGATTCCGCTGGAGTGATTCAAGGTGGTCCAATGTATGTAATTGATCATGGTATGGGTAAGAAATGGAAATTTCTATCCTATATTTTCTGTATAGCAGGTGTAATCGGGCTATTGGCTATTTTTCAAGCCAATCAATTGACGGCCGTGATTCAGGCTGTTATGATCGAGCCGGACACGATGGAGGAAACAGTGAGAAATCGATGGATTATCGGATTTATCATGATGTCTTTGACCGCAATTGTAATTTTGGGAGGTATTCAGCGGATAGCAGCAGTAGCTTCCAAGATGGTCCCATTCATGGTCGGTATTTATTTTTTCACGGTTTTGCTGATTGTCTTCAAGTACTATGAAGGGATTCCCGAAATGTTTAAGCTTATTCTTGTGGATGCCTTCACGGGAAATGCGGTCATGGGAGGAGCCGTGGGTTCGGTAATCATAGTAGGTGCCAGAAGGGCGGCTTTTTCCAATGAAGCCGGTATCGGCACAGCACCAATGGTACACGGTCAATCCAAAAATAAAGAACCTATCCGAGAGGGATTAATCGCCATGTTAGGCCCTTTCATTGATACGGTGATCGTGTGTACGTTGACTGCTTTGGCAATATTACTGACAGGCGTATGGCAAACGACAGAAAACGATGGCGTAAAGCTGACATTGGCAGCGTTTGAAATGGGAATTCCTGTGATAGGTAAGTACTTATTGATGGTATCGGTTTTGGTTTTTGCTCTTTCCACTATGTTTACTTATTCATATTATGGTCATAAGTGCGCCAATTATCTTTTTGGGGCTGATAAGGCAGATTATTACAATTATTTCTATTTGATCACAATTGTAGTAGGTGCTGTGGCTTCATTGGATGTGGTTGTGAGTTTGGTGGATGGAATGTATGCTGTTATGGCATTTCCAAACATGATTGCGGCGCTTTATTTAGCCCCTAAAGTTCGGGCAGCTACCAAAGATTACTTTTCGAGAATGCAGAAAAAATGAAGTTCCTGGTTTCTCCAAATGCATTCAAAGGGACTTTGACTGCAAGCGAAGCCTCTATTTTGATTGAAAAATCAATTAGGGAAATTTTGCCGGATTCGGGAATTGAATTGTTACCTATTGCCGATGGAGGGGATGGAACTTGTGAATTATTGATAGACCTTCTGGGACTTGAAAAAGTGAATTTTTGGTCCCTTAATGCAGTTGGCCAACCAATCCAAGGACATTTTGGATGGGATGAATCATCCAAAGTTTCCTATTTGGATGTTTCTACATTTACCGGTTTGGGAATATTGCAAGACTTCCAAAAGGAGCCTCGAACCGCTTCAACCTTTGGAACAGGACTAGCCATCCAACAAGCACTACTGCTAGGGGCTGAGGAGATTATTTTAGGTTTAGGTGGGAGTGCTACAATTGATTTCGGAACAGGTATTTTAAGAGCACTGGGTTTTCAATTTTTGGATCAAAAGGGAAAGGAATTGCCTATGTTTTCAACTGATTTGATCCCAAAAACCAAATTTGTCCAACTGCCCATTAATAAGCCGAAAGTAAAATTTACCTGTCTTTGTGATGTGAAAAATACCTTCTTTGGCGAAAGGGGAGCTGTGCGGGTTTTTGGTCCTCAAAAAGGACTCAAAAAGGATGACCTTCTTGATTTTGAATCACAGCATCAAAGGCTGGTTGATCTTCTGATTAAAAAAACCGGGAAAGCTTGGGAAGACAGATCTGGTTTTGGTGCTGCTGGTGGAATCGCTCTAGGGCTTGATTTCTTTTTTGAAACTAAGCTGGTATATGGTGCCAACTATTTTTTTGAAAAAATAAAGTTGAAAGAAAAAATAGAATCAGCAGACTGGATAATTACGGGAGAGGGAAGGTATGATGATCAAAGTTCCGAAGGGAAAGCCTGTTATGAACTACTTCAGATGGCAAAACAAAAGGGCAAAAAGATCGCATTGATCTCCTCCGGATCTGAGGCTGAGAATGCAGGATTTGACTTGGTTTTAAAACTACCTGATCTGGATTTTTCTGATCTTTTGTTGAAAAAGAAAGCCTCTGAAAATCTTCAAAGGCTTATAATTTCTTCAGTAAAGAAGGGTTTTTTCGATGATTACACCCGTCGATAATCACCTTTCCAGTTTTTGATTTGAAGTTTGATTTCTTTTGGAGAGAGCCCTTCCTCGATTGATTTTTCCATTAACGTCAATAGTTCTTCATCACTTGCAAACCTCAATGCAATGATTTGTCCCAATTTCAATTCATTTTCCTTGTCATAAAAAGGTTTCCCCGTGAGATGGAAATAGCGAATCCGCATTTCATTTAAGATCATCCGATTTTGGAGTTTTAGGGCATAAAGTCTAGCCAATAAGGGTAATAAAGCGATGATAAATGCAATAAGTAATCGGTAAAAACTTTCAGATGAGGTTACTGAAGTTGAGAAATCGGTTTTTGCAATCGTCCAACCGAGGAGAATTAAGGTAAGTGGCGTGACGATGAAGTGATGAAATGGATAGTAGCGGGCGTGGTTTTTGAAATTTTGTTGTTTCATGTTTGACGGAAAGAAGAAGTAACAATTAGTGTAATTCGGAGGAATCCTACTAATACCATGAACTAGGATGTGATGGTTTTCGATTGATTTTGTAAAAAAAAAGGAGGCTAAGGCCTCCTTAAAATTTATATTTCTTTGAGATCAGTGATCAGCTTTCTTTTTGTTAAAGGTGTTTTTGGCATCTACAAGAGATAAACCAGCACCAAGCCCAATGAGAATACACACAATCAGCAGGAACAATTGTGCTCCAAACATGAGTGGTGAACTGAATAAATCAAGTAGAATCATGATTATTGAATTTTTATAATTAAAAGACGAATGTAAGAGAGAATCCTTAAATAGCAAAGGACAGAATAGTTGATCAATCTAGATCGTCATCAAATTCATCTTCTTCCAAATCGTCAAAATCATCCTCATCTTCTTCATCAAAGTCCACGAAGTTGTCATCAACTAGTTCGTTTTCTTCGTCGAGATCATACTCATCCTCGAACTCGTCCTCGAATTCATCCTCTTCTTCGAGATCATCAAATTCATCGAATTCTTCTTCAAAATCCTCCATAGCTATCGTTTAAAGGGGTTTTAATGATTGAACAGTACGAAATAAGGCAAAAATTTAATTACACCAATGCAGGTAAGTTTAATTTTTTTTCAGAAAGAACATCGTCGAAAATCTCTTGCTCCTTAAGCCACTTTTCTCTCAGTAAATTAGCCCAAATCTGCATGTAAAATATCACATCTTCCTTCCTGTTTTTATTTAGATGATCTCTTTTTTCTTTACTCATTGCAAAAAGAATTTCTGGGTCAGAAAGTCTCTCGAGATGACTGAGGTCGTCTATAGTAAGCCCATATTCCAACATTTTGGAAACCATCAAATCCATTGGATATCCACTGGTAGGACAATAGTCATTGAGCTGCTCATTCCAGTCACCGTGGCGCTGCATGGCAAACCGGTGTATTTCTCCCTTGGAAAGTTTAGTAAGTTCCTGAGCAAGGTTACCACAATTGCAAGCCCCCATGTGTCCCCATTGATAAGAAGCACCTTGCTGTAGGTTGCAGATCGTTCGCTCTATTGCTGCGATTAATTCAGGATTAGGTCTAGCCATGTTTTCACTTTTTTCAATAAACCAAATTAGAGAAATCTAGGTTTTGACCAAACAAAAAAAAACTGACCTTTTTTGGGTCAGTTGAAAATATTTTTAATGTATTTCTTGATCAGCGGCTTGGATAGATAATCTTTCACAATCGAATACTGACTCGCTTTGGAGATGTCACGCTCGTCTACAGAGCTGCTCAAAATGTAGATTTGAGCTTCATCATGAGTCGGATTGAATTTATCCAAAAAATCCCATCCGGTCATTTCCGGCATATTCAAGTCCAAAAAAAGGTAATTAGGCTTTATTGATTGGATTTCTTCCAAAGCACGCTTGGCACTTTGGTATTTATAGAAACGGCACGGCTCTTTCACGTTCTTTGCAATCAGCTTTTCTGTCACGAAAGTGCTGATGGGGTCATCGTCTATAAGAACAATTGTTAACATCAAAGTGCAAATATGTACTACTGAAATGCATTAAAATCTATACAAAAGTAAAAGCTATTTCTTACAAAACAAATAGTTTTCGATAAAAATTGGAAATTTTCAAGAAGATTTGCATTTGGGGGCAAATCTTTGTTTTCCCGTCAGTAAATGAAAGAATAAAATAAAGTCTGAACCAAGGCTGTAAAGTGGATATTTGAAAGTAGCTGGCTTGTTCTTCTCAAAAAAGAAATGTCCCACCCAAGCGAATCCATAACCTACCAAGGGTATAGATAAAATCCAGTAATATTCACTGGATATCAATGAGCTAATCAAAATCACTAACACCAATCCTGTCCCAATAAAATGCAGGATTCTCGAGGTGGCGTTTTGATGTTCAGTTAAATAATAAGGATAAAATTCTTTGATCGAGGTGTATCTTTTTTCCATGGCTATTTTTTAGTGGGTTGGTTGAGAGTCACAAAGGTTTCAGTTGCACTTTTTAATGATTTCAAGGCTAGTTTTGGCTTGGTCTTCGGATTGGATACTTCAGTAACTGCAGTTAAAGTCATTAGAAATTTATCCTGCACGGGATCAATGAAATCTAAAATTACCTGTAGCAATTCGTAGTTTGACGTGCTTACCCTTGGTCTATTGTTCATAGCGTAAGGATTGAAAAACCAAGGATCATATACTCTGAAGCCCCAAAATGGATAAGGATTCATGTTGTTGACGATTTCTTTTTGCCTTGGATCCTCATTGGAGTGGTAGCGAATGACCAAATCGGGTTGTCTGGCATCATAAACCATCCCGGCCAGTTCAAGCTGACTCTGAAGTTCAGACTTGATCATTTCATCAATCTCAGGATCGGAAAATCCCTGCATGCCCAGTTCTTTATTAACTATGACAAAGCTCTTGTAGCTTTTTCGGATAGGTATCTCTGTATTCTCTTTAAATACTTCGATCGAGCTGCAAGAATACAGTAACAGGCAGCATACCAGGATTGTCGGAAATTTTAAATTCATTCTCATGTGAAAATCCGATGTGGATTTAGTTGATTGTATCAAATAGAAAGTTAATTTTTCTTTCCTAACGAAAAAACAGATCTCTTTATTCACTTTGACTTCATGACTAGTCTTGAGATTCTTACTTTTGACAAAAAATTTCTCATGAACAGGCCTGACTTCGACGATATTTTCATGGAGCTTGCAGTGAATCTCGCAAAGAGATCTCACTGTATTAAAAAACATGTGGGAGCCGTCCTGACAAAGGATACTAGAATTATTTCGATAGGATACAATGGACCACCTGCAGGCACTCATAATTGTGATGTAGAGTTCCCCGAAAATGGCTGTGCGCGTGATTCCAAGGGTAGTTGTTCATTAGCCCTTCATGCAGAGCAAAACGCGATCTTGTATGCAGTAAAAAATAATACTTCAGTCGAAGGTTCGACTCTTTATGTTACCCTAGCGCCTTGTTTGGCGTGTGCCAGAATTATCTTTTCAATGAAAATTTCAAAAGTGATTTATCTCTTTTCTTATGCAGAGTACAAAGGCATCGGATCAGATGAGGGAGTGGATTTTTTGAAAAAATTTGGAGTCGAAGTGGACCGATATCAAAAGAATATAGAAGTACTAGATCCCCTAATTTAAAGGAAGTTGACTTCAGGATTTAACTCAATCCCAAATTGATCCCTTACCGAAGCCCTGACTTGCTCTGATAAGCTTTTTATTTCCTCTCCGGTACCTCTTCCATAATTTACCAGGACCAAGGCCTGCTCGGCATGCACTCCTACTTCACCCAATCGCTTTCCCTTCCAGCCTGATTGTTCGATAAGCCATCCTGCAGGAACTTTGATGCCTTCTGGCACTTCATATCCCGGAATAGCAGGATAGGTTTTCATTAAATCTTCAAATTTGCTTTTTGGAATGGTTGGATTCTTAAAGAATGAACCTGCATTACCAAGCTCTTTTGGATCAGGTAGTTTGGATTGACGTATTTCAATGACAGCCTCACTTATGGCCTGGATGCTCAGTTTTTTGATTCCTTTTTCTTTGAGTACATCTTGAATTGCACCATATCCTACATGAAATTCAGGTTCTTTTGATAATCTGAATGATACAGAAGTGATGATGTATTGATCTTTTGATTCGTGCTTGAATATGCTTTCTCTATACCCAAATTTGCAGTCAGCCGCATCAAAGGTTTCTATTTCTAGGGTGGTTCTGTTCAAAGCCTTAAGACTGTGAAAGACGTCCTTGATCTCCACACCATAAGCACCGATATTTTGCATAGGTGAGGCACCAACGGTGCCTGGTATTAAAGAGAGATTTTCAATTCCTGCCCAATTCTTTTCGAGTGAGTGTAACACCCATTCGTGCCAAACTACTCCAGCACCGACTTCCACCAGAATCTCATTATCATCTTCTCGGATCACTTCAATTCCATGTAGTTCCACCTTTATCACCAATCCAAGTACATCTCTAGTCAGAAGGATATTGCTTCCTCCTCCCAAAATAACTAATGGTAAACCTCTCTCTTTGGCCCAAGTAAGAGCTTCTTTCAGCTCTTCTATAGTAGAAGCACGAGTAAAGAATTGGGCTTTTTTATCAATTCCAAAAGTGTTAAAGGCTTTCAGAGAAAGGTTTTCTTGTATATTCATGGGCCAAGGCTTGTCCTGCGAAATAAACAAGATTTTATGCCATTGCGAAATGGATAGTCTGATCTCTGAGCGCTGTACATGAAAGAAATCCAAATCAACGGTATCCGGGTCAAGCCCGGTCAGTCAATAAACATTGAATTACCGATCGCCAAACTGCCCACCCATACGGTGATCGATCTTCCAATTTTCATCAGATCTTCCAAAAATGAGGGGCCTGTAGTATTGATCAGTGGTGGAGTCCATGGAGATGAAATCAATGGTATAGTCACTGCGAAAAAGCTCCTGCAGGAATTTGATGAAAATTTGGAATTAAAACGTGGTACGTTGATCATAATTCCTTTAGTCAATATCTATGGTTTTCTTTCCAATAGCAGGACATTTCCGGATGGAAGGGATTTGAATCGCAGTTTTCCAGGAAGTAAAAAGGGATCCCTAGCTTCTCGAATTGCTTTTATTTTAAGTGAAGAGATCATTCCATTGATTGATTTTGGAATTGACTTTCATACAGGAGGCAGGATGCTTTCCAATTATCCCCAAATCCGGGTGGATTTCAAGGATAAAGTGGGTTTGGAGCTTGCTAAGGCATTTGGAACTCACTATGTAGTCCACTCCAAGCATATCGAAAAATCATTTCGAAAAACGGCCTATAAAAGCCGAAAGCACCTCCTTGTCTTTGAAGGGGGAGAATCCATGCGTTTGGATAATTATTCGATCGAGGAAGGTGTCATTGGTACCAAGCGATTGCTTCATCACCTAGAGATGATCAACTCACCACAACTTCCCCAGGCTACTACCATTCTCAAAGACAGCGAGTGGACCCGTGCAAAGGCTTCAGGAATTTTTTCCTGTTTAGTCAAACTAGGTGACTTTGTTAGAAAAGGGGAATTAATGGCAAATATATCGGACCCTTATGGACAAGTAATCGTGCCCGTAAAAGCCACTACTAATGGTCACGTGATCGGAGTAAATAACAATCCTGTCATCAATGTCGGAGATGCTTTGATTCATTTGGGGAAAGAATGAGAAGCTAGAAACGAGAAGCAAGACACAAGATGCTAGACATGGGATAATAGACACAAGCTAAAAGACATAATACACGAAAGCTGTCGTGTTCCAGATATGTTATGGATTAGTCTTAGATTTAGCTATTGGTATAAATCCCAAAAGGCAACGAAGCAGATTTGATTTGTTTTTTGTAATTCCATTGTCCCATATACCTTGCTAATTAATTCAAACTAGCGATTGTCAAAAGCTGAGTATTGAAGGGTGAGGTTATTTATGTCCAGTTAAAAGAAAAAGCACCGAATCTCTCCAGTGCTTTTTGTTTTGAATCAAGTTCAGTTTAGCTAAAGTAAGCTCTCAGCCCTTCCAGTTTTTCTACTAGCTCAGCTTCTACTTTTCGGTAATCGGTAGGATCTGAAATAGGAGTATTCACTGAGAAATAGTATTTGATTTTTGGCTCGGTACCAGATGGTCTTGCGGAAATTTTGCTTCCGTCTGCCAGATAAAACTGCATCACGTTGGACTTGTCCATGTCTAATTTTTCTACCTGACCTGTTTGTACTTGTGTTACAGTTGAGTTTTTCACATCCACGATTTTTACAACAGCCGAACCATTCATTTCCTTTGGCGGATTGGTGCGGAAGTCTGCCATGAGCTTCTGAATCTGCTCAGCACCATCTTTCCCTTTTTTGGTCACAGAGATGAGTGACTCTTTATAAAAACCAAATTGACTGTAGATCTCTGCCAACACCTGGAAAACGTTTTTACCTTGGGTTTTATAGTAGGCGATGACTTCTGCGACCATGGCGCAGGCACTTACACCATCTTTGTCTCTCACAAAATCTCCCACCAGGTAACCATACGATTCTTCACCGCCCCCAACATAGGTTTCTTTTCCTTCCAACTCGCGGATGATAGCTGCTATATTTTTAAACCCTGTCAACACATTGAAGCATTTCACTCCAAAACCAGCTGCAATCTCATTGATTAATTCTGTAGTCACGATGGTGTTTACCATGAATTGTTTGCCATCTAGTTTGCCGGCTTCTTTCCAGCGAGATAGCAAATAATAGGAGAGGAGTGTTCCTGTTTGGTTGCCGTTTAGGAGTTCAAATTCTCCTTTTTCATTGGGAACTACCGCTGCATAGCGGTCTCCATCCGGATCGCAGGCTAGCACCAATTCTGCGCCTACCTTTTTCCCCAACTCGATGGATAGCGTCAATGCTTCTGCCTCTTCCGGATTTGGATAAATGACTGTAGGGAAGGTGCCATCTGGCTCGATTTGCTCTTTGACCACATGGATATTTTCAAAGCCAAAAGCTTTTAACGCTGCCGGAACCATCTTTCCGGAAGCACCATGGATAGGAGAGAAGACGATCGGCATGGACTTCTGGGCTTGGATTTCATCCTTTGCAAGACTTAATCCTTTGACTAACTTCAAGTAGATTGCATCAAAATCTTCCTCGATGTAATGAATCAAGTCGTCATTTTTATTCCAATTGACGAGATCAAAGGAGGTGATTTTCTGAACTTCTTTGATGATGTTGTTGTCGTGAGGAGCCACCACCTGCGCACCATCTTCCCAATACGCTTTGTAGCCGTTGTATTCTTTAGGATTGTGCGATGCGGTGATCATCACTCCGGATTTGCAACCAAAATGCCTCACCGCAAAGGATAGCATAGGAGTTGGCCGCATTTCTCTGAAATACATCACCTGAATGCCATTCGCAGTCAATACATCTGCGGTTGTTTTGGCAAAAAGCGTGTTATTGATTCGGCTATCGTGGGTAATTGCCACTTTGATGTCTTCACCTGGAAAGCATTGCAATAAGTAATTGGCCAATCCCTGCGTAGCCATGCCTACTGTGTAGACATTCATTCGATTGGTACCAACACCCATCAAACCCCGAAGTCCGCCTGTGCCAAACTCCAAGTCTTGATAAAAGGAATCCACCAATTCCGTTGGGTTTTCCGCGATTAGTTTTTGAATGGATGCTTTGGTTTCCGCATCCACATTGCCATCAAGCCAACTCTGGGCTTTGCTTAAGATTGCAGGGTCGATAGAACTCATTTTTTATAAAAATTACTGTACGGTTCTAAGTTAGATAAAATGTCAAAATATGCTACCCTAGACCTGTAAATGATCTTTTTTTAATTCAAATCGGCCAAAATCCTTCATTTAAGGAGGTATTAATTTTTATTAAGATGGATTAAATCTATTTTGTCCTATCAATTACCCCTTGCTTGATCACATGAATTTCCCATTAGTAGCAAAATTCACTTTTGCTTTGGTTTCCCTTTGTGCTGTTGCATTGTCTTATCCACTGCAACAACCCAAAGCTTCTCGCTCTTCCGATATCTCTTCAATCCAAAGTCCCGAACTCATCAAAGTTAGGGAATCTACCACAGAGCTGCATATCAAAGTGGGAGAGCGATTGTTTGTGTTTGGTAAATCAAAAGGAACGCTGGACAAAGTGAAAATAGGAATGCATGTCTTGACCTTTTCGCAAATACCGGGTACAGAAGGCTTGGAAAGTGGCTTCAAAGCTGTCACATGGAAAAAATTAAAAGATGGATCTATTCAGATTCAATCCTTCTATTCTCCCTGGCCGGCAACGCTTACTTGGACAGTGCTAGCTTCAGGAAGGCTCAAGATGGAGGCAAAAGGCTCGTTTGATTTTCAGTCTTCACCTACTTTAGGATTAGGTTTTGACCTTCCTACTTATGAGTTGAAAACCTTAAATTGGAATACCAAAAGCATCGGTCAAGGCATTTGGAATGGCCATCAGGAGGGTAATGAAACTTCAAAGTTTTTGGTTCTCCAAGGAATTGAAAAGGTCAACCTAGCCTTTGAATCTGTTGGATTGGCCATCAGCTCAGATACTCCAGATTTGACTCTTAGAATTGCCGACCTCAAAGACCACTCATCTGAGACTTTAAAGTCAGATTTGAGTTTCCTTTTGGAGGGCCTTCCAAACGGAAATTCCCGATTAGAAGCGGAGACACCTTCCGCTGCTTCCAATAAAACCCTCCCCAAACCACTTGAATTAAGTCTGATGACTTTGTGGTTTGATTTCCATTAATTTCCGAATCAACCCAAAATTCCAAGTCACTATGAAAAAGATCCTTCTTTTACTTTTTTTCCTTGGCAGTCAGGCGAGTTTTTCACAGACAGCTAGGTTGAAAACTCCCTGGACCGATCAGGTCTCCAAAGATGCCCCACATTCGGAATATCCACGACCTCAACTAGTCAGAACTGCTTGGCAAAATCTGAATGGTCCATGGGATTATGCCATTTTACCCAAAGGAAGCCTTCCTGAGATTGGTTTTGCAGGAAAGATCACCGTCCCTTTTCCTGTAGAATCGTACTTGTCTGGAGTACAAAAAACCGTCGGGCCTGAGAATGAGCTTTGGTATGAAAAAACCTTTGACCTCAATCTGGATCGAAAGAGCAAGAGAGTTTTACTGCATTTTGGCGCCTCTGATTGGGAGACCGAAGTGTGGGTAAATGGCACAGTGGTCGGTAAGCACTTTGGTGGATTTGATAGCTTTTCTTTTGATATCACTGAGCAACTTGCAAAAAGCAAAACCCAAAAAATCAGAGTTCGAGTGTGGGATCCAAGTGATTCGGGACCTCAACCTCGGGGAAAGCAAGTCAAAGATCCAAAAGGCATTTGGTATACACCTGTGACGGGAATATGGCAAACCGTATGGTTGGAAACCGTGCCGGAGTCATACTTATCTGCTATTTATTCCAATACAGATTGGGAAAATGGGGTTCAGGTCTTTTATCCCCAAGTCAGTTCAAGCAAAGATGGACTCGAAGTAGAAGTGACTTTGAAAGATGGCGCTACCGTAGCAGGTTCTTTTAGAGGAAAAAGCAATGCCCCAATTCCGGTAAAACTTAATGCTCCAAAGGCTTGGTCACCTGATTCTCCGACTTTGTACGACGTGTCGATCAAAGTCTGGGAAGGTAAAAAGCTAATTGAGGAGGTCAAATCCTATGCTGCTTATCGAGACATCCGAATGGCAAAAACGGCAGATGGCTATCAGCGGATGTTCTTGAACGGCAAACCGTTATTTCATTACGGACCTTTGGATCAAGGCTGGTGGCCTGATGGATTGTACACTGCTCCAACGGATGAAGCCTTACTTTTCGACATCGAAAAGACCAAGGAAATGGGCTTTAACATGATCCGTAAGCACGTCAAAGTTGAGCCTGCACGCTGGTATTACCATGCTGATCGATTGGGTATGCTCGTATGGCAAGATATGCCAAGCGGTGACATGGGGAATAGATGGGAAGTGCGTCCAGGCGTAATCCGCGAAGGAGTGGAGAAGGTCAGAACACCAGAGTCTGAAGCCATCTTCAAGACCGAATGGAAGGAAATCATCAATGAATTCAAGTTTTTCCCATCGATTGTAGTTTGGGTTCCTTTCAATGAAGCTTGGGGACAATTCAAAACAGGTGAAATCACCAAAATGACGCGTGAATTGGATGCGACACGATTGATCAATTCTGCTTCGGGAGGCAATTTTGAAATGGAGGGCTCCACGGTAGTGGGTGATATTCTCGATCTGCACAATTACCCTGACCCGGTCATGCCTGATCCAAAGATCTTCGGAGAAAAGTCCATCATGGTCTTGGGAGAATTTGGTGGCTTAGGCTTGCCATTGGAAGGCCATACTTGGCAGCTAAAAGACAATTGGGGATATCAGAGTTTTTCGACTGCAGAAGACTTAAAGGCTAGGTATTCTGCCTTGATCGATGATTTGTCAAAATACATTCCCCGAGGATTGGCAGCAGCTGTTTATACCCAAACAACAGATGTTGAAATCGAGACGAATGGACTCATGACTTACGATCGTCAAGTGATCAAGATCGCAATCGAGGAGCTGAAGAAAATGCATGAGAAGCTGTATAAGTAGAAAAATAGGCTGAAGTAGGAAGGCCGAAGAAAGAAGCTGTTCTAAAAATAGAATCATAAGCTAAGGAGCAATATAGAAAGCAATGTTAGCTTCTTAACTTTTCCAAAGTTTGGAACTTTGGAAAAGTTGGAGTTAACCTTAAATATTTGAAATGCAAAAGCCGGGTTTTTGCCCGGCTTTTCTCATTTTCAAATATTGGCAAATAGACACTTTTAAGTCCTCTAATTTCTTATGTCTAAAGTCTTATGTCTTGGATCTAAAATCTACTCTTATAAATTCCCTCTCAGTTCTTGTTCACGCTCGATCGCTTCGAATAGTGCTTTGAAATTCCCTTTTCCAAAGGAGGTAGCCCCTTTTCGCTGGATGATTTCAAAAAATAGCGTTGGACGATCTTGAACAGGCTTGGTGAAGATTTGAAGCAGATAGCCTTCCTCATCTCGGTCTACTAAAATATTGAGGTCCTTAAGCGGTTGCAGATCTTCATCGATTTGCCCTACTCGATCTAGCAGGTCATCGTAATAGGTTGAAGGGACTTCAAGAAATTCCACACCTCTTTTGCGTAATTCACTCACCGTGTGAATGATATCATCCGTAGCGATGGCCATGTGCTGGACCCCGGCTCCACCATAGAAATCCAAGTATTCCTCAATCTGTGACTTCTTTTTGCCTTCAGCAGGTTCGTTGATTGGGAATTTGATATAGCCATTGCCGTTAGAAACTACCTTTGACATCAGAGCAGAGTATTCTGTAGAGATATCTTTGTCATCAAAGGTGATCAGCAGCTTAAAGCCCATCACATTTTCGTAAAACTCCACCCAACGATTCATCTCTCCCAAATCCACATTTCCCACACAGTGGTCAATGTATTTCAATCCGATGGAGGTGGATTGGTAAGTGCTTTTTCGGGGTTTAAATCCCGGTAGAAATACGCCTGAGTAATTTTTTCGCTCTACAAAGGTGTGAATCGTATCCCCATAGGTTTTGATACTTGCCACTTTTACTTCACCATGCTCATCTTTCAGTATGGTTGGTACTCCGGCTGATTCAGCTCCTCTAGAGGTGGTTTCTTTCCAGGATTTTTCCGCATCATCGACCCACAGCGCCAATACTTTTACTCCATCGCCATGGGTTTGGATGTGCTGATTGATAGGATGATCACCTGAAAGGGGAGAGGTAAGGACCAATCGGATTTTATCTTGCTTCAATACATAAGAAGCCCGATCCTTTATTCCGGTCTCAGGACCTGCATAGGCAATCAACTCAAATCCAAAGGCATATTGGTAAAAAAGCGCACTCTGTTTGGCATTGCCCACATAGAGTTCTACAAAATCCGTCCCGTTGATGGGCAGAAAGTCTTCAGTCATGATTGTTATGTTTGGGTTCTACTACAAATCAAAGGTATAAATAAAGCCAAATATTATTTGGTTTTAAATATCCTTTTTTCAACTTCTTTTTAAATAGCTACCTAAACTAGATTGATGAAAAGTAAAAACACCTTCTTATTCAATTTATTGATTAACAGTGATATAAGACCTTTTACTTCCTGGAAATAGATTACTCTTGTGGGTTCGAATTGTTCCAAAGTGTGATCCACGCCATGATCAAAAAAGCCAAGGCCCAGCTCCCCAAACTGGTTTTTAAGGACAAAAAAATAAGCATACCATACCAAACCATAGCCAGCGCAAATCCAATCAGAAATTTCCAAGTTCCTGTGAATACTTCATCCTCCACTTTTGGCTTCATCCATAGCCAAATCCAATACAGCGGGAAATGGAAAATCTTCATCATTTTATTGATCAGAGAGGAGGTTTCTTTCACGGGATAGCTGATTTTTTCATGGTTTAGAAAGCTTTCCACCGCTGTTTTTGATGTCAAATCTACCTGCTGGTCGATTAGTGTTTGTAATGTTTCGGTATAGCCCTCGTCAGGCAAATCTACCATCATGGATTTCAGTGCTAGTTCGACTGACTTGGTCAGTTTGCCGGATTGGCTGTTGGGCATATTCACAGGAATGGCTTTTCCAAAAGTGATCCTAACAGTACTTCCAGACCGCTTATGTGCACTGAATCCAATGCTAACCGGTAAAATGACCGGTAGCAGTTCAGGAAATTTTTCCTTAAGTCCAAAGGCCATCCTGGTAAATCCCTTACTCAAAGGTCTGAGATTTCTCGTGAGGCTATGGCTGCCTTCAGCAAAAATGACAACAGTACCATTGGCACGAAGCACCTCAAAAGTGGCCTCAAATGTCTGATGGTTTTGCTGGATGGTAGAGAAGCCATCCCTTACTCGGTAGACGGGCAGCATTCGGATGTACTGAAGGACTTTGGAGATCAAGGGATTGACAAAAACAGCTGCTCGAGTGAGAAACCAAGGGTTCAACCGGGTATGAGTAGCCAAAAGGAGCGGATCGAGTAAAGCATTTTGATGGTTAGCCACCAAAATTACCGGGCAATTTTTAGGAATGTTTTCTTTTCCTTCGACAATGATTTTTTTGAAATAGAAGTGAAGTGCCGCTTTTACCAAAAGCCGAAGAATGGCATTGAATGCATTTTTCATTTCCTGTTCTTCCAAAGACTAGCCAGTATGATTCCTGAAATTAAGTGCCAGATTCCCCACCAAGCAGTAATGATCGCCATTCCTCCAAGGCCTTCAAAATACGTGAAAATGAGCACTAGGCCTAAGCCGGAATTTTGAATGCCAGTTTCGATGGTGAGGGTTTTTGTATCAGCCAAAGGTAAATTTCCTGCATTTGCGGTCAGAAATCCAGCGCTTAATGCGGCTAAATTATGCATCAAGACCCAGAAAAATATCATCCCGATGTATTGAGTAAAAAGGTCAAAGTTGCCCGAAAAAGCGATGACCACAAAGGCTGCAAAAATAAGGATGCTGAGTGGTTTGAGTAGTTTGGATGCTTTTGAAGCAAAATCAGGCAGTTTTTCGCGTGTAAGCAAGCCAAGGAATAAGGGGATTCCCAAAATAATTCCCACGGTAAAAAAGACCTCGCTGATATCCAGACTGATCTCTTTGAGGAGGAGGGAGGTAGGCGAGTAGAAACCTGCCCATAATGCAAAATTCAAAGGAGTGAGGAAAATAGCAGACACACTGGAAAATGCAGTCAAACTGACTGATAATGCTGTATTGCCTTTGGCAAGATTAGTCAGGAAGTTGGAAACATTCCCACCAGGACATGCAGCCACCAGAAACATCCCCAATGCGATACTGGGCGGGGGATTTAGCAGGGAAATAATCACCCAAGTCAAAAAGGGAAGTGCAAAAAACTGAGAAAAAACACCCAAAAGGAATGCTTTTGGATGTTGAATGAGGTACTTAAAATCTGACCATCTCAGGTCCAGTGCCACCCCATACATAATCAGCGCCAAGGCCAAATTGAGTAATAGCAGATCCCCTTGGGAAAAGTTTAGGCGTACTGCGTCGAGCGGATTTTGGGACATTTGTCGAAAATCAAGGGAATTGCTGATAAATCAAAATCGAGTCTCACTTCTACGGTCTTTTGACTGAGGTTTTTGCAAAATCTGGATATCCCCTTTCTTGACAGTAGCCAAGTTTTGCTTTAGTTCACCTCGATCATTTTGTTCTACTGACATCTTTCCGGTCAATCACAGTGTAAATATTGTCTCCCCGTTTTTCAAGTTATTTACAAAAGACAGCAAATAGTTTCAAAATATCCATCGATTGGAAAGGGTGAAATGGTTTCTATATTTTATATAACTAAATAGTGTAACGTTTAGAAAAGTACAGAAAACAAACTTTAAAAGCATTTTTCAAATCTTTTTCCAAACATTGAAATCCTGAAAGCATTCAATTACCCCAAATGATCGAGTCGATTGTTTCAAATGTAAAGCCCCACAGTTTGGTAGATTTGCAACGCAAGCTTACCATGTACACTATGCTCCTTGGAGGCATGCTGATGCTAATTTTTGGGTTTACCAATTTATTTACTGAAGTCCCGCTCTTTGTAGCCATGATGAAATTGGGTTTATCAATTCCTTTTTTCATTTCATATTTTCTTATTATCAAAAAACTTCCCCATCAATGGATTCTCAATTTGGTCTTGGTGCTCTGTTACTTTGGTATTTTTATAAACTTTTTATACAATCAAGGTTCAAACGGTCCGACTGATTACACTATTTTTTTATTTACGATTGTCATCACAGCCTTGGTCAATGGACCTCTTAAATGGATTTGGCTCACAGTGGTGTTTTTTACTTTCGCGGGTTTATATCTCGCGGAAGTTAACGGCTGGATTGCAATCAATACAGAGTATTCCACGCCATTCGGTGCTTTTTTGGACAATGTTTTAGGCTTCTTCTGGATTTTGGTTTTTTGGATAGCCGGTCTTTGGATCCTGCTCAAAAACTACAATGCCCAATACGAGCTCCTGGTCAAAACAAAAAATGAAAAAGAAGAAGCGAATAAAAAACTGGAACTTTTAAATCAAAAGAAAACCAAACTTCTTGCACTGCTTTCCCATGATTTGAAGAGTCCTATGGCTTCTCTTCAGTTGACCTTAGAACTTTTTGAAATGGGAATTATTGATCAAGAAAATATGGGTGTATTGGTCAGAAACCTGAAAAAGCAGAATATTCACCTCAGTAATGTGCTCAATAATACACTGAATTGGGTAATGATGGAACTAGGCGAGCGAGAAGAAAAAAAAGAAACTGTTCATATCCAAGGATTGACTCAGGAGATCTTTGACACCATGGAAGTAGCGGCCTCTTCCAAAAAACTTCTGTTAAATTATAGGCAGCATGGTGAAAATCTGATCGTGGACATTGATCCAAATCCTGTCAAAATCATTCTCAAAAATCTTCTTGATAATGCTATAAAGTTCACCAAAGAGGGTGAGGAAGTCGGATTAGCACTTTTTGCTTCGCTTGACTACTTGGGTTGGGAAGTATCTAATCCTGGGCAAGTCCTGACAGAAAAGACAAAAAGAGATCTTTTTTCATTGATGATCGAACCATCCGCTGGTACTCAAAAAGAAAAAGGAACCGGAATGGGGCTTTCGCTTTGCAAAGAAATAGCAGAATCAATCGGAATGAGCCTCACTTACCGCTACGAAAAGGGGAGGCATTATTTTTCTTTAAACAAATCGCTCTAAAATAGGACGAAGATTTTTTTATCAGTCTTGCGCTCTATCAACTTTTTATAGGGTGGTTTTTAGTGTAATTTTCAGAAAACCAAATTAAAAACAAACCGCAATGAAAGTTATTCCCCGCCTCCCTGCCAAGGACCTTGATCAAACTCGAGAGTTCTTCGAAAAACACCTACAGTTTTCTCTTAAGGGAGTTTTTCCGGATTATCTGATTATGGAAAAAGGAGAGATCGAACTCCACTTTTTCCATTTCCCAAAACTTGACCCATTGACCAATTACGCCATGGTTTACCTTCGAATGGAGCAGGGAATCGAAACCTTGTACGCCGATTTTTTATCCCGTGAAGTCCCTATTCATCCCAATGGGCCCTTGGAAATAAAGCCTTGGGGGATGAAAGAATTTGCCATTCTTGATCCTAATCACACTTTGCTGACCTTTGGTCAGGTGTTGGATTAAGCTTATTCTTTGGCTTCGACTTTGCCGATTCCTGAGATTTCTTTTTTGATCACATTGGGGTTTCCGCTGTAAGTGACTTTGCCAATTCCCTCCACGACCATGGAGAGATTGCCCTCACAGTGCACATCCATCTTACCGATACCGGAGCTTTTCACCTCCATATCTTGAGCTATCAACTGTGAGGCGTCGATATTCCCTATCCCTTCATTTTGGAGCGTTACTTTGGTTGTTTTTCCTCGGAGAGTCATTTTTCCTACTAAGTTGAGCTCAGCACCCAATTTCTCTGTTTGGAAATCAAGTTCAATATTGCCGACTCCTTCACCATTGATGCTCACACTATCCACGATAAATGTCCCCGTCGTTTGAATGTTTCCCACACCATCAAATTGGAACTCCTCCAAATTTGAAATAGCTAGGTTGACTTGGAGTTCTTTCTTGTCAAAAAAGCCGGTGCTGAACTCTTCCATTTCCAAAATCAATAAATCCCCCTCTTGGGTAACCTTGAGTTTTTCGGCAAGTTCAGGACTGCCAGCTATGGTCAAGCTTTCCTTATCGGATTGAGTTAGGTGAAGATTAAAAACGCCACTGATCTGAAGTCTTGAAACTCCCTCAATGTTTTTTTCTTCACTAAATCGGTTGTCGGAACCACCCTCATTAGGCCGACAGGAGATCAACGCTAAGCCTGTAAGTAGGGAAAAGAAAAATTTTGGTTTCATGGTGTGTTGAGTTTTGTGTATAGCCTAATGACCAGAAATATCCGTGCTAAATTTGAAAGTGCAAGATTTTCAGCGACTTATTCTTGCGTCTTTATAAATATTGTAGCAAAACGTACACTTTTGTCCGATTTTAGCTCAAGGCACCAACTTGTTCGAAAGGTCTTTTGAGTGGTAGTCAATAAAGGAAAAAATAGGTCCTCTTACTTTCCGTTTGTCAGAGGAAGACCATCCAAAATACTGCTTTAATGGCTCAAATTGTCCTTCGACTGGAATACTTACGGCTTCCAGCAGCTCCAATTAACAGGCTATCAGTGTGAGGATAGGAATATTTCTCATTTATGACCTTTGGTCAAAACTCCCATCGGGTAAACACGCCATAGTTGTCTCGGGCGATTTTTTCAGGGCCATATTGATCCCAGTTGGCACCCAGCCCAAAGCCTAGCGGTCCTTTTTTTAGGCCAGCTCTCAGGTAGAGAAAGCTTCTGTTGTGATGGGACTCCGCCAGGGAATAATTGTAAACGACTTGAAGTCTGGAATAAAAAGACCACTTCTCGTTGAGCTGCGGTTTGTATTCGTATAGGCCAAAAAGCTTCACATCTTTGGATTCACCGAGCTGATAATTAAGCACAGAGATGGCGAGCCATTTTTTGCTGGCATACCCATGGGTCAATCCCAAGGTTGTTCCAAAGCCTGCCACCGAGTTGGCCTCCGCACCTGCTGCTAAAGAGAAGCCTTTTTTACCCAAGGCATAGTTTACTTGGAAAGGCATCACCATCGAATCTCCAACACGTCTTTCTTTGGCATAATTCTCAGAAAACACGGCAATGGCCAAAAGACTGAATTTGCTTTGAGGGGCAAAGTTTCTCTTGAAAACCAGCTGGAAATCCAATCGCTCATGGCCAAACATCAATTCCACAGGGGTAGGCGGAGTAGGAGGTCCTTGTGCATTTACTTTTTGCGACAATAAGCCAAGAAGGCATAAAATAGGAAATAGAAGACTAATGGTACGATTTGTAATTTTTGGGCTCATCGGTTTGGGAGATTACACCTCAAAAGTAGTACAGCATGCTTTATCGAAACTTGCTCTAGGGCAAGACTTTCCGCTTACAGTTGTGCCTTTAACCGGCTCAGGGTATAGGGTGTAATTCCCAAATAGGATGCAATCATTCGGCTGGGAATTCGGGTCAAAATCATCGGATACTGCCCCATAAGCCAGCGGAGTCGATCCAAGGCGGTCATGCCCTGAAGGTCATAAATTCGCTTTTGGGAGGTGATGTAGGCATTTTCCAGTATATTTCTGTAGATCTTGTTGACGGCAGGGTTGCTTTCAACTAATTCAAAAAAGTCCGTTTTTGAAATCCTAAGCACTTCCAATGGCTCTATGGCTTGGAGATTTTCAATGGAGGGCAATCCTTCGATCAGGCTAGTGAGGTTAGTGCCAAACTTATTTTCAAAAGCAAAATACCTCGTCAGTTCCTGCCCTTCAGCATTGACCTGATACATGCGGAAACTTCCTTTGGCAACAAAGTAATTGTGTTGGCATACCTCACCTTCCCTTAGTAGGTATTGATTGATTTTGTAGGAGTATGGCTGAAAACATGCCGCAATCGGTGCAAATTCCTGTTCGGAAATACCTGTCTTCGGATGCATGTAGCGGTATAGCAAATCCAATGGGCTCATGGTCAATTTTGCGTATGAGGCCAAGTTAGTGAATGTTTTATAAGTAAAAAGAAAGCTGGACTCTATAAAAACAAATGGATTAATTAACTATTCAATAATGATTGCCATTTGCAAACTGGATGTTAATCAATATATAAATTATCATTTTATAAAACATAAATAGTATATATAAATTTATAAGCTAAAAGCTGGTTTTAATTGAGTTTGTTTCTATGTTGAAACGCTTATCTCTAGTTATAAATTTTACCGATAAGCCCTAGGATCAAATCACAAAGGGTTTCTAGGAAAGGTTATTTTTCAGATGTAGAAGATCATTTAGCTTTTTTCTCCAAAACTCAAATGCCTGAAGTCATCAACTCTTACTGACAGCCAGCTACTCTACCGATCAGAGAGCACTTGAAGCTCGGTCAACTCTCCAATTGGGTTCATAGGACGGGACTTGGAGGAACCCTCCTCGTCTTGATAGGTCCTGTTCTGATTTTCCTTATATTAAAAAATCAAACCGTTTGGGCGGAGTGGGTGCAGGCTGAGGAGTTTCTGCAACCGGAATACGGAGGGAGGATCTATCCAGAAAGCGTTTTTCGCACTCGGATCAATGCAGGATCAAATATCTTCTATGTCTGCTTCGGCTTTCACGCAATTAGGTTGGCGATTTATTACTGGAAGCGAAGCTGGATACTGGAGCGAGGTTAACTTGTGTATTGCACAGGTGCAAACTTTCCTTTTTGGACTGGCAGGGATTTACCTCGGGTTAGGCAGTGGATTTTTCAATGCTTCCCTGACTCGATATGGACAGCAATCCGATGTGGGCGGGATGTATGCTACCTTGCTTTGCTTGGCCTGTCTGGCCTTGTGCAGTTGGCTTCCAATGCTTCGGATACCAAAAACATGTCGAATTCTGCCTAGTTGGCCGCTATTGTCGGTGGTCGTGTTCTTGGATTCGGTTTACTTTACCTACTACAAGTGGGAGTATTCCTTATCATGAAGTGTCTGGTTATCTCAGTGGCCTGCTCTTTAGCTTCGCAAGGGTTTGTGCGTTTACACCGGGCAGATACCTCCAAATCCGTTGGTTTGTGGCAGGTATCGTGTCTTTGGTGGTGGGTTTCCCTATATCCGAGATTTGGATAGCGCGGATCAGTTTACCGGGCAGGAATCCCTTATTCAAGGTCATGCCATCTGGCATTTATTGACTTGCCCGATGTATTTGTGCTTGTTTTTTCAATTCAGATCCGAGGAAAGAGTTACCTAACTAGCCTGACTTGTTACTTCTGTAGCTGAATTACTGTGCAATTTTCAAGTTTTTCACTGAAAAATAGGGCATATGCCGTATTTATAAGGCCGGCATGTCAGGACTATTTTGGATGCGATTATTTAAGGTTAAATCCCATCTAGTTGATTTCCAAAACATCCAATTCAAATGAAAAGCATAGCAACAGTATTCATCGGAGGGCTACTCACACTATCAAGCCTTCAAGCACAAGAAATTTTCAATGGGCTAAGCAGTGGCCCTTACCGCAAAGTAGTTGATGAGAGCGACAAGCTTACCATTCCTCAATTCAGTATCAATTTCGAAACCTTCACAGAGACGAAAGTAGTCGTACAAGAAGGCAAACTCAGCAAGCTCCAAAACACCTTCGCTGCGGCAAGTAAAGGAGGACAATATGCAGGCGGTCAGTCAAGTTCTGCTAAAACAACCACTATTCTCAATGCTCCTCTTGACCTGTCTGATTTCCAGCAACTAGCAGATGAATTTCAGCTGATTTTGGAAGAAGAAATAGGGAAGGTTGGCAAAACGGTGATTCCGCTGGAGGAACTCACCAAAACAGAGGGATATTCCAAACTAGTCGAGAAGTACTCTGGAAAAACAGAAGATAAGGGAAAAAAGAACTCAGATGACAATGTGGGAGTAGGACAGATCAAAATGTTCCCAAAAAACAGTCTCTTTATGTTTGATGAAAAATCTGTAACTCGGGGAGGAGGTGTCCCCTTTGTCACCATGATGCGCAACTTCAATAAGGAAACTGGTGCAGTCATGCTCCTGACTAATTTGGACATTGATTTTTCCACGGTAGAGTTGGATGTCGATTTGGCTGCAGGCACAAAAAGGTCCGTAACTACTGCTGAAACCAAGGTGCTGCCCAAAATGCGGATCACAAGAAATACCTTTGATTTTATAGGAAAAGGTGGTTCACCGAGCACGGCACCTGCTGAATTGGTCTCCGAATACGTTGCAGACAAAACGTATACGGCTCAGATTTTCCAAGATGCTTCAAAAAGTAAAAGCCTTATCGAGAAAGTAATGGGCTCTGGCGCAAAGATTGATTTTGATCCATTCATTGTAGAAATGTCCAAAGATACTTACAAGCAAGCCGCCAAGGATCTGTTTCGTCAGTATGCACAGGATTTTGCCAAAGCGCTTGCAAAAGGTTCCAACTAATTAACTTCAGCTGGGTACAGACTTCAAAATAGCGTCAAAGCATAAACACTAAATTTGTTGAATTCTTTTCGACAGAAAGAATCGGGCGCAGAAAGAAAAAATTGTATCAATCGCTATCGAGTAAGGGGCTAGCCGAAAGTACGGCTGGCTTTTCTTTTTTCAGACATTGAAACAATCCGCTTTGTAAAACAATTAAGAAGTCATGTGGACTGTTATTCTTGGCTTGTTTTTAAACGCTCAACTCAACTCAGATACGATGAAGGCCCCTTTGATTTTTGATTTTGGAGAAGGAAAAGAGTTTGGCCGCTGGTCAATAATCAATGATGGCGTCATGGGCGGACTTTCCCAGTCCCAAGCCAAATTGGATAAAGATGCGGTACTTTTTAGTGGAAATGTGTCGTTGAAAAATAATGGAGGCTTTGTCTCCCTTCGAGGGCCTTTGGGTGTGTATGACCTATCTGACTTTCGCTTTTGCGAAATCCGTTTCAAATCCAACACGGATCGAAAGTTTGAGCTCTTGATCGAAAAAGATACTCCCTTTTACCTTCCCAAATACCGGGCAAAGTTTGGCTCAAAAAGCCAAGATTGGGTGACGTTGACGATCCCTTTGAAAGATCTTGAAATCAGCAGAATGGGCGCAACGATCAGTCAGGGAATCGATCCACAAAACCTGAAAGACATTCAGCGAATCGGATTTATTTTATCAGACAAGCAGGAGGGAAGCTTCCAGCTTTGGATTGATTACCTGAAGTTTTATTGAAGTCTGATTAGTCTTGAACTATTTAGGATTTTTTTTTTTCTTGGTAGTGGATGAACGTGTAAAGTTGGGATTTACCAGTCCTCGGTTTCTGCAAGAGTTTGCCAATCCTCCCGCGGTTGAATTACTCTGAAATAATGCCTTCCTTCCTTTTTTGATTTTCCCTTATCTTGAGCAAATCAAGTCAAATTGGTACTTCTTCTTAGTGCCGATCAAATCCCAAACCTGTGAAAAAAACCGCTTTCCTTCTCTTTCTGGCCCTTGGTTCAGTCATTTTTTCCTGCAAAACCAACGAAGCTGGATTTACCAAAAAAGACGTCCGGCACAGCCAAAAACTGATCGGTTTGGATTTTGAAAAAGAGCGAATTGATACGCTTTACAATTACCTAAAGGAAAATAAATCAGGCTTTGACAGTCTACGCAGCTATTCGATTCCCTACGAGACGATGCCCGCAATACTGTTTGATCCGCGACCGATGGGATTTCAATTTCCTGAGAAAAAGGAAAATCCGGCTTTTCTGATTCCGGAAGAGGTCGATTTACCTGCTGACCTGCAAGAGGTGGCTTTTTATACCATTCCCCAATTGGCCTCGCTCATCAAAAACCGCAAAATCACCTCCGAAGCCCTGACTCGGCTTTACCTCGAGCGAATCAAGCGCTATGATGGGCAGCTTCAAAGTGTCATCACCCTCACGGAAGATTTGGCGATCCAGCAGGCTAAAAGAGCAGATCAGGAACTAGCCGCTGGTACTTACCGGGGCATTCTTCATGGGATTCCTTACGGGGTCAAGGATCTCTTGGCGGTTCCCGGCTATCCCACCACTTGGGGTGCTGCGCCCTATTCCGATCAAGTGATTGATGCCACTGCATTTGTGGTGAAACGATTGGAAGAGCAAGGAGCGGTATTATTAGGCAAATTGGTCTCGGGTGAATTGGCACGTGGGGATGTCTGGTTTGGTGGGAAAACCAAAAATCCATGGGATCTCAGTCAGGGAGCCAGCGGTTCCTCGGCCGGATCCGGTGCAGCCACTTCGGCGGGTTTGGTGGCTTTCGCCATTGGTACAGAAACCCTGGGATCCATTACAGCCCCAGCCTCACGCACGGGAATCACAGGACTCCGGCCTACCTATGGCCGTATCAGCCGACAAGGGGCCATGAGTCTGAGCTGGTCCATGGACAAAATCGGCCCGCTTGCCCGCTCTGCGGAGGATTGCGAGATCGTTTTTAGCCTGCTCTATGGCAAAGATCCCCAAGATCCAAGTACGAACGAGGTGCCGTTCAATCGGGTACAAAAAGCCCCCTCCGAGATGAAGGTGGCCTACCTAAAAAAAGACATCGAATCCGACACGACCGATTTCGGTGCCAACCTCAAAGCTTCTCTGGAGCTGCTCAAGTCCATGGGTGTGGAACCTACCCCGATCGAACTTCCCAAAGATTTCCCTTATGAGTTGTTTGACATCATTTTGAGAGCTGAGGCAGGGGCCTTTTTTGATGAGTTGGTCAGGTCGGGCGAGGTGGATCTGCTGACCGAGCAGGGGGAGTCTTCCCGAGCCAACTCCCTTCGGCAGTCGCGGTTTATTCCTGCGGTGGAATACCTCCAAGCCAACCGTCAGCGAACGCTCTTAATCGAGGCCATGCATGAGTTGTTCAAGGAATACGACGTCATCATTGCTCCTTCCAATAGGGGGAGACAGCTCCTGATCACCAACCTGACCGGACATCCGGCGATAAGCGTGCCCAATGGATTAGACAAAAAGGGCAGGCCCACCAGTTTCACACTCCTAGGTAATTTGTATGATGAGGGAAGTATTTTGGCCTTTGCGAGAGCCTATCAGTTGGCGACAGACTTTGAGGAAAAGCACCCGCCTTTGTTTTCGAAGTAAGGGTTTTTAACCGCTTAGGAGTTACGAAGTACGATATACGAAGTACGAGCACCTTTATAAATTCAACTGTCTTCTCTAGAGGAATTACGAGGTACGATTTACGAAATACGAGGCCCTTTATCAATTCAACCGTCTTCTCTAGAGGAATTACGAAGTACGATATACGAAGTACGAGGTCTTTTTGACTTCAATAATCGGTCACTCCATTTCAGTCTTCGGTCTCCTATCACTTGTGCTGAGCCTGTCGAAGCATCGGTCATCCATCATCCAGCTTCATACATCCATCACTTGTGCTGAGCTTGGTCACCGAGCTTTTCGAGGTGGTCGAAGCATCCCGCATAGGTCATCCCACACCTCTTTTGCTCCACCAAAAAACCGGAACCCCTAAAGCCAAAGCCAATACGCCCAACAGCACAGAATCCCAACCTGCGCCAAAAAAGATCCAAGCCGTAAAACCCAATCCCAGCAGGCTGTAAACCCTAGATTTCCAGTTCCGCTTAAAACCCAACTGCCCGGTGTAGGAAAAATAGGCATAGGCCAGCACCGCCCCGAAATAGAACGCCAAAGAGGTGGTTGTCGTCAGCAAGACCATAAACTCATACAAGCCGCTGAAGCCTCTGCTTTGATTGAATAGCAGCAAAATCGTGATCATCACACTCGAAACTACCACGCCTACACTCGGTGCTCCGGTCGGGTTTTTGTAAGCCAATGCCTTTGGCAGCAGCCCGTCCTTGGCCATGGAGTAGGGGATCTGTCCTTGGAGTAGGATCCAGCCGTTGAGCGCACCAAAACTGGCCAGGCATGCTCCGGCAGCTACGAAGTAGCCTGTATTGATTCCGAAAATCAGGTTGGCCGCATCACTGAACGGGGCCTGACTTTGGGCTACTTGCGCAGGAGAAAGCACGCCGAACAGGGAAAAGGAACTGAACAGGTACAGGAAAATCACCAATCCCACCCCGATCTTGGTGCCTTTGGAAATGGTCTTTTCGGGTTGTTGAATATTTTCCGCAGGAATGGTCGCCGACTCGATTCCCATAAAGGCATAAAAGCAAAGCACCGAAGAAGTGGTAATCGCCTGAATGGAGGATACCTCGGAGGTATTGAAGGGTACAAAATTATCCAGATCGATGAAGAGGATTCCTCCAAAAGCCACCACCAAAATGGGAAGAGCTTTCAAGAGCGTGGTGACTACCTGTAAGTTGCCGGAAGAGCGGATGGAAAGGCTGTTGAGCAGGGTCAATCCCCAAATCGCCAAAAGGGCCACAGTGACCGAAAACCAAGAGGAATGGCTGATCTCAGGGAAAAAGACCCCAAAATAACCTGAGAACGTAAGGGCAATCGCGGCATTGGTGCTCCACATCGACAGCCAAAATCCCCAAGCCACCACAAAGGCCGGCAACTCTCCAAAGGCCGCTTTGGTGTAGGCATAGGAGCCGCCCGTCTCGGGGATGACCTTGCTCAAGGCGCTCATCAGATAGGCCAAAACCCAGGCCCCGATGGCAGCCACCAGCCAACCCAAGAGGCTGATTCCTCCAAACTGTGCCAAAACCGAAGGAAGGGTGAAAATCCCCGAACCGATCATCCCGCCTGCCACGAGTGAAATGACCGTGATCAAGCCGAGGGAACGCGTATTTTCCGGTGGGTTCAAAAGCTGGATTGGGGTTAAAAAGAGTAATTTAGCAAGACATCAAGATAGAAAGATAATTGCAACCCTTCTTCATTCATCCGGACATTACGCAGGCGGAGACGCTGCCATCTTCTTTTTACCGTTCTCAGGAGGTATTTGATGAGCTGATCGAGCGCGTTTTTGCCAAAACCTGGCAGTTTGCAGGAGACAGCACCAAAGTTTCCCTGCCTCAGCAAGTCCATCCGTTCTCCTTTTTGGAGTTTGGGCTCGAGGAACCCATGCTCCTGACCAATTCGGAGGGGCAGCTGTCCTGCATCTCCAACGTCTGCACCCATCGTGGAAATATCCTCTGCCATGCGCCGGGCAAGTCCCGACAGATCAACTGCGCCTACCATGGCAGGAGATTTGACCTGAAGGGGGAGTTTCAGCACATGCCGCAGTTTAAGGAGGCGCAAGACTTCCCGAGAAAAGCCGATGACCTGACCCGCTTTCCCCTGCTTCAATGGGGACCGTGGTTGTTTACCGCTTTGAGCGAGGAGATGGATTTTCAGGCGGTGTTGGATGCGATGAACCGCAAAGTGGGCTTCTTGCCTTTGGAGCAGTTTCGAGAGGATAAAAGCCGCAACAAGGATTACTTGGTCAATACCCATTGGGCGCTCTATTGCGACAATTACCTAGAGGGCTTCCACATTCCATTTGTCCACGACAGCTTAAATGCCGTCTTGGATTATGGGAAGTACGAAACCATCCTCTATCCCCATTGCAACTTGCAAGTCGGACATTCTTCGGGTGGTGAGCACGTCTTTGAGCTTCCGGTCGATCACGAGGACTACGGCAAGCAGATCAGTGCGTATTACTTTTGGATTTTCCCCAACATGATGTTCAACTTTTACCCTTGGGGATGCTCGATCAATATTGTCAAGCCCATCGCGATCAACCGCACCAAGGTCAGTTTCATCACCTATGTCTATGACGAAAGCAAGCTCGATACGGGTGCAGGGGCTGCTTTGGACAAGGTCGAGCGGGAAGATGAGTTTGTGGTCGAGGGCGTGTTTCGCGGGATGAGTTCACGGGTTTATCACACGGGCCGTTTTTCTCCACAGATGGAAAAAGGAGTGCATCATTTTCAGGGGCTTTTGGCCCAAGCTTTGGGAAAGACGAAGTAAAAGTCGCCTTTCGGTTTCAAAAGCTATGGATTAGATTACTTAGCCGCCACCCCAATCGCACAAAGCGGATCATTTGTCAGGATCGCCAGCGAAGTCACCAAGTACAAAACAATGCCATCGGATTCGGAGAAGTATTCGGCTTTCATCTGCCCAAAGAAATCGCGGATTTCTCCGAGTTTCTGGCCTTTTTTCACCACCTCATCCAAGGCAACGGATGGATACCAGCAGCCCTCTTCGGTAGCTGTGGTGACGAGCATTTTCTCCAAAAACTCCACGGCATGCTGCACGGGCTCTCCCGGTAGCACGGCCAATCCGCGTAGCACATTCACCACGGCGGCTTTGTACTGATCGACTTCGGTTGGACTCCAGCGTCCGCATTGGCCGAGTTCCGCCAAAAATCCCGGCGTGCCCATGCTAGCTGCCGCACCGATGGAACCATTGTCCGAAACCGAACCCACCACATAGGGAAAGCCGAGTAGGGCAGAGGCCAGTCTTGATTGCTCTGCCACTTCGGGGCCTCCCAGCTTGGAGTAAATCACAAAAGGAACCAAGGCCTCGTGAATGTCGCCCCCATGGAGATCCAAGAAGAAATCCACCGCCTGCTGAAACTGATGCACCTGATAGGCAATCCGCTCACTAACAGTGCCCGTGGCTTTGCCGGGGAAAACGCGGTTGAGATTTTTCCCATCGTAGGGCCCATAGTATTGCAGGCGTGCCAAAAATGCAGCAGGATTGACAGGGTGAATGATCAAAATCGTACCCGAAACTTCTGCAGGATTAATTTCATTGGCCAACTGGATCGCGGTCTCGATGCAGGGATATTCGCCTCCGTGAACTCCTCCCGTGAGTAAAATGGATTTGCCGGGCTTGGCACCATAGATAAAGGTAAAGGGCATCTCGACTGGCGTCCCGGGTACAGAGATAAACCCTCTGGTTTTGGAATTGGGAACTGTGGGTGTTGGCAGGAACGCTTGGATTAACTCGATCATGGGTTGGGATTTTTCTCAGGGGAGGAAAGTACAAAAAGATGTGCTTTCGCAAAGACCGATCAGCAAAAAGACGGGATTGGTACTCCCTTTCTCACAAAAGACTGCATCCGAAACGCTAAACAAGGGCTGAGTGCCTGTTTTTTTTCATTCGGTGAGAAAGGAAACGCATTAACCTTTAACTTGAATCCGATCGATTTATCCCTTACCCAAGATCCCATGCCTCCATCCCTTGATCTTCTCCAACAGCGCCTTCGTCTCGGTCCAGTGGCCCGATTGAAGTTGGCCCAACTGCCCCGATGGGTACATGGATTGGCTCTTGGTGGTACAGGAATCATCTTGCTGATCGCGGTGGGGATTTTTTTGGCACTGCGCGATCAGGGAGTTTGGGCAGACTGGGAGCCGGCAGAGGAATTTCTCCATCCCGAATATGGGGAGCGCATCTATCCCGACAGCGTCTTTCGCACCCGGATGAATACCTGGTCCAACATCGTGTACGTCTGCTTTGGCTTCTATGCCGTGGCCCTGTCCATCTACGACTGGAAGCACAGATGGTCCCTCGAGCGGGGCTACCTGACGTCTGTGCCGGTGCAGACCTTTCTCTTTGGGATTGCGGGGATTTACCTGGGGCTGGGAAGCGGATTTTTCCATGCCTCCCTCACCCGCTACGGACAGCAGTGCGACGTGGGCGCCATGTATGCGACCCTGCTTTGTCTGTCTGGTTTGGCCCTCGGGAGTTGGCTGCCGAGGATGCGCCTACCCAAGACCCACCGAATCCTGCCGACGTGGCCCATGCTCTCCTTGGGTGTGGTTTTGGGTTCAGTCTATTTTACCTACTACAAGTGGGACTATTCCTTTGCCGAGATCTCCGGCTACCTCAGTGGAGTGCTGATTCTATTCGCGGTAGTGAGTGCGATCACGCCGGGACGCTACCTGCAGCTGCGTTGGTTTGTGGCCGGAGTGGGTGCCCTGGTGCTGGGTTCCTGGATACGCGACTTGGATATCGCCGACCGCTTCACCGGGCCGGACTCTCTCTTCCAAGGCCATGCGATCTGGCATTTGCTCACCTGCTTGATGTACGTCTGTTGGTTTTTTTACTTCCGGTCGGAGGAGCGGGGAGTGGATGAGGAATAGTCTTGCGGAAATTAAGAGCCCTTTAGAAAGACAAAAGCGAGGTCAGTCGGCCTCGCTATTTTTGTTTCCCATCTGTGATGGGGGTATGGGACATCCGATAAGGATTAATCAGGGATATACTTCACTTTTCCGTTTTCTCGAACCGCCCGCAGGCACTGCCGACGACCACCTGCCGCATTATAGGAGATGTGCACCCACTGATCAAATTCTTGGATCAGCTGATCAAAAGGCAGGTTTGAGTTTTTGATTTTTTGGTAAAGCTGCTCGATGCTCAAGTGGCCTGCCTCGATATCGGCGGCCTGTCCCGTGAGATGCTGACTGCTCGCCGAGCCGCCCACGGCCTGATTGACCCGGGGACTGCGGTAGCCGCTATTGACAAAGATCGCTCTGCCAAGCCTTTCCCGAAGGGGCTGAAGTACATGCTCACAAAGGAGGCGGAGGTTGTCAATGACGGCCGGACTTGGGTTAAACTGCTCGTCATAGCCCAATCGGGCGGCAGTCTGAGAGCGGAGGAGTTCCCTGAGCGGGAAGTTTTTGGTAAGCTGCATAGCTGTGAACTAAAAGTGTGAAACAAAAGAATCTAATGCACTTAAAATCAGCGCAAAGTAAAGGTAGGGGAAAATGATTTCGAAGTAAATTGATTACCTATCGAAATAATGTCTAATCGAGCTGACAGTCACTTTTTCAGCTTCCCAATCAGCCTTAGTTACGACTAGTATCCAGATATTCACAAAAATTCCTTTTGATCACATAGGTAATCTTGGATCGCCAAAACTGAACGGAATAGGCAACAGGATCAGAAGTGAACTGCCAATTACCGAGCAAAGACGATGGATTATTGGAAGATATTGGATATTTAGATGATTAGTTCTATGTTTAACTTTTTTAAAAAAGATTTACAAATGGCATAGGCTAAGCCTAATTTGGAAGACTTTACTCACTAAACATGTTCCAAAAAAGAAATATTTTAAAAGGGTATAGACCGAACAAGCTTATCACGAGATGAGCTTTCAATTCAATGAAATTTAAATTTCCCACGGAATGATTGACAAAAAAATTACTTCAATTATTGGTAAAGCCATCCGGGAAGGGAAATTTCTAAACATTACCTACAAAAATAAGGAAGGGGATATCACGCCTTTTTGGATCAGCATCCTTGAAATAAGTGCAAAAGATGAACTTTGGGTAAACATGTTTAATGTGACAAAGGATGAACCACTCCTAGGCAAAAAAATATTTATTTCATCGATCCAGAGTGCTGAAATCCTAAAATTCTCTCATAATGAATCTTCAGATAAACTGATCAAAAAGCTGGATGAGGATGAAAGTCTGCAGGTCTATGAATTTGACCCGTACGATAATAACCTATTGAATTACTATCAGGAATGCTACAAAGCCAATAAAGATCCCTTCCTGCACAAATCCCATTTAATACAGGGAGTGGATTTGATGGAATTGGCAAAGCAAAACCCCTATTCCTTAACTGATGCACAGCTGAAACAGATCATAAAAGACATCTATCATAACGATTACCGCAAGTATTATGAATATGAGCTCGCGATCAGTGAATTTTCAATTGATTTGCCCTCCAAAGGCAAATTTGTAATTGCCTACAGAAAGCTTACACTTGATCCTGTAAACAAAAAGTTACATGTGGGTACCAAAACACAGTTTAATTCGAATTTTTATATAAAAGATGTCAAGCACTCCTTGGCTTATTATACTGATCTGAGTCCTACAGATTTTGAAGCAGTTTACATCAAGGATCAGTCAGAAGCCATAGAATTGTTGAGGGGTAATTTCAAAACCGGGGAATTGATCAATACCTTGCCGGAACTTGTTGTCTTAGGATATGCACAGATCGATATAGCAGCGATTTATGACCACATCCACGAAGAATATAAGAAAGATAAATTGGAAGTCCCGCTAAGGGCCTTTTTTCAAAAATTATCACTGCTGGATCGAAAAGACCGGAAGGAGCCACATATCGTCCTATATGATCAGAATATAAATATTGATCAGATCCAAACCATCTATAATGCGCTGAAATTCCCTGTCACCTATGTGCAGGGACCTCCTGGCACGGGGAAGACCCAAACCATATTAAATATCATTGTCAATTGCCTTACGAATGGCAAAGCGCTATTGGTCTCCTCAAACAACAACGTGCCTATAGACGGGATAAAAGACAAGTTATACCTTGGCAAATACCTGAATAAGGAAATCATGCTTCCTGTACTTCGGCTTGGAAATAACGAGCGAGTAGCTCAGGCTATCCAAGTAATTAAAGAATGGTATGCCTTTGAAACCAAGGATGTCCCAAAGGAAAAACTGCTGTATAACCTCAAAGAAAAGTCCAAGGAAAAAAACCGGAAATTGCTTGAGAAAATCAAAAATCATGAGACTAGAATTGAACAGTCCCAAAACCTGGAGTTCGTAAATAGTCTGTTGTCAAAAGCCGGGAATTATTTGCTGGAAAAAGAAAAACTGGCCATTGAAGGGAAATTGAGTCAGATTCCAGATACCAATATTGATGAGCTGGACAGCTTGTATGAAGTCATTAAAGACAATCACCAGCTGCTGCAGTTTTTCTACTATGAGTCTTTAAGGTATTTAAAACGACTCAGAACCAAGGAATATGCAGATCTGGTAGAAATACTTGACATTGAGGAATCCGATAAACAGGTAAGGGAATTCAATAAATGGCTTGCCATCGATGAAAACTTGGAAAAGCTGACCAAAGTTTTTCCCATTATCCTGACTACCAACATTTCGAGCCGCAAGCTGGGACGCAAGTTTAAGTTTGATTTACTGGTAATGGATGAAGCGGGTCAATGCGATATTGCCACAAGCTTGATTCCTATTTCCAAATGCAAAAACATGGTCCTTATTGGCGACACCAATCAGCTCAAACCGATAGTCGTTTTTGAGGAGAGTACAGGTCATCAACTGATGCGGATCTTCGGCATAGACAAGACCTATGATTACCAAAATAATTCTGTCCTGTCCCTTTATAAGAGGATTGATAATATTTCAAGAGATATTTTACTAAGCTATCATTATCGCTGTGGAGAAAAGATCATCAACTATTCCAATATGCGGTTTTATGAGAGTAAGCTGAACCTTTCAAAGATCAAAACAAAAGGCGAGCTAAAGCTGATTGATGTGAATAATGTAAATCAGCAGAATAGAAATGCCTCGATAGATGAAGCAGCGGAGATCATAAAATACATTACGGAAAATCAATTAACCGATGTTTTCATCATTACTCCCTTTCGCAATCAGGAGACCTTGTTAAATCAATATCTGGGAAGGGCTAAAGCCAATAAGGAGATAGGTGAATCGGTAAGCTGTGGTACGATTCACAAAATTCAGGGACAGGAGAACAAAACCATCATGATATCTACCTCCTTATCAAGAAACACGTCTTCCAAAACCTACGACTGGATCAAAAACAACAGCCAATTGATCAATGTCGGTGTCACAAGGGCCCAAGAAAACTTAATTGTGGTAGCCGATAAAAATGCAATTGATATCCTGTCAAGAAAAGATGATGACCTGTATGCTTTGGTAGATTATGTGCAAAAAAACGGCACCACACAGATCCCACAAAGCACCGCAAACAGGTTTACCATCGGGTTTTCGAATGACTCTAAATTTGAGGACGAGTTTTATAAAACAATGAGCCACTATTGCTCTGTTCAGGGTAGCCGATTTGAAAGGAATGTAAAAGTCTTGGATGTCTTGCCGGAAGAAATCGATAATCAGGCCGTAAACAAGAAGGAATTTGACGGGGTGATTTATCAGGGCAGAATACCGAAGGTCGTCTTTGAAATCAACGGTATAGAACATTACAAAAACAAAAAACGGATTGAATCTGATAAAGTAAAAATGGAGCTGCTCCGATCCAGGGGAATCAACCTAATCACCATTCCTAATCCCTACGTCAAACACTACGAATTCATCCGGGAATTGATGAACAAGATCAAAGGAGATGCATATCAAATAGCCTTGTTTGGTGGATAGGATTCCGTTGTCCTTACTAAAAGACACAATTGAAACCCAAAATCAGCCTAGTTCCCAAAGTGGCTGTAGCCCAGTTTTGCGAGGCCAACGGATTCTATACGACCGAAAAGCGTTCCTACAACATGTCCCAAATCCGGTCCAAGGGAACCAAACCGGAACTGCTCTTGAAAAAAGCGCTATGGCAAGCGGGAATCCGCTACAAAACTCCAAAGAAACCACTTCCCGGTAAACCCGATATCAGTCTAAAAAAATATAAACTGGTCATTTTTGTAGACGGCGCTTTCTGGCATGGCTATGACTGGGAAAACCGCAAACAGGCAATCAAATCCAACCGGGAATTTTGGATCGTCAAAATTGAGCGAAATATGCACCGGGATCAGGAAATCAATGCTTACTACCAATCCAAAGGATGGACTGTATTACGGTTTTGGGATTTTGAGGTGAAGGGGGAGGTGGGTAGATGTGTGGTGGAAGTATTGAAAGAGGTCACCACCTGAGTAAATCGATCGCTAAATAATTTTCTACCTTTGTCGTCCATTTCAGAGATTGATGGAATTATCAAAAAGGTATATAAACAACTTCCGGCTGAATGGGGAATACCTACGGATGTTGCTTCGAGGGTGATTGACTTTCTCAGCGATACATCCAGGCTTCAAAGGGCAAGGTATTTGATCAAGGATAGTTTAAAATGATATGAAGAGTTTTTTTGTACCGATCTTTCATCTGTTGGGTTCCTTTGGAAAAGAAAAGGTGCTCATTGGCCTGATGGCTGTCACATCAGATAAGGTCTGGTATGCCTATTCTCAAAAGAAGCTCAAACTCATCAAGCAGATCCTTGGGCCTGCGGCCTTTCAACTGGCCAAATTCACGCTTTCTCAGATTGGAGAAAAGGTAAAACTCGAAAATAAAAAAGTCCATGGCTCTTATGGACAGCTTGAGCTGAATCAAACCGTATTTGGAACAGAATACTTTGAGTATTTGAAGAAGTATGCCAATAACGGGATTGTGTTTGATACTCCTCAGGAGCTTAGTTACGAGTTGGACGAGGATTCCTTTCAAAAATTGTTTCAGAATTGGGTAGGTGACTTCGACTTGGAGCTGGATTATAAGTCCAGCTTTCATTCCCACATTCAAACGCTGTTGAAAAAATATCCCATTCAAGACAAGGCTGACGTGGGTCTGAAAATAAGTCCGTTTCAGTTGCCCGGTTTAAATGCGGATACCCATGTCAATTTGATTGCTCAAAACGGGGCTGTTTTAGCCTTGGAGACGGTGGATTTTACGAGTTCTTTAACCGCTATTGGTTCGACCCTGAATGCTTTTGATGTACTCTTAAATGCCTTGACTAAATACAGCATGGTCAAGGGACTTAAGGCGGGAAAATTCCAACTGATGCTGAAAAAACCCAAGCCGGGGTCAGAGCAGGAAAATCTTCTCAATTTAGTGTACCAACAGAAAAAAGGCCTGTTTACCATGACCGAGGAGGATGAAATTGCTAAGGTAATCGAGGAATTGGAGAAGGAAGACTATCAGCCATTTTCATTGGCTTTGGGGAAGGGTTGAGTTTTTATAATTGATTTTTCAGACTTTCCAAAAACTCCCCAATATCCCCGGAATCCGTCGCTTTCTCATAAGTCTCCTCCCAACTCTCGAATTCATGGTATTAGTGGTTGAGTTAAAGAGTTGACCTTAGGTAGTGTCTGATAGTGCTGACGGTTACTTTTTCCGCTTCCCAATCTAATGCCGGGACAGTAATTGTGATTTCATTATCCCACCATTTTGAGTTTGGAAAGGATGTTTTGGGACCAAGAATACCCTTTACTTGGTTGTTTTTGAATAACACGGTGATGGTAATTTCATTCATGATTTTTAGAGTTTTAGTGTTGTAATCTGTTGAATAGCATTTCTAATCCGATAGCGTAGATGTCTCCATTTTCCCTACAGCAAACTTCAAAACAGGTTTCCATCAGCTTATTTCGGAAATCAGCTTCCTCTTGTGTGTAGGAGGGAAGACCAGTTTCTACATGGATATAATTTCTGAAATCCTCATCCGGATGGAGATTTAAATTTTCATTCTGAATCAGGTGGCGAAAAAAGTGCCCCACGTCATTGATGGTTTTAATCAAGTCGATCATCATTGAAGTATTTTAGGTTTGCATAGCTTAAAACATCACAGTTAAATCTCCTTCATAAATTGATCCACCTGCCTCCTGAATAGTCACCCTTACGTTTGTATTCATCTGATCTTCTGATTTGGTCAAGTCTACCAGCTGTTTTTCCCTATTGACAGACAGAATCTTTCCTGTTATTCTTTTTCCGTTTTCTGTAATCAGCGTACTGTCAAATCCAATCAGGTCAGTGGTGTCCACTTCTGCGAGTTCCAGATCCTCCAGAAAAACCTTATTAATTGGGAGAAAAGTCCAGCCCTTAATCAAGGCTTTGATGGTTGCAGCAGTCTTTAAATCATCTCCATATTCAAAAATTTCAAGAAGTAAATAGAGCTGATTCGGATCTTCATCCGGATAGGGAGTATGGAATTTGACGATTTGACCGGGTTTGTTGGGCCGTAGAATTTCCTTTTCAAGAGTGTTCATAGCTTGATCATTTTAGATGCTTAATTAGTTCTGGACGTAAGTCTTCCAAAATCTGAAATTTCTCATTGGTCAAGATTCCACCTTTCCATTCCTCAGGTGAAAGCTTCACCGTTTTGGCAAAATGACATATCGATTCGATTGCCGATTCGCTATAATCCCAAGAACCTCGCAGTAAGCTTACCTTTTTAAAAACCAGTTGCTCGTTAGCATAAGGATGAATGATCAATTCTCCTTCGTAGTATTTTTGGATAACAGGCAATTGATCTTCAGTACCAATTGAAACAAATACCTCCAAAGTCACGGGATCAAAATTTGAGTAGTTTTGATTCATCCAATTCATCAAATCCAAAGCGGACCTTACTGCCTCTATCCGCTTGGCAAACCATTGGGGCCAATCCAGATTTTCAAAAGCATAACGACTGAGCATGCCTTTTAAGGGATTCATAATAAGCTGGAAAGGTTCATCCGAATTTTCATAGGTATCTTTCAATATGGAAATCAAAAACTCTTCATCAAAGCCCAGAAATTCGATGTAGTCGTTTTTTTCGTCGATTTCAGCGATTACCCAGTTTTCGGGTAATTCTGCAGGTAAATAGTCGGTGTACATGGTGGATTTGTTAAAATGATTGACAAACTCTACTATCTTAAGCTAATGAAAAAAATCAAGATGTAAACAATTGTTTACATAAATATTTCAAAAAATTTGGAATGGATGTAAAAGAGCAATTCGGAAATAGGCTGGTAGAACTCCGAAAAGAGCGAAAAATGACCCAAGATAAACTGGCTGAAATCTCAGAACTTACCCGTGTTTACATCTCTGGAATAGAGCAAGGAAAGCGAAATGTATCTCTTGAAGTGATTGCTAAATTGGCGGAGGCACTGGAGATTGAAATCAAGGAATTCTTTGAAGAATAAGCCATACATAATCCCCAAAGTAGCGGTAGCTCAATTTTGTGAGGCCAACGGATTCTATACGACCGAAAAGCGCTCGTATAATATGTCGCAGATTCGTTCTAAGGGAACGAAACCTGAAATACTTTTAAAAAAAGCTTTGTGGGGTGCTGGCGTAAGGTATAAAACTCCAAAAAAACCACTTCCGGGCAAGCCGGATATCAGTCTGAAAAAACACAAGCTGGTCATTTTTGTAGACGGGGCTTTCTGGCATGGCTACGACTGGGAAAACCGGAAACAAGCCATCAAATCCAATCGGGAATTCTGGATCGGCAAAATTGAACGAAATATGCAACGGGATCAGGAAGTCAATTCCTTCTATCAGTCTAAAGGCTGGACGGTGTTGCGGTTTTGGGATTTTGAGGTGAAAGGGGAACTGGGAGTGTGTCTGAAATCAGTCTTGGACCAAATACAAAAAAAAAGAGCATAACCGAAGCCTAGGGATTTTAAATTTCTGGTAATTCAGTTGGATAATATAATTTAATTATTCACCTTTGGATCATCAATCCCCTGCACGCCTCTGTTTACATGCGCATCTTGCAGGGCTTTTTTTTGTCTGTGTCTCAAATTTTTATATGAATTACACCAAACCACCACTTTCTACCTACGAACATCTCCAACTCTTGAAGGAAAGAGGCTTGGAGATAAGTGATGAGGATAGGGCGATAAAATTTATTGATTCCATAGGCTATTACCGATTGTCCGGCTACATGTACCACCTTCAATCTGCTGATGGAGACCATCGTTTTCAAAAAGGGATTACTTTTAATCAAATCATTGATACTTATCATTTTGACAAAAAACTCCGAATGTTACTTTTAGACTATCTAGAAAGGATAGAAGTCTCACTTCGTGCAATAATTACAAATAAATTTAGTTTAGAATATGGCTTCTTTTGGTATACAGATGTGAGACTTTATGATAAGAGAGAAGTTTTTGATTTAATCCAAGCGCAGCTTCACGACTCCGTGGCGGACGAGAAGGAGCAATTTATAAAGGCATTTAAGACAAAATACACGGCAGAAAGACTCCCACCTTCAAATATGGCATTGGAGTTACTTTCTTTTGGGAAACTTGCAAGGCTTTATGACGGATTAAAATCTGACGGGTGTAAAAATTCAATAGCGGGGAATTTTGACTTGCCAAGTAGCATTTTGGCTTCATGGTTGATTTATTTAAATAACGTTCGGAATATTTGCGCACATCATGGAAGACTTTGGAATAGAAGGATTACTGCGGATCGACCCATAATACCTACACGAAAAAAATATGCATTTACAGGTTACTGGGATGAGCATTCTAATACTACCCTATATGGTGTAATTACCCTAGTGACTAAGCTTTTGAATTCTATTTCACCAAATCATAGATTTCTTCAAAAATTGATGGTTTTGATGGACGATTTTCCATTAATCAACAAAAGGTTCATGGGGTTTCCAGACGATTGGAAAGAGTCAGCGGAATTTTTTAAAGGCTTGGTCAAAAATCCCTGACAAGCCCTGTCAACATGAAGATTAACTCATAATTTTTTGCATTGACTGGTTAGTTTTGAGTTCTAAAAATCAGAATAATGGACTTAAATAAAATCGGAGATGCAATATCAGCAGCCTTATCACTTTTGGAAGGCGAATTGCCAATCATTGAAAGCCAAGAACTTCGAGATGAATATGAACTGGTTATTAATCTCTTGAAAACAGCACTAAGAGAAGTTGATTCGGGAAAAAATTGAAAGTGGTACAGTCGAATCGTAAAGATCGAACGATGATATCCAAGAGAATTAAAATGGCAATCTTTTCTACCTATAGAAAGGTGTGACAGACTTAGTTTTTATAATTCTAAGGAGAAGTGAAGATAAAAGATGTTTATCTTCTATGCCTAATTTCATCTTAATAATACATTATGCTACTTTTTCCATGAACGAATCCAAAAACTCTTGCGAAACCCCTTGAATTTTCCTCCTTTGACACAATGAATAAAGTTCTTCCACTGCAGAGTAAGGGAAAAACTTAACTTCGAGCTCCTTGAATTGGGGTTTATTTGCCTCCTGGATTACTTTTTTGCGATCATCATCGGATGCTACAATCACATAGCGCGTAGGAAATGGAGGGAAATGATTTTTAAAATTCAACATTCGGGTAAGTCCGCTCGTCACTCCAGTAGAATGTTCTACCTCCATCACAGCAGGCATCAATTTGCCGTTCTTAAACCAAATACAATCGATAAGCAAGGCCGCCTTGATGGCATCTGCATGGGACTTAATCAACACTTCTTCTTCCAAACGATTAATTACTCCCTCATACTCTCCGAGCCGCTTATTCTGATACATCAAACCTTTATCATTTTGTGCAATCCAGGTACGGAACCCCAGTTGCTGACCAATAAAGTATAAGGCAATCTGAATCTGGGCATGCCTGCGCCGAGTTTCGATATCCAGATTAGTGTTCTCTTTAGACTGGGGAAGTACCAAAGAATCATAATAAACCTCCATGGATGGGATTTCCGAAATGACTATGTCTGTTTCGGCTTGAATAGCTAAACCATTTTCATGGGGCGCATCTGGTCTCCAAAGAAGATGTTTGTGACCTTCTTTAATTTTTGTTTTGGAATTGATACTTTCAATTCTTCCCGGATAGCAATAATAAAACTGAGGAGTATGTGCCAGTAATGACTCCAATACTGAGCGGGTATTATAACTGGCCCCAAGTGTTCGATCTGCATTGATCGGTTGATTTGCCTGGATGGCGTTGGCTAATCTCCAAAGCATTTGAGAAGAAATAGTGACCTGTTTCTTACTGTTGATGGTTTCCCCTTTGCTTGGATCCCATCTTCTAATTCGGATTGGCCCTTCAGGCAGCTCTACATGATCAATCTTTATAAGACCCTTGTTCTTCGGGTTCAAGTACTGATAGCTGTTTTGCCTCGGCAACTGATTTATAAATGCTGCCAAGTTCTGAGCGGTCAATTTCTCCATCTAGGTATGTTTTATAGGTTGGATCTATACTTCCCAAAAAATTCAAAAGTGTAAGCGCAAGTCCTTTAGCTGCCAAGAAAGGAACACCATTTCCTATCGCTTTGAAAGAATTACTCAAAGTGATATGGTCTGGAATCACAAAATCCTTGGGAAGAGACTGAATCGAAAGTGCTTCCGCTACAGAAATCCTCCTTGGCAAATAAGGATGAAGATGTACTTCATTGTTTCCGTAGGCAGCTGTAGGAGAGTATCTCCAACGATGAAGTCTTTTATAGGACTTTTTCTTATCATCCCCTTCGGCTATGGTCTGAAATTTGGCCAGTCCTGCTCTTGCCTGAAAATATTTTAAGGCGTTTGGATGATTTTCGACATCATTTTTTTCAAACCAGTGGCTAACTGTGAGTTCTTTCAATATCCCGTAAGGTGAAGGCTTGAAACCACCTTCAGCGAAAGGCTCGGACTTGGGCCAAGTCAGGTCAAAAATGGCACTGGCATCGTATTTTCTAGCAACATCCCAATCAAAATTCCATAGAAACTGTGTCTGATTGTGATTATAGGACTTACGCTTTAAAAAATCTCGGTGAAATCCGATCAGAATTATTCTGTCTCTATCCTGGGGAGCCCCATATTCTATTGCATTGATTAACCGCTCGGTGAGGAAATAACCGGAGGCCTTCAGTTTCTCTTTAAGGGATTCATAAAACTGTCGATGCTTTTTAGTGCGCCAAAGGCCTTTAACATTTTCAAAAAGGAAAAAGTCAGGTTTGGTTTTACAGATAAGTTCAATGTAAGTTCCGGACAACCTTCCGTTTTCTCCTTCTTTTCCCTTGTTTTTTCCACCTACGGAGAAATCAGGACAAGGAGGACCACCAATAAATCCTGTCACATCAAATTTTTCTTTGACAGCTTCAAGGCTTTTTGAAAATTTAAGCAGCCGTGAATCTTCCAGAAAATCCGAAATGTCCCGGATATGATGTCCAAGAATAGGAGAAGGTATATTCATTTTTTCCCGGCTACCCCGATAGATTTCCATAAAGGGAGCATGGAATTCATTCACAAAAACCGTTTCAAATCCCGGCGTAGTCTCAAATCCGAGATCCAAAAATCCTGCTCCGGCAAAAAACGAAAATATCCCTACTTTTTCAGCGCTTTCCTTTTTCATAATACACTATACTATAAAACTAGCATTTTTCTACCAAGACCAAAACAGCGCTAATCCCAAAAAAACCATTGCAAAGTCAATCTAATTCTTTCAACAGTTCATTTATACTTCGACATATTTCTCTAAACTCCTGTATTTGATCTTTTAACTCAGAAGCAGAGAATACCTTGACATTTTGAATGACACCATTTTTGGAAGCATAGTACTTATGTCGGATAAATTCTTCTTCATCGGAGCTGTTGCTCAAAATAATAGAGTGGGCAAGTGCATTTCTCAATTCCCTGAACCGATCCACCTCATCCATTAGGTAAACGAGTTGTTCCGCTTCTTTCAGTCCTGAATCCATCAGTTTGCTTTTGAAAACCATGATCTTTCGACTTGTTTGGCTATTGGCAAGGTATTCAAACTTCTCTTGTGTCAACCCTATCCTTAGAAAGAGATTATCCAGCAAAAACTCCGCATTGGAAAAGCTGAGAATTACTTCCCCGATCAAACTTGCTATTCCAGTCATTTGAATCAATGGTTGGTTGGACTAGAAATGAAGATCTAAATTCCCCCGGATATTTTGATCACCAAAAAATAGTATTGACAATGATTGTCGGAGATATAAGAAGTGTCCACATCAATTTTGCCGATTTCAATTCCTAGTTACCTTTGAAAATGATTCAAAAAAATACGTTCATGGTAGTGCCTAATTGAAAAGTGAGGGAGTAATTGAGGGAGTAAACTTGAAAAGTGAGGGAGTTAACCAGTGAGGTCGCTCAAATTTATAGCTTAAATCTACGCTTGTATGTCTTTGGAAACTCAAAACTACCCACCTCATGACAAATCTCAGCGAACAAGGCCAGAGCATGAAACAGAACCCCTGAAATGATGGATATCCCGTTTTGTCCGGCGCGGTGGGCTGACGTGGCAGCGGGCCAGCGTTCGGCCAAGTGCGGTGGGAGCTTTGCCACGTCTTGATTTTTTCGTTCTTTTTTATCAAGAAAAAAGGACAGAAGAAAAACATATCCAAGGATCAACAGTAGGCAAATATTGAATCTGTGTGCCAATTCCAATTTCAAACTTCATACCCCTTCACCAATCCATCCAAAAACTCACCAATATCCCGACCATCCGTGGCAGGCTCTTCGGTAAGTTCAAACTCCTCAAACTCATGCCACTCATGATCTACTTCGGGATTATAGGGCTGGGAGTGAAGCCTTGGGAGTCCCCAATCCTGAGGGACAAAAAACTCCTCCGATATCAGTTTTTCCCTCAATAGAGCAGTTGCTTTTTCGATTGATATCCTGGTTGGATTGGCAAAGATCACACTCCCAAATTCCTTGTAATTATGTGCATCCCGATAGCGGTAATTCAGTTTGATATTAAGTTTGGTTGACAATTCTCCAAGACCAAACCTTTCTAAAAATTTGTCCAGTTCCTGTTCTGTAAAAAAAGAAATCTCTGGCTCAATTCCCCTCTCAAAAAAGGCAATTAGGCTCAAAAGCGATTCAAAAAACCGAAAATGAGTTCCCTCGAAATTGTAGACATAGACAAGCCTAGATTTCTTTTGATTGACTAGAGTCAGCGTATCAATGGAGCGGGAAGGGGTAATGTATTCGGTGGAGAGGGAGAGGATTTTGTTCATTTCAAGAGTTTTGACTATCCTTGATTACTGATCTTTTAACCTGGATTATGCATTAGAATTCGTAGCGAGAGTTCAAAATGCAAGAAAATCAGGCACTTTGGAGATCGAGGCGTAGCACCGCTACGGTGAGATCGAAAAGTGAAGTGAAACGACTGATTTTGAAGTATTTTGGGCTCGTAGTAGATTTTCTAATGCATATTTCAGGTTTAAGATATGGAAAACGAATTGGATACCTTTTTGATGAGCGACCAACCGGTAACTTGCCCAGAATGTGGAGCTAGAACAGATTTTCAGGAAGTTTTCAAGGATGAAGCTATCGGTGTAATTCAGATTCACCAATGTTTTGACGAGAAGTGTCAGTATAAATTTGTTGTAACGGAGTTTTGAAAAGGAAGCAAATACCAGGGTTGACGTTTTCTAGGCTACATTTTTAAATTCTTCTCTCAGTTTTCAAAGAGCCAAGAGTTTAGGCGGGTATTTTCAATCTCGTGCTAGCACCAATTCAGCCAAGCTACTCGCGATTATGTGCAACCCGATATCGGTAATTAATGCGGAGCTATTTCATTAAACAAAGAAACTTTAGTCCTCTGAATTCAAAAAATCTACCGTCAGGCATTGTCGGGCTAAATTTGTTCAGTTGATATTTTCCCCAAGCGTTCTTCCCAAATCCCCCGGATTACTTCACCGATCTTCTTGAATTCTGCTTCACTAAAGGTATCTGTCTTGGCATTATTACACCAGTAGCAGGAGAAAACCAGATTGCCCAGATTACTGTACTTTTCATTCGGTTCAAGTCGCTGCAGTTCCAGCTTCTTTCCACGTCCTCTTTTGGTGAGATAAGGGTATTTTTCCCAAAGCAGCTGAATTTGGTCAGGTTTGATGCCGCAATAGTGGCAATGCGGTTTGGTATTCAGATAGGCAGCCTCAAATTCTTCAAATGGTACACCTTTACACTTCCTTGACCAAAGATCCCGGATGGGTTTAAGCCTTAGACGTTCTTCCTTAATTTCTTCCCATAAGCCGCCGAGCTCCGACTTATCCACGCACATTTTTTGGGCTGCTACCTCATGCGTATCTCCTTCGATAAAGACCAGGCGTAGATAGACTCGCTGTTTTTCGGTGAGTTCTTGGGGCATGATGAGATTATTTTCTATTGTTAAACTAAGAATAAATTAACGATTACAAATTTGTCCTTAAGATTTTGCGGCTAGTTGCTGGGTAAACCTTGAAATTGACCAAAGATTCATTAGTTTGGATCACCAATGGAACAAACCACCAACAGCAAGCGAAACCCCAAATGGCATCGGGATGAAATCATTTTGGCGCTGGATTTATATTTTCGGCTGGAGCCTGGTCAGATTCATGGACGTAATCCCGCAGTGATCGAACTTTCTGAGGTCATCAACCGACTACCTATCTTCGATATCAGACCTGATGCTGAAAAATTTCGAAACCCGAATGGGGTAGGGCTTAAGCTGAGCAACTTTCTGGCTATCGATCCCAACTACCATGGCAAGGGGATGGAATCATACAGTAAATTGGATCAGGCAGTTTTCTATGAATTTAACCACAAGCGGGACGAACTGGCCAGAATTGCCAATACCATCCGTCAGACTGTCGCTAATCCCCAGCTTAGGCTGAAACTCTATGAAATTCAGGAAGAACCGGAAGAGGAAATGCTTGAATTCCGAGAAGGTAGAGTACTTTATAAACTCCACAAATACAAAGAGCGGGATTCAAAACTCGTTTTGCTTAAGAAAACACAGCACCTTAAGAAATATGGATCACTGGACTGTGAGTCCTGTGACTTCAACTTTCAGGTAAAATATGGGGATCTTGGCAAAGGCTATATCGAGTGCCATCATCAGATTCCTTTAAATCAATACGAAGGAATTCAGGAAACCAAATTGGATGACCTAGCTTTGGTTTGCTCCAATTGCCACAGGATGCTACACAGGGGGATGGACGCCTTGGGTGTGAGAGAATTGAGGAGATTGATTCAAAATCATTAAGGGACTTTTTCCTATATAACCTGACTAGATTTAATTTAAAATTCTCTAAAACTAATCGAAATAATGGAATTCAAATTACTGGCTTTTCAAATTAATAAGGAAAGCATATATACAAAAAATCTCAAAAAGGAAGTCCTCTATCAATTTACACAAGAGTATGAATTTATTTATGAGTTGAATAAAATAGGGAGCAGTAAAATTTTGGTTGAAATAAAGAATCTGAATTCCTATCCCAAAGACCTTTATGATTTTGAGAGCGAAAATGGTAATTGTCAAGTTAATATAACAGCAATATTAGGAAAGAATGGTTCAGGTAAAAGTACGCTTCTAGAATTGATTTATCTTTTAATATATTGCATTTCTGAAAGAAAGGAATATCTAATTGATCGTAAAACAAATTCAAGATTTATTGAAAAAGATTATTTAATTGAATATCATGAACAGCTGAACAAAAGAATTAATGAAATCTTAGAAGATTCTCAAATGGAACTTTACTACAAATTTTCCAATGATTTTTATAATATTTCCAATTCTGGAAAACAAATTAATTTAAAGAAACTAGTGAATAGAAAATGGGTTACAGAAGAGTTTCAACGAGATAAATTCTTTTATACAATTTCCTCTAACTATTCGTTATATGGTTTAAGTAGTAAAGGAAGTTATTTTTGGCTTAATGGTTTATTTCATAAAAATGATGGATATAAGACTCCACTTGTAATCACTCCATGGAGGGATCAAGGTAACATCAATATTATTACTGAAATGCATCTTGCTCAAACGAGAGTTTTATCCAATTTAGTCCGTGAGTCATTCGATTCAAATCTTATTATTGACGATAAAGAAATTTGGAGTATCGACTTTAAAGTTATACCTGATGATATAGGGGTTATTGGGCCCGTATCAATTGGTTATATTTACAGAAACACAAAAGCAAAGCATAATGTTGATTTAATCGATTTATTTAGGAAGCTTATTTCTAGTTATGATCTAGAAGTAAAATCGAAATTGGATGAAGTGATAGACTATTTGAATAATGATTTTGCTCAAGAAATATCAGTGGATGAAAATTCTATAATTTTTAATAGGTTTTCCTATAATAATAAACAGCAAGTCGATCGGAATTTAATTCGATGTCTATTGGCAAAATACATCATCTCTAAAATTGTTAAAATTTGTATGAAATATTCTGAATTTCAGAAATTCACTACTTTTTGGTCAGAAGAAGAAAATAGAATTGGAAATATTCTCCTGATAAGTACAATGTCCAATTTGATTCAAGAAATTAAGCGGAATAATACTCACGTAACCTTAAAATTAAAACAGGCAATCAATGCTTTTCTATTCGATTATTTGCAAAATAATGATTGGAAAGTAGGTCGTAATCCAGAAAGGCTTGAACGTGTAATATTTACTACATCTTCAAAGTTTTTAGACTTTCAGAAAATGATTCAGGAATCTTTTGAAAAATCGAAACAAAAAGGCAAGTTGGTTTCTCAATTTATTCCAACCGGATTTTTTCTTCCCAATATATTTCTTAAAAGTAGTAGTGGAGAGTTTATTTTCAGTCAGTTAAGCTCAGGTGAGCAACAAATGGTTCATTCAATTCACTCTATAATTTATCATATTTTAAATCTTGATTCACTCGCCGAAACAGAACATCCTTACATTGCTGTTAATTTAATATTGGATGAGATAGAATTGTACTATCATCCTGATTATCAGCGACTTTTTATAATGAGGCTGTTAGAAAGTCTTTCGAAATTGAAGCTAAAATGCATAAACGGCATCAATATGATTTTTTCGACGCATTCTCCCTTTATCCTTTCAGATATTCCTCATCGTAATGTGTTGAAATTGAAAAATGGACTTCCAGAGCCATTTGATGAGAATGCAAAGACATTTGGTGCAAATATTCACGAGATGTTAACAGATAGTTTTTTTCTTGATCAAAATTTAATTGGGGCATTTGCAGAACAAAAAATTCATGATTGCCTTAAAAAAATGAGATTACTAGAGTTAGGCCAGGAATTGTCTATGATAAAGATAAATAATCTGTCAGAGAAATTTGATGCTCAAATTGCTAAGATTAAAGAGGATATGAAATCCTTAAATATAGGAAAGGAAAAATTTATATATGAGGAAGAATACCACTATGAAGTTACTAATCGAGTTATTTTAAAAACAATTAATTTGATTGGTGAGCCTATTGTAAAATATAAACTACTTGAGATGTATAATTCTATCATAGGGGTCGAAGATCTCGAAAAAGAAAAGGCGAAGCGAAATATTATCGAATTAATGGAAAGAGCAGGATTAAAAAAGGAGGATCTTTAAATGTTTTACTTAGATTTAAATCTATCACACATAGCGACTGCAAAGCAAATTCATTTTAATAAATTTAAATGTTATGTGTTTCGTCGTATTGGTTTAACGCGCTGTAATTTACCAAAAGGAAATTGCAGTATTTGTGATTCTAGCTTAGGTTCAATAAGTGTAGATTCCGGTATACAAACATTTTTGATGGATCAAAAGAATCTATCAGATATTTTGATTGGAAACCCTTCCACTCTTTTGGAAGTGAGTGATCGTTTTTGGAATTCTCTTTTTCCAAGTTATAATCGCCAAACATGGGGGCCTTATTTTAACAAAAAACATATAAGTGATAATTATGCTGGATCTTATAAAACTCAGGCGAAAGCTGTTTTTAAAATTATTAATGAATTGAAAAATGTTTTAGATTATAACTGGTTTACTAACAAAAATAATAAGCACTATAATGCATATATGCTATCAGAAAGTTTGGATAGAAATACATGTACTTATTGTAATAGATCATATACATCAACTGTGATTCTTAAATCGAAAGGTCAGCTTATTACACGGCCAACACTTGATCACTGGTTTCCTAAATCTGAATTTCCCTTATTGGCTGTTTCCTTTCAAAATCTTATACCTTCCTGCTATTCTTGTAATAGTTCAGTAAAGGGAGCTGTTCAGCTTGATTTGTCAAAACATATTCATCCCTATGTCGATTCAACTCAAAATACTGACTTTCAATTCTGTTATTTCTATTCAACAAAATTAGATAGGTACAGGATATTTATTCAAGATACTCCTTACAGGGGAACGAAATCAAAAGATACTTTGAAATCCATGTATGTGGACGAAATTTACAATACTCATCAAAAAGAACTCGAAGAGTTAATTTCAATAAAAAAGAATTACTCAAAATCCTACATTGATAAAATGCACAAACTTCTAGGTCAAAAAATACCTAAAGGAGAGGTTTATAGAATGCTTTTTGGAGTTTATTATGAAAATACAGATTTTCATAAAAGGCCACTAAGTAAATTTAAATATGATATTCTTAAACAACTTGATATGGTTTCCGATTTTTAATCTAGAGATTATACTTGTTTCTATAAAGGGAATATTTACCTCAACTTAATGAACTTATACCATTAATTATTTGCCATTTTAACCTAAATATTTTCAGATGGAATTATCAAAATCTGACCTTGACAAAATCATTGGATCTCTAACCTATTCCAAAAAAGCCATAGAAGAGTCGACAACTCATCCTGATTACGAATCCAAAAAGAAAAGTCTCAATGAGATAGATGAAGTTCTAAATAAAGTTAGAGCGATGAAAAAAGATCAAAAAAGCTAAATTCATTTATGCTGGATGACTTTTTAACAAACCTCAAAGATGGATCAACCTAAAAAGTATCATCGTTTTTTGAAGAGCATAAATCTCCTCCAATTTCAGTTTGCGTTTATAGTATTCTTTTTGAGTGGATTTGGGTCAGGTCAAATTGAAAATTAGCTGTCACAACTATTTCGTCTAGGCTTTGGAGATTAGATGATGTTTTCAAAAATCAATCTTCCTCCTCATCTTCTTCCAACTCATCCTCCTCATCTTCTTCAAATTCATCCTCTTCATCTATCTCCATGAATTCTAAGGCAGTTTCAACAAAGTAAGGGCATGCTGCATCCGAGATAATTCCTTCTTCCAATTCATAAAAATACTGGGATACCAATTCTGGAAAACTGAATTCCGGATCGTCGGGATGATCACTGACATAACCATAAGATATTAGAAGAAGGGCGTCTGCCAATCTAGGAATATCTGGAGTCTCGATTTCGAAAAGTACACTTTCGAATTCATCAGGTTTTACTTCATGAAAATCAAAGTTTTCTGCTGCCTCAGCCAACAAATGGCCTGTATATGCGAGGTGAGCATAGTCCTCTGAAATTGCGTTGGATTCACTGTTATACAACTGGGTTTCCTTCGGAACATAGATTTTGAACGGCTGCTCGTCTTGAGATTTTAAAAGTTTGATGATGTCTTCTTTGGAAAAGTCTCGTAAGCTTTGAATCTCGATCATGATGGCGTTGTTTGGTGATGAAAGTGAAAATGTAAATGAAAATATACAAGATTGATTCTTTTGTCCTAAGAATTTTCTTGTTAATGTTTTGTTTTACAATATGTTGACTTTTGGCGTCTAAGATGATTGGATTTCCTAAATTTTTCGAAATAATCTATGGGACTTAATTATTTAACATGAAAAATACCCAGAACTGGGTATTTTTTGGTTCGCAAATTTTTACAGTTTTGCTTTCAGCGAAATTTGATGCATTTTGTGTTTAGTTAAGGCATGCTTTGTTTAAAAAAAAACAGCCATTTCTTATGGTGTTTTTCGAAAACCGACACAAAATGTCAAATGAATTGCATTGTTCCGAATTCTCTTCAATTGAATTTGGTTTAACGTTTTATGGAGAAAAAACCTACCTACATTGATCTTTTCGCTGGTTGTGGAGGCCTTTCATTAGGCTTGCACAATGCTGGTTGGAAAGGGCTTTTTGCGATTGAAAAAAGCCCCGACGCATTCGAGACTCTGGAACATAATCTGATAAATAAAAAAAGCCATTTCGATTGGCCTGATTGGCTTCCTAAACAGGCCCACGACATTAACGATGTACTTAAAAATTACACGGATCAATTATCTGATCTAAAGGGGAAAGTTGATTTGGTAGCTGGTGGACCGCCTTGTCAGGGTTTTTCTACAGCTGGTAGGAGGAAAGAAGATGACGTCAGGAATGGATTGATAAAATCTTACTTAAGGTTCATCATGTACGTACAACCCAAATTAATATTCTTCGAGAATGTCAAAGGTTTTACTCAGAAGTTTGAAAAAAATAAATCTAAAGGAGAAGCCTATTCTAATTATGTCCTAAGAGTTCTTAGATCATTTGGTTATCAAGTGGAGGGTAAAATGGTGGATTTCTCAAAGTTTGGGATTCCGCAAAAAAGGACTCGATTTATTCTGGTAGGGATCAGAAGAGATGTCATCCAAGAAGAAGCTACAGTGGAACAATTGTTTTTCAGTCCCATAGTTAACGGAGTAAGAGATTTCTTAACCGCAAAAAAACTACCATTAAAGGCCAATCTCAAGCAGGCCCTTTCAGACCTCCTTTATGCTAATGGGCAGGTGGCTTGTAAGGACAGAAATAACTTTAAAGCAGGGGTTTATGGAGCTGCATCTTCTGGCTATCAGAAATTTATGAGAACGGGAGTATCTACGGATAAACTGGATAGTCACAGTTTTCCAAAACATAAACCTGAAACAGTAGAAAAATTTCGGATGATATTGGAAGTAGGGGAGAGAAATAAAAGTTTGAGCAAAACCCTTCGGGAGCAGTTAGGCATTAATAAACATGTTACCATCCCGCTTGCTGCAAATAAGCCAAGTCCGACATTGACTACCCTTCCTGATGACTATGTCCACTTTGAAGAACCTAGAATTCTTACGGTTAGAGAATATGCGAGAATTCAATCATTTCCAGATTGGTATGAATTTAGGAAAAAATATACAACAGGAGGAAAAGAACGCGTAAATCAAGTACCACGATACTCTCAAATTGGAAATGCTATTCCTCCATTGTTTGGAGAGCAAGCAGGTCTTGTTTTAAAGTCAATTAATCGCAAATGAATTTTGAATACTTCAAGATTAGCTCGGGTTTAAAGAGACTGATCGGTAGTGAGCTGATTACAGACAACTATGTTGCTGTTTTTGAATTGGTGAAAAACTCCTTTGATGCAAATGCAAATGAGGTTAGGATAATTTTTGAAGATATTTACACAATAAACCCAAAGATAATAATTCAGGACAATGGAAAAGGAATGGATTATGATGATCTTATTAATAAATGGTTGTTTGTTGCCTATTCTGCAAAAAGAGACGGAACTGAAGATCAAGATTACAGGCATAAGTTGAAAGTTGAACGATTATATGCCGGGGCCAAAGGGGTAGGGCGTTTTTCTTGTGACCGTTTAGGAAGATATCTCAATTTAGTGTCTATCAAGGATGAAGCTAATGCCAAAATAGAGAATCTCAAAGTCGATTGGGCCATATTTGAAAAAGACCAAAAAGAGGAATTTATAACAATTCCTGTGGAACATAATGTTTTAGATTCAATCCCATATAATTTAAAACATGGTACTATTCTGGAGATTACTGGTGTGCCTTCTAGTGAATGGGATAGAGAGAGTTTAAAAAGGCTGAAGGACCGGCTATCTAAATTAATAAGACCAGATTTGAATAAATCAACGAAAGATCGAGAGTTTAAAATATTTTTGCATGTTCCTGAGGAAATAGATAACGACGTTGAAGAGCAGAAGAAAGCAAAAAAGAAAAATGAAAGTGAAGGATATATTTATTATAATACGATAAACGGAGAAATAAAGAACTTTATTTTTGATGAGCTTGAAATTAGGACTACGAAGATTGAAGCCCTTGTTTCGCCAGATGGAAGAAAACTTACTACGAAATTGATTGATCGAGGTGAGTTTATTTATGAAATTATCGAGCTAAATAAATTTCATCTGCTTGCGGATGTATCAATTACATTGTATTTTTTAAATCGTGGTTCAAAATCAATATTTTCCAGGAGAATGGGTATCCAGCCTGTAGAATATGGTAATCTTTTTGTATATAAAAATGGATTTCGGATTTATCCATATGGTGAGAGGGGAGATGATTCATTTGGAATTGATAATAGAGCTTTGCAATCATATAATAGATATATTGGTTTAAGAAACCTTATTGGACAGTTCGACATTCAAGGGATAAATCCAGAATTGAGAGAAGCGACAAGTAGAGATGCTGGGTTAGTTAAAACAAAAACGTTTGAACAATTAACAGACAGTAGTCCATTTGCAGATAGTTTACTATTGACTACATTAAGGCGTTTGGAAAAATTTGTTGTCGAAGTAACTCAGTGGGGGATAAATGATGATAATTATGAAATTAAGTTTAGTACCCAGGCAAAAGAAGCTTTAGTCAAGTTAGTTTCAAATATATATGATGACAAATCACTGTTGCATTTAAGATATAATGAAGATATAATTGATATTCTTGATCAAAAGGAGGAAAAGAGTGCTAAAAGACTTTTGGCAAATTTTAAAAGAGTAGCAGCTGAGTCAGATAATGACCAACTTTTAAAAGACGCAGTCAAACTTGAGAAAAAAATAGTCCAACAAGCGAAAGCCCTTGAGTCAGCAAATAAGGAAATAAAGGAAAAAGAAAATCTAGGAAAGGCTTTAGAAAAGGAGCTTGAACAACAAGTTGCGGAAAGTCTTTTTGCAAAGGCCGATAGAATCACGGAAAAAGACGATTTATTGAGTGTTCAGCACCATATATATAGGCATTCTGCTCAACATATTACAAAGTACCTAGATGATTTGGTCAATGCCATTAATAAAGAGTTTTCTAAAGAAGAATTATTGAAAATCGTTAGTAAAATTTCTTTTGAGAACAAAAAGGTAATCACGCTCTCCCGATTCGTAACTAAGGCGCAGTTTGATACTACAATCACTAAGATTAATGCTGATTTGATTAGTTTCGTCAATGAGTATGTTATTAATGTTTATCAAGAATACCGCCATCTCTTATTGAACAATCAAAATTTAGATATTCGGGCAACACGCCCAAATGATGTCCAGTTCATTACTTCTTTTAGGCCTATTGAGATAATTATAGTTCTCGATAATTTATTAAGCAATGCATTAAAGGCTAAGGCAAAGAAAGTAGAATTAATTTGGAAATATTTAAGCAATTCGGAAGTTGAGTTGCATATTATCGATGATGGGATTGGTATTCCTTCTAAAAATTATGATTTGATTTTTCAACCCAGGTTCACGACTACCAATGGTTCTGGTTTAGGATTATATCATACGAAAGAAGTCATTGAAAAAATGGGAGGGAGGATCTTTGTGTGTAGTTCTAACGGTAAATTAACTGAATTTGTAATTAAATTTAAAAAATGAAACTTCAATATAAAATACTTTGGGTTGATGACCAAATTGAGGATTATATAGATATGGGCATAAAAGATGAAATTGAATCTTTTATTGATTCATTGGGATTTGTTGCAACAATTGATTGCTTTGAGAATGGAACAATAGCAGAAAAGGCAATTCTCAATTCAAAATATGACCTTATCTTGTCAGATTATAATATTGAAGGAGCTAATGAACAAGGAGATTCTCTTATTCAGGCTATTCGTGATGGTGGGATTTATACAGAGGTTCTATTTTATTCAGCTCAAACTGATTTCGATATTATTGCAAAGAATTTGTATAGAGATAGGGTTTCATTTTTCAGTTTAATCGGAGATGAGAGTTTCAGGGGATTTAAGGAGAAGGCATTTAATCTGATAAATCTCACTGTTTCTAAGCTACAGGAATTGAATAGTATTAGAGGCCTTGTAATGTCCGAAACAAGTGAGCTTGATAATACAATCGAGGAGATATTGTATTCCTTTTTGTTGAAAAATTCTAAAGAATCAGAGGAGTTAAAGAAATATATCTGTAATTCGGTATCCGAATCAGTTAAAGGAAATGTAAAAAAGCTAGATGGCTTTTGTGAACAAGATGTCTACAAACTTGTTAAAAGCAGGCTATTTGATGCCGATAAAAAAAGTCGAGCAATAAATAAAATGGTAAGGTTAATGGGGCTTTCGGACTCACAGTACTCTGAATTTTATTCTAGATACAAAGCTGAAGTTCTTGATGCAAGAAATGATCTGGCCCATGCGAAAAGTGATATTATAGATGGTGTTGAATATTTGATAACCACTAGGGAAGGGGAGATACAACCAGTTAAGTTTAATCAAGAACATTGTATAGGAATAAGAAAAAATCTTCGATACCATTCCTCAGTTCTTAAGTCAATTAGGGAGGCAATTGTCGGATAAGTGTTAACTCAAATACTAAAGGGTCTTGAATACACCACACAATCTCGAAAAGTGTGTAAATAGATATTAGGATTAGCAGAGTTTTAGACGATTTTCAAATATAATCATAGATTGGGTTATGAACATTCACCAGTCACGGATTTCCATAGGCCAACTATCCCGAATGGCTATTCGCCTTTTTCAAAATAATTTTCTGAATAAATTGTTCGACTGTAGGTGCCTATGTTATAGTTTATACTCTCAGCAATTTCCAAAAGATGTCTTGGATTAATATCATATAGATCGCCTAGTTTTGCCGCTTGAAGTAAATCAAGCTTTTTAATTCCGTTTTCTAACTCTAAATATTCCTCAACAGAAGTATCAATTTTTGCTGCCACTATATCTATGTCGAATTTATTTTCTTCTCTCAGTTTTTTTAAAAGGGTTTCTTTCATTTTATTGATTGATTTTCAGGGTAAGGTTTTTTACGAGTGATAAAAGTTCATTTTTTTCTTTTTTAATTGTTTCTAGCTCATTTATCAAGAATTTGATCTGAATATCTTTCTCAATAATAATTCTTTCATATAGCTTTTGAGGCGTTTCTTTATTTTCATTATAAATTTTAGTAGCTACTATGGATCTACTATACGTTCCTGTATTGTAATTTATCACGGGTAACTCCTCAGCCAAAAAATAATCGGGCTTGACATGGTAAAACTCCGCCAATTGATTTATTCGGTCAAGGGTAAGTTTGCTTTTTCCAGATTCCAGATTGGAATAGGTCTTCTGATTGATATTCAGAATATTGGCCACGTATTCCTGAGAGTAGTCTCTGGATTCCCGTAGGATCCGCATTATTTTCTGGGCATGGACCATATCAGTACTTTTTTGACTGGACTAGAATCTATCTGACTAAGTTAGAATTTTTCTGGGTTACCTAAAACCTCTAGAAGTACAATATTTGGATGTGCTTGAATCTAAGACCAATATAAGCAAATGTCTGAAGGTTTTGAGCATTTCAAGGGAACTGTCCGATAAAGTAAAATGAAAATGTACTGCCATCTTTCCATTAGTAATCCTCATCTATGGCTTATCGCATCAGATGAAGACTACTCATGGCTTGAGGGCATACAAGGAGACGAAAGACTTTATCCCTTAAAACCCAAAAATCCCATCTGAGGATCTCACGATTCACTTTTCTACTCGGATTGCTCCTCTGCGCGCAAGGACATATCATTGAAAATTCGAGTTGACCTTTTCCTGATTGTGGAAATACTGTTGAAATAAGGTAGAAATACTGTGGAAATAAGGTAGAAATACTGTGGAAATACTTTGGAAATAGAGCCGCCTTCGGCGTCTGAAATAGGTGGTTCCACTAGTATTTCGCGACCGCAAGGGAGCCTATTTCGCAAAGCGTATTTCAGCATAGCGGTATTTCGCGAAGCATATCTCAGCGTAGCAGTATCTCGCGCAGCAGTATTTCTCTCAAACCTATTCTTTGCCGCCAGCGGATTTGCCTGGCACGGTGGAAATCGAAGATTTCTTTCGCTAGTATCAAGTATCTGGCCTGCCTGCCGAAGGTAGGTATCAAGTATCTAGTATCAAGAGGCTAGAAACAAGAGACAAGAAGCAAGAAGTGATAATCCGAAAGGTTTATACTTCTGTCTTCCCCGTATCTAGTTCGAGATTAAAAGTTCAATGTGTCAACTTCATCGGACAGCGGCCATCCGACACCTGTCTGCTGCGGCAGATCTGACCCATCCAAATTATGAAAGCACTATCATCACATCCCCAGACTCCCAGAGTCCTCCAAAGCAGTAAAATGCTTTTCAAAAACCTGATCAAAAACCCTACCTGATCACTTTTAGCCCCTGATTGCTCCCGAGCGATTTACCAATTCGGGACTACCACTACGAATCAGGGTGTACCGCTACCAGAAGGATCCGATCGACTGCAGCGCATCTTTTTCCTTCTACTATCATCTATTTCTTAACCCATTGATTACTTGACTTATACGGAGTCAGGAGGGATAGCTATTTCCTTTTGTGAAATACTATTGAAATACGCTTGAAATAAAGCTGCCTTTGGCGGCTGAAATAGTGGGGCTTGATTTGGATCCCCATATTTCACCGACCGAAGGGAGGTGTATTTCGCTTTAGCATATCTCGCGAAGCAGTATTTCCCTACCCAATCCAATCAAGCAATCATTACAAACCAACAGTAGCATGAAAAAATTTCTATTCACATGCTTCCCGGCACTCCTATGCCTCCCTGTTACTAGTGGGATCGGAAGCGCATCGACACTGGATCAAGTTGTTCAGTCACCCAATGCCGAGCATCCTAAGGGATCGGCACCCTATCGGGGCGGGAACTCCCGCTCCGATTATTCTTCCTTTGCAGATTTTGGTTTAGTTGATAAGTACCAGGACCTGGGTGCAGGGGAGGAGGGCGCTGTCTCCCTCCCCGCCCCAGTCACGGTCTTTGCTGGTTCCAGTCTGAATGAGTCAAGAACCCTCGGAACAAGGGCTGATTCAAAAATAACTAGCTCAGCTGTAGCCCATCTGCCAAGGCAAATCGAAGCTCCAACAATTATTGAATCTTCGGTATCACGCCCTCCATATGCATACAGTTTGGTGTCCAAATCCTATGGTTTTGTCCCAAAAAACGATTCCATCAGGATAGGTGACTCTATTCCATCTGATTTGGTATTCAGGGCCGTACTGAACACCGATTCCAATGAAATCCGGCTTTCAGACTACAGGGGCAAGTATCTGATCCTTCAGTTTTGGGCCACTTGGTGCACCGCGAGTTCAGGTTTTCTTCTTCAGGCCGAAGCGATACAGCAGTACTTTGGGGACAGGGTCAAGGTCCTTCCAATTACCTATGAATCAAAAGCGCAGGTAGCAAAAACCCTTGAACTTAGAAAAAGCCTTGAGGAAATCAATCTTCCGCTGATCACCGAAGAAACCCAGCTCAGGAAATACTTTCCACATATCACGCTTCCTCACTTGGTTTTGATTGATCCGGATGGACGCGTAAGGGCTATCACCGGGGCACAGGACATGACGATTGCCAAACTGAGCACACTTCTGCAAACAGGCTTGGGCAGTTTCAGGCAAAAGGTGGATAAACGGATCCCTTTTGATATCGAAGACAAGCTGATCAGTGGCAATCCGCAAATTCCATCCAAAAACATCCGTTTTCAGTCTGCTCTGACCCAATACATCCCGGGCGTGGATGGGGCATCCATTGAAAATCTCGCCGACGGCACACACCTGCTCTTTGTCAATACCTCATTGATCAAACTCTACCGCCATGCCTACACCGGCAGAGACCTTCCCAACTACTTTGGGTTTAACCGCATTCTCACAGAAGGTTTTGAGGATGAAGAACTCACCACCTCCAAAAGCGGACTAGACTATCAGGAATGGATGGAAAAAGGAGACCGGGTTTTCGGATACGAGCTCATAGCTCCTCCGGGAGTGGATGGCTATGCCCTGATGCGGGAGGATTTGAAGCGGTTTTTCCCACACATCGAGGCCAAAGTAGAGCTCAGACCCAGAATGGTCTGGGCCTTGGTCCAACAGGAAGGAAAGTCCTATCCCAGATCCACTTCAACAAAAAGCTATCAGGTACAGCCGGGCACAGCCCGACTTCGCAATTCCATGCTTACGGGATTTATCTACCAGCTCAACCTCTATTTTATGCAGCGATCCCCTTATCCGGTCATGGACCGAACAGGGATAGACTATCCCATAGATATCGATCTGGAGGCCAACTTTTCCAGGCCTGAAGAGCTCAAATCTGCTTTGAATAAAACAGGACTGGATCTGGTCCTGCGTGAGGAAAGCATTCCGGTATTGATACTGAGCAAAAGAAACCCACAAAATCCAATTAACCCATGAGAAAAGTAATTTTAGTACTCCTGTTCCTGCTAGGAACGGGTGTCCACGAAATCTGTGGACAGGAGCTCTTTCCCCTGAGAGGGAAGGTGATTGATGCCCAGACCAGGGAGCCCCTGCCCGGGGTGGCCATCGCTGTTGAGGGGACTCAGCGCGGAGTCATATCCGATGATTTAGGAGAATTCTCCATCAACCTGAGCGGAGGAAAGCAGCTTCTGATTTTCCGGTTTCTGGGCTATGCCATGCTCGAACTGGAACTGACGCTGCCCGTGGCCGAACAGCCCCTGCTGATCACGTTGGAGCCTACAGATTTGGGTCTGGAATCGGTGGATGTAGTCTCAACAGGGTATCAGGAACTGCCTAAAACCCGGACCACGGGATCTTTTGTGCAAATCGGAGAAGAGTTGAAAAACCGAAGGGTCAGTACCAACCTCCTGGACCGTCTGGAAGATGTTACCCCGGGACTGATATTCAACCGGACCGGAGACGCAGGAAGGGACCCCATTTCCATCAGGGGAAGAAGCACCCTGGGCAGATTTAACCAACCTCTCATCGTGGTGGATAATTTTCCATACGACGGCACCTTGGAAGACTTGAATCCGAATGATGTGGAGAGCATCACGGTATTGAGGGATGCTGCAGCCGCCTCCATCTGGGGAGCGAGGGCTGGGAACGGGGTCATTGTAGTCACGACCAAATCGGGAAAAGCCAATCAGCCGGTGAAGGTGAGCTGGAATTCCAACATCAACTGGATTGAAGCCGAAGATCCATTCCTTCCGCAGGTCATCTCGGTGTCAGACTACATCAACATGGAGCAGCAGCTCTTTGCATCCGGATTTTACAATGCTGCCATCAACAATCCCAACCGTCCTGTTTTGACCCCTGTTGTGGAACTACTACTGCAGCAGCGCAATGGTCAGTTGACTGCTCAGGAGACAGAAAGCCGCATCAATGACCTCAGGAATCACGACCTGAGAAATGACCTGAGTCGTTACCTGCTTCAGTCCCAAGTCAACCAGCAGTACAGTTTGGGTGTTTCCGGAGGAGGTGAATCCCATTCATATCGTCTGGGAATAGGCTATGACGGATTGAAAGAGGGACTGGAAGGGAACGGTTCCGATCGAATTACACTCAGCCTGAAAAATGATTTTCGTTTTCTTAATGACCGACTGGGCATTCAGACAGGAATGTTCCTGACCAAATCAGGCGGAATAGATCAGAACCTGGGACCTGATGATTTGGAATTCAGCAGTCTGGCAGACATGTATCCTTACGCCCGACTGGCTGATCAAAATGGTAATCCGCTTGAACTGAGCCGGGATATCCGTGAGGAATTCAAACGGACAGCGGAATCTCAGGGACTGTTGGATTGGGCTTTTCGTCCCTTGGAAGAGTTTGGAAGAGCCACGACCCAATCCTCCCGAACCGACCTCAGGCTTACACTGGGAGCAAATTACCGGATTGTCGAAGGTCTTAAGATCTCTGCGCTTTATCAGTATTGGCAAAATCAGCAGGTAACCGAAAACCTGAATCAGGCCGACAGCTATTTTTCAAGAAATCTGATCAACTCCTTTACCCAAAGGTCAGCTGGAGGCAACCTCAGTTATCCTGTACCCCGTGGTGGGATCTTCAACCGCTCTCAGGGTACTGCTTTCAGCCATTCGGCGAGGACCCAACTGGATTTCAGCAGAAAGCTCGGTGCATTTGATCTCAATGCCCTTGGCGGCGCAGAATTCAAAACCCTGGACAGCCGGGGATTTACGGATCGGTATTACGGATACAATCCCAGTCTGTCTGCCTCTCAGGTAGTGGATTACCTTACACCTTTTCCACGGTTCACCAATCCAAATGCCGCGGATCGTATTCCCTTTGTGGAAAATCAGTCACAGCTGGCTGACAGATTCTACTCCCTGTATGCCAATGCCTCGCTGGAGTACCAATCCAAATACAGCCTGACCGGAAGCCTGAGAAAAGATGCATCCAACCTGTTTGGGGTCAGTACCAATCAGCAGGCAGTTCCCTTAGGTTCCTTGGGCTTCGGATGGACCGTTTCGGAGGAAGCATTTTATGGCTTGGATTTTCTTCCTTACCTCAAGATGCGTCTTACCCATGGGTACAATGGAAATGTAGACCGTAGCCTTTCTGCCTTCACTACGGCCCAGTTCCTTTCCTTTAACCTTTTTATCCCTTCCAACTATGCGCAAATCATCAATCCGCCCAACCAAAATTTACGGTGGGAAAGAATACGGATTACTAACCTCGGGCTCGATTTTGAGGACAGGTCAGGCAGGATTTCCGGCACAGTGGAAGTATATAAAAAAGTTGGGCTGGACTTGATTGGAAGCGTCCCCTATGCCCCTTCCACAGGAATTACCACCTTTACCGGAAACAATGCCAGTACTGCTACCACGGGATTTGATCTGAGCCTGACCACCAAAAACACAACCGGAAGTCTGAAATGGACTACTTATTGGATAGTCAGTGGATTAAAGGAAGAAGTGACCGGATATGAGATCGAATATCCTGCCGCCAATCTGCTGAATTTTGGAATTTCTGGAAGGGGAGGAGAGTATTTTCCGGTGGTCGGTAAACCCTTGTTTGCAGTATACAGCCTTCCCTGGGGCGGACTCAATCCCGACAACGGGAACCCCAGAGGGATTTTGGAAGGGCAGGAAACGGAAGATTACCGGGCGCTGCTCAACACTACCCCTCCGGAGGATTTGATCTACCACGGTTCTGCCCGTCCTACCTTATTTGGGGCAATCCGAAATGATTTTGCTTACAAAGGATTTAGCCTGTCAGTCAATGTAAGTTACCGGATGGGCTACTATTTCAGAAAGGAGTCGGTGCAGTACGAGACGGTTCTTCAGGGAAGAGGAGGACATCTGGACTTCGAAAGACGATGGATGAAGCCCGGTGACGAGTTGACAACATTTGTGCCCTCCATGCCTTCGGCGAGAAATGCGCAACGGGATCAGTTTTACCGGAGCAGTTCTGTACTGGTTGACAGCGGCGATCACATCCGGCTTCAGGATATCCGCTTGGCTTATCGGATAGGGGAAAATTTTCGGTGGAAAGCACTTCGAGGAGCGGAATTTTACCTCTATGCCAACAACCTTGGGATAATCTGGAAGGCCAACCGATTTGATTTGGACCCTGATTTCGGAGAACTCAAGCCCTTGAGGAGTTTGGCAGTTGGACTTCAGTTTGGATTATAGTCTTTCATCAATCAGGGGAGAAGGCCGGATCTGATTCAACTTTCCACAACAAAGCGGGAGTGCTTAGCCCGGCGAAAAAGTCGGCCCACTTGGGATTCCCGAGCCCCCTGTTAAACCTTCATTCACTATGCAATTCTTAAAAAAAACACGCTATATCCTGTTCTTAACCCTGATCCTGTGGTCATGTGAGGGGTTTCTTGATCCCAAGCCGGATCAAAGTTTACTGGTGCCTAGAACGCTGGAAGACATGCAGGCCTTGTTGGACAACAATGTGGTGATGAACAGCCACGTCAATCTGTCTTCCATTTCTAGCGGTGAGTTTTGGACGACCAACGAGGGTTATGCCGGAACAGCTTCCCTGACCGTGAAGGCTGCGTACATCTGGTCGGAGGACCTGTATCCAGACGGAAACACCCAAGACTGGAATGTTCCTTACCAAATGGTGTTTTACAGCAACGTGGTGTTGGAGGCTTTGGACAACTTCACCGATGAGCGTTCTACGCGGTATGAGCAAATCAAAGGTTCGGCTTTGTTCTTTAGGGCATTTGCTTACTATCAGTTGCTTCAGCAATTTGCTCCTCCTTTCAGACAAAACGGCGGAAATGAATCCTTGTTAGGTATTGTGCTTCGCTCTGATCCTGATGTCAATCTGCCTTCTCGACGAGCCAGTTTAAGTGAGTCGTATGCCCAGGTCATCGCAGACCTTACTGAGGCCAGAGAAGTTCTTCCTGATTTTGTGGAGTTCAAAACCCGTCCTTCCAAAGCGGCAGCGAACAGCTTGTTGGCAAGGGTGTATCTGTTGACCTTTGAGTATGCTGAGGCTGCTAAAGCTTCCGAACAGGCACTCACTCAATACACCGACCGCTTGGATCTGAACCGAATCAATGTCAATGCGGCAAGGCCATTCACGCGTTTTAATGAAGAGACCATCTTCTATTCACAGGTTTTAAGTGTACCCTTTTTCAGTTCAAATCTCACTTTTGTCGATTCCTTGTTGATGAAGAGCTATGAGGTAGGAGATCTCAGAATACCGGCTTATTTTGATTCCAGATCAGGAGGAAGATTTTCAATGACTGGGCATCATTCCAGTTCCGTTCAACTGTTTGGAGGGATGTCCGTGGGTGAAAACCAGTTAATTGCCGCTGAGGCCCATGCCAGACTGGGTAACGTTGAGCGGGCTTTAATTCACCTCAATTCGCTGAAAAGAAACCGGATTGCCACGGCTAGATTTGCGGCGGTGACAGCTAAAGACGCGGAGCAGGTTTTGAACCTTGTTTTGGAGGAGCGAAGGAAAGAATTGATCGGTAGAGGTCTCAGATGGTCAGACCTAAGAAGGTTGAATCAAGAGGAAGGCAGAGCAATAACTCTGATCAGGAGAATTGAGGACACAGAATACACCTTGCTTCCCAACAGTTTGGCATATACTTTCCCTATCCCCCAACAGGAGATAATCAGAAGCGGGATTCCGCAGAATTTGAGGTAAAGTATAGTTTTGAAGCCCGGTTAAAATTCAAAATTCTCAGTGGTTTTGGATAAAAATCAAAAAGAAACCCAAGGTCAAAATGACCTTGGGTTGGATTGCGAAAGAATTAGAGTTCGGTAAACTCGCCGGTTTGCAGGACGGTCTTTACTCCGTTGATGGGATCATCGTTGGAGAATACCACACGGCATTCCAGTTGCGACTGCTCGCAGGAAAAGCGGTTTTCATTTACAGCGTCGGTCACATCAATGTAGTGTCCCGGATTGGAGGGGTCCTCTGCCCAAATCATGGTAGAGTTTCCCGGTAATTCATTGGGACCTTGAAATGCAACAGCAGCGCTTGCTCCCAGTACCAGTGCCAGTACGGAGAGCAGGTTGGTCAATCGTTTCATAACTTTGCGGTTTGTGAGGGTTGCCCCTCGGGTTAAAGGTTAAGGAATCACTGCCTGCCAAAGATCTCTGTTTCCATGTGCTTTGCTTTCCGTAAAAACTCGGCACCACAGGCCTGATGGCAGGTAATCCGGAATTTCCCCCTTTTCTTTTTCCGCTGCGCCTACCGAGACTGAGTGTGAATAGGCATCTTCACTCCCCATTCTGAAGATGAATCTCGGTAAGACTTCTACTTGCGGAAGTCCAAAACTGAGTACTTTCCATTGGATAGGTCTAACCTAAAAATCCATTTTTTATAATGCAAAAATCTGATTTTGATAGGGTTATCTAAAGCAGAATTGGATAACCTTTGTGTAATAAACTGAATTTATAATCTGATTTTTTTCTAGTTTTCCATAGGAAGCTCCCGCAAGGAGTGAAAGCAAGGAATCTAGTATTATTGAAATGATCAGTGATTTTGTGTTGAAATGGGATATTATCCACTATGCTAAAAGCAAAGGAATCTACTACGAGGGATTCTTCGAGGATTTATTTAGCAAGTCCAAAAAGATGCGCTTCAAGCGGGAGGAGGTGATCAATAGGGGAAAGGGATGGGAGGATCACTTGTGTTTTATCCACAGTGGTGCCGTAATGGGTACCATGATCAATAGCAAAAGAGCCAAGGAAGTACACCTGCTTTTGGAACAACAGGTTTTCTTTTGTGGTAAACTAGGAGATGTACCAATCAGCCTGTTGGAAGTAGAATGGATGGCGGTCAAGCCTACTGAGATTACCAGTATCTCCATGGATGTATTGTTGAAGGCTTTGGAGGAGAAAGATCCTAAAGGATTAGTCTTTAAACGCCATATCGCAGAGGAACAACGGGCTGCAAGGGCCTTGTTTGACAAGCTCAGAGAGTTTCGTAAAAATCGAGGATAAGATAAGTTTTGTGATGGAAGAAAATCCTGAGTATAGAAGGATTATGAAAAAGTATATGGCCGAATGGATGGGTGTAAGTCCATATTCTTTAAGCCGGGCATTGGCAGATTGGTCAGAGAAATATTTGGTTTGATCATGTGGATCATTTTCTCATTCATAAAAAATCTATGGTAGAGTTAATCGGTCATTATTACCACAATCATTGGATCTTTGAGAGGTTTAAATGACTGAATTGAGCTTTTTCCTCAATGTACCAAAATGATTGACACCAATTTTTTCTTGGATTCTGGATGGAGTATGTTCAATTTATCTTTCAGGAAATACAATTCAAGGTTTGATCCCTTCCAAAAGTCCCAACTGGGTGATCCACTGTTAACTCCATTCCGGTCGACGGTTTTTCCTCAAATCATACCTTTTTAAGAAAGTAGTGTGCTTTGATTTGGAACCGGATCGGTGCCCAATATGAAATCCTCCGCAAAAGGGGCAGGAATAAACATTAAGAGGCCGTTCATCGAAATAGCCCAATGGTATATAATGGAAAGTCTTAAACCGATGGAAAACCAGCCAAGCCACTTCTTCAGAAGGAAATCGGAGTTTTCCCAGGCACATGAATCGTTCCTTAAGTAGCTTGGGAGTGGAGTAAACTAATGGAATCATAACCAAGTTGTTTAGAATATCCTTAACCTAGTCATTAGTTTCCAATTTTCTAGATTTAGTTATCCAAATCAAGTTTAGATACCTAGATTAATTTTAGTTAATTATCATGAACATCTGTAGATGTCTTAGTTAGGTTGGGAGATTTGATTCCTAATTAAATGGCAGTTACTGTGTAGCAGCCAAATTTGGGGAAATGCTAAAATCTGATAATCAAAAACAGGATAAGACCAATACATGAACAATAGCCAAACAGTTATCAATCATTAAGGTAATAGTCAATTTCTATTTTGAAAATCATCAAAAAATAATTATTTTATGAATTTCAAATTTGATGACTATGGGAAAAGTAACAGATTCACTACTTAAAGGACTCAGTGGAAAAATAGGGGGATTGGTTTTTTATCAATTGAATGGTGAAACCTATGTTCGCAAAGCTCCAGGGAAACAGTCTAAGGCAGTCAAAGGCCGAACATCCGAATTAAAGCAGATTAGTCAGGATGTGATTCGTCAAACTCATCAATTTTTGAAATTTTTCACCCCTCTGCTAGAATTCGGCTATCAGGAATGGGGAAGAGGTGGTAGAAAACCCTATCACGCAGCCGTTTCCTACACGATCAAACATTCATTTAGCTTTGTGGGAAATACGGCCTGGAAAAAGCTGGATTTGTCTCTTTTGAAATTCTCCAGGGGGTCTTTGCTTGGACCGGAGAATCCAATTGTGGAAAGAGTGTCTCATGGGGTACGGTTTAGCTGGCAGGATAACTCCAATCAAGCAGGATCAAAGCCTACAGATGCCTCCTTTTTGGTATTGGTACATCCCGATCAGGAGCGAAGTAGGTATTGCTTACTAGGTGAAACCAGGTCAAAAGGAGTACATGTCTTGCCCCTTTCTGAAATGGATCTAAATGAAAGTTGGCATGCCTACCTAGCATTCAGCCAAGAGAATCCATGGACTAGATCCAGAGTATTTTCAGATATGAAGTATTTGGGGGTAATTTGATGAAGGAAAAGCACTTGTTTTTTCAACCTACTTTTCAACACTGATTTTAAAGCTGTTTAATCCAGCCTGACTTTTAATTGTGGCGAATTCGCCATTATCAAAAATGGATTGGGATACTTACTAGAATCGCAGTCTCGCTTCTTAGGTCCGTTGATAGCATTGCAATGCCTTACTCTGTGAAAGCATATGGATTGCTCGTGGAATGTTTCAGGTTTTTAAACCGGTCACAATTTGTGACCAGTTGATTTTTCTCCTCTTGAGTAAGTTGATATCTGAATGAATCAGGAAATCTTCTCAAATTTCTTCTAACTGCTTGGTTTAGAATTTTGGTTTCTACTCCATAAACTTCTCCCAAATCCCCGTCAATCATTACTTGTTGGCCTCTCATGGTAAAAATCCGGTTTTCAATTTCCTTTTGGACAATCAGCGATTTTGAAGTCATACTGGAAAAATGAAGTACAAAATTGTGTTTGAAAGCTCAAAAAAAAGCTTTTTGCTAAGACTTTCCAATTCTCCAAATTCATTCAATTCTTCACTAAAGAATTCATCTGAGTGATCGCTATTGGGTTGAGATGGAAAAGGTGGTGAGTTTTAATTTTATGTTTTTTTTCATTCGACCCCTGTTGGGTCGTGGGCCATCTAAAGATGATACCTGCTATAAATATGAGACCCATTCTGGGTCATTTGATTTAAAAGGAAACGCTATTAAATGGTACTCAAATTCCTGACAAATAGTGAGAAGCAAAATAAAACCGAAGGGATCCCATGT